>SESB01000021.1_pt1 | contig 101143 bp, 87 predicted proteins | sample 3171441 | NCBI WGS metagenome assembly SESB01 (sample SAMN06051867, study PRJNA518727) | freshwater metagenome | biome: subpolar coniferous forest; feature: holomictic lake; material: water; isolation source: holomictic Lake 227, 6 m depth | place: Canada: near Kenora, Ontario | collected...
AAAAATATTTTTCAGCATTATTTTTTCCTGAATCCACCCTTACGGAAAGCGCCTTTATGTTTTTTCGGATCAAAGGCGGGGCCTTCTCCCAGTTGTACGGGGATAGCGCCTTTATAGATGGATTTGCCCAGCAGGGTTTCAATGGTGGCGAATTTTCCCTGGTCCTTTTCATTGATCAGGGTGATGGCGGCCCCTTTGGCCTGGGCACGGGCAGTACGGCCGATGCGGTGTATATAGTCCTCGCCGTCGTTGGGAACGTCGAAGTTGATCACCATGTCGATATCTTCGATATCGATACCGCGGGAGACGATGTCGGTAGCCACCAGGATGTTAAGTTCCTTGCTCCTGAATTTGTTCAGCACCTTTTCCCTTTCCGACTGGTCGAGGTCGGAATGGATCTCCTCGGCATTCAGCCTGAGTTTCTTCAGCGAGGCGCTGAGCTGTTTGGTAGCGCTTTTGGTGGAGCAGAAGATCAGGATACTTCTTAATTTGAGATCCTTCAGCAGGTACTGGACCAGGGGTATTTTCTGGGTGTCATAAACCACGTAGGCCATCTGCAGGATGTTTTCGGCCGGTTTTGACGGGGCGATGTTGATCTCCACGGGATCCTGCAGGATCTTCCGGGCCAGTTCGCGCATGTCTTTGGGCATGGTGGCGGTAAAACAGAGGGTCTGGCGCTCCTTGGGAACGAACGACATGATCTTCAGGATGTCGTCGTAAAAGCCCATGTCGAGCATGCGGTCGGCCTCATCGAGGATCAGGTAGCGCAATTTGGAGAGGTTCACATAGCCCATGTTCAGGTGGGCGATCATCCTGCCGGGGGTGCAGATGACCATGTCGGCCCCGTTGGCAAGCGCCTGGCGTTCCCTCGAAAAGGAGGCGCCGTCGGTACCGCCATAGACGGGGATGGAACTCACCGGGGTGAAGTAGGAGAGCCCCTCCATATGCTGGTCGATCTGCTGCGCGAGTTCACGCGTGGGTACAATTACCAGGGCCTTGATGGCATCATCATGCGGTATCGTGATGATCTTCTGGATGATCGGCAGCAGGAATGCCGCCGTTTTTCCGGTGCCGGTCTGGGCTGAACCGATCAGGTCCCTGCCTGCCAGGATAGCCGGGATAGCCTGTTCCTGGATTGGGGTAGCGTTTTCATACCCCAGCGCATCAATGCCTTCAAGCAAACGCGCCTCAAAATCAAAATCGTGAAATGTCAAAGTATAGGATTATTGTGCAAAGGTAGTCATTTTTTACGGAACTTGCTCAGTGCACCACCACCACTCTCCGTCGCGACACCCGGATCACTATAATTCCCAGCCATTTCAGATCATTTACGAATAATTTTTAAAGGATGTGCCTCGGTATTAAAGACCACTTTGGAGAGGTCGAGGGTGTTTTCGGGGGCAAAGAGCAGGTAGCTGTATTTGAGGGTTTCGGCGAAGAAGAAACTCTCCATCGAGTCGGTCTTTTCAAGGGTTTTCACATTTTTCATTTCGGCATAGCCGGCATCGGTTTTGCATTTTTCGAGAATGTCGCGGATCATCCGCTGTCCCATCACCAGGTATTGCTGGCTGTGGGTAGTGCGGTAGAGGTAAAAGCAGCTTTCAATATTCTCGGGCCGGAGCGGGTATCCGGGGTAGAGCAGCGAATCGTTCCTGAAGTTGAACTCCTCCGGTTCGAGGTTGAAGGTAGTCCACATGTGGAAGTTGCCCTTCTGGATCCTTGCTGCCGTGGCGGTATCGCCCGAGAGGGCCAGCACCCCTGCATAAAAGGCATCCAGGGCGCCATACAGCGGATGGGTCTCCTTGCCCGACCGCATATCGACACGCGTGAAATAGGATCCCGAAGGCACCTCGGTGAGGAGGTACTTTTTAATCGCCTTATTGTGGATCTCCCAGGCCTGTTTGCAGTCGGCATCGCCGAACAGCAGCCAGGCCTTGTAGAGGTATTCGTAGTAGGAGTCGATGCGGGCCCCGATCTGGCTTTCGCTGTTTTTCCACTCGCCGGTGATGATGTTGATGGTGGTTCCCACCAGGTCGATATCGCTGCGCCGCCGGTAGACCTCAAAAGCAGCCCTTTTGGCAGTCCTGTAATAGACGGAGTCGTGTGTGTAGGCGGTAAGTTTGCCGAATTCGAGCAGGTAGGTCCCGATTTCGGCGGGGTTGCTGATCGAATCGCGGGTTTTGGCGGTTCTCAGGTTGACATAGCGCCAGGGCATGCCGGTCGGCGATTTGAAGGCCGGCAGCAGCCGCATGCCAAGTTCTTTGGCCAGGGCAATCATCCGCTTGTCGCCCGAAAGTTCATAGGCCGAGATAAGCCCGCCCAGCAGGCGGATGTTGACCTCGAAGAGCTGGACCTCCTGGTTGACATTGAAGTTCAGCCCGGCCGCCACCATCTCCCTTGCTTCGTTTGCCTCCTCCTTCATCCCGAGGAGGTAAAAGGTGTCGAAGGCATCGAGCGGGGTCATCAGGAAGGAGACGCCATACCAGTTCTGGCCCTTTTTCGAGACGGGGCGCAGGGCATCGTAGCCTTTGGCATATTTTTTATAGCCGTTCCAGGCGTAGTGGCAGGCCGCCCTGATACGGGAACATTGGGCCTCCTTTTGCTGGGGGCTGAAGGTTTTCTGGGCATTAAGGGTGAGGGAAAATCCCATCACAAGTGTGATCAGCAGGGGTAGTAAGGTTTTAGTTATCATCCGGTCATTTTTTTTGTTTCCATAAGGCCCATGATGGTCCCGGTAATTTCATCCAAAGATAGTGAACTGCAGTTAATGGTAATATCAAAGAGACAGGGGTTGAATTTTTCGCCTGTCATCAGTTCGATCAGGGAAGCCCTTTTCTTATCCATTTCATCGACCAGGCGGGAGGCCTCAGAAGTATTCAGGTTCCTTGATTTGCACACCTGTGTGATCCGCCATTCACGCGGCGCCAGCAGGCGGACATGAAGGGTGTTGGGATGGTGCTGCAGGACGCCCACCCCGCCTCTGCCCACGATGACCACATGGCCCTGGCCGGCAAGGGAATTCACCACGGCCCTGATGGTGTTGCGCATCCGCAGGTTGCTGACGTAGGTGGGGGAAAAGGATGCCAGTACATCCCCGATGATTCCTTTGTTTCCCGAACTCATCAGGTAGTTGACCTCGTTGGGATTCAGTTCCAGGCGACGGGCAGTTGCCTCCACCACCTCCTTGCTGATGAAACGCCAGATCCCGGGTTGTCCATCGCCGGCATGATGGTTCAGCTTCTCGGTAAGTTGCTGGGCGATGAGTTTCGACGGACAGCCGAATTCGCGGGAGAGGGTCACCACCGGTCCCGGGCCCGATTGCGGAATGGTGCCCCGTTCGGCAAAGGCACGGTCCATGTATTCACGCAGTAGATTTTCCATACAAACCTCCTTTCAAAAGTAGTATTAATACAAAGATAGTGAAAAGAGGGGTGAAATCAAAGGGCAGGCTTGACCTTTCTCGTGGAACAGGCCGAGACAGCATCATTTTGCTGGTAACCAGATGTTTCGGGTCTGTTTTTTACGGGGGTGATGAAAATTGTTGAAAAAAAGTCACTTTTCCACATTACCTTTTGCCTGTAAAACCGATTAACCAGTATAGAGCCCGGTCGAGGTGCCGGGCAGTTCATACAGTTAGTCACCGGGTCATTAATAAAAATAATCATGGCACGCACAGAAGAAAATGTCATTGTCAGGAAATGCAGCGGGAAGGTTGGTAACGTGGTCCTGACGAGCGACGGGATAATCAGGAGCCGCCCCGACATGTCGCGCAGGAACCTGTCGGAGAAGCAACAGAAACAGGTTCGCCGTTTCAGCAAGGCTGTGGCCTATGCCCGGGAGGTGGTAAATGATGCGCAAATGACCGGTTATTATTCGGGATTCCTGAAGAGAATGAAAACCAGACCCTATAAAAAGCACATGGGAATCTCGCAGGCTGCCATCATGGATTTTTTGCATCCTCCTGAAATTGCGGAGGTGAAATTGCACAGGATGGTTGATCATTCCCTGGAACTGGTCATCGACGCGAAAGATATCCTTCCGGATATCGCGGTGACGGTGAGTTTCCTGGCCCCCGGCGGACAGGTGATATGGGCCTGCATGGCTGAAAAACAACTCCCCGGCAACCGTTATCATTGCCCCCTGGGCGGTGCAGTGCAGTTATTGCCCGGGAGCCAATTCCGGGTATGTGCCATGGATTTACCCGGGAATAAGACAGAAAAGGAATATGACATTCAAAAGCTGAAGGTAATATGAACCGGTTTCAACCCGCACCTCTCCTTTTCCCCGGTGGGGGCGCCTTTTCAAATCTCCGCAATACATCCGTTGCGGTATCCCTCCCTGTACCCGTCGTTAAAAGGAGGTCTGTTGCCGTCATGCAAGCGTGGTGAAAGGTTTCCGGGGGTTTTCTCCGTGTTTTCTCCGTGTTTTCTCCGATTCTCCAATATGCTTGCAACCGTATTCCATCGGTTTCACATGCTTCATATTGCCTGTATGGCTGTAAATTCCCGCACTCATTTATTCCGTCAGCCCCGATTTTCCCTGGATGTTCCCCGGAACAGACTCCTGTACTGTCAGCCAGACTGTCCGCCCCGCTCCCGGAGCATGCCCGGCGGGCCCCCGGTAACGCACCGGTGGATTTTACCCGGTAAACCGACTTTTACCCCGTGGAAAAAAGAGAGTTGTTTTGTGAAGAAAAAAAATTGTAAATTTGCAGTCCTGCAGCCGGGTAATATTCCGGCGGCCGGCATCACCAGGTGTTTTTTGAATGATTTCGGGATGTAGCGCAGTTGGCTAGCGCACCACGTTCGGGACGTGGGGGTCGGAAGTTCGAGTCTTCTCATCCCGACTGTTAAAAATAGAAGACCTTGCAAATCATTGATTTGCAAGGTCTTTTTCGTTGTAGTAAAGGTTTTAACAGATTTTTATTTCCTGCTGAGAAGAATATTTTTTCAGCAAACGCGATCAATTGTGCAAAAACCATCTTTCCCATGTTCATCCTTGGTTTTTTGAACAAAGGCCGGTAAACCCAAATGCAAATCGCTGCTTGATAAAAAGCGCAGCAAACGAAGATATATCAATACTTTCAAAAAGCATCCATAAATTTATACGAAGCGTTAGTGTTAACCATTACATAAAGAACAGGCTGTCAATAAAATATTTTGAAGGAAAATCATTTGATCTAAAGAAGTTGGAATTATTCATTCCCGGAGAGGTAACAGGAAAGACGACGGACCTTTTTTGGAATGATAATTTGATAGCCCGGCATACAGGAAACCATATGTATGAGCGATCTGTAGCAGGCATTGCATTGTCGGATAATTAAACCTGGGATGATGGAGAGGAAAACAGCACGGTTGGAAGCATTCAGCGACGGGATATTCAGCGTTGCGATTACACTGCTGGCAATAGAAATTGGCATTTCAGGATATGCCGGGGCTACCAATCTGAATCTTTGGCACCGGATATTGGAGAAATGGCCCGAATATTTTACCTATTTCAATTCATTTGCCACCGTTTTACTGATCTGGATAGGACATCATAAAATAATAAATCAGATCCGGGCAGCCAGTCAGTGGGTTCTGCTGTTAAACGGGATGGTATTGCTTTTTGTGGTTCTGTTTCCGTTTCCTACTAAAACGGTAGGCGCCTTTATCGGAACGGATGCGGTAAATACCGCAGTTGCCTTTTATGCAGGGTATACAGGGCTGATCGTGTTAAGTATGCTGCTGCTTAATGCTGGCATTGTCAGCAATCCGAAATTGCTGGTATCCGAAAGAAGCCTGCCTTGGTTCAGGAAAATGATAAAAGGCCAGTTAATTGGCGTAACGGTTTATGGAATTGCGACATTGATTGCATTCTTTTCGCCGGCAGTCGCCATGTTAATGACATTTGCCATGTGGGTTTTTTGGGCAATTGTGACCTTTGATAAGGATGAGGAGGTTTCGTAGTGTCCGAAGGGTCAAGTCCGACCAGGGCATCCTGGCCAGGTGTTGAATGCCCGGGATTCCTTATTGTATTATATTTTTGCATGGAGGCGCACTGAAAAAATATTTACAAAACCTTTCCTGTCAGTATTATATGCAGGGTTTATTAACAGCTGATATGCGCCACTTAGATAAATATAGCGCTTCACCAATTCGGCTGAATAATACAGTTCTGTCAAATATTCCCCGCCATAATCAAGATTGCCATCTCCTAGCATAAATCCCAGGCCGCCCGATTGTAAATACTTCCTGTGAGGTTCTGAGATCCCTGAGGCTACAAAAGCCAACCCGATATTATCATTGTTACGTTTCCATTTTGCTCCGGTAATTGTGATTCCTGCACTTATGGTATGATCGATTTCGGTGAATGCCCAGGTTTCATTATTGCCGTCATTCCAGCCTGCCCTGAAAAAGCATCCTGAAAAATCATTGATTTCCTGTTCTGCGTTAATGCCGAATCCGTATTTTGAATGACCATATTCTCTCGTGTGCTCAATGACAGGGCTCTGCGGGTCCAATGCCATGCTTTGTTTGTAATTACCCATGTTGGCTGTCGTAAAGAAACCCAGCAGGCGAATTGCCCCGCTTCTTTTATTCAGCTTATACCGGTAGGTGTATTCCAGGGTATTCGAATTGGCCAGGAGAATTTGCCAATTCATATCCATGCCGTTAGCTGATAACGGAACCAGGGAAATACCATATTTTAGTTCGTGCCGGGGTGTTACAAATTCAATAATAATGCTTGGCGTATAACCACGGGTATTGGCAGGATAATCCCAGGCCCCGTTTGACATCAGCGCCCAGCTCATAAATTGTGTCCTGGGGTCATGACTGTATTGATTTGCATCAAAATAGTCAGAAATCCCGCCTTTCCCTATGGTGAAAGCAATGTATTGATCCGGCAAATGTTCGCCTAACCGGTTAAGGTCGCTCTCCTGATATCGTTTCCCGGCAGAAAGCGGGAATATTTGCCGGTAGAAAAGTCGTGCAAGATAGACTTGAGGTGCAGGGTCCCCGATCCGATACGTTTCACCATTCGGCGCTGCCGCAATTCCTAATGTGCTGCTAAGCCCATAACCACCCGCAATTTCAGGATTAACAAAAAAACTGGCACCTTTCCATAACCGGATACCGAGAAACAAGGTTGAAGTTAATGAGGTTTTATTTTCCTGTTGGGGTTGTAAACTGTTAACGCCCGAATACTTCACAGAAAAAGCGGGCTTAAACTGATAAACCACGGTTGCCTGGAAGTGAACTGACAACCTGTCATCCTTCAGGGTATCTGAATTCTGACCATTAATGGACAAACCGCTTGCAAATAGGATTATTATTATCGTCAAATTTCTCAAGTTCATATCACCAGGCTTTTGATGTTGTTGCTGATGAAATAACCGGGCGGAAAAACAAACTGCTCCGTGAATATCAGCAATGGGTTTTCATAACAGAAGTTTTGAAAACGGGTAAATTTGTTCCGGGATTGGTTGTCTTCAGATTTCCCCTCTTAATCGTCTCCCGGATTGAAGATTGCCCCCATGATGATGTCATCCTCGCTGTCAGGCAGTGAAATCAGGTATTGGCAGCATGATCCATATACAGAACAAATGTGTAATACGCATTTAAAGGATCAAAAATACAAATATTAATCGCGCGTTGCATAGCGGGTTCACCTTAATCCCGTCGGGTTCAGATGAGGTATGCATTGAAACTTTTTAAAGCGGCCGGCAAAGGTGCAACGGATGGGTTGAGCTCTCCTGCCCTTTCATTGTCGGTTATTGCAATTTTGCCAGCATCCTCCGGCCATAACATTTTTACAAATATTTTCCAGCTATACCGTTTTATACCGGATATTTGCAAAATGAAACCCGTGCATACTGGTAAGGGTCAACGGAAATCAGGTAAGGATATGAGAAAAATTCTATTGCTGTTTGCGGTTTGTACCATGGCCCTGGCGGGATATGGACAAACGGCCGAAGAGTGCCTCGCGCAGGGGATGGCAAAACGGGCGCAAAAGGATTTTAAAGGCGCCATTGCCGATTTTACCCGGGCCATCGAACTGAACCCGAAATATGCCGAGGCCTTTTATAACAGGGGGCTCGACAGGAGCAACACCCTCGACTACCAGGGCGCCATAGCCGATTTCACGAAAGCCATTTCGCTGAACTCAAAATACGGGTTGGCTTACTACGACAGGGGGATCAGCAAGAGCAACCTCTTCGACGACAAGGGCGCTGTAGCCGATTTTACTAAATCGATCAACCTTGAGCCCAACGAGGCGGCCTACCAGGCCCGGGGCGTTTCAAAAAGTTCGTTAAAGGATTACAAGGGAGCCATTGCCGATTTTACGCAGGTTATCGCCATGAACCCGGCTAACCCCGGCGCCTTCTTTTTAAGGGGGAATGCAAAGGGGGCGATGAAGGATTTTGCCGGCGCCATCGAGGATTATACTCGGGTCATCCGGCTGAATCCCAAATTCAGGGACGCCTGGTTCAACCGCGCCATCGCCTCCTTCGAGGCGGGGGATAAGCAGGGGGGATGCAGGGACCTGGGCAAAGCCAAAGACCTGGGAGTGAAAGAGGCCTTTGAAATGATCAAACGATATTGCCGGTAATAAGTCGGTTTAACCCACATTCAGCCATTTCCCGATCCAGCCTGACCCGCGAAATATTACGCAGCTTAATCCGTTCTCTTTTCGGTCCATCTGACATCCTTGAATGGTGGAGAAAGGGACCCGGCAATATGATGAAAATGATTGAAGAAATGAAGATGAAGCGGCACCAAGTTGATTAAACATTTGACAACCATGAACTCCCTGAATAACCAGCCGTCCGGAGAAATTGATTTTAAGTATATTTTCGATATTTCGCCCGGATTGATCTTTATCCTTGACAAGGATAATAATATCCTTAAAGCAAACCGGGAATTGGCAAAACGGTTGGACACCACTCCTGAAAAGCTTGCCGGAACGAAGTGTTTCATCTGTATGCACCTTTCGGACCAACCTTCGGCCAGCTGCATTATGCCAATTATGCTCCAGGACGGACAGGAACATTCGGCCGAAATGTTTGTTTCCAATCTGAACGGCTGGTTCACCATTACTGTAAAACCCCTGTTTGATAAAGACGGGAATGTCAGCGGTTCCATGCACATTGCCTACGACGTTTCGGAGAAGAAAGCCAGCGAAGAGGCGCTCAGGAAAAGTGAAGACCGTTATAAAAAGGCACAGGAAGTTGGTCATGTCGGCAGCTGGGAATATGATTTGAACGAGCGGGTTTTCTGGTGCTCGGAAGAGGGAAAAAAGATTTTTGGTCTCGACCTGGAAACCAACCACTTTACGGCCGGCCAGTTGCTCAGGAGGGTTGTGGAAAAGGAGCGGGTTTCACATGCACTGATTTCCCTGGTTGAGCACAACGAACCCTATGATATAGAGTTTGATATAACCACGAGCGATCGTCTTGTCATGATAACCATCAATTCGGTTGCTGAACTCATCCGGGATGTAAATGGCAACCCGGTGCGGGTAACCGGCGTCCTTCGCGATATCACCGAAAGCAAACGGGTTGAAAAGGCGCTCCGTGAAGAGCAATACCTGTTATCGGTCCTGATGGACAATATCCCCGATCATATCTACTTTAAAGATCTTGAAAGCAGGTTTTTCAGGAACAACCGGGCTCATGTGGAGTCCTTCGGGCTAACCGATCCGGGGGAACTCATCGGAAAATCAGATTTTGACTTTTTCGTCAGGGATGGCGCTCTCCAGCAGTTCAGCGATGAACAGGAGGTCATCCGGACAGGCATGTCGGTCAACAAGGAGGAATGTACCATCCGCAATGATGAAAGTGTCAACTGGTACCATGTCACCAAGATGCCCCTGCGCAGCAGCGACGGGAAGATCATCGGCACCTTCGGTATTTCGAGGGATATTACCAGCCGTAAAACGATGGAGGAGGAGCTGGGGTTGAAAAATGAAGAATTGCTGAAAACCAATGCGGAAAAGGATAAGTTCTTCTCCATCATTGCCCATGATTTGCGCAGCCCTTTCAACAGTTTCCTCGGGTTTACCCGCATGATGGTCGAAGACCTGCCCTCGCTGCGGCTTGATGAGATTCAGACGATTGCACTGACAATGCAGAAATCGGCAACCAATCTGTATAACCTCCTTGAAAACTTATTGGAATGGTCAAGGTTGCAAAGGGGAATCACCTCCTTCAACCCTGTCAGGTTTACCGGGAAACCAGTGATTGTTGAAAACATGCAGCTTATCCAGGAATCGGCTATTAAAAAAGGCATCATGCTGGTCCTCGATATTCCCGACAACCTGGAAACCTTTGCGGATGAGAACATGCTAGGCGGCATCGTCAGGAACCTTGTCACCAATGCGGTTAAGTTTACCCCCAGGGGAGGGGTGGTTACGGTCAGGGCACACCGGGTTCCAAACCGGGGGGTCGGTTTCAGCGTGACCGATACGGGCATCGGGATGGATCAGCAACTGATCGGGAACCTGTTCAAACTGGATGTCAACACCAGCAGGCAGGGAACCGACCATGAATCCAGTTCAGGCCTGGGCCTGATGATCTGCAAAGAGTTTATCGAAAAACACCAGGGGGAAATGAACATTGAAAGTATTCCCGGCAAAGGAAGCGTCTTCTCGTTTATGTTGCCTGATCCTCCTGAATCCCATCCCATTCCTTAAAGAAATGTTCCAGGTACAGCTCCATAAACCGGTGTCTCTCCTCCGCCATTTTCTTTCCGGTGGCCGTATTCATCCTCTCCTTTAACAGGAAAAGCTTTTCATAAAAATGGTTTACCGTGGGAGCGGCACTCTGCTGATATTCATCGGGAGTCATCCCAAAACGGGGTTTAAGGGTAGGATTGTACATTTCCCTTCCCCTGAAACCACCATAATTAAAGGCCCGCGCAATCCCGATCGCCCCGATGGCATCGAGCCTGTCGGCATCCTGGACCACAGCCAGTTCGGGAGAGAAGAATTGCTGCTTATAATTGCCTCCCTTGAAGGAGATGTTCGTCATGATATTGACGACATGGCTGATTACCTCTTCGCTTACCGGGAGACGAAGAAGGAATGCCCTCGCCTTTTCGATCCCGGCAGATTCATCGCCGCCATGGAACTTGTGATCGGCGATATCGTGCAGCAACGCCCCCAGTTCGGTCACGAAGAGGTCGACAGGTTCCGACTTTGCAATGGTACGGGCGTTGTTCAGCACCCGTTCGATATGCCACCAGTCGTGACCTCCCTCGGCATGCAGAAGCTCCGATTTAACAAAAGTAATAGTCTGCAGGATAATTTCCCTGTCGGTCATGGTCGGTTGTATTTACGCTACGGAATGGCCTGCCAGGCGGCGTTTTCGTTGTCAGTAGTTCATTCAAGCGAAACAAAAGATACCCTTTAGGGCTGGTATTGGCATATTGTCATGTGATATTCTGACTGAATCCACGATACAAATATAATTTGTTGCGGACTGAATACCAAGAGCCGACCTAAAAAAAACATAATATATTCCATAACCATTCACTGCAGGAAATGACAGATGGTGTGGATGGTTACTCGTCGGCGGGTGAACTTTCGCACTGATAACATTTATGATCATGGACACACAGCGGGTTCCCGCATACGGGGCAGACCCACCGGCTGTTTTCTGATTCCATGAACCTTTCCAAACCAGATTCCCTGATATTGTTTAAATTCTCCACCATGCTCATGGAATATTTTGTGCGGTATCTTTTGTCCAGTTGCCGGAGCCTGGCACAGGGATATTTTTTACATCCGTAGCAAAACTGCGACTCCCCTCTTTCCGGGCACAGTTTTATGCTGCAAACCAGGCAATGCCTGGGTTTAAAGGGGGTTTCAATGTTGCAGCCGGCACATTTGTGTCTGTAACGGAGATAGAACTTGCAGATGCCGCAATTCATGCCGCAAGGGGCGATGAGAACCGATGGAATCTCTGTTTTCATGGCTGGTTCATTTCCGGCAGTTCCCATTCCCGGGCAACCAGGATGTTGATAGTTGATCGGGGATGTGTGGTCGGGTCGGATTCAGCCGGAGCAATCACAAGAGGCATCATCCTGGGTGAAAATCAAACAGTTGTTTTTTGTGCCAGGATCCACTCCGTCAACTCAACGGCATCCTTCACGTAACGGGCACAGTTGTTTTGAAACAACCCGAGCGATTGAATCTTCGCCATGTCGGCGGGCACTGTCATGTCGAGACCCTGGAGCAGCTCTTTACAGTTGATGGATCCGTTGCGTTTAGTGAATTCTGCTATGAACCGGTTGGCCCGTTCATAGGTGCCGGTTGTGGTGGAATAGGGGGCGCCGGCCCCGCGCCCGAAATGTAACCCGATCACCATCAGGGCGCCTGTAACCACGCCGCAGGTCAATTGCCTGCGGGCAATCCCCCCGCCAAAGGCGCAACCCAGTTTGAGGCACTGTTCATCCGTTAAACCGTATTCACGGCCGAAAGAGGTTAAAACAGACTGGGAACAATTGTATCCGTCGGCAAACCATTTCGAAGCTTCTTCTGATCTTGTCACAAATTCGGTTTTAGTTCGTTTAAGGTGTATTATGGGAGATAACAGAAACGACGATACCTCCCCATTTTATGCCATCAAAATTAATATTTACCTGAACAGGTTTCTTGGAATACAATTTTTTTTTGTTGATGGGCGTATGAAGCTCAAGTACCCTCCCGGCACTCCCATGCCAGGCTGCTCTTTCTCCACATCTTCTTCCCTGTTCTGGCAGCCCCCAATTATCAAAAAACTTTTCCAATCCCCATGCATGAGTTAGTGGACCAACAATAGTTTGTTGACAACAACCGCCATACCTGCATTGTTTGCATTGTTTGCATTGTTTGCATTGCTTGCATTTTTTCATAGCTTTGTAATATCCTATATCAATAGTAATGGGGTCGAAAACCCGGACCTTCGTGAGGGCAGCTTTCATCTTTTACAGGGGTCTCGCGATCCCGGCAATCCTGATTACCCTGTTTTGCTGTGCGGGGGCAACTATTTCCGCCATGGACCAGGTCAGGCAACATGCCCTGTACAACGGAGTTTTCATGTTCATTGCCCCCCTGTTCTGGATCAAAACGGTGACCACCATCATCCTCATATTTTATATGGGCTGGTTCAGGGCAAATGAGCGCTATTTCTATCACAACCTGGGGATTGGCATAAATGCCCTCAGGGGAACTGTGCTGATCGTGGATTACCTGCTCTTTTTTCTTGCCATTTCCCTGACAGAAATGATTATCCCTCTTTTGATCATGGCGCGATGAGTCACAAGCTCGAAGTTGACAGCGTAATGCTCGGATTCGGCCTGAAGACAATCCTGTCGGATATTTACATGTGCTTTGAAACCGGCAGCGTTACCGGGATCCTTGGCAGGAACGGATCAGGAAAATCCTGCCTGCTGAAGATCATGTACGGGACTATGACTGCCCAGTATTCGAATGTGAGGTACGACGGACGAAGGATTCTGAGCGGGTATAAACACCCTGAGATGATCAGGTTTCTCCCGCAATCTGATTTTATCCCGAAACACCTCGCCCTGGGAGCCGTGCTTGACCTCTTTTCCTGCGACCGGCAGTGGCTGACAGATCTTTTCCCTGAATTTTCCGGGTACCTTCACCAACCCTTCCGGCAATTCTCCTTCGGGCAGAAACGGTTGATCGAAACCTGCCTGGTACTGAATGCTGATGCGGATTTTATCATGCTGGACGAACCCTTCTCCTTCCTGATGCCCATCCATGTTGAGCGACTGAAGGGGGTCATCCGTAAGATAAAGACAACCAAGGGCATTATCATTACCGATCATTTGTACCGCGAACTGCTTGACATTACCGATCGTAACTACCTGATCCATGATGGCGCGTCATTCCCTGTTACAGATGAATCTGAATTGCGGATGCTGGGCTATATTCACTGATGAAAGGAATAACAGGAAGGAGCATATCCGTACTGGCGGCCCTAAAATATTCCGGATGGTGTCATTATCTTTATTTTTGCGTTATTTTTGTAACAGGAGAGCCGCAAAACGGATAACCGGCCATGGCGGGAACCGCTAACCTAATGGACGCAGTGGCTTTAAAAGCAGGAAGGTGGATGATCTTAACCAGGAAATTATTTTCAAAATCATAAATAAAACGCTATGACAACATCATTAAAGGGTACCAGGACCGAACAAAACCTGTTAAAGTCATTTGCCGGCGAATCGCAGGCCCGCAACCGGTATGAGTTTTTCGCCAGTGTAGCGAGAAAAGAGGGGTACGAACAGATCGCCAATATTTTCATGGAAACCTCCCTCCAGGAAAAGGAACATGCCAAACGGTTCTTTAAATTCCTAGAAGGCGGCATGACGGAGATCACGGCAGCCTATCCTGCCGGAATTATCGGTACAACCAGCCAGAACCTGAAAGCGGCTGCCGAGGGCGAACATGAGGAGTGGACCGAACTTTATCCGCAGTTTGCCGAGGTGGCAAAAGAGGAGGGTTTCACCGAGATTGCCACTGCGTTCAAAATGATCTCGAAGGTGGAGGCTGAACACGAACGACGGTATTTGAAGCTGCTGCAGAACATCTCCGAAGACAAGGTATTTATGAAAGAGGGAAAGGTCTGGTGGAAATGTCTCAACTGCGGATATGTCTATCAATCGGAAAAGGCCCTCGAAAATTGCCCGGCCTGCCTGCATCCCAAAGCCTACATGCAGGTTCGGGAAGAAAATTATTAATTTCCGGGGAATATTGATACCTGGTTCATCTTAAGTTGGTTTTCATAAGAACCCTGTTTTTCCAATCAAAATATTTAATGAACTACAATATACCAATGTTATACACAAAATTCACAATGGGATGGGTGGTGTTTATTGTACCCCTTTGTGTCATGCTTGGGTAATATTGGTTTGATTTTTGAAAAGAGACAGTCACTTGAAGAAAACTTAATCCTTCCTGGTATGAAATCAACAAAGCTTGCATTGCGCTTTTCAGGCACGATCTTCGGGTTTGTTGCCCTGCTCCACCTGGCGAGGCTGATAACCGGCGTACCCATCCTGATTGCAGGATTTTCACTGCCCGTCTGGATGAACATCGTCGGGTTCCTTGCAACATGCATCCTTAGTATCTGGTTGTGGTCGCTGACCGTCACCACCTCTTCCATCAATGAAACGTGACTTTCAGGCCGAAACCTGAAAAATCGGGATGGAGGATGTTGTTGCACTTTATTCTTGTGCAGGTAATCTGCAAATTTTATATCTTTGCACCCCTGTTCACAGTGTTGCAGGCGTACATCCTGCCCCATTTGAATGGAAAACCGCCTCTTTAGCTCAGTTGGTAGAGCAGCTGATTCGTAATTAGCAGGTCGGGGGTTCAAGTCCCCTGAGAGGCTCAGCAAGATCAAAGGTTTCGGTAGTCAATGCCGGAACCTTTTTTTTTCGGGTTAATGGTTGTGATTTATATGGAGGGATTTCCTGGAAAAACTGAATTCACGTAATTTTACGGACCATGAAAAAATTCCTCCATATCCTGTCGCTGCTCCTGGTGATCAGCGGCCAATCTTTTTCCCAGGCAGGCGCCCCTGCAAACAAACTCCCGAAACCGGGTCCGCACGATGAAATTATTATCCATGCGGGGTACACCCTTTCCTTCAACAAAACCTATCATATTGCCGACTGGGTTGCCTATGAACTAACGGCAGAAGAAACCGTGCCCGTGGTGCTCCGCAACAACCATTTTGTTCCCGACCCGCTACTGTCGTCGTGTGCGCTGTCGAATGCCGATTACAAAGGTTCCGGCTACGACCGCGGGCACCTTGCGCCATCGGCCGACATGTGCTACTCCCAGCTGACCATGGAGGAATCGTTTTATCTTTCAAACATGTCGCCGCAGAGGCCGGGCTTTAACCGGGGGATATGGAAAAAGCTGGAAGAACAGGTCCGCCTGTGGGCCGTCGATGACGGCGAGGTTTATGTGGTAACGGGAACGGTTCTCAAACCTGGGCTTCCCACCATCGGCCCGGATGAGGTCACGGTGCCGGCGTATTTTTACAAGGTAATTCTCAACGACCATGGTCCCGGTTTGCAGGGGATAGCATTTCTCATGCCCAACGAAGCCTCGCAGGAACCCCTGCAGCATTACGCGGTAACCATCGACAGTGTTGAGAAGTTGACAGGCACGAACTTCTTTTACCGGATGCCTGAAGGGGAACAAAGAAACTTTGAAAGCAAGATCGATTTGTCCAGGTGGAGCTGGCCGGCAACCGGGAGGTCAAATCACCACAATCTGGCCGACAGTAACGACAACCCTAACAGGGTTATACAACATCAGGGTAACAAAAGATCCATCCCGGTGCGCTGCTCGGCAATCACCGGAAAAGGATCCGAATGTAAGAAAATGACCAGGAGCCCGAACGGGAAATGCTGGCAACACGGAGGGGATTAACAGTTGTGTATTTCCGCCGGGAGCTTCATTTATTTGGGCTTATGGGTTGAGTTGATTAGCCCGTTTCCCATGCGCGATTCATACCTTTTTCTTGTTTCCGACTCCTTGCTTTTATCAGAGATGAAGATGATGGTCCTTCCCCCATCAAAGGTAACGGGATACTTATCCTTTGTCGAACCCGACAGGAGTTTTGAATCGGGGATCTTCAATCGCTGACTTTCCATCATCATCCGGTGCTCCAGGGTCTCTTTTTTCATAGTTTGAAAGTTAAAGGTTCCATAAATTCTATGGAATGGTACAAGATACGGTTTATTTTTATCATTCAGGGTTATTTGTCAATTTTGTTTACCGGACGGCAACTCCCGTTCGTCGGGTTTCATCCGTGATCAGCCGATTCGGGTTGGACAGCCTGCCGTTTCCATGTTAATTTTGCTTCATCAACATCAAAATAAAGGAATATGAAAGCAAAAATATTAACAGCGGTTACAGTTCTCATTCTCCAGGCAGGGCTTCTTTTTGCAGGCAATGAAACAACCTCGGCACCTGCTTCGAGTGAACGCTCCTCGACATCGCTTGCCCCGGTTACACCAGCCGAAGCAACTTTCGAAGAGTTCATCCCGGTAAGGGAGTTATTTGTCAGCGGACCGGTTACTCCTGTTGAGGCAACTTTTGAAGAGATCACAACCGAAACGCCTTCCGTGGCCGACTTTGCGCCTGGAACACCTGCCGGAGCCGATTTTGAGGATGCGGCAGGAACCCTTCCGGTCGATACAAACGGGCTTGCCCCGATTATTAAGGCTGAGGCCGATTTTGAATAACCCGCTATATTCCCCGATCAAAAAGAAAAGCTGCCCCCGGGTGGCTTTTTCTATTTCCGGGCGATAAGCCTGGTCATACCGAACATAATATCACGGAAGATAATACTCAGGTCATTTTGTTCCAGGATACGAATGATTTCATTTGGTGCGATCCGGACTTTGTAATATGAGCTTACCTTTTGCCGCCAGCCTTCATTTGTATGGAAATGCAGGATATCCGTCACCATGACATGGGTTTTCCCGTAGTCAAGACAACAGGTGAGTATCCTGGATTCATCGCTTTTTACAGGGATAAACCGGCTGTCGCCCGACAGCGGCGTTGAATAGTCGCGGAACGAAAGGAGCAGGGAGCCTCCGGGAACAAGGATTGACGAGCAATCTGAAAGAAATTGCCTGATCGTACCGGTATCCTGCAGGTGGGTGAGGGTGTCGCCCCAGCAAAGAATCAGTTCAGGTTTGTCCTTTGCATAGGCTGAAAGGTCCAGGATATCGCCATCAACGATCTTGACAGGCAAACCGGAGCTGTTCAGGGCGAGTTCATCCAGCAATTGCCTGTTGAAGTCAACGGCAATCACCTCATAGCCGGTCCCGGCGAGGGCAACGCTTTGGATGCCATGCCCGCATCCAAGGTCAAGGGCGATTTTCGAGGACCCTGGATGAATCCCGTTGGTTTCCAGGAAATCCCTGAATTCCTGTTTCCTGGTTTCAAAATCTCCCGACATCCAGGAATAGAGATCCCCCAGATGGTGGTCATAATGTTCTTTTACCGTCATAGTTCATTTCCAGTAATTTTTCATCAGGTCGGCGACCCAACCCGGCTGTTTTATCTCCCCTTTGGGCTGAAACTCCCTGAATACGGGTTTGATATCGAGCACGGGTGTCCCGTCGATGGCATCGAGATACCTCACTTTGATCGTTCTTCCTGAATGTTCCAGGAGTTCAACGGTGCATAACCCGATTGCGTTTGGCCGGTCTTTCCTGCGCTGGCTAAAAATGCCTGACGCCGGATAAGCGGGATTGCCCCGCGGTTTGCCGGAATAAACAACATCGCCGGGGTTTAGCCTGTCGAAATGGTAGATGATCTCCAGGTGCGAAAAGTTGCCGATCTGATCAAATGCTTCCGCCGGAATGTCATCATTCAGAACGATCTCGGAAACAATTTCTTCCCAGAAATCATCCGTTGGTGTTGTCCGGGAATTCCGGACCGTTGCTATGGGTGTTACGATGATGGCCATATCCGTTATCTGTTTGTGCCGGGCACAGCCGGCAGTGAGGCAACCGGTATCTGCAAAGATAAGGCATTCTCCACATACCGAAATTATCCGGTCGGCGGGGAAAGAAAAATCGGCCTGAATGCTTGGTTTTCAGCATGGAAATGCTTATCTTTACGACGTAAAAGGGGTTAATGCCTTTGACGGTTCCCGTTTCTTCTCCCGCCCCTTAGCTGCCGATTGTCTCTCCCACAGGCAGTGATCCCTTGCATGGCCAGGATATGGTTAAACGGATCCGGTATCGGATCGGCTTCATAAAAATCAAGGGTATGAAAAAGTTATTTATTTTGGTTTTTGGATTATGTCTCCTGAATGGTGCAAATGCACAGCCCTGTTTACCAGATGGGATCACCTTTACAACACAGGCACAGGTAAACAGTTTCAGAACGACCTACCCCAATTGTACGCAAATAGGGGGGGATCTGGTAATCAACGGATATAATATCAACAATCTCAGTGGTTTGAATGTGATAACCTCGGTCGGGGGGAACCTTGAGATCATTTGCAACCAGCTCCTGCCCGGGTTGACGGGCCTGGATCATATTACATCGGTTGGCGGGGAGCTTTATATCGGGCAGAACTTTTCCCTGATGAGCCTTTCGGGCCTCGATAGTCTCACAAACCTGGGGGGGAATGTCACGATCACGAACAACCCGTCCCTTGCCAGCATTGCTGGGTTGTCGGGAATTACCGCTATCAGCGGGATGCTTTGGATCGACAACAACCCGGTCCTGCAGGATCTGTCAGGGCTGAACAAGGTTGCCTCGGTGGGAGGCCTGGTTGAGATCTACTCCAATGACGCGTTGCACTCCCTGGAGGGCCTTGAGGGGTTGACCACCATCGGGGGCAGCCTGATCATCGGTGGACAGGGTCACCTGGGGGGAGTTGGCAATACGGCACTTACGAGCCTGGCGGCGCTTTCCAACCTGATCTCCCTCGGTGGAAATCTTGAGATCGGTTACAACAGCGCCCTTCCCAGCCTGACTGGAGTTGAAAATATCATGACCGAATCGATGACGGGGTTACTGATCTACAACAATGATGTTTTATCACAATGCGAGGTGCAGAGCGTCTGCGATTTTCTTTCGGCCCCTGCCGGGAACGTATATATTGCCAATAATGCAACGGGTTGCAACAGTCCGGAAGAGGTAGAGGAGGCTTGCATTTTAATCTCCTCCGGATCTGTCTCTTCAAATTCAGGGCTAAGTATCCATCCGAATCCTACTGCCTCTGAAATCATTTTTGAAGGGCTGGGTTGCGCATCGGGGAACTACCTGTCTATCCTGAACATGAATGGCCGGGAATTGATGAGATGCAGGATGGTCTGTCCGAAAACCGCAGTGGATATTTCCCGTTTGCCTGGCGGGGTATATTATGCAAGAATCTCCGGTGTGAAAACCGTCTTTGTGGGGAAGATCATTAAGCTCTAACGGCTACGATGGTTATAACCCGGCAACAAGCTGTTTCAGCCTGGTTTCAGCGACCTTCAGGTTGTACTGGAAGGCGACAAGCCTGCCCAGGCAGTTGCCAAAACTTTCCGATGCCTGTTTTACCTCCAGGGCGGTTGTCTGGCCCAGGCGCAAACGTTCCAGAGAAATGTTCAGGTTTTCCTTCGCCAGCAGGTAGTTTTCCTTTTCGAACTTCAGCAGTTGCTGCTGGTCGTCAAAATCGGTCAGGGCGCTTTGCAGTTCAGTATTGACCTTTAACTTGATGCTTTCAAGGCCCAGCCGTGCAGAGGTTTCTGCCAGCCGGGCTGTTTTTACCTGGGTTGCTACATTGCCTGCCTGGTAGATGGGGATAGTCAGGCTACCCCCTACCTGGGGTCCATAGGTACGGTTTGACAACAGCGTTGAAGCGTTATTGTCATTTTTCAGGAAGTTATAGGCCGCATTGAAGTTCAGATGAGGCATGTAGAGCGTTTTAATTTCACCGAGACTTAAATGGGCAATGTCTGCCTGTTTCTGGGATGCCAGCACACCGGTGTTCTGGGAGTACAGTTTTTGCAGGAGATCTTTTGCATCGGGCGAATAGGCAAGGGGAATGGAGTCGCCGACTTCAAAGGGGGTCTGGGGATCCCGGCTGAGAAGCTGGTTCAGCGAGTGTTTGCTGGTTTTGATGACGGTTTGCTGGTTGATCTCCAGTTCCCGGTTGACATTCAGGTCAATTTTAGCCTGGAGCAGGTCGGTTTTGCGCCCCAACCCAGCATCAAAGCTCTTCTGCAGGATCTTGACCCGTTCCACGTTATAGGCCATTACCTCCTTGATCGATTGTAGTTGCTGTTTCTGGCTGACCACGTTAAAGTAGGCCACGATGACATTGTACATCGATTGCTGGACGAGGTCGCGGAACTGTATTTCTCCGAGTTTTTCGATCTCGCCGAGTTTTTTCCGGGTTACAAACATTTTGGTCCCGTCAAACAGGGTCCAGTTCAACGCCATGGCCGCATTGAATGTGTTGGAGTAGCCATTTGTCTTTTCGATGACGGTGCCTGTCGACAGTTTCTGGTTTACATTGTTCAGCGAGTAGTTGTCAGTGCCATTGAGGGCCACTCCCGGGAGCATGCCTGCATTGCCCGCTGTGTTGTTGATGCGGGCAATGTCGGCCGTGTTGCGGGCCACCATGAGGTCGAAGTTGTTCTTCATGGCGATGCTGATCGCCTCTTCAACGGTAAGATATTTTGCATCCTGGGCAAACGAACTTTGGAACCACAGGAGGAATGCAAAGAAATAGAGAATTCTTGTTTTCATGGATTTATTCATCATGTTGCGAATAATCAGGAACCGCCTCTTTATTGCCTGCCATCATGATGTACATGACCGGAATAACGAAAAGGGTAAGGATCAGCGAGAAGAGCAATCCGCCAACCACGACGATGCCGAGCGGCGTGCGGCTCTGCGCGCCTGCGCCCAGTGCAAGTGCGATGGGCAGTGCGCCGAACATGGTTGCCAGGGAGGTCATCAGGATAGGCCGCAGGCGGGCAGCCGCCGCCTCGAAGGCTGCCTCTGTCTTCGGAATGCCCAGGCGGCGTTTCTGGTTGGCGAATTCCACGATCAGGATGCCGTTCTTGGTCACCAGTCCGATGAGCATGATTATCCCGATCTCAGAAAAGATGTTGAGGGTGCTTCCGAAGATAAAGAGCGAAAGCAAGGCCCCTGTAATAGCCAGCGGGACCGTAAACATGATGATAAAGGGATCGACAAAACTTTCGAACTGCGCGGCAAGGATCAGGTAGATAAGCAACAGGGCCAGCAGCAAAGCGAAAGAGGTGTTGGAGCCGCTTTCAACAAAGTCGCGGGAGGGCCCCAGCAGGTCGGTGTGGAAGGTGTCGTCAAGCACCCCCTTGGAGATCCGGTTCATGGCGGTTATTCCCTCTCCCAGGGTTTTCCCCTTTGCAAGCGATGCCGAAATGGTTGCCGATTTGAAACGGTTGAAATGGTACAGGGTAGGGGGTTCGCTGCTTTCAGCCATCTTTACCAGGTTGTCGAGCTGGACCAGTTCGCCGGTATTGCTCCTGACGTACATGGAGGCAATATCGGAGGGTTTGTTGCGGTTTTCGCGGTCGAACTGGCCTATGACAAAGTACTGTTTCTGATTCCGCAGGAAATAACCGTATCTTTTGCCGCTCAGGGCAAACTGCAGGGTGTTCGCGATATCGATGGCATTGACCCCCATGTCGGTGGCCTTCATCCTGTCGACCAGGATGTTGATCTCCGGCTTGTTGAATTTAAGGTTCACATCGACATTTCCGAAGGCAGGATCTTTTCGCGCCTCCTCCAGGAACCGGGGAACAGCCTGCTGCAACTTGCTGAATTCAAGATTCTGGATCACAAACTGGACCGGCAGCTGCGATCCTGCCGAGAGAGAGGTGGAGATGGTCTGCTCCTGGTTGGGAATGATACGTGCTTCCGGGTATTTTTTATAGAGTTTGACCAACCTGTCGTAAACCTGTTGCTGGGTGGCCTTGCGTTCGTTGGGTTCTTTCAGGAAAATGTTGATCCCGCCGGTATTGGTGGCAGTATTGCCGCCGAATCCGGAACCGGCACGCGCAAAAACCAGCCTGGCTTCAGGAAAGCTGTCTCTTATTTCATCGCCAATGCGATTGACCAGGGTTACCATATTGTCGAAATCGGTTCCTTCAGGCGCCGTGATCGATGTCCGGATGATGCTGTGATCCTCCAGCGGGGCCAGTTCTGACTTTAAGACTTTGAAAAGAATCACCATGACGACCAGGCAGCTTACGATAATGGCCGGCGCAATCCAGCGGCGTCTGATAAATGCGCTGAGCCATCGGCGGTATCCCTTGTCGAGCCCGACGAAAAAGGGCTCGGTCATCTGGTAGAACTTCAGGGATTTGATGTCGGCACGGCCCATCTTCACATTCAGAACAGGGGTCAGGGTCAGGGAGACAAAGGCTGAAATCAGCACGGCCCCGGCGAGCACGATGCCGAATTCGCGGAAAAGCCTGCCGGTGAAGCCCTGCAGGAAGATTACCGGGATAAAGACCACCGCGAGGGTCAGCGAAGTCGAAATGACGGCGAACAGGATCTCCCTTGTCCCGGCAAAGGCTGCCCGGTATTTGTCCATCCCCTCCTCGATTTTTTTATAGATGTTCTCCGTCACCACGATCCCGTCGTCAACGACCAGGCCGGTAGCCAGCACAATGGCCAGGAGGGTAAGCACATTTACCGAGAAACCGGAGATATACATGATAAAGAAGGAACCGATCAGGGAAACGGGGATGTCGATAAGGGGCCGCAGGGCAATGACGGTATTGCGGAAAAACAGGAATACGATCAGAACCACGAGTGAGACGGCAAGGGCAAGGGTTTCGGCAACATCGGTCACCGACTGGCGTACAAACTTTGTCTTGTCGTATCCGATATAGATCTTCAACCCGGGAGGCATGGTTTTCTGAATCTCGGCAAACCGCTTGTAAAATTCGTCGGCAATGGCAATGTCGTTGGCCCCGGGAAGCGGTATCAGGGCCAGGGAAATCCCGTCGGCGCCGTTCAGCTTCACGCTGGTTTCCTCGTTTTCGGGTCCCAGCACAGCCTCGCCGATATCCATCAGGCGGATCACCTGGTCGTTCGACTGGCGGATGATCATGTTGTTGAAATCCTCCTCCGTGGTGAGCCTGCCAAAGGTCTTCACGATAAGTTCGGTTGATTTTCCCCTGACCTTGCCTCCCGGGAGTTCAACATTTTCGCGCTGCAGCGCAACATTGACATCTTCGGCCGTAAGGTTAAAGGCAGCCATTTTTTTAGGATTCAGCCAAAGCCGCATGGAGGGCCGTTTCTGACCATAAAGTCCTACGGCGCTGACACCGGGGATGGTCTGCAGTTTCTCCTGCAGTACATTCTCGGCATATTCGCTGAGTTCGGTTGCGCTCATGGTGGTACTCTGCACCGATAGCGTGATATTGGGGTCGCTGTTGGCGTCGGCTTTGGTCACAACGGGAGGTGCGTCGATATCCTGGGGCAGCAGGCGGCTGGCCTGGCTGGTTTTGTCACGAACATCGTTGGCTGCCTTTTCAAGGTCGGCGCCGACATTGAATTCTACCGTAATATTACTGCTTCCCGTGGAGGAGGAGGATGAGATGGAACGTACACCCTCTATCCCGTTGATAGCCTTCTCGAGAGGTTCGGTAATCTGCGACTCCACGATATCGGCATTGGCACCCGTGTAGGTTGTCTGCACCGTGATGACAGGAGGGTCGATTGCCGGGTAAAGGCGAACGCCCAGGAAGGAAAATCCTACCACCCCAAAAAGCACGATGATCAGGCTCATGACGATCGACGCCACCGGACGTTTGATTGCAAAATCGGAAATAGTCATGGCTTTATTTATTTGACTTTGGCGAATTTGAGATCGATCCCGTTTTTGATGAAGAGAACGCCTGTGGTTACAATGGTATCGCCCTCATTGAGTCCTTCTGTAACCATGATATCGGAGGCTTTCCGGATACCGGTTTTGATTTTGGTAAAGACCGCTTTCCCATTTTTGCAGAGGATCACCTGCTTGTTTCTTTCCTGCAGGATGATCGACTGGGTGGGGATCATCAGGGCGTGGTGATCTTCGTTCAGCCGCAGCTCCACGTTGGCGTAAGCGCCCGGCACCAGGGAGGGGCCGTGCGTGTCAACAACGGCCCTGGCTTTCAGGTTACGGGTGTTGAGTTCTATTCCCTCTTCGGTGGCCAGGACCTGCGCATCGAATTTCTTATCATCGCCTTCCACCGAAAATTTCACTTTTGTGCCCGGGTGGATCATCTGGCTGTATTTGCCCGGTACGGCGAAATCAAGCTTCAGCTTGTCGCTTTCGCGGATGGTGGCAACCGCGGTGGCCGGCGTGATCTGGGCGCCGGGACTGAGATTCCTCAACCCGATTACCCCATCGTAGGGCGCCAGGATTTCAGTTTTGCTGATCTGAACCTTCAGCAGCTCAATATCGTCTTTAATAGAATTCACCTGCAGGCGGGTCTGGTCATATTCCTGCTGGCTGATACCGTCAACCTTCAGCAGTTCCGTTTGCCGGGAGAGGGTCTGCCCGGCAATCTCGAGCTGGGTTTGCGCCTTTTTCAGCTGCGATTGCAGCTCCCCGTCAAAAATTTTAACCAGCAGGGTCCCTTTTTTAACAAATTGTCCCTCCGGGAGGTTTAATCCTACCACCCGGCCCGAAACTTCGGGCATCAGAACGGTCTCCTCGAAAGCCCTCAATGTGCCTGAGATCAGGATCGTTTCATCAATTACGGAAGGTTTGACGACATATCCCTCAATGAAGGATACGGTGGCATTGGCATCTTTGCCATCAATTTTCTTTTTGGTTCCCGTACAGGAACTGATAGCAAAAAAAATTACTGCCGCGAAAATGAGGTGAAATAGATTGGTTTTCATAACCCCGTGGAACATGTTTTAGCGTTGGATATTGGCCGGATTGCGGGTATTTCAGTTTGTTGTTGCGGAAACTGAAATGAAGATATTATTCGATTGCAAAGATAGGAAGAATTACTTCTTGCAAGGCCGGATTATAAATCATTTGGAGGGCGCTTCACGAAGGGTAAGCCTCTTTGCCTGTTCCCGCATCCGGCTTCCGTAAGTAAAATGCCGACCTCCCTTTGCCGGCAATTTTTCCGGTATCAGGGTTGACGGAAAATCCATTATCTTTATGGCGGATTTATCCCTTTTTTGGAACCGGAGCAGAGGATGCGGAAAGGGAGATTCCTGATCTGTCAACCATGACTATTAACATTATAAACAGCGCTATGAAAGAATTTAAAAAATACTATTATCTCCCGGCACCTCCGGAAGATGTATTCAACGCACTAACCAACCCGGTAACCTTGCAGCTCTGGACCGGCGAACCTGCAGAAATGTCAACAGAGCCGGATTCGGAGTTTTCTCTTTGGGATGGCAGTATTGTCGGGAGAAATATCTCTTTTGAGAAAGACAAGTCCATTGTCCAGCAATGGTATTTTGGCGAACAGGAGGAGGAATCGATCATGAAGATCCTGCTGCATGAAAAGGGAACCGGCACCTCTGTTGAATTATACCATACCAATATTCCCGACGAGGAATACGACGATTTCGTGGATGGATGGAATTCAAGTTACTTTGGTGCCCTTCGTGAATTCTATAATGAATAGCACATTAAGCCAAACACCATTGTAAACGACAAAAGAGGCCGAAATACCGGCCTCTTTCCATTTACAGAAACAGGTTAGGAAAATATATCGGGTTAAAGTTGCTCTTCGAATTCGGCACAGGCGGGGGTAACGGGCGCCAACTCTATTGCAGAGATGCAGCCGTTATCATCCTTCACCTCTTCAAAGTCGGCCTCCTTAGGCGTAACCGGGGCAAGCACCGCCGCACTTACTGCCGCGGCAGGGGCTTCGTCGTTAAAATCGGCCTCTGACGGGGTTCCCGGGATTAAACCGGTTAATCCCGGCATGCTGCCATTCGGGAGGATCAATTCTTCAAAGGTTGCCTCTGCCGGGGTGACCGGTGCAAGTGTCAGGGAGGCTGTATAACTGGTGTTGCTGTTTAACGAAGCCGGGGCTTCGGTTAAAGATCCTGCTGCGTAAATTGTGCTGAATGGCAATCCGAGAAAAGCGGCAAGTACATATATAGTTTTCATTGTTTTCATTTTGTGGGTATTTTTCATTTTTTTCCGGGTGATAAATTTGCTTTATGGTGATAAGACGTTTGATCATTTTAAACGTTACACCCGGGGAATCATTTAACAATTATTTAACAAAGCGTTGATTATTAATTTATTGAATGCAAAGATACAGCCTTTATTTAGACTAAGTTTAAAATAATCGACAAGCGGATGGTAAAACCCGACGAACGCACGAAAATCGTCGACGAAAATAGAATTAACTAGAAATCAATACTATAGCATGATTTTTCCGGGCATGCCGCCTGACCCTTAGACGCTAGTGAATAGATGTCCCTAACAGCAATCTAACCATTCCTGCCTTCCTGCCTTCCTGCATTCCTGCATTCCTGCATTTCTGCATTTCTGCATTTCTGCATTGTATGCATTGTCTGCATTTCTGCATTGTATGCATTGTCTGCATTGTATGCATTTTATGCATTCCCGCATTCCCGCATTCCCACATTCCCGCATTCCCGCATTCCTGCATTCCTGCATTCCCGCATTCCTGCATTCCTGCATTGTTTTCATTTAAAGGTAATCCAAAAAGTATTGCACCATCTTCTGATTCAGGTGTACCCGGTCTTTTCCCCTGACATTGTGTTCATGTCCGGGATAGAAGAAAAAGTCGACAGGTTTGCCTTCATCGACGCACTTTTTCAGGAAGGTGAGCGAGTTTTGGGGAACCACGGTGTTATCCTGGTCGTCATGGATGATCAGCAGTTTCCCCTTAAGGTTCTTGACATAATTGAGCAGGCAGGCGTTTTTATATCCCTCCGGGTTGCTTTCGGGCGTATCCATGTAACGTTCACCATACATCACTTCATAATATTTCCAGTCGGTTACCGGGCCGCCGCAGACAGCCACCTTAAAGGTGCCCGGCGATTTTAAGAACATCGAAAGGGTCATGAATCCGCCATAGCTCCACCCGTTGATGCCGATACGCGTGGAATCGACGAAAGGAAGTGATTTCAGGTACCTGACCCCGGCCATCTGATCGCTTACCTCTTTATTTCCGAGGTTACGGAAAACAGCCTGTTCGAATTCCAGCCCGCGGTTCGAGGTTCCCCGGTTATCGAGGGTGAACACAACGTAGCCAAGGCTGGCAAGGTAATTCAGGAAAAGCCCGCCGCCACCCAGCCACGAATCGGTAACCAGCTGGGAATGAGGACCTCCGTATACGTAAATGATCACCGGGTATTTCTTTTCCGGGGTAAAGTCAACAGGTTTGATCATCCGGCAGTATAAATCCGTATTGTCTTCATTTTTAAGGGAGAACAGCGAAGTAGTGCCAAGTTTATAATCCTTTAAGGGATTCTCATTGGCCAGCAGCACCTGCAGCGATTGCCCGTTTTCATCCAGCAGCTCGATCTGCCGGGCAACAGCGGGATTGCTGTAACTGTCAAGGATAAAGTGCCCGTCGTCGGACACCTTTGCGGTATGGGTGCCGTTTACGGTGGTCACCGGCGTCATTTTGCCTTTCTTCAACGCTACGCTGTAAAGCTGGTTATCGATGGGGTTGTCCTTGTTGCACATGAAAAATGCCGAGGTGCCGTCCTGGTCTGTTTTCAGGAACTGCGTGATTTCCCAGGGGCCATTCGTAAGTTGTTTTACAAGGTTGCCCTGGGTATCATACAGGTAGAGGTGGTTGAACCCGTCGCGGCGGCTTTCCCAGATAAACCTGGTTGGATCTGATTTCAGGAATACCGGGCCGTGCAGGGGTTCGACGTAGGCTTCGCTTTTTTCTTCAAAAAGAGTTTTTATAAAGCGGCCGGTTTGTGCATCAAATTTGTTCAATTGCATGAAGTTCTGATCACGGTTAAGACCGGCAATAAAGATATATTTTTCATCAGGGCTCCAGGTGATGTTGGTCAGGTATTCGGTGCGATGCTCAGGAATGGCAATTCCCGACGAATCGGTCTGGAGATAGATGGTGGCGCCCTGTTTCACTGAATAAACGCCTACCGTTACCTTATGACTGGTCATCCCGGCCATCGGGTATTTCGTCGGGTTTACCGTTGCAATCCGGGGGGTGATATCGACCAGGGGATAGTCGGCCACCATGGTTTCATCCATCCTGTAAAAGGCAAGGCTGTTGCCGTTTGGCGACCAGAAAGTGCCTTTTTCGATCCCGAATTCGTTGCGGTGAACCCTGTTTGAGCCATATAAGATACCTGGATTCTTTTCGGCTGAAATGGCCGTCTCCTTCCCGTTGGCGGCAAAAAAGAGGTTGTTGTCGCGGGTGTAGGCAATCCGCAGCGTATTTTTTTCGATGTCGGGGTTCTCGGCTTTCTCGGGCCACGAATTGACCAGGCTCACCGTGTTTTTCATGATTTCACAGAGAAATAACCTGGTTCCTGTGGTAAAATAGAAATTATCGGCCGTGGTAAAGGTAACTGCAGGAAACCGCCTGAGCGTATCCTGTTTGCTGATCTGCAGCAAAAGGTTCATGTCGGCCAACCGCACCATGGTGTCGCGCACCTGAGATTGTGCCGATCCTCTTACAAGACAATTTTTTGCAACGAAAACAAACTGGCTTGTCGCTGGCAGCCATTGCAGCTGGCTGAGGTTTGCTGGACCCAGCTTCGGGTTCATGCCAGTGGCCTCGTCGATGGTAAGCATCCTTGATTGTGCCAGGATTCCGAGGGGGAGGAGGATTGAGAGCAGGATGGGGTAAAAGAGCTTTTTCATGGGAATAATGAATAATGAATACCGAATAATGAATAGCGAATGATTTGAGGAGGATCAGCAGTGTAGGTTACGATGGAATGGTCATGTTTTTGTGGCATGCATCGCGCACGGCGGTCATGGCGGGGATAAGGTCGGGATTTTTTTCAATGGCGTTGCCAACCACCACGATGTCGGCCCCGGCAATATAGGCCGCTTCGGCAAGCCGGGCGGTGGTGATGCCGCCACCAATGATCAGCGGCAGCAGGATGGAATCCTGGACACTCCGTATCATGGAGGTTGGTACCGGCTGTTGGGCGCCGCTGCCTGCATCCATATAGATAAGTTTCATGCCCAGCATTTCTCCGGCCATGGCCGTGCATACGGCAATATCGTCCTTTGAGGCGGGGATCGGGGTTGTATTGCTCATGTAGTTAACAGCCGTGGTAAAGCCGCTTTCGATCAGCATATAACCGGTGGAGATGATCTCCAGGTTACTCGCCTTCAGAAAGGGGGCAGCGATCACGTGGCGCCCGATCAGCATTTCAGCATTCCGCCCCGAGATCAGGGATAAAAGCAGGATCCCGTCGGCATCGTTGTTCAGCTGAAGGTTGTTTCCGGGAAACAGGATCACGGGGATGTCCGATTTTTCCCGGATATGAGAGATGATCGCGGCGTGATTGTCGGTCATCAGCAGACTTCCTCCCAGGAAAAAACAGTCGACACCCGACTCCACCGAAAGTTTGACCACATAGGCCAGCGATTCAGGGGTGTATTTATCCGGGTCGATCAGAACCACAAAGTTCTTCTTGCCTGAAGATTTATCGTTCAGGATTTTCTGGTAAATATTCATGAAAATTGGTTAAAACACAGCTTTGGCAATCTGACATATGTTTTCTGAGATCCCCACCGAAAAATAGTGCAGCACGGGAACCCCGAAACTGATCAGTTCCAGGGATTGTTTGATACTCCATTCTATTCCGACCTTAAACACCTCCTCGTTTGATTTGCATTTCATCACCTCCCTGACCAGGTCATCCGGGATGTCGATGCTGAAAACCTGGGGAAGGACGGTGATCTCCTTTAAAGTACAAATGGATTTCAGCCCGGGAATAATGGGCACCGTGATACCCTCCTTGCGGCAGGCATCCACGAAATCGAAATATTTCCGGTTATCAAAAAACATCTGGGTGATGATATATTCGGCGCCTGCATCGACCTTTTCCTTCAGGAATTTCATATCATAAGCCAGGTTGGGCGATTCGATATGTTTTTCGGGGTATCCGGCAACCCCAACACAGAAGTTGGTGTTGAAGGTGTTCTGCAGTTCATCATCCAGGTACTTCCCCTTGTTCATGTCGGTGATCTGGGCCACCAGTGAACTTGCATAGGGATGGCCGCTTTTTTCGGGGATGAAAGTCCGTTGGTTTTTCGGGGCATCGCCGCGCAGGGCAAGGATATTGTCGATGCCCAGGTAGTGGAAGTCGATTAGAGCATATTCGGTCTCCTCCTTGGTGAATCCGCCGCAGATGATATGAGGGACCACCTCCACCGAAGGATATTTATATTTGATGGCGGCAGAAATAGCGACGGTTCCGGGTCGTTTCCGGACGGTTTTTTTCTCAAGCAGCCCGTTTTCACGTTTTTTGTAAACAACCTCCTCCTGGTGATAGGTAACATTGATAAAGGATGGGTTGAATTCCATCAACGGGTCGATGGTCCTGTAAATACTGTTGATATTGTGGCCCCTCAACGGGGGCAATAGCTCGAAAGAAAAAAGTGTTCTGTCGGATTGGTTGATCAGGTCTATAACTTTCATGTGCTGATGGGTTTTTCCCTGCTGTTAGGCCTTAAGGGGCAGGGTGTGCGGTCGTCGCGCTAATAATTAAGGTTAGTGTTCAATAATTTTTCCGTCTCCTCCAGGCTGAACTTTTTCCGTATTGCATAATCGCTTACCTGGTCTTTGCTGATGCGCCCTAGGTTGAAGTACTGCGACAGCGGGTGCGAAAAATAAAACCCGCTGACGGAGGCGCCGGGATACATGGCAAAGTTCTCGGTAAGCTGAATTCCCGTCTGTTTTTCCGCATCCAGCAAATCGAAAAGGGTTCGTTTTTCAGAATGTTCGGGACATGCCGGGTAGCCGGGCGCCGGCCTGATACCCTGGTATTCTTCACGGATCATGGAGAAAATATCGAGTTGCTCCTCCTTTGCATATCCCCAGAATTCTGTACGAACGCGGTGATGCAGCAATTCGGCAAAAGCTTCTGCCAGCCGGTCGGCCAGGATCTTCAGCAGGATGGCCTTGTAATCATCCAGCTCCTTTTCATAAACGGCGGCACATTCATCGGCGCCGATACCGGCCGTTACGGCAAAACCCCCGATATAATCAACTTTTCCCGATTCCACCGGTGCAATATAATCGGCCAGGCAAAGGTTAGGCTGACCGGGCTCCTTTTGTTGCTGGTTGCGCAAAAAGCGGAAGGTTGTCAGCACCTGCGACCGCGATTCATCGGCATAAACCTCAACGTCGTCGCCTACGGCGTTGCAGGGGTAAAAACCCACGACACCGTGCGCCGTCAGCATTTTTTTACCGGTGATCTCCTTCAGCATCTCCTGTGCATCGTCGAAGAGCCTGGTGGCCTCTTTCCCCTTTATGGGATCAGAGAGAATCGCCGGGTACTTCCCGTTCATTTTCCAGGCATGGAAGAAGAAGGTCCAGTCGATGTAAGGGATTATCTCCTCCAGCGGAAATTCAAGGAAGATCCTGTTGCCGGTAAACTGAGGGGTATATATAAGGTAACCCGACCAGCCGGCTTTCAGTTTGTTGCTGCGGGCCTCGGGCAACGGTATGTAGGTATGATCTGCTTTGGTATCGTAAGTGTTCCTGATATGCTCATATTTTTGCTTGATATTCGCGGTAAACTCAGGTTTCACCTCTGCCGAAAGGAGGTTTGAGACCACGCCCACCGCCTTGGAGGCATCTTTGACGTGGATGACCGGGTGTGAATAAAAGGGTTCGATCTTTACTGCCGTATGAATTTCGGATGTCGTGGCCCCTCCGATGATCAGAGGCAGGGTAAACTTCAGCCGTTCCATCTCCTTTGCCACATGGACCATCTCCTCGAGGGAGGGGGTGATCAGTCCGCTGAGACCGACTACATCCACGTTGTGTTCCCTGGCGGCGGCCAGGATCTTGTCGGCAGGGATCATGACTCCCAGGTCGATTACCTCATAATTATTACAGGCCAGTACGACGCCGACAATATTTTTCCCGATATCATGGACATCGCCCTTGACGGTTGCCATAAGAACTTTGCCGTTGTTGCGGGGAGGCCCGTCCAGCGCCTTCTTCTCTGCTTCAAGCCGCGGGGTAAGCCGGGCAACGGCCTTTTTCATCACACGGGCGCTTTTGACCACCTGGGGCAGGAACATTTTTCCGCTGCCGAAGAGATCGCCAACCTGGTTCATGCCATCCATCAGGGGACCCTCGATGATCTTCAGGGCGGTGTCAAAGAGGGGCATCACCTCGTCGATGTCGGGATCGATAAATTCGGCATTGCCCTTTACCAGTGAATACCTCAGCCGTTCAACGGGAGGCAGTGAGCGCCATTCGGCTTCCGTTTCCTCTTTTTTCCCCGAGTCGGTGACCTGGTCGGCGTAGGCCAGCAGCCGTTCCGTGCCGTCCTTGCGTCGGTTGAGGATGACATCTTCGACCAGTTTCAGCAGCATCTTCGGGATTTCATCGTAGACCGGGAGCGCGCCTGCATTCACAATACCCATATCAAGACCGGCCCTGATGGCATGGAACAGGAAGGCGGAGTGCATCGCTTCGCGCAGCGCGTCGTTGCCGCGGAATGAAAAGGAGAGGTTGCTTATTCCCCCGCTGACACTGGCGTGGGGCAGGTTTTCCTTGATCCATTTCACGGCATGGAGAAATTCAACGGCGTAGTTGTTATGCTCTTCAATGCCGGTCGCCACCGTCAGAATGTTCGGATCAAAGATGATATCTTCGGGGGGAAAATCCAACTCCTCCGTCAGGATCTGGTATGCACGACGGGCAATGACAATTCTCCGTTCGAGGTTTGTCGCCTGTCCCTCCTCGTCAAAAGCCATGATGACCGTGGCGGCGCCGAATTTCCGGAGCAGGATGGCATGTTCACGGAATGCCTCTTCGCCCTCCTTCAGACTGATGGAGTTGACGATGGGTTTTCCCTGGATACACTTAAGGCCGGCCAGGATGACGGAGAATTTCGACGAATCGATCATGACCGGAACCCGGGCAACATCAGGATCGGAGGCCACCATGTTGAGAAAGTTCACCATGGCTTTTTCGGCGTCGAGCATCGCCTCATCCATGCTGATATCGATAACCTGGGCCCCGCTTTCCACCTGCTGACGGGCTACGGAGAGCGCCTCTTCATATTTTTCCTCCTTGATCAGCCGGGCAAATTTCCTTGAACCGCTTACATTGGTACGTTCTCCGATGTTGATAAAGTTGCTTCCTTTGAATACGGTGAGCGGTTCGAGCCCGCTTAGCCTCAGTTCATGGGCCCTTACGGGTACCTGGCGGACTTTTGCGGTGGAGGCCAGTTCCACGAAACCGCGGATATGTTCCGGCGTAGTGCCGCAGCAGCCTCCCACCATATTGACAAAGCCGTTGTCAAGAAAATCACCGATATAACCGGCCATTTCAACAGGCGACTGGTCATATTCGCCAAATTGGTTCGGCAATCCGGCATTCGGATAGGAAATGACAGGAAATGGCGCCTTGATGGACAACTCTTCGAGGTAGGGGCGCAGTTCGGCAGCGCCGAGCGAGCAATTCAGGCCGATGGCAAAAAGGTCGAAATGGATGACCGAGAACAGGAAGGCTTCCAGTGTCTGACCGGAGAGGGTGCGGCCGCTGTTGTCGGAAATGGTGACACTCGCAATGACAGGGATCTGTAACCCAGGCGTGACTGACCTGCGGTCGTTGATTTCGTCGAAAACTGCCACCAGCGCTGCCTTGGCATTCAGGGTGTCAAAGATGGTTTCAACCATAAGCAGGTCGGCGCCGCCGTCGAGAAGCCCCTTTGCCTGTTCGCGGTAGGCCTGGTAAAGGTCGTCGAAACTGACGGCACGGTATGCAGGGTTCTGCACATCGGGCGACATGGAGGCTGTCTTACTGGTTGGTCCGATCGATCCGGCTACCCAGCGGGGCTTGCCATCGGGGCGCCCGGAATAATCGATGGCAGCGCCCTTTGCCAGCCTGGCTGCTGCGAGATTGATTTCATAGGCAAGGTGTTCGAGGTGATAGTCTGAAAGGGAGATCCTGTTGGCGTTGAAGGTATCGGTTTCGATGATATCGGCACCTGCCTCCAGGTAAGCCTCGTGGATTTCACGGATCACATGGGGCTGGGTCAAAACCAGCAGGTCGTTGTTGCCCTTCAGGTTGTAGGCAAACTCCCTGAAGCGCTCTCCCCTGAAAGCGGCTTCATCCAGCCTGTATCGCTGGACCATCGTACCCATCGCTCCGTCAAGAACAAGAACACGGGATTTTATTGCTTGATATATGTTGGTTGTCATTTTAGTAAATCAAAGTTAATTTTGTAAAAAACCGGAAACAATCAGGATGCCGTCACCAGCATATAGTCCCCCAGATTCTCAAAATGGAGGACATAATCCTTACGGCAACCTTCAATATTGACGGTTGCGCTGCAAATTCGTTTTGTATTGCAAAGGTAATCAAATGGATGAATAAATATGTCATTTCTGAAATCTACTTCCGGTTTGCCGTGCAATTTATAGAGAGCCTCCTTGCCGCACCAGTAAACATAAAGCTGTTCCAGGCGGTTTTCGGCGCTGATTGATGCAAGTTCCGCAGGATGCATGAACCGTTCCTTCACCCGTTCGACACGGATTTGCAGTTTTTCGATATCAATCCCCACAGGGCACTTTTCAGCAAAAATGGCAGCGGCATAATTTCCGGCGTGGGAAACCGAGATGTAATGACTGCCTGTGACCAGGAATGGCTTTCCATGCTGGTCGTATGAAATATCAGGAGAGGCGGGATCCAGCATATGGCTGAGCAGTGAGTGGTATGCAAGCCATTGTCGTTTCCTCAGGTCATTCCGGAATGAGTGGTAACGGGTTGTCTCGGCATCGGTGAGGTTGACCAGGGAGAGCAACTCACCAGCACTCTCCGTGATATGCCAAATTCCGGCTCTGATTCCCGGGGAAGGAAGGAATTCCTGACTAAACGGCATAATGAGCAGATAATTTTATGGTATCAGCGTGCAAAAATACGATTTTATCCCATCTTCATATTTGATTTTTATGTACTTTTGCCGCCCAATTAACCATAACACCCGAAACAATGGATAACATCACTTTTTCAACCGATCTTAAGTACAAAGTAGCCGATATGTCCCTGGCTGAATGGGGGCGCAAAGAGATAGAAGTTGCAGAAAAGGAGATGCCCGGCCTGATGTCCGTAAGGAGAAAATATTCAGCTGAAAAACCCCTGAAGGGCGCCCGCATCAGCGGGTCGCTGCACATGACCATTCAGACCGCGGTCCTTATTGAAACACTTGTTGAACTGGGTGCCGATGTCAGGTGGGCCAGTTGCAATATCTTCTCCACCCAGGATCATGCCGCAGCAGCCATTGCTGCCAAAGGAATCCCCGTTTATGCCTGGAAGGGCGAGTCGCTCGACGAATACTGGTGGTGTACCAGTATGGCACTGAGTTTCCCCGGAGGCAAGGGACCGAATCTGATCGTGGATGACGGGGGCGACGCCACCATGATGATCCATAAGGGCTATGAAATTGAAAAAAACCCGGAACTCCTTAAAGCCCCGGCTGAGAATGCTGATGAAAAGGCCTTTATGAAACAGCTCCGGGAAATATATATTGAGGATACCAAAAGGTGGCATCATACGGTAGCCGAATGGAAAGGGGTTTCGGAAGAGACCACCACCGGGGTTCACCGGCTTTACCAGATGAAGGAAAAAGGCGCCCTGCTGGTTCCCGCCATCAATGTGAACGATTCAGTAACAAAATCGAAATTCGACAATCTCTATGGTTGCCGTGAATCGCTTGCCGATGGTATCAAAAGAGCTACCGACGTGATGATCGCCGGAAAGGTAGTTGTGGTGCTGGGTTATGGCGATGTCGGAAAAGGATGCGCGCATTCCATGCGGTCGTATGGCGCACGCGTTATCGTGACCGAGATCGATCCGATCTGTGCCCTGCAGGCAGCGATGGAAGGCTTTGAAGTAAGCACCATCGAGGATGCCCTTCCTGAAGGGAACATCTATGTTACCACTACTGGAAACAAGGATGTCATTACGGCTGATCATCTTTCCAAGATGAAAGACCAGTCGATCGTTTGCAACATCGGCCATTTCGACAACGAAATCCAGGTTGACCAGATGATTCACTGGCCCGGGATCAAACATGTGAATATCAAGCCACAGGTTGACAAATATATCTATCCCGACGGGAAAGCCATCTACCTCCTTGCCGAAGGCAGGCTGGTCAATCTTGGCTGCGCCACCGGGCATCCCTCCTTTGTGATGTCGAACTCCTTTACCAACCAGACCCTTGCCCAGCTTGACCTTTGGCTGAACAATTATGAGGTCGGAGTTTACCGTTTATCCAAAAAACTGGATGAAGAGGTAGCCCGGCTGCACCTGGAGCAGATAGGTGTGAAACTTACCAGGCTTACCCCGGAACAGGCAGCCTACCTGAACGTTGACGCCGACGGCCCCTACAAACCTGAACATTACAGGTATTAACAGGGGAAGATAACCCCGTTTTTCTTTGGTATACCACCTTGTTAATTGGAGATGTACAACATCAATCCATCATACAGGGTGGTATATTCTCTTAAGGTGTAACGCGACGGCCCGGAATAGGGAGTACCGTCGCTCATGATATATTTTGATCCGCATACAGGGCAGTAACAGGTAATCCCCGACTTGTCAACCCTGATTTGTGCACCACTTACCAGCGGGTCATAGGGGCAGGCCCGCTCATAGGCGGCAAATTCATTGATCGACTTCCTGAAAATCAGGATCCCGTTATAACCCCCTGTAACTGTTTCCCAGCCATTTACCACGTTGAGGGCAAGGTACTGTGTCCCGTTCGGGTTCAGGCTGATATTAAAAGAGACATAGGGGATCTGGGGAGTGGTCGTCTCTTTTTTACAGGAAATAAACATTACCGAAAACATTCCTGAAAGCAGGAAGACCCTAACAAACTTTCTGAGAATTGAAGTCACCATGATACAAAATTCGTAATTTTAACGGTTGCAACCGGGAATTATTATATAAATTTTGTGTATCATTGCAGCCATTTTGGTCCATACATGAAACCTACCTTCCGAAAAAGGGCATATCCTTATTTGTGCTTTGTGGTATTCCTGCTCATGTTATGTTCGTTTGCCCCTCAGGAGGCACGGGTTAACCAGAGAAAAATTGAAAGGGACAGGGAGAAAAAACAAAAAGAGGCGATCAGGCAATATGAAAAAGCTGTAAAACGACATAATGACAATCAGTCGAAATCGACAAAAAAAAGTATGAAAAGGTCTAAAAAGGAATCCAAAAAAACAATCCCGGTAAAACGGTGAAATTACGTTTTTGGCCATCCTTTTTTGTACTTTGCCGATTGATTAAAACGGTTTGTATAATAGAGTTCAGGCTAATTTAGAATGGTTATATATTTGATAAACGAATTAAATTGTTTGGGGTTGTATTTTAAATAATTATTACATTTACCGCCTTTTATTAGCGCATTTATAATCTAACATAAAATTGTATGGTATGTTAAGAAATTTACTATTTACTATTGGATTTGTACTGGCAACAAGCTTGTTGGTATTTTCACAAACCGGGTCTGGAACCCTTAAGGGAAAAATCATTGACAAGCAGACCAAGGAACCGATTTCTTTTGCCAATGTCGTTGTTGAAATCGGTGGTGTTCAGGTAGGTGGAACCACCTCGGATTTTGATGGAAACTTCACCATCAAACCGATTCCGCCGGGAAAAATCGACCTGAAGGCCAGTTTCGTCGGATACAGACCCTTTATGACCAGGGGTATTTATGTTTCACCTGACAAGATCACCTTCCAGAATCTGGAGTTGGAGGCATCTACCACAACCCTCAATGAAATTGAAGTTGTGGACTACAAGGTGCCTTTGATTTCCAAAGACCAGACCAGTTCGGGTGGAACGGTAACTTCTGAGGAAATTTCAAAAATGGCCAACAAATCTGCTTCCGCGGTTGCCACAACCGTAGGGGGCGTTTCAACCGATGCAAACGGGAATATCACCAGTATGCGTGGTCAGCGTTCTTCAGGAACGGTTTATTACATTGACGGTATGCGTGTAACGGGGAGTAATGCGCTGCCCCAGAGCGCTATCGAACAGGTCGAAGTTATCCTTGGCGGTACTCCTGCTGCCTATGGTGATGCTACGGGTGGTATCATCAATGTTACCACCAAAGGACCTTCAAAGGATTTTTCGGGTGGTATTGACCTCCAGACATCCCAGTTCCTGGATGCTTTCGGTTATAACCGCCTTGGGCTGAATTTCACAGGCCCGCTGGTCTCCAGAAAAGATACGGTTCACGGAACCAAAACCCCGATCATGGGTTTCTTCCTCGCCGGTGACCTTATCTACCAGAAAGATGGAGCCCCTTCAGCCTTCAGCAAGTACAAAGTGACCGATGATGTATTGAAAAGCCTGTCAACCCATCCGCTCCGTCTTTACGGTCAGAACAATGCCGTATTTTACAATACTGAGTTTCTGACGCTCAACCAGATGGAGAAAACCAAATACTCATTGAACTCGGCAGGTACCAACATCAATATTTCGGGTAAACTCGATTTCCGGGTAACCCCATCCATCAACCTTTCCTTTGGCGGTACCTTCACCTGGAACGACAGCCGTAACTTCTCCTTCGCCAATTCACTGATGAACTGGAATGCCAATTCTCACTCAAACAGTTATACCTGGCGTGTTTACGGAAGATTTACCCAGCGCTTCCCGACAGCCTCCGACAGCAAGAGTTTTGTTAAGAACATCTATTATTCCATTGGTGCCGACTACACCAGCAGTTTTGCCAAAACGGAAGATGCCCAGCATAAAGACAACTTTTTTCAATATGGTTATGTAGGCAGTTTTGCTACCCATACCATTCGTGCCTATACGCCCACCATCGCCTATGACTCCGTTGCCAAAAAATGGGGCCACCTGCAGAATGGGACACGTGACACCATCGTCGTTTTCAAGGGTTCGACGATCAACCCGGAATCCTCCAACTGGACGCAGCAGTATTTTGACCTGTTTGACACGCAGAAAGGGCACTATGAAAACACAGGCCAGATACTGTCCGGAAAAGGACTTTTAAATGGTATGGAACCTGAATCCCCTTATGGAATCTTTACCGGTGTCGGTAACAGACCCAATGGTTATGCCGAGAGCAAAACCGACCAGATTGCGGTCAATGCCTCGTTCGCCGCCGACTTCGGCAACCATGAAATCCAGCTCGGATTGCAGTACCAGCAAAGAAAAAGCGCCAGTTATACCAATGTCGGAACCACGCTCTGGCAACTCATGAAGGGTCTGACAAATGCACAGCTGCAGGATCTGAACCTTGCAAACCCCATCCTGGTCAATCACAATGGCGTGTTCATGGATACGATCCAGTACCAGCGTAACTATGTCAAAACATTACAACGCAACTTCGATGTAAGCCTGCGTAAAAAACTTGGTCTGCCTGTCGACGGAACCGATTTTATCGACCTCTATTCATACAACTTTGCCAATAATTCGATCAACTATTATGACAAGGATATGAAACTGAAGACGGTTACCTCCAATGGCCAGATGTTTACCATGGACATGTTCAGCGCCGATGAATTGCTGAACAATGGCGCCCCCAGTGTGACCTACGCCGGTTATGACTATACCGGAAAAAGGTTGTCGGGTTCCCCCAGCTTTGATGACTTCTTCTCAGCCAGAGATGCCAATGGCAACTATACCCGCACCATCGGGGCTTACCAGCCCATTTATATGGCCGGTTATATCCAGGATAAATTCGCCTTTAAAGATCTTATCTTCAACATCGGTGTTCGTGTTGACCGTTTCGACGCAAACCAGCCTGTGTTAAAAGATCCCTATCTGTTTTACCCGGCCAAGACAGTTGCCGAAGTGGGTTCGCTCAACGGACAGAAGATCAGTCATCCGAGCGGTATTGGCAACGATTATGTTGTGTATGTTGATGATGCCAACAATCCTACCTCGATTACAGGTTACCGTTCAGGGAACATCTGGTACAATGCCGAAGGCAGTCCGATCACCGACCCTGTGCGTCTGCTCGACCGCGGCCAGGGAATCCAGCCTTACCTGGTTGATCCCTCCAATAAAACTGTGCAGTCGAACGTGTTCAAACAATATGAACCGCAGACCAACTGGATGCCCCGTATCGCCTTTTCATTCCCGATTTCCGACGATGCTTTGTTCTATGCCCACTATGACATCTTAACACAGCGTCCGTCATCATCCGAAGTGCAGATTGACCCCATCACCTATTATTACATCGGTGTTACCGGTTCCTCCATCCAGGTAAACAACCCGGCATTGAAACCGGAAAAGACGATCGATTATGAACTTGGATTCCAGCAGAAGGTTAACAATTCATCTTCTCTGAAGCTTGCCCTTTTCTATCGTGAAATGCGTGACCAGATCCAGCAGTACCGTTTAACCGGTGCCTTCCCCAGGACCTATTACTCCTATACCAACATCGACTTTGGTACGGTTAAGGGGCTTACGATTACCTACGATCTTCGCCGTTCGGGAAATGTACGCGTCAGATTCAGCTATACCCTGCAGTTTGCCGACGGTACAGGCTCCGATGCCAATACCGCCCAGGCTATCATCCGTTCCGACCAGCCGAACCTCCGTACCCTGAATCCCCTGAATTTCGATCAACGCCACCAGTTCAACGTCAGTCTTGACTATCGCTGGGGTCGTGGAAAAGACTACAACGGACCGGTTATCAACCGTACCAAGAGCGGAAAAGCGCCCATCCAGATTCTTTCGAACCTTGGAGCCAACTTTACCCTTAACGGAGGTTCCGGAACGCCCTATACCAAAACCAGTTCCATTCTGCCTTTCGGTGCAATGGGTCCAATCCAGGGAAGCATGAACGGTGCCCGTTTACCATGGCAGTTCCTGATCAGTGCCCGGTTTGACAAGGATTTCTTCTTCCCGCTCTCCAAGAAAAAAGAGGGAACCCTCAATGTTTATGTTGAGTTTGCCAACCTTTTAAATACCAAGAATGTGTTAAATGTATATCCTGGAACGGGAACAGTAAATGATGATGGTTACCTGTCCGCCCCTGAATGGCAGAATGCAATCAGCCAGCAGGTCAGCCCGCAATCATACCGTGACCTTTATTCGATCAACATGAATAACCCGTACCGCTATAGTTCGCCAAGAACCATTCGTTTAGGCTTAATGTTTAACTTCTGATGTGTTTAACCCAGGTAACGAAAAGAATTTCCGGTATGTTAAAAAATAATGCAAATATGAAAAATATACTTCGCTTTTTAGTGATTGCGCTCATCTGCCTGGTGGCTACCAACGCCATCTTCGCAGAAGAGGTTCACAATTTTGGTGCAAATAAAAGTTCCAGCACGATCAAAGAAACGGCTGCGGGTTGTGCATCGGGATCCAGTTATAAATACCTGGATATCAATAACGTCAGAACCTTATGTTATTCATACGGTAACGGATGGTTTATTGAAAACGCCGAATATGAAATTCCAAAGGGTTCAAAAAAGACTTCGATGTTCTCCTTCTCCCTGTGGATCGGGGGTATCGATATCAATAACAACCTGAAACTGGCAGCCTACCGTTACGGTCAGGGAGCCAGCGGGAATGCCCACACCAAGAATGATTACTGGCCCGGACCGCTTACGGTTGACGGTACTGCAGCTATCGATGCTGAAACCTGCGCCAACTATGATAAACTCTTCCCCATCACAAGGGCTGAGGTCCAGGAGTTCCTGGCATGGTGGGACAATAAAGCAGATTATCCCAACTATGTCATTCCAAAATCAATTACCGACTGGCCCGCCCATGGAAACAAATCAAAAGGCCAGGCTTACTATCTCGCTCCGTTTATGGATGTAAACGGCGATGGTGAGTATAATCCAAAAGATGGCGATTATCCCTATTATGACCTGAATAACCACCTGTGTCCTAAAAACAGGAAAGATTCCATCCCCCGCATTGTCAGGGCGAAAATCAAGAATGGCGAAAAGAAAAACGGGGTAGATATCGACACCCTCGGTATTCTTGTTGACCAGGTATTGAAAGGTGACCAGACCTTGTGGAGCGTTTACAACGATAAGGGAAATTACCATTCTGAAACAACCGGTGAACCCATCGGTATGGAAATCAGGGCCCAGTATTTTGCCTTTTCCACGAATGACGAGGTAAATAACATGACTTTTTACTCCTATGAGTTGATCAACCGTTCAACCTACACCCTTACCGGTACCTATTTCAGCCAGTGGGTTGACCCCGACCTGGGATATGCCAATGATGACTATGTGGGTTGCGACGTTAACCGCGGACTTGGATTTTGTTACAATGGAACGCCTATTGACGGAACCGGTCAAAGCTATGCATATGGTGCTCACCCGCCTGCAATCGGTGTCGACTTCTTCCAGGGCCCTTATATGGACCCCGACGGATGTGACAATCCATCCTTTAAAGGCAGTTCTGCCGATGGCCCCTCTTTCAAAGGAAGCTGCGACATTGTCGGACTGAATGGCACCTCTATCAAAATGTTCTATGGCGCCAATGGCAAAGATTCGGGAAACTTTATCGTTCGTTCTGAAGCTATCAACGGGATCAATTTTGGCGACGGGATCATCGATAACGAACGTTACGGTATGCGCCGGTTCGTTTATCACAACAACAGCAATTCCGGTGTTCCTGCCTATATGACCGACCCTATTTACGCTCCTGAATATTACCTCTTCCTGAGAGGTATCTGGAAAGACAACGCAAAAATGACCTACGGCGGTAACGCTCACTTCGGCGCCGGCGGCGATGGCCCCCCCTGCGATTTCATGTTCCCCGGAACCAGCGACGTTTGCGACTGGGGTACTGCCGGACAGACACCCACACCGAAAGAATGGACCGAGGTCACAGCCAAGAACAACCCGCAGGACCGCCGGTTTATGCAGTCGGCCGGACCCTTTACCCTGTTACCCGGCGCCTGTAACTATATTACGGTCGGTATCCCCTGGGCACGTTCAATTTCAGGTACCCCTGAAGAATCGGTTGCCCTGCTGACACAGGTCGATGACAAGGCACAAAGTTTGTTTGACAACTGCTTTGCCGTGTTGAACGGACCAAATGCTCCTGACCTTACCATCCAGGAAATGTCAAACAGCCTGATCGTTTATATCTCCAACCGCAAGACCAACGATGCCGGTAATAACTTTGGAGAAAAATACCAGGAGTTTGACCCGAATATTCCAAATCCTGATGGGTTACCGCACAACCAGCGTAACGACTCTTTATACCATTTTGAAGGTTACCAGATCTATCAGTTGAAAGACGCTACCGTTTCGGCTGCTGATATCAGCGATGCCAGCAAGGTTCGTATTGTTGCCGAGTGCGACGTACAGAACGGAATTTCAAAACTGGTAAACTGGACCTTTGACCAGACCATCGGCGGAAATGTCGGCGAGGTTATGACCAATGGCGCGGATGCAGGGATTCAGCATTCTTTCGTATTCACCAAGGATATGTTCGCCACCGGCGACGACAGGCTGATCAACCATAAACAATATTATTACCTTGCCGTAGCTTATGCTTATAATCAGTATAGTGTCTACAACCAAACTGACCCGACGGCTATCAACGGGCAGAAAAAGCCCTACCTGAGAGGCCGCAGCAATATCAAGGTTTATACCGCCATCCCGCACATTCCACTGGGTACCTCGACCAACTCTGCATATGGAGAAGGACCGGTTATTACCAGGATCCAGGGACAGGGCAACGGTGGTATGGTTCTCGATTTCTCTGATGCAACCATTGCGGAAATCCTGTCAAAACCGCCCATTGATACGCTAAAAAAGACCAAGTTGGGCGACGCTGATTATCCTATCTGCTATAAACCTACCTATCTTGAATCGAAAGGACCTTTGAATGTGAAGGTAATCGACCCGCTGAACGTTATCAAAGGGGTATATACAGTTAAATTTGATTCGATGGTTACGGTGACCGCCGGCAACCCATACACCAATACCAAGAAAATTCAGTTCGGGAAATGGTCGCTGATCAACAAGGAGACAGGAGTTGTTTACAGGTCAGATACCACTACCATTTATGCCTATGAGCAGAACTTTATTGACCTGGGTATCGCTCTAACCATCAACCAGGTTCCGAATGCAGGCGACTCTTTACGTGGTTCTGTCACGTTGAGCAATGGTTTGTTGTATGCTTCACCCCAGATATATGCCGACAGCACCAAACAATGGCTGGGTGGTGTTCCCGACAACGACATTCCTGATTCCCCGTTGAACTGGATACGTTCTGGAACCTACAAGGGCTCTGATGCCAAGTATTATGACTGGAGAATGGGCACCAGCCAACCATGGGACCCGAATAAGAACTTCCAGAAAATCCAGAATGGTACCTGGGCGCCTTATTGCCTTGCCGCCGTTAATTCTACTGAATTATATACCGGTGCTGCATTTTCGGCTAATTCAAAACTGCTGAATCACATGGATGCCCTCGCCAGTGTGGATATCGTGATTACCAGCGACAGGTCGAAATGGACACGGTGCCCGGTTGTTGAGCTTTGTCCTAAAAAGGAACTTTCAGAAGGCGGAGCAAAACCATTTGATTTCAGGGCAGCACCTTCCGTCAATGCTTATGGCCAGGCACATACCGATACCACCAGTTCTGATATCCTGAGAAATTCCAATTATATCAGTTCGACTGGTATGGGTTGGTTCCCCGGGTATGCCTACAATCTTGAAACAGGCGAACGGTTGAACATTATGTTTGGTGAGAATTCATGGCTTGTTGCCGACAGCGGACGTGATATGAGATGGAATCCTTCGACCCGGATCTATGACGCCTCAGGGCTGCCGGTATTTGGCGGGGAACATTATGTTTATATCATGGGACATAAGACCTTCACGAAAGTCGGTCCTTATACCCCTGACTTCCCGGCATATGATGCCGGTGCCTACCTTAGGTCTCACCTCATGAAGATTCCCAATAATGATGCAATCTTTAAAGACCGTGCCTATGCATCCTGCTTGTATGTGAATATTCCTCTGGCTATGGAAAAGAAAGCCTGGTTAAGTAACAGTGTGACTACCAAGATCAGGATTTCCAAACCTTATCAGCGCTATTACTCCACGGCAATGCCCGATAGTACTAACGATACGCTAAACCGTAACTATCCTGTATATGAATTCAATACGAGTTCTATCTCTACTGCCCCGAGTTCACATGAGGTAGCTGTTTCTGATCTGGTTAAAATCAATGTCGTTCCCAATCCATATTATGCCTATGATGATTATGAAAGGAACCAGCTTGACAACCGTATCAAGATCGTTAACCTTCCTAACAAATGTACTGTCACCATCTTTGATATCAGCGGTGTGATGATTCGTCAGTTCATTGTTGACAAATCAGGGATCGCGCAACCCCGTTCCTCTACCGCAGGGTTGAATACCGATGCCAAGACATCAATCGACTGGGATCTCAAGAATTTTGCCGGTATTCCTATCGCCGGCGGAGTTTACCTGATCCATGTCAAAGCTGATGGTCTGGGCGAGCGCACGATTAAATGGTTCGGTATTCTGAGACCTGTTGACTTAAACTCATTGTAAGGGCACACGATTTAATAAGGATAAAAACAAAAAATTCCAGGATTATGAAAAAAATATATAGCTGCTTAGTTGCAATATTCTTGATGGGGTTGGTTCTTATTCCCATGGATAAGGTGACAGCCGGAAACAAAGACCGTTCCGGTCAGGCAGGAGCGTCGGAATTATTGATCAACCCCTGGGCCAGGAGCTCAGGCTGGGGTTCGGTAAGTACCTCCTGCGGACAAGGTTTGGAGGCTCTGTATACAAATATTGCCGGGACAGGTTTCACCAAGGGAACTGACATCATCTTCTCATATACCGACTGGTTAAAAGGCTCGGGGGTAAGTGTGATGGCATTCGGTTTAAGCCAGAAATTAGGTCAGCATGGAGGCGTTCTTACAGCAGCTGTGATGTCGATGAATTTTGGAGAGGTGGATATTACCACGGTCAATTCGCCGGAACCTAACCTCGGAACCTTCAAACCGGCTTGTATCAATATTAACCTGGGTTATGCCAAAGCGTTCTCAAATAGTATTTATGGAGGTCTGGCCGTAAAACTGGTCAACGAATCGATTTCCGATGTCAGCGCCACTGCAATCGCTGTTGATGCTGGTATCCAGTATGTTACCGGTGAAAAGGAACAGGTTAAGTTTGGTATTGCCTTGAAAAATATCGGGGCCCCGATGCGCTTTTCAGGAGATGGATTATCCCTGCGCAGCGTGATCCCAGGTCACGACAATTCAAACGACCAGTTTACCATGGATCAGCGTTCGGCCACCTATGAGCTGCCTGCCACGTTGAGAATCGGAGCCTCCTATGATTTCCTGATTGGCGACATGCACCGTATCACTGCAGCCGGTAACTTTACTTCGAATTCATTCACCAAGGACCAGTTTACCCTCGGTGTTGAGTATGGCCTGAAAAGTTACCTGATGCTCAGAGCCGGTTATACTTACCAGGATGGCATCTTTAACAGCAGTGTGGCCAATCGTGGTACCGTTTTTACGGGACCCAGCGCTGGTCTTACCGTTTCGGTGCCTTTCAGCAAGGAAAAGGAATCGGGCGGCATTGCCATCGATTATTCCTACAGAGCTACCAACCCCTTCCAGGGAACCCACAGCATAGGCATAAAACTTAACTTCTAAGTACTCAGTTATAGTTTTTTAAATATGTATTATTTTGCAAAAGGACCCTTCTAAAGGGTCTTTTGCCTTATTATAACATCAAATAACCGACCTGAAATGTCAGATATCAAATACTATACTCCTGAAGGTTTGGAGAAAATGAGGGATGAATTACATCAACTAACCACCGTAGAACGTCCTTCCATTTCCAGGCAGATCGCCGAAGCAAGGGATAAGGGTGATCTGTCGGAAAACGCCGAATATGCTGCTGCGAAGGAGTCGCAGTCGATGCTTGAGCTGAAGATATCGAAGTTACAGGAGGTTCTCAGTAACGCCAGGCTGATTGATGAGCGGAAACTGGATAACAGTAAGGTTTTGATTTTCTCTACCGTTAAACTCAAGAATACGCTCAATGGAACCATGGTAACCTATACCCTCGTTCCCGAAAATGAAGCCAATATTAAAATAGGAAAACTTTCAGTGAGTTCCCCCATCGCCAAAGGGTTGCTGGGAAAAGTGATCGGCGAGACTGTTGAAATTACCGTTCCCGCAGGAAAGATCACCTTTGAGATTTTCGAAATTTCACGTCAAAACAGTTAATCATGGCAACAATTTTCACCCGGATCGTAGCTGGTGAGATCCCTTGTTACAGGATTGCTGAAAATGAGCAATACCTTGCTTTCCTGGATATCAATCCGCTCCAGGAGGGACACACCCTGGTTATCCCCAAAACCGAGGTTAATTTTATTTTCGACATGGAGGAGGAGCTTCATGCAGGGCTCTGGACCTTTGCCAGGAGGGTTGGGAAGGCGATCGGTCAGGTTGTCCCTTGCAAGAGGGTTGGCATTACGGTGATAGGTCTGGAGGTACCCCATGCCCATATTCATCTCATACCCATCAATACGTTGTATGACATGGATTTTCGCAAGCCCAAACTTTCTTTTACCCAGGAGGAGTTTTTGCAGATTGCTGCTAAGATTGCGAATGCCATGGATAAGTAGCTGACCGAATGGTCAGCGGTTTTTGAAATGGTTGCGAGGGAGACTGGGACCCTCCGGGAACATCAGTATGCCCTGACGTTACGCCCTTCAATGTAATTGATAAAAGCCTTGTTTACTACCTTGTTCCCTCCCGGGGTGGGGTAATTGCCTGTAAAGTACCAGTCGCCCGTATGTTTGGGTATTGCTTCATGAAGGTCGGCAATGGTCTGATAAACGATCTGGACGCTGGCATTACAGTTCTGGGGTGTAAGCAACTCGGTAATTTTACCTGAAATCCGGTCTGCTGTAAAGGGTTGATAAATCTCCTTTACATAATTGATGATTTGTTCCTTAGGCAGCTTTTCCTGCGCTTTTGATTTGATATAGACTTCGTTGATAATGTATTCCTGGTGCGTATCCTTCAGCAGTTCAATGGCAGCCTTAAAGGCGATAAAATCGGTGATTTTGGCCATATCGATCCCGTAGCAGTCGGGATAACGGATTTGAGGGGCCGAGGAGGCTATCACGATCTTTCGCGGGCCGAGCCGGTCGAGGATCCTGATGATACTTTGTTTTAAGGTGGTTCCACGCACAATGGAATCGTCCAGCACGACAAGGTTGTCAATGCCCCTGCGTATACTTCCGTAGGTAATGTCATAAACGTGCGCTGCGAGGTCATCGCGCTGCGAGTCGCGGGTAATAAAGGTCCGCAGCTTCACATCCTTCACGGCCACCTTTTCGGCCCTGGGTTTTAACTGGAATATTGTCTTTAGTTTTTCCTGATCGAGCGATTTCCCTGCATCCAGGATCCGGTCCATCTTGATGGTGTCGCAAAAGTGATCCATCTCCTCTATCAAACCGTAGTAGGCATCAATGGCTGTATTCGGAATATAGGAAAAAACGGTATTTTCCAGGTCATGGTCGATCGCGGTAAGGATCGCCGGGGTAAGCAGTTTTCCCAGTTTTTTCCGTTCACGGTAAATTTCCTTATCGGTTCCCCGTGAAAAATAGATGTGCTCAAAAGAGCAGGATTTTTGTTCAAGCGGTTTGCTGAACTCTTTTTCCATGATCGTCCCCTCCTTCTTGATGATCAGGGCGTGGCCCGGCTGCAGTTCATGAACCGTATCGAAGGTGACATTCAGGGCTGTCTGGATGACGGGACGTTCGGAGGTGACCACCACGATTTCTTCGTCAGCGTAATAATAGGCCGGTCGGATCCCTGAAGGGTCGCGCATGACAAAGGCATCGCCATGGCCGAACATTCCGGCAATAACATAGCCTCCGTCCCAGGTAGTTGCCGCCTCGTGGAGAATTTTCTGCACATCCAGGTGCCTGGCAATCTGGAAAGTAATTTCCCGTTTCGGGTATCCCTCCCTTTTGAATTTCTGGTAAAGATCTTCATTTTCCTCGTCCAGGAAATGTCCCATTTTTTCAAGGATGGTTATGGTATCGCTGGTTTCAACGGGGTATTGGCCAAGATCGATGAGTTTCTCAAAGAGTTCATCGACATTGGTGAGGTTGAAGTTCCCGGCGAGGACGAGATTCTTGGTCATCCAGTTATTCTGCCTGATAAAGGGATGAATGTTCTGCAGGCTGTTTTTACCGAAGGTGCCATATCGCAGGTGACCCAGGTACAATTCGCCGAGCATGTCCATGTTGTGCTTCAGCCATTGAATGTCGTTTAACCGCTGGGGATGACGTTCTTCAATGTTGCGGGCACTCTGGCTCACCTGGTTGAAAATGTCCTGGATAGGAGAGTTGGCAATGGATCGGATCCGGTTGATAAATTTATTGCCGGGCTCCATATCAAACTTAATGCTGGCAATGCCGGCCCCGTCCTGCCCCCTGTTATGCTGCTTCTGCATGAGCAGGTGCAACTTGTTCAGGCCATAAAACGCAGTTCCGTATTTGGCCAGGTAATATTCGAGCGGTTTAAGGAGGCGGACCAGGGCGATACCGCACTCATGATGGATGGAATCGCTCATTGTGACATATCAGATTGGATTGCAAAGGTACAAATTATTTGACAGGGCAATGCAACCCGATCAGGCGGGAGGCCTGGACATTTCCGAAGGAAAGTGCGCTGTTCCAGTCGCGGCAGGCCTTTTGCATATCATGAAGATAAAAATAAACTGTTCCGCGGCCAAGAAAGGCGTCGCCATTGGTGGGATCCAATCCGATTGCCTTGTCAAAATCCGCAATGGCCATTTTATATTCTTTCAGTGCCTCGGCATGAAGAATTCCGCGATTGTTGTACGCCTTTACATATCCCGGGTTCAGCATGATCGCCGTATCGTAGCAGGCAAGGGCACCTTGCAAATCCCCCTTCCGAAATCGGCTGTTGGCCGCATTGAAAAAGGCGACAGCACCCTGTGTTGCTCTTTTTACAGGGGTTGCAGATAGAAATTGCCGGCTAAACAGCGCCATGTGCTGCATCTCCACCTGTTGCCGGTCAGGAGGGCGGTAAAAGGCCGGGAGCCGCTCTGAAACGGAGGTGTGGCCTGGCATTGGATTGTAAGAAGCGTACCGGGTCAGCTCTATCGTCGGGAGATTCGTTTTATTGGTGTCACAGGTGAAAATTACAGCATCCCCGTCGAGGTAAACAGGGCGCCAATCGGGCATCACCTGTAATTGGGGGTTCCAAGGGTAGTATTTCAGGTAGTTGTAGATAATCAGCTGCGGGTGATACTTGTTTACCAGTGCCGGCAATCCTCCTGCCCAGCTGGCGGTAATTTCTTTATAGAGGGGCTCCTGCATTACCTCCAGCCGTCCGTCGATAAACACCGGCTGAGGAAGGGCCCATGACAACCAGCCGCCATACCCGATACTGTTCAGGATACGTCCGTCAAGGTGATGCCCTGTGATAAATCCGGCTGCCCTGACCGGCTGATGAAGCTCATCGATCCCAGTTCCTGTTTTGTTAAAGGAGTTGTTTGACGGGTACCAGCCACCCGCCAGGAGACTGGTCGCAAGGGCAAGCGGGAGGAGGATCATAATCCAATAGGGCAACTTGTGCAGGAACCTGTGCGCGCTGGCTAAACCGGCGGTTAATTGGGCCGATTCGCGGCTTAATATGGGAAACGCAACCAGCACAAAGAGCGGGATATTCCTGACAGAACCAAGGGCAAGCATGGAAAAGATTAGCAGCAGGACGATATCGTGGAATTTCCGGTTTCGCAAAGTAAAGGCGGTGAAAAACAGGGTGATAACAATCACGGTCAGGAAGAGGTAATCGCGGATGACAAAGTGCTGTTGGGCAAAAAAGGGGATGAATTCCTGGATGTGCTGGTTGTAGATGTTATTCGGATCAAAACGGGTCAGCAGCTCAAGAGGCAGAGAGAATCCCCTGATGCCATAAGGATTTAAAAAACAGGCAAGCAGGGAAATGAAGCCCCAAAACAGCAGTTGCCTGTCGACGGTTTTATGGTGAATGGTGTGACTGATCAGGTAAATGACAATTAGGATCAATCCAAGTACAAAAAGAGCATGCGTGTTGCACCAGAAAAGCATGATGACAGGCAACAGGCAAAGCAGGTTTCTGCGCGATTCCGCGTATAGTTCCAGGATGAGCAGTGCACCGGAAAGAAACAGGAAGGTGAACATCTCCGGCCTGGGCGCAATGCGCGGATCGATGATCAAAAACGCGACAAACAGGCCAACAGTGGTTATCGGGACCGGGATTGAAAATATCCTGTTACGGAGCATCATCAACAGCGAGAGCAATGTTGCCAGCAGGCAGATGAACAAACTGATGCCAGGGTAACCGGTTAACCGGAAAACCTGGTATAAAATTACCTGGAAAAGCCAATGAAGGTCGATGTAGGGATGTTGTGATACAGTATAGGTGCTCAGATCCGTGGCGGGAACACGGTGGTTCTCTGTGATCCATTTTCCATATTTCAAATGAAAACCTAGGTCAGGATCAGATAATTGCCTGAGAGAAAGGAGAAAGATAAAAACAGAGACCAGGATAACCGGGATTATCCATTTACGAGCTTGCATCAGTAATTCAGATTGAATGTAAAAGTACCAACAAATCTCTTGCGAAGCCCGGAAAACAACCTAATTTTGACAATTGAACCCTGCATGCCGATGATACGTACAATTCAGCCGATCAATTTCCCCGTAGCTGCAACCCGCAGCCCGGTGATTGATGTGCGTTCACCGGGGGAATACGCCCAGGGCCATATTCCCGGTGCCACCAATATCCCTCTTTTTAATGATGCGGAACGTGCGGTTGTTGGGACCTTGTATGTTAAATCGGGACATCCTGAAGCTATTCTGAAGGGACTCGACATAGCGTTACCCAAAGTGGATGGTTACCTGGGTTCATTACAAGCTGTTCAACCCGGGGAAGAAATTTTCCTGCATTGCTGGAGGGGCGGGTTGCGTAGCGAAATGATGGCCGAGGTATTCAGTACGGCAGGCTATGAGGTAAAATTGCTCGGGGGTGGGTATAAAGGTTATCGCCACTTTATCCGTGAAGGGTTGTCGGCCTCAGCCAACATTATCGTTCTTGGGGGGTTTACCGGCAGTGGAAAGACGGAAATCCTGCATGCCATCGCTGCCAGGGGTGAGCAGGTGATCGACCTGGAACACCTGGCCTGTCACAAGGGCTCGGTTTTTGGAGCCATGGGCCAGCTCCCGCAGCCCACCAACGAACAGTTTGAAAACGACCTTTTTGCCCAGTGGGTTGAAATGGATTTTTCCCGTCCGGTATGGCTGGAGGATGAAAGCAGGATGATTGGTCGGGTCACCATGCCCGACCCCGTGGCTGCACATATCAGCAACGGGTTGCTGATCATGGTTGACCTGGATCCCGTGATCAGGATTCAGCGGCTCGTTGATGAATATGCAGGATTTGACAGGCAAATGCTGGGGGAGGCGATCCTGAAAATAGCGGAGAGGCTTGGTGGGACAAGGACCCGGGATGCACTGGCAGCCTTGGAGGATGGCCGGTTTGGAGAGGTGGCAGCGATCGTATTGGCCTATTATGATAAGGCCTATGGCTTTTCTGTTGCCAGGAGAAAAGGCAGCCAGGTCTTCGGTATCCCCGTTTCCGGAACCGATGCAAACCTTGATGCTGAAAGGATTATAGCTTTTTCACGTAACGTACATTAACATGGAACCGATATATCTCGATTATAACGCCACTACCCCGGTTGACCCATTGGTAGCGGAAACCATGCGCCCGTTCCTGGACCGGTATTTTGGCAATCCCTCCAGCGTGCATGCCTACGGAATCCAATCGAAAAATGCACTGGAAACGGCACGCAGGCAGGTTGCCTCCTTGTTGAATGCCAGGACCGACGAGATAATATTCACCAGCGGGGGAACCGAATCGAATAATTTTGCCATCAAGGGAGCGGCAATTGCGCGCCGTGCAACGGGAAACCATATAATCACCACCCGGATCGAACATCCGGCCGTTACCGAGGTTTGTTATTTTCTTGAAAGGGAGGGATTCAGTGTCACCTGGATTGAGGTTGACGAGTTTGGCCTGGTCGACCCGCGGGAGGTCGAAAAGGCCATCAGGCCTCAAACGGTTCTGATCTCGGTGATGCATGCCAACAATGAAACCGGAACAATCCAGCCGGTAGGGGAGATCGGCAGGATTGCCCGTGCACATGGCATACTTTTCCATACCGATGCGGCACAGTCGGTTGGGAAGATCCCGGTTGATGTGGAAGAGATGAATGTTGACCTGTTGTCGGTTGCCGGCCACAAGCTTTACGCCCCGAAAGGGGTCGGAGCGCTTTATATCCGCCGGGGAGTCAGACTTGAAAAATTGATCCATGGCGCTGATCATGAGACCAACCAGCGTGCGGGAACCGAAAACGTGATGGAGATCGCAGGACTGGGCAGGGCAGCCGAAATTGCCCGGCAGGAGCTTCACAGCGGCTCTGTTTCAAAACTCACGGAATTAAGGGATTTGCTTCATCAGGGTATCCTGGCTGCCATCCCGTCGGTCCGGTTGAACGGCCACCCGGAATCAAGGCTGCCCAACACCCTGAGCCTCGGCTTTGCCGGGGTGGAAGCGCCCCTGCTGCTTGCCGCCATGAAAGAGGTGGCCGCCTCGGCGGGCGCCGCCTGCCATGCCGACCATGTCGACATCTCCGGTGTGCTTACGGCCATGCATGTTCCTTACGATTACGCACTGGGCACAGTGAGGTTTTCGGTGGGCAGGATGACCACCCGCGAAGAGGTTGAGATGGCTATCCCGGTTATTGCCAGAGCATGGCAGGAGCTGACTGGCAAAGAGGTTAAAAACGAGATGCCGGACAGCCAAAGTGCCATCCGGCTGACAGAATACACCCATGCGCTGGGATGTGCCTGTAAAATCAGGCCACAACTGCTGGAGAGGATACTGAAGGCGCTGCCCCGGCAAACGGATCCCTCGGTCCTGGTTGGTTACCAGACTTCCGACGATGCGGCGGTATTCAGGATTGACGAAACAAGGGCTATTGTTCAAACCGTCGATTTTATCCCGCCGGTGGTGGATGATCCCTATATGTATGGCGCCATTGCTGCCGCAAATGCCTTAAGCGATGTTTATGCCATGGGGGCGAAACCTCTCTTTGCCCTTAGTATCGTCGGGTTTCCCGACCGGAAACTGCCGATGGAGGTGCTGCAGCTAATCCTGAAGGGTGCCGGTGATAAAGCCGCCGAAGCGGGTATCCAGATTATCGGCGGGCACAGCGTGGAGGATACCGAGCCCAAGTTCGGACTGGTGGTTACCGGGCTGATCCATCCGGATAAGATCCTCCGGAATTCCACGGCCAGGGCGGGCGATGCCCTGATCCTGACAAAGCCGCTGGGCACCGGGATCATCACCACGGCGATCAAACGGGGATTGGCCAATCCCGGGGTTGTTGCGAAGGTGATGAAGCTTATGAGCGAACTGAATGACAAACCCGTTGATATCATGAACAGGTTTGCCGTGAACGCATGTACCGATGTAACAGGTTTTGGATTGCTGGGTCACCTGAAGGAGATGGTCCTGGGTGCCGGCCTGCATGCCGACCTGAGCACGCCTGATGTGCCGGTGCTGGAGGAGGCCTGGGACTTTGCCGCTGCCGGCGCCATCCCGGGCGGAACGATGAACAACCTGGAATTTGTGAACCCGGTGATGACCTGGAAGAGCGAAACCCCGGAACTGATGAAATATATCCTGGCTGATGCGCAGACATCGGGTGGGTTGCTCATCTCAGTGCCTTTGCCTGAAGCGGAGGAGATGTTGTTCCAGCTTCGGGAGGCAGGCGTGACCGGGGCCGCTATTATCGGCACCCTAAGGGAAGGCGATCCAGGGATCAGCGCCTGAGTTTTTCAAATACGGCCCGGTCAAATATTTTTCCTACCGGGTAGACCCCTTTCCTCCCGTCAACATAAGGCGATTTGTTATAGAACCAGTTGAGGATGAGTTGCGGATTATTGGCAAAGGCAGTGTCGGCAGACTTCTTCTGATCAAATTCATGTTTCAGTGCAGGATCATTGGCGAGCATTCCGGCTGCCATTTTTTCGATGACATACGATTCGCCATACTCCTTTTGTTCGAAGGAGGCATCGAAAAATCCCCAGTAAACATAGGAGCCGTTGCCCTTGGGTTCGAGGATATGCGGGATGATGCGGCCAGCCGGCTGCATTACACTGACCAGGACTGATCCGGCGGGAAAAGTCCGTGTCTCCTCAGTTTCATCAAATTCGATATTGGTCATGGGATGGTGGCTCTCATAAGGAGTGGCTTGCCATTTCGGGTTTTTAAAATGGCAGACATTAACCTTTATGGTCATTTCATCAGGGATCTCGGTCACCCTGATGCCATGAATCTTCAACCTGTCGATAACGGTTTTCCATTCGCCGGGAATGATATAGGCATAAGGCAGTTTAACAGATACTTGCGGTTTGGCGGAATAGAAATAGGGAATTTTGTAGGTGGCGGGTTTGTTGCCGTATACAAACCAGTCGCCGCCACTCACCTTGCTTTTTATGGCAGTGTACTCGACGCCGAGAAAATCGGTCATGGTACTGTCGGTTTTGCTGGTTTCGAAATGGAGCGGGAAGGGCTCCTTTAGAAATGCCTCGCTGCTGAGATAGTCGTCGGCTTTGCGGACCAGGGCATTCAGCCTCTTCGATTCCCTGCTGAGCAGTTCAATGGTGGTGAGCATGCATTCGTAGGTAGCTTCCACGCGCTGTTTGTAGGGTTTCAACATGTGGGTCTCGATAAGCAACCCGGGGCGGTTTCGCAGGGCGGTATATCCCTGCGACAGCATAGGAGGGGCGACTTCGGTGATCAGCCCGCTGCGGGGATCATGCCAGTTGCGGTAGTCAACATAGGGGAAGATGGGATAGCCGCTACTCTTCAGGTGTTCCTGCATCTGGTCGATAAAGATATCGCGTGTCCAGTTTGTTAATCCCGGGTCCATATCGCCATATATCTCCATCAGGTAGGTGAGAACATACTGGTAATCGGCGCCATCGGTGGTATGGGAATCAATAAAGAAGTCAGGCATCCATTTGTTAAACAGCTGCAGCCATGCCTGCATCTCCGGTGCGTCGGCCTTGAGGAAATCACGGTTCAGGTTAAGGTTGTTGGCCGTAGTCCGCCAGCCCATCTCTTTGGGACCGTTCTGGTTGATGCGGTTATAGGGGCCAAACCGTTCATGACCGTCGACATTGAAAATAGGAATAAACAAAACTGTGACATGGTCCAGCAGCGCGGCAGGCTGGTTGCTGACCCCGGCGGCATGAATGGCCAGGTCGCGGATCAGCATGAGCCCTGCATCCTTTCCCTCGCATTCGCCGGCATGGATGCATGCCTCAATGAGCAGCACCGTCCGCCCGGTGGCGTGAATGGCTGCAGGGTCGCTTAAACCGTCCCTGTCGAGAATCAGCAGGGGGAGATCACGCCCCTGCGGGCTCTTTCCAAAATTGGTAAAGGTGATCATTTTGGAGCCGCCGGCGAGTTTCCGGCAGTATTCGATTGTCTGCTGGTAACGGGGCGTCTCCAGTGTAGCCGATTTTTCATAAACTGTTTGCCAATCAGTAACCTGGGCGTTGGCCGACACCAACCCGCAGAGCAGGGATAGGAGGAGGTAGAATCGTTTCATACTGAATTATTTCTGAGCCGTCAAACTTACATAAAAAATCGGAGAATGGAGAAACTATTTAACCCTGTTTTGTTTCGTGTTACCGAATTATTTCTACCTTTGCCGACGGTTGCCGGTTAAAGGATACCTGCGACGTTTCATAAATTTCAGACATGGATAAAGCATTGATTGACATTCTGGAACGCGTCAGAGAGCTTTTTTACAAGTATGGTGTCCGCAGTGTCTCGGTAGATGATATCTGCCGGGATCTCGGGATGTCGAAGAAAAAACTCTACCAGTTTGTCTCCAGTAAGACAGAACTTGTTGGGAAACTTCTTGAACTGGAGCGGCAGAATTTTGAGATCATCTTTGAACATAATAATTTCGTCGGGGTGAATGCCATTGATATACTGCTGATTGTCAGCCGTGAACTGGGTGAGCGTTTCCGCGACGTGAGTCCATCCATGACCTTTGATCTGAAGAAATACTACCCTGAAATTTACCACAAGCATGTTGATGACCGGATAGAGTTCATATACCAGAAAATACAGATAAACCTGCAGAAAGGGATAAGCCAGGGGATGTACCGCGATGACCTGAGTATTGAACTGGTTGCCAGGTTGTATATGCGCCGGCTGATAGACCTGCACAATCCTGAATTTTTCCCTGCCGACAAATTCTCCTTTCAAACCCTGTTCGATGTTATGTTCGATAATTTCATCAGGGGTATTGCAAATCCGGCAGGTATCGATTACTACGAAAAACAAAAACGCAAGGTTAACTTTAAAAAATTCAACTAATTACAATGAACTACCGTTTATATACTACCCTATTCCTATTCAGCCTGATTTCCTGGCAATTCGTCCAGGCACAGCGTGCGGCATCAACCAAGTCAGAGGTGCTCTCCTTTTCACTGGAACAGGCCCAGGCATATGCCTATGAGAATAATTACGATTTGAGGAACTCCACCACCGATGTCGAGATTGCACGCAAAATGGTGAAACAAAACACCGCAACCGGTTTGCCGCAGATTAACGGGAACGTTGATTATACCGACTTTATCATGCAGCCTACCACCATGATCCCGGGGGAAATTTTCCAGGGACCTCCCGGCTCTTTTATCCCTGTTAAATTTGGTACCACCTACAATATGACGCTCAAGGGTACGGTTTCGCAGCTTATCTACAGTGGTCAGTACATCGTGGGGCTGCAAACAGCGAAAGCCTTTCTTGAAACCGCGAAACAGAAGAATGTCAAGGACAAGGTCGATATCCGCGACCAGGTTGCGGATGCCTACCTGCGCTTGCTGGTTGTCGACCAGGCCCTGCAGATACTCGATTCTACCTATGTCGTCGTAAGCAAGCTGGTTGTTGAAGCACAGAAAAGCTACGAAAGCGGCTTGATCGAAGATATCGACGTCGACCAGGCTGACCTTAACCGCATTAATCTTGAAGCCCAGGTAAAGGATACCCGCAATGCCCGTAATGTCGCCTATGCCGGGTTGAAATTCCTTGTCGGTCTAAAAGATCAACAGGAGCTGACCATGACAGATAACCTGCAGTACTTTCTCTCGCAGGTTGACAGGGATGCCTTGATAAATCAGCAGTTTGACTACCGGAATAATATCGATTACACCCTTCTGAAAAAATCCGACTATCTCACCCTGATGCAGTACAGACTTGCAAAAACCGCCTACCATCCTACCCTGAGTGGTTTTCTTAGCGCTTCAACTGCGGCACAGCGAAACCTCTGGGATTTTATGAATTCCCAAAAACCGTGGTTTCCTTCGGTAATTTTTGGAGTGTCCCTCCAGGTTCCCATCTGGAGCAGCGGCAGCCGCAAATATTCGGTCGACCAGGCCCGCCTCAACGTTGAAAAAACCAAGGTAACCGATGAGAAGATGAGGGTAGCGCTCGAACTCCAGGTTGAAACAGCCAAAAAGGATTTCAGCAATGCCTATTTTGTATACCAGAACAAGCACAAAGGCTTTGACACTGCCTTGAAGATTTACGAAAAGACGCTGGCAAAGTACAAACTGGGGGTCTCCTCCAGCACCGACCTGAACCAGCGATATGGCCAGTTTCTCCAGGCCAACAGCGACTATATGCAGTCGATTTATACCGTGCTGAGTTCCAAAATCAAGCTGAATAAACTCATGGAGAAGTTTTAGGACGATCCATTACGGTTTTTGATGTGCTGATGGGATGATGTGCTGATGTGCTGATGGGATGATGGGATGATGGGATGATGGGATGATTTGCTAATGTGCTGATGTGCTGATGTGCTGATTTGCTGATGGGATGATCTGCTGATGTGCAGATTGGTGATGGGCATGAAAAAATGAAAATCGGGAAAAGAATTTGCTGAGCTTTTTTACTGGTGTCATTTTCCCCAAGAATCCTGGTCCGGGATTTTTAAAGTAATTTTACCACATTGTTCAGTATGATTTACACCCTGTTCACCATGGGATTCTTGGTGAACAGGGTGCTTTCATTGTGTCTAGGTGGTTAAGGATTAACCAGGGTTAAAAATCAAAACAGCCGCATACCAATGAGGAAAGAATATGCTGCCGGGTTTTCCCGGACGGGTTGTTAGTCCATCCGGGAAAAGTCAACAGCTATTTCCTGCGGGCGATCCGGTTCGACCTTCTGCGCCTGATGCCGGCGATCATCTGAGCATCGATCAGCAGCATGGCAGGTACAAATACAAGGGTAAGGAAGGTTGCAAAACTCAGCCCGAAAATGATGGTCCACGACAACGGCCCCCAAAAGGCCACATTATCGCCCCCGAAGTAGATATGCGGATTAAGCTCGGTAAACAGGGTGGTGAAGTTTATATTCATCCCGACCGCAAGGGGCACCAGGCCTAACATGGTGGCGGTGGCGGTGAGAACCACCGGGGTGATCCTGGTTTTACCGGCATTGATGATGGCATCCTGTGTTTTCATACCGCGTGATTTGAGTTCATCGGCGAACTCAACGATCAGGATCCCGTTCCGAACGACAATCCCTCCCAGGGCTACAATTCCAAGACCTGTCATGATCACGCTGATCGACATATGGAATATGGCGATGCCCAGCAAGACCCCGATAACGCTGAAGATAACCTCGCTCAGGATGATAAACGACTTGCTCAGCGACCCAAACTGGGTAATGAGAATGAAGAAAATCAGCCCGATGGCAATCATCATCGCCTTGATCAGGAAAAGCATCGTTTCGGCCTGGTCCTCGCGCTCACCGGTGAGGTTGATCTCTACCCCCTTTGGCATCTTGTAGGCAGGAAGCACTTTGTTGATGGTGGCAACCACTTCGTTTGCCGTATAGCCCGAAAGCACCTCCGACGAGAGGGTGATCACCCGCTTGAGATTTTTACGCTTGATGCCACCGTAGGTGTCTTTGTAGTTGATCGTTGCCACCGAGGAGATCGGGATCTGCCTGAGCAGCCCTGAATTCATGTCGCGGTAGGTGATCTTGGCATTGATGACCTGGTTGACATTGCTCCGCTCTTTCTCCGAATACCGGAGCTGGATCGGATATTCATCCTCCCCCTCCTTGTATTTTGAGATCTCCTTGCCGAAGATGGCCGTACGCATCTCCAGCCCGATCTGGCCGAGCGACAGTCCTTCACGGTTGGCGCGGACACGGTCGATATCAACAATGATCTCAGGTTTGTTGTTCTCGAAGTCAGATTTCAACTGCTCGATACCCGGCACATGAAGCGAGTCGAGGTAGGCCTTGAAGCTGGCCGAGGCAGCTATCAGTTCGTCGAGGTTTTCACTGGTGATCTCGATGTTGATCGGCTTGCCGGTTGGCGGGCCCGACCTGTTCTTTTCCACACTGATGGTTACGCCCGGTATGTTCTTCAGGTTCTCACGGATATTGTCCATAATGTCCTGCGTGGAGATGCCTTTCCTGAATTTACTTTCTATGAAATTGATGGTTACCTTCCCCTTGTTGGAAGATACCGACCGGTCGAACATGCCATCCCCGGCATTAAACCCAACATTGGTGATAACCGATTCAACGATGGGATTTTTCACCCCCAGTACTTTGGTTACCTTGTTTTCAACCAGCGTGGTTACCGAATCGGTCACGCGCTGATCGGTCCCTTCCGGCAGTTTGATATAGACATTTACGTAAGTAGGAATATTGTTGGGGAAGAACAGCACTTTAGGTTTTGTTGCCCCGGTGATGTAAATGGCAAAGAAGAACATTACGACCACTGATGCCAGGATATACCAGGGGTTGCGTCCTCTCAGCACGAAGAGCAGGGTTCGTTCATAACCGCGCATGGCGGCAGGCCACAGCGAGGTCTGGAATTTAATGATGGCGCTTTTAAGCGCAAGGCGGTAAAATGCGTTGAGGATAAGGGCGAGTATGAATATGTTGCCGATGGCAAAACCTCCGGCCAGATAGGAAAACAGTGCCAGTACCAGCATGATGCCACTGCTGATCAGCAGCCGCCGTTTATCGGCACGGTGTTCAACTTCGTCATACTCATGCTTCATGAAGGTCACCGCAAAAACAGGGTTGATGATATAGGCCACGAAGAGCGACGCAAAGAGTGTCAGGATCAGGGTTACCGGCAGGTAGTGCATGAATTTCCCGACGATCCCCGGCCAGAAAGCCAGCGGGAAAAAGGGGGCCAGGGTGGTGAGTGTACCCGATAAGATGGGCAGGAAGACCTCCCCGGCGGCATTTTTCGCCGCCTTCACGATGTCGGGTTCACCCCGGTGCAGCCGGTGCGTATTTTCAATGACCACAATGGCATCATCGACGATGATCCCAAGGGCGAAAATAAAACCGAACATGACAATCATATTCATGGTGAACCCGAGACTTGGCATCACCAGGTAGGCCACAAACATGGAAAGGGGCACCGACAGCGCCACAAAGAAGGCATTGTTGAAGCCCATAAAGAACATCAGTACGATGATGACCATGATAAACCCGATGATGATCGTATTGTTGAGCTCTTCCAGCGTGCTTTTGGTAAAGCGCGACTGGTCGCCGGTGATGCTGACCGTAAGGTCGGGGGGGAGCGAATTTTTCTGCATCCCCGCCATGATCTCCTTGATCTTATCCGAAGCATCGATCAGGTTTTCACCGCTTTTCTTGATCACATTCAGGGTGATTACATTTTTTCCGTCGAGACGGGCAAAGCTCTCCTGCTCCTTGAACGAATCCTTCACGTCGGCGATATCCTGGATATAAATGGTGGCACCGCTGGCCGATTTGAGCATGATGTTTTTGATCTGCTCCGGTTTTTTAAACTGGCCGGCCAGGCGGATGGTGTACTTGGTCCCGAAGGAGGTAATGGTTCCTGCCGATACGGTTACATTTTCGGCAGAAACGGCCGATTCGATATCACGGAAAGAGACGCTGGCAGCCTGCATCTTATACATATCCACATCGATCTGGATTTCACGCTCGAGCGCACCCACGATGTCGACCCGGGTGATCTCCTTCAGCGTTTCAATTTTATCCTGGGCATCTTCGGCATATTTTTTCAGACGGGGAAGATCATAATTACCGGCAAGGTTGATGTTCATGATCGGGATCTCGGAGATGTCAACCTCCTTGATATCGGGATCTTTCGGCAGGTTGTTCGGAAGGTTGGTCTTGGATTTGTCGACGGCGTCGCGAACCCGCTGCTTGGCTTCGGAGACCTCGATGCCGGGGTTGAATTCCACCACGATGGTCGAAAGGTCCTGGATGGAGTTGCTGGTGATCTTTTTAACATTCGCCAGCGATTTGCATTCCTTTTCAATGGGCCGTGTGACCAGGTTTTCCATATCCTCCGGCGAGGTTCCCGGATAAACCGTGTTCACCAGGATCGTCGGGATCACGATTTCGGGAAACTGCTCCTTGGGAATACTGAAATAGGATAACAGCCCCAGCGTGGTGATGATAATCGTGAGCACATAGATGCTGGTCTTATTATCGATCGACCAGCTTGTGGCAAAGAACTCCTTGAGTTTATGTTGTTTTTGTTTCATGGCAGTGCGGGTTAAAAATCGATGATCTGACCATTATAGAGGTCCTTATACCCGGCAGTGACGATCTTGTCGCCTTCATTCAGCCCTTTGATGATTTCGGTAAGACCGTTGAAGGTGATGGAAGGAGTTACAGCGCGCTTACGGGCAACTTTTTTCCCGTTTTCCTCTGCAGCCACGAAAACGAACTGGCCTTCATCGCGCGAGTTCTGGATAAAATTCTGCGGAATGGAGATGGCGTTGGGGTTTGAATAATCCTTGATGCGCAGCACGGCGATCATATTGGCCCGGAACACCAGGTTGTGGGCCGGCAGGTCAACCTGAACCTGGAAGGTGCGGTTTGTCGGGTTGATGAACTTGCTGGCAAAGGTCACCTTTTCATCCAGTTCCTGGTTGAGGTCAGGCATGAAAATCTTCACCTGGTCGCCGGTATTGATTTTTGAGGAATAGGCTTCCCCCACCTCTGCCATGGCTTTTGCCTTGGAGAAGTTGACGATGCGGAAAGCAGGTGTCGGCGAAGCCGAAGAGGCCATCTGTCCAACCTTGATGGGAATATCCTCCACGGTTCCGCTGATGGGGGCGGTGATAACCGACATCTTTATCTGGTCTTCCAGCGTGGCAATACCGTTCTGGGCCGACTCCATGTCGTTTTTCGCCTTCAGGAACTGGATTTCAGAGCCGATCTTCTGATCCCAGAGGGTCTTTTGCCGGTTATAGATATCGGTGGCAAATGCCAGTTTGTTCTTCAGGTCCTTTAACTGTTGTTTCAGCACATCTGCATCAAGCTCGGCAAGAACCTGCCCAGCCGATACATTATCGCCTTCGCGAACCAGTATCCTGGTAACCACGCCGCCCTGGTTGCGCGGACTCACGCCGATGTTGTCATTGCCATCGATGCGTCCCTGGACTTCGATGTAGTGCTCGAAGGGTTTTTTTGTGAGGATTTCCACATTGACCCTGGTTAAGGAAACAACACCATTGGGGCTGATCTCCTTTTCAAGAGCCGTGATCTCTGCAGTGATTTTATCCTGCTGTTTTTTTAGTTGTTCCAGCCGGACTTTTTTATCGCCTTCCCTGCCTGCGCAGGCAGCCAAAAAAAGGACAATACCGGTTAAGAGAAAAATCTTTTTCATATAGGGAATCGGGTTGATTTATTATCGGATAGATGGTTCGGAAATTAGAACGGCAAAGATAGGCATTTTTATCATGGAAAAAACTTTTCAGAGGAAAATCGTTTCCATGGCTCTTTTGCGTATCTTTGCCCCATGAATCCGAAAGCATTGGCCATTCTTACCCAGGTAAAACGCCTTTATCAGCGCTACGGGATAAAGAGTGTCACCATGGATGATATTGCTACCCATCTGAACATTTCGAAGAAAACCATCTACGAATATTTCACCGACAAAGAGGACCTGGTAAAGCATGTCCTGATGCTCGAACATGAGACCCGCTGCAGCCGGCTGGGTGAAATTGAAGGCCACCAGTACAATGCCATTGAAGAGTTGTTCGAAGTGTATAAAATGATCAACCTTACGGTAAAGGAGTATAATCCATCGATGGAATACGATATCCGCAAGTATTACCCCGATTTGTTTATGAAGATCAGGGAAATCAGGCGGAAACGCATGTTCGAATCCTCTTACAACAACATGACCAAAGGGAAAAAGGAGGGGCTTTACCGCAAGGAACTCAATGCGAAAATCATTGCCAAGTTGCATGTGTTTCGTACCGAAAACCTTCTTGACAACGATATGTTCACCCTCGAGGAGATCTCTTCGTTTAAGATGTTTCATGAACTTTTTGTTTATCACCTGCAGGGAATACTCAGCCATGAAGGACGTGCTTTCTTTGAGAACAACTTCGATAAATTCAAGGCTGCACTGGTATAAGTTCCACAATGCCTATGGATTATACGCGGGTTCCCCTGTTTTGCAGCAGGTATGCCCTCCGGCAACAAATGAAAGGAAACCTGAATTACAATATTCTTTGCCCACCTTACCCTTTTTTTGTATTTTTACCCCCATCAGGCAACTTAATTTCCTGATTTACGTCTGATTAATAGTTAAGCCTGGATGCTCATTGACGATTCCATAATCGAGGGTTGCGTTGCCGGAAAGCGCAGTGCCCAGAGCGCCCTTTACCGAAAATTCTCATCGGTAATGTTGGCGGTTTGTCTGCGTTATGCTCAGAATCGCGATGAAGCGGAAGACATTCTTCAGGAGGCGTTCTTGAAAATATTTCAGAACATAAGCTCTTACCGGAAAGAAGGTTCATTTGAAGGATGGATGAAGCGCATTATGATCAATCATGCTTTGAACTATTACCGTAAAAACCGGAAACTTCCGTTTCATGAAGATATCGACAGCATTAATGAAACGGAAATACTGGACAAAGATGAAGAACCCGTGAACCATTCTCCTGTCTCTGCTGAAAAACTGATCGCGTTGATCCAGTTGTTACCCCCGGGATACAGGATGGTTTTTAATATGTATGTTTTTGAAGAGTATAGCCATAAGGAGATTTCAGAAGCGCTGAATATCTCTGAAAACACGTCGAAGACCCAACTTCTGAAGGCCAGGCGCATGCTCAGGAAAAAACTGTCTGATTTAAATCTGATAAAACACACAGAATCAATAAATGAATAAAAAGATAAATACAGAGGCTTTTGATGAAGGCGGAATGGACGAGTTCCTGCGAAAGACCGTGGAGGGTCATCGCGTGGAGCCTGCCCCGGGCCTTTGGAAAGGCATTAGCCGGAAGTTGCTATTACGTGAACTTGCGCATTTCAACTTCACCAATCTTTCCCTGACTGCCCGCATTACCGGTACAGCCGGGCTGCTGGCGGTTGCCGCCGCTTTGTACTTCCTGATCCCCGGCTCATCCCCTGTTACACCTTCCGGAAATATTACACCTGCCATAACCAAAACTTCATCTCTGCCGGTCAATACACCTGCATCGTCAGCCTCCACGCCGCATACCACCGCTGCCTCAGTTCCTGCAACAACCCAGTCGGCAAAGGCCAGCTTCAAAGCTGAACCTGTTTCCGGAAAGGTTACCGAAACCAGAAGCAGCATGGCACCATCACCCGTTCATGCACAAAAAAACCTCAGCTATGCAAATAATTTACCCAAACAACGGTTAACAGCCAGTCCCGATGCCGGTGAGCCCGGTGCAGCGCCCTCTTCAGTTGTGGTTGCAGCGAATCCTTCCATTTCAAATGACGGGCAACTGTTGCCGGTCCCGCACCTGGTCCCCCTTGAAAGTTCCCTGCTGGATGTCACGCCGCATGGGGATACCATCATCACCATCAGCAACGTCTATGGGATCGCCAGGTACTTTGTGACCAAACCGAATGCGGCCCAGTTCTTCTCTGCAAATTTTGGTGTCTCGCCAGAGATGACATTTTATGCAGCACCCGAGGCCTATTCAAAGATCAATGTTTGGGTCAATGCCGGGTTTACCTATCATTTTTCACGCTTTTCACTGGCCACCAGCCTTGGACTCGGCTATATCTACGATAAAGGCAACTACCAGGTAAATTATAAGAGCAACGACAAGGTTGGATATTTCACCAATGTTGTCTCCTATACTGTCGGGGCCAACAATGAAATCATCTATAATACAGTCACGAAGGATGTTTATGACAGCCTGGTGCATCAGAACGATTATCGCACGCTCAACCGTTATGCTTACCTGCAGGTACCGTTGTTGCTGGGGTATCGCCTCTTTGAATCAGGCAGGGTCAGCCTTGCTTTCCAGGCCGGGCCGGCAGTGGCTTTCCTGCTGGGTACGCGAAAATCGTCGGCCGTGATCGAGTATTCAAATGCACGGGTTATCAGGGTGGATGATAATACCCCCTCGCGGGTGAAAACAAACTGGCAAATCTGGGGCGACCTGCTCCTGGAAATCAGGATGACTAAACGAATCAGCCTTTATGTCGAGCCGACATACAAGTATTTCCTCAATCCCGCTTCTGAACAGGAAAATATTAAGTTCACAGCCCCATGGTCGATGGGTTTGGGTGTTGGGGTACAATATAATTTTGCGACAAAAAGGAAAAATCCATGAGAACCCTGTTCTTCAGCCTCCTGCTCTTTGCCTTGTTCCGCGTGGCCTGCGCCCAGCCCGCGCAGGGAGGTGATTTCCCTGCCAGCTGCCATGCAGCCTATGCCGCAAGTCCCGACTCCCAGAACCCCATGATTTTCCATTTCCAGGACCAGTCAACTGGTCAGATCAACCACTGGCAATGGAGCTTTGGCGACGGCGCTACCTCCTCCGTTCAAAATCCCGTTCATACCTATGCCGCGGGAGGAACCTTTTTTGTTTGCCTGACTGTTTCCGATTCCGATTCGGCAAACATCTGCCATGACATGATTTGTTTGCCGGTAACCGTTCATCAGCCCGGTACCTGTGTCGCCGACTTTACCTTTACCATCGACAGCCTGAACACGCTCCAGGCTAAATTCACCGACAAATCCACGGGGAATATCAACAACTGGCACTGGGATTTCGGCGATGGAACCGCCTCGCCCGAACGTAACCCTCACCATAACTTCCCTGCCTTTGGTAAATACAAGGTTTGCCTGACCGCCTTTAACGGGGATTCCATTTCCGTTTGTAACGACGTTAAATGCGATACGCTCACGCTGGCGCCCAATATGCCTTGTCATGCCTCATTTATTTTTGAGCTTGACTCCCTCAACCATACACCCAATACTTTTAAGTTCAGGGATGCATCCTCAGGCAATCCCAACCATTATCAATGGGTGTTCGACGACGGTGGCTCTTCGCCTTTCCCGAATATCTCTCATCAGTTTCATATTGACGGAGTGCATAAGGTTTGCCTGCAAATCAGCCGTGAGATCCAGGGGGTTACCACCTGTGTCGATTCCTCCTGCAGGATGGTGCATACCGCAAGATATTTCGACCTTGGGGGCCATCTGTTTGCGGGGGCTTATCCCATCAACAACCCTGTTTCTACAGGCGATACCGGGTTGGCCTATCTTTACAGGAAGGAGGGTGCCCATTTGATCCCGTATGACACCCTCTCCTTCACCAATCTTGGCTATTACGCCTTTCCCAGGACCCTGAACGGTTCGTATGTGCTGCGTGCCGCCCTTTCGAAGGGATCGGCCCATTATGCCGGATTCTTCCCCTCCTATTACCCGCAAATCTTCAAATGGCAGGATGCCGCCGTACTGAACCTTGCCGACAGCAACGATTTCAATGCCCATGTTTACCTGTTACCTGTCACCGATACGGCTTCCGGGCCGGGCAGTATCAGGGGAAAAGTTATAAAAGCGGGATTGTCGGGCCATCCGCCCGGTCTGGACCAAACTGAAGTGATACTTTACAGTAACCTGATGGTTCCCCTGAAATATGCCATAACCGCAAAAACAGGCCAGTTCGAATTGAACGCCCTGCCTTACGGAGCCTATTACCTGTACGTCGAATCGCCCGGTAAATATTCACGGTTGACTGCTGTGTGGCTGGAGCCTGGAAAACCGGTTGCCGACAGTGTCCTGCTTGAGGTATTTACCTATGATGTGACCGGTATCCCGGTCGTATCAAATATGGCCGGCATCGCCGGGGAATTATTCCCGAATCCTGCCTCCGATCATGTTACCCTTGAAATCCATCTTCATCAAGCCGCAACGCTTACGTTTGAGATCCGGGCCATGACCGGGCAACGCGTCACTGCCGGCCGGCTTCCATGCCGTCCCGGTGACAACCTTTTTACCATTCCCGTAAATGCCTATGCACCGGGGGTATACCTGTTCACCGTGAGTTCAGATTCCGGTGAGCGGATAATGTTGAAAAAACTGATAAAATATTAGGGATTCAGACAACCTGGTGTTGTATTTACAAGTCTCTACCATAACTGCATTTGTTTTTTTATCCAAAATAGAGAAATCATGAAAAAAATCTTACTTCTTTTTGCGTTGACGATTGGTTTTTCGTCGTTTTTGATTGCCCAGGTCACCGTTCATGTGAGCGGAACTGTTACCAGGGATTCAACGCACGCCGTGGTTGTGGGTCATGAGGTCATCATCAGTGCCGACAGCAATGGCTCCAACTTCACCTTTTATGCCCAGCGGCATACCAATGCCAACGGGTCGTACGACTGTACCATCCAGAATGTCCCGGGAGGTGTCCAGACCACCTTTACGGTTAAAACAAAAAACTGCGACAGCCTTTACCTTGTCAAGACGTTCCAGACTTCGAATTCACCGGCTGTTGAGAATTTCGTTCTCTGCAACGCCCCTGTGGGTTGTGAAGCAGGTTTCACCTCATCTGCCGACAGCGCCAACCCGATGCACATCCATTTTGTGGACAACAGTTCGCCAGCTGGCCAGATCATCTCCTGGCACTGGGATTTCGGCGATGGAAGTCCTGCGGCTACAACCCATGATCCATGGCACCTGTATGCCACTGCCGGCACCTATCATGTTTGCCTGACCATTGCCACCACCAACGGTTGTTCCAGTGCGAAATGCGTTGAGATCCACGTGGTTCAGCCGACCCAGTGCGAAGCTCATTTTACTTACACCCACGATAGTATCAACCAGGTGCCCTTTACCTGTCATTTCTTTGATGCCTCTTCAGGGAACCCTACATCCTATTTATGGAGCTTCGGGGATCCGTTGGCCGGGACCAACAATACCTCTTCGGAGAAAAACCCCACCCATGTGTTTTCAGCGGCAGGACAGTATGTTGTATGCCTTACCATTCACGGTACAAACTGCCAGAGTTCAACCTGCGATACCATCCACGTGGGAAGCACCCCGGGGAACTGTGAAAATCATTTTTCCTACTCCAGGAATTTCCTGACCATAAACTTTGAAGGGCACACAAACAGTACGCACACCACAACCTGGACCTGGAGCTTCGGAGACCCGGCCTCCGGCAACAGCAACGGGTCAAGTGAACAAAATCCCCACCATTTATTTACCGCGCCCGGAACCTATGTGGTAACGCTCCACACGATCGACGCAAGTGGCTGTGGGTGGACATCTACCCAGCAAATTTTTGTCAGCGCCACCTGTGACGTGAATGGTACGGTAATCATGGGCAATTCCTATGTTGACCACGGGCAGATCGATCTTATCAGGATCGATTCAGGCAATGTAATGACCGTAGTGCAATCGCACCAGTTCGGGGATTCTCTTGGCATGTACTGGTTTGGTGGCGTGGCCCCCGGCCATTACTACCTGAAGGCTCAGTTGCTGCCAGCATCCTCGCGATACGGCGACTTTGTGCCCACCTACTACCAGGAGGCCATCAACTGGGCCGGGGCAACCGTGATCGGACTGGGTCAGCCAAACAATCCCTATAATTTCCACCTGGTTGAAGTCAGCATGCTCTCGCCGGGAAATGGCAACATCAATGGGACCGTTAACCAGGGAACCAAAATCAGCGCAGGGGGTACCCCTGCACCCAACGTGGAGGTGCTGCTGCTCGACGTGAACAACAACCCGCTGTCCGTCACGACGACCGATGTGAATGGTCATTTCGAATTCAGCAGTATCGCGATGGGCTCCTATGTCGTTTATCCCGAAGTTACCGGTATGACCACCAACCCGGCCCATATTACCCTTGATAATACACATGCCTCTGCTACTGCTCCTTTCAGCATTTCAAACAGCCAGGTCAGTTATGGGATCAGTGACCAGCTTCCGCAGTATTTCAACAGGGTCGGAGAGCTTTACCCGAATCCCCCTGTCAATGGGCTGGTCAACATCAGCATCTCGGTTTCCCGTGAGCTTGATATGAGATTCCTGTTGTTTGACCAGACGGGTCAGACGGTCCGTGACCTTCAGTTTAACCTGCGCAAGGGAGATAATCTCCTGCATATGAATACCGGAGAACTTGCCAAGGGACCCTATTATCTGAAGATGCTGACGCCCGATGGAAGCAGCATATTCCGGAAGTTATTCATCATAAAATAAACATGATTTTTCGTTAAGGGGAGGATGTTTCATGAAAAAAATGAGACATCCTCTTTTTTTTTGCATGAATATTCCTTATATTTACCTACCATAAAACCTCCCGGTTTTTCATTTGACACCAATTTTTTTGACCATATGAAATGCCGGTACTGGGCAACACATGTTTGCATGAGCATGGTTCCATCGGACATTTCATGGAAGATGAACGAGAATTGATTTTGCAATGTCTTCGCCAGGAAGTTTCAGCGCAGCGGACATTGTTTAACTGGCTTGCCCCCAAAATGTATCCTTTATGCCTGCAGTTTGTCAACAACAGGGATGAAGCCGAAGATATTCTGCAAACGGCTTTTCTGAGAGTATTTACCAATCTTCACAAATACCGGTTTGAGGGATCATTTGAAGGGTGGGTCAGGCGGATCATCATCAACACAGCCATCAACTTCATCAGGCAACAATGTTATGTGAACCACGACGTGAACGTTGAACAACTGGGCAATGGTGATTCAGTGTGTGAAGATGCCCTGTCGAAAATGTCGGCAAAGGAGATCCTCTCCATCTTACAAACATTGCCGGGTGGTCATTGGGAGGTATTCCGACTTCATGAGATAGATGGATACGAGCATAAGGAGATCGGGATGATGCTCGGGATATCTGAAGGGACGTCGAAATCACAACTGCACCGGGCCCGGATATCGATCAGGCGGAAGCTGCGGGGACTGGGAATGGGAGGATTCCCCTGAAACTTCAGGGTAAGGTTTCGGCTTATTCGTCAGAGGCAAACCACTCTGCATAGGAGCTGGCCGTTTCACGCAGGCGCAGGCTATGCAGGCGGACACCCGCCGGCAGAAAATCGCGGATACGTCTTGCAAAATCGAGCAGGAAATTTTCGCTGGTTGGCTGGTAGGGGAGGAAGACAACATTGGAAAAGGGCTCTCCGGATTTCCGAACCTCCTCCTGCGAAACGTCGGCATTCAGCAGCAAAGCATGATCAAAGGGATCGACGATCTGTTTTTTAATCAGTTTTTTTAAATCCCCGAAATCCATCACCATTCCCAGTTTGGTCGATTGCCGGTCGGTTTCGGGAGTGCCGATCACGGTAACCGACAATTCATATGAATGACCATGAATATTCCTGCAGGGACCGTCATACCCTTTCAATGCATGGGCTGCTTCAAACCTGAATTCTTTTGTTACCCGGATCTGGTTCATGTAGGATAATTGAATGGCAAAGATACAAAAATCAACCGAAGCACGAAGCTAGGTGATGATGGCAAGGTGTTCGAGGACAACTTTTACTCCGATGGCGATCAGGACTATCCCGCCCAGGAATTCAGCCCAGCGTGCCGGGATAAAGGTGGTTTTTTCGCCCAGTTTGGCTCCCGTAACCGATACTAAAAAGGTAATCAGCGAGATAAGGATTACGGCTTCAAGAATATTTACCCGGATGAAGCCAAAGCCGACTCCTGTTATCAGTGCATCAATACTGGTGGCTAACGAGAGTGTCAGCAATACGGTGATTTTACGGATATCGACCGATCTCCTGCCATCTCCTGATCCGAAAGCCTGCCATATCATTTTAAGGCCGATAACAGAGAGGATTCCAAAGGCGATCCAATGGTCGACCGGGGCGATATAGGATTGGATGCTGCTGCCCACCAGCCAGCCGATTAACGGCATAAGACCCTGGAACAGGCCAAAGAGAAATGCCATCCGCAGGATATCTTTCCAGGCAAGTTTATGCGCTGTGCCAAAGGAGAGCGCAACGGCAAAACAATCCATCGAAAGCCCCAGTGAAATAAGGATAAGCGAGGTGAGGTTCAACGGCAGATAAGATTAACGATTTTTTCCAGCCATTCGGCGTCGGTGGCATCAAACGAATTTACGATTTCACTGTCCACATCGAGCACCCCGGTTATTGTTCCTTCAACATTCCTTACTGGGACCACGATTTCGGACCGCGAACGGGAATCGCAGGCAATATGGCCCGGGAACAGGTGAACATCAGGGACCACGATTGTTTTTTCCTGGTCGATGGCTGCCCAGCACACACCCGTATGCGGGGTCAGTACCTGGCAGGCAAGGGGGCCCTGGTAGGTTTTTACGGTTAACTCACCGGAACGGAGAAGGTAAAAACCCGTCCAGAAGAAATATTCCATTTTATGGTGAAGGACTGCAATAATGGTAGCCATCCGGGCATCAGGGTCGGCTGATTTGGCCATCAGAGGTTCCAGCTGGTCCCAGAGACGCTGGTAACGGGCTTGTTTCTTCAATGGTTGCATACCTGTCAGATGACCTGTTCAAGAACGACGGTGAAGTGCCGCATTATGGGCGCTTCGTGCAGGATGCGGTACCCTTTCGTGATGGATTCGCGGCGGTCAAAAATATTTTTCAGGGCGACTGCCACTACATCCATATGGTTATTCGTGTAAACCCTTCGCGGGATGGCCAGGCGCATGAGTTCAAGGGCCGGGTAACGGTTTTCGCGGGTCACGGGATCGCGGTCGGCAAGCAGTGCGCCGATTTCCACGCCACGAATGCCCGCCTCCTTGTAAAGTTCAATGGCAAGGGTCTGTGCCTGGAATTCCTCCTTGGGAACATTCGGCAGGAAGCGTTTTGCATCAACAAAAATACCATGTCCCCCGATGGGTTGCTGGATCGGGATACCAAAGGCCATCAGTTGATTGCCGAGATGTTCTACCTGGCGGATACGTGTTTCAAGGTAGTCAAATTCGGTGCCTTCATAAAGTCCCTTTGCCAGTGCGTTCATGTCGCGTCCCGACATCCCGCCATAGGTGATATATCCTTCGTAGATGATATTGAACACACTGGCTTTTTCGTGTAACTCCCTGCTTCGCATGGCAATAAACCCACCCATGTTGACAATGGCGTCCTTTTTGGCGCTCATGGTCATGGCATCGGCACAGGCAAACATCTCCCCGACGATTTCGCGGATTGATTTATCCTGGCATGCCTTTTCACGAAGTTTGATAAAATAGGCATTTTCGGCAAACCTGGCAGAATCGAAAACCACGATCTTGCCATATTTGTCGGCAAGCCTTCTGACCATTTTCAGGTTTTCAAGCGAAACAGGCTGTCCGCCTGAGGAGTTGCAGGTGACGGTGACAATGATAAATGGCACCTTATCCCCCTGGGTTTTCAGTACATTTTCCAGTTTAACCTCATCCACATTACCTTTAAAGGGATGTAACAGGGTGGTGTCAAATGCTTCGTCGATGGTGCAGTCGACCGCTTTTGCCTTACGAAATTCGATATGACCCTTGGTAGTGTCAAAATGGGAATTTCCGGGAACGACATCGCCCTCTTTGACAAGTACTGAGAACAGAACGTTTTCGGCGGCCCTCCCTTGGTGAGTAGGGAGAAAATGATCGAAACCAAGGACCTCACGGATGGCCTCTTTCATTTTAAAATAGGAGGAGGCGCCTGCATAACTTTCATCGCCCAGCATCATTTCCGACCACTGCCGGTCGCTCATGGCGCCAGTTCCGGAGTCGGTAAGCAGGTCAATAAATACCTGATCGCTTTTTAACCCGAAAAGGTTGAATCCGGCCTGTTTGATCCACGCTTCACGTTCCAGGCAGCTGCTCTTGCGGATTGGCTCCACCATCTTGATTTTGTACGACTCGGCAAAGGGTAATTCCATGGTGTGTTAGTTAAAATGATACAGCAAAGGTAGTTTTTTTTTTGACGCAACTTTTTTTCGTAACTGCTTGTCTGTTTGCTAAAATTCACGTAGGTTTGTTCCCAAAGAAACACTTGTGAACTTGTTAACAAATACATGACCGGAAACGAGCAAAAGATTTTTGGTTCCCCGACAGAAATGAAACAGGGTCAGCAGGTAATCAATCAATTTTATCATTTACAATTTAATTATTTATTATGACTACAACAACCGGAGCGATCGGAAGTACGTGCCTCACGAAGCTTTCCGATCTCAATGAACTGGCAAGGAAATCGACGAAAAAGAGACTTGCCGTGGCCGTGGCCCACGATGAACATTGCCTGGAGGCCATTTGTGCGGTCGACAGGATGGGTATCGTGGAGGCGATCCTGGTCGGTAACGAAAAAAAAATTCATGAGATTGCCTCAAAACTCAGCCTTGATGTCAGTGCCATGACCATCATCAACGAAGAGGTTGATGCCAATTCAGTGAAGATTGCCGTGAAGATGGTCCGCAACAAGGAGGCCGATATCCTGATGAAGGGCAATGTTCCCACGGCAGTATTTCTTCGCGGCGTCCTCGATAAGGAGAACGGGTTGCGCAAGGGAGAGGTCCTCTCGCATTTTGCCCTGTTTGAAGTTCCTACTTATCATAAATTATTGGGTCTTACCGATGCCGCCATGATCCCGGCACCCGATTTCAAAACCAAGGTGGCCCTTACGACCAATGCCGTTGAGTTCATGAACAAGTTGGGATATGCCAGGCCCAAGGTTGCCGTACTGGCAGCTGTTGAGATGGTCAATGAATCGATGCCCGCCACGCTGGAGGCTGCCCTGCTTTCAAAGATGGCCCAGCGCGGACAGATCAAGAACTGCATCATCGACGGTCCGCTGGCCTACGACAATGCCGTCAGCGCCGCAAGCGCAAAACACAAGGGCATCGTGAGCGATGTGGCCGGGGATGCCGACCTGCTGGTGGTTCCCGACATTGAAGCCGGCAATATCCTCTATAAGGCCTTTGGCTTTTCAGCCAATGCGAAACTGGCCGCCGTTGTGCTGGGAGCAGCAGCCCCAATTGTACTGACTTCACGTTCCGATACGGAAGAGTCGAAACAGGCCAGTATCGTAATGGCCGCGGCGATTTAACATTCACCTCTTTATTTTCGAAACATGGGCAATAACCTGTTCCTGACAAAGTCCCTTCCCGATTTGATGCAGGAGGCAAAAGATAATAAGTCGGGGTTAAAGAAAACCCTGACCGGGCTGAACCTGACCACGCTGGGTATCGGGGCTATTATCGGGGCAGGAATCTTTGTCCTCACGGGGCAGGCTGCAGCACAATATGCCGGTCCCGCCATCGTGATTTCTTTTATCATTTCAGGGATTGCCTGTGCATTTGCCGGGCTGTGTTATGCGGAGTTCGCCTCCATGATCCCGATTTCGGGCAGCGCCTATACCTACTCTTACGCCACGCTGGGTGAATTCCTGGCCTGGATCATCGGTTGGGACCTGATCCTTGAATACCTGTTTGCCGCCTCAACCGTTTCGGTCGGGTGGTCGGGATATATGGTAAGTTTTCTGCATGATTTCGGGATAGACATTCCCACAGCCTTTACGGCAGCTACTGGTTCCGTACTTGTTGAGGTTCCGAAGGTCGGCTGGCAGCAGCTGACCTCCAACCTCACCTCGGGTTTGCAGGCGCAGGGGATCAATGTAGCATCATTGCCGCATCTCACGGCAGTCATCAACCTGCCGGCGATGTTCATCATTGCCGCCCTCACCATTTTGCTGGTCATCGGGATCAGGGAATCAGCCAACTTCAACAATATCATGGTAATTGTGAAGGTTGCCGTCATCATTCTTTTTATTGCCATCGGAATTGCCTTTGTAAAGGTCGGAAACTGGCATCCCTTCATTCCTGCCAATACGGGAGTCTGGGGCCATTTCGGCTGGAGCGGGATTCTACGCGGGGCGGGGGTGATCTTCTTCGCCTACATCGGGTTCGATGCCGTGTCGACTGCGGCACAGGAGGCCAGGAATCCGCAGCGAGACATGCCTATCGGGATCCTTGGGTCACTGAGTCTTTCCACTGTCCTGTATATCCTGGTGGCCATTGTTCTGACCGGTATTGTCAGCTATACCACGCTGAACGTGTCGGACCCTGTTGCAGTAGGTGTAAATGCGATGGGGCCGGGAATGTTCTGGCTGCGGCCGATCGTTAAGATTGCAGCCATAGCGGGGCTTAGTTCGGTTATCCTCGTCATGCTGATGGGGCAGCCAAGAATTTTTTATACGATGTCGAAGGACGGGTTGCTTCCCCCGGTTTTCTCCAGGGTGCATCCGAGGTTCAAAACGCCCTATGTCAGTACCATTCTCACCGGGCTGGTGGCGATCGTCCTTGCAGGTGTGTTGCCCATCAGCATCCTTGGGGAACTGGTATCAATCGGGACACTGCTTGCTTTTGCCATTGTTTGTGTGAGCATCATCGTGCTGAGAAAAACCAGGCCCGACCTGGAACGGCCTTTCCGGACACCCTTTGTCCCGCTGATTCCCATCCTCGGCGCCCTGATCTGCCTGATCCAGATGGCGGCCCTGCCGATGGATACCTGGCTACGGCTGATTATCTGGATGGCCATCGGGTTCGTCATTTATTTCACCTACGGGATCAGGCATAGTATTCAACGAAAATTAAACAACACGCCTAAATAAGGATTTGCGAATGAAAGACGTCAGGATTCTAGCAGTCAATCCGGGATCAACCTCCACCAAGATAGCCGTTTATCAGAATACGGACCCCATCTTTTTAAAGAACATCAAGCACTCGTCGGAAGAGCTGGCTCCCTTTCCCAAGATCACCGATCAGTTTGACCTCCGGAAAGAGATCATCCTGCAGCAGCTGCAGGAAGCCGACATGCAGATCCATGATTTGCAGGCGGTGGTTGGCAGGGGAGGGCTGCTCAAGCCGATTCCATCCGGGATTTACGAGGTAAACGATAAGATGGTTGCCGACCTGAAATCCAGCCCCTTCGGGGAACATGCGAGCAACCTGGGAGGCCTGATCGCCCACGACCTGGTGAGCGCCCTGCCGAATGCACGGGCATTTATTGTAGATCCTATCGTTGTTGATGAGTTTGATGAGATTGCCCGCATTACCGGTCATCCCCTGTTCCAGCGGGTCTCCATCTTCCATGCCCTGAACCAGAAGGCCGTCGCCCGGGAATATGCCCGTTCGGTACGCCGTAAATATGAGGATCTCAACCTCATCGTGGTTCACCTTGGAGGCGGGATTACCATCGGGGCCCATCAGCGGGGCCGGGTGATCGATGTAAACCAGGGGCTCGACGGGGAGGGGCCTTTCAGTCCCGAACGTACCGGCACCCTGCCGGTGATGGACCTGGTCAGGCTGTGTTTCAGCGGGAAATATTCACAGAAAGAGGTCCAGAAGATGGTCAAGGGCGAAGGTGGATTGGTGGCTTACCTGGGCACCAACAATGCCTACGACGTAGAGAAGATGGTTGATGCCGGCAATGCCCAGGCCGAACTGATCTACCATGCCATGGCCTACCAGGTTGCGAAATATATCGGCGAGATGTACACGGTGCTGAAATGCGAGGTGGATGCCATCCTGATCACCGGTGGTATCGCCTACGACAAGGGTTTTGTAAACTGGATCCAGGAGCGGGTTTACAAGCTGGCGCCAATCCACATCTACCCCGGTGAAGATGAAATGCGCGCCCTTGCCATCAACGGACTCATGGTAGCCCGCGGGGAGCTGGAGGTGAAGGTCTATTCCTAGGCCATTCCCGTGTTGGTGATCTGCCCGTGCGGTTATCCTGCCCCGGTCATACTTTTCAGCATCGCCCTGATAATATTTTCAGTTCCCAATGCGATCTGTGAAATCGAGGCATCCAGCATGTAACAGGGGGTGGTGAACAGGTTCCGCGTCTTGTCAATTACGACCTCGCCATGCCTGGAGACGGCATAGACATTTCCCATATTCTCGATAAAACCCTGTGAGGCAGGATCATGGCCCGTGGTCAGGACCGTCCCCTTAAAAAGAGCTGCCAGGATGACCGGGGCAATGCACATGGCGCCGATGGGCTTCCCTTCAACAAACATCGATTTGACGGCAACTTCCACATCTGTATTTACCTTGCATTGGTTTCCGCTTATCGCCCAGGTGCAAAGGTTTTTTGCGGCGCCGAAGCCACCCGGGAAGATCATGCCGTCATAGTCAGAGGCGTTGAACAGCGACAATGGGTCTATCTTCCCGCGGGCAATGCGTGCCGACTCAACCAGTACATTCCGCTTTTCGGGAAGCTCCTTCCCGCTGACATGGTTGATTACGTGGTATTGCAACATGTCAGGGGCAAAACAATGATAGGTGGCGCCAGCCTTATCAATCGCAAGAAGGGTCAGCACGGCTTCCTGGATCTCGGCCCCGTCGTACACGCCACACCCTGATAAAATAACGGCAAATTTTTTCATTGGAACAGATGCTGGTTTGAAAAATGACAAGGTCAAAGTTATTAAAACCGGCACGACAATCCAATCTTTTTTGGCGGAATTCTGCAAGTTTGACAGGAAAAAATTCCTGTAACAGGTACCTTGCACTGTCAAATGCCGTTATATGCAGGGAATCCGCCTGAAGAATGGATGCAAGGTATTCGTCATGGGAGGAATTATTATTTAACTTTGCATAAATTTGAACGAAATAATATAAAACTCATCCTGATGAAGAAACTCCAGATGGTTGACTTACGCAGTCAGTACCTTGATATCAAAACTGAAATTGACAAAGGGATACAGGAGGTGATCGATTCCTGTGCCTTTATCAACGGCCCGGCAGTAAATGCATTTCAAAAAGGCCTTGAACAATATCTGGGCGTGAAGCATGTGATCCCGTGTGCCAATGGTACCGATGCGCTGCAGGTTGCCATGATGGCGCTCAATCTCCAGCCAGGTGACGAGGTGATTACAACCTCCTTTACCTTTATTGCCACGGCCGAGGTGATCGCCCTGTTAAAGCTAACCCCGGTGCTGGTCGATGTCGATCCTGACACTTTCAATATTGACCCTGCAGCCATTGAACGGGCCATCACCCCCAGGACCAAAGCCATCGTGCCGGTTCACCTTTTCGGACAAACCGCCCCGATGGAGGCGATCATGGAAATTGCCGGGAAACACAACCTTTTTGTTATTGAAGATAATTGCCAGGCCATCGGGTCGGATTATTATTTTAATGACGGGACTTCCAAAAAGGCCGGAACCATCGGCAATATCGGATGCACCTCCTTTTTCCCCTCCAAAAACCTGGGTTGTTATGGCGACGGCGGGGCGATCTTCACCAACGACGATGACCTGGCCAAACAGATGCGCGTGGTGGTGAACCACGGCATGACGGTGAGATATTACCACGACTACATCGGCGTCAACTCGCGTCTCGACAGCATCCAGGCTGCCATTTTGAAGGTCAAGCTTGCCCGCCTTGATGAATATGCCGCCAAACGGCGTGCTGCTGCTGATTTCTATGATGCCGCCTTTAAAAACCATCCCCACCTGAAAACCCCTGCCCGGTATGCCAAATCGAGCCATGTATTCCATCAGTATACCCTGGTCACCAAAGGTGTCGACCGCAAGGCGCTGATCGAATTCCTTACCTCAAAGGAGATACCGGCGATGATCTACTACCCGGTGCCGCTTCACATGCAGAAAGCTTACCTCGATCCACGCTACAAGGCCGGTGATTTCCCGGTTACAGAACATCTCAGCGAAACGGTATTCTCACTGCCGATGCATACGGAGCTTGACCCTGAGCAGCTTGCCTATATTACAGGAAACGTTCTTGAATTTTTCAACCGGTAACATGGAAACTCAATATTTCGCGCATGAATCAGCAATCGTCGACGAGGGTTGCCTGATCGGAAAAGGAACCAAAATATGGCATTTCTCCCATATCATGAAGGGGTGTGTCATTGGAGAGAACTGCAACCTCGGGCAGAATGTGGTTGTTTCGCCCGACGTGGTCCTTGGCAGGAATGTCAAGGTTCAGAATAATGTTTCCATCTATACCGGGGTCATCTGCGAGGATGATGTTTTTCTTGGTCCATCCATGGTTTTTACCAATGTGATAAACCCCAGGAGCCATATTTTAAGGAAAAGCCAGTACCAGGCTACACTTGTCAGACATGGCGCATCAATCGGGGCTAATGCCACGATCGTTTGCGGCAATGAGATCGGGGAGTTTGCCTTTATCGGCGCCGGTACCGTTGTAACAAAAAATGTGCCGGCCTATGCACTGATCATAGGCAACCCGGGCCGCCAGGCCGGGTGGATGAGCGAATATGGCCACCGGCTTCATTTTGATAATGAAGGGATAGCGGTTTGCCCCGAAAGTCACGAAAAATACCAGCTTACCAGTGATGGTGTGGTTGTAAAACTTGCAAAATAACAATGACTGAAACGAAAACACCCTTGAATTTCGCCCTGATCGGCGCTGCCGGGTACATTGCCCCGCGGCATATGAAGGCGATAAAAGATACCGGGAACCAGCTGGTTTGTGCACTGGATCCCTATGACGGCGTAGGAATCATTGACAGTTATTTTCCGCAGGCCGATTTTTTCATCGAGCCAGAACGGTTCGACCGGCACCTTGACAAATTGCGGAGAACCTCCATCAACAACTCCGGGGAGGGCAATAAAAAGGTTGACTATGTAAGCATATGCTCGCCCAATTATATGCATGATTCGCACATCAGGCTTGCGTTGCGCAACGATGCGCATGCCATCTGCGAGAAACCCATTGTGCTGAATCCATGGAACCTTGATGCGTTGGGTGAGATCGAAGCTGAAACAGGAAAACGGGTATATACCATCCTGCAGTTACGGTTGCATCCTTCGATCATAGCCCTGCGCAAGCAGGTACTGGAGGGACCCCGGGATAAAACATACGATCTGGACCTGACTTATATCACCTCAAGGGGAAACTGGTACTACCGTGCCTGGAAGGGCGACATCTCAAAATCGGGCGGAATTGCCACCAACATTGGCGTCCATTTTTTCGACATGCTCACGTGGGTTTTCGGGCAGGTGAAAGAAAACACGGTCCATTTGCTTAAGTTTGACAAGGCAGCCGGGTTGCTGAAGCTGGAACATGCCAACATCAGGTGGTTCCTGAGTCTCGATTACCATGACATTCCGGAAGCGATCCGTTCGGCAGGAAAGCGCACATACCGCTCGCTGCGAATGGGAGACCAGGATATTGAATTCAGTGATGGATTTGCCGACCTGCATACAGAGGTTTACAGGGATATCATCGCCGGCAAAGGGTTTGGCCTTACTGACGCCAAGTCCAGCATCGATGTGGTTTACCAGATAAGGAATGCAACTCCGGCGGGGTTAAGGGGCGATTACCACCCCATTCTTCAGACCATTGTAAAAAGTTTATAACTTAGCCTGATTTAAATTATTATTAAAAACCATCCTATGAAAATATTGGTAACCGGCGGTACGGGATACATCGGATCGCATACGGTGGTTGAACTTCAGGCCAAAGGGTATGAAGTAATCATTGTCGACAATCTTTCCAATTCATCCATAGAGGTGCTGGACAACATTGCCAGGATTTCCGGAAAGAAACCGTTGTTTGAAAAATTCGACCTTACGGATCCTGAAAAAACCGGGGCGTTTTTTAAATTACATAATGATATCCAGGCTGTTATACATTTTGCCGCCTTCAAGGCGGTAGGAGAGTCGGTCGAATTCCCCCTGATGTATTACCGTAACAACCTTATTTCGTTGATCAACATCCTTCAGGGAATGGTCGATAATAATATCCGTGATATCGTCTTTTCCTCCTCCTGTACCGTCTACGGCCAGCCTGAGCAGCTCCCTGCCAGGGAGGATACACCGGTTCAGCAGGCAGCTTCGCCATACGGAAATACCAAGCAGGTTTGCGAGGAGATCATCACCGACACCAGCGTCACAGGTAACATCCGGGGGATCCTGTTACGGTATTTCAACCCCATCGGGGCACACGAATCGGCCTTTATCGGGGAACTTCCCCTTGGAGTTCCCAATTGCCTGATGCCCTATATCACGCAGACCGCCATCGGTAAACGCCCCTTTCTCCGGGTGTGGGGTGATGATTATGATACGCCCGACGGCACGGCCATCCGCGATTACCTGCATGTGGTCGACCTTGCCAAGGCCCACGTCATTGCCGTAGAGCGGATGACAGAGAACAAATGCAAAAAAAAGGTTGAGGTTTTCAACCTGGGTACCGGGAAAGGCATGTCTGTCATGGAGGTTATCAATTCGTTTGAACGATCCACCGGTGTAAAACTGAACTACGAAATCATGGAGCGTCGTGCCGGCGACATTGTCAAGGTATGGGCTGACACCGACTTTGCAAACCGGGAATTGGGCTGGAAAGCCGAAAAGACCCTGGATGAGATGACCTCTTCGGCCTGGAAATGGGAACTGGCGCTGGCGAAAAAAAAGTAACCGGGGTCCAGGAAAAAAATAATTAACATTAACAATCGTTAGCAAGAAAACAATAAAGTATGAAGACAATCTTAATCACCGGAGGAGCTGGATTTATCGGATCCCATGTTGTACGCAGGTTTGTAAAGAAATATCCTGATTACAAAATTGTCAACCTGGATAACCTGACCTATGCAGGCAACCTTGCCAACCTGCGCGATATTGAAAAGGAATCCAACTATGAATTCGTAAAGGCAGATATTTCAGCCAGCGAGCTGATGAAGGCGCTCTTTAAAAAATACAGGTTTGACGGGGTTATTCATCTTGCTGCCGAATCCCATGTCGACCGCTCGATCAGCAGTCCGATGGAATTTATCTATGCAAACATCGTGGGTACCGTCAACCTGCTGAACGCGGCCCGTGCCATCTGGGATGATTTTTCAGGCAAACGGTTTTATCATATCTCCACCGATGAGGTTTACGGTTCGCTGGGCGCGGAAGGATTCTTTTACGAAAACACCGCCTATGATCCACGCAGTCCCTATTCCGCCTCAAAGGCCAGCTCCGATCACCTGGTCAGAGCCTATCATCATACCTTCGGACTGCCGACGGTGATCTCCAACTGTTCAAACAACTATGGACCCTTTCAGTTCCCTGAAAAGCTGATCCCGCTGGCAATACACAACATCAAGAACAATAAGCTGATTCCTGTTTACGGCAAGGGCGAGAACATCCGCGACTGGCTCTATGTCGAGGATCATGCCAATGCGATCGACCTGATTTTCCATGATGGCAAAGTTGGCGAAACATACAATATCGGCGGGAATAACGAATGGAAGAACATCGACCTCATCAAGTTGCTTTGTGAAACCATGGACCGCAAGCTTAAACGGTCGGCAGGCACCTCTGCAAACCTGATCACCTATGTAAAAGACAGGGCTGGTCACGACCTGAGGTATGCCATTGATTCAACTAAATTGCAGAAGGAGCTTGGCTGGAAACCCGGTTTGATGTTTGCGGAAGGGATTGAGAAAACTGTCGACTGGTACCTGGCCAATGAGGAGTGGATGAAGAATGTCACCTCCGGCGATTACCAGAAGTATTACGACATCCAGTATGCAAAACGTTAATTAACAACATATTCCGGCCGGGCCGACCCGCAGGGTCGGCCCGGCCGGATTCGTTAACTTCCCGAAACTGTTATATCTTTCCCGATTTTCATAATCAGTCCCTGTAACACATTGCCGGGACCCAATTCCACAAAATGATCGGCACCGTCGGCAATCATGTGCTGCACGATCTGTGTCCACAACACAGGGGCAGTCAGCTGCAAAATCAGATTTTGTTTTATCTGTACAGGGTCGGTAACCCTTTCGGCCGTTGCATTCTGGTAAACAGGACAGATGGGCGTGCTGACCGTGGTAGCATGAATTGCCTCGGCAAGCTCCACGCGTGCAGGTTCCATCAGGGGCGAATGGAATGCGCCTCCTACCTTCAATGGCAGGGCTCTGCGTGCACCACCGGCCTTTAGCCGTTCGCAGGCGATTTCTATACCCTTCAGGCTGCCTGATATGACAAGTTGTCCGGGACTGTTATAATTGGCAGGAACCACGATCTCATCAATCGATTTACAGATCTCCTCCACCTTCGCATCGTCGAGACCGAGGATTGCGGCCATGGTCGATGGCTCCATTTCACAGGCCTTCTGCATGGCTCCTGCACGGGCGGAAACCAATCGCAGCCCGTCTTCAAATGAGAGGGCTTTGCTGGCCACCAGTGCCGAGAATTCACCCAGCGAATGACCGGCGACCATATCCGGCTGAAAGGCTTCGCCTAACGTCGCAGCGAGGATGACAGAATGGAGAAAGATAGCGGGCTGGGTGACTTTGGTTTGCCGTAAATCCTCATCAGTGCCCGAAAACATCAGGTCGGTAATGCGGAAACCCAGTATTTCATTGGCTTTCTCAAACATCTCTTTGGCGAGTGCGGAGGTTTCGTACAGGTCCTTGCCCATACCTGTAAACTGGGCGCCCTGGCCCGGAAATACGTATGCTTTCATAGAAGGTTTATTAAAAGTAAACTTTTATTTGCGATCCCCCAGGAACCTGAGCAGGAACATAAACAGGTTGATAAAATCCAGGTAAAGCGTAAGAGCCCCTAAAATGCTGAGTTTCTTGATATTCTCATTCCCAAATTCGCCGGCTCCCGCACCTATCCTTTTCAGGCGCTGAACGTCGTAGGCGGTGAGCCCGGTAAAGATGAGCACCCCAATGACACTGATGATATAGTCCATCGTGCCGCTGTGCATGAAAAAGTTCACCAGCATGGCGATCATTAAGCCGACCATCCCCATCATCATGATGGAACCAAATTTGGTGAGATCGGTTTTGGTGGTATACCCGGTCACGGCCATAACGCCGAACATCGCAGCCGTAACGGCAAAGGTTTTATAAACCGAAGCGGCCGTATAAACCAGCAGGATAAAGCTCATGCTCATGCCCATCAACACTGAAAACGAGATGAACAGCAGGGTCAGCACGGCAGGCGAAAGGCGCTGAAAACCGAATGACATCAGCAGGACAAAACCCAGCGGGGCGAGCGTGACAATCCAACCCAGGGGAGTCATGCCCCCGGTTTCAATGTTCCTGAGGCTGCTTACCAGTTCAGGCGTAGAGGCAAACCAGTAGGCTGTGATGGCAGTTACAACCATCGCCAGGAACATCCACCCGAAAACCTGGGTCATAAACGACTTGGCAACAGTAAGATCCTGTGTCCCCTGCTGCTGTGCAAAAAATCCATTGTTATTAGTCTGTTCGAACATTTTAGATTCTCCCTTTGTTTAATTGATTTAATAATGCAGGAATGCAGGAATGAAATAATGCAGTAAAATTATCCGCAAACATGTACCCGTTTCCCACCTCTTTATTATTTATAATTCCCGCATTCCCGCATTCCTGCATTCCCGCATTCCTGCATTCCTGCATTAGTGCAGCTTCGTGCTGATCAGGTGCAGGAACTCCGTCCGGGTTTTGTCGCGTTCAAAGGCGCCGACAAAATCGGATGTCGTTGTGACAGAATTTTGTTTCTGAACACCCCGCATCGACATACACAAATGTTGTGCCTCAATGACAACTGCCACCCCCAGGGGTTTCAGGGTGTCGTTGATGGCATCCTTGATCTGCATGGTAAGCCGCTCCTGCACCTGGAGTCGGCGTGCATAGATATCCACCACGCGGGCGATCTTACTGAGCCCGGTGATATATTTATCGGGAATGTAACCCACATGGGCTTTCCCGATAAAGGGGACCATATGATGCTCACACAAAGAATAGATCTCGATATCTTTAACGATCACCATTTCCCGGTAATCCTCCCTGAACTTGGCAGAATTGAGGATCTCCTTCGGGTCGAGTGCATATCCCTGCGTGAGGAACTGGATGGCTTTGGCCACGCGCAGGGGGGTCTTCTCCAGCCCTTCCCTGTCGGGGTTTTCGCCGATCAGCCGCAGGATTTCCCTGTAATGAAAGCTTAGTTCTTCAGTTGCTTTCGGATCAAATTCCTCGGTCTTTTCGTAATTCAGTTTTTTCTTGATTGCCATGATGTTTTTTATATCAATCATTCACCATAATATTCAATAATGTTGTTTTCCGATTGCTCAATCCTGACGCAATGCAAGATTCCGCCCAGGTTCCTGATGCCTTCTTCCAGTTCATTCCAGATGCCCGTTGCCAGGTTTTCACTGGTAGGCACTTTACCTTGAAGGAAATCAACCTCCAGGTTGAGGTTCTTATGATCAACTTTGTTCAGGATTTTTTCTTCAATCAGCTTGCTCACATGACGCAGGTGGATAATCAACCCGGTCACTGGATCAACCTCTCCCTTCACGGTGACATACAGGATATAATTATGCCCGTGCCAGTTGGGGTTGGAGCATTTGCCAAAAACCGTGAAGTTCTCTTCATCCGTATACCCGGGCAAAAAAAGACGGTGTGCCGCACTGAAATGTTCCCGCCGTGTTATATAAACCATTTCGAATGAATTAGGTTGCAAAAATACAGTATTTTACTGAATCGATGAATCAGGCGCCGCGGACTGGTTGTTTTTGATGATGCAAACTGCTTCGAAGATGCTGTAAAACAGGTACAAAACGAAAAATCCCAGTACAAAGGCAACGGCATCCTTGCGGTTTATCAAAATATAAACAACCATGACCCCAACATAAAGAAACAGTTTGATGATGATGGTCAGGAGAAAGGTGTTGACAAACTTGATAAATCGTTTGCCAACCGACTGCAGAAGGTAATAGAACGACAGCAGCGAGGTTGCGATGAAAAAGAAAAACAGGGAGGGCAGGGCCGGGGAGAGGAATTTGCCGGGCAGCGTCAGGGTCAGAATCAGCCAGATCATGCCAAGGATGCCGGAGAAGATCAGCAGCTGTTTAAGATATTGGATATATGCGGATTTCATGGAGGCCTTTAATTATAAGAATGGGATGCCTATTTGCGCAATAAATCCTTCGTGACAAAATAGATTGCAAGCATCACCGAGAGGATTGAAAAGAATACGGTCAGGATTGGCCTGGTATTACACCAGCCATCCAGTTTATACCCGCCAAACACGCCCAGCAGGATGGTAACCAGCATTTGAACTGCCATGCCGGAGTAACGGGCATAATCGTTAAGGTTTTTCCTGGGATCTGTTTTCATTGGCTGCGGAGGGGAATTTGATCTCTTTGATGCCTCCCTGGTCCATGCTGCAGGTGCCTGAAAACTTTGCTCCCGGCTCTATTGCCAGCTTCCCGGTGGTAATGTCACCGCTGAAACGGGCAGTCTCCTTAAGCGTGAGCAGCTCGGTCACCTTCACGGTAGCTTTGACCTCCCCGGAAAAATCGGCATTCTGGCACTGGATCTCACCATCGATCTTCCCGGTAGGTCCTACCACGATTTTTCCCTTGCACTGAATGGTCCCTTCCATGGTACCATCAATCCGAAAATCGCCATTGACCTGGATTTCTCCTTTTACAACCGCACCAGGACCTAAAATGTTGATGGTGGGAATTTCAGGTTCTCTGTTTTTAGACATAAGGTTCATTTTTTATCAGGCGCTTATTTTTGAATAGGATAGTTCTTTTCAAAAAACCGGACATATTGCAGCACATCTTTGTTTTTGTAAAGAATGGGGTAATTTTCCACGGAGATTACAAAAGCATAATATTCACCGGCATTCTCCAGTTTTGTAAAGATATACTTACTGTCGAGAATCCCAAGAAAATAGTTCATTGCAGTTTCACTGTTGTCAAAATTATTTACCGTCACCATCTGCCTGCCCTGGTCCAGCAGGAGACTGTTAACCATCAGCCCCTCAAGGTCGTGGAACTTGGAATTATAGTCTGAAATCTTTATTTTAAGGGCATTGACGTCAACCAGGTTGTCGTTGACAACCAGCACATAAAAATGTACGGCAGCGGGATCGTATTTGTACAGCTTCATCGTATTGTCAACCACCGCAACCGAGTCGGTGGGAATAGGCTTACCCTGGGCATCTTTTTGTGTTCCGAGGAAGGCCAGTACATTTTCGGCCAGTGGCTTGACAGAACTTTTCGGATAATCTTTAATCACCTTTTTCATCGCCACCACCAGGGAGTCCACAATTTCGATCTTTCCGAGCGCCAGCGCGCGCATATAATCGAATTTAGGCATGAAGGCCGTATCCGCCTGGTACTTGGTCCGTGCAAGGTCGGCATTGTTGATGACCATATAATACTGCTGGTTTGCAAATGCCTGGTAAGTGTCGGTATACAGTTGTGCGGCTTCAGACTTCCTGGCACTGATCTCCTTGTAGAAATTAGGATTCACAAGGAGTTTAGCATAATCGCTTTCAGGATTTTCAGTCAGGATCTGGTTTTTGAACTGATCGGATTTCGGCTGATCCTGCAGATGCGAATAGAGCGTATAAAGTTCATATTCAGTCGGCAGCTTGTATTTGTTTTTCGGGAACCTGTTTAAAAGCGTTTCAAACGTCGTTGTGGCATTGCCATAATCACCAAGTCCTTCGGCATAGATAAAACCCGCCTGGTAATAGGATTCAATGATCATCTTGTTTGAAGCTTTAATCCGGGTGGTATCGAACGGGATATCCTTTAAATAATAGGCTCTCTCTTTAGGGTTCTTTAACTTTGCCAGCAGCTTTTTCCCCTGTTTTGTGGTGTCGTTGGGCATTCCCGGAATAGAATCTGTTTTTTCAGGCTCGTTTGAAAAGCTGGCTACCGTTTTGTCGGAAAGGAACCAATTGTCCTCATAGACCCGCTGACCCCATTTTCGCTTAAAAGTTGAAAATCCCATCGACATGGTGGTCGGATTGTAGAAGTACCACCGGCCCTCCTTCGACCCGATCGCCTGCTGATCAAGGCCACCGTTAGGATTCTGGAAAAACTGGGACTGCAGCCTTTTTTGCTCTTCCTGCTGTTTTTTCAATTCATCGGCAATCAGTTTGGCAATAATCTTGTCGATGACCTTGTTGCGCTGGTCCTCCGGCATTGCGGCCAGCTTCTGAAGACTGTCCTGCCGCTGGATAACCTGGAGGTTTTTTACCAGTTCCGTAAGCGTTCCGGTCTTTTTTGCCAGCTCCTTATAGGAGGCATAATCTTTGGGAAGGAACTGCATCGTGCTGTCGTAATAGAGCTGGGAGGTAATATAATTGCGGTTCCCGAAAAAGATATCCGCCAGGTCAAGAGAAGAAATTGCCTTCTGGTAATTATTGGTATGACTGGTACTTACCGACTTTTTGAACAAGTCGATGGCTTTTGTGGTATCACTGTCCTTCAGTGCGATATGGGCCAGTGCGTAGTAGATCTGGTCCTGGAATTCCTTGTTCTTATCCTCCTTCAGCATCTTTGAGAGTTTCTTAACGATAAACTCACGGTTCCCGCTTTTTGCCGTATAACATTGTGCCAGGTTGATCTTGGCATTAAATTCCATTTCGTAGGTTTTGGCATGCTTCGAAACAAAGAGATAGAGCCGGGATGCCTCGTCATAATCTCCGTTCAGTTCACGGATCTGTGCCAGGATGAACTTGCAACGGGTGCTCACAGCCCTGGTGGGTTTTAATTCAAGGGCACGGTTCAGATAGGGAATGGCTGCATCGTAATTTTTCTGCAGGATATAAAACTGGGCATAAAGCAGGTTCAGGTCGGTTTCATACTTTTCAGGTGCGTCGCCTTTTCTGATCTTGCTCTGCAGCATATCAAGCATCGGCTCAGCCCTGTTGTAGTCGCCCAGTTGTATGTTCGCCCTGGCCTGCCACAGCATGGCGGCATATTTGATCTCATTCTGGTTGTAAGTCTTGATCACAAACTCGAAAGTACGCCGGGCCATCGGGTAGTCCTGCTTGTAGAAGTAGCATTTCCCGATAAGCATGTAGGAATCTTTGATCCATCGCACATACTCCTTGTGGTTAAAGTACATCGAGTGTTTGGTGATGGTTTTGGAGGCTTTTTTAATGCCGATATCGGCATACTGGGAGATCTTGGCGGAGGTGGTTTTATCGCCATAATTGTAAACGGGCAGCACCAGCGCATAATTGTCCTTCAACCCGGCCTGGTATTCTTTAAGGCCCTGGCGGAGGTTATCCATTCCGTTCCAGTAAACGTTGTAATGTGCAGTCAGGTTATGGTAGTTCCGGCGGACAAAGGTATTTTTCTTGGTTGAACATGCGCTGAACATGATCAACCCCGATAAAAACAAAATCGATACGGAGAGGGTAAAAATCTTCGATGATCTCAAAACGTTAAGGCCTTTAAAAGATATAATAACTATAATTTTACAAAAATATTTTAAATTTTTGAATTAGACCAGATATATCCCGAAAGTTATCAGATTAGGAATGTCAGCATGCCAACAACTCGAAGAGGATAGCCTGTTTTCAGGGAGGGTAAGGGAAGATTTGCGGAATCGCATAATTTTCCGATCTTTGCACCGTTTGAAGGAACAGCGCGTGCGACATGGTTTTTGAAAGAAAAGTTAAACGAAAAGGTAAGTGGACTGAAAAATGGCGGAATAAATATCGCCTTGTTTTCATGACCGACGATACACTTGAGGAGCGGTTTACCTTCCGGCTTTCAAGGATGAACGTATTTATTGCACTGGGGACCCTTACCATCGTGCTGATCTTCCTCACCAGCATCCTCATCGCCTTTACACCCCTGCGGGAATATATACCGGGTTACACCAGCGTGGGACTTACCAAAAAACTCTACCGCCTCCAGATCAAAACAGATTCCATTGAACGTGACCTGGTGAACAAGGACAGGTTCATCCGGAACCTCAGGGATGTCATCAACGGCAAGGACCTGACGGAGGATAAGCCATTGGTCAAAGATACCCTAAAGCTGTATGATCATATAAAAATCAAACACTCAACAGAAGATTCCCTCCTCAGGCTTGATGTGGAAAACCAGAACAAATACAACCTCTACAAAATGGAGACGATGGAAACAGCCAGCCAGAAGAAGGCATCCATTGGCGGGGTTTTATTCTTTGCCCCGTTGAAAGGAGTCATTACGAATGGATTTAATCCGACCCAAAAACATTATGGCGTTGACATTGTTGCAAAACAAAATGAGGCGGTAAAGGCTGTCCTTGACGGAACGGTGCTTTTCAGCAACTGGACCCTGGAAACTGGCTATGTTATCGTTATCCAGCATTCCCAGAATATTGTCTCCATCTATAAGCACAACTCTGCCATCCTGAAAAAGGCGGGCGAATATGTGAGAGCCGGTGAACCGGTTGCCATTGTGGGAGAAACGGGGGAATTACAAACAGGGCCTCATCTCCATTTTGAACTCTGGAACGACGGTAACGCATTGAATCCCAAAGACTACATTACTTTTTAAACTATTCTGCAACCATTTGAAGAAATCCATCGCCATACTAGGATCAACAGGGAGCATTGGAACCCAGGCACTCGATGTGGTGCGCAGTCATCCCGACCTGTTCGGCGTGGAGGTGCTGACCGCCCAGTCGAACTGTGACCTGCTTATCCGGCAGGCTGTTGAATTCAGTCCAAATGCAGTGGTGATCGGCAACAAGGATTGTTATGCGAAAGTTTCGGAGGCCCTGAAATCATACCCGGTAAAGGTCTTTGCCGGCCAGGAGTCAATCGCCCAGATCGTCGAAATGGAGGAGATCGACCTGGTAATCAGCGCCCTGGTAGGTTATGCAGGACTTAAACCAACCTTAAACGCCATCAGCGCCGGCAAAAATATTGCACTTGCCAATAAGGAAACCCTGGTGATTGCAGGTGATCTGGTGATGGCCGGGGCCCGGCATCATAAGGTTATGGTGCTGCCGGTCGATTCGGAACATTCTGCTATTTTTCAATGTCTTATCGGGGAGATGCCCGGCAGCGTTGAAAAAATTTACCTTACAGCCTCCGGGGGGCCCTTCCGCGGGAAGAGCAGGAATGACCTTCTCGCCATAACCAGGGAGGATGCATTGCACCATCCGAACTGGAAGATGGGACATAAGGTCACCATTGATTCTGCCTCGATGATGAACAAGGGGCTGGAGGTTATTGAAGCGCGGTGGCTGTTCGACCTTCATCCCGGACAGATCGATGTTGTCATCCATCCGCAATCGGTGGTACATTCCATGGTACAGTTTGTCGACGGCTCGGTAAAGGCACAGATTGGGCTGCCGGATATGAAACTGCCGATCCTCTATGCCATGTCTTTCCCGGGAAGGATAAAATCTGACAGCCCGCGCCTCAGTTTTGCCGATTATCCCAGCCTAACCTTCGAACCGCCCGACAGGGAACTTTTTCGAAACCTTGCGCTGGCCTATATCGCATTACAGGAGGGAGGGAACATGCCTTGTATCCTGAATGCAGCCAATGAAGCGGCCGTAAAGGCCTTTCTCGACAGGAGGATTGGCTTCCTGAATTTACCCGAAGTAGTGGAATTTTGCATGAAAACAAGCTCGTTTGTTTCAAAACCCTGTTATGACGACTATGTCGCCACGCACTTTGAAACCATGGAAAGAGCTGAAACCTATATCAACCGATCAATGAACCTGTCTTAAAAAAAACGCATGGAAATCTTCATAAAAATTGTTCAATTATTGCTGAGTTTGTCAATCCTGGTCATATTTCATGAATTCGGCCATTTTATTGCAGCCCGGTTGTTTAAAACCAGGGTTGAAAAGTTTTACCTCTTCTTTGATCCCTGGTTTTCGCTTTTCAAATTTAAAAAAGGGGATACCGAATACGGTGTTGGCTGGGTCCCGCTGGGAGGCTATGTGAAAATTTCCGGGATGATCGATGAGTCGATGGACAAGGAGCAGATGAAACTTCCGCCCCAACCCTGGGAATTCAGGTCAAAACCGGCCTGGCAGCGGCTCATCATCATGCTGGGAGGGGTAACGGTTAACGTACTGCTGGCCATTGTCATCTATATTTTCATGCTGTCGATGTGGGGAGAACAATACCTGCCTACCGCGGAGGTTAAATATGGTATTTCGGTTGACTCCCTGGGTTACAGGATGGGTCTGCGCGACGGCGACAGGATCCTGACGGTTGACCACAAACAGGTGGAGGATTTTGCCGCCATCCCTAAAACGATCATCCTGGAGGAGGCGAAAACACTGCAGGTGGTGCGTAACGGCGAGAATGTCGATGTGCAGGTGCCGGCGGGTTTCATCAGCCAGCTGATTAAACAAAAATCACCCGATTTCATCGCCGTCAGGTTCCCGTTCGAGGCGGGGAAATTTGCCCCCGGATCGCCCGCAAAAGCGGCCGGGATGCAGATCGGCGACAAGATCATCGGGCTGAATGATTCCGTGTTGGTCTATTTTGACCAGTTCAGGGCCACTATCCAGCACTATAAGAATAAAACGGTCAAAGTGATGGTCGTCAGGGGAAAGGATACGTTACGTTTGCCTGTCAATGTTCCTGCTGCAGGCCTGATCGGCGTGTACCATAAAGCCCCGGTCACCTATTTTAAGTTCAGGGAAAAAAACTACAACCTGGTCACCGCAATCCCGGTCGGAGTCGTAAAAGCCTTTGACGGGGCAGGCAACTATATCAAATCGGTAAAACTGCTGTTTTCACAGGAAAAGGCATATGAATCGGTTGGAGGATTTATCACGATCGGGAATATTTTTCCCTCAACCTGGGACTGGCCTGCATTCTGGTCTCTGACTGCATTCCTGTCGATCATGCTGGCCGTATTAAATATTTTGCCCATCCCGGCACTTGACGGGGGCCATGTCATGTTCCTTTTTTATGAGATCATTTTCAGGAGAAAACCCAGCGACAAGTTCATGGAATATGCCCAGGTCGTTGGTATGGTGATCCTTTTCGGGTTGCTGATATTTGCAAACGGACAGGATATCATGAAACTGTTCAGGCACTAAACAGGCCGTATGACGGTATTTATGCAGGGATCAGGAGGTCACCTTTTCCTTTAGAGATCCGAATCCTTCACCCAGGATCTCCGTGGCATCGGTGACGGTAAGAAAGGCTTTCGGGTCGATATCGTGGATGTATTCCTCCAGCAATGCCAGTTCCCGGCGGCTTACCACCGTAAAGATGATCCGCTTGTCGGCCATATTATACATGCCGTGCCCGTCGATGTAAGTGCCGCCACGGTCGAGGTTGTTTAATATCTTATCCCTGATCTCTTCATGTTTGTCGGAGATGATGAACAGGCTCTTGTCATAGCTGACGCCCTGCAGCACAACGTCAATGACCTTCCCGGTAATGAAGATCACGATCCAGGAATAGAGGGGGATTTTCCAATCGCGGAAGACGACCAGGCCAACCAGCACGATTACCGAATCCACATAAATCATCAGCATGCCAAGGGGAAGCCTGGTGTATTTTGAGATGATCATGGCAACAATGTCGCTTCCCCCTGATGTCGCCTTTGACTTAAAGATCAGGCCGAGCCCGACGCCTGCCAGCACCCCTCCGAAAATGGAAGACAACAGGGCATCCCCGACAACCAGCGGCTGAAATCCCCACAGGTAGGTAAGGCTATCGGTAAATAGGGCCGTCAGGGAAAAGCCAAGAACGGTTTTAAATCCAAACCTGGGACCGAGGAATTTCATCCCGATCAGGGTCAGGGGAATGTCAAAACACAGGGCAACAAGGCCGACCGGCGTGTTAAACATATAATGGAGTACAATCGAGATGCCATAAACCCCGCCCGGCACTATTTTATAGGGGGTGATAAAGAGCACAAAACCGGCCGCCAGGATAAACGAGCCCAAAATGATAAGACTATAGGAGAAAAACCATTTACGGGTAAAGGGTTTTTCCTTGATCAGACTGAATGCCATAAAAGTGATTTTAAGGATAGGTTTAACAAACGTCTGCAAAGATATTTGATTACTGCACAATGCAAGCCACTGTTGTGCGTTAATCATTTAAACATAGTCTAAATTGGTAATACAGGGATGTTGGTAATGAAAAAAGATGTACTTTTATCCCGTTTTTTAGATGAACCTGACACACCGTTGCTGAACTTACCTTTTGCAGGAAAACTGCCAAAACCGGGGATAAAACGTTTTTTTATCCTGATCCTTCTTGTTTTTCAGGGAGGTTTATCGCTTTATGCGCAGCAATCTACGCTCATCACGCACTATATGTTCACCAACATGGCTATGAATCCGGCTTTTGCAGGAAACAGCGGTGGTATTTCAGCGACAGGCCTTGTTCGCCAGCAATGGATCGGCTGGAAGGATGCTGATGGCACCAAATCTGCGCCGCAGACCTATTTGTTCACGGTTGATTCGCCATTCAAATTTTTACATGGGGGAGCGGGATTGTCCATATCACAGGACCAGATCGGTGTTTTTAAAAATACGGTACTGAAACTGGCCTATGCCTATAAACTGGAAATGGGGTCGGGGGATTTGTCAATCGGGTTGCAGGGAAACCTGCAAAACATCAGTTACGATGTTTCAAAATTCAAGGGGATTGATTCTGATGATCCCTTGCTGAGCGGCCTGCAGGGAAAAACCAGCGCGATGATGTTTGACCTGGGAACCGGGGTGTATTATAAAGTTCCGGAAAAGTATTACCTGGGCTTTTCTGTTGACAACCTGTTACAGACCCGCTCTAAAAAGCTGGCCTACGAGCTTCGCCGCACCTTTTATCTTACAGGAGGTTACCAATGGGTAATTCCGGGTCACCCGGAGTTTGAATTGCTGCCCTCTGCGCTTGTCATGTACGATGGAGCGGCATTTCAACTAAATGCCAGTGCGCTGGTGTCGTACAACAATAAATTCTATGGAGGTCTCGGATACCGGTTGCAGGATGCTGTTTCTCTGCTGGCCGGCGTTCTGGTCAAAAGCCTGCGTATCGGGGTCGCATATGACATCAGTACATCGGCCATGCACAAGTATAACAGCGGGGGGTTGGAAGTTATGGTCAATTACTGCTTTAAGATTGACGTGGATAAATTCCGTAAAAGTTACAGGAATACACGTTTCTTATAAAAGAAAAAGTGTAATTTTGCCGTTTTGCTCTAAAAAACAGCCTTTAAAATAATAAAGTTCAATACATAGCGTTATTTTCATCCATCAATCTGCCAACAAATGAAAAAACTGATCATTTATTCCGCGCTACTCATCTTCTTGGGAAGTTGCGGTAACTCAGGAAGTGGTGAGCTTACGGGAATCAAAGGCCGCAAGCGCTACTATTCACCGGATCCGTTTGGTATGGTTTACGTTCCCATGGGTTCCTACACGATGGGGGTCAGCGATGAAGATATGCCCTATGCCCAGTTAAACAATCCAAAAACTGTTACGGTACAGGCATTCTATATGGATCAGACCGAGATTACGAACAACGAGTACCGTCAGTTCGTTTTCTGGGTCCGCGATTCCATCGCACGCCGCCTGCTGGGTGAAACCAAACCTGATTTATATTTTATCTCGGAAAATAAAAAAACCGGTGAACAGTTTGATCCGCCGTGCCTTAACTGGGAATCCAAACTTGACTACAACTCTCAGCAGCAGGACATCCGGGATGCCTTAGCCCAGCTTTATCTTCCTGAAAATGAGAGATATTTCAGAAGAAAAGAGATTGATACCCGTAAACTCTATTTTGAATATTATTTTGTTGACCTGAAAGCTGCCTCCCGCAAAGATTACAGTGCACAGACCGATCCCAAGGAGGCAAGCCTTGCAAACCGTCCCCAGGGTCTGAAAGACCGTTCGGTTTATGTACGCAAGGAGGTTATCAATGTTTATCCCGATACATTGTGCTGGATCCATGATTTCGCCTATTCCTTCAATGATCCGAGTACTGAAAAATATTTCTGGCATCCTGCCTATGACAATTACCCGGTAGTGGGCGTAAACTGGCGTCAGGCAAATGCATTTTGCATCTGGCGTACCCAGCTTAAGAACAGTTTCCTTTATGGTAAAAAGGGAGAGACCTTTATCAGCGATTTCCGTCTTCCGACCGAAGGTGAATGGGAATGGGCCGCACGCGGTGGATACGATGCCAACCCCTATCCCTGGGGCGGTCCTTACACCCGTAACGATAAAGGATGTTTCCTTGCCAACTTCAAGCCCTTGCGTGGCGATTACATCGCCGACGGAGGCGCAACCACGGTGATTGTGGCCCATTACCCGGCCAATGATTACGGACTTTATGATATGGCCGGCAATGTGGCCGAATGGACCGTTACCGCCTTTCATCCCGCATCCTATAACTTTTCCTGGGACCTGAACCCCGATTACAAATACAATGCAAAAGATGCTGATCCCCCCGCCCTCAAACGCAAAGTTACCCGCGGAGGATCTTGGAAGGATGTCGCTTACTTTATCAGGGTTTCCACCCGTGCATATGAGTACCAGGACACCGCTAAATGCTATGTTGGCTTCCGTTGCGTTCAGAGTTACCTGGGCCGTCAGCGTGACGACAATCCCTCAAGGGCATCTAAAGTTTACAGATAAAACTAATCCAATCTACTTTATTAACAATTAATTCAATCATGTTATGGCGTTACTAGATTTTGTAAAAACAAAGCAGTATAAGAATTTCATGGCCAAACTTTATGGCTGGGGAGCCGCCGTTGTAATCGTTGGTGCATTATTTAAAATCAACCATTATACAGGTGCAGATATCATGCTGATCATAGGCTTGGGTACGGAATCAATGATCTTCTTCTTCTCAGCATTTGAGCCACCCCATGTTGAACCCGACTGGAGCCTGGTTTACCCGCAGTTGGCCGGGATATACCATGAAGATGAACTCGATGCAAGCAAGGCTTTTACAACAAAAGATACCGTTTCGCAGGAACTTGATAAAATGCTTGAAAAGGCAAAAATCGGACCGGAACTGATCGCCAGTTTAGGGTCAGGGATGACCAAGTTGTCGGAAACCACCTCCAAATTATCGAATGTGGCCGATGCCTCCCTTGCCAACGATAAATATGTCAGCACGATGAAAACTGCCACAGAATCGGCAACCATTCTCAACGAGTCCTATCGCAAAACAGCCACCTCGCTGGAGCAGAATGCCGCTGCCTCGCAGGAACAGATGACCCACATCAAAGCCACCTCCAAAAATGCAGCCACCCTTTCGACCATGTTTGCTGAAGTCGGTGAATCTTTAAAGGAAGATGTACAGGCGAACAAGGCCTTTTCAGCCAGTTTGACCAATGTGACTGCCTCGGCCAATAAATTTGTTGAGAAATATAATGAATCGGCCACCCTGTTGTCAAAAACCACCGAGTCACTGAATGCAACTGCAACCGGCGGAGCCAACTATAACAAGGAATTACAGCGTATTTCCAGTAACCTTTCCGCCCTGAATGCCATGTATGAATTACATCTCCAGGGTTCCAACCAACAGATGGAAACTACCACCAAATATAACACCATCCTGAATAAATTTTCGACAAATCTGAATGAGTCTCTGGCGAATACGGAAAAATTCAAGGTCGAGGTGGACAACCTTACCAAAAATATCGCTGCACTAAACAAAGTGTATGGAAATATGTTGTCGGCAATGAGTGTTGGCGGAAAATAATTTGAATTCACCTGTAAATAATACCTATATAGATGGCTGGATATAAAGAGACACCGAGGCAGAAGATGATCGGAATGATGTATCTCGTTCTTACTGCATTGCTCGCATTGAACGTCTCGAAACAAATCCTGGATGCATTTGTCGTCGTGAACGAGAGTATGGAAACAACCAACGACAACTTTGCAAAAAAACTGGATAATACGTATGCAAAATTTAAAATTCAATATCAGTTAAACCCCAATAAAGTGGGTCCTTACTGGGAAAAAGCCCGTCAGGCTAAAGCCCTTTCTGAAAAGTTCTCCAAGTATGTCGATAGCATCAAATACACGGTTATCATGCAGACGGAGAAACTGCCCTCGCTGGAGGAAGCCAAGAAGCTGAATCTTCGGAATGCAGAGAGAAAGGACAACTACGATACCCCGACACGTTTTTTCATCGGTAGTTCAACCGACGGATCAGCAGGCGAATCCCGGAAACTGAAAGATAAAATTGAACTTTATAAAAAACAGATGCTTGAATTGATTGACCCTAAATTCAGGGGTTCCATCAAGGTCGGCATGGATACCAAAGGACCATTCTTCGACAGGGACGGCGCGGAACAATCATGGGAAATGCATAACTTCTATCGCACAATCCTGGCTGCAACCGTTACCATCCTGAATAAAACGAAGGCCGAAATTTACAATGCCGAATTTGATGTTATCAATAACTTATACAGCTCCATTGATGCATTGAATTTTAAATTTGATAAAATCCAGGCAAAGGTTATTCCCAAAAGCAGCTATATTTTCCTGGGGGATGAATACCAGGCGGAAATCCTTGTTGGCGCGTATGATACGAAACAAAATCCGGATGTAAGGTATGTTTTGGGCGCAGATACCCTTATCGATGGCAATTATAAAAATGCAACGCCTATTGTTGGTTCCGACGGACTGGTCGTTTTGAAACTGGCAGGATCGGCCGAAGGGCTGAAGAAATTCGCCGGGATTATCAAGGTTGTAAGCCCCCTGGGCGATACCATGACATTCCATTTTCACGATGAATTTATTGTAGCCAAACCGGCCATCACCATCTCCCCGAGTAAGATGAATGTATTTTACATCGGTGTTGACAACCCCGTGGAAATCAGTGTCCCCGGCAGTCCTGAAAAGATCATCCCCTCTATTTCAACCGGGAGTATCCGTGCCGAGGGAAAAGACTGGATCGTGTCAAACCTCGTCTCTTCTGCAACAAGGGAGGCCGTGATCAGTGTCAGCGCTGTGTTTTCAGGGAAAACAAAAAGTATGGGATCTTATAAATTCCGCCTGAAGACCCTGCCCGACCCCTATATCAAAATTGCGGGAAAAAATGAAGGTTTCATCTCCAAGAGTTTGTTGCTTGCGAGCCCGATCCTGCTTCCTGAAATGCCCGCCGGCTTTGATTTTGATATCAAATACGTGGTCACCTCGTTTGTCTTCTCAACAGCCAACACATCCGGACAGGGTGATGAGGTGAAGGTCCCGGGGAACAGGCTTACTCCTGAAATCCTCAAGGCGATTACCAATTCCCGTAAAGGACAACGAATCTGGTTCG
>SESB01000024.1_pt1 | contig 98685 bp, 72 predicted proteins | sample 3171441 | NCBI WGS metagenome assembly SESB01 (sample SAMN06051867, study PRJNA518727) | freshwater metagenome | biome: subpolar coniferous forest; feature: holomictic lake; material: water; isolation source: holomictic Lake 227, 6 m depth | place: Canada: near Kenora, Ontario | collected...
TGAAAAGGTGCACAAGATCCTGAGAAGGACCTTTGATTTGAACGCCCGGTTCAAAGAGTTGGAATACACCTTCAAAATTATTGACGATAACCTGCAGATATTCAAGGAAACCTACGAGCACCGGTATTCGGCAACGCTGGAAATCGTGGTGATCATCCTGATTCTCATTGAGGTGCTGAAATCGTTGGGGGAGAAATTCAGGTTCTTTTAAACAAAATTCATTTTACCCGTTTTAAAGTTTCCTGACTTGCGGGAGTAATCTCACAATAAACGGGCGGGATGGAAAAAAGCAGTAAAAAGGTTTGCTTACTCCTGGTTCCCAGCCCCTGCATTGTTTCAACCTGAACCTTATAGTGAGCGCAAAAGCAGCACAAATACTGAAGGCCCGGTCCCAATAAAGGTCTTTGAAGAAAACAGATATTCCGCAATGTAACTTTCAGGCTTTTTCATCAATGGCACTCATGTCAGAAATGGGAAAGGCCCTGAAACAGTGAATCAAATTATCCGCGGAAGTAAGAAATCGGTTGTTGTCGCTGCAACCTGTTTTGCCGGATTAAGTATTTGTTAAATAAATACTGTCCAAACATGATTAAACAGCCTGATTGTTAAATAACCATTAACACTGAATGTCCCTGAAAATATTGTATCGGATAGAGGGTTATAATGATTAATAAAATATTACCCTAAAAATTCTGATACAATGAAAAATATCATACAGCTGGCGAATAATAACTCTATCGACGTCAGGATAGCCTTATCGAACCATCAAAATTTGATTCCGAAATCAAAGCTTTCCTCTGGTTCCGTGATAAACAAATACCCCATTATCCTCGACGGAGGTAAAACGATCCTGTTTATTTCAGATCAAAGCAAAGAGTCAGAGGCAAGGGAAAAGTATGAAATGCGAAGGAGCTCCAAAGCTTTTTCCCGTTCTGCAAAGCCTAAATAAAAATTATTTTGCAGCCTTTTTGTCGTTTTTAGCCTCTTTTTCCTTTTTAGGTTTTTTTTCTTTCTTCTCTTTCTTTGCTGTCTTTTCAGGGACTGCCAAAGGTTTTTCCGGCTTTTCCTCCATCACCGGTTCAACTTTTTTACGGCTGGGGAAAAAGGATAAGAAAATTACCTGGAACTTCTTTTCCAATTTTGCAATACCCTTCTGATCGGTCAGTTTAATATTTTTCTTACCCACCAGATAAAATAAACCCTGTTCTCCATCCTGGAATACCAGGATTACCTTTTTCCTGTTTATTCCTGATACCAGATTTTTAACATCCTCCAGGTCTCCAAGAATATGCACCTCCGGAAAGATCAATTTTTGTGTTTTTTTCATTTTGTTTTTTTCCAAAGTTAACTCAAATGAAGCTGATTGTCAAGGAAAAAACAATCCCGGGATGAACAGTATCTTTTTAACTTATCAAAGAACGTTAACATCCCTGGCAGCCCGGATATTTTCATAATTGTATAAAAGAAAGTGCAGAGATACAAAGCCACCTCCCGGCTTATTTGCAGAACCGCATCATGCCTGACAACATCATTTCGTTTCCCGCAGGGCTAACGGGGTCTCCTCCTGCTCCTGGTCTCCACAAAATGGGGAAAATATCGTCTTACTGGCATTTGGTCATCCATTAGTAGCCGTTTTTAGACTGCAATACAAAAACGATATATTGGATACACCGGCAAAGCGAACTGTCAATTACCCCTGATAGACAATGTTGTACAGATCTGTTCTACGGTCGTCCCAATTATGGGTTGCGGTTGCGCCTTTATGCCTGTTTAAGGCTTCTATATCGACATCATGGATCACCACGCTTTCAACGTTCGCGGTAGCTTCTGCCGCGATGCCATCCCGGGCGAAGAACAGATCAGATGGGGTGAAAATTGCCGATTGGGCGTATTGTATATCCATGTTGACAACATCGGGAAGGTTGCCCACGTTTCCTGCAATCGCCACGTAAACCTGGTTTTCGACACATCTCGCCTGGGCGCAGTAGCGTACACGAAGATATCCGTTCCTGTTATCGGTGCAAAAGGGCACAAAAATGATCCGAGCACCTTTTTCAACTGCAATCCTGCTTATTTCAGGGAATTCGACATCATAACAAACCTGAATGGCAATTTTACATTTATCTGTGTCGAAAACCTCAATTTTATTGCCATGTTCAACACCCCAGTATTTTTTTTCGCTCGGCGTGATATGGAGCTTGTATTGCTTGTCGATTTCCCCATTCCTGTGAAAAAGGTATGCAACATTGTAAAGATGATGGTCCTCAATAATAAAATGAGAGCCTGCAATAATATTAACATTATAACTGACAGCAAGTTGTTTGAATAGTTCAATAAACTGAGGGGTAAATTCAGCGAGCTCTTTGGCAGCATTTTGCGGATCTTTCTCTTTCAGGAATGAGAGTAACTGTGTGGTGAACAATTCGGGAAAGAGAACAAAATCACATTTGTAATCCGAAGCCACATCAATGAAGTATTTTACCTGTTGTGAGAATTTTCCAAATGATTTGATTCTTCTCATCTGGTATTGAACGGAACATATTCTCACCGGATTTGATGAATAGTATTGTTTTGTCTGTTTTGGCTGGTAATTCAGGTTTGTCCACTCAAGAAATGTTGCAAATCCCGCCGAATCTTCATCCATTTCAAGGTATTTGTCAATAATTCTTTTCAGTACGAACCCATTGGCAATCTGAACCGATAAGACCGGGTCAAATACCTTTTTCTGGGTTACCTGGTCGATGTACTCCTGAGGCGTCAGTTTATCTTTAAAATTGGTAAAACCCGGGATTCTTCCGCCAAGGACGATTCTTCTTAAATTGTATTGGATTGCCAGCTCTTTTCTTGCGTTATAGATTTTTCTTGCAAGACCATTTCCCTGGTATTCAGGGTCAACCATGATTTCAATTCCATACAGTGTATCGCCGGCGGAATTATGGTTCGTGATAAAGCCATGATCACTGATATCGAACCATTTGTGCTCCTGGTCATAGATTTCAATGTCGACAATCAGCGATGAGGAAGAAGCAATAACCTTCTTATTTAATTCTATGCACAACTGACCTTCCGGAAAAATACTGACCTGGCTTTCAATTTGTTCCTTCTTCCAAGGCTTCATGGTCGGGAAACACTTCAGTTGCAGCTGAACAATCTGATTATAATCTTTGATATTGATCTGCCTGATTTTGATATTGTCCAGGATATAAGCCTTATTCTTGTTTTTCATCTTTTACACCCTTACCGATAAAAGTTTGTCCTTCAACTCCTGTTCGATCTTCGCCAGTTCGGATTCGGCCAACTGTCGTTTGGCCTTACCATCGGCCTGAATTTTCAGCGTATCCTCGATCGTTGAAATAAGATCGCTGTTGACCTTTTTAAGCGTTTCAATATCCACGATACCCCTTTCCGACTCCTTGGCAATTTCAACCGAACTCTCCTTCAGCATTTCTGAATTTTTCCGCAGGAGTTCGTTGGTTGTATCGGTAACCTCTTTCTGGAGTTTCAGCGCCGATTTTTGCCTGAACAGGGTAATGGCGATAACGATCTGGTTTTTCCAGAGCGGGATGGTATTCAGGATTGAACTCTGGATCTTTTCAACAAGGGCCTGGTCGCCGTTCTGAATCAACCGGATCTGCGGGCCGGCCTGGATCGAGATCATGCGGCTTAACTGGAGATCATAAATCTTTTTCTCAAAGCGGTTGAGAAACTGCATGAAATCATTGTATTTCTGGGCATCTGCAGGATCTTTGGTTTCATCGGCCTTCATTTTCAACCGGGGTGCGACGGTGTTCTGTAACTCCTGCAACTTCAACTGGCCAGCGGCAATAAAAAGATCAAGATTCTGCAGGTATTCGAGGTTCTTCCCATACATTGAATCGAGCAGGGTGAGGTCTCTCAGCATCTGCATGCGGGCTTTATCAAGTTCATCAATGATCTTCTCGATCTGGACACTGAGTTTTTCATACCGGATGATGAATTTTCTGAAAGAATTCACCAGACCGCCCAGGAATGGAATTTTGGCAAAGAATCCCTCTTTTGATCCGAGACTGTCGACATCAATATCCCTGACCTTTAAGACCAGGTCGGAGAGGATATTGCCGGCATACCCGCTGTCCTTCGTCCTTACCTCCTGGAGGATGTTGTCGGCGAAGGTGGAAATATCGCGCTGTGCGCCAACACCGTATGTGATGATGGCCTGCGAATCTTCGACATTGATCTGTTTTTTGATATCTTCAATACGGGCTAATTGTTCAGGGTTCAGGCTGGCAATATTCACCGCGCTGGTATTGCTCAGGCTGACATTATCTCTGATGCTCAATTCATCGCTCATCGGGTTGGGTTTTAAGTATTGATGTATTTTGTTAAAATCTACCGGTTATCGGTCAGTGCCTCAATTATCTTTTCCATAACAGTTGCCCGCGGCATCGGGACAATCTTTGTAACAGCGCCGGGAATGCCATCGACCAGGAGTGTCTTCGGATCGTTCTGCACGCCCATCAAACCGGTGCGGAACCCGTGATGTTCCCATGCGATCTTTTGTATCTCCTCGTCTTTCAGGGCATCGATGAACAGTGTTGCCTTTTTATTCAGGATGATCAGGGGATGTTCGCTCCATACGGTGGGAACCGGGTATAAGGTTTTGATCTGGTTTTTAACTTTGGGCCAGAAATCCTGGTGCATTCTCGAAAATTCGATGGCCTGGCTTTCGTACCCCCCCATTAATGGATATTGCCCCACGCCGGTCTTTAAAAACTGTTCAAACAGGACTCCCGAGGTACTTTGCATAAATCCCTGCCTGGCAAAGAATTCTCTGACTTCAGGCAGTACCTGAGGGAGATCAGCCTCAACGACCACATCGCCACCTTTCAGGATATTGGCAACCAACCCGGCAAACATATTCCCGGAATTGGATTTCGTGGGATCGGTTGTGGTTACCGAAATTTTACCATACAACTGTGTCAGCCCGATGTCGGACCATCTTTTCCCCTCCCTGATCATTTTCAGCAATGCCGGCATGTCGACGATGTAGTAGGTGCCCATCTCCTTTTTAACAATGCCCGACTTCACCAGGGCATCTACAACGATATCCCAACTGTAAATGACGATCGGAGAGTTGAAGATATTTTCAGCACGCACTATTTTAGCTCCCTGTTTACTTTTAAAGATCTCGAGGGCTACCTGGCTGGAAGGCCAGAGAAAATCGGTCTCACTTTTTGCCTCTTCACTCACCATTTCAATGGAACCGGCACGGATATAATCCACCACAATGCCGTACTTTTTTTTCAGGATGGATTTTACCTGCCCGTTTTCAAGAAATGAACTCTTTTCGCTTCCTATGATACCCCTGATGTGTACCTCCGGTTTTTTATTGCTGTAATACCAGTAACCGAAACCGATGGCAGCAGCCAGTAACAGTATTCCTAATCCAAACAGTAAACCTCGCATAATCATTATTTTAAATCTTCCGCCTGAAATGTTTTCTCCAGCGTTTCAATTTCAACGTCAAGGTCCATCACATCATTGCTGAGCAATTTCGCCAGTTGTTTATCAAAAGCAGTATCAATCGAGGTGAGCATATCTTCTGCTTTCAGCAACGCCTTCGAGATTTCAGGCGATTGAACATCCTGAAGTGACAGCTGGGAATACTTTTTGACAATATTGATACTGGTATCAAAATAATAGGAAAGAAACTGCCGTGCAATTTTCATCTTCTCAGGATCTTTCCTGATATTTTCATAAATCTTCTTAACAACCGTGATGATATGGTATATCCGGGCGCGTATGTTTTCGTTTCTGATCTGTTTTGCCAGCCTCTCCAGTTCCCTGATCTTCTCTTCACTCTCCCTTAAAACGGTTTCCACCTTCTCAGCGGTGATCCCGTTTCCCGGGAGTATGGCAAACTGATCCTTCGGACGAAGGGCAAACAGGATGACATAGATCCCTAGGAATGTTGCAAAGGTGATGATGGCCGTGATTACAAGGCTGAAATGGAAAAGAAAAAAGAGGCCAAGCATAACCAATCCGGCTGCAATCCCGGAAATGATCCCGGCGACCGTTGTAAACTTTTTCATTAGTTATACCCTTTTACCTTTCTGAAAGCGCCGATCAGGTCTTTCCTGCCGTCAAACACAGCCCCATTCGTAAGTTTGGCAATCTGAGCCAACTGGGCGTCGGAAGCATCGCCAAATTTAATCAAAAAAACAGGCACATCCCTCCCGTTCTTTTTCCAGGCAGATTCAAGATCTGAGTACTTTTTACCGGTATTGGATTCCCCGTCCGTCATGAGTATTATTGCCGGAATATATTTTGTTGAATCAATCGTTACGATCTGGTCCAGTGCAAGTATAACAGGCGAATAAATGTCGGTGGATCCATCGGTATCTGTTTGCCTGATTTTCGTCAATAAATCCATCATTTCGGACTGTTTGTTCCCCTCTACCTGCCAGGCATTAAATATTGTTCCTGCGAATGGAATGACAAACGTTAAATCATCGGGTGAACTTTGGAGAAAGTACTTTCCCGCCTTGTCCTGGTCAAGCAGGATTTCCATTGCTTTTTTTACCAGGTCGGAGTTCCCCCCGATCATGCTCCCTGAAAAATCGAGGCAGTAAAAGGTGAGCGAAGGTTTTCGGAACATGGTTTGATACAGGTTCAGAGCCCTCAGTATTACCTCCGCCCTGGGAAGTTTGATCGGTGAAAGTATCTTTTGCGTGTTGATTCCCCAGGCAGGATTGAATATGGCAGCAGGCGCGTTTTTTAACTCACCGGCAAAACCGGTCCGTCTACCGAGTTGTAACAGCTGCCGCTGAACCGGTTCGCTAAGCAGATAGGCCTGGAGTTCTTTAAAAAAAACCTCTTTTTTAAGATCCCCGTTATCGATATAACCCAATTGTGAATCGGCAATCACAAGGCCATCAACGGGATAAACAAGATACAATGGTTCCTTTCCCTGCCGGGTCAACTCCTGGTTTGTTTCAATCATCAGCGCTTCATAATTCACCATGGCATCATACCCACCCTTGAGGAACAGATCCTTTAACCATGCCGAACTACCTGAAGACCTGTTTATCCCAGCCAGCAGGTCGGTAATTTCTTTCTTCAACCCAGGTTTTTCAAGATCATCCAGGGTAATATATTCAGGATTCCCGAGCAATGCATAAAGAAAGCCAATGTATGCGCTGGCGCCTGAATTGGATTGGGAGGCGGAGGTCATGATAAAGCGGAGTTTTTTCTCTCTAATTGCTTTCAGGAGTTCAGAAACCTTCACATCCTTCCCAACAAAACCAAGCTGCTGTGCAACGCTTTGTCGTATCCCAAATACAACCGGTGACGTCAGGATGGATTGGGCATACTTAACCTTTCTATCATGGTCGCCCAGCGTAATCCAAAGGCCGCTTGCAGGCCAAACCGCATCATATTTTGCAGCATTTTTCTGCAGCTCCAGCATGATATCGACCGACCCCTCATATTTGAATTTGACAAGAAAATTGTTCTCCTTTGCGAAATCTGTGACAATATGCTCCAGGGGTCCGTTTTCGGAACCCGATAAAATAATAAACTCGTGTGGCTTTTTTTTACAGGAATCCAGTGACAACAGAATGGAGCATGCCGCCAGCATGATAAAAACGTTCGATATTATGGATCGGAAAACGTTTGTATTCATAGGTTGAACATTTTAATGGTCATGAATTATGAGTCGATCCGGCCTGTCATACCCGAAAAAACATTAATATTAACAAATTATCGCTGAATCTGTGTTAAATTAAGGTTAAAAGGTAAATCTCTGCCCAATTCCTTGCAATATTCCATATCCTTTGCAGTGAACCTTGCGTTTGTCAATCCTTTTTCACTGTTTGTTTTTGTCAACCTTAAGGGAGCTGAAAAATTGCTATTTGCTTCTCTTCTTAACATTGTCAGATATTCAACGCTCAGCGCTGTATCCTTTGCGAATTTTTCAATCTTTGGTTTTGTCTTTAACTCTTTCAGCAGATCAGCGAGCGAATGAATTCCTTTTGATTTAATAAGGTTAAAAGCGCTTGTCAATTTTATCTGTAAGCATAATACGGCCAGGCAAAACCTCCTTGTTTTTCAGAATCGTTCTGAACTTATCGATTGTGAATTTGCCTGCATCAATAAAATAGTTTCCGCTCATACTTCATCCTTTATAGGTCAAGTACCTTGTTTTTCCTTTTTGTAACGACAAAGGCATCCGCAATTGCCCAAATCCAAAAAACAATACTCCATAACGAGGCTATATCATGTGTTACTCTCGGAATCCAATATTTCCAAACCACATTTACATCATTTGCAGAAACAGGTAAATTTGGATTTGCTAAAGCAATCATTGGTAAAATCAGTATATTCAAATTTGCAATCACGATGGAAGCAAAAATAATACATGCCCCTTTATTTCCTTTGCCCCCGTAAATCTGACCTAATCCAGGTATGACCAAAGACAAAAAGCTTGCAATAATTGGTTTTATTTCCATGGCTACCTGCCCATCTTATTCACCTTTGTAAGGAAGTTGTCAAACCGCTCTTGTATCTCACCTTTAAAATTCTCATCATTCAAATGAGTCTTCATAAACGCATCAGCATCTTCCTTCTTATCTTCCGGTAAAACAAGACCTACCGGGAATGACTGACAAATTAAACATTTATCTTTTAGTATGTTTTCTACCTCCCTGAATACCAACCCGTGTCCGAATTTTTCATCTTTCCTGGCATCCGTGCTGCCACAGCAGGTAACAAAAATCAATTTATGGATCCTGATAAAATACTTCCTGATAAAACAGCGAAGCGGGGGAATAAGCTTACCCATCCAGATTGGCCCGCATAAAATTACCAAGTCGAAATCTTCAATCCTGTGTTTCAGTGGTTTGATCCCCAAATGGATGTTCATTAAAAACAGGATAAAAATATTTATCCGGGGCTTGATTTCTTCAATTTCACACGACAGACTTTCGGAAATTTTTCCGGCAAGGTATTTATTACTGCCTTTATGTGAATAATAAAAAACAATGATTTTCTCCATGAGATCTCAATTATTTATCCTTTTTTCAGCTTAAATACACCACCTTTTTCCTGGGCCTGACGATCGCATGTTTGAATTTTAATTTAGGATAACCCAGGATCATCGTTTCAACAACCTCATTTCCTGCAGGGATCCGGAACATGGTGCGGAGGGTCTTGCTTTGATTGATAGCCGGGCCGATCAGCCCGATGGCGGTGGCTCCAAGTCCCAGTGAATGCGCTGCAAGTAATGCATATGTCAAATAAATATGTGCATCGACCGTATGTTCTTCAGCTCCCTTTGGCGCATGAAAAAGGAATAGCGCCGGTGCATTGCGGGCTATATCGTCGGTATTGCCTGTATTGGAATAATGACCTTTTTCAATGTGCGGAACGATAAAATTCATCAGGGTATTCCTGGTTTCGCCTGGCAGGTTTCGCCTGATCAACCAGCCCAGTACCGGGATTTTTATAATCTTTCCCAATTGCATGTAAATTTTCGACATTTCAGGCACTGCCTTTTCGATGAGCGATCTGTCGGAAACGACCGTAATCTCGACATTGTCAGGGCTGACCCCGAAAGGAGCTGTTGAAATGACTTCAAGGATTTTGTCAATCAGCTCCCGTGGCACAGGTTTGTTTTGAAAAATCCGAACCGAACGCCGTGTCATCAGAAAATCCATCAACTGCTGTTGATCTGTTGAGACTGACGGGATATCCCTTAAATTGGTATCATAACTGAGCCCTTCAACCGATATGGATTTTGTTTCACACATGGCCATGCAATGCCCGCAATGGATGCAGATGTCAAGATAATCCTGTCGGAACGTGACTTCGCTGTTCCCTGATTTTTCAATTATCGCGGCCGGACAAATCTTTACGCACAATTCACATTTGGTGCAGGTGGTTGCATCGATTACATGGCTTTCGTACATTGAATTGGTTTTTGGTTTTCAAATTTGACGACAGGTATCCTGGAAAGTTACGCTGATCATAACGAAACAATTATTAATCAGAAACATGATGAAGCCAAAAATTGTACCATCAGGCAATGACCGAAGTCGCTGCTGCCGTTTCATCCCACCCCTGCATGATAAGCCCATACGATCCGATCATAAAAAGCAACGGAAGCAAATCATCCTTCTCCCAAATGATTGCTTCAGCATATTTTTTCATCCCGAATTTCAGATCATATTCAATCAGGGCTCTTTTGTGCTTTATCCACACCCATTTCGGATTCCAGAAACCAGTTTGGGTCAGTTCATAGGATTCTCCGTTCTGTGCTGAGAATGCCAGCAGTCCCTGGAATTTGCCTGAGAAAGGTACCTGCAAATAATCCTGTGTTGCATTTTGCCGGCGAACGGTAATATATGGTTTCCAGAACCCCATCCTTTTCAACGACCACTCCTCCTCAAAAAGTTTAACTTCGGCAAGTGTCCCGAATGTCTTGGGAAAGTTGATAGTTCCGATGTTATCTTCGCCACGTGTCAAGTTATAGAATGACCGGGTCATTTTCGGTTTGATAATAAGAATGCTTGTTCCCGGGGTAAGGGTTGTTTCCATAAAGATCTTTTTTAATATCCAACAATGGCTTATACTTTTTCTGAAACGTGGTCCTGCCGGCACAATGGCAATTATTCAGTATCCCTGAAACTGGCCCGGTCAATCTGACAGCAATCATAACGGAAGATACAAAACCAGTTCAAATCTAATAAAATGCAGGCAATGCAAGGTTAACAAATTGTTAACCTATTCTATCTTTGCAACTATAATATCCTAATTTAGAGAACGGTGAAATCACCAGGTTTCGTTGTTTGTTCCGCTTCTCAACAGGCGCTGCAATGTTTTACGGGTACCAGTTTTTTTCGGCAGCTATTCCTGGTGATAAAACCCGGCCAGGCCATCCCGACGCAAAAAATAGATCTGGGTTAACAGTTTCCAGGAGATGATCTTTGAGAATGTTATACCTTTGGGATCATATTGATTGACAGGAAAGTTGAAGCATGGGAACATAGAAAGGAACAGGTTCCGTATTTACTTTATCTTTCCGTTATTCAACGGCATTATGATCAGATTTGTGAGAATATTACCCCCCTGAGCGCAGGAATCATCATAAAGCTTCATTATCCTGACGAATTGGTGATGAACAGAAAGTCAAATACTGGCAGATGCGGAATTCACGGGAGTAACTGTTGCCATTGTGGTCAAATATAAAATAATAAACAGCTTTTTACTGTAATTGATAAAACCATCCTAAAACCAAAAAAATGAAGATGAAACACCTGTTAACCGCTATCTGCCTGACCATCGTGATGCAGTCTGCCACCCTGGCGCAAAGTCCATGGAAAGCCTCCGATTACAAACCTGAGCCCTACCGCAAGGTGATGGTCTACGCCAAGATTTCGGATATGGGCGCCAGGCAGCAGCTCGAAGAGAAGACCGTAAAACTCCTGAACGATAAAGGAATCACGGCGATGGCGGCCTATTCCAACGTTAAGCCGTCGCGTACGACCTCCCGCGAGGCATTTCTTGCCATCGCCGACTCGCTCCAGGTGGATGCCCTGCTGGTTTACTCGGTGAACGGCGCGGAAAACCAGGTTAAAAACACGGCAACACTCAGCGTGGGAGTGGGCGTGGGCATGTACGGCGGCTACGCGGGCACCAGCGTGCCCATCGCGGGAGGTACTAAAATGGTCACCATCGTCAAACTCACGGTTGATTTCTTCAACAGGGCATCCAAAGACGAACAGTGGTCGATGCAACTCGCCGGTTCGCTCGAGGATGGCATCGATAACCTTGCTTACACCTTTGCCAAAACAACGGTCAAGGCCATGCTGAAGGATAAGCTGTTTGTGTCGAAGTAATTTCCAACCCTGAATGGGTGCGGTTTTCAGAATGACGTGAAGGAATATCAGATTCCTTTGCGCCAAGAGGATGCGGGATGATTCCGGTCAATGAAAAAGTCTTTTCATTAAATCCCTGCCGGCATCGATACCTTTTTCAATATTGGCACCAACCCACGAATGCCGCTGATTTTCTTTCCTGCCGGAAATGGAGGCAAACCAGATGGTGGAGGCATAAAGAACCGCCAGCAAAAACCAGGGGTGATCATCGGCAACATCCCTGATCAAAAGCAGGCAAATCAACGAAAGGATTTCCCATAATACTACTTCATAGTAGTACCTTACAGCGACCCTGTCATGAGTAAGGCTGAACCTTAATTCCCGGCAATCCCAAATCAGATATAAGAACAGGAAGACCAGGTAGCTTGTCCTGATCCCTTCCATATTGATTTCGTGCAAAGCCGCTTTCTCCCTGATATCAAAATATACGGTTTTAACCATATATAACATGCATATCATGAAGATAAAATCGAAAAGAAAGTACCATTTCCTGTATATTTTTGAGCCCTTAATATAGTAATAATCCGATAGATAAAAGGCAACTCCTGCCAGCAGGAACAGTGTTCTTATCAACACACCGGAATTGAAAATCTTCCCGTTAATGACCGTGTAGCCCCAGTCAAACAACATAAAAATGATGGTTCCCAAAACAGCCGTATAAAGCTGTTCGGTCATCAGGTGCTGCAGTCCTTTATTGTGAACTGTATCCAGCCAGTTTTTAAATTTCCTCATGGGAGTATGGTTTTCCTGATACTAAAGTGGTAATGATAAGAAGAATCGCTGATGAATGCCGGGTTCGCTTTATTGCGCCCCCGGCAAACTGAACCGGAAGGTCGATCCCACCCCCTCTTCACTCTCCACCCGGAGGCGGCCTCCGTGTTTTTCAATGAAATCGCGGCAGATCATCAGCCCCAGGCCGGTACTGGGTTCATTGTCGGTCCCCTTGCGCCGGGTGTCTGCTTCAAGTTTAAAGAGATTCGCCACCATTTTAGGACTCATGCCGATACCCGTATCGGTTACGGAAATCTCAACCGCACCCCCGTCGACCGGGTTGGCTGCAATATCGACACGCCCCCCTTTGGCGGTAAATTTGACGGCATTGCCGACCAGGTTGCGGATGAGCCCGCAAAACATGTATTCATCGGCGTAAACCAGCATCCCTTCAGGGAAAAGGATGTTGATAGCGATCCCTTTGTTTTGTGCGCTCTCCTGCATCACCGCAATACATTCCGTTACTTTTGGCATCAGCAGGAAGGTGACCGGCGTAAACGGGGTGATTCCCCTTTCCATCCGTGACCATTCCAGCAGGTTTTCGAGCAACCTGTAAACATTTCCGGCCGATTTCCTCAGGGTCAGGGCAATCTTCAGGCTCTTTTCCGGTGTCATGTCCGGCAAATCATCGGCCATGATCTGCGTCAATCCCAGGAATGCATTGAAGGGACTTCGCAGGTCATGGGCCAGGATGGAGAAGAATTTATCCTTTTCCGCATTGCGTTTTTCAAGCTCTTCGTTTTTGATCCGGATCTCGCGCTCCGATTTTTTGCGTTCCGTGATATCGTGGACCGTTCCCACCAGGTGGGTACAAAGCCCTGTATCATGATATACCGGCGTGATACTCGCCTCGCCGATGAGCTGCCCGCTTGGATAATCAGAGACCTCCTCCCACCGGATGATCCTGCGCTCTTCAATGGCCTGCCTGAATTTTTCAATCACCATCGACAGGGAAGGTTCCGGGATAACCTCGCCCACCAGCCTGCCTTCGACCTGGTCATGGGTTAACCCCGTAACCCTGCAGAATGACTGGTTGACGTAGAGAAAACGATAAGCAGGGCCCGGTTCGACAACCATGTCGTAAACCGCATCTTCAACCGAATTGTAAATGGAGGAGAGCCGTTGTTCGCTTTCCCACAGTTTTTTTTCTACCATTATGCGGCCGGTGATATCTCTAGCCAGGGCAGTGGCGCCAACAATTTTATTGTTTTCATCCCGGATAGGGTTGAAAAAACTTTCGTAGTAATTACGTTCCACCTCCCCATATATCCTGATATTGGTATGGGATTCCCCGCTCAGCGCCCTGTCATAGTTTTCTTTGGCTCTTAACCTATCCTCCCCGCTGGCGATACACTCCAGGATATCCATTCCCAGGGCAACGGTCGTGCCATAGGCATGCTTCATGGTATCCGCATGGGCTTTGTTGAAATAGAGGTACCGGTAATTATTATCGATTGAAAGAAGGATGGTATCTTTCTGGCTTTCAATGCTGGATTTTAGCAGTACCTGAGATTGACTGAGCCCATCTTCCGCCTTTTTACGGCCGGTGATGTCAGCCATGGTAACCAGGCATTGGTTCCCTGTTCTTGATATGATACCCGTAAGATGAAGGTAAACCGGCGCCCTGCCCTTAACCATAAGCGTCACCTCGCAAAACTCCCTGCTCTTGCTGTTGAACATCTTTTCCATGAAAAGACGGAAAGCTGCGATGGTATCAGGGGTCAGGAACAGGATGAAATTGGCATGAATCAACTCCCTGCGGCTTTTGCCTAGCATTTCAGCCCCGCAAAGATTCAGGTTCAGTACCAGCCCATCTTCCGAAAGGGTTAAAAAACCGGTTGGCGACAAATCGTACAGGGAGATGGCATCCTGGGCAGCCTCTATGGCAGCGACAAGTTCCTCATTCTGGCACTCAAGTTCTGCCTTGTGCACCTCAAGTTCATGAAAAAGACTGAGTGCGTCGGATTCGGAAGGGGGAAATGCTATGTAGGCCGGCTTTTTGTTCATCAGGGCAACAGCCCTGCGGTACAGGTCGGCGTTATCATCATCCGCTTTATTTTTCATTGTTTCCTCCTGTCCAAAACTGGTTCACTTTTGCCAGGAGTGCCGACCAGTAATTTTAGATGATATTTGGTAAACAGAATAACCAATGGGTAAATATAGCGAAATTATCAAAACAAAACCATACAAGTGCGGATTATTTTTATGATGACATACACCGCCATGAGGCAGTGAAAAACATGCCAGGTAAACTTTGTTTCTTCAATTTATAGGATGATCTGCAGTCATACTTCTTACATTCAGGTTATCTTCATCCGCCTGAACATGACCTCTCCTTTGCCATCCTCCCGGAAGGAGGTGAGAAGTCCAGCCCGGTTTTGAGGCTACCTGATAAAGTTGGTCACCACCTTTTTTTCCGCCCCCGGAAGCGCAACGATCCCGGCGGTTGCCTCTTTCATCTTCAGCAGCCAGGCCATGTTTTTCCCCAGCACCCGCATGACCTGCACCCCTTCATGATCCTGGATCACCTCTCCCGGCATCCGGCCATGGATCACATTCCAGTAACTGGAGGTGGCGATCGCCATTTCCGCATAGGTGAGATAATGGTTCAGGGCGTCGAAGGTGGAGGAACCTCCGGTCCTGCGCACGGCCACCACGGCTGCCGCCACTTTATGGCGGAAAAATCCCCCGTTTGATCCGGAAACATAAAACAACCTGTCGAGGAAACTTTTCATCGTTCCGGCGATACCGGAATAATAGACCGGCGAGCCGAGCATGATCCCGTCGGCCGCCCGGATCCGTTGGATCCAGTCGTTCAGGTCATCGGTCACGATGGTACACCTTTCGTCACGGTTTACGGCGCATTTGCCACAGGCCAGGCAGCCATGGATCATTTTGTGGCCGATATGGAGGATCTCAAACCCGATACCGGCTTCGATCAGTTCGTTTCCTGCCAGGGTCAATGCCTGGAATGTATTCCCCTCGCGGTGGGGACTCCCGTTGATGGCGATTACTTTCATTGGATTGCAGTTGTTTATCAGATTGAATGAGCGGTATGAAACAGGTTGCAAATTACGGAAAAACCGCGATTCCGGGAACAGGAAAAGCGGGGTCCTGAACCATCCCATAAAAAACAATGGATGTATGGAAATAATGGTGAGGGTTCCCTTGATTTGATGTATATTTGTATGGGTTACAGCAAATCAACGTAACCCCAACAGCAACTTCTGCCATGATCCGTGTCATGAAAACCTACCCTGGTTTCTGGCTGATCTGTATCCTTTTATGCTGCAGTCAGGTTTTGCGGGCCCAACTTACCGTCGCCAACGGCTCAACCATGGGAATGACCCCCTCCCAGCTTGTACAGAACTGGCTTGTAGGGTCGGGCGTTGTCATCAGCAATGTCACCTACAATGGCTCCTCCGCCATCATTACCAGCGACCAGGTTGGGTCATTCAACGCCTCCGGGCCAGCCTTTACGCAACTGGGGCTTGATGCCGGGCTGATCATGACCAACGGGATGGCCTCGATTGCGATTGGCCCCAATACCGTTCCCGGGGCGGGAGCTGATACCGGCGGCCCGGGCGACCCGGACCTGTCGGTCCTGGCAGGCGGGGTCACTTACGACAAGGCGGTGATCGAATTCGATTTTGTTCCCGTTTCCGATACGATCAAATTCAACTACGTGTTTGGTTCGGAGGAGTTCTATGAGTTCTGTTACCAGTTCAACGACGCCTTTGGTTTCTTTCTCAGCGGTCCCGGTATTTCGGGTCCCTACTCCAATAACAGCATCGATATTGCCCTGATGCCGGGCACCGCCAACCCGGTAACGATCAACAACATCTGCGCGAATTCCTCGTCAGCGTGGAATAACGCGGGTGGCCAGTGGTTCCAGTATGATGCGCTGAGCTATGTTTTTACCGCGCGCCATGCCGTGGTTCCCTGCTCGACCTATCACATAAAACTCGCCATTGCCGATGCGCTGGATCATATCCTCGATGCCGGCGTTTTCCTTAAAAAGGGCAGCTTTGCCAGTTCGAACGTAACGCCAACTGTCACCTACCAGATCGGGAATCATGCCATCGAGGGATGTGCCGATGCCACGATCCATTTTATGCTGGATGCCCCGATCGGCAAGGCCGATACCATTTTGCTTTCGATCGGAGGCACAGCCACGAACTGCGTTGACTATTCCTGCCTTCCCTCCTCGGTGATCATCCCGGCCGGCCAGACCTCTGCCAACCTGGTGATCCATGCCCTCAGCGACAGCCTCACCGAGGGCACCGAAACCGTCATTATCGGGATCCAGACGCAGGGCTGCAGCACGGTACAGCAACAATCCGACACCGTATTCATTGCCGATTATCTCCCGATGACCCTGTTGGCCAGCAACGATACCATCATCTGTGCCGGCAACCAGGTTACCCTCCAGGTTGCACCGCAGGGAGGAGAGCCAGTCTACCACTACCTTTGGAACACGGGCGCCACCACCGCCTCATTCACAGCTACACCCGCTCCCGGGTTAAACCTCTACACGGTGGCGGTTACCGATACTTGCGACCATACGAAGGCTGACACCATCAGGGTTACCGCCTCCCTGCCCGGCCAACCCTTCATCAAGGGGAACAATAATGCCTGTGTGGGTGCCGGATTCAATTTCTACACCACCGAAGCAGGTATGAACAATTATACCTGGGCCATTTCGGCAGGGGGAATGATCAATTCCGGGCAGGGAACCTACCGTGTACAGGTTACCTGGGCTGCTCCCGGCAACCGGTGGGTCAGCGTCAGCTATTCCAATCCCTACGGATGTTCCGGCCTTTCGACCACTACCTTCCCGGTGATGGTATTTCCCTTCCCCGGCACACCCGGCAACATTCAGGGCGATTCGCTGTTCTGTGCGGGCTCAACAGGCACGCACTTCACCATATCGCCGGTACAGTATGCAACCGGTTATGACTGGACTGTGCCTCCCGGAACCTCAATTATTTCGGGAAACGGGACCAGCGACATCCTTGTCAGCTTCGGAACCGGTGCCTTATCGGGCGATATTTTGGTCAACGGGAGCAACGGTTGCGGACAGGGTCCACCCTCCCCCGCCTTCCCGGTAAAGGTTTTTGCTTCACCTGTTGCCAACGCCGGACCTGATCTTACCGCCTGCCAGGGAATGCCGTTCACCGTAACCCAGGCGACTGCCTCAAATTACAATATAATTTATTGGATTTCCGATGGCCATGGAGCGTTGACGGGTAGTACCACCCTGAGCCCCTCCTATTTCCCGGATCAGTCCGACACGGGCGCTGTTACCCTTACCCTGATCGCCACAGGGAAGGCCCCCTGCGAAAACGACACCTCCCGGCTGGCACTGCGCAGTATCCGCCGGGCGGCTGTTTACGCCGGCAGCAACCTGACCACATGCGAAAACACTCCTGTTGCCCTTGCGGAGGCGGTGGCAACCCATGTTGAAACGCTGGTATGGAATAGCACCGGAAACGGCACCTTCGATGATCCCTTCTCGCTGCATCCTGTTTATACGCCGGGCGCCGATGATATCCTCCAGGGAAGCGCCACGCTTACCCTTACCGTAACCGCTGCAGCCCCTTGTCCGGGCGACTCCTCCGCCGTGCTGCTGCAAATTAACAGGTCGCCATCGGTTAATGCCGGCCCGCAACCCGGCAGTTGCGGCGACTCACCGGTTACCCTGGCAGGATCAACCGCATCCAACTACCTGTCGCTTAAATGGACCACCAACGGTAATGGCAGTTTTGATGATGCGACCGTGCTACACCCCACCTACAAACCCGGACAGGACGACCTGCTGAACGGCCAGGCCCTGCTTACCCTGCATGCACCTGCAACGGGCCCGTGCAGGGATGACTCTTCGGCGGTTTTGCTTACAATTGCCGCCCCTGCCATCGTTAACGCCGGTCCCGGTGAGGTCACCTGCAGGGACACACCATTTACCGTTTCAGGCGCATCAGCATCCTCTTCCAACAGGGTCACCTGGACCCACAACGGCAATGGAACCCTCACCGGCGCCAATACCCTCACACCTGTTTATACGCCCTGCAGCAGCGACCCCCCGTCGGTTACGCTGACCATGACGGTTGATCCGCAACCTCCCTGCCCGGAAGTTTCAGCCAGTATGCAACTTACCATCGGGGAGCTCCCTGCTGTGAATGCAGGTCCGGACCAGATGATCAAAAAGGGAACCTCCACCATGTTGACCGCAACCGCATCGGGCGGATCGGGCCAATACAGCTATGAATGGAGGCCCGCCGGACTTCTTACGGAATTCCGGGTGAAAGATCCGGAAACCGTTACCATGATGGCAGACACCACATTCGTGCTTTGGGTCACCGACAGGTTGACAGGCTGCAGGAACACCGATACAGTTGCGGTAAAGGTAGTTTCGCTTGAGCCTGTTAATGACTGCCTAAGGTTTTATAATGTCATCACCCCCAACGGCGACGGACTGAACGATACCTGGATCATCGATTGTATAGACCGGTTTCCCGGCAATACCGTCACCATCTTCAACCGCTGGGGAGATGAGGTCAATACGTTCAGGGGGTACAACAATACGAGCGTGGTATGGAAAGGTACGGGCAAAAACAACGAACCATTGCCCGGCGGCACCTATTTCTACATTTTTTCCAGTCCCGGGGGCGGCACCCGGACAGGGTGGGTGTATATCCGGTGAACTCTATACCCAGGGTTACCCTGTTCCATCAATGTAAAGGATCCATCACCGTCCCGATAAAGAGGATGGTTCCCGTGGATTTTTCGCTGATGAAATAGAGAAAAGGGCGGTCGACGGTGAAGTAAACCGTACTGCCCGGTCCTGCGGAGGTCGCACCGACCCCGATGGAGGTGACGGCAGCCGCCACGGTACCCTCTTCATCGGTTTTAATGGCGGTCTTGTGTTTTACCTCGGAGATGTAAAGTCCGCCGCCGGCATTGATGCGGGTGAAATCGGCATGCAGGGGGTCGAAGGCAATTTCCATGCCCATCGCGGTGAGGATGGGTACCATGGAGGCCTCGTCATATTCATAGCTGAACTTCGGGAGCTGCAGGATCACATCCGAAGAGGAGAAATTCCGGATCCACTCTTCCCATTTTTCTTTTGTCAGCTGGGCAGCCAGTGCGGCGGGTGAAGATCCCACGGCAGGAAGCAGGACGATCATGTTGAAATTCCCCTGGTTGTAAGGCAGCTCAACTGCCTGGAATCCCCCGCCCTGGAAATAATTGAAATGATTCTGCTGCTTCATGGCAGGTGCCTGGATGATTGAGCCGTCGGCCAGGGTAAAGGGTTTCGGAAGGGTGCTGCTTTTATCAAACTCCGATCGCCACGACCCTTTGAAATAAACTGCATTGATGAGGTACATCACCATTTCGGGAGGAATACTTTGGATGATCTGCGGGATAAGATGGCTGGTCCTGTCGGAAACCCAGGAGTTGATGGTCGTTACGGAGGAAGGATCGGTAAAATCGAGGGGTGTGACGGAAGCCGAAAAATAGTCGCGGTTCACCTCAACAAATGAAGGCAGCACCGGGAAGGTGTTGCGGTACCAGATCGAGTTGGCGATCATCACCGTAACCAGGGGATCGAGTCCTGTGAAGGTATTGAGCAGGTAACGGTATGAGCCGTTGATCGCCGTGTCGGCCATACCTGTATATCCGAGGGTGCCGGTCATGCTGTCGAGGGTGCTTCCGGCCGCACCGTTGCGGGTCATTCCAAGGGCCATTGAGATGCTCAGCGGCGATACCATCAGGTTTTGCCCGGCCGGGGCGAATGGCTGCATTGCTTTGTAGAAGGCGAATCCAAAGGCGTTGCTTTCACCGATCACCGACTTCTGTGAAGATGTCAACGGAACCTGCTTCATTTCCGCAGGTTTCACGGGTTTCGCGGGTTCGCTCCTTTTACAGGCCATGACCCATAAAAGCATGACCGCCAGGCACAGTAGATATGGTTTCATTGGAAAGGGTTTTTAAGGGTTTTCCATATAAAAAAACAAGCTGTTTTCACAGATTATTTACAACAAATTCCGTACCGGATTCAAACCGAATCCCGTTGATTTCGCAAAGGAAGTAAATATTTAATGATTTCATTCAAAAAGCGTTCATCAATGTTTGGGTGGGTTTGTCCGGCCTGCCCGGCAACAACCCGGATCTACCCAGATAAGCCACCAAGCATAATAACATATTCTTATACCGGTAAACCTGCTGAGTGGGCAGCAATGGAAAAAGGGTGATCCAGGTGCAAAACCTTTCCGGCAAAAATTTTGCAAATTAATTTTTTTTGTATTTTCATCCGGAATTTGGATCATGCAAATCCAGTTCCTTCGTCTTTAGGCTGTTGATCCCGTGCATCCAAAGCTGTTTTAAAGAGTTGCGTATGACAGACGAGACTAATTGGGCAAAAAGGATTCAATCATTTTTCGCTCACAACATTGCCATTACATTGATTATCATTTTAGTAACGGCAGCAGGAGCCATTATTCCCATCATTAATGCTATTCAGTCGGCTGTGTCACAACGGGCAGCCGAAAAGAGACAGAGATGCCTCTGCGCAGAAGCCCTGCTGAAAGAAGAGATCGCCTCGATCCAGGCGATCTGCGCGGCTGCGACCGGTTACGCCGAGATAAGTTCCGTAAAGGCCCATATCAACAGGTTTGTAAACACCGAGAATGAGTTAAAGGGCTATGCCTGTTATAAAAAAGAGAACACCGATAATCTCAATTCAGAACTGAAGATCTGCCTGAACCAAAAGTGTTTCAGCATGATTGAACGGTACCAGCATGATTTGAGCATGGTCGGGGAGGCAGATCCCAACCTGGCCGGTTATGATCAGAAAATCGTTGCATTTTGCAAAGTTTACAGGGAATTCCTCGAGAAGACAGCCACCGGAGAAGAAAAAGACTTTTTAAAACTCGATAAAACCATTAAAACATTTCAAGATAAAAAAAACAGATAAATTGATTTTCATGGTTGTGATCCTTGCCGGCCTGGCAGGATGCAGGGTGATCAGGGACAATAAGATGGACGGGGCGATAATTGGTGATAATAATTTCATTATCAACATGCCTGTCAGCAATCAAAAATATGAGAAGACCGACATTAACGACTTTGTATCCTATCATTCCGTCATCATCAAGCAGATTGAGGATCGCATCAGCCTTTATCAGGCGCAAAATGAACAACTTCAGAAGGATTACAACGCAGGAAAAGTCAAGTGGAAAACCTATGATAAAAAACAGGGTGAAATAAAGAAGAACACCGATAATCTTGAAAACCAGAAGAAAAAGGCTAAAGAGGCGCTGGATTTATGGAAAGAGCTGTCCTATGTTAAGGAACCTGTTTCACATACACCGGCCCTTGCTTTGGATTCAACCAACAAAAAGAAAACCGAACCGGTTAAGGTTGCAAAATACCGCGGTGACAGTGATGAACTGAATCAATTCACCAGTAATTGCTACAAGACAAGTTTTTCGGGTATTACCTTCCTGACTGTCCGGTCAAGACCTTTAACCCAATCTGAAATCAACTCCTGCAATCAATGCCGGTCAACGATATCGACCAATGGTATTACCACAAAGGTTGAATATGAGGATATGACAAAACCCTCCTGTATCCTGAAAAAAGCACTGGATGATAAAACCATCGTCGCTTTTGTGATGGACGGGGATCTTGTTCAGCTGATTGAAAGCAAACCCAGCTTCACGAAGATCAGGTTATCGGGTTCAAACAAAGAGGGGTGGATTGCCGCCCGTTTTTCTCAGAAACCAACCCTGGTTAAAACCACGTGCCCGAAATAAACAAGTCAGGGCAATGGCCTGCAACATCAAAGGTATCGGCACACGCATGGGGCAGCATCCATGATACCATGCGGCAAAAGGGAGACCCCTCCTATCTGTTTTGAACAATGCCGGGGAACAGGGCGGGGGTTTTGTCATGATATTCCCGGTATTCCTCCCCGAAAATCCGCCGGAGCATCTCCTCCTCTTCATGGATATATCTCCTGAAGGCCAGGTATCCGACCAGGGTGGTGGTGAGGATCAGCCACGAGTTCAGGATCATTGCCAGCCCCGGCACCAGGAACAGGAGCAGCGCGGCATAGAGCGGGTTGCGGCATAGCCTGTAGGGGCCGCTTGTAACGAGTTTATTGTTGCGGATCCCGGGAAACATCAGCCTGACCGATGCGATGTAAAAGACCAGGGCAATGGCGAGCAGGATGAGTCCCGCGATCAGCAGGGGTTCCCTGAGGGAGGCGCCAAAGGAGAAGGTGCCGTGAAAAAAATGGTTCAAAACAAGGGTTATGGCCAGGTATGGCAGTGCGATCCTGCCGATTTTAGGGCCAATTCCCAAAAAAGTCAGTTTTTCCATGGATTTATTATTTATGTGACTGCAACCTGATCAGTGCCTCTTTTTTCTTGCCGGGCAGGGAGATTCCCGCTTTTTCGATGTCGGCAACGCCCGAGAGATTAATGTTCTTCTGCTGTGCGGCTTCAATGGCAAATCCCAGGTTGCGGCGGGCATTCTCCATATCATCCCTGGCAACGAAAGCGGCAGCAAGTCCGAGGAAAGCATCCAGGTTGGCATTGTCGATCCTCAGGCAATGGCGGAAATTCTCAACAGCCTTGTCGGTCTGGCCGGTTTCAAATTCACAGTTTCCCAGAACAGCGTACAATTCGGGCCGGTCGGGTTCCAGCCTGATTCCCTGTTCCGCCAGGACCAGGCAGGTATCATACTTTTTCTCCTCCATCAGCAGGGTCGCCAGCGCGGCGTATGCGGCTGCATAGGAGGGCTCCATTACGATCACCTTCCTGAAGTCGGCGATGGCCTCCCTGTTTTGCCCCATGTTGCTGTAGGTGACGCCCCTGTTGAACAGCGCCTTCACGTTTTTCGGATCGAGGCCGATGGCGCCGGAGAAATCGGCCAGCGCCTTTTCCGGCTGGTTGACAAATCCGTAGACCATTCCCCGGTCGGCATAAACTCCGGCCGAGGGTGGGCCGATCGACAGGGCCATTGAAAAGTCTTCCAGCGCCCGGTCCCAATCCCGGTTGAGGGTATAGGCAATGCCGCGGTTAACATAGGGTTCCATTTTCATTCCGGGGTACTGGCTGATCACATCGCTCCAGAGGGAAACCCCGTCGTTCCAAACCCGGGCGCGTGTGTAGGTCATGACCATGCAAACCGCCAGGTATGCTGTCAAAATGCCCAAGACCAGCGTTTTCAGCGAACTGTTTTTTTCGACCACCTTACCGGCAAACCATACCACGATAAACATCAGTCCCAGGTAGGGAATATAGGTATAGCGGTCGGCAAAAAATTCGGCCCCGGGGGCAAAGATCTGCAGCAGGAAGAGGACATTCACCAGGAAGAAGAGCATACCAAAGGCCACGGCACGGCTCTTGCGGAGGCTGCGCCAGACCAGGATGGCTAGCAGGGCGATCACGGCGGGATTCACAAAGCGAATCCAGACCAGGGTGATCCCTGTCATGGCGGGGTAGGGATAAATGACGCTCTGTGGCCAGGGAATCACGAACTTGAACAAATAGCCCGTGACGGCGAACAACCCGTAAAAAAACCTGTTTGCAAAGCCGAGTGACTGCTCTCCTTTCAGAAAATCGGGGGAATGAAGCCCGATCCTGTGGATGATGTATAATCCCAGTGCGCCGAAAAGCAGCGACAGGATGAAATAGGGTATCTTTTCGGTGAGCAGCTTTAACCGCAGGGGACGCTGCAGCAGAAAGTCAACCAGCAGCAGCGAAAGCGGAAGGGTCACAGCTTCAATTTTCGACAGCAGGGATGCTGCAAACAGCAGGATGCTGTATAGCAGGAACCTTGGTTCACGCGGGGATCCAGTTATATAACGGATATAGGTAATGATGGCCGACAGGTAAAACAGGCTGTACAGCACATCTTTCCGTTCGGAGATCCAGGCAACCGATTCGACGCGCATGGGATGTATCCCGAAAAGCAGGGCGCCGAAAAGGGCGTAGAGTGCATCTATCTTCAGCATCCGGAGTATCCTGTAAACCAGGAGGGCGCACAATATATGCAGGATCAGGTTGGTGGCATGAAACGGCAAGGGATTGTCGCCAAAAAGCTTGTAATCGATGGCAAAGGAGAGCAATGGCAGCGGAACATAGCTGCCGTTGACCGGCCTGGTGAACATCTGTCCCAAATGCGCGGGGGTAAGCTCCCTGACGACCGGGTTGGCCGTGACATATTTCTCGTCGTCCCAGGTTTGCATAAAGCCGCTTCGCAGGGCCGGAAAAAAAGCCAGGAGGGTAACCACCACGATAACGAGGGCATACTGAAACGACCTGGAGGAGAGGAGCTGGGCTGGATTCGTGAGCCACGAGGGAACCACTCCTGAATTATTTTTCTCCGGGATCCTTGAGGGAGGAGCCGGTTTGTTGCTTTTTGTCATGATGAAAGGCATGGTTTTTTTACAGGGTAAAAATATAAAATATTACCCACCCTATCAACCGGAGGCGGAAAAGTTCCTGCGCAACGTATGTTGCAGGTATCTTCACATCCCTATGCAAAAGAGGCCTCCGGAACCCCGGAAGCCTCTTTCCAATAACGTTATAAAACGGGTCAGATCTTCACGACCTTTTCGACAACAACCTGTTTCCCAAAGGTAAAGCGGATATAGTAAACACCCGGCGCCAGGTTTTGGGTTACGGCATCCAGTTCGCCCGAATGAAGACCTTCGGACTGGATCTGGTTTTTCAGCAGGCGTACGTTGTATTTGCCCGACATATCGGTCAATTCGATGGAAACGGGCAGCTGTTTCCTTAAAAAGTAGTTGTAGCTGAGTTTTTCCCTAAAGGGGTTCGGGAAGAGAATGACGGAAACGTCGGAGGTTTCAACCTGGTTTCCCTGGTTCACTGAAGCAATGGCACTGCCGTCATGTAGCTGCTGGGTATTGACAAACGCGGTTTTGGTTACTTCGGGAGCTCCGCCGCGATAGCGGTTTTCAACGATGCTGATGATCATGACCGGGTACCTGAAACCGGGGGCATACCATGAATACCTGCTGATGTTGATCTCGGTCGATCCGCACATGTTGATCTGCAGCCCCTTTTTGACTGATTTTACACGCAGTGTATTTTTGATGACCATATCCGGCAGGATCAGGGTGCCGTAAGCATCGCCGCTCACGGTATTGGTTCCGCTGAAGTCGATCCTGTAATTTTCGTTGAAAAAGGCAACTCCTGTAAAGGGTTCGCTGAACTGGTCGCCAAAGGAAAAGGGATATCTCATCTTTACCACCGGCTCTGAATAGCTCAGGGTCATTTTTTTCTCCTTGTTCACATAACCTTTTTCCTCAAGGTTGGTTGCGGATGAATTCATGAAATAATCATAACCGCTGTCTTTCAGCAGCAGGTTAAAATCCTGGCCCCCCGAAGTTTTCACGGCAGAGGCGGGCTGAATCGAACTTACCGGGTTTTTCCCTGTATATTCGATTTTGGAAAAATCCCATATCTGGTTGGGACCTGCATTGCCCGGATCAACGAACTGGATCTCACGGCTTGCTGTCGAATCGCCCGTTAACAGTGCATTGTTCTTATATGTCAGGGTGTTCTGTGCGAACAGCCCCATCGACATAAACAATAAAATATAGGTAAAGTGTATATTTTTCATAGGATCTCTTTTTTTTACAAAAATAACTAATTTTCTCTCCGTTTCAAATATTAAATGTTAAATTTTAGCTAAAAGATGCTTAACAAATTCATTCATATCCTACTAACGCCCACTGTAAAAATTGATACCTTTACCGCCATAATAATGAACGTTTCCTGGCAGGAAATCTTCATCGCAGCCTGTGTCATCGCAGCTGTTGGCGGATATTCCCTGTTGCCGGAACAAAAAACATCATCCCATGAAATATGTAGGAGCCCATGTAAGCGCATCGGGCGGCGTGGAGAACGCCCCTGTGAATGCCCACGAGATCGGTGCAAAAGCCTTCGCCCTGTTCACGAGGAACCAGCGGCAGTGGAAATCGTCGCCGCTTACCAAAACCAGTATCGCCCTTTTCGCTGAAAACTGCGAAAAATATGGATATAAGCCATTCCAGGTGCTGCCGCACGACAGCTACCTGATCAATCTCGGCCATCCCGAGCAGGAGGGGCTGGACAAATCGCGTGAAGCCTTTCTTGATGAGATGACCCGTTGCCAGCAACTCGGCCTCGACAGGTTGAATTTCCACCCCGGCGGGTCGCTCGGCAAGATCAGCGATGAGGCTTGTCTCAGGATTATCGCCGAGTCGATCAATATCACCCTCGACAAGACCAGCGGGGTTATCGCGGTGATAGAAAACACCGCCGGCCAGGGAAACAACCTGGGTTTTAAATTCGACCAGATCGGGTTTATTATCAGCCTGGTGGAGGATAAAAGCCGCGTAGGCGTATGCATCGACACCTGCCACTCCTTTGCCGCAGGATACGATCTTACCTCCGATGAAGCCTTCGGGCAAACCTTTGACCAGTTTGAACAGCTTATTGGCTTTCAGTATCTCAAGGGGATGCACATCAACGATTCAAAAAAGGGGCTGAGCAGCCGGGTCGACCGTCACGACAGTCTCGGCAAAGGCACCCTGGGACTCGATGTATTCAAACGGCTGATGCATGATCCGCGGTTTGACGACATTCCCCTTATTCTGGAGACCCCTGACGAAACCATCTGGAAAGAGGAGATTGCGCTGTTATACAGCCTCTAGGCTTTTCAGCAGCTCTTCCGACAGTTTCCAGAGCCGTTCCCCGTTGGCAGGGTCGGAGGACTTCTCATCCACCGCTTTCCGGCTCATCAGGAAAAGATAATCGGAAGGTTTCCCTTCGACATCGGCCGATGCAGCCAGGTATTCGACAGGAACGGCAGCCTTGGCGGGCGATTTGAAAAAGATGCCAAACACCACGCTGAGCAGGGGCTGAAAAAGTTTGGGGGCCTCCCGGGCGATATTGGAATTGACGGGTCCGGGGCACAGGGCAAATACTGAAATCCGGCTTTTTCCGGCAATATTAAGCCTGCGCGACAATTCAACGGCAAAGGTGGTCAGCAGCAGCTTGTAATAGCCGTAAAGTTCGATGGATTTCCCGATCCGGTATTCCCTGTATTTTCCAAAATCATCCCATTCGAATTTTTCGGGATTGCGATGGCTTTCAGAGGCCACGAAGATGATCCGCGGAATGGTGCCCTCCCGGTCGGAAAAGCAGTTATTTTCAAGCAACAGGTTTACGAAGACGAATTTGGAGAAGTAGTTCACCATGAACATCTCTTCCAGTCCCTGGGGTGTTTTCCTGCTTTGTTTGGGGACGATGCCGGCATTGCACACCAGGATATCGATACCACCGCCATTCGTACCGGTGAAAAAGGAGTCGGAGCGGATATTGACCACCAGTTCCCTGACCGACATGATATCGGCAAAGTCAACGTGAAGCATGTGCACATCAGGGTTTCCTGAAAGCCGGCGCACCTCCTCCCCTTTTACGGGGATGCCGCTCCGGCAGGCCATGATCACCCTTGCCCCACGCCGGGCAAGGTCGGTGGCCACGGCAAATCCCAGGCCTGAACTTGCCCCGTCGACCAAAACGGTCTTGCCGTCGAGGCGGTCGGATGCCTTTAATTCCCCGGCAGGCTCAAATTTGCGAAACAGGTCGGCGATTCCCGTCAGGGTAGCGGTGACGGGATTGTTGTATCTTTTTTTCTTGTCAGCAGCCATAAAGTCTATTGAAAATTTCCTGGTAGTGCATTGTATGCTGGTCTATATCGGATCCGGTGAGACCGAAATCGGCCAGCGAATAGTGGTGTACACCGTTTTTGCGGTGGGGGTTTGCAAGTTCATGTTTCCTGAACTTTTCGACCAGTTCCGGTTGCAGTCCCCCGTTCTGCCGGTAGATCTGCGAAAGTGCGGGAATTGAATCCTGTAGCAGTTCGCGGTAGTCTATGTCGGTGAATTTTGTTTCATTCCCCTCCTTAAACCGGTAATCGATTGCCTTTCCAAGCATGTAGCCCGTTTTGCGGACCCAGTGGCGGGCAACCTGCCGTTCATCGACCTGGTCGCTGAAGATCATCCGGTTACAGGTGACCATGCTGAGAAATGAGGGTACCGATTCGTAGAGGTTCCGGTGGGGCCAGATAAAATGGACATCGCCGAAATGTTTTTCAATAAGATCGGGAAATTCAAGATGATGGGGCGTTTTCAGGATCCAGCGCCGGGCCGGTTTCATCCATTGCAGGAATTTCAGCATCTTCGCGGCATACGCATAGGCAGCCGACTGGTCGGTTGATTCGAGCCAGCTCGCATAGGAAGGCACATGCATCATCGCTTCGGGAGTGGTGCTGAGGAAGCTCACATCGAGCATGAGAATGTCCTCCTCGGGCTGCATGGCATCGATGGGATGAATGGCAAAAAAACCTGGCGACATGATTTTAAGGGCCCTTACAGAGGTATTGGCCACGGAGATCCGCTTGTCTTTGCGGTGGGGATAGGCGGCCGAAGAAGCGAGAGGCAAGGGTTGCCCGCCCTGACGAACCTGTAAACCTGCCCGGTTATCCCACCCCGATATATCGTACAAGTCAAGGTCGATCGGTACGGGGTTGATCACCTCCCAGCTGGGGATGACCCTGTGGTCGGCATCCACCGCCAGCAGTCGCTGCAACTTGGTGGTTCCCGTGCGCTGCAGCCCTACGATGAGCCATACCGGGTATAACGGCTGTTCCAGGATCTGCGGATGCTTTTTAAAGAAATACTCGGCCCTCAGGCGGATGCTGAGCAGGCTGACAAACCGTTCACGCGTGATAAACCGGCCGACAGGATGCAGGTTTGCCTCTTCGTTAACCGACCGCAGCAACCTTTCAAGGGGTTCGTCCACGAAGTCCTTGCCCAGGTCTGTCAACCCTGTGATTTTCCTGGCCGACCGGATGAGGTCATCTTTTTCCAGGCGAATCCGGGTGCCTAAAAAGTAGCTGTTTCGCCAAACCCCGTTGATCCCCCTGAACCATAACGGATTTTGACTGAACTGTTTTATACTGGATTTTTTATCCGCAGGCATGTGGCAGCAGTGATTAGGTTAACGCAGGAAAAAATCCCGTGAAGTACTTCGAAAAATCCCGTCGGACTCCCCCTTGATTCATCATTCGTTGTTCGATATTCATTATTCAATATTCATTATTCCATTTTCCTCACCTCGCAATCCGGCTCAACGGCTGCTTCACCCGGTTTAAGCCGGTACCAGCGCCAGAGCATGGTTCCCTCCCGGTGCCCGCAGGTGTTGATCCAGTTGGGTACTCCCGGGTCGGTATGGGCTACGACAACCCTGACAGAGCCATCGGCTTCATAGATGGCGGAAGCCTTGTTGATGCAGATGGTAAAATAGCGGTAATCGAGCGATTCCATCCAGTAGTTGTTCAACTGGAAGTTCCATGAATCGCAGTCGGGGGGCATTACCGTGATCACCAGCGATTCATGATCGGACAGTTTCCAGTGGCTGTGGTAATAGATGATGTTCGCGTCTCCGCCGGCGGCATTGGATACGTCGGGATCGAACAGGGGCAGCCTGTTGGTATGTTTCTGAAACCCATTGGCCCAGCGTGCAAAGAGGAAGGAGGCCCCGGCCACGAACATGGAGGCGGTTTTCAGCCCTTCGTCAACCATGGCGGGGGTAACCGGATCGGGTGCTGTACGGCCATCGAGGTTTTCGATGACAACCTCCGCAGGGGTTTCGGCGAACCTGTCGAGGAAGGTTTGCCGCACCATCAGCATGGAGGTTGATGGTTCGGTTTTAAGCCAGTTTTTTCCCGATGGCTGCGGGCTGAGGATGATCTCAAAGCTGCCATCCTCCTCCAATTGCAGTTCGGTGTGTTCCAGGATCCCGCAGGGCGACATTCCCCCCGTTGTTCCGTAATTACCGTTCTGCGTAAAAAAACCGATATAGTTGACAGAATTCCTTTTTCCGCGCAGGCGGTAGCAGTACTTCCCGCTGATCTGGGCATTGAAATAGTAGTTGTCGGGGTTGTCGGCCCCGAGTTTCACGGTTTCATGGGCCATGCGGCGCAATACCGGGAAGGCAGGGTCGCAGTATTCAACAAAGGCCTCGAGCCCGCCCCGGGTAAGCCGCGAAAGGTAGCGCAAGCCTTCGGCCTGGTTAAAGGCATCGCGGGGAGCACCCGGGTACATCAGGGAACCACCGGCCGATTTCAGGTTATCGCAAAACTCCTCCCATGATTTTCCGCTGGTGACACGTTCCGCATGGATATCCGCTTCCGTTTTCCCCGTTATGGCCAGTGTGATGCGCCGCAGCGCCTTCAGCATCTTTAAAAACAGGAACAGAAGCTTTCTCATGTTGAAAATTATTACCTATCATTGCACCACCGGCAAAGATAGAAAAATCATGGCTTCACTAAGGGAACGTTACGGAAATTGGGCACTCGTCGCAGGTGCGGCAGAGGGAATCGGCGAGGGTTTTACAACCGTGCTGGCTGCAAGCGGGTTCAACCTTATTCTTGCCGACCGGAACGAAGAGGCCATGCAGGCGCTTGCCCTGAAAATCAGAAGGGAATCACACGTGGAGACGGTTTTGATCCATCTTGACCTGGCCCGGGAAGATGCTGCGGCGCAATGTTTAAAGGAGGTGGATGCAACGGGTTGCAGGCTGATGGTATATGTTGCAGCTTACAGCAAGGTAAGCCGGTTTACAGAGCTGGCGCCAGGCGATCTTGATGCCTTCCTGTCCGTTAATACCGCAACGCTGCTGCGGATGGTACATGGTTTCGCCACGATGCATACCCAAGCTGGAAAAGGGAGCGGTATTTTGCTGGTGTCGTCCCTGGCAGGACTTATCGGCCCGCAATATGTGGCGGCCTATGCGGCAACCAAGGCTTTTTCCATCAGGCTGGCGGAGGCGCTGCACGATGAACTGAAAACTAACGGTATTGATATCACAGTATGTTGTGTCGGTACCGTTTCGACCCCCACCTACTGGAAAAGCAAGCCCAATTTTGACAGGATGAAACCCTCTTTCGTTGAACCTGCCGGGGTTGCTGCCTATGCACTGAACAACCTTGGCAGGAAGATTATCGCCATCCCCGGGCTTACCAACAGGCTCCAGTATTTCTTCCTGCGGCAGATGATCCCGATACGGTTTGCCCGCTGGCTGGTCAATGATGCGATGAAAAAAATGTATGGATGATTGTATTTTAACCAGATAAATTCGTATATTTGTGGTTATTATCAGATCAAAGTACAGGGATCATGATTCGCCGAAAAATACTTAACAACCTGCTGAACCACCTTCATGCACCTGAAATCACGGTCATTACAGGCCCGCGCCAGGTCGGCAAAACCACCCTGATGCACCAGATGGCCGATACCCTGATTGCTGCCGGCAAGCCAACCCTGTTTTTGCATCTTGACAATGAAACCGATGCCAGGATACTGGGTTCCCAGGCCTCCCTGATCGAAAGGATCAGGCAGGAGGGGGATTCCAGGGTCTACGTCTTCATTGACGAAATACAGCTGAAGGAAAATGCGGGGTTGTTCATGAAGGGGTTATACGATATGGATCTCCCTGTCAAATTTATCCTTTCCGGTTCAGGTAGCATGGAGCTGCGGGCCAGCATCCAGGAATCGATGGCAGGCCGAAAGCGGATGTTCGAGGTGATGCCGGTCAGCTTCTTTGAATTTGCCGATTTCCGCAGCGGGTATGCGCATACAGGGGCACTTGATTCGTGGCTGATGCACGATTTCCCTGCCGCACTTGCCCTGCTGAACGAATACCTTAATTTCGGCGGCTATCCGCGGGTGATCATGGCATCCACCGTGCATGAAAAAATGGATGTGATCAACGAAATTTACCAGTCGTACATGTCGAAGGATATCCGGCTGCTGCTCAGGGGGCATGGTCCCGAGGTTTACGCCCGGATGATCACCCTGCTGGCGGCCCAAACCGGCGAAATGGTCAACCTTTCTGCGCTTTCCAATGATACCAGGGCGGCCCTTCCCACGGTACAGAAATACCTGTGGTATGCCGAACGTACCTTCTTCCTGAAAATGATCCCACCGCTCCATGGCAACAGGATCAAGGAGATCACCAAATCGCCTGTGGTCTATTTTACCGACCACGGGATGCGGAATTTTGCCAACCGCATGTTTGGCAACATCCATAACCACCGCGATTATGGTTTTGTATTTCAAAACCTTATCTGTTCCCTGCTGCTGGATACCCTGCAGCGCCATATCTACGACCTCCATTTCTGGCGCACGGTCAACAAGGCAGAGGTCGATTTTGTGATCGAACGATACCAAAATCCTTTGCCTGTCGAGGTAAAATACTCATCCCTTAAGGGACCCGAAATTTCCCGCTCCTTTCGCAGTTTTATCGATCATTACCATCCAACCGATGGCTGGGTGATCAATCTGTCATACGTAGGCGAGCTTGCCGTTGGCACCACTACCGTTCATTTTATCCCGTTTTTCAGGCTGCAAAAGTATCTTGAAGCGCTGCGAACCGAACCTGAAAGGTTATACGAGGTTTCGGAAAAGGAGGTCATTTACAGGCTGATGCAACCCCAGCCGGGAGGCAGGCTCCACAAGAAAAATCTCTACAGCAGCGAGGACCGGGGTTAAGCACCGGCAGTTACAACGAACAATCTGTTCCGGCATGCAACGCATTTGAGGCGTGGACAGGATTTTTGTCCCTCTCTGTCGATATAAGTTCATTTTTCTCTACATTTACTCAAAATTAACTTCCCTGCCTGGTACGCCACCCTTATAGCCACCAATAACTACCAATCATGAAAAACCTGATCTCTTTAATGGCCTTCCTGCTGTTCACTTCGGCACTCATGGCCCAGCAACACACCCATTTCTTCATCGAAGGCGCAAGCCCGAAAAACATCACCCGTCCGCCTGCCGCCGGGCCCCATCACACGCCGAAAAACCCGGGAAACACCGTTTTGCTTGATTTTGAGGGGATCACCGGGTTGTTTGCCCCTGTTGGCGACTATTACAAGGGTGCCGGAGGGCCTGACTATGGCGTTTCCTTTAATGTCGCAACACTGGCTTTTGCCGAGACTGTCGGAATTTTTGCCAATGAGCCCTCACCGACAACCATTATCTCGCATTTTTTTGTCAGCGACCACATAGTAATGAATGTGGCAGGTGGCTTCAATACAAGTTTATCTTTTTATCAGGCAGCATGGACAACATGGACCGTCAATATTTTCGACGGGTCTGATGGCACAGGCAACCTCCTGGCTACCTATGGGGGAACCCAAAACAACTTCGGCGCCTGTGAAGGTGCCATTCTTACATGTGTATGGGCTCCGGTGACAGTACCCTTTGCAGGTATCGCCAAATCGGCAACTTTTTATGGCGATGTGGCGCTCGATAATGTCTCCTTCCATACCGCCGATGCGCCGGCGGGAGTCCCGACACTGGGGCAGTGGGGGTTGATCCTGCTGGGAGGCATCCTCCTGATGGTGGGCTCGGTATATATTATGAGAAAAAACCACGCAGCAACCTGCTGATATGTTATATTTTAACCTGGGATGGTAAAAAAACCAGGCACCTGCCACTTGTGGTTACGGCGCCTGGTTTTTTTTTCTTGCATTAAGACCACGATTACCCTATCTTTACTGTAATTTTCATCCCTTCCCTATTCATCATAAAATCATATCCGTCATGAACCCCATCAAGAAACTGGCCATTCTACTGTCAATCGCGGTATTGGCCGGCGTTTGCATGCCCGTTGCGGGCCATTCAACGCCACCCGGCAACCCGGTCTACACGCTTTATTCACCGCTGAACCTCACAGCAACCGGCATCGAATGCTCGGCTTACCTCCAGTGGCAGAAGCCCCAGGCACCCGGCGGGGTTACGCCTGCTGGGATTCAAGGCTATTACATTTACCGCGACGGGACCGGCATCGGGTATGTTTCGGGGGCCGATATGCTCACCTATTATGATTACGATGCGGAATACGGGACCTATACCTATTCCGTCACTGCCAATTATGACCTCACCTCCTACGGGTCGCCCGGACTGTTCGAACAGTCGCCTCCCTCGGTGCCCTTCACCCTGGTGTTAACCTGTGATGTGCCGTTTCCTTTGATGGAATACTGGGACTCGGGCAATTTTTCCATGTACCATTGGCGCTTCATCCCTTCTCAGTCGAACTGGCTGGTCAGCACATCGCAGGGAAACCCGGCGCCCACCGCCATTTTCACAGGGACACCGTCAATACAGAACTATAACATTACCATGAAGGGGATGAAGACGCCGGGTGCTCCCTGGGTCTGCGCCAAAATGTACCTGGAGTTTGATTACAGGCTGACTGACATTGCCTCCGGGGGCACCGAAAAGCTTATTGCTGAATATTGTATCGACACCACCTGGTATCCCGTGGTTGAAATTAAAAACCAGGGATCAACGGGATGGGTCCACCAGAAATTGGATATTTCCCCGGTATGCACCCATAACTTCCGGGTTGGATTCAAAGTCAGCGGCCAGAGCAGCGCGAACATCGGAAGCTGGGAGCTTGACAATATCTTTGTTTATGCCATATGCAAGGGGCCGGCAAACCCTGCCTATACGCGAAACGGGAACCTGGTGCACCTGACCTGGGAACACCCTCCCTGCGACAGCCTGCAGGTGGTTAAAGGGTATAATGTTTACCGTACCGATGAACATGGCCTTCCTCCCTTTGCAAAATTAAATTCGCCCTGGGTGCCCGGATTTACCTATACAGATACGATTCCCGCATCCATTACCACCGGGCAGTTCAGGTATATGATCACCGATGTGCAGAAGAACTGGCAGGATAACACCATTTTATGCGAAGCGCCCGGCGACACCCTCGTGGTGGATTATGCGCTGGGGGTGCCTCCGGTGGCCGGCCAGGGCATCAGGATCTACCCGCAGCCCGCGAAAAACAACCTGGTGGTGAGCAGCAGCATCCCCGTTGAGTCGTGTGAAATGTTCAATGTGCTGGGATCGAAGGTATTCAAGGCAACGCAGGACAAAAAAAGCCTCCTGGTCATTCCCGTAACGGAATTTCCTGACGGGATCTATCTTCTCCAGGTAAAAACAGGCTCCGGAACCATTGTTAAGAAGGTTTCCGTGATCCATTAATGAAGTTAGGCTTTTCCTTCGTGTCATGAAGAAGATAAAAAAACTAGCCTTCCTGCTATTGGTGACGGCCATTGCAGGCGTTTGCATGCCTGTTGGCGGCCAGGGAACGGCACCCGGCAACAATTTATATACCCTGTATCCCCCGGTCAATTTCACAGGGCATGAAATTGACTGCAACTGTTACTTTCATTGGGAAACGCCTCAAACACCCTCCGGCACCACCCCGCCCGGGATCAAGGGTTATATCATCCGGCGGGCCGGGGTCACCGTTGCCCTGCTCAATAATGGTGACACCTCCTGGACCGATTACCATTTCTCGCCGACCACCTATTCCTATACCATTTCCACGATCTATTACCTGAGCTACTATGGCATACCCAACCCGGAAACCGGTGAATCACCCCCTGCCGGCCCTGTCATGATTCCACTTCTCTGTCCTTTGCCCATACCTTTTGCCGAGGGGTGGAACAGGGGAACGTTTTCCTATAACAAATGGCTTTTCCCCGATGGACAAAGCAACTGGACAACCGACACCTTGACCGGGAACCCGGTTCCTGCCGCCAGGTTCAGCGGAATTCCCGGCCTGGGGAATTACAGGGCCACCCTGAAGAGTCCGCTGCTGGACGGCAAGTCGTGGGTTTGTGCGCGAATAATCCTGGAGTTTGAATATCATCTTGCGGCCTTGGATACAACAGGCTCAGAGAAACTGGTTGCTGGATATTACCTTGACAGCACCTGGCATCCGGCAGTCGAAATACATAACCGGGGACAAAGCGGCTGGATCCATCAAACTGTGGAAGTTTCGGAGACACAGGGGCGAATTTTCAGGGTTGGGTTCCTTGCAGCAGGGCTCAACAGCACCCTCATTGACAACTGGATGGTCGACAACATCCAGGTTTACAGTCAATGCAAGGGCGTTGTCAACACAGGCTTCAGCCGCAACGGCAAACTGGTTCGCCTTTCTTGGCAGCCCCCGCCGTGCGACAGCCTGCAGGCCGTGACCGGGTATCACATCTACCGTACAGGTGAAACCGGCACCCCCCCGTTTACCAGGCTGACAACCTCTCCTGTTGCGGGTTTTGCTTACACCGATACGATCCCGTCCACAATAGTCAGCGGACATTTCAACTATGTTATTACGGCTGTTCAAAGGGACCAGCAATACGGTACTGTGCTGTGCGAAGCTCCCGGCGATACTCTGCCTGTCAACTACTCCCTGGGAATTGATACAAAGGGCGAAGCCGGCCTTCACCTTTACCCGCAACCTGCCAGGGATTACCTGGTAATCAAAAGTGACATCCCCGTTGAATCGTGTGAACTGTTCAGCATTGTCAGGGAAACCGTTCTGCTGATGCAGGGGGAACAACAAAAGGAGATCAGGGTTCCTTTATCGGCACTACCATCGGGTATTTACCTGGCAAGCATAAAAAATGCATCAGGAACCTTTGTAAAAAAGGTCGCCGTGATGCATTAATACAATTGAATAATGAATATCGAATATCGAATATCGAATGTCGAATGTCGAATATCGAATGTCGAATATCGAAGGGTGAAAGCAAAGCCTTTTTACTTCAAAATTCAGTGTTCAATATTCAATATTCGAACTTCATTTAACGTTCCTCAAGCCTGGTATAGCTCCTGTTGGGTTCTACGGTCTTGTAGGCAGGACGAATGATCCGGCGTCCGCTGATCATCTCTTCCAGCCGGTGGGCGCACCAGCCGCTGATGCGGGAGATGGCGAACAACGGCGTATAGAGTTCCTTCGGGATCTTGAGGCATTCATAGACGAATCCTGAATAAAAGTCAACGTTGGGGGAGATCAGTTTATCCTGGGTTCCCTTGAATTCGTAGAAGATTCCCGGGCCGATGCGCTCGATGGATTCGTACAGGGCCATTTCATCTTCCCTGCCTTTTTCCTTCGACAATAAACGGGCTTTCTCCTTCAGCAGGATGGCCCTGGGGTCGGAAACGGTATATACAGCATGGCCAAACCCGTAAATAAGACCTGTTTTATCGTGTGCCTCCTTGCGGGTGATTTTGCGCAGGTATTCGGCAACCTCGTCGTCGTTGGCCCAGTTTTTCACGTTGGCCTTGATGTTTTCCATCATATCCATCACCTGCAGGTTCGCTCCGCCATGCAACGGCCCTTTCAGGGAGCCGATGGCAGCCACGATGGCCGAATAGGTGTCGGTACCGCTGGAACTGACGACGCGTGTTGTAAAGGTGGAGTTGTTACCCCCGCTGTGCTCGGCATGCAGCACCAGCGACAGGTCGAGCAGTTCGGCCTCCAGTTCGGTATAGTCGTTTCCCTTCAGCATATAGAGGAAATTCGCGGCGGAGCTTAACTTCTTGTCGGGATACCGTACCGTAAGCGTATCGTAATAGATCAGGTGCCGCATTGCATGATAGGAATAGACCGCGATGGTCGGCAGTTTGGCGATGAGGCTGATCGACTGACGGAGGATATTCTCGATAGAGGTATCATCCGCCTTTTCATCCAGCGTGTACAACGCCAGGATTGACCGTGCCAGCATGTTCATGATATCCTTGCCCTTCATCGTGAGGATCATGTCGCGGTTAAAATTTTCGGGTAGGGCCCGCAACTCGGCGAGGCCGTCGGTGAACTTGTCAAGTTCGTCCTTTAAAGGCAGCCGGCCGAAAAGCAGCAGGAAGACTGTTTCATCAAAGCCGGGGCGCTTCGCTGCCTGGCAGCCATGCACCAGGTCGCGGATGTCGATACCGCGGTAGATCAGTTTCCCGTCGATGGCTTCCAGTTTTCCATCGATTTTTTCATAACCAACCACACTGCCGACGCGGGTAAGGCCCACCAGTACACCGGTATGATCGGCATTGCGGAGGCCCCGTTTCACATCAAACTGCTTGAACAAACTCTCTTCTATGGTACAGGAATCAACTGTCAGTTTAGCCAGGTCCTGAAGGAATTCTGCGATTATCATATTTATCAGTATTAAAGGGTTTTCATATAATTAAGGGCGCTTCCAGCCTTGAACCAGTGGATCTGCTGGTCGCTGTAGCTATGGTTCAGGGTAATTTCTTCGGTGGTTCCGTCGCGATGGCGGAGCACCAGTGACAAAGTTTTCCCGGGGGTGAAGGTTGCGAGTCCCTTCAGGTCAAAGAGGTCATCCTCCCTGACTTTATTGTAATCATCGGCCGTGGCAAAGGTCAGCGCCAGCATCCCCTGTTTTTTCAGGTTTGTTTCATGGATACGGGCAAATGATTTCACCAGCACGACCCTGACTCCCAGGTGACGCGGTTCCATCGCGGCGTGCTCGCGGGAAGATCCCTCCCCGTAATTCTCATCACCGATGATGATGGTAGGGATACCCTGGGCTTTGTAATAACGCGCCGTCTTTGAAACTTCGCCATAGGCGCCGGTATCGGGGTTTTTCACAGCGTTGGTCTTCTCGTTGAAGAAGTTGACGGCTCCCATCAGCAGGTTGTCGGAGATGTTGTCAAGGTGTCCGCGGTATTTAAGCCAGGGGCCGGCCATCGAGATATGGTCGGTGGTACATTTACCCTTTGCCTTGATCAGCAAACGCAAACCTGTCAGTTCTTTCCCATCCCATTTATCAAACGGCTCCAGTAACTGCAGCCTGTCGGAGGTTGGGCTTACGCTAACCTGAATGGAAGAGGCATTGGCGGGTGGGGCCAGGTATCCCGGATCCTTCACTTCAAAACCCATTGGGGGAAGTTCTTCCCCCCGGGGTTCGTCGAGGTGCACCTGCTGACCCGCTTCATTGACCAGCGTGTCGGTCAACGGGTTGAACAGGAGGCTGCCTGCCAGGGTCAGTGCCGTAACGATTTCGGGAGAGGCGATAAAGCTATGGGTCCCGGCATTGCCGTCATTGCGCTTGGCGAAATTCCTGTTAAAGGAGTTCAGGATCGAGTTTTTCCGGTCGGGGTTGTCGATTTTCCGCGACCACTGCCCGATGCAGGGTCCGCAGGCATTGGCCATAATGACCCCGCCGATGTTGCCGAAAACATCCAGCAGGCCATCGCGTTCACAGGTATAGCGGATCTGTTCGGATCCCGGGGTAACGACAAATCCTGCCTTCACCTTAAGGTTCTTTTCAGCTGCCTGCCGTGCAACGGAGGCCGATCGTGAAATATCCTCGTAGGAGGAGTTGGTACAGGAGCCGATGAGTCCTACTTCGAGCGTTTCGGGGTAGTTGTTTTCCTTTACGAATGCCTTGAATTCTGATATAGGATGGGCGATATCGGGTGAAAAGGGTCCGTTGATATAGGGCTCCACCTCCGACAGGTTGATCCTGATGAACTGATCGTAATACAACTCTGGATTTTCCCTTACCTGCGCATCTGGCGCCAGGTTCGCGGCATACTGGTCGGCCAGGAGAGCAACCTCGCCCCTGCCGGTAGCTTCGAGAAAGGCCTTCATTTTCTGATCATAGGAGAAAAGCGAACAGGTGGCACCGATCTCGGCCCCCATGTTGCAGATGGTCCCCTTGCCGGTACAGGAGAGCGATGCAGCCCCCTCCCCAAAATATTCGACGATAAAACCGGTTCCGCCCTTAACGGTCAGGATGCCGGCCAGCTTCAGGATGACATCTTTGGCCGAAGCCCAGCCACTGAGGCGACCGGTGAGTTCAACCCCAAGCACTTTGGGCATTTTCAGCTCAAGGGGCATGCCCGACATCACATCAACGGCATCGGCGCCGCCAACACCGATGGCCACCATTCCCAGCCCCCCGGCATTGGGGGTGTGCGAATCGGTGCCGATCATCATGGCACCCGGGAAGGCATAATTCTCAAAAATCACCTGGTGGATGATCCCGGCACCCGGCTTCCAGAAACCGATGCCATATTTTGCCGATACAGTTTCCAGGAAATCATATACCTCCCTGTTCTGAACCATGGCCGTGGCAAGGTCAGTCTTCACGCCGGTCTGCGCCTGGATCAGGTGATCGCAATGCACCGTGGAAGGCACCGCGGCACTTTCCCTGCCTGCCGTCATAAACTGAAGCAGCGCCATCTGGGCCGTGGCATCCTGCATGGCTACCCTGTCGGGAAGGAAATTGACATAATCGCCACCCCGTACAAACGGTTTTGCCGGGTCCGGTTCAAAAAGATGGCCATAAAGGATCTTTTCCGTAAGGGTCAATGGCTTGCCGAGCAACAACCGAGCATGGGTAACCCCGTTGTAAATCTTTTCGTAAGTTCGTTGTATTAATTTAATATTCAATAACATAAATAAATTATATTAGACGTAGAATAAATGAAGATTTTAGAAGTTTAAATGTAATTGTTTTTATTAAAAATAACGTATTAAATTTAGGAAAAATTTCATCCCCAAACCAATTTGATCATGTCGGTATTCGAATCCCTGCTGGAAGAGTGGAAAGTCATCAGTCAACCGGATCACAGCAGCCATCCCCTTTCATTAAAAATCGTTGAAACTGCCGAAGAGATTATCTCCTCCGGCAAGTTGGAATCGATCAGGAATCCAACCTGGTTTGAGTTCCTTGACAGCACCAAAAAACCACGGTTTCTTGACGCCCTCGGGTCGGTAGCAGAACGCACGCGCTGGGCAAATGTTGTTTTCAGGATTATCCGTCACACGAATTACGACCTTCGCGACATGATGGAACAACGGGTAGCGGAGCACCCCAACCATATTTTGTTCAAGGACATGTCGTCGGCGGTGGCCATTGACTGGACCTACGAGCAGATATACCGTCATCTGAGGGAGATCGCCAGCCTGTTTTACAAATCGGTTGCTGAGCCGCCAAGGGTGGCCATTTACAACGAGAACTGCCTGGAGGGGGCCTGTACCGACCTGGCCTGCCTGATGTTCGACATTTACGACACGCCGCTAAGTCCCCATTTCAAGGCGGACATTCTCCTTCCGATCTTCAACGAGCTGAAGATCAACATAGCCCTGGCCGACACCGAGGAGCGGTTGTCGGTGCTGAAGAAGATCCAGGAGCAGGCTGACCATAAATTCCTGATCTTTTCGTTACAGCCGGCCACTTCAAAAGGACGTCTTTTCCCCTACCTGGTGGAGGAGAGCAAGAAGATTTCCCGCTGGGACATGGATGTGATCCTGGCCCGCCAGCCGGTGCGGATGAACAACCAGGTCGCCACCACGATGTTCACCTCGGGCAGTACCGGCGTACCGAAGGGGGTTTCCTTCTCCATATATAATATTGTAACCAAGCGCTTCGCCCGTGCCGCGGCCGTGCCGGAGGCCGGGAATGAAGTTTTCCTTTGTTACCTGCCGCTGTTCCACACCTTTGGCAGGTACCTGGAGCTGACCGGTTCGATCTTCTGGAACGGCACCTATATTTTCGCCGGCAATACCTCGTCGGAAACGCTTCGGTCGCTCTTTCCCAAGATGCATCCAACGGGATTTATCAGTATCCCGCTGCGCTGGCAGGAGCTTTATGAACACTGCCAGGAGCTGATCAGCCATGTTGAAAGCGCCGAACTGCGGGAACAGGCCGTAAGGGATGTTGTCGGGTCACGGTTGCACTGGGGGTTATCGGCGGCCGGCTACCTTGACCCTGCTGTGTTCAGGTTTTTCAACCAGTACGGGATCCATCTGAACAGCGGCTTCGGCATGACGGAGGCCACGGGAGGCATCACCATGACTCCTCCGGGTCACTATAAGGATTTTTCGGTCGGGGTTCCCCTGCCCGGCATGCAAACCAGGCTCACCACCGGTTCCGAACTTGAAATCGGCGGGCATTATGTAGGGGCCTACCTTGAAGGCAGCAGCGCCGGGCCCGGCGATATCATTCCCTATCCCGAAAATCCGGCAACCGATCGCTGGCTGGCTACCGGTGACGTATTTACCATTGCCGGGGATGGTTTCTATGAAATAATCGACAGGGTTAAGGATATATATAAGAATAACCGCGGGCAAACAGTCGCCCCCCAGGTAATTGAGAAGAAGTTCCACAAGGTGCCCGGCATTAAAAATGTCTTCCTGGTTGGCGATAATCGTCCCTACAATGTTTTGCTCATTGTTCCCGACCATGCCGACCCGATCTTTACCTCGCTGGAACCTGAAAACCTGGAAGAATACTACCACCAGATCGTGATGGCCGCCAATTCAGATGTTGCACCTTACGAGCGGGTCATCAATTTCACGGTTCTCGACCGCGATTTCAGCCGTGAAAAGGGAGAGCTTACACCCAAGGATTCTTATAACCGCAAGGCTATCGAGGCCAGTTTCAGGGATGTCATCGAAACATTGTACCAGAGCAACAGCGTACTGATCCAGGGAGGCGAATTTTCCATCCTGATCCCGAAATGGTTTTTCCGGGACCTGGGCATCCTGGAGACGGATATCAGGTTTGAGCATCAGCAACTGGTCAACAGGCGCAACAATGCCATGTTGAACATCAGGAAACTGAAGGATGGCTGGTTCCAGGTAGGCCATTTGAAGTACCAGGTAAATTCCAACCAGGTTGACCTGGGTACCTTTACCCGTCAGCCGAAGATATGGACCGGGAATCCTGCTCTTGTTGCTTTTTGCCCGGTAAAGGAGGGATGGGACCTGCCCATGGGGCCTATATCGCCTGCCATTTCCATCTCCGGGTTCAAACATCTTGACGAGAAGAATTTCCCGGTTATCAAAACGGTACGCGATCAGCAGCTGATCCAGGCGAACTACCTGCTTTTCAGGACATTTTTCAGTAATTTCGAAGATGCCTATGCCGCAACCGACGAACTCGGCAAGATCCTGATCAGCGCCGAACCACGCCTTGCCATCGCCATCCGCCACAGGCTCGAGGCCCTTGCCTACCATCCCGAGGAGGAGATCAGGTGTCTTGCCTACCGCCTGATCCTGCTGAAAGCCCCGAAACCTGAAGATATACCCTACATGCCGGCCTTCATCGAGTCGGGACTCACCTTCCTGAATGAGAAATCGATCCGCGAAATCGCCTCCAGCAACTTTGGGAAACACAGGCTGGATGCGCTTAAGCAGCGGCTTTACTGGTACCGGACCCATCTTAAATGGCCGGCTCCCCGCAAACACCGCGTTGCCTTTGAAGCCGTGCTGGGGATGCTCTATAATTTTGCCGTATCGCACCTCGAATACTATGTACCGGTACGTGCCGAACTGTCGCGGTGGATTCTCCACAAGCAGGATGCCTATCTTTCGAAGACGGCAGAAAATTACTTCTACAAACTTGCCGCGGTTTTTGAAAAGGAGATCGAGGGAAGATCGTCAAGAAGCACTGCAGCGGTCTGGAAATCGAAACTGGTGTATGAACACGGGATCTCCGACACCGAAAAAAAACGGATCACCCGGATTTTTCAATCCACCACCTTTTTAAAGGAGAGCATCATCCTGACATTCAGCGAACAGGATTTCGACCTGAATGATGTCCCTGAAAAGGGAATCTGGGTATTACGTCTGCTTGCCTTCAAGGAGTTCAAACACTACCGGTTATCGATCAATACCACATCGGGTAAACATTTCGACCTGCATATGGTTTTGAGCGAGAACCCTCAATTCAGGCCTAATCCCGACACTTTTTACTGGCTTGCCTCGCTGGCCGGTTTCCCTTACGGCCCCGCGGTCGCGCCCATCCTTGGAAGCAGCAGGCCCAATCTTGGCGTTTTGACGACGCAGTATATCGGGGGCTTGTCGGCATGGGACAAGATCCGGGAGCTGGCCGAGATCCACCGTTCGTCGGGATATGTAAGGGGTAATGCATGGAAGAAGATCTTCATCAGGTCGTTCGCGGTAATCTTCAAGGCCTGGCACCACAGCGGCAGCCAGATTGTCCCGGGGGCGATCTCCCCGGCCAACGTCGCCATTCCTGAAATGGATTTCAGGGGAAGTGCGGTAGTGCTTTCACTAGCCGGGTGGTCGCCCTATAAAAACACCCTTTCCCTGGTCATGCCGATGTTGCAGGATTACTACAGCAAAATATCCTCCCTTTACCCTATGTGCAAGAGCCAGCTGGAGGTCACCTGGATCTTTGATGCCTGTATCGAAGCGTTGGGACAGGAAGATGCCAGGTTGTTCCTCGAACAGCTGCAGCGTGACCTCAGGTCGAAATCGCTGGTCTGTTTTGATTGTTCGGATCTCAGCACCCACCTGGACCGGTACCTTGCGGTCACGATCAAACGGTACTATCTGCCGGTCGCATTGTACAGCGCCATTGACCAGTACCAGGACTGGTACAAGATCAACCCGCTGACCACCGCTGCCGCCAAGGAACAGACGCTTATCGAGCTGATGGAATTATACCGCCTTCAGCAATATGCAGAGCTGGCGCGGTATTTCTTTTACCGCCACACCTATTTTTCCGATTCTGCCGATGAAATCCGGAAAACCTTTGACCTCCTCCTGGCGAAGATGCAGGATAACCCGGAAGGACTGGCTATCCAGCTGATCGAATTATCTGATCTCCAATCGGTAATAAGAGATGTCGACGACCGGAATATTTTCAGCAGGATGGTATTCCCCCGGTTACAGGGAGAACAGAGCATCGACTTCATGAAGATCGGGGAGAACCGGAAAGAGCATATTGTCGTGCGGTTTACCATCACCGACAAGTCAGGCAAACGTTATATCCTTCGTGAACCGATCGAGGCGAGGGAAACCGGGCAGCTTTACCAGCTTTTCTTCCGTGAAAACTATCCCAAAGAGATCTCGGATCATGATCACCAATATGTGCTGACGGATGAAAATGAAAAGATCGTAGGAGGGATCACCTTCCGGCAGATTGAAGATCACAATATCCTGCTGGACGGGATTGTCGTGACCTCCTCTTTGCAGGGTAAGGGCATCGCTTCGGGGATGATCGAGAACTTCTTCGCCAGCATGGCTGCCCGTGGCGCTGAGTTTGTAAAGGCTCATTTTTTGTTTGGCAACTATTACCTGAAACATTTCTTTGAAGTGGATAAGAAATGGGGAGCGTTGATTAAAAGCCTGAAATAATTTGTAATTTCGCAGCCTTGAACAAAAACAGAATGCATAAAACAAACAGGATCAATTAAATTAAACTTTATGAACGGAGAAAAGATCACATTGATAAATGGCAGGATTTCAGTTCCTGACATTCCAGTTATTCCTTTTATTGAGGGCGACGGAACCGGGCCCGATATCTGGAATGCCAGCGTAAGGGTTATAGATGCCGCTGTTGCAAAGGCTTACCAGGGGAAACGCAAGATTGCCTGGAGAGAGGTTTTTGCCGGGGAGAAGGCCTTTAAGCAAACAGGTGAATGGCTGCCACAGGAGACCCTTGACATCATCAGGGAGTACCTGGTGGCCATCAAAGGTCCCCTGACCACTCCGGTAGGAGGAGGAATCAGGTCGTTGAATGTAGCCCTGCGCCAGATCCTCGATCTTTACACCTGTGTCAGGCCGGTACGTTACTTTCATGGTGTCCCCTCCCCTGTCAAACATCCCGAAACGACCGATATGATCATCTTCCGTGAAAATTCGGAGGATATCTATGCAGGTATTGAATGGATGCAGGGAACGCCTGAAGTGGAGAAGGTGATCCGATTTCTGATCGACGAAATGGGTGTTAAAAAGATCCGTTTTCCTGAATCATCCTCAATCGGCATCAAACCGGTATCTAAAGAGGGAACCGAAAGGCTGGTAAGGGCCGCGATCCTTTATGCCATTGAACATAAGAAACCCTCCGTAACCTTAGTCCATAAGGGGAATATCATGAAATTCACAGAGGGTCAGTTCAAACAATGGGGCTACGAACTGGCGGAAAAGGAATTTGGCGACAATGTATTTACCTGGCTGACCTACGACAAAATCAAAGCCAGCGATGGGGAACAGGCTGCCGACGCACTGCAGAAAGCGGCCGTAGCCGGTGGGAAGATCATCATCAAGGATGTGATCGCAGATGCATTTCTGCAGCAAATCCTCACCAGGCCAGCCGAATATTCAGTCATCGCCACACTCAACCTGAATGGCGACTATATCTCCGATGCACTGGCGGCTATTGTGGGCGGTATCGGCATTGCGCCTGGCGCCAATATTAATTATATCACCGGTCATGCCGTTTTTGAAGCGACCCATGGCACGGCGCCCAAATATGCGGGTAAAGACCAGGTCAACCCGGGTTCCGTCATCCTTTCGGGCGTTATGATGCTCGAATACATGGGATGGATGGAAGCGGCCGCCATGATTGTGAAAGGATTAGAGGGCGCTATCAGGAACAAGCGGGTTACCTATGATTTCGAACGGCTGATGGAGGGCGCAACGAAGCTTAAATGCTCTGAATTCGGGACAGAGATTATTGCCAATATGTAGGCTCGTAATGGCCAGCTTTTGAGCATTCAACAGCAAAACCTAACATAAAAAGGGGCGACCGGATTGGCTGCCCCTTTTTTTTTACTAAATTCATATCCGGAACATCCTCCGGTGTCGTAACGGTTAATAGAATGTCGGGCATTCCATCGGACCGCCGCCCCTGCGGCCACCGCCCGGCATGAACCCGCCGCCGCCGCCGCCGCCAAAGATCTGGAGCTTGTCAAACTCAAGGATCAGGCTGATTTCATGGGCTCCGCCGGTTCCCTGTAAGGCACCCGAAACCTGGAGATCATAACTGTACATGAATTTGATATTCATATCCTCGTAGAAGTTGTAGCGATATCCGGCAACCAGGGCAACAGCGCTGTTTACAACACCTGTCATGGTGGATTTATACCAGCATCCTACATAAATATTGTATTTGAGCAAATTAAGACCAACCTGCAGAGAATTAAGGTTTGCCTGGTTCTGGTATATACCCCCGATATTAAATTTCAGTGGATCATCGCCTCCACTGCGGCTCATCGATGAAGAGGAACTTCCACCCTCTGATGAGAGGATCAGGTCAAATTGTCCTACCCATTTTCTTGGATACTGAGAAGAACCGTTCGAAAGAAAACTCACATCGGGTTTAAAAAGGTGGTCAACGCTCAAACCAATGTTACCACTGATATTGCCTTGCGGGCTGATAAACTGAAGCACACCGCCAACGCCGAAATCAGGAACCACCCTTTTATTGGCATCGGGCGGAACAAAGGAGGTCTGGAAAACATTCCCGTATTTGCCGCTGAGCTGGTCGGCGAAAACAAGGTCGCCCCAGTTCACCGTGCGTTGCATAATGCCGGCTTTGATCCCAATCTGACTAACCATGAAACTGGTGATCGGTACCCTGACACCAACCGTAAGGGCTGCTTCAAAATTCTTGATCAGTCCTGCTCCCGGGGTATCCTGGTTAACCATGATACCAAGTCCTCCGGAACCCGGCAGGTTACGATCGCCCAGATCAGCCGAAAAAAAGTATGATTTAAAGGGATTCGGCAAACTTGGCCATTGATCACGAAACAGTAACCTGGCGCGCAATCCGGTATTAATCCCAGTGTAAGCCGGGTTATAATAGATCGGCGTACTGAAATACTGGGAATAATTCATATCCTGGCTAAAAGTACCGGGCATGATACCAAGTAAACTCAGTAGCACCAGGATCGGAAATCTATATCGGTTTTTCATTGAGAAAGTTGTTAGCGATTATCGGATTAAAGTCACAGTTCCCATGGTCTTGCCGGAGTTTGCAGCACCATTGTCAGATCCATTCCAGGGAGATTCATCAACAAAGGTCGCTGTGATCTTCCACATATAGTTACCCTGCGGCATCATGTTCCCTTCGAAAGTACCATCCCAGCCTTCTGTCGGAACGCCCTTATCATCGAGTTTGGTTGATTCCCACATCAGGTGTCCCCAGTTGTCAAACACCGTTACATGGTATTCCTTCAGGTTAACCCCAACAGGCTGGAATAGCCGGATACCCAGGTTCGTACTTGCCGGGGCGAATGCGTTCGGCACATAAAGACCCTTAAATAACAGGTTGTATTCCAAAAATGTGGTATCGGTACAATCGAATTGATTGAGAGAGATCAGCTTGATGATATAGGTGCCGTCATCGGTGAAGGTCGCAATAGGATTTTTGTCTGTAGACGATTTCCCGTTGCCGAACTCCCAGGAATAGGTATCGGCGCCTGTAGACAGGTTGTTCAGTTTGATCTGCCCCTGTTTGCCATCATATCCATTCTGAAGCGTGAATGCGCTGACAGGCGTGATATGCACCACAATGGTCGAATCAACGGTATCGATGCAACCAAATTTGTCTTTCACGATCAGTCGAACACTGTCGCTGCCGGTAGCCGGGTATTTGAAATCGGGGTTCTGGGCATGCGACGAATCCGTCCTGGTCTTCAGATCGAAGAACCATCTCCAGGTGCCGATCACCGTATCAGACTTCTTTGACTTATCGGTAAAGAAGGTAGGATCGCCCACGCAGGCAGCCGTGTTGTCAAAGTGAGCGGCAGGCAGGCCATAAACCCTTGTCGGTTTGGTCAGCGAATCCTTGCAGCCATACTTGTTCATTACGACCAGCTTGACCTTGTAAATACCGGCGGTATCAAACTTATGCCCCGGATTTTTATAATGGGAACTATCCGTGATTTTCGAGGTGAAGGTCCACACCCAGCTGGTATTCTTTTCTCCCCAGGTTTTGGATGTATCCTTGAACAAGGTGATATTATGCAAACACTCCGGCGGATTAGCGAAATAGGCTAATGGTGTGGGATGAATCGTCACGGTGGTCGTCCTATTATCAATGATCGTCGCTCCCATAATCGTCGCCTTTACGGCAAGATGTACCTGGTAGGTGCCGGTGTCGGCGAAGGTATGATAGATCGGTGTATTATGCTTGTAGTAGATCGTGTCTAACGTACCGTCACCCCAGCTCCAGTGCCATTCTTTAATCAGGTTCACCGGCAGTGAAGTATCGGAGAAGGCAATCCGGTAACGTGCGCAAAGGGTATCCTTGAAGGAGAATCCTGCAGCAATGCACGGTACCCGTTGTACTCTCCTGGTCACGCTGTCCATACAATTATTCTGGTTGATGATGACAAGCGTTACATTATAGAACCCGACCGAATTATAGATGTGGCCGATATTGCCCGGTCCCGGTGAATGGATGGTATCATTGGGTTTGGTATCGCCCCATTTCCATACCCATGTCTTGATGCCGCCGGTGCTTGAATTCTGCGTGGAATCGCTGAAATGAATCGTACTGTCGCACGGCGTGGTGACGTAGGTGAACAATGGTTTGGGCAATGCATAAACGAAGACATCCTGGTATACACTGTCGACACAGTTATCGGTATCGTAGGCCTTCATTTTTACAATAAAGTGACCGGGTGCTGTAAAGACATGCGTAGGACGGTACAGGAATGATTTGTTGTTCGGTCCCGAAGATGGATCGCCAAAGTTCCATTGCACCGAGTACAGCGAGTCACCCGCGGTCTTGTTGTTCGGATAGAAGTGGTTTGTGTAACCCTGGCAAACCGTATCGTTGGTAAAGGCGAAGGTAAATCCGGGTTTCACATAGACACTGTCGATGATGGTATCCTTACATCCGTAGGTATCCGTTACAACCAGCTGCACATGGTAGGAGGTGTCGGTTTTCGGGAAGGTGAACGAAGGATTGGAAATATTGGAGGTGTATCCAGGGATAAAGGTCCATTCACGGCTGATGATGGTTGAACCTGTTGCCGTCGACTGATCCTGGAAATCAACCTTGCCCTTGGGACAGAAGAAACCAAGATAGGTGAAGGCTCCGACCGGTTTTGGACGCGATATGACCGGGATGGTCACCGAATCGGTACAGCCGAAGGAATTCTTCACGACGAGGGTCACCTGGAAAGTTCCTGAAGTTGTAAAGGTATGGATAGGATTCTTGATGGTATCATGGGGTGTTCCGTCTCCGAAATTCCAGTTCCATTTCTGGATGCTGCTACCCGGTACCGTCGAAAGGTCGGTAAATTGCGTACCCGCGTGGACACAGGCAGGGTCATACTGGAACATGGCTGTTGGCTTCGGATTCACACTGATCACCATCGAAGTATCCTTCGGGCATTGGTGTGAATTGGTAACCACCAGGTGAACGGTATAGGTTCCCTGTATGTTGTAGGTATGGGTTGGGTTCTGAACGGTGGATGTATTATTGGCCCCGCTGGCAGGATCTCCGAAGTCCCAGGCCCAGGCAATGATGGTGGTACCCGTGGCAGTAGTTGACTGATCGGTAAAGGTCGTCAGGCTGGCCATACAGGCAGTATCGGCTTTGAATTTGGCTACAGGTGCGGGATAGACAACGACGGTTTTCTTAATCGTATCAAAACAGCCATCGGCATTGGTTACAATCAGTCGAACGGTATCGGTTCCACCGGCTGTAAAGGCATGTGTCGGGTTCTGGGTGCTCGAGGTATTGTTGGTACCCGAGGCAGGATCCCCGAAATTCCAGGCCCACACGGTAAGTGCAGGGCCGCCGTTGGTCTGCGAAAGGTCGGTAAACTGTAACTGGCTTAATGCACAAGGGGTAGGTCCTGTGTTAAAGTTGGCCATCGGGTGGAAACCGATCTGTACCTGGCTGATCTTTTCACTGTTGCAGTTATCAGAGGTGGTGATGGTCAGCTTGACATTGAAATTACCGCCATTGGCAAACTTATGTTTCACATTCTGGTTTGCAGGGAAATTAATGGTAACAACCGGCGTTCCGTCGTTGAAGTCCCATTTCCAGGTCTTGATATAGCCGTGGGGGGTTGTCGACAGGTCGTTGAACTGTACAGAGTCTCCCGCACAACTTGGTGACGAGTAGCTGAACAATGATACCGGTTTTCCTAAAACCAGCACCTGCTTGGTGGTGTCTTTCATACAACCCAGCGCGGTTGAAACTGTCAGTTTAACCGTGTAAACACCGGCAATACCATAGAGGTGGGTGATGGTGGTACCTGCCCCGCTGGAAGTCTGTCCGTCGCCGAAATCCCAGTTGCGCGAGGTAACAGAGGCGCTTGACTGGTCGGTAAAGGTGGTGATGCTTCCCAGGCAAGCCGTATCGGCCTTGAAATTGGAGGTCGGACGGGCGTTGATGGCTATCATGCTTGAATCCTTGGCAATACATCCATTCCCGTTGGTAACGGTCAGCATGACCTTAAACGAAGGGGGACTGGCTGCCGAGAACTGGTGGACAGGATTCTGTACCGAGGAGGAGTTGTTCACCCCCGATGCAGCATCGCCGAAGTTCCATGCCCAGGTCTGGATGCTTCCGCCTCCGTTGGTCTGCGAGAGGTCGGTAAAGTTGACCGGCTGGTTGTCGCAAAGGGTGCTGGAGAAGGAGAAGTTGGCCAGAGGAGCGGGCACGCTGGTAACGGTTTTGGTGATCACGCTGATACATCCCTGGAGGGTTGTCACCGTAAGGGTCACGATGTGCGAGGTGGCAGTTCCTGCAAAGGTATGGGTGATATTCGGGTTGGCCGGGAAGGTGATGACCGGTACGGTCGAACCGTCGCCAAAGTTCCACTGCCATGTATTGATGGAGGAGGAATATCCGGATGGCACGTACGACTGGTTAAAGAAGTTCACAGGCAGTCCGACACAACTTGCGGCAGAGAAGGTAAAATCAGCAATCGGTTTCGGGTTGACCAGCACCTGCTTGGTCACCGTATGAATACATCCGTTTGAGTTGGTGATGACCAGTGTCACGCTGAAGAAACCATAGGAGGCGAAGATATGCTGCGGGTTCTGGGCTGTGGAGGTTCCGCCGTCGCCGAAGTTCCATGCATAGGATACGATATTGGTGCCGGCAGGGGTCGTTGAGGAGGCCGATGAGAAGGTTGTAGCGCTGCCCTGGCACACGGTATCCGTTGTGAAATTGGCCGTCGGCAAGGCATTGATGGTAACGGGGTAAACCGTGTCGCTCACGCAGCCGTTAGAACTGGTTACAGTCAGGGTGACGGAGAAACTCGATGCTGCCGTAAAGGAATGCGACGGGTTCTGCAGGGTGGAGGTGTTGTTTGCTCCAGATAATCCGTCGCCGAAATTCCATGCCCAGGTCTGGATGCTTCCGCCGCCGTTGGTTTGGGTTAAGTCGGTGAAATTTACGATTTGGCCCAGGCAAAGGGTGTTGGAATGGCTGAAGTTGGCAACCGGCGTTGGTATGCTCGTCACTGTTTTTGAAATGGAGTCGACACAGGTGTTGGTTGTCCTTACTCTCAGTTTCACTACATGCGATACTGCCGTACCCGCGAAGGTATGCGTTATGTTCGGGTTGGCCGGGAAGTCGATGGTGACCGGTGCCGTGCCATCGCCAAAGTCCCATATCCACTGGTTGATGTAGGATGAGAATCCGGTAGGTACAAACGACTGGTTGAAGAAATTCACAGGGATACCCACGCAGCTTGCCGGCGAGTAGGTGAAATCAGGAACAGGCTTCGGATTCACGGTTACCTGCTTGGTTACCGAGTGGATACATCCGTTTGAATTGACCACGGTAAGGGTTACCGAGAAGGTTCCGAAGGCGCCATAGGTATGCACCGGCGATTGCAGGGTGGAGTGGGTTCCGTCGCCGAAATCCCAGGCATAGGAGATGATGGTGCCACCATTGGCCAGGGAAGCATCCGTAAAGACCGTCGAATTGCCTTCGCAGGCGGCAGTATTGGTGAAATCTGCAGTAGGCAGGGCGTTGATAATCACATGAATGGTATCTGATTTCGTACACCCGTTGGTACTCATGATATTCAGCACTACGGTAAAGTTGGAGGCCGAGGTGAAGGAGTGGTTCGGGTTTTGCAGGGTGGATGTATTGTTGGCTCCCGATAAAGGATCGCCGAAATCCCAGTTCCAGGTCTGGATACTGCCGCCGCCGTTGGTCTGTGACAAATCGGTGAAATGAACGATCTGGCCCAGGCAGGTGGTGCTCGAATAGGTGAAATTGGCAATCGGTGAGGGAATACTGTTAACTGTTTTGGTAATGGAGTCGGTACAGCCGTTGGTGGTCGTCACAATAAGTTTCACTACATGCGCCGTGGCTGTTCCGGCAAAGGTATAGATCATATTGGGCGAAGCCGGGTAATTGATGGTCTGGCGGGCGGTTCCGTCGCCAAAGTCCCACACCCATTTGTTGATGTATCCTGAGAAACCTGACGGGATGAACGAAAGGTCGGTAAAGGTCACCGGGTTGCTGATGCAGCTGGCCGGCGAGAAGGTGAACTCCGCAACAGGGTTCGGGTGTACCGTTACCTGCTGGGTGATCGTCTGGGTACAGCCGTTTGAGTTGATGATTGTCAGGGTTGCATTGTAAACGCCATAGGTTGAATAGGTATGCAGCGGTGATTGCAGGGTGGAGGTGCCTCCATCGCCGAACACCCAGGAATAGGATACGATGGCCGAAGCGTTCGGCACCGAAGTATCGGTGAACTGGGTTGCTGTTCCGGCACAGGCTGCCGTTGCCGTAAAGGCGGCGACAGGCAGGGCATGGATGGTGATGTAGGTGGTGTCGGTAAAGCTGCAGCCATTGGCATTGGTAACGGTGAGCGCTACATGATAAACCCTAGCCGTGGCAAAGATATGCGAGGGGCTTGGCGATGTTGAAGTATTGTTCAGGCCTGAAATCGGGTCATCAAAGTTCCAGAGCCAGCCTACGATATTTCCGCCGCCGTTGGTCTGCGAAAGGTCGTTGAACTGAACCACCTGGGTGGCGCAGGTTGCCGAACCCGGCACAACTTCGAAAGCTGCTGTAGGTGAAGGAATAACATTGACGGCATGGGTAATCGAATCGGTACAGCCAAAGCTGGAGGTAACGGTAAGTTTTACGGTGAAATTATAAACCCCGATCGGGAAGGTATGTCCTACATTAGGGGTGCTGGGGAGGTTCACCGTGGTGGTGGTTCCATCGCCCCAGGTCCATACCCAGCGGGTGATATATCCGGGGAAACCTGCCGGTACAATCGACTGGTCGGTAAACTGAACCGGGGTGCCGTCGCAGGTAGGCGAGGCAAAGGAGAAGCCCGGAACCGGAAGTGGCATTACATTCACCGTCTTTGAGAGTGAATTGGTACAGCCGTTAACATCGGTTACGGTAAGGATCGAAGTGTAGGTGCCGGCAGCGGCATACAGATGGGACGCCGTGGTTGGATTGGCCGAATGGATGGTACCGTCGCCGAAATCCCAGTCCCACGTGGCAATATTGGCCGGGGTCATCACGCTGAGGTCGGCTGAGAAGGTGACCACCTGGTTTTTACAACTGTTGTTGGTAAGGGTATAGGCAACCGGTACCGGTGAGTGGACAAACACATCTTCGGCGATGGTATCGGTACAGTTATTGACGTTGTCGGTAACCCGCAGTCTTACCCAGTAGTGGCCAAAGCCGCTGAAAACGTGCGAAGGGTTCTGCAGAACCGAGTTGTTATAGGTTCCTGATCCGGGATCCTTGAAATCCCAGTCCCACTGGATGATATTTCCGGATGTGGAGAACGACAGGTCGGTAAAATAGACCGCCTGGTTGGCACATGCGTAGGTATTGGGGAAGGATGCGTTGTTTGAGAAGGTGAAGTTGGCAGTAGGCAGCGGGTAAACGACTACCTGGATGCTGAAGGATTCGTAGAAATTGGTGATGTAGGTTACCGTGCGGGTTACCGTGAAGGTGCCGGCCTGGGTGTAGACATGGGTGGCAAAAACCGGGAAGAAGGATGCCTGGCAGGGTGTTGCTCCGTAACATACGGTGTTGCCGTCGCCAAAGTCCCAAACCTCCTTGACAATATTGCCGCCGGGGATCTGCGGGGTGAAGTGCATGGTATCGCCGATACATTTAGGAGAATCGGTGACGAAGAAGGCCGACTGGGTTCCCAGGATACTGACCTGCTGCTGAATACTGTTTGAACATCCGTTGATGGCGTCGGTGGCGGTAAGGGTTACGAGGAAATTTCCTGGTCCCTGATAAACATGCGAAGGATTTGGTCCGTAGCCATAGGTTCCGTCGCCATAATCCCATACCAGGTTGTTTCCGACGGAGGCACCCGTAATGTTATGGAAGAGGATTTCCCAGTTCTGGGTACCGTTCTGGAAGGTAAAGTTAACCGCTGGTTTGGGGTTCACCACCAGCGCAGGGCTGATGGTATAGGTATTGGCACATCCGTCGGTATTGGTAACCTGCAGGCTTACCGGGTAGGTTCCCAGGGCGCTGAACATGTGGGTTGGATTGGGATCCGTCGAGCTGTTTGAACCCGATAAAGGATCGGAGAAGTTCCACAGGAAATTGCTGATCTGGCTGCCGCCGTTCAGGGTACTGGTATTGGTGAAGGCAACGGCTTCGCCCAGGCAGGCGTTTCCAACAAGGAAACTGGCCATAGGGGCGGGATTGACCGAAACCGGCTTGATGAAATATTCAGAAATGCAGTTGTTTGAGTTTGTAACCCTGAGTTTTGCACTGTAGGTGCCAAGGGCCAGGTATTTATGGTTGATGGCCTCCGCAGGGTTTGTGCTGGTATAGGAGGTACCGTCGCCATAGATCCAGTCAAGCTGGGTAATTGTTCCTATCGGGGTTACCGAAGTTGTGGTGAATTGGGTTGCTTCACCCAGGCAGGCGATGGTGTTGGTAAAAGATGCGGTTGGGATCGTGTTGTCAATGGTAATGTCTTTGGTGAAGGTTGCCGTGCAATAGGGGGTATTGACAATGGTCAGTTTGACATGATGTACGCCAAAAGTGCTGAAAACATGCGATACGGTAGGCAGCGTTCCTGTATTTACCAGGTTGCTGGAACCGGAGGTAGGATCGTCAAAATCCCATTCATAATAGCGGATCGTGATCGTATTGTCAGGGTTGGTTATAGGTTTAGGCAGGGAAGCCGAAGCATCAAACGACATGGGGTTATAGAGGCAGTTGTTCGGTTGGGGCTGGGCCGAATTGGAAAAGGTGGCAACCGGTTTATACTGGTCGGGGTTGACATAGACGTAATCGGTGATCATATCGGATTGTCCGGCTGAATTGGTAACCGTAAGGGTAACCGTGTAGGTTACGCCTGAGGTTGGCGGAAAGGTGTGTTGCAAAACGCCGTAGGTAGTTCCAGAAACTATAGGGGAGGCATCTCCGAAATTCCAGGAATAGGTGACATTCGGGTCGGCAGAAACGGAAACATTCCCCGTGAAATTCACGATATTGTAATAACAGCCGCCTGTCGGATCAAATTCGTAATAAAAGTAGGCATGAAGCAAGGGCTGAACCTTGATGGTCTTCGTAGCGACTTTTCCGATGCATCCCGCAAAAGCAGGATCATTGTTCACCTCGGTTACCTGCACCGTATAGGTGCCCACGGTCTGCCATTTCACCTGGAGCTGGTTTTGGGTGGTTGATCCCAGAATGGTCCTCCCCGCTACAGGCGTAACCACCCACTGATAGGAATGAGTCGGCGTGCCGGTGGTAGCCGGCGTGGAATAGGTGTAAATGACCGACGAGGCATTCTGATCACATGCAATGTCAGCGCCTGTAATGGTTGGCTGTGTGTCCGGACAATCCTGTGCCCATACCGAAGGGGTTGCTGCTACCAGCAAAAAGGACAGAAGAATGCAGTGGATAAATCGATGGAACATAAGTTTGGAATTTGTAGACGGTTACGCTCTGTTGTTTTATACTCGAATATACGACAAAAGTTTCACTCAAAAAGTTGCCTGTAAGGTAGAATTCCTTACGATAAAAATTCTACACAATCTCTGAATCAACAAAATTAACAAAATATTAATAAATATCGACACGTACAGACAACCCTAACACAAATATTTTTGTCAGAATATAAAAGATTTAAAATATTTTGTTTTTGCGTGAATCCTTGTATTTTTGCATTTACCAATACTAATCCCATGAAAAATATTGTCATCGTCTGCTCAGTGATCATAGTATCCTCATTATTAGTCCTTTCCGGATGTGTTAAAAAAACGACAGAAACTCCCTGCAGCGGTAAAGGTGTGCTTAGTGTGGAAAACAAACTCGATTCTGCCCTTTCGGTCCAAATCGCCCAGACGCACAATACGATGACCGTTGACAAGGATTACACCCTACCCTTCTCACTGACTGGTAACCAGCCCTATACGCTCACCATCGATGGTCCCCAATACCATAAGGACACCACTATTATGGTGTTGTATTGTGACAACAAATTGTTGATCATTAAGAAATAGGCCTCCTATTTATCAAATCGGAGTTTGCTGAAATAAAATACCAAGCGCTTGTTATTCGTCGCCAGGGCGATATTTTTTATCTCCTGGTAACCATAGGTGATAAAATAGTTTCCATACCAGGAGATCAGTTTCGCCTTTGATTCGGAAATCAGCTTTTCATCAGGGTATAAAAGGTCGACCGGACCAAAATCAGTCTTTTCAACAACCCTGTTTTCATGAATTATTTTTGTACCGACCATGCCATCACTGACATAACATAACACCAGGTCCTGCTGGGAAGGGAAGAGCACGACCTTCGGCGACAATTCAAGCGATACCAGGTTCCTGATTTCAAATGTGTTGTCCCAAAGCATTTTCCCGCTTTTATCAAACCCCACAATAATGGTATTGTAGAACCTGTAGCCATCAAATACGGAAAAACTGTTGGTATAGGGTCTGCCATAATAGTCAAAATCGGTGAAACTTTCAGTATGATATTGAGGTGAAAAGACCTCTGCAACCAGTATGAGCTGTTCCTGCCAGGGATATACCCCGTGGAGAAGGATCGATAAGTCAAGCGAATATTCCGACAGGGTTTTATTTTTTCTAAGCGCTTTTTTTTTCAGGTTCATTATCTCGCGTTCTGTGAGCAGGCTGTTGGCATTGGACATCTCCAGGAAATTATAGAAATTCAGCGATTTCTGGGCTCCGTTTGCCACCGTGCTGGTGAAAAATCCGGCAGAGGCATCGGTAACTTTATTTTTCTGGCCCGAAAGGGTAACAAACTCCCCGTAGCTGCCCATGACCAAACCGGGTGAAGCAGAGGGATCAGGTATTATAACATGTGTTAAATCGCGGCTGAAATCCTGCGACCCGATCAATATTTCACTTTTAATGAGTCCGGCGGTATCATAACGAACGAGGTACTGTTCAATACTCTTTTTCGACAACGGCCGGCTGACAACGGTCGAAACAGTCGCTCCCACCGAATCAGGCTGCATCCATTTGATGCCTATCTGGGTTCCCTGCCCCAGCGGGAAGCCATGAACCAGCCCCGATGACAATTTAATATTCAGTATTTTGCCTGCCTGCCCTTTCATATTACAGCCCAGCCACCCTCTCCCCTTTTGAAGTCCAAAGGCGACTACCTCTGCATCCTGGTTAATCTTCCCTGCATTCAGGATCATGGTACCCTTGCCGGGGACAATCCGTAAAATCTGGAAATCGTTTTCAGTTCCACGCGTTTTCCCTGTGTGGAGGAACAACAGTGCCAGGGTATCCGCCCCGGATTGCTGGAACCTGAATTCCATATCGTTCAACAGCGGGATATTTTTCACCCATTGCAGCTGAAGGTTGGTGTCGTAGAGGGAAAAATACCATTTTATCCTGGTTTCATCGGCTATCTCCTGGCTTCTGAAAAACAGGATCATTCCTTTTGTTCCGCAGGGGATCACCCGGTAAGTTTCATTGACCGACCTGGCGGGAATTTCAACACGCAGGGGTTTGTCGCTGAAATCCTTTGCGGCGGGGACCTGCGCCAAAACCGGAAATGAGGAGAGTGAAGAAAGGATCAATAGCAATAACTGTAATCGCCGCATGACAACATCGTTTCTGGTAAAAATACACTAAAACAAGTATTTCAGATCTTCCCGGCATCCGAAATTCCGGGTTGAACAGAGGGGAAGATCCTCAATGCTGTTCCGATCCGGTTACAAAAGTAGGTAAAAAAAAAGGTTGCCCCGCAAGAGACAACCTTTTCTTGATTTCAGGCAAGGTATTACCGGACAACCAGTTTCCTGACTTCGGTGGTTTTTGTATCGGGAGAATAAACCTTTACAAAATACATGCCCGTGGTAAACGAGGAAAGATTTAATGAATAACGCTGCTGATCGGTGGTAGTTTCAAACACAACATTGCCCACTACCGACATTACCCTGATCTCTTTCTGACCGGTTTTGTCGAATACGAGCGAGCATTTGCCGAAAGCAGGATTCGGGCTTATGGTAAAGCTGTTGTCTTTGGCGGAATGTTCGTTCATCCCGATAATCAGGTCCCCGGTGATGACGATGTCATCAAGTTCCCAGGTGGAGGATGCCGTGGCATCGGAGGTATATTTGAACCCGATATAAACATGGGTTCCGTTGGTGCCGCTCACATTCACCGAGCCTGAAGGGGCCCAGACAAAATTCCCGGTTGACCATGCAGGTGATAAGGCAGTCCAGGTAAAGTCACCAGGATTGGTTAATCCGTCATAATCGTTGGAAATAAGGCATTCCAGCGGGGCTCCTGCATATTTGTATGCCGAAACGAAGGTCAGAACCTCATTGGTGTAGAGGTTGAAATTCATGGCGGGAGAGATCAGCCAGTCTTCATTGACATTGTTGACGCCGGCTGCATAACCGCTCATACTGGCGAAGGGGTTGTTGGTCAGATGGATGGAGTCGATGCTCCAAACCTGCGCACCTGTTATGTTCTTCACGATCCAGTTGGCAAAGGTCTTGTTGGTAAAGTGGATGCTGTCGATAATGGTGGTAGGCGGCGTGGTGGCAGATGCTGAAGGAGCCGTTCCGTCGGTTTTGTAATTGATGAGCGAACCGGAGTTTGTGTAGGGATAAATCTTAAAATAGTATTTCTTGTTGGAAGGCAGGTTGCCAAAGGTGCCATGCTGAACACCCTGCAGGATGTTAAGGGCGCCATGACCATCGGCCAGGTTAGGATCATCAGGAACAGGAGTTCCGTCAACCGGAGCTGTAATATTATTCTGATCGCTTGCAAGCAGCAGGTAGGCAGTGGGTAACTGGGCTCCGGTAGCATCGACCCAGGTACAGTTAATGGTGAAAGGGCTCGGTGTTGCTGTGAAAGCCGTAGGATAGTTGGTGGGTTCCGGGATCGGGCCTCCGCTGTAGGCAGTCCAGATAATATTGTCGATGGTAGCCTGTCCTGAGGCGGCACTGTCGGCCTGGGTAATCAGGATGGTGAAATCTCCGGGGGTGTTAACGGCGATCGGGCCGCTGTTGTTCAGGGCTCCCTGGGTCGTGCTGGTGAAGGTTCCGACGGCAAGACCGTTGATTTTTACCACCAGGTTAACATGCGTCGTGAAGGGTTGTTTATAATCGAATGACAGGGTTCCGCAACCATTGTGCAGGGTGCCGGAAAGGACTTTGGCCATGGGGTTCCTGGCCTTGCCCAGGGTGGGGGAAGGTGCGATGATCACAGAGTCCCCGCGGCACTGTTTGTAGGTCCAGGTTGAACCATCCAGCCCAAGAAACGTACCATCATGGTAAGCATTGGCTGTTTCAGGATAATTAGTAAAAGGTTCATTGCCCTGGCCGATGGCCCATAAACCAATAAACATGAAGGCTATTAAAGCTAGTAACTGTTTTTTCATGGAAATAATTTTAATAAATGATTATTGAACGATTAATTTTTGTGTGTTGATAATTCCTGTTTTCTGATCCAGGGTCTGAACAAAATAGAGTCCGCCGGTAAGCTGTGGTAGGTTGAGTTCGGTAACCTTTGAATCGGTGGTCGTTGAGGCAACGGTAATGCCGGAGGATGAAATCACTGAGATGTCATAAACCGACTGGGTCCCGAAGGTAAGGGTGAATTTGCCATTGATACTCGGGTTCGGGTAGATCGAGAAACTGCTTTTCCCGTTCAACCCGGCAATTCCGCTGGGTCCGACCTGCATGAACATCGGTTTGTATTTTATACTGTGTCCGGCATTATTGGTAACGGTCAGTTTTACATCATAGCTGCCCATAACATTGTACTGGATCGGGGGCGGCGTTTTTCCGGTAAAGGTCTCCGGCCATCCCCTTTCAAACTCCCAGTACCAGATAGCGGCATTGGCGGAAGAGGCATCGGTGAAGGTAACCGACTGGCCGACCACGATGGTTGAGTCGGTCACATGGAAGTTGGCCACGGGTGCATAAGAACAACCAGCAAGCGGGGAGGCGAACAAAGAATCGCCCAGGGCAGTTTTCGACTGGTATTCGATGGCATGACGCCAGTTGGCAGCGAGGGCATTGTTCGAATTCGGATCACAGAGTTCAAGCGAGGGTCCCTTGCCGTTTGCCAGGGTATCCCAGGGCAATGTCGGCATATAATAGACAGAATCAAGCACATAACCATAAAGATCCTTCAGCACAATGGGTTCCCCCTGGTTGGTGAGGGCGCCGCCGACATTCCATTGGTAGGAGGAAACGCCGTAGTAAGTGGTAAGAAAGGCAGAGCTCTTTCCCACCATCACATAGCCCTGAGGGTTCAGGGTCATTGCGGGAAAGGTAAAATCGACCCCCTTGCTGAAGTAGAAGCCGGTCATATTGACCGGTTGGGTACCGTTGTTATAGAGTTCAATGAATTCAAGGGAATCGGTGCCGATAATCGGCGACCGGTAGTTGATCTCCGTGATCACGATCGGGGCATTGGTCGGGCCGGTTACATGAATATAGTTATTCTTGCAGGTGGTTTGGGTTCCCCATTGGTTGCTTGCGGTAAGGCAAACTGTGTAATCGCCGGTATAGTTATAGGTGATGCCGGTCGGGTTTTTAACCGTTGAGGTGTTCGGAACACCGCCATTGAACGACCACGACCAGGTATCGGGACAGTATTTTGTGGAGTCAAAAAAGTTAATGGACTGGCCGATAGAGACATTGACATTGCTTGCGGAAAAATTAGGCAGTGGCGCCATGATTTCGCAAAGGGTGCTGAAGGTGATGTCGGCGCCGTAACCGGTAGCTGCCGCATTGGTTGCATAGGCTCTCAGGTGGTAGGTTGAATTGGGCAGCAATCCTGTCATATTGCTGGTAAAGGCTCCCAGTGTACCCGGTTCTACGGTATGGGCGCCCGACGCTGTCGGGTTTGCGGTAAGGCTCCAGCATAAACCACGGGCAGTGATCGGAGAACCGCCGTCGTTGGTCACATTCCCGCCACCGGTAGCTGAATTGAAGGAGATATTGGTAACTGCCGGGTTAGTGGTAACCGTTGGTGTCGTAGGTCCTGCCGGTGTAAGCGGTGTGTCGCCGCTGGTGAGGATCACCACATCGCGGCGCAGGGCTGTCGTGGTGTTGGCACCGCTGCCCCAGATGCCCGTGGCACTGGTATTGAAGGCATAAACAGTATTGTCGGCATTGCGCGATTCAACACGCCGCACGCCATTGGGATTGTTGGCCCCGATCGGGATCACGGCGACATAATCGCCGGCAGCGCTGGTGCCGGCCTGCATATAGACATCGTTTACCGCGGTCGGCAATTCGGAGTTGGTCGACTGGGTCGGGATCATCGGCCTGATCATATAGGCAAACAAGGGGTCGCCCGTACCTGCAACATTGTCGTACATCAGCATGTATTTGCCATTGGAGGGGGTCAGCGAACTGCCCTTGACAAAACAACCATCGTCGGTGGTGGCCGTGGTTCTCGCCGTAACGGCGATATCGAGGGCGGTCATAAGTTTGGCGCCCACAAACAGTGGCGAACTTGGCATGGAGCCCCCGGCTACAACCCAGCCGAGCCTTATATTGTGCTGCTGGCCTGCGTCGAAGCGCGTCCCGTTACCGGTAGGCTGGTAAAAAACCCATACAGCGCCCGAACTTCCGGTTGCATCGGTGGTAAAATAATTCAAAAGACTGGTCGTCCCGCTGAAGGCGGTGACATTCCAGAAATTCCCGGCACCGTAACTGGTTGCAGGATCCGTGGTAAGGCCCAGCCCAGGCTTCAGATCATAGGAGGTGTTCGGGGTAAGTCCGTCAATTTTAAAGCAAACGGCAAAGGCTGTTCTTGCATTGTTGGTCGCGGCAGCGGTTTTACTGCCGAAATACTTGGGAATTACCAGTTCTGTAACAGTCTGGGCGAAACCATTTGCAAAAAAGATCAGCATCAGTATGGTTAGCCCTAAGCTTGTAAATCGTTGTTTCATATCGGTATAGAGGTTAAAATGACCGCCGGGGAAATAATATACAAAAATGCTAATAATTTTTGGATTGTATGTCAGTATTTTATTAACAAATGATTAAATCATCGGCCATTCTTGTCTCTTTTTTCACAAAACTCAACATTCCCTCTTCCTGACTGAAAATCTTTGCAGCTGTTGTTTTTTGAAATCATGAACCCGGGGAGGGGTAAAAAAGAAAAAGGCCGGTCGCTTTGCAGGATCAGCCTTTTCCAGGTATGGTCGTCAGAAAGGGTTATTTGTCTTTAACCTCTTCAAAATCAACATCCGTAACTTCATCATTACCGGAGCCTTTCGGTCCCTGCTGGTTCGGTCCCTGTTCGGTATGCGGACCGCTGTGCTGGTCGCCGGGCGCCCCGCTCTGGGATGCATTTTTGTACATCTCTTCGCTGGCGGTCTGCCATACGGCGTTCAGGTTGGCCATGGCTTTGTCGATGCCTTCGAAATCGCGGTTTTTATGCGCATTTTTCAACGCTTCAACAGCGGCTTCGATAGGAGCCTTTTTTTCGGCCGGAATCTTGTCGCCGAATTCCTTCAGCTGTTTCTCGGTCTGGAAGACCAGGGTGTCGGCCTGATTCAGTTTATCAACCTCCTCCTTTACCTTCTTATCGGCATCGGCATTGGCCTGGGCCTCTTCGCGCATTCTGCGGATATCCTCGTCGGAAAGACCAGAAGATGCTTCAATCCTGATCTGCTGGGATTTCCCGGTTGCCTTGTCTTTCGCCGTAACATGAAGGATGCCGTTGGCATCGATGTCGAAGGTTACTTCGACCTGTGGGATTCCCCTGGGTGCAGGCGGGATGCCGTCAAGGTGGAACCGGCCGATACTTTTGTTCTGGTTGGCCATGGGCCTTTCTCCCTGGAGAATATGGATCTCTACGGAAGTCTGGCTGTCGGCGGCTGTTGAGAACACCTCCGATTTCCGGGTAGGGATGGTCGTATTGGATTCGATCAGCCGGGTCATGACACTGCCCAGGGTTTCGATACCAAGTGAGAGGGGGGTAACATCAAGCAGCAGTACATCCTTGACCTCGCCGGTAAGAACACCACCCTGGATGGCGGCGCCGATGGCAACCACTTCGTCGGGGTTCACCCCTTTTGAAGGTTCTTTTCCAAAGAGATCGCGTACCAGTTTCTGAACGGCCGGGATCCGGGTCGAGCCGCCGACAAGGATCACCTCATCCACTTCGGAGGCCTTCAATCCCGCATCCTGCAGGGCTTTCTGGCACGGAGCAATGGTTGATTGCATCAGGGAATCGATCAGTTGTTCGAATTTCGAACGGTTCAGTTTTTTCACAAGGTGCTTGGGAACTCCGTCAACCGGCATGATATAGGGCAGGTTGATCTCCGTTTCCATCGAGCTGGAAAGTTCAATCTTGGCCTTTTCGGCGGCCTCTTTCAGGCGCTGCAGGGCCATCGGGTCCTTGCGCAGGTCAAGACCTTCATCTTTCAGAAACTCGTCGGCAAGCCAGTCGATGATCATATGGTCAAAGTCATCGCCGCCCAGGTGGGTGTTCCCGTTGGTCGACTTAACCTCGAACACTCCCTCGCCCAGTTCCAGGATGGAAATATCAAAGGTTCCGCCGCCAAGGTCGAACACGGCGACCTTGATGTCTTTGTGTTTTTTATCCAGGCCGTATGCCAGTGCGGCAGCGGTAGGCTCGTTGATGATACGTTTCACGGTTAATCCAGCAATTTCGCCGGCCTCCTTGGTAGCCTGGCGCTGTGAATCGCTGAAATAGGCAGGAACGGTGATAACCGCCTCCTTAACCTCCTGGCCAAGGTAATCCTCGGCAGTCTTCTTCATTTTCTGAAGAACGATGGCGGAAATTTCCTGGGGTGTATATAACTTACCGGTAATATCCACACGGGGCGTATTATTTTCCCCTTTTGCTACCATGTAAGGCACGCGTAATATCTCTTTCTGAACCTGGTCCCAGGTTTCACCCATGAACCGTTTGATCGAAAAAACGGTGTTTTTCGGGTTGGTGATGGCCTGACGTTTTGCAGGGTCGCCTACTTTGCGTTCGCCGTTATCGGTAAAGCCGACAACCGACGGTGTTGTTCTTCTCCCTTCGCTGTTTGGAATAACGACAGGTTCGTTCCCCTCCATGACAGCCACACATGAGTTGGTGGTTCCAAGATCGATGCCAATAATTTTTGCCATATTAATAATCTCCTTTCAGGTGTACAATAAATTCAACACAATTTGACCTCAGATAGTCAATCATTGTGCCAAAACAAAATTGCTGACAGGCAGGTGACAAAACGACAGGAATAGTGGGAAAATGGAGGAGCAGCGGTTAAAACCCGTGACCTACGGTATAGTGGTTGACTTTAAGAAAGGCCTTTGTCTGTGCGCTGGGGAAAATAGAATCCACCACTTTTGTGTATCTCGAGGAGAACAGGCCAAGACCATTGTTGATATCGGTAAAGGCCGGCTTTTCCTGAACGAGCGACAGGGAGGGTTCGGTAACCTCCATATAGGTATTGAGGGTGTCGGAGGCAACTGAAAAAATAAACTGGCATTTATAGGCAACGCGTGTCAGTACCGTAGTGGTGTCAATCAGTCCGCCAACAACCGAATAAAATCCGTCATCGGGGAAGTACTGGTCAAAAGGCTGTGTACTCTGGGCATCCAGCGCCATGATCTTGTTGTCGACGACCCAGTCGATATAGTTTGTGTCCTTTTTCTGCACCCCTGATTTCGGAAATTCAACATAGAAAAACCTGATCATCAGCTGGTAGCGCTTGGCATTTTTGGCCGGCGCCCACCTGACCTCCGTCATGTGCCCCCCCGGGGTGAAGGTGATCAGGCTGTTGATCTGCGGACGCATTATTTCAAAGTCATGGATCAGCAGAGTTTGCGAAGTGATTAATTTCCCTGTCTTTATATTCCTGATATACAGATTGTATCGGTAATTTTCGTTCAGTTTCGCCTTTGTATAATACATCAGCTGGTTGGGATAATAAAAGATCGAATCGCCTTTTTGTTTATTACGGATGGTGATGGTGTCGCAGAAATAGGAGTTGACAAACAGGGAGCCGTTGTATTCATCCAGCTTTACCTCAAGTTTATCAGGGTATGTGCTCGAGTCGGCAATTTTAGCAAACTTCAGGGCGTCGCCGGGCCCGAGAAAGGCTTTGGTAATTTTGATATAGGTCGTATCGGCCGATTGGTCAAGCAGTCCGTAAACTACGGTAATGTCTTTCCAGTTGGCATTGACATTCAGCTCCTTGTTACACGAGAAAAGGGCAGTGAGCAGCAGCAGCAGGGGGAGTATTACTTTAATAGAGCGCATCCGGATCTATATTTGGTATTTGGCAAAAGTACATAAAAATATTGTAATTTTGCTATCCAAAATAAAATTATGGCTATCCAGAAATCCTTCCGGGATGTGACCAAGGTCACTACCCATGTGCTTCAGGAGATGAAGTTCAAAGGTGAAAAAATTGCGATGCTGACGGCATATGATTATTCATTTGCCAGGATCCTCGACAGCACCGGGATTGATGTGATCCTTGTCGGCGATTCCGCGTCCAACGTGATGGCCGGCCATTCCTCCACCCTGCCGATCACCCTCAACGAGATGATCTATCACGGGTCGTCGGTGATACGCGCGGTGAAGCGCGCCCTGGTCGTGGTTGACCTTCCCTTCGGCACCTACCAGGGCAATTCAAAGGAGGCCCTTAATTCGGCGATCCGCATCATGAAAGAGGCAGGGGCCGATGCCGTAAAACTTGAAGGCGGAAGGGAGATCCTCGAATCGGTTGACCGTATCCTTTCGGCAGGGATCCCGGTGATGGGACACCTGGGGCTTACCCCGCAGTCGATCCATAAATTCGGAACCTACGTGGTGAGGGCCACCAACGAGGATGAGGCGGCCAAGCTGCTTGAAGATGCTCACCTGCTCGAAAAGGCAGGTTGTTTTGCCATCGTACTGGAAAAGATCCCGGCCCGGCTGGGTGGCATTGTAACCGCTGCGCTGAAAATCCCGATCATCGGCATCGGCGCCGGCAGGGATGTTGACGGGCAGGTACTCGTGCTGCACGATATGCTGGGCATCACCCTCGAATTTTCCCCCCGTTTTCTGCGCCGGTATCACAACCTTTCCGAAGAGATCCGCGGCGCGGTCAACACCTACATCGACGATGTAAAAACCCTCGACTTTCCCAATGAGAAAGAGCAGTATTGAACAGGATATATTATACGAAGACAACCACCTGATCATTCTCAACAAGCGGCCCTCCGATATTGTCCAGGGAGATAAAACAGGCGACACTCCCCTGAGTGAGCTCCTGAAAGGTTATCTTAAGCAGAAGTTCAACAAACCTGGTGAAGTTTTCCTCGGCGTGGTGCACCGGCTCGACAGGCCGGTAAGCGGCGCGCTTGTATTTGCACGTACATCCAAAGCATTGACCAGGTTAAACATCATGCTGCGCGACGGGGAAATGCACAAAACTTACTGGGCCGTGGTTAAAAACAAACCCGGCAGCCCCGAAGCCCACCTGGTCCAGTATATGACCCGGAACGAGGAAAAGAACAAGTCGTTCGTTCATAACAGCCCTGTTGCCGGCTCCCAGAAGGCGGAGCTGATTTACCGGGTGATCGGCCAGAGCGATCTTTATTACCTGCTGGAGGTAAACCTGCTCACAGGACGGCATCACCAGATCAGGGCCCAGCTTGCCGCCATGGGCTGCCCGGTGAAGGGCGACCTGAAATACGGGTACCCTCGTTCAAACCCGGGCGGCTTTATCCACCTGCATGCCAGGACGATCGAATTTATTCATCCTGTCAAAAAGGAGATGGTCAGGATCACGGCCGATCCCCCTGACGATAAGCTATGGAATTATTTCTGTTCAACTTTTAAATCATGAACGGGATACACTACGATACCGATACTACCTTCACCATGCAAAGCATGGCAGCCCCGGATGTAGTCTATGCCGGGTCGCCGTTTGCCGGGCACCTCCTTCGTCCGGGGGATTTCAAAACCAACCTGGCAGAGCGCCTCCAGCCCGACTGGATTTTGGGGATCCTGCTCCTTTGCTTTATCCTGCTGGCATGGACCCAGGTGTTCTATCACAAGCGTATCAGGCAGGTATTCCGGGCTCCCTTCTCCAAACGCTTTATCAACCAGCTTACCCGTGACGGGAACCTTTTTAAGGAAAGAATTTCGGTGACACTTGGCATCATATACCTACTTACCTTTTCGCTGCTGCTGTACGAATTCAACGAACAGATCCTGAAAATAGATTTCAGGATCATCCATGGCGCACCTTTATTCGGCGCGATCACCCTCGCCAACCTGGTCGTCCTGACTGTCAAAGTGTCGCTGGTACAGCTGATAGGCAGGGTATTCAAAACCCGGGAAACAACTTACAACTACCTGCTGAACCTGCTTATTTTCGCGTTGCTGACAGGCCCCCTGATGCTGGGAATACTGATATTAATCCTCTACCTGAAACTGCCGGTTTTCTTATATATATGTTTGGTAGCCTTTATTTTAATCTTTATTTTCAGGTTTGTACGCGGCTTTTTTATAGGGATAGCCGTAACCAAATTTTCGTATTTATTTTTATTTGTTTATCTTTGCAGTCTCGAAATTTTACCCCTGCTGGTTATTATCAAGATTTTACTCAATCTGGCGCAACCCGCGGGGGTCTAAGTATTCTGAGAATGTGAACGCAAATAACCTACGGCCTTGAAAGTAAAGAATATCCTCGTTTCCCAGCCTCAGCCTATCGATTTTGAGAAATCACCATATGGCGAAATTGCACGGAAATTCAATGTCAACATCACCTTCCGGAAATTTTTCAAAATTGAAGGGATACCTGCCAAGGATTTCCGTAAAGACCGGGTTAACATTCTCGATTATTCGGCCGTCATTTTCACCTCCAGGAACGCAGTAGACCATTATTTCAGGATCTGCAAGGAGATGCGTGTTGAAGTGCCTGAAACCATGAAGTACTTCAGCATCTCCGAATCAACCGCCTATTACCTCCAGAAATATGTTCAGTTCCGTAAGCGCAAGATCTTCCACAGTAAGGAAAACTATGCCAATCTTATTGAATTGATCAAGAAGCACAAAACCGAAAAATTCCTGCTGCCCTGTTCCGACATCCACAAGCAGGAAATTCCCAGGATGCTGGCGGAAAACAAGATACAGTACAAGGAGGCCATTATTTACCGCACCCTAGCCAGCGATCTTTCGGATATTGACATTCACAACTATGACCTGCTGGTGTTTTTCAGCCCTTCAGGGATCAAATCGCTCTTTAAGAATTTTCCTGACTTCGTGCAGGGGGATACGGCAATCGGTGCCTTTGGCAATTCCACCCACAAGGCGATACAGGATATGGGGTTGATTCTCAATGTCGAAGCGCCAACCCAGGTGGCCGCCTCCATGACCACTGCCATCGAACAATTTCTGCAAAACGAAGCCAAAAAGAAATAACCGTTGCATTTCCCTGGCTCCGGACCGAAAAGCAATACTCCGGCGATCGTACCATAACCGATGAGGCAAACATTTTCAAAAGATGAGCGGCTCCGCAGCCATCGACTGATCAGCAAGCTGTTTGCAGAGGGTTCCACCTTTTATCTCAAACCATTTCGCATCACCTGGATGAGGCAGTCCGAAGCGGGTGCCTCGCCGGTTGAAGTGATGATGAGTGTGCCCAAGTACAACTTCCGCAGGGCGGTCAGCCGGAACCTGATCCGCAGGCGTATGAAGGAGGCTTACCGGCTCAACAAACAACTGCTTTATTTCTCTCCCGCTGTTGCGCAAGGGCGCCTGGTGATGTGCATCACCTACACCGCCAAAGAAATTGTTCCCTTCGACCTGATCAGGGAAAAAATAATCTTACTTTTACAGCGTTTAATAGAAGAAAATGAAAAGATTGCCAGGTAGATTTTTCATTTTCCTGATCCGTTTTTACCAGGGCGCCATATCCCCCTACCTGATGCCTTCGTGCCGTTATACCCCGAGTTGTTCGGAATATGGCATCGAGGCCATTAAAAAACATGGCGCGATCAGGGGTGGCTGGCTGACCCTCAAACGAATCGGAAGATGTCAGCCCTGGGGAGGAAGCGGTTACGATCCGGTGCCTTAACATGACCGGATAAAACGCCCGCAGTTGATCAGGGAGGGTGAAAAGGGATAAATTAACCAATCATTAAAAAGAAAGAATGAGACGAGTTGCTGGATTTATATTACTGATTTTATTTACGGGACTGGGTGTCGGCAATGGTTTTTCGCAGGCGCCCAACCAACAGGGTTTTGAGATAATGAAGAACCTGGACATCTACTCCAACCTGATCAAGGAGCTGAACCAGGATTATGTGGATGAGATCAACCCGGGCGAACTCACCCAGAAGGGCATCGACGCCATGCTGGAATCGCTCGATCCCTATACCAATTTCATCCCCGAATCGCAGGTGGAGGATTACAAGTTCATCACCACCGGCCAGTACGGGGGCATCGGTTCGCTGATCCACCAGCAGGCCGATTATGTCGTGATCTCCGAACCCTATGAAGGGTCGCCAGCCCAGAAATCGGGGCTGAAGGCCGGTGACAAGATCACCGAGATCAATGGCAAGCAGGTCAAGGGGAAATCATACGAAGATGTGAGCGCCATCCTGAAAGGCCAGGCAGGCACGACGGTTCACCTGGTCCTGCTCCGTGACGGAGAAAGCAAGCCTGTCGAAAAAACCATCACCCGCGAAATCATCAAAATCGACAACATCCCCTACTACGGCATGGTGGATGAGCACACGGGCTACATAAAACTTACCGGCTTCACCCAAAACGCTGCCAAGGAGATGCGCCAGGCCTTCGTTAAACTGAAAGAGGGCAACGACCTGAAGGGGATTATCATCGACCTGCGCGGCAATGGCGGCGGATTGCTGAATGAAGCGGTCGACATCGCCAACCTGTTCGTGGAACGGGGGCAGGAGATCGTAAGCACCAAGGGGAAGATGGCCGATAAAAACCATACCCACCTGACCATGAACCCTCCGGTAGATCTCAACATCCCGCTGGTCGTGCTGGTTGACCATTCGAGCGCCTCGGCCAGCGAAATCCTGGCCGGATCGATGCAGGATCTCGACCGCGGCGTGATCCTTGGGCAGCGTACTTTCGGCAAAGGACTGGTGCAGAACGTGGTGCCGCTGTCGTATAATGCCCAGATGAAGATCACGGTGGCCAAATATTACATTCCCAGCGGGCGCTGCATCCAGGCGATCGACTATGCGCACAAGAAGAAGGACGGCTCCTTCGGGAAAATCCCCGATTCGCTGATCCGCGCCTTCAAAACCAAAAACGGCAGGATCGTATATGATGGCGGCGGACTGAACCCCGATGTGATCACCACGCCGCGCCGTTTCAGCAACGTTGCACTGGCCCTATACGGTAAATACCATATCTTCGATTTCGCCACGCGGTATGCCATGCAGCATCAGGTGATTCCGCCTGCCGAGGTATTTGAAATTGATGACTCCCTCTACAGCAGTTTCCTGGAATTCCTCAAGGGAAAGGACTATTCCTATACCACTAAAAGCGAACGCGCCCTTGACCAGCTGAAAAGCGAGGCGCTGAAGGAGAATTACTTCGACGCCATCACGGAAGAATATGGTCACCTGAAAAACCGCATGGACAAAGACAAGCAGGAGGACCTGAAAAAATACAGCGACCAGATCAGGGAGCTGCTGAAGCTGGAAATCGTTACGCGCTATTATTACCAGAAGGGCAAAATTGCAGCGGCCCTGAAGCATGATCCTGAAATTGCCAATGCCATCTCCACGATGAAGGATAGCGGCAGGTATGCGGCCATCCTGTCGGGAAAATATGTACAGCCGAAACCGGAAATCCCCGTCAAAGGTGATGAGGACGACGAGAATCCTGTTGATTAATCCGGGAATATGAGAACGTTTACACAAAGTATCGAATACCAGGTGTTCACCAGCGCAACAGAACTGGCTCCTTCCGACAGGGAACTGCTGGACAAGGCGCGCGAGGCGGTCGCCACCTCGCATGCACCCTATTCGCGGTACCACGTAGGAGCGGCCGTTCGGCTGGCCAACGGATTCATCGTTACCGGCAGCAACCAGGAGAACATGTCATTCCCGGCAGGGCTTTGCGCCGAGCGGGTTGCCGTGTTCGCCGCTGTTTCAAACCACCCCGGGATACCCATCGCCTCTATTGCCATCACGGCCATGGCCGATGCCTTCGAGGTGAACCGGCCTGTTCCGCCCTGCGGCATGTGCAGGCAGGCAATCGTTGAATTTGAAATGAAGTATGGCAATAAAATAAGGCTGATCCTGGGAGGACAATCCGGGGAGGTTTATGTGGTTCAAGGAATGGAAACCCTACTGCCGATGACCTTTCATGAAGACGGGCTCGCTAAGACGTGATTTTTTCGCAGTCTGATATCCGGCATCATCCCGTAGCAATTGATAATCAAGAAATTAATAATCATCCTAAATACCTTTTTATGAAATTTATCTGTACTGTTTTATTGGTTTTCTTTCTGTTTCCCGTTTTTGCCGCGAAAGGCGATAAGGAGGCCTATAAGGTATTCAATGGCAAGGGTCGTAAAGTGAATTATGAGGAGATGCTGAAGGCTGCCAGCAAATCAAATATCATCTTTTTTGGCGAGATGCACAACAATCCCATCTGTCACTGGCTGGAACTGGAACTGACCAAGGATTTATTTGCCGCAAAGGGATCGAACCTGGTATTGGGCGCCGAAATGTTTGAGGTTGACAACCAGTTGCTCCTCAACGAGTACATGTCGAAGATGATCCGGAAAAAGGATTTTGAAGCCGAGGCAAAACTCTGGCCCAACTATAAAACCGACTACGCCCCCATCGTCGATTTTGCCAGGGAAAAGGGGCTTAAATTCACGGCAACCAACATCCCGCGCCGTTACGCAGCCATCGTCAATTTCAACGGATTTGAAGGTCTTGACAGTATCAATGCCATGGAACGCGGTTTGATGGCACCTCCCCCGATCAAATACATCGACACCCTCGAATGTTATGCCAACATTGCCAAAAGCATCGGAGGCGGCATGCCGGCCCATATGACGATGAACCTGGGAAAGGCCCAGGCGATGAAAGATGCCACAATGGCACATTTTATCATGAAAAGCGGGGCCTTCAGCGAAAAGACCATCCTACACTTCAACGGTTCCTATCACACCGACAACCACCAGGGAATCGTTTGGTATGTAAACCAGGCCATCCGCAAGACCAGCTTTGAACTCAGGGTACTTACCATTACCTGCCTGGAACAGGAGGATATCGACACCATTTCAAACGAGGATGCTGCCAAGGCCGATTACATCATCATCATACCCGCCTCGATGACCAAGACGCAGCCATCCGATCCACCCGCCATGACCATGCCGCCGGTTTCGGCCAAAATGGATGACAAGGCCAAAGAAAAAGAAAAGGAGAAGGAGGCAAAACCCAAAGACGAGGTAAAGCCAAAGACCGATGCCGACGATAACGACGGCGGAGATGACGACGATGACGATTAACCTCCCTTACGCAAAGGTGTAGTAAGCATTGATCAGGAAGTTCCACAGGGTCACCACCAGCGTGGCAACCAGCTTTGAGACATAAAAGTTAACCTTGAATTTCCCTGACATGGCCCAGATAATGACCAGGTTCATGCATAATCCGAACAGGGCGATGATAAAAAACCGGGTGAACTCCTGCACGATGTTTGGATTGGTGCTGTGAAAGGTCCATAACCGGTTCATGAAGTAGTTCGTGGTGGCAGCCAGCACAAATCCGCAGGTGTTGGCCACATACTTCTGAATCTTCAGTATTTCCTTGCATACAAAGGTAGTTCCGAAATCGACGAATACGCCTGAAAAGCCCACCAGTGAAAACTTGATGAATTTCAGGAAGAATGTCTCTGTGAAAAATGACTGAAGGAGCATGATCTATTGGTTTGGACAGATGGAATTTTACCGGTCGCGCAGGAGGTGGCCGTTACAACTGAATGATCAGCACCTGGTTTTTCCCTTCGCGGATCACCTCCACATTCACGGTCATCCCGTGTTTCAGCTTTTTCAGCCTGGACATATATTCGTAAATATCGCCAACCGGCATGCCATTGATGGCGGTAATTATGTCACCCTTTTTCATACCCCCCTTATCGGCGGGTCCGTCTTTGGTGACGCCGTCGATACGCAATCCCTTCTTTTCCGACCCGGCGAAATCGGGCATGACCCCGAGGGTGACCTTCAGCTGGCGACCGGAGCGACCATAATTTTGCTTTTTACCCGATTCCCTGAACGTTAATGATTTCGGAAGATTGTCAATCGTTCTTACGAGGGTAGTGGCATAGTCGCCAATCTTCTTTTCTGCATCGAAGTCACATTTTTCAGTATCGTCGAAAGGCGTATGGTAGTCCATATGAACCCCTGTCGTGAAAAAGAAGACAGGGATATTGGAAGAATAAAACGAGGCATGGTCCGAAGGACCGTATCCATCGGGCGAATGGACCACCTCGAAAGCCAGTCCCTTTTCGAGCGGCCGCATGATGGAATCGGCCTCGGCAGAGGTGCCGGTACCGCTGACAGAGATCGACTTCTTCTCCTTGTCGAACCGCCCCACCATATCAAAATTAAACATGGCTTTGATCTTTTTCAGCTCTACCGGCGGATGGTCGACAAAATACTTGGAGCCGATCAGTCCGATCTCCTCGGCGCTGAAGTCAACAAAGATGATACTCCTTTTCAGTTTGCTCTTTTCAGGAGCCAGTTGCCCGGCCAGTCCCATCACCATGGCAGTTCCGGAGGCATTGTCATCGGCGCCGTTGTGTATCGCGTTGGTGTCGGGCATGCGCGAACCCGACCCGGCTCCGCCGAATCCAAGGTGATCATAATGGCCCCCGATGACCAGGTACTCGTTTTTCAACACGGGATCGCTCCCCTCCAGCAGTGCTATGACATTGGCCGTCTTTTCCCTTTTCTGAACGACCTCGATGGTTGCCTTCACCATACATCCGGTTCCCAGGCTTTTGGGCGCCTTGCCCTTCACGATGAGGTGTTCGAGGCTGTCGACGGTAAGCTTGCTGCCATGCAGTATGTTGTTTGCCAGTTCGCGGGTGATGCTTACCACGGGGATTCCGGCAGTGACCTCATTATTCTCTACAATCAGAGGCATCAGCTTATCATCCTTGTCCTGGCCTTTGGGCGTAACCAGCAACATCCCGGCGGCTCCCTGGTCTTTGGCTGTAAGGACTTTGCTTCTGACATCGCTGAAGGGGATGAATTTGCTGTCGGAATTATCCAGTTCGGGATCTGCCCTGAAGACCATCACCCATTTGCCCTTCACGTCGATACCTTTGTAATCGCTCCATTTGAGGCTGTCGAGGTTGAGGTCGAAGCCATACCCTGCAAAAATGACAGGTGCATTCAGGGTGCCGCTGCCGGAAAAAGAGAGGGGAATATAATCCTTTTTGATCATGGCACTGAACCCGTCGGCCGAGAGTGCGTTCCTGCTTGTCAGGTTCACATCGGTGACGATCTCAAACCACTGGAAACCGTCATCTCCCATCAGTTTCAGGCCGTCGGCCCTGAAATGGTCGCGGATATAACGTGCAGCCACATTGATCTCCGCAGTTCCCGGTTTACGCCCCTTGAGCGAATCGGAGGCGAGAAACTGCACATAATCATGCAGCTCCTTTGACGTTAATTTCGATTTCTGGGAATAGGCGCTTGCGAAGAGCAGCAACAATAATGGGAGGAGAATGGTTTTTTTCATGTTACTTGGTTGTTAATTAGGAATGCAGGAATGCAGGAATGCAGGAATGCAGGAATGCGGGAATGCAGGAATGCAGTAATGCAGTAATGCGGGAATGCGGGAATGCGGGAATGCAGGAATGCAGGCAATGCAGACAATGCAAGCAATGCAGGCAATGCAGGCAATGAAATGAATGATGAAAAATGAAGCAGGCTATATAGAACGGTTAAGGATTCGTTATTCATCATTTGTTATTCAATATTCGATGTTCGATGTTCGATGTTCGATATTCATTATTCAATATTCAATATTCATTTTTTTTATCCGGATACCTCCTGGATGATCCCGCCGCCGAGGACGATGTCGTCGTCGTAAAAAACGGCCGACTGACCCGGGGTGATGGCGTCGTTGGGGTGAAAAAAGGTAACTTTTACCCGGCCGTTTTCCATGGGTTCGATGGTGGCTTCGCGCTCCTTCTGTGCCGAGCGGATCTTGGCCGTGCATTCCATCGCGTGTTCCAGCTTCTCCAGGGCGATCCAGTTCAGGTCGGAAACGATAAAGATGCCTTTATAGGTCTCTTCGCGAATGCCCACGGTGACCGTATTGGCCTCCTTGTCAAGACCGATCACGTAGAGCGGCTCCGAATAGGCAATGCCAAGCCCCTTGCGCTGGCCGATGGTGTAGTTCCAGATACCCTTGTGGTGACCGAGTATATTGCCCTTCGAATCGACGATATTCCCGGGATTTTCCTCCACTTCCAGCAGATCCTTGTAATCGCCGCTGTAGAAATCCTGGCTCTCTTCCAGGTCCTCGACGGTGATCCCGACCTTGCGGGCAAGCTCCTTGATGGCAGGTTTATTGAAACCGCCGATGGGCAGGAGCGCCTGCCTGAGCTGGTCCTGCGAAAGGCGGTGAATGAAATAGGTCTGGTCCTTCTTCAGGTCGGCAGCCTTTTTCAGCACCCAGCGCTGGTACTTTTCGCTAAATTCAACGCCCGCATAATGGCCGGTTGCGAAAAAGTCGAAGCTGATGCCGCTTTTTTTCGCCATGGCAGGCAGCATCCCGAATTTGATCAGCTGGTTGCACTGGATGCACGGGTTGGGGGTGCGGCCGGCCAGGTATTCCGATTTGAAATAGTCGAGAACGGCCTGCTTATATTCTACAGAACAATTAAACACATGATAGGGAATATTGAGCTTACCGGCTACTTCGCGCGCTCCATGAATCTCCTCCTCTTCATCGGAACCATAACAGGCATGGTTGCCTGTCGATTTATACTGCCCGTCCCAGATGGCCATGGTGACGCCTATCACATCATAGCCCTGCTCCTTCAGTAGGTATGCCGCCACCGACGAATCAACCCCTCCGCTCAATCCTACGATTACCGTTGATTTTTTTACCAAGTTTAGAATGATTAAAAATAATAAAAGATGTGCAAATTTAACGAAATTTCGTGACACCGATCGATTCCGTCGATCTACTTTGAAACCCTGTTCTCCGGCAATGCCATCTTCCGCTCCCACTCCTTCCCGTATCCCGGCTGGGCCGGTCGTTTCGGCACACCTTTGCCGTTGCCGCTTTCAAGCAGGTCAAATCCGCTGGTCTGCTTTACATTGCCATCCATGAATTTCATGAAAAGATACTGGTAAAAGCGCCGCCACCTGCGTACCAGTTCATCCCCGGTAAAAACGGAATAATCGGTCAGGTACTCCCCTGCAAACGACGGGTTTTCCCTATACAGGGCCTGCACCTTCGTATCAACGATCTCCGTCTCCCTGATAAACCGGCTCTCGAGCTCGTGCTGGTATGCCGCTATTTCAGAGTGGATGAGTTCATAGCGCGTATAGGCCCAGTTGTTCACCTGGTTGAAGGTCCAGAAGGCCGAAGTTTCCGACCAGCTGACCATCGAGCCATTGCCAACGGCATAGCTGGCCGGCACAGCACGGATACCGCAGTAGATGGGGGCATACACGCAGCCGTCGGCATCATCCACGCCAAACCAGTAGATCCCGCCGAGGGGGTCGCGCAGCCAGCTCCTCGACTGGGCCACAAAGCTGTAGCCGGTTTGTTGCGTTGCAATGGCCCTTTCGTTGAAATATTCAAGACTGTCGATCATGAATTCAAGCGGCCGCCAGCGATAAGGCAGGTGAAAGGGGCCTGCCCCGAAATCAAATCTCATATCCAGCGGGGTTCCTTCAAAGTGGTCGCGCATGGCAGCCATCACCTGCTGCAGGGTAATGGCAGAATCTGCCTTCACCCAAAGAGGAAGGCGGTTGGTCACAAAACCATCCGGGTTCGGGCTCTCATCGGCGAATTGTGGCTGGCGGAAAAGGTTTCCTTTCGCATATTCGGTGAGATCATGGTTGTCGCGGACTCCCTTGCTGAACTTCCTGAAAAACGACCAGATCCTGGCATCGCAGAAACGGGCCCCGCTGAAATTCACTGGGTTGTAAACATCTGAAAAGCTGAAGGTGGCGTCAATTCCCTTGTAGAATCCATGTTGCCTGGCGAAAGTGATCACATCGGGCGAATTATAGGTGGTTTGCAGGCTGTCATCAAAGTTGTTGACCTGCTGGAACCGGAAGGTGGTGATCCTTGCCTGGTTGGCATGACCGCAGATGTACCCCTCCGGGATGCGCCTTGCAACCCACACGGCTCCCTTTTCATACTTTCCCTTGCCGATGATCTCCATGATCCAGGCCTCATTGGCATCGGAAATCGAAAAGGATTCACCTCCTGAGGCATAGCCGTATTTTTCAACCAGTTCCGAAATCACCCTGATCATCTCCCGGGCGGATCGCGACCGCTGCAAACCGATTTTCATCAGGGAGCCATAGTCGGGCAAGGCTCCCGGCTGACTGCCCAGCGAATCCAAACCCCCGAAGGTGGTCTCCCCGATGGCAACCTGGTGCTCGTTCATAAACTGGATCACCGAATAGGTATGGGCAACCTCCGGTATGCTTCCGAGGAATTTGCCGCTTTCATAATGGTAGAGCTCACAAAGTTCACCCGGTTTGTGATCCGCGGCAGGATAAAACGCAAGGGCGCCGTAACGGGTATGCGAATCGGCCGCATAGGTGATCATCACCGAATGATCCCTGCTGGCGCCCCTGGTGACGATCAGGTTGGTACAGGCAAACGGGGTGGATGGCAACAACAGCATGACTAGGCTGAAAAAAGGGAACGGTAATATTCTTTTCATTATGGGTTTCTTTGCAATAACGGAAAAAATCCTGCGATACAGCCTGGCCGCGGTCAGGCTGTATCGCAGGAATAACAGGCAACGGAAACTGGATCAGATCTTATAGGTCGACATGATGATGCCTTCAAATACCCCTGACGGCAGGAATTTACGGAGGTGAACGGCAAATATCTCCATGGCGGGGCCAACCATGTACCGCAGCCGCGGCGACCTGGTGTTGATGATCTTATCCACCAGTTTTGCCAGTAGTAAGGGGTCGCAACCTTTCCGCTCGTCATGTTCCATGGTTTGCAGGGCCTTTTCAAAACGGACTGTGTACTCAGGGTTGGTGACCGACTGTTTGGTTTTGATCCGGCTGTCGGTAAACCCTGTTTTGAAATCGCCCGGGTCAATCAGCGCAACCTTGATCCCGTAAGGCTTGACCTCCATGCGCAATACTTCGGTCAGGTTCTGAACCGCCGATTTGCAGGCGCTGTAGGCTCCCTGGAAGGGGACACCGATGGACCCCGCAATAGATCCTACATTGATGATATGGCCCGATTTCTGTTTCCGCATCGCCGGCAGCACTTCGCGGCAAACCCGGAACATGCCGAAATAGTTGGTCTCAAACTGGGCCTTCATCTCCGCTGTCGAGGTATCTTCAACAGAACCGGCAATGCCATAACCGGCATTGTTTACCACTACATCGATGCGGCCCTCCTTTTCGAGAATACGCCGGATGCACCTGGCGACAGAGTCGTCCTCGTTGACGTCCATCTGGATCATCTCCCAGGCAGTTGCCCCTGCGGCAGGTTTGCGGCTGGTTCCATAAACTTTATAGCCCTTTCCGGTGAGATATTCAGCGCAGCTCTTTCCAAAACCGGAGGAAGCGCCGGTGATCAGGATTATTTTTTCAGACATGATATGATTTGTTTGGGTTAATTTTTAATCAATGGTTCATTTTTAAATACAACAGCTTAAAGTCTATATAATATTTTGCAATCTTTCTTAAAAATCCCGTTTCCAAAACAATACTTTTAAATTAACCACAATGTTCACAATGATTTACACAAAGTTCACAATGAAACTCAAAACGAGCATTGTGCCCTCTTTGTGTCATGGTGGTTAACTTTTAATCCGGTCAGGGTTGACCTCCTTACCGTCGTCATAAAAGGGGCTCATGATTACCTGAAATGAAGTTCCGCTTTCAATTCCTCCAGCACATTAAAGACAATCGGGCAATACTTTGAAAATTCCAGAACCCCGAAAAGCCTGGGGGTGAATCCAGGTTTATGAATATGGGGAAATGATATACAATCCTTAGGCCTGTTGCTATAAATGCGGCATACATTCCCATCCTGGAATCCACAGGGAGGTCCCTTCAGGATCAATTCATTAAATTCATCTTTTACCGTATATTGTTCAAGGAGCTCACTCCGGGCAAGTCCAAATTCCATTTCAAGTTTAAGCAGATCCCCGTTTGACAGTCCCTGGACCGCTTTGCGGCAGCAATTCCCGCATTCCAGGCAATCAATTTGCTCTCTGATCCTGTTGAAAATTGGTTTGACGACTCTATCAATTTCCTTATCATCCTTGATCTTCAAATACGAACGGAATTTCCGGTTTTTTTCTTCATTCCGTTCAGATATACGTTCAATTTTCTCAGGATCTTTTATCAGCATATTCCTATTACGCATAAGATTTAACAGAAAGATTCCGATGTTCGTCTGATGAAATAATCAGATTCTGTATTCTGCAAAAATACAACCTATTCCTTCTGAAAATATTTCACAATTACCGCTGCCACGAACGATTCAAGGATACTCAATGGAACTGCATACCAGAGCATTCCGAATGGCAGTACGCCGAGGTTGCCAATGACCACCCACATCATCACAAAGGAGACAAGCCACGAGAGAAAGGTGGTTTGAACCAGGGTGAATTTTTTCGCGATGATAAAGACCGCCACCGCGAACAGCATCGACCACAGACCCCATATGGCGCCATTCACCGGCGCCGAGGGAAAGGTGAGGCCGAGCCCCTGGTAATGGCCGGTCCAGAATGATTTCACAAAAAATTCATTCCTCGCAAATTCCGAAAGGCTGATCCAGAGGGTGGCTAAAAAAACAGGTAAAATCGCTTTTGCAATTTTCATACTGATCTTATTTTTTCGTTTGCGGAGGTTCTTTGTTGCTGACAAAGAAAGTAAAAAAAACAACAGGTTTGCCGTCGCTATGATAATAACATGGTTGTCACCTCTTTACAACCTTTACGACATAACTCACCCCTGCATCGTCCGTCATGCGGATCAGATAGATCCCCGGCTTGCAGCCGGCCAGGTTAAAGCTCCAAGTACTTTCTGCCTTTTCAATTGTTCCCCGGTCAATCAGCTCGCCCTGTGCAGAGATGACCTCAAATCGGAAATGATCACCTGCAGGCAGCGACACCTGAACGAATCCGTCGGCAGGCACCGGGAAGGCGGTGAGGGTGCCGTTGAATTTTCCCGGCCCGGTTCCTGCAGGCCAGTCAACACAGCCTGTCAGGCTGAATTCGGCGGCCGAAGCCCACGGGTTGCCATTCACCTCCGATAGTGCCACCAGCCGGAAATAGCAGCCCGACCTTACGGTGTCCAAAATGATCGTTTGCGGCGCCGATGTATTGACAAATTGTCCTGTCTTTACCGGGTTACCCCAATCCAGGGTGTCTTTGCTGATATAGAGCCGGTAGTCATGGATCCTGCCGTTTTCGCCATCCTGCCGGGTGAGATAGGTGAATTTGCTGATTTTGTATGTGCCGCCAAGCCCTACCTGGATTTCATGCGGGTAGGGATCGCTGCCGGTGCTCCAACGCGTATGCCAGATGGTGGAGGGGTCGTTGTCGAAGCTCATGGTCGCCAGTCCCGGGTAATTGGTCTCCTGGCTGTCGACATAGATGAGCGACCAGCCGTTCTTGGAAATTTCCGCAGGGTTATTGCAGTCGTAAACCGACGGACATGTGGAGGCTGTAACCATTGCCGCAATGGTTTTTGAATAGCTCATGCCGTTCTTTGTCACAGTCAGGGTCACATCGTAAGAGCCGGGATTGCCAAGCACCACGCGGGGGTTCCGGATAGCAGGATTTTCCATCCACACCGGCGGTGGGCTGATGGCCCAGTGCCAGGAAGCCCCGGCATGACCCAGGATCGAATGGTCATCAAAGGCGATGGTATCGGTCATGCAGGTAACCAGGGCGTTTTCGGTCCAGGGGTTGACGATGGGATGAAACAACGTGTCGGCCATGGGCGATTCCCAAACGCCGCCGTTGCCCCCGACCCTGAGCCTGTTCCCCTTAAAAAAAGGCAATGCCATATTGGTCACCATCCCAGCAGGGTAATTGTTGCTGAACAATGCCCAGTCGGTCATTCCGGTCCTCCGGTAAAACACCCTGGCTGTTTTGCCGCTGGTTGCATTGGTAAACAGGTATAACAGGTCGTGCTGGGCGGAGTCGGGCTGGATCACCATGCATTTCATATACTCCGAAAGGGTGCCGGTCCAGTCTTCCCAGGTATCTCCCCCGTCGGGTGAGCGGAAGACCTTGCCAAGGTCGGCCGACCAGGTGCCGTTCTGCAGGCAGGCATAGACCACATTTTCGTCGTACGGCGAAATTGAAATGAAGAGTTTGCCCTTCCAGTTGGAGTTCCCATAGGGAGGATTGGTCAGTGACGGTTTCTGCACCCAGGTCACCCCTCCGTCGATGCTTTTGACCAGCCCCCCGCCCACGATGTCGGCATAGATCACCTGCGGGTTTTTATAACTGACCTGCAGGTAGCGGATCCTGGCCGGGAAATTATACAGCAGATCCCAGGTAACCCCCATGTCGGTACTTTTCCAGAAGCCGTTACCATTGCCTTCATAAAGCGTTCCCCAATAGTTGGGATGGTGCACCAGGTTGCTTCTCCTTCCTCCGTATTCATCCATATTCGGGTACTGGCTGAAGATAAACCTTCCTTCGGGTTCGCCTGCGGCTGTTTTGGGTAAAATCCAGCCGTTGCCAAGGTCGTCGAAGGCCACATGGCGGCTTTTTCCCTGCAACACCCAGCCTGTGGGCGATTCGGCGCCTCCCATGCGCAGGGCCTTGGGCTGGTAAAACGAGGCAATGGCCGTATTGCCGTTATGATACCGCCCGCCAACCACAAGGTCTTCGTTCCATCCCTGGTCAAAGCCCCACATGTCGGAACCTGTCAGGCCGTTCACCCTGACGAAATAGTTTGCCTGGCTGGCGAAATTATCGGTCGTCAGGTTCATGCCGCCGTCGGTCGAAACCCATGTATCTCCGTTGTCCAGCATTTTTATATCCTGGATATCGGGGTGTATGCTGAAATTACCGGAGTATCCCCCGATTGCCGTAAAACTGGTGCCACCGTTAACCGATCTGAAAAGGGTTGTGGTTCCCACAAGAATGGTATTGGCGTTCACGGGTGATATCTCCATGGCAAGGTCGAAATAGCCCTGGCCGTCATCCATGGGAAAGGCGCCTGTTCCTCCGGTCGCCTGCAATACCCAGCTCCAGGCGCTGCCTGCAAGGGTTCCCTTCAGGAGATAAGGAGTATTATTGGCGCTCAGCAGGATCGCCAGCATCATATCCGGGCTGGCCGGGGTCATGGCAAGGAGCCCCCCGCTGGTTTGGGTTATATTATTCGGGAAGGTTGATTGCACCTGGAAGCTCTGCCCCCCGTCGGCCGACTGGATTACCGAGAATTTGCCGTTGGCCTCGGTCAGGGCAAAAACCTGTGTATGGTCGTTTGGTTTGAACTCGACGTCATAGGCGGCTGCCGTCCATTTCTTCGCCCAGGTGGCTCCTCCGTCGGCGCTGACATAAACGCCGGTGGCCGAGGCAGCAACCAGTTTCTGCGGGTCAAGCGGGTCGATCTTAAGCCGGTCGGCATAGAACAGGGCTGATGCAGGCAACAATGGGGTCCAGGTGATGCCCCCATTGAGGGTTTTATGAAGCTGGTTCCCTGCTGCAATATAAACGACATCAGAATCAGCCGGGTCGATGGCAATGGCGGTCACGCCTCCCCCAAAAGGGTAGTTCTGACCAACAAGCTGCCAGGTCAGCCCCTTGTCGGCGGTTTTATTGACATATCCCGTTTCGGTGCCGCAATAGATCACGTTGTTTCCGGAGCCGGCAACGTCAAAGGAATAGACATTGGCCTGCCATGGGCAGGAGGAGGGCGCCGTGGGCGTTCCCGTTTCATTCAGCCAGAAGGTCTCCTTCGGGCCCAGGAAGGTCCAGCTGGAAACGTTGGATGGTGCATCTCCCTGCCCCGCATGTTCTTGGGAGTTGCGAAGGCTTGCGTAATACACGGCAGGATCGGGTAATTCAATGGTCCCGTCGGTATGCGCCCACGGACCAATGGCCCTGCGCCACATCTGGAAATACCTTCCTATTGCATCCTCTTCACCCCCATGCCGGGTCCGGTCAGCATCATAAGCGAGGCAGACCTCATTAAAGTTAACCGGAAAGCGGTACAACATCTGCGCCCAGGAGGGAAGATCCTGGCTCCAGGCAGGCTTGTAACTCCTCATAATACCAGGCAATTCATCATAGGGTGTAACCTGAACCTGGGCGGTTGCCAGCAGGGCTGTCAGGCAGAATAGAATTAAAAATGCTGGTCTGGCGAGGTACTTTTTCATGTGATCTTGGTTGACGATTGTAAAATTACCAAAAAAAATATGGAATCCGGCATCAGACCGCACCTCTTTTCACCGGCATGGTCATGCACCTCGCCCCGCCGCCTCCCCTGGCCAGTTCGCTGCCTTCAATGGCGATGATACATCTTTTATAATCCCCGATATCAGCATGGCCTTTGATGACCGATTCAGCCCTGATGATCTCAAACCCGTGTTTCGACAATTCATCGAGGGTATAGGTATTGCGGGCATAGCCGATTGCCTTCCCGGGGGCGATGGCAAAGAAGTTGGCCCCTGAGTGCCACTGTTCGCGCTGCTGGGTCCAGGGATCGGCGGTACCGCCGCAGATCACCGGCTCGAGCCCGAAACCAAGCTTGTTAAGGGCTGTCAGCAGGTTCTCCTCGTTGAAGATCGAAACGACCTTCCCCTGTTCGATGATGATATGCACCGTTTGCAGCTTGTTGGGTTTGAGGATCACCGGTTCGTAAACCATGCATTTGTCCACATCCAGCAGGGTGAATACCATGTCGAGGTGGATGAACGATTCCGGTTTGAAGGGCAGCTCCTGGATCAGGAGGTGTTTTGAAAGTTTCTCCTGTTTGTACCACTCCAGGAGGAAGTCGATGCCCTGTGAGGTGGTGCGGGTACCCGTACCCACCAGCAGCACATCCTCCCTGGCCACGATCACATCCCCGCCTTCGATGGTGATGCCCTGCAGATGGGGCCAATGCACGGGATTCATGGTTTCAACGCCGAATTCGGGATGGTGGGTGAAGATGCTCTCCATGATGATCGATTCCCGTTCACGCACCACGCTGGCCATCTTCGAGATGAGGACCTTGTTCGACAAGCAGACGGCGGAGTCGCGCATGAAAAAGAAATTATGGAGGGGCATCAGCTCATACCTCCCCTTACTCAGGAACTTGGTTAGGTTGTCCTTCTCCATCAGCACCCCTTCGATGAGCACGGTGGCCAGGTCGGGAGATGGCAGGGAGAGCAGAAAGTCACGGATATGGGAGGTGTTTTCATTCAGGCAGATGTTCCCGACCAGCTCCTGCCTGGCCTTGGGCTGTTCCACAACCTCCTGCAGGAGTTCCCGCACCTCGAAGGTTTTTGCAACTTTTGAAAGCACCCCGTTCAACTGGCTGTATTCGGCCAGGCCGATATTCAGGTTGAGGATGTCGCTGTACAGGGCCCTTTCTGCATTCTCGGGGGTCATGTTCTCCACCTCAGCCCCGGGGGTATGAAGGATCACCGATTCAAGTTGACCGATCTCAGAGCGGATATCGACGGATAATATTTCTGACATGGATAGCTGTTTTCAGCAAAATTACTATTTCTGTATCAATATATTGAATCTTTGATTTTTTGTATGGACTGCTCTCTTTTACCTATCCGGGATAAAATAAAAATTCCGGATGGAGAACATCCGTACTTTTGCATTTTATTTCACACAACCAAACCGGGGAACCAATCATCCCGCACAAACATACCCAAAGAGATTCATGGAGGAGAAAAAATCGAAGATTACGCTTCCCGGGTTACGGAAGCTTTTCAGGTTATACAGCTATATAAAACCCTATAAGTATGAATACGCCCTGGGGCTCCTATTCCTGCTGGGTTCCAGCAGCGCTAGCCTGGCCTTTCCCAAGTTGCTGGGGCAGCTGGTCGACCTGGGAAACCAGGGAAAGCTGGCACAGGAGATCAACCGCATCGCGCTGATCCTGGTCGGGGTGCTGGTAGCACAGTCGGTATTTTCCTACTTCAGGATATACCTGTTCGTGCATGTTGCCGAAAAAACGCTGGCCGACCTGCGCCAGAGCACCTTCAACCACCTGATCCGCCTGCCGATGAAGTTCTTCCAGTACCGCCGGGTCGGGGAGCTGAACAGCAGGCTGTCGTCCGACATCACCCTGCTGCAGGATGCCCTAACCAGCACCCTTGCAGAATTCCTGAGGCAGCTCATCATCATCATCGGGGGTGTCAGCCTGCTGATGTTTACCTCCTTTAAGTTAACGCTTTTCATGTTGGCCATCGTCCCGGTGATCATGATCCTGGTGGTCTTCTTCGGTCGCTATATCCGGAAATTAAGCAAACAGGCCCAGAGCCAGGTGGCCGATTCGAACACCATCGTGGAGGAGACCCTGCAAGGGATCCAGAGCGTGAAGACCTTCACCAACGAATTTTTCGAAATGGCGCGTTACCGGGGAAAAACGCTGGAAATCGCTCATACCGGCATTCAAAACGGCAAGTTGCGCGGCGCCTTCTCCTCCTTTACCATCCTTGGCCTTTTCGGCGCCATGGTGGCGGTGATCTGGAAAGGGTCGGCCCTGCTGGCCACCGGGGAGCTGGCAACCGGCGAGCTCTTCTCTTTCGTAATTTACTCCATGTTTATCGGGGGTACCATCGGCGGAATGGCGGATGTATTTGCCAGGGTCCAGAAATTCATCGGGGCCACCGAAGATCTGCTCGAGATCTTTGATGAACCTGTCGAACCGGTAACCGAATTTGCCACCCTTCTTCCCGGTCAGGCACTCCACGGCAGCATTCGCTTTGAAGCGGTCTCCTTTCATTATCCCTCGCGCACCGATATGCAGGTGCTCACCGATCTGAATGTGACCATCAAGCCCGATACGCTTATCGCGCTGGTAGGTCCCAGCGGCGCCGGGAAGTCGACCTTTGTCTCCCTGCTGCTCAGGCTTTACGACCCTGTTTCAGGCCATATCCTCTTTGATGAAAAGGACAGCAAGAGTTTCCCGGTTTCGGCCCTGCGAAGCCAGATGGCGATCGTTCCCCAGGATATCTTTCTTTTCGGCGGCACCATCCGCGAAAATATCGCCTACGGGAAACCCGGATCAACCGAAGCGATGGTCATGGAGGCTGCTATCAAGGCCAATGCCTGGGACTTTATCACCCAGTTCCCGCAGGGACTCGATACGCTGGTAGGCGAGCGCGGGACCCAGCTGTCGGGCGGCCAGCGGCAGCGGATCGCCATTGCCCGGGCGGTGCTGAAGGACCCGAAGATCCTGATCCTCGATGAGGCCACCTCCTCGCTCGACTCCGAATCTGAGCGGCTGGTGCAGGATGCCCTTGAAAAGCTGATGAAGGGACGTACCTCCATTGTGATTGCCCACCGGCTCTCCACCATCCGCCAGGCCGACCATATCCTGGTGCTTGACAATGGCCGCATTGTCGAACAGGGAACCCATGAGCAGCTTTTACTGGTGGCCGGCGGAATATACAGGAACCTAAGTGAACTGCAGTTTTCGGGAGGGAGCTAGCAGGGAGTCAACAGGAGTGTGACTGGGTATTATCTGAACGGAAGCTTAGAGGAGCCTTAGCGGAGGATCATCCCGCTGAAATGAAAAAGGGGGGAAAGGGGAACCGGAATGAGCGCAGTAACGGGCATCATATGGTGAATTGAAGGGTAAATATGCGAAAATCAGGGTCAAAATCCAACAAAAACATTCAATATATTGGATTGACAGGAATTATACCATTGGATTTTGGCGAATGGAAGTCTAATAATCAGGAACGAACTTTCACCTGCCAGTTAATGTCCTCGCCATGAATTTGAAGAGAGGGATGGCAAGAGGCTAAACCCAACCCTTCCGTAATTAGTAAAAAAAAACAGTGAACCCGGAAATTGTTTCCGAGGTTCACTGTTCGTTTTTAGCAAAAAGGTGTTTATTCCAGCTCCTTGATCGACCTGCGGATGATCTCCACGGCTTCGTGGATCTGCTCCTCGGTGATCACCAGGGGCGGTGCAAAACGGATGATATGATCGTGCGTTGGCTTGGCAAGCAGGCCATTGTCGCGCATCTTCAGGCAGACATCCCAGGCTGATTTCCCGTTAAAGGGTTTGATCACGATGGCATTCAGCAAACCTTTGCCGCGGACAAGCTCGATATAGGGCGAATTGATCTTGCGTAATTCGTCACGGAAGATGGCGCCCATTTTTTCGGCATTTTCGGCAAGTTTTTCATCCCTGACCACACTCAGGGCGGCCATTGCAACCTTTGCAGCGATAGGATTTCCGCCAAAGGTAGAGCCATGTTCACCCGGGTGGATGCACAACATAACTTCATCATCGGCAAGCACGGCTGAGATGGGGTAGACACCTCCGGAGAGCGCCTTCCCAAGGATAAGCACGTCGGGTTTGACTCCTTCCCAGTCGCAGGCCAGCAGGCGGCCCGTGCGGGCGATACCGGTCTGAACCTCATCGGCGATAAAGAGTACATTCTTCGACTTGCACAGGTCATAGGCCTTTTTCAGGTAACCTTCATCGGGTACGAATACCCCTGCTTCCCCCTGGATGGGCTCAACAAGGAAACCCGCTACATTGGGATCTTCCAGCGCCTTTGCAAGGGCATTGAGGTCGTTGTAGGGGATGGCCTCAAATCCGGGTGTGAAGGGTCCGAAATCCTTACGGGCATCCGGATCGTTCGACATGGAGATGACGGTGATGGTGCGCCCGTGGAAATTGTCGCGGCAGCAGATGATCTTGGCCTGGTTTTCAGGAATCCCCTTTACCTTGTAGCCCCATTTACGGGTCAGCTTGAGCGCCGTTTCATCGCCCTCGGCGCCTGAATTCATGGGCAGCACACGCTGGTAGCCGAAATATTCGGTGATAAATTTTTCATACGGGCCGAGAACATTGTTGTAGAAGGCACGGGAGGTCAGTTCCAGTGTTTGCGCCTGTTCGATGAGGGCATTGACGATTTTCGGATGACAATGCCCCTGGTTCACGGCTGAATAGGCTGATAAGAAATCAAAGTACTGTTTGCCTTCAACGTCCCACATGTAGACGCCTTTTGCCTTTACCAATACAACAGGTAGCGGATGATAGTTATGAGCCCCGTATTTATCTTCCAGGTCCATAGCCATTTGTGATGTTTTTACTTCGGTCATAGGTGCAGTTATTATTTTAGGTTATTTGGTTACAACAAAAGTTCCTGTATTCATGATCTGTTTGCCCTCCATAAGTCTGTAATAGAATGCGCCGGCGGGAAGACTGCCGACCTGGATTGAATTCTTCAGCTGCGGGAGAGAAAAGCTGCCAACCAGTTTTCCGGCTGCGTTCAGCACTTCGAAAACACCACCCTTAACCTCTTTGCTGAGGTCAACATTCATGACATCCTTGGCAGGATTGGGATAGAGCGAGACATTCACCTCCGGCATGAGGATCTGCTGAATCCCTGTGGGATATTCCAGTACAAGGTCATCGACATACATGGTGTTGCCAACCTGGCCGACACTCCCTTCAAAGTTGATCACGTTAAAACCTGCGCTCGATACGACCAGCACGGTAACTGAATCGGCGGCGGTGCTGCTGGTATAGTTGACAGGAATATCAAACTGCGTGTAGGCCGTCACGGCGGTGTGCTGTACCATCCTGCCGTAACCGATGGTGTCGCGTTTCCTGGCAACAGAGTTCCACTTCGACAGCAGCACTACGGCAGCACAGGAATCGCCATTGACAGGCTGGAATTTAAAATAGCCCTTGAAATGGGAAGGGGTGCAATTCGGGCAGGGTTTGCCAAGGATGGCCCTCACGCCCACCATATCCAGTTGGGCGGTACCAATCATCCCGGGGATGAAAATATTGAAAAATCCCAGGGGGAAGTTAGCGGAAACAGCCTTTGCAGCAAAGCTGCCCGTATGGGCATCGGTTGATTTAAATACAGTCACCGGGCCTGGTCCGCCGGCTGAAGCAGGCAGCGCAGCCAGTGAATTCAGGGTTGCCGTCCAGTTATCGGTCGGGCCGGTACCGATATCATCATAATTAAGGGAGGCGCTCACCACCACATTGTACCAGTGTTCAAAATCCCCGTTTGCAATTTGCGTCTGAGAGTGGGCAGAGTTTATTGCCAATGCAACCAAAAAAAGTGAAATCAGCTTTTTCATAGATTAAAGTTTAGTTTTAGTCATTATAGGTTATTTTTCGGAATTTTTTACAAAACAGTGGCTGCCGGTAATGGACAACCCGGGGATCACCTGATCATATCTTGTAGATCACCTGCAACTGGGTCATTCTCGGCGGTTCAATGGTCATGGGTCTTAAGGAAAACTCGGTATTCATCAGGTTATTTACAATAACCGAAAATTTAAAACTCTTCATGGCATAACTGACCCTGTAATCAACAATAAACGTACCCGAATTATGTTCCTCGCGATATTTTTTAATTCCTGAATTAACGCCAAAGGTGCCGTTGTCAAGAATTTCATTGAAGAAACTGTCGATATTCTTCATATACCCGTAATAACGCCCGGCGAAACCTGTTCCCAATCGTTTCCAGGTAATCTGCACATCAGTCTTCACCAATGTTTGGACACGGTATTTCAGGATATGGCCGCTGGTATCGGAGGAGGTGTTTTCGTAGGTAAGGGATTTGTGCGTGTTGGGATTGACATAAAAAACATATTTGGGATTCAGCGCCTCCGGCACCGAGTAGGTATATCCAACCATGACCGCCAGGTTCAGGTTTTTCACCAGGTCACCCTCTCCGCCAAGCGAAGCGTCAATTCCATAAATGCGGGCCGGGCCGGTATTGAAGAATTTAAAGCCGGCATCCTTGTTTAATTTGGGATTAAGTCCCCAGTAGCCGAAGTTGAATTCGACGTAATTATCGTACTTTTCATAAAAACCTGCCAGGTCGAACATGCCTGCAAACTTCCCGATCTTGAAGAGTTGCTTGAATCCGAGTTCATAGGAGAGGCTCGATTCAGGCGCCAGCTTGGGATTGGGATAAAACCCGAAATTTCCCGAAGTGGTGGTGATATAGCGCTCGCCGATACTCGGGACGCGATAACCCTGCCCGACCGAAAGCCTGAAATAGCTTCCTTTGGCAGCCTGGAGGTTCAATCCTGCGCGGAAGATGGGTTTGCCCTCGGTCATGTCGACCATGTGAAAATACTCGTACCTGCCTCCGAGCAGGAACGACAGCCTGTGGAAGAATTTCTTCTCCAGCTGTGCATAAACCGCCAGGTTTTCGGAGGTATAGGTGCCGTTATCGCCCAATGTCGGCGTGCCGTTATCGGCCAGTTTCCCCGAGAATACCTTTCCGAAGGCGTAGGCATATATATTCGTAATGCCGGTTACCAGCATCAGGTCGCCCGCCTTTTTGAATTTATGGGTGAACTGGTACTCGTTATAGACCGTAACACTCAGCGATGTCTGGTTGTAGAGCCCGTTGGTATTGAGGTAATAGATCCTGTTTTTAAAAGCGTGCGAATCGCCGTTCTTTGCAAAGTATTTGACAAAGGGATCAACGTAAAAGGTCAGCGTTTTAAACCGTGAAAGCGAGCCGGGATAGGCCTTGTAGAGGTTGGTGTCGGCGTCATACCAGAAATAGGCCTCAGCATTTTCCTGGTACATGAAATTACCGTTCAGGCCATAGGAAAGTCCCTCAATTTTCTTTGACCTGACCCGCGAATTGAAATAGAATTTAACCCGGTTATTGAATTGCCCTTTGTTGTAGACCGAATCGGCCACCTTCCCTTCGGGAGATCCGCCGATATAGCCCTGGTCCTTATAATAGCTGATACCACCGGTAAAATCAATATTGTCAATTTTTTGAGAATGTGTAATCGAGGTTCCGTAAACCAAAGGGTTTATCCACAGCCAGGGCACCTTGGTCCCAAATAGACTCATGTTATTGTTGGGCCATGGTGTGGCATAAGTACGCTCGGGTTTGCTATATGTTCCTATAAAAGTTGTGATTTTGGTCACCGGTTCCTCCTTCGGCCAGGCGGTTCTCACATTGACGGCGCCGTTGATGGCCGAGGATCCGAAAACCACCGAGGATGCTCCCTTTACCACTTCGATCTGGTCGACATCGTCGATCGGCAGCAGGTCCCAGTCGGGACGTCCTGCATCGCCGCGAAGCAGCGGTATTTCATCCACCATGATCATGACCCGGGAACCAAGTCCTGAACTGAAGCCGCTCCCGGCGCGGATCTGGGGTTCGTTGTCAACAATGGTGATACCCGGCATCTGGTCGACAACCTTGTTGGCGCTGGAAATATTTCCGGTTTCAATGGTCCTTGCCTTCAAAACCTCGATGGAAGAGATCGATTCCTGGATCTTCTGGGAATACTTCGAGGCAGAGACGATCACCGTATTCAGCTCCTGCGAGGTATTGACCAGGTTCATATCGAGGTTGTAGGTCTTCCTGCCGTCGAGATGGATGTGCTTTTCCATCTTTTCATAGCCCACCGAGGAGATAAAGAGGTCATAATCACCCTTGGGCAATTCCAGCCGGTAGGAGCCGTTACTGTCGGAAAAGGTTCCCGAAGCCTGCCCCCTCACCCCGATGTTGACATAGGGTAACGGGTCGGAGGTTTTCTCATCGGTGATCCTCCCCTTTACCACAGAAAACTGTGCCCGGGTAACGAAGGGGAAAATAGCCAGGGAGATGGAAATTATAAAAAGGTATATTGCTTGCCTCATAGGTAGATCATTGTTTCATAATAAAGACGATCCGACATCCGGCGCAGGCCCTGTAAAAGCAGGGTTTTCCGGATCATCCCGGCATCACCTGTTCCGGAACATAACTGGCAAAAATACAAAATAATTTGGAATATGTTCTTAAAAATCCTCTTTAAAAGTGGCTCCTGAATTGATAACCAAACGCTTATAAACAAGCGAGGGGGAGGAGATGAAGGGTCCCAGCCCGAGCTGGTTCCATTTATGGTCGATCGTACGGATGACCTCATCATCCATCACGATCACATTGGGCCAGTCGCGCTGAAAATCATCGTATGTCCCGGTTTTCCGGGTGCCGTCGAGGAAGAGGGTTTTGAACTTCACACCGGGTTCCCTGTCAATATAGAAACAATCGCGCAACGGGTCGATATTATTGGCCGATATCCATACCACCTGGGACAACGAATTTATATCCAGAACATCATCAACAAAAAGAATGAATTTTACCTGCTTCAGCAGCCCCTGCACAAGAAGATCGTTTGCAAGGTTCCTGAGGTGCTGGCGCTTCTCCTTTTTAACCGCCAGGATCACCAGGGAAATTCCCGACTGCCACAAATCATCGTTCATGGCGCTGATCTCCGGGAACCGGCTGAGCATCTCCCGGCTTGCGCCTACCCCGTCAGTTCCCTGTTCTCCGGCTCCTTCCTGGGAAATCTCTTCCGGCAACTTCACCGTTGCATCGATGCCGATCTTGCTTCCATAGGCATAGCGGGAGCTGGAATGGTCGAGTATGTCGACGGGACCGCGAACGAGCTGGATATCATGGACAGGGTCCACCCTTTCGGAAACCACCTTTGCCAGCGACAGGTAATCGGTTAGGTTTACCTCCCCGTCGGTCACCACCATGATCTTGTTGAACATCATCTGTCCGGCGCCCCACAGGGAACTCATCACCTTGAGGGCCTGCCCGGGATAACTTTTTTTGATGCTGGTGAGGGTGATATTATGAAACACCCCTTCAACGGGCATATGCATGTTGACAACCTCGGGAACAACCGTCATCCTGATGGGGATCAGGAAAATCCGTTCCGTCGCCTTGCCGATCCAGCCATCCTCCTGGGGAGGAATTCCCACGATGGTAGCGGGGAAGATGGCGCCGGCCCGGTGGGTGATGCAGGTAACATGAAACCTGGGGAAGTAACCCTCCAGCGAATAAAAACCTGTATGATCGCCAAAGGGCCCCTCCAGGATCAGCTCTTCGGCAGGATCTACGTACCCTTCGATGACAAAGTCAACATCGGAAGGGACCTCCAGTTCATTGGTAAGACAGCGGACCATTTCGACCCTCTTCTTTCGAAGGAACCCAGCCAGCAGGTATTCATCGAGGTTTTCAGGCAACGGGGCCGTTGCTGCATAGGTATAGACAGGATCCCCGCCCAGCGTCACGGTGACCGGCATTCTCAGCCCCAGTTCCTTGTATTTCTGGTAATGTGCGGCTGATCCTTTGTGCATGTGCCAGTGCATGCCCGTCATGTCGGGGGAAAAAACCTGCATGCGGTACATCCCCAGGTTCCTGATCCCGGTGACAGGGTCCTTTGTATGAACCCCGGGCAGGGTGATAAAGGGCCCGCCATCGGCAGGCCAGCAGGTGGGTACCGGCAGCTTTGAAAGATCGGGGGTTTTCATTCTCACCTCCTGGCAGGCTCCCCTGCCGCGGATTGATCTTGGCATCCATGAGACCACCTCCTGCAGCGCGGGCAGCACCTTCAGCTTATCCATCAGGCTGGCCTTCGGCCCAAGGAATTCCTTCAGCAGCTTTGACAGATCGTGCTCAATATCATCAAGGGTTTCTACGCCCAGGGCCAGGCAAATCCTCCGGTCGGAGGCAAACAGGTTGATCAGCAGGGGAAACTCCGTTCCCGTATTTTCAAAAAGGAGCGCCTTGCCCCCGTTTTTTACCATCCGGTCGGCAATTTCGGCGATCTCAAGGGTTGGCGAAACAAACCCGCTGATTCGTAACAATTCCCCATTTTCCTCCAAAACCCTTACAAACCGGGAAAGCGACTTAAAGGCCATAAAAAAACGTTATGGTGAAGTTATCTTGCAGAAATTCTGCCGCAGGCTGACCAATACAGATGATCAGCCGAATTTTTTACTGCCGAACTTCGAAGGTTTTTTATCGTTGTATTTCGAAGGGCACTTCAGCAGCAGGCTCTTGGCGAGAAACTGCTCTCCTTTCATGGAACCGATAATGACCACCTTTTCCGATTTCTCGAAATCCTGCGGCTTTGCATTATTGTAAACCACCTGTTTTTCAACGCCCTTTTCATCCACCATGTAAAAGGTGAACTGGTTGGCGTTCTTCTTTGCATCGTATTCGATGGGTTTGGCACGGTTCAGTTTCCCGATGATATGCAACTCCTTGTCAGGCTTACGGCCTGCTTCGGCGAAATCGGAGTAGGTGCTTGAATCGGTCATGGTGGTGATCACCACGGCAACTGCCACGACCAGTATCAGTATGATGATAATATGTATGATCTTCATTTCTGTTTGTTTGTTGATTTTGAATCCATCTCTTCCTCGAGCTTTTTCACCTTCCTGTCGATGGTGAAAAGATACCCGAAAATACCGACCAGTATAACGGCCAGAACCGCCACAACCACGAAAATTTTACCGTATGCTTCCATATAAAAAAAATTATCAATAATAATTATAATCCAAAAACTCACTATTTTCTTCAAATCATCTCCAAATCCATCTCATTTCAATTACCCCCAAATTGCCTGCATTGCCTGCATTGTTTGCATTGCCTGCATTGCCTGCATTCCTGCATTCCTGCATTAGATCATTCTTCCATCCTTAGCCTGAGCTTCCTGATGCGCACGCGGATGTTCATGATCCAGAATCCCAGCAGGATCCATCCGATCATAGCCGGATAAAAGACCGGGCGCATGGATGCTTCGAGGTGCATGGGCAGCACCGGAGGTGAATCCTTCCCCGGATGAATGCTCTCGCCTGAGATCCTGGGAAGGATCAGTACAAACACGATCCAGAGGAAGAAGGCGAAAATATTGTACACGGCGCTTACTTTGGCCCGTTTGTGCACGTCGTCGATGGAGCCGCGCAGGATCATATAGGCCAGGTAGATAAAAAGCCCGACAGCCGCGCCATTAAGCTTGGGGTCCTTCACCCAGGGCGTACCCCAGGTAAAGTTGGCCCAGATCATCCCGGTAAAGATCCCCAGGAAGCCGAACATCAGGCCTACGTTCACGGCCTCCACCGCAACGAGGTCCTCAACTTCGCTGAACTTCCTCAGGTAGCGGAGGCTGTAAATAAAGCCGGTAATCAGCATCGAGAACATCCCAAACCACATCCCCACATGGTAGAAGAGGTTGCGCATGGTCTCGTGTATCATGGTATCGGGGATCCCGACGATGAACCCGGCAATGATCGCATAGAGCAACAAAATTCCGGATAAATATTTCCACCAATCCTTTTTGAGCATACAGTTAGTTATTTATGAATGAAGAAAATGCAGGAATGCAGGAATGCAGGAATGCAGGAATGCAGGAATGCAGTAATGCAGTAATGCAGGAATGCAGGAATGCAGGAATGCAGAAATGCAGGAATGCAGAAATGCAGGTAATGCAAACAATGCAGGCAATGAAAAAGTGCATTGGTCATTTCTTCAAAATTTCAAATAAATTTAATTACTCCTGTGTTAATTGTTAGTCGCGCCAAAGATACGGAAATAACAAATAGGCCAGGGCGATCACCACGGCATTGATGGTCAGCAGGATAACGAGAAGGGGCGCCAGTCCCGACCAGTCCATACTGACGAGGGCAGTGTGGGAAACCTTCATGAGGACGGCGAGCAGGGGCAGTACGATGGGGAAGCTGAGGATGGCCATCAGCGAAAAGTTGTGGCTAGCCCGCGAGGCGATGGCGGCAACCATGGTCAGCACCGATGACAATCCCAGGCTGCCGAACACCAGGGTCAGCAGGAACAGGGGCACATTGACCACCTGGTTTCCCATCAGCAGCAGGAAAAAGCCAAACGACAGCACCGAGAGGATCGCCATCAGGATGAGGTTATAAAGGATCTTGGAAAGCACAACCGCTTCGGGGCTGGCAATGGTATAGTAATAGAGATGCCTTGCGGGAGATTCCTGGACGAAACTTTTCGATATCCCGTTAACTGCAACAAAAAGCAGTATGATCCAGAAGAGCGAGTTCCAGGTTTCACTGGTGATGGCATTTTCAAAGGCCAGGTAGGTCACGTAAATGGTCGAAACGAGGTAAAGCAGGATGCCGTTGAGCACATATTTCTGCTTCAACTCGAGTTTGATCTCCTTTCCGACAAGATATTTGATTTCAGTCCAGACCATCGTACCGCCTATCCAATTTCCTGCAAAGATAAAAAAACCCCACGGTTTCCCGCAGGGTTTTATCAATGCATTGAATTTGTTTTCGTTACAGCACCAAGCCAGTGCCTGGGTTACTGAACGATCATTTTTTTCGTGATCTTTTCGCCTCCGAGGGTTACGGTATAGAAATAGATTCCCGGCTTCAGCTGGCTGGCATCGATGGTGATATCGTGGTTCCCCGTGACAAGGGTTCCTTTGTCAAGGTCCATGACCACTGAGCCTGTCAGGTCGGTAATCCGGATGCTGACATCAGTTGTCCGGGCAAGGGTTATCCTGATCCTGGTATTTTTTATTACAGGGTTCGGGAAGTTCTGGGAGACACTGTTATTCAGACCAGCCGGGCTGTTCAGACCGACCCAGGTACCATCGTTGCGGTATTCGATATTGTTGTTATGGTAAGCCACCGTAGCATCCTTAACGGCGGAACCCGGAACATCG
>SESB01000027.1_pt1 | contig 93501 bp, 76 predicted proteins | sample 3171441 | NCBI WGS metagenome assembly SESB01 (sample SAMN06051867, study PRJNA518727) | freshwater metagenome | biome: subpolar coniferous forest; feature: holomictic lake; material: water; isolation source: holomictic Lake 227, 6 m depth | place: Canada: near Kenora, Ontario | collected...
GGCAAAGATCCTGGAACGGCTTGCCGAACCTGAACGTGTGATTATGTTCCGTGTACCCTGGTTGAACGACAAAGGCGAGATCCAGATCAACCGTGGTTTCCGTATTGAAATGAACAGCGCAATTGGTCCTTACAAAGGCGGCCTGCGTTTTCACCCGACGGTAAACCTTGGCATTCTGAAATTTTTAGCTTTCGAACAGGTTCTGAAGAACAGTCTCACCACATTGCCTATGGGCGGTGGTAAAGGCGGAAGTGATTTCGATCCCAAAGGAAAGAGCGACAATGAAGTGATGGCTTTCTGCCAGAGTTTCATGACCGAACTGCAGCGCCACATTGGTCCTGACACTGACGTTCCTGCCGGCGATATCGGTGTTGGTGGACGTGAGATCGGTTTCATGTTTGGCCAGTACAAACGTCTCCGTAATGAATTCACGGGTGTTCTGACCGGAAAAGGTCTGGAATGGGGTGGTTCATTGATCCGTCCGGAAGCTACCGGTTACGGCCAGGTTTATTTTGCAGAAGAGATGCTGAAGACCCGCGGTCTTGATTTCAAAGGCAAAACCGTTGTTGTTTCAGGTTCTGGCAATGTTGCCCAGTATGCTACTGAAAAAGCCACGTTACTCGGTGGTAAAGTTGTTACCTTGTCAGATTCCGAAGGCTACATTTACGATCCCAAGGGTATCGATGCCGACAAACTGGCTTTCGTCATGCAACTGAAGAACGTGAAACGCGGTCGTATCAAGGAATATTGCGACAAATATCCCGAAGCTACCTTCGTAGCAGGCAAACGCCCATGGGAAGTGAAGTGCGACATCGCCCTCCCAAGTGCAACCCAGAACGAAATCGACGGCAACGATGCCAAGACGCTGATGGCCAACGGTTGCTTCTGCGTTTCTGAAGGAGCCAACATGCCTTCGACCCCGGATGCTATCGAAGTCTATATCGCAAAGAAAATCCTCTACGGACCTGGTAAAGCTGCCAACGCCGGTGGTGTTGCTACTTCAGGCCTCGAAATGTCACAGAACTCCATGCGCTTATCATGGACACGCGAAGAGGTTGACATGCGTCTGCACAACATCATGATCGCGATTCACAAAAATTGTGTTAAATGGGGAACTGAACCCGATGGATTCATCAACTACGTTAAGGGAGCCAACATTGGTGGTTTCGTAAAGGTAGCCGATGCCATGATGGCACAGGGTCTTGTTTAAGGACTGACCAGTTCATTTACAACGAGGCGGGAACCCGGGAAACCGGGGGCCCGCTTTTTTTTTAATGCAGGAATGCTGGAATGGACTAATGCTGGAATGGACTAATGCAGGAATGCTCTAATGCAGGAATGCAGGAATTCAGGAATTCAGGAATGTAAACAATGTAAAAAAATAACTTAGGGCAATAATTTGTATAATGCCATTATTGAGAATAATAGGAGTATTGAAAATACAGAAAGAATCAACTTCCCAATAAGTCCCAAAGAACACTCCATTCATTGAAGCACTTATTTGAACACTCCCCCGACTCAATCTTATACATTTCAGACATTAACTAAATTCCTGTATTCCTGCATTCCTGCATTAGAGCATTCATGCATTCCTGAATTATTTGCATTACCTGCATTGTTTGCATTCCTGCATTCCTGAATTATTTGCATTGTTTGCATTGCCTGCATTGTTTGCATTGTTTGCATTCCTGCATTCCTGCATTATTTGCATTGTTTGCATTGCCTGCATTATTTGCATTCCTGCATTCCTGCATTCCTGCATTCCTGCATTACAAGGCTAATTTTCCCTTTTGATCGCTTTTCTCAGCAGGTTTAGTGCCTGTAGGGCTGTTCTGCGGATATTCCGGTCGCGGCTGTCGCCAAAAAGGTAGTGCAGCGCAAAGACCTTTTCAGGCGTGGCGATGGCAATCCAGATCGTACCGACAGGTTTTTCAGGTGTACCGCCATCTGGACCGGCAATGCCGGATGTGGCGATTACGTAATCGGATTTAAACAAAATTTGCGTGGAAACGGCCATCTCAGTGACGACCTGTTTGCTGACCGCCCCATAATTTTTCAAACTTCCGGGATCAACCCCCAGGATCGACTCTTTGATGCTGTTGGCGTAGGCCACCACCGATCCTTTAAAATAGGCAGAACTGCCCGGAACCCCTGTGATCAGGTGTGCCAGGTAGCCCCCCGTGCAGCTTTCAGCCGTGGCAAGGGTTGCATTCCGCTGCCGTAATAATTTTCCCACAATCTCCTCCAGGGTTTCCTCATCATACCCGAAAATGTAGTCGGGAATAAGCTGCTCAAGATTTGAAACAGCCTCTTCTATTTGATGCCGAACCATTTCTTCAATGCCTGTAGCTGTCAACCTGAGCCGCACGATTCCCGGCTGCGGCAGGTAGGCAAGTTTTACGTTTTCCGGAAGCCCGTTCTCCCAGTCTGCAATCTGTGCCGCCAGGAATGATTCACCGATTCCCTGGGTCAGGATGGTTTTATGCAGGATAAATGGAGTGGGAAAAATCTTTTTCAGCGAGGGAATGACGAAATCGGTCATCATGGCTTTCATCTCGAAGGGAACACCTGGCATGGATACAAAAATGGTCTTCCCACCGGTCACCCGTTCCTTTTCAAACCACATGCCCCGGGCTGTACCAACCGGATTTGGAATCCCGGTACATCCTTCCGGCAGTTCCGCCTGCTGGCGGTTCAACTCGGTGACAGGGTAACCCCTGCGGGCAAACATCTTCTCCACGGAATCAAACGCATCCTGGTTGAAAACAAGCCTTGTGTTGAAAAACTCGCAGAGGGTATGCTTGGTAATATCATCTTTTGTAGGCCCGATACCTCCTGAAATAAGTACAATTCCGGACCGGTTTTCTGCCTCCGCCAGGGCCTGCAAAATGTGCTGGCGGGAATCGCTGACGACCGTAACCTGGTGCACCCTGAATCCCCCCAGGCTTAACTGTTCCGCCATCCAGGAGGCATTGGTGTTGACAACCTGGCCGATCAGCAACTCATCCCCGATATTGATAATTTCAACCATCAGATTACCTCCTCCTTTAACCGGGTGTTCAGTTCCCGCACGGCTGTCATGCTTTCCATGAGACCGGGGATATAATCGGTTGAGGCGATGAAGGTCCAGATATAGGCAACAATGGCATAGATACGCCCGGTTGAAAAATTATCCACATCCACCGCGATGAACAGCACCACGATGAAGATGATCATCAGGAAAACCTTGATAATCACGTAATCAAGCGAACTCCAGCGGGCAATTTTCGTCTGGGGAATTACCATGCTGTGGTAAAACTCATGAATCTTCGAAACATCACCTGCTTCAAAGATCTTATACTGGTCCTCGCGGGTGTCGTGAAGCTCTTTTTGCAGTGTGACGACGTTTTTCCTGTATATGTTGTTGATATAGGCGATGGGGAGAATCACCACCACGGCCACAGCGGCAATTCGCCAATCATAAAAGAAAAGGGCGAAAACCGCACCAAAGGTCGCTGAGAGTTGCCAGGTAACTTCAGGGAGACGTTCTTTAAGAAAGACGATATATTCCTTGGCAAGTTCGGCACGGGCAAACATCAGCGAGATGGGGAACCCCTGTTTTTTGGCATAGGTAATCACATTGGTGGCGGTATCGGCATGGATTTTTGCATAAACACTGCCGCTGAAGAACCGGTGCAGCGTTCCACCCAGTACATTCAGCAGGTAAACAAAAGCCCAGACTAGCAGTGGCAAAATATAATTAACCTGTTCCTTGTCATAAAATTTATCAATCATGGCATCGAGCAATTTTCCGAAAAAAGTAGGCTCAATGATCCAGGCAATATTTTCAAGCAAAACAAAGGATAAGACAAGGCCAATTTGATATTTAAACTTAATAACGATTTTGGTTATAGTCATGCGAGATTATTTTGAGAATATGCAAATTTACCAAATGAATGGGTAACTTTGGGCGTTAAAATTTAAAAATCAATGGGGAAGATCAAATACCTGGCAATCTGTCTGATATGTCTTATTTTCGGAAGTTGCAACCGGCCTGTGAAAATAAACGGGGTCTATCGTTACCTGGCAGGAACCAAGGATGGTTTCAGCATCTGGATTGTAGATGGATACAAGGCCCGGCATAAGATTTACCCGGAGTTCCTCTACGGCGGGAATGAACAGCGCTACCTTTTCAACCCAAGAGGTGAAATCTGGATTGACAATGCCGTTTCATGTGAAGAGTACGAACTGACACTCGCCCATGAATTGAATGAACGCCACCTGATGGCGAAATTCGGGTGGACTTACGACCGTTCGCACGACTCCTCCCTGGCCATTGAAGTGGTCATGCGCAGGAAGTTCGCCGATATATGCCGCCAGCATGAAGCCACCCTCCACAAGGTCTCTCCAACCGACCATGACAATATCAAGGAGATCCGTGACCTGCCCGACAGCATACAGATCCAGCAGATCTACCGGGTGCCGTTGCGCCAGGTGAACGGGGTCTCCATCTGGGTTGTGGATGGCTACATGGTGCGTAAAACCATCTATCCCGATTTCGGATTTAGCGGGAATGACAAGGGTTATCATTTTATCCCAGCCGGGGAGATCTGGATTGACGGGCAGATTTCGAGCGAGGAAACCGAATACAGCATCGCCGAAGAGCTTATAGAACGGGAACAGATGATCGCCGGGAAATCATACAGTGAAGCCTACCTTGCCGCTATTGACGACAATCTCTGTCGGCGCGACCGCATGGAAACGCTGATAAAAAACCATCCTGCCCTGCTCCTGCCTGATTCCACCACCCGCTATGCGGGCGAGATTGACCCGCTGGAAAAATAACCGTCTGCGCTTTTTGTGTACTTTTGCAAAAATGTTATGCTCATGCCTTTACTTACAGAACCAGACCTGATCGTCAACTCAGATGGTAGCGTTTATCATTTATGCCTGAAACCCGCCGACCTGGCCGATACCGTAATCGTGGTCGGCGACCCGGGGAGGGTCCATGAAATTTCAGATCATTTTTCCAGTATCGAATACACCTCTTCCAACCGCGAATTCAACACCTGCACGGGTTATTACAATGGCAGGAGGATTACCGCCCTGTCAACAGGCATTGGCACTGACAATTGTGACATTGTGATGCACGAGCTGGATGCCCTGGCCAATTTCGACCTGAAAACCCGCGTGCAAAACCCCCGGCTGCGGTCGCTCACCATCGTCAGGATCGGGACATCAGGTTCTATCCAGCCGGATGTGCCGATCAACAGGTTTTGCCTGTCGACCCATGCCGTCGGACTAGACAACCTGCTTCATTTCTATAAAGGCACGCCTGGCATTATCGACACGGAGTTAACAGAAGCTTTTGCAGCCTGGGCACCCTGGCCGGCTGACCTTTCAAAACCCTATTTCGTCAAGGGTTCCGAACGGCTTATCAGTATATTCAGCCCATTCGCCGTGACCGGCATTACCGTCACCGCTCCTGGTTTTTACGGACCGCAGGGACGCTTCCTGCGGCTCCCCCTCACCGACCCCGACATGATCCAAAAATTGCAGAGCTTCAGCCACGCGGGTCGCCGTATTGTCAATTTCGAAATGGAGACATCCGCATTATATGGTTTAGGGGCGCTGATGGGACACGAAATGGTCACCATTTGCGCGCTCATCGCCAACCGGGCAACCGGCCAGTACAACCCTGATCATAAAACGGTAATCAGGGAGTTAATAGAAACAGTTCTTACCCAGATCACCCTGTAGGGAAGCCTGCAAGGGACTCCTGCTCATGATAATTTTCAAGAAACACCCATGACTCCCCAAACCGGAAATACCAGGCTGGCCGCCTTGATCAACCTGCTTGACGAGCCTGATGAAGCAGCATTTACCCTGGTCCAGGAGCAACTGTTTTCATTTGGTGCCGATGCACTGGCTCCCATGGAAAAATCGCTTGAAAACACGCTTGATCCTGTTGTCCAGGAGCGGATCAGGCAAATCATCCGCAAACTGAACCGCGAAAACCTCTATGTTGAATTTGTGAACTGGCTTAGCCTGGATACGGACAACCTTCTTAAAGGATTTATCCTGGTATCTAAAACCCAGTACCCATCGCTGGACGAGTCAGCTATTGCCCTGCAAATCGAAAAGATCAGGCTGGATACCTGGCTTGAACTCAATGAAAACCTGACCGCCATGGAGCATGTCAAGGTGCTGAATCATATCATTTTCGATATTCACAAATTTGCCGGCAACAAAAACGAAGTTACGGCGCCTGAACATTCCTGCATAAATACCTTTCTCGAAAGTCGCCAGGGAAGCCCGCTCTCCCTGGGAATATTATTCATTATCGTGGCACGGGAACTGGGATTGCCGGTTTATGGCGTAAACCTTCCCCAGCATTTTATCCTGGCATATCTGACTGAAAACGGAATTAAAGATCCTGTTGAAGAGGATGTCCTTTTTTATTTTAACCCGTTCAACAGGGGAACCGTGTTTACCCGGCGTGAAATTGATTTGTTTATCAAACAAATGAGGTTTCAGCCTGAAAAGTCCTTTTTTTTACCCTGTACCCATGCCGAAATTATTCGCCGGCTGATTAATTTTCTTATCTATTCAAATAACCAATCCGGATCCTCCGATAAAAACGAAGATCTTGAAAATCTTTTAACCGCCTTTTAATGAAAAAATTCTTCTACCCGGCCTCCCTGGTTGTGCTTTGCCTCCTGTTATCAAGCTGGGGATCGACCGGCCACAAAAAAATCAACCAGAACATGGCAGCCTGCCTGCCCGCCCGTATGGCATTCCTGAAACCCGCCTGGACTGATATTGTGACAAACAATGCCTCTGCCGCCGATAACAGAAAGAACACGGATCCGAATGAATCGCCCAGGCACTTTATTGATATCGACAACTATCCTGAATTCGTTCAGTCAGGTTTGATTTCCCAGATCTATGATTCGGTTGTGGCCCGCCATGGTTCCTCCTTTGTGATCGACCAGGGAATTCTCCCCTGGGCCACACTGACCACGTTCGATTCGGTGAAGGCATGTTTCCAGCGTAAGGACTGGAACAAGGCAGCCCTATTTGCAGCCGACCTGGGCCATTATATCGGTGATGGACATATGCCATTGCATATTGCGGCAAATTACAACGGCCAGTTAACAGGTCAAACCGGCGTTCATTCCCGTTATGAAACCACCATGGTTGGCCGATATGCCAGCCAGATCGTTTACCCGGTTGATTCAGCACAATTGATCCAGGATGTAAGCGGTTATGTGTTCAACTACCTTTATTATGATTACAAGTACGCCGACAGCGTTTTGATGGCCGACACCTATGCAACCGCACAGTCGGGATCGACCACTTCCGATGCTTACTACCAGGCATTCTGGGCAAAATCGGGTGGGTTTACCATCCTGATGATGCGTAATGCCTCCGATGCCCTGGCCAACCTTATCTATACCGCGTGGGTGCGTGCAGGCAGTCCCGACATGACCCCCTTTGCGATTGAAGAGCACCCGGGGGCAGGTCAGCCGAAGATCCTGTCGGTGTCGCCCAATCCCTTTACCCGGGCGGGTTTCTTCCAGGTAGAAATCCCGCGCGAGGACATGGCCGTTGCGTTCAACATCTACGATTCGAACGGGATATTAAAGGATTCCATTCTCAACGGCACGATGGCAAAGGGAATTCATAAAATCAACTGGAATGCCCATGAAATGGAGCAGGGTCTTTACTTCGCTGTCCTGAAATCCGGTTCCTTTCAATCCACCCTGAAATTCATCGTAGCGCAATAGCAGGTTCTTAGCGGAATAGCCTTGCTGCAGTTTTGAAAAGAATTGAAAAATATTCTTTCAGGCTATGGTTTTCGATATATCTCATGTTCAACCGGATCTTAGCCGGCATGACCTCTTCAACATAGCTCTTTTCCGGGTCGGCGGCTCTTCCAAGGATCGCGTTTTCATCCATGTATTCAATGGAGGCATAATCGGTAATGCCCGGTTTTACAGAAAGCACGATCCGCTGCTCCGGAGTATAGCATTCAACATATTTGCGGATCTCAGGCCGGGGGCCTGCAAGGCTCATTTCTCCCTTTACAACATTGATCAACTGGGGCAATTCATCCAATTTGTATTTTCGCAAGAAATAACCGGCCCGGGTAATTCTGCTGTCACGGGCGCCAATGGTAAGACCTCCCGACTTTTCGGCGCCTGTGCGCATCGTTCTGAATTTAACCAGTTTGAAATCCCGGTTGTCTTTCCCGACGCGTGTCTGCAGGTAAAATGCCCCCCCCCGTGATCCGATGATCACGATAAAAAAAATCAGCAAAAAGAGTGGCAGGAGCAACAACAACCCGGCGAGGGAAATGACAATGTCAAAAAAACGTATCATAGGCAGAAATTAAACCCCGGTAACGGCGCCGACCGAATCAACAACAGCCTGCACCACCCTGTCCGCCATCGCGTCACTCAGATCATAGTAGACCGGCAAACTAATCTCACGGGAGAAATTATCAAAGGTAACCGGGTAATCACCGATATCATACCCCTCGTTCCGGTACCAGGTCATCATGGGCAAGGGAACAAAATGCACATTGACCGATACCTCCCGGCTGAAGATTTCCTGGATGATCAGGTCGCGCTGCTCTTCGGTGATGTTGTGGATCCTTAATAAAAAAACATGGAAGGAGGATACCGCTGAACCATTCTCATACAGGGGGATCTGTGCCCAGCTGTATTTCCTGAATGCGGCAGCATACCGGTCAAAAATGTGCCGGCGTTTTACCAGCATATCACGATCATATCTTGCCAGTTCAACAAGCCCGATGGAAGCCTGGATGTCGGTCATATTGCATTTATAACCGGGTTCAATAATATCGTACCGCCAGCCACCCACCTGGGTTTTTGCAAGCGCATCTTTTGTCTGCCCGTGTAATGATTTGGCATTCAGAGCCCGGTAAATTTCTTCGTGATCGAACGGGTCGGGCAGGTTCAGGCAGATTGCGCCTCCTTCGGCAGTGGTGAGGTTTTTTACAGCATGGAATGAATAAACCGAAATGTCGGCAAGACTTCCGACCTTCCTGCCATGATATTGCCCGCCGATGGAGTGAGCTGCATCGGCCATTACCAGGAGACGGTTCAACTGCCGCTGTTCCGGCGATGCGGGATTAAAAAGCCTTTGGATATCCGGCCTGCAAACCAGTGCATTGATGGCATCATAATCGCACGGCCAGCCGGCAATATCCACGGGGATGATCGCCTTGGTACGGGAGGTAATTGCTTTTGCAACCGCCGCGACGGAAATATTAAAATCCCCTCCTGAATCCACGAAAACGACCCTTGCGCCGCAATGGACCACCACGTTGGCGGTAGCCGCGTAAGTATAGGCCGGCACAATGACCTCATCTCCCGCCTGAACGCCAAACCAGCGGAGCATCAGTTCCAGCCCGGCCGACGCCGAGTTTACGCACAGTGTTGCCTTCTGGCCGCCATATTCAGTAAGCAATTTTTCGAACTTTTTTGTTTTGGGCCCTGTGGTGATCCACCCGGAACGGAGCGTGTCGACAACTTCATCAATGATAGACTGATCAATACGGGGAGGGCTGAATGGAATCATGGTTTCCCGGTTAGACTGTTTTCAGAAAACGCAGGATATTGGATTCAATTCTTGCCAGGATATCGACATTCTCAGCCCTGACAAATTTGTCGCCCGTGATCCCTTCGTAAAGTTCGATATAACGATCGGAGATCTCCTTAATCCAGGCATCACTCATTTCGGGAACCTGCTGCCCCTCCTTGCCCATAAAGCCATTGGCCATGAGCCATTCGCGCACGAATTCCTTTGAAAGCTGGCGTTGCTGGATCCCGGCAGCCTGGCGTTCCTCGTATCCTTCGAGATAAAAATATCGTGAGGAATCGGGGGTGTGAATTTCATCGCACAGGTAGATCGTACCATCCTGGCCCTTCCCGAATTCATATTTGGTATCCACCAGGATAAGTCCCTTCTGCGCAGCTATTTCCGTTCCACGCTTAAACAGGTCATAGGTATACTGCTTGATCAGCTCATATTCGCTGCGGGGAATGACGCCGCTTGCCATTAGCTCATCTTCTGTAATGTCCATATCATGCCCTTCGGCTGCCTTGGTGGTTGGCGTAATGATCGGTTTGGGAAAACGCTGGTGTTCCTTCATCCCGTCGGGAACGGGCACTCCGCAGATCTCCCTGGCCCCCTGCTGGTAGGTTCGCCACGAGCTCCCGGTAAGGTAACCGCGGATGATCATCTCGACAGGGTAAATGTTACAAAACCGGCCAATGGTAACGTTGGGATCGGGGGTGGAGATCTTCCAGTTGGGACAAATATCGACCGTGGCATCCAGGAATTTGGCTGCGATCTGGTTCAACACCTGCCCCTTATAGGGAATTCCCCTGGGCAGAACAACATCAAAAGCCGAGATCCGGTCGCTGGCGACCATGACCAGGTATTTATCTTCAATATTATAGACATCGCGGACTTTGCCCTTATAAAGGCTTTTTTGCCCCGGAAGCGCGAAGGCGGTTTTCAGAATTACGTTTTGCATAGGTTGGATGTTTTTACAAATATTGGGAACAAACTCTATTCATTGCTGTATGCTGATATGATCCGGCTTACCAGTTTGTGCCGGATAATGTCTGACTTGTCAAGGTAAACGAAATCGATGCCGGGAATATTATCCAGGATGGTTTGGGAATGTACCAATCCGCTCACCTGGTTTTTCGGCAGGTCGATCTGGGTGATATCGCCGGTGACGATAAACTTGGATGAGGCTCCCATCCTGGTCAGGAACATTTTGAGCTGGCTTGGCGTGGTATTCTGGGCTTCGTCGAGAATGGCAAAGGCATTGTTGAGGGTGCGTCCGCGCATAAAGGCAAGCGGAGCGATCTCGATAATCCTTTCCTCGATATATTGCAGCAGTTTCTGGGTTGGGAGCATATCGCCCAGGGCATCGTAGAGCGGTTGCATATAAGGGTCGAGTTTTTCTTTCAGATCCCCGGGCAGGAAGCCCAGGTTTTCGCCCGCCTCCACAGCCGGCCTGGTCAGGATGATCCGCTGGATCTCCTTGTTTTTCAGGGCACGCACCGCAAGCGCCACGGCAGTATAGGTTTTGCCTGTCCCGGCAGGCCCGATGGCAAAGAGCAGGTCGTTTTTCTGGCTGCTTTCAACGAGTTTCCGCTGGTTTGCCGTACGGGCCCTTATCAGCAGCCCGTTCTTTCCATGAACAAGCACATCTGCATTTCCTTCCGCTCCCATGACGGATCCGTTGGTTTCGGAGCCCATGATCACCGGTATATCGCTTTTTGCCAGTCGCCCGAACTTCTCAAAATAGAGCACCAGGGTTCTGAACCTCTCCTCGAAATCAAGCAGGTCGTTCTCCTCGCCATAGGCTTTTACATAATTGTCGCGGGAGACAATCTTTAACTTGGGGAACAGGTTACGGACAACATCCAGGTTTTGGTCATTAGCGCCAAAAATGTCAAGCGGATGAACGGATTCGATGTTGATTATCTTCTCACTCATGAAATAGTTGTACCTTTGAATACGCAAAAGTACGAATTATTCTATGGCAATCATAACGCTCACAAGCGACTGGGGACTTAAAGATCATTACGTCGGATCCGTTAAAGGTGCTATCCTGCGACAATTCCCCGATGCCCGGATTGTAGACATATCGCACCAGATCCCGGCCTTTGACCTGAACCAGGCTGCGTTTATCATTCGTAATTTCTACGGCAGCTTTCCCGAAGGGACCATCCATATTATTGCCATCAATTCGGAGGCGGCCACCGACACTCCGCATACGCTGGTCCATTATCACGGCCATTATTTCATCGGAGCCGACAATGGCATTTTCTCGCTGCTTTTTGATGAAAAGCCCGACCGGATCATTGAACTGGACATCATCCAGGATTCCGACTACTTCACCTTCCCGTCGCGGGATGTATTCGTTAAGGTCGCCTGCCACATTGCCAGCGGGAAACCCATCGAGCAACTGGGGCATCCCAAGGCAGGAATCATCCAACGGATGGCCTTCAAGCCTGTCATCCAGGATGACCTGATCAGGGGCAAAGTCATCTATATTGACAATTATGAAAATGTTTTTGTCAACATCACCGAACCGCTATTCACCTCTGTTGTAAAAAACCGCAAATTCGTCATCACTTTCCGGTCGCCAAACTACAGGATCACCACCATCAGTAAATCATACAAGGATGTTAACCCGGGTGAGATGCTGGCGCTGTTCTCCACCAGCGGGTACCTCGAAATCGCCATTTGCCAGAGCAAGGCAAGCAGTTTGCTGGGGCTGAAGATGGATCAGCTGGTGCTGGTTGAATTACAATAACACAAAAAATTATGGAAAAATCGAAACACATTGCCCTTGTTGCCCACGACAACCGCAAGAAAGACCTTGTGGAATGGGTTGAGTTCAATTACAAGACCCTGCTGGGCCATCACCTCATCTGTACCGGCACCACCGGCAAACTGGTGGAGGAGACGATCCTCAACAAACTCGAGGAGGATGAGAAGATCACCTTTGATATCGTCAAGCTGAAATCGGGGCCCTTGGGGGGCGACCAGCAGCTGGGAGCGCTGATTTCGGAAGGGATGATCGACCTGCTCATCTTTTTCTGGGATCCCATGCAGCCCCAGCCGCACGATGTGGATGTGAAGGCATTGTTGCGGATTACGGTGGTTTATAACATCCCGACAGCCTGTAACCGGTCAACCGCCGACTTCCTGATTTCCTCCCATTTGCTGAAGGAAACCTACGCCCCGAAACTTGTCGATTATTCTGTCTATATTTCGCGGCAGACACCCTAAAATCTTCCAGGGGGTGCATTTTGGTGGCTGAAAATTGCTAATTTTGCACGCCCTTAACCAATGTGCACATGTTCACCCTTTTTAAGAAAGAGATCAACGGGTTCCTGAACTCACTCATCGGGTACATCGTTATGATTGTGTTCCTGCTGATGACAGGGCTTTTCCTCTGGGTTTTTCCGCTCGAATTCAACATTCTCGATTTTGGCTTTGCCAGTCTTGACGGGCTGTTTATCCTTGCTCCCTTTGTCTTCCTTTTCCTGATACCAGCCATTACCATGCGTTCATTTGCCGATGAAAAGAAAAGCGGCACGCTGGAACTGCTGATGACCCAGCCACTGACCGACCTGCAGGTAATCATGGCAAAATATTTTGCCGGGATCGTGCTGGTCATGATTTCCCTGCTGCCGACGCTCGTATATTATGGCTCGGTTTACCTGCTTGGACTTCCTGCCGGCAACCTCGACTCGGGCAGCATCTGGGGCTCCTACCTCGGGTTGCTTTTCCTGGGCGCCAGCTTCGTTGCCATCGGGATTTTTGCCTCTTCCATTACCGATAACCAGATCGTTTCCTTTATCCTCGCGGTGTTCATCTGTTTTTTCCTCTACATGGGATTTGAGTTTATCTACAACTTTGTCGTATCAGGAAAGACCGGGCTGATCATCGAATCGCTGGGACTCAATGCCCATTATTCCTCCATGAGCAGGGGGGTGATCGACAGCCGCGACCTGATCTACTTCCTGAGTGTCACAGCCCTATTTGTACTTCTCACAAAATTATCGTTGGAAAGCAGAAAATGGTAACGGATCGTATGGCAGATAAAAAGAAAAATATCAAACGCGCAAATATTACCGGGCTGTTCCTTGGCCTGGCCATTATTGTGCTCACGAACATCATAGCCTCGTTTATCTTCACCCGGGTTGACCTCACCGCCGAACATCGCTACTCCCTTGCCCCCGCGACCAAAACCCTGCTGAAAAAACTGGATGACGTGGTCTTTTTCAAGGTTTATCTTGCCGGCGACCTGCCTTCGGGTTTCCAGCGGCTGTCAAACGAAACCAGGGAGATGCTCGATGAATTCAGGGTTTACAGCAAAAACATCCAGTACGAATTTGTCAACCCTTCGGAAAACCCGAACGCAAAAGACCGCAATGACGCCTACCGTTTGCTGGTTCAAAGTGGCCTGCAGCCTACCGACCTGAGGGTAAATAAAAAGGGGGTCTCCTCCCAGATTATTCTTTTTCCGGGCGCTATCGTCACCTACCATGGGAAACAAATCCCGCAGCAATTGCTGATGACACAACTCCAGGAAGATCAGAACAAAGTGCTGAACAACTCCATCCAGACCCTTGAATACAACCTTGCCAGCGCCATCAAAAACCTCACTACCCCCATCAAGCCACGGGTTGCCATTATCGAGGGGCAGGGTGAACTTACCCAGATGGAGACCTACGACCTTCAGAATTCGCTTTCAGAGTTTTACAACGTTGAAAGGGTCGAGATCAAGAATAAGATCAGCAGCCTGGCTGTCAGGCTTAAAACAGATTCAACCAGCGATGTGCTTGTCAACAAATACAGGGCAATTATCATTGCCAAGCCGACCAGCCAGTTCGACGAACGCGACAAGTTCCTGATCGACCAGTTCATCATGCGCGGGGGCAAGGTTTTGTGGCTGATCGATCCAGTTTTTGCCAGCATGGACAGCATCAAGGTGAACAGCACCATGGGCATTCCCAACGATATCAACCTGGAGGATATGCTCTTCAATTACGGTGTAAGGATGAACACCAACCTGGTGCAGGACCTCACCGCGCTGAAGATCCCGATAAAGACCGGCCAGATAGGCAACCAGCCACAGTTTGATTTCTTTACATGGTACTTCTTCCCGGTGCTGATGCCATCCATCAACCACCCGATCGTAAACGGCCTCAATGCCATCAAAACAGAATTTATCAGCACCCTGGATACCGTTACAGCCCCCGGGATCAAAAAGACCTACCTGCTGGAAACTTCGCCCTACTCGAGAACGGTAAATGTGCCGGCCCTGATAGATCTTGAGATTGTCAAAAGACAGCCCAACGAACGGGCATTCAATAAGGGGCCCTTTCCTGTTGCCGTGCTGCTCGAGGGATCCTTTAACTCCTCGTACGTGCACAGGATTCCCCCCGAATTGTCCGAAAACCGCAGCCTTGGCTACAAAGCAAAAAGCAAACCTACCAAGATGATCGTGATGACCGACGGCGATATGGTTAAGAACCAGTTTCATTTTTCCCAGGGATACCCCTTACCCCTGGGATTTGATCAATATACCCGGCAGACCTTTGGCAACAAAGACCTGGCGTTGAATGCCATCAACTACCTCTGCGATGATTCAGGCCTTATCTCCGTTCGTTCACGGGAATTGAAACTTAGATTGCTCGACTCCACCCGGATCACCAAACAACGCCTTTTCTGGCAACTGATCAACCTCTTACTCCCGATATTGCTGATCACCGGATTCGGGATAACGAAATTCCAGCTCCGTAAACGATCGTTTGCACGTCCAGTCCGATAGATTTCAGTATGAAAAAAAACAGGTCCATTTTCGTAACATTTGTCATCCTTGCGCTGGTTGCGCTTGTTCTCTGGCTTTCACAATCCAGCAACACCTTTCGCCACACCATCAGCGATTTCGCACTCAACGACTCGTCGAACGTGACCAAGATCTTCATCGGAGATAAAAACAACAACAGCGTAAAGCTTACCAAGTTGTCGCCCGGGAAATGGATGGTGAATGACAAATACCCGGCACAGAAACTTTCGGTCGAGCTGTTGCTCAAAACCATGGTGGGAATCGAGGTTCAGTCGCCCGTAGCCAATGCAGCCCATGACAATATCGTCAGGGAACTTGCAGTCAATGCCGTGAAGGTTGAAATTTACCAGTGGGTCTACCGCGTCGACCTGTTTGGCATTATCCGGTGGTTCCCGCATGAGAAACTTACCAAGGTATACTACGTCGGAGGCGCCACCCAAAACAACCTCGGTTGCTTTATGCTGATGGAGAACTCCTCCAAACCCTTTATCACCTTTCTTCCAGGATTCAGGGGATTTGTCTCCCCGCGATACAGCCCTATTGAAAAGTACTGGAGGGATTACAACATTTTCAAAAAGACCATTCCCGAAATTGCCTCGATCAAGGTCGAGATCCTTGCTGACCCTGATTATTCCTACGAAGTCAGGAATAACGGGAAAAATCAATTTTCAATCCGAGGATTGTCCGATCATGCCGAAATAACCGATTACGACACCCTGAAACTGCTGAACTTCCTGTCGGGGTTCCGCAATCTCAATTACGAAGCATTGCTGAATGACATGGACAAGGCCCGCAAGGATTCCATTCTTGCCTCACAGCCCTTTATCATCATCTCCCTGACCGATACTTCGGGAAAGACCAAAAGCATTAAAACCTATCATAAAAAGGGACCTGATGGTCAGACCGACCCCAATGGCATTCCCCTGCCCTATGACCTTGACCGCCTGTATGCCTCGGTAAACGACGGCCAGGACTTTACCCTCATCCAGTACTTTACCTTTGACAAGGTTTTGCGTCCCAAATCGTTTTTCGTTAAGGACAATCCCAAAAAGCGCTAACCCGTCACGCTTCTCTCCTGCTTTTCAGCCAGGCTGTTTTTTACTGATAAATCTCCAGGTTATTACCTCCCGGCTGAGGTAATCTCCAAAGAAATTCTTGCCCAAAAGAAAATTAAGTTTATTTTTGTTGGGAAGAATTAAAAGTAAAAACAACAATACCCTATCTGAAAACGATTGAACAAGTATTCATAAACGAAAAAAACATCCCATGAATATCAAAGATATTACCCCGCCGATTTTGTTCCGGTTATTCAAAAAAGGCAAAGGAATAGTATCCTTTTTTAATGGCGGCTATACTTTTACAAAGTTAAAGAACCGGGAAACCATTTATTTGTATGCAGGGGATGTCCCTGATAAAGAAGAATATAAAAGGTATATTGGGCTTTCACTTTCACAAAAAAACAACAGGCACATACAACATGATGTTACCAAAAAATATCCTCTTCCTGATAATTGTGTGAGTGTCTATCAATCTGAAGATGTTTTTGAACATATCCCGTTGGCAATACTGCCAACTGTGATAAATGAGATATACAGGGTTCTGAAACCCGGTGGTGTTTTCAGGTTATCGATACCTGACTACCGGTGCAATATCCTCAACGATAGGACTTTAAAGGATAAATCAGGAGAACTTACTTTTGATCCTGTTGGAGGAGGAGCATTTAAAGATGGAAAGGTGGTAGAAGGAGGACATGTATGGTTTCCAAAATATGAAATTGTGAAAAACATGCTTGAAAAAACATTGTTTAAGAAAATACTTTTTTACCATTATTATAATGAAATGGGAGAAGGAATTACAAACAAGATCGACTATTCTGTTGGCTACGTGCAGAGAACACCTGACCATGATGAGAGGGTTCGTAACCCATATAGACCCATGTCAATTGTTGTTGATTGTATTAAAGATTAAAGGGCCCCGATACTCCCAGCTAAAACTCAAAAAGTAGAAATCCGGTTCAGGCATCCTGTTTCTTTTCACACTTCACCTTGCCGGACAAGTCGTGCAATCTTAATACCTTCAGAACTGCTGCCTCTGGTTTTACCCGTTTTATATATCCTCGTGCGATTATTAATTACCTGGTTGCTAACCAGGTCAGGTATGTTTGGATTCCTGCCTGAGGTAACAATACACTTAGGGATAACCATTATCACACTTTATCGATATTAATTCAATTGAATTTCAAGCTAATTTAAGTGGCCGCTCATGATAATAACAATCAATCAGTTTTTTATTTTCGCACATTGGTAAAATCAATAAATTCGTATTAACCAATCACCCTTGCACCCAGGCCAGCTCAATTTCAGCTTATTAAACAATGCATGGTGATGTTACTCCCGGTGAAATGAAAAAATTATTGAGTATTTACATTGCGGTAATGTTTAGCATTACCCTCGTGGCGCAAACCTACCTTCCCATCAGCAATAACATGGTTATCGGCAGTAATTCGAACATCAAGTTCGCTGCCGGGAACTATGCATTTTCCGATGCCCCGGCCGACGGGGTCATCCAGATCAACGGCGTGCAGAATATCGTGCTTGATGGCGACAGCTGCAGGGTTGACGGTGTCGGTTCGGCCGGCTACATGATAAAAATCAGCAATGCGCACAATGTGGTCATCAAGAATTTCGATTCGGTATTTCACTACAAATATGCCGTCTATATCACCAACTCCGACCATATCACCATCAACGGCAACGTATTTTGCCGGAACAAGGTGGATTCGTCGGGGTTTATCGATGTGTGGGCCGACTAAACCCAGGCCCTGGGTGGCGGGGTGATGATGTACCAGAGCCGCGCAGCCAGTATCTTCAACAATACGATGACGATGCAGAACGACGGGGTGGCGCTTTACCACTGCGACAGTGTTTCGCTCCACAACAACAACTTCTCCTGGAATACATCCTATGGTATCCGCATGTTCTGGACCGACACCTGCCATATTTACCAGAACAACTGCGCCCACATCAACCGGCCGCTCACCGACCCCAGCGATTGCGGCGCGATCCTGCTCATCGTTTCCAATAATAACATCGTTGAACACAATGACCTCTCCTACTCGGGTGACGGGATTTTCCTGGGCCAGTACCAGCATTCCAATATCCCCAACAACAACTGTTTTGCCTGGAATGAATGTTCTTATTCGCCACACAATGCCATTGAGGCAACTTTTGCCGGTGGAAATGTATACAGGCATAACAGTTGCAACTACAGCGCCTATGGCTTCTGGCTGGGATACTCCTTCAACTCGGTGGTTGACAGCAATGATACCCTGTGGTTTTGGGTCAGGACCATAAAACAGCCGCAATACGGGTTTCAGTATTTTACCATCCGGGTTGGAGACGACCACGGCGACTATTATAAATATACCGCATCGCCCTCGCTGCTGAATGCAGCCAACCTCTCCTGGAAACAATACAGGTTCCCGCTGGCCGGCAACACCCAGTTTACCCGGTCGATGGCAGGGACTATGTCGCTTGAACAGGTAAATTACATTGAATTCCGCCCCGACACCTGGGATTACGGCTTTACGATGTGGGTCGACGGCGTGCAGTTTCATCCCTGTACCTGTTAAAGTTGACAACCGCCTCCGGAATTATCACCCGGAAAATCCTTCTGATCAGGTAGCAGTTAACGTCGTTCCATATCACAAGAATCCTGCAGCAACGATGAATAGCCCGCAATGTCGCTTAAAAATTGGTGATCAGCTTCAGGTTGAACATCCTGGGTGTCAGGTAGTTCGGAACAGCATATTCCTTGCCGTTGATATCGGTGATCCATTGGTAGGAGATGGTATTGGTGATCTGGAGCAGGTTGAAAACCTCGAGGGTTAACCATACGTTTTTGAAGGCCCTGAGGGGGTTCTTCGAAGAAAACCGGGTATGGGTGCTGATCAGCTGTTTGGACAGGCCAATGTCGACCCGGCGATAGGGTGGGATCCGCCAGACCTGGTCCTTGCGGGGAGCATTCGGGGGGCCAAAGGGCAGCCCTGAACCATACACAAGGTTGAGATTCATCTTCCAGGAGGGGAACCCCGGGATATAATCCTGGAAAAATATCGCCAGGTTCATGCGCTGATCGGTCGGGCGCGGGATCCACGATCCCTGGAAAAACTCTTCTGTTCTCATGAACGAAAGGCTCGCCCACGATTCAGCGCCCTTGACAAATTCACCATTTACCCTGAAGTCGATCCCGGCGGCATACCCGTGTGCATCGTTGGTGCCGTAGTACCTTATCTTCATGTTGTCGAGTTCGTAGGGGATCAGGTTTTGAATGTTTTTATAATAAAGCTCCGTGACAAATTTGAATGGCCGGCCCCAGGCCGTAAAGTACAAGTCGCTGCCTGCTACCACATGGATCGACCGCTGGGCCTTAAGCCCGGGCACGATGGAGCCGTTCAGGTCGGTCATTTCCCTGAAGGTAGGCGGCTGTGAATAGATGCCGGCAGAGAGGCGCATCACCATCTCATGCTTCCAGTGAGGCTTGAAGGAGATATTGACGCGGGGATTCAGGGTAAGCTCACTGTTATAATCATAGAACACACTGCGCAGCCCGGCTGTCACGGAGATGTCGTTCGTGCCGTTCTTAAAGGTCCAGGTATCCTGCACGAAGGCGGTGTAACGGTTCGTGTTGATGGTGTTATTGCTGTTGATTGCGTTTGACAGGAGCAGGTCGTTTTTCGGGGGATGCTGCGACCCGATGGTATCATGCGGATGGGGCAGCGAATAGCCTGCCGAATCCTGCAATTCCCATTCATTGACAGTATTTTTAAAGAATTCATGCTGATATTTCACCCCCCAGGTCATGTTGCTTTTCTCCTTCTCCCACGACCCGCGGTGTTCAATATTGAACACGGTGCCATCAAGGTAATTGCGGGCATGCTGCAGGTAGGCCCCGACGCCGAGAATCTCCGGAACCTGGCCCTTGGTCGACCCCTGGTAGACCTCCAGTTTGCTAAGCCAGTATTCCCCGGAAATATCGTAGGTTTCCGCTTCATAGGTCTGAAATGCGGAGGAGATCAGTTTCAGCCTGATATTCTGGGCAGGTTTATAGGTAAGGGTAACGGCCGATAACCAGTTCTGGTAGCGGTCGGCCTCCTGCCCATCAAAATAAATTTTCAGCTTGTAGGCCTGGTCGAGGGTCCCAAAGCTGGTTTCCTGTGTTTGGGGGATCAGCTTATAGGAATTATCCACATAGGTGCCCAGCAGGGATATCTCCCATTTTGGATTGACCTCGTAATTAAGCACCCCCTGGAAATCGAAATACCGGGGCTTGTAATTTCCTTTGGTATCAAGCCCTTTCAGCAAGTAGGAGTTCGTTTTGTAACGGGTACCGAAGAGGTAGGACAGCTTTTTTGAAATGGTTCCCTCCAGGTGGGCGTCTGCACCGAGAAGACTTACATCGAAGGATCCTGCAAATTCGGTGGGTTTTTTATATTTGATATCCAGCACCGACGACATCTTATCCCCGTATTTGGCATCAAAACCACCGGCCGAAAAAGAAATTCCCGAAACCAGGTCGGGGTTCAAAAAACTTTGTCCCTCCTGCTGACCCGACCTGACCAGGAAGGGGCGGTAAATTTCAATGTCGTTGACAAAAACCAGGTTTTCATCATAATTCCCGCCGCGAACCGAATACTGGGAACTGAGTTCATTGCGGGATGATACGCCGGGCATGGTTTTAATGAGATCTTCAACGCTGGCATTAATCGTTGGAATAAAGGTCAGCGCTTTGGGGTCGAGCCGGCTGAAGGTATTGGTTCTCAGCTGCTGATCCCTGATTTCAACCGATCCGAGCTGGGTTGAGACCGGCTGCAGGGAGCGGTTCATCAACCTTTGTTCACCCGGTTTCAACCTGACGGCAACCGAATCGGTTTCATACCCTACATACGAAAAGAGGATAACCAGTTGTTTGTTGGCAGGAACAGTAAAAACAAAACGGCCATCCTTCCCGGTGGTTGTACCGGTGGTTGTGCCCTTAATGGCAACATTGACGAATTGTTGGGAGGCAGATGACCCGGAAAGTGAAACCAGCCCGGTGAGGGTGGCTGTTTCCTCCTGGGCAGACAGGACCGGACTCAATAAAATGAACAGCAATAAGGGGATATAGGGCAATATTCTCAAGGCCGGCTTTATTTTAAACGTTCCTCCTGCGATTTAAACTTTCCCTCTTTCCAGGCTTTTATGAACTTTGCCCAGGCAAAGGGGTTAAAGATGTTGAATGATTGCTGCTGACCAAAGTAATAGAGTTTGCTGGTCTGGTTGTCGATATAGTTACGGTAGTTCATGTTGGCATCCATGGGATAATTTTCGGCTCTCATCCTGATATCAGCTGCCTTGAGGTTCTTACGCGCAATTTCAAGATCATCGTCGGGAATTTTTATCTCCACGAATGCCCGCTTAAAGTCTTCCAGCGTAGGCCAAGGGAAGATAAAGGCGGCTGCGAGCGTAAGGGTATCGGCTGTCATCAGCTGGATGAGCGAATACCGCTGTTTGGTGATGGTATCGGGAATGATGAACGAGACCGGTTTAAAACCGATGGCTGTGAATACGACGGTATCCTTCTTGTGGGCAACGAAAGAGAAATATCCGTTTATATCGCTGGTGGTTCCGCGGTGGCTGAAGATGTCAATAATTTTGGTATAGGGCACCGGGTTCAGGCTGTCGGCCGTGATGGTCATCCCCGAAAACTGGACCAGCTGGCTGTTATCCTCTGCCTCATGAACCTGTTGTGTGTAGGCAAAAAAAGGGAAGGCAAACAGGGCAAGTATAAAGGCAAGGCTGTTTCTCATTCGGAAGAGGTGGTTCTTAAGCTTTAATAACGTGTTTTCCTGCTGTTTATTTCCTAATGATGAAGACAAAAAAAATGCTGTTACGGCGTAACAGCATTCGTTTACCCTTGAAAAAAAATTACTTGGTAAGATATCCTTTTTCCCTTGCTTCTTTTATACAGACATATACGCCTTTTTTATTCATATGGCGTAACCCTTCAGCTGAAACTCTCAGCTTGATGTCGCGGTTTTCTTCCTCAATAAAAAAGGTCTTTGTCTGGATGTTGGGGCTGAACCAGCGTTTCGATTTCTTATTGGAATGGGATACTTTATGTCCCTTGATTGCAATCTTTCCCGTAATTTCACAAATCCTTGCCATGACAGTTCTGGTTAAAATGGTAATTCAAAATGGAGTGCAAAGATATTCCAATTTTTTTAAACTACCAAGCATCGTACAAAAAAAACAGGATATCCGGAAGATTTGCATGAAACTCCTGGTATCAGGTTCCCTGTTTCCGGTAGAGAAAAACCCATCCCAGGTAGCAAACCACCAGGAAGACACCGCCTCCCGAGATCATCAGCATCGCCCTTGATCCTACTGAAAACCACAATATACCTGCAACCGAACTTGCAAGTAGCGTAAAAACACTGGTCATGCTGTTATAGAAACCTATCGCCGTTGCAGTTTCCGATTTGGCCGCCATGTTCGAGATGATGGCCTTGGAGATTCCTTCCGTACTGGCTGCATATAAGCCGTAGAGGAAAAACAATATTCCGATGACGACCAGCGAGGAGGCAAATCCAAGCCCGGTATAAACGATTGAAAAGAGGAACAGCCCTGTAATGAGCATTGTTTTCAGACCAATCCGGTCGGCCAGGGCGCCCAGCGGATAGGAAAATAGCGCGTAAACCAGGTTGTAGAAAATATAAAACCCTATCATCATGGTATCGCTAAGATGATGCCCTTTCAATACCAGTAAAAGGAAGACATCCGAGCTGTTGAACAGGGTGAACAGCAGCAACCCGGCGACCAGGTACCTATACCCGGGAGTAGCCTTTGACCAGTATTTCAGGTAGGAAAAGAAGCCAACGGAGGGTCGGGCAGCAGGCAGCTTGTCAGGTTTCAGAACCCGGACCTGCGGGGGTTTGTCCTTCAGCAGGAAGGTCATGGCAATCGCCACCAAACCCGGGAAAAATGCTATCACGAACATGATCCTGTACTGACCAGGGTATAACCAGAGAAAGATCAGTGCCAGCACCGGGCCGATCGCGGCTCCCACGGTATCCATCGACCGGTGAAAACCAAAAACCTTGCCTTTGTGTTCAGGCGTGGTTTCATCGCTCAGCATGGCATCACGGGCGCTGGTTCTGACGCCCTTGCCAAACCGGTCGAGGGTACGTACGAAAAATATCCAGAGCGGAAAGGTGAATACCGCCATGAGCGGCTTGGAAATGGCACCCATGATATACCCGGCCCTGACAAAGGGAACGCGCCTGTTTTGCACATCCGATAGTTTACCGAAGTAGCCTTTGCTTAAACCCGCTGTCGCCTCGGCCAGTCCCTCCAGGATGCCGATCAGCAGAATTGAAAATCCAATGGATTTAAGGTAAACCGGCATGACGGGATAGAGCATCTCGCTGGCAATGTCGGTAAACAGGCTCACAAAAGAGACAAGGAGCACCGTCCGGGTAAGGATTTTTTTATTAAACCACATCGCTCTCTTGTTGTCGGTTATTTCAGATAATCAGCAGCAACACTGCTTAACTTATTATTCCAGTGTTTACTGGCATCTTCCGCGTTCCTGCGTGTCACCGTGTCGGTGTAATTCAGCTTTTTCAACAGGGCAAAGGCATTCATCCGGGTTTCGAATTCATAGCCAGGACCTGTATAACCAACCAGTTCCGGTAAAAACTCCTTCTTCCCGCTGTTGATCGCCAGTTCGAGCCATTTCATACGGATGTTCTTACCGCGCCAGCCATCAAATCCCTTTGCAAGGTCAAGGTAATGCTCAGTTTGCCTGGGAAAGGAGAGGCAAAGGGAGCCAAGGGCCAGTTCCACGTTCAGGTAGCTGGAGTCCTGAAGCATGGTTTCAACTGTATTCTGAAGCAGGTCAGGAACGGGGACAAGGTTTTTCAACGCCGATTTCCGCACATTGGCATCCTGGTCCAGCAAGGCCTCGCGGAAAGTCTCCACCACTTCAGGGGAGCGTCCCGGTCCAAGCTGCTCCAGTATTTCAGACTTGACCAGCCAGAATTTTTCCCTCCTGAATAATTTCTCTAAAAGCTCCTCCTTGGTCTCAAAGGGAGTAGTCCTCAATGCCACACAGGCATCATACCGGTCGATCATGTTTTCCGCCTTGAGCGCCTGCGAGGCAAGTTGGCTAAACGGGCGGATAAAGGTCACCTTTTTCAGGATTCTCCTGCCGGGATCAAACAACAGGAAATCAACCTGTTTATCACCCTTAACAGGAATGACAACCTCTGTGTATTTCTTCTCGACCCAGGCTGTTTGCCTGTCGGCCGTGCCATCGCTGTAGTGGACCTCAAACACGACAGGCATTTTGAAAAGGCCTGTCAGTTCATTTGTTGCCTGCACCTGTGTGACCTTAAACACGGTAATCCGTTTTCCTTCAGGATCGACCGACAAGGAATCCCGAACAATATATTCAGGCTCGCCTCCCCTCAGGATCCATTCATCGAAAAACCAGTTGAAGGGTTTACCGCCGGCTTCATAGCAGCACCGGATAAAATCGTTGGTTTCAGCGTAGCCGAACTGGTATTTTTCAAGGTATCGGTGGATGGCGCTTTTAAATGCCTGGTCGCCCATAACGTCGCGCAGCATGTCGAGCACCAGGGAACCCTTCTGATAGATCCGTTGGGTGCCTCCCTGCGATCCCCCTACCGGGTAACTGTTCTTCTTTGCCGCGTCAAAGGCCAAATTCATCTCATCATTCCGGACATTCTGGTAATAATCGTCCCCATAGATGCTCTTTTCGAATATTTTCGCATAGTAGGTTGCAAAACTTTCGGTGAGCCACACATCCCGGTTAACAAAGTGAGCCACACAGTTGCCGAACCACTGGTGGGCCAGTTCATGGGCATTTACATTGACATAATTACGCTGCCACCAGGCTCTTGGACTGATCAGCATATAATCACCGAAAACCGTACTGGTGGTGGTTTCCATGGCGCCGTACATATAATCGATCACCGGCGCCTCCCGGTATACCGGATAGGGATAGCCAACCCCCATCTCCTGTTCGTAAAAATCGAACATCAGGGGCGTATACTTGTAGGTGGTCGCCACCCTGTCGGACATGCCGGTATAATACCAGTATTCGAGCGGAATCCCTTTCGAGGTTTTCGCCGGTTCATACTGGTAATCCCCGATGACCAGCGAAGTGGAGAAAAACGGGTGATTTTTCTTCATCGCGTAATGCCAGGTCCTGGTTTGATCAGGATTGTCGGTAACTTCGACACGTTCGCCATTGGAAAACACCTTGAAGTTCCTGTCGAAGGTGATGAACATGTCGACCGTGATCCGGCCATCAAGATAGGGCAGCCAGCCTGAGGAACGATGCGCCCAGATCTCCTTCCGTTTGCCGGCCTCCTCAGGCTTCCACCCTATAAAATAGATCGGCCCGGAAAGAGGTATTGACGAATAAACAATGGCGATATGTGATTCGGGAGGCTTAACAAAAGAGGAGATCTCCCACAGGGAGGGTTGCGGAATCACAGTTAGTTTTCCTGCCGTTTGGTGGAAGGATACCTCCACCCCGTCGACTTTAACCGAAGATACAGAAAAATCAGGTGTCTGGAAAACGATCGAGTCGCCCTTGTACCTGATTGGAATAAAGGTAAAATCAGCTGTTCCGGTTACCAGGTTTTGTTCAGGTTTAAACGAAACGTGGGCCGTCAGGTGGCTTAAGGAAACCGGCAGATCGGGCGGCACAGCGGAAGGGTCGGCATAATAGGTCACGGTCTTTTCCTGGGCAATAACCTGGTTGCCGATACTGAGGAGTAGATTACCTGCAAGAAAAATCAGTATGAGCGAAAAGATATTACGTGTTTCTCTTATAAAATAGATCCTCATAACCGCTATTTTTAGTATGTTTGTTCCCGGATCGAACCAGCTTCATCGTCATCATGATTCAAAAGTAGTAAAAATCAATGAAGAACACCTCCCTAAACGAAAAACTCATCCTTTACTTTGTTTTGCTGGGTATCGGCTCGATCCTGATAATCAGCACAGTATCATTTTACAGCACCAGGAGAGCGCTGATCAGCCGGACCTTTGACCAGCTCACCTCGCTCCGCATTGTTAAAAAAAACCAGGTTGAACAGTATTATTCCGACCGTGTCAGGGATATTACCTTTCTGGCCGCAACCCCGGATGTGGCAGAGGCTGCCGGCCGGATAAACCACGTTCAGGATCGTGACCGCAGGAATCCCGCACTGTTGGCGGCAAAGCGGGAAGCGGCCGCCGGGAAGGAAACCCTTCGGAATTTTGCCGCGACCTTCGGCCCCCTCGGACAGCATTTTTCCTCCTTTTTCATTTTCGGGAAAGAGGGTGGTTCTTTTCATGGCTACCTTCATGACACTGCCGTTACAGGAGGCACTTTGCCCGTTCCTTTAATTCCCGATTCTCTCGTGGCGGGGCTTCGTAAAAAGCTGAAAAGCCTGCCGGTCGTGTTATGCGACATCATGTTTGATGCAGGAACAGGAACCCCCTTCCAGTTAATCAGCGCTGCCATCAGGGGAAATGTGCACGGGCACCAGGAGATGACGGGCATCCTGATCCTGGTGATAACCATGGACGGGATCAATGGCATGATGCTCAACAACAACCCGCTCAGCGGGCTGGGGCTTAGCGGTGAGACTTACCTGGTCGGCCCCGATTACCTGATGCGTTCAACCTCGCGGTTCCAGCCGAAATCAATCCTGAAAACCCTTGTAAAGACTCAGCCCGTGCTCCATGCCATGGCCGGCAATGAAGGATCGATCGCCACGAATGATTACAGGAATATCCCGGTGCTTTCTTCCTATGGAAAGATTTTGGTTCCGGGCCTCAACTGGGCGATCCTGGCCGAAATCGATCTGCAGGAGGCTATGATCCCGATTTATGAAACACGTACCCGAATCCTGATGCTCAGTATGATCATCATGATCGTGTTTTTCGTCTTTGTCATGTTCATTGCCCGTCAGATAACAAAACCATTAATACGATTGAAGGAGGCCACCATTAATCTTGGCGAGGGCCACTATGATCTTGAACTTCCGGTCACCACGTATGATGAAATCGGCGCGCTCACCGAATCATTCAACATCATGGTCAGGCAGATCAGGGAGAAAACCACCGAATTGCAGCAGGAGCGTTTTGGAAGGATGCGGTCGGTGATTGATGGAGAAGAGCTGGAAAGACAGCGGCTTTCGCGCGAACTCCACGACGGCATAGGCCAGTTGCTGATTGCCATCAAACTCCGCATGGAAAGCCTGTTATACCAGGACGGCAAGGATATCAGGAACTCAATCCAGGAGTTGAAAAAATATTTCGACCAGATCATCGATGAAGTGCGCCGGATCTCAAACAACCTGATGCCTTCGGTACTGGAGGCTTTCGGACTGGCGATCGCCTTCCGAAACCTCTTCTCCGAAACCGAAGAACACAGCGGGATTCGCATTCATTTTGACGCGAAAGGCGATTGCGACGATCTTGATAAAAAAAGCAAAACCTATGTTTACCGTTTGATGCAGGAGGCATTAAATAACATCGTTAAACACGCTGAAGCCAGTGAAGTATGGGTGAGCCTGACCAGGGGCGCCGATTTGCTGACCTTGCTGGTCCGCGACAACGGAAAGGGGTTTTCGATGGATAAGGCAGAAAAGGGGGGAGGAAACGGTATCCATAACATGCGCGAGCGTGCCAGCCTGCTGGAAGGGCATATCGAGATCCTGGCGGAACCCGGCAAAGGAACCCATATTACTGTTAATGTACCAATTATATCAACCTATGTCAAAAATCAGGATTTTCCTCGTGGATGACCACCAGCTTGTGCGGGATGGGATCAAAGCATTGCTGATGAGCGCCGAAAACCTTACCATCCTTGGAGAAGCTGCCTCCGGGAAGGAGTGCTATGAGAAAATTGCCATTGAACCGCCCGATATCCTCATCCTGGATATCTCGTTACCCGACACGACCGGCATTGAGATCACAAAACGTGTCAGTGTGGAGTACCCGCAGACACAGGTGCTGATCCTGTCGATGTACACCAATGAAGACTTTATTTTCAACTCGGTAAAGGCCGGCGCACGCGGGTATCTCCCTAAAAACACCTCGCGCGAAGAACTGCTCACTGCCATCCAGACCATTTACCAGGGTGATGAATTTTTCGCCGACTCCATTTCCAGGATCATGCTGAAAAGTTATGTCCGCAAAGCCAAAGAAGACGACACCATGCCCCAGCGCGGGCCGATACCCCTGACCACCCGTGAAATCGAGATCCTGAAACTTTTCGCCGAAGGGTTTATCAACAAAGAGATCAGCGATCAACTCGATATCAGCATCAGGACTGTCGAGACCCATAAAAATCATATCATGAAAAAGCTGGAGTTGAAGTCAACTGTCGAATTGATTAAATACGCGATCCGGAATAAGATTGTGGAAATCTGACAGCCTCCAGGGTACAAAAAGGCAGGCAGGGAAAGAATGATACGTATGATACGTATGTCCCCATAGGTTTTTCACCCGATTAAATTTCAGTATTTTACAGGATTGCAGGGGAAATTCAATCACCCTAACATTGCATGTGAATTTAATAACAAATCACTTGCGATGAGAAGATATGTTACCCGATACAAAGCCTTTATCCTGGCGGGTCTGCTGATGGTGCTCGTGAATTGCCTTTACGCCCAGTTGCAGGATGAAAACAAGATGGATGAAAAGTCCGGTAGCGCCGCTGCCTTCAGCGTAGGTACCGACGTGGTAAGCCGTTACATCTGGCGGGGTGCCGATTATGGCAATTCTCCTGCCGTTCAGCCGAGCGTTGCCTTTTCGGTTGCCGGATTCAAAGCAGGATTCTGGGGCTCCTATGGTCTCGGCCAGTATTCAAAGAAGATCAACGACAGCACCGTCGTCAGCATGGGGCACTATGCCGAATTTGACTTTTACCTTTCCTATACTATCAAAGGGTTCACCCTGATGGCATATGATTATTTCCTGCCCAACTCCCTCGATCCTAACAACGGGAACAGGTACTTCAATTTTAATAACAAAACGACCGGCCACACATTGGAAGTTTGCCTTTCTTGGGCAGGCCCCGACAAGTTCCCACTTCAGCTCTATGCCGGAACCCTGGTATATGGCGATGATAAGGACAAGAATGCGGCGGGGCTGTATGAAGGCAGTAAAAACAACTATTCGACCTATTTTGAAGTTGCCTATCCCTTTAATATCAAGGGGATTGGCATAAAACCCTTCGTCGGCGGCATCCCGATGGGTTCAGGCTGGTACGGTCCCTATGGGGGTATTGTCAATGCAGGATTGACAATTTCGAAACCCATTACGATCACCAAGGATTTTTCTATCCCGGTAAGCGGGTCATTGATCACGAATCCACAGGCACAGAGTGTGTTTTTGGTGTTTGGAATATCATTATAAGTTGTAAATCATAAATCTAAAATTTATTTTATGGGATCAATTGATGTAGGTTCAACCGGGTTTATGCTGTTATCGGCAAGCCTGGTAATGTTGATGACGCCGGCTCTGGCGTTTTTCTATGGCGGATTGGCCACCAAACGCAATATTCTGGGAATCATGATCCAGAGTTTTGCTTCGCTTGGATGGACAACGGTGCTCTGGTTCATTTTTGGTTATTCGCTCTGTTTCAGCGGCGGAGCAGGCGGCATTTTCGGCAATTTCGACAAGGCGTTTCTCAATGGAGTGAGCATTGATTCGATGTATTCGGGCAATGGTAAAATTCCCGAAATCGTCTTCTTCGTTTACCAGATGATGTTTGCCATCATCACCCCTGCCCTTATCACCGGCGCCTTCGTCAACCGTGTTACCTTCCGCTCCTACATGATCTTCCTCACCGTTTGGCAAATCATGGTATATTACCCGTTTGTCCATATGATCTGGGGTAATGGCTTACTCGCACAGTGGGGCGTTCTCGACTTTGCCGGCGGTATTGTGGTCCATGCGACGGCTGGTTTTGCGGCCCTGGCATCGGTATTCTATGTAGGTGCCCGCAGTGATAAAAATTCGACGCCGAACAGCATTCCCCTGGTTGCTATCGGCAGCGGACTGCTTTGGTTTGGCTGGTACGGATTTAATGCCGGCAGCGAATTACAGGTGGACAAGATCACCGCCCTGGCTTTTATCAACACGGATGTCGCTGCCTCATTCGCAACGGCGGCATGGGTTGCCATCGAATGGATTCGTGAAGGGAGGCCTAAACTTTTAGGGTTGCTTACGGGTTCAATTGCCGGGCTCGCTACCATCACGCCCTGTGCGGGATTTGTCCCCATGTGGTCGGCACCACTTATAGGGATTGCAGCGGGAGGCACCTGTTACCTGGCCGTCCAGTTGAAAAATAAAATGAAGTGGGATGACGCCCTTGATGTATGGGGGGTTCACGGTATCGGCGGTGTGCTGGGTACCATCCTGCTCGGGGTCTTTGCCTACAATGCCGTTAACCCGGCCGTGGTTACCAACGGACTTTGGTTCGGGCAAACCTCTTTCTTCTTCAAACAACTTATTACCGTGGTGGCAGCCTCCGCATATGCCTTCATCTTCACCTATATCATGCTGGCCCTGATCAACCTGGTCACACGGGTGCGGGTATCGGAAAATGAAGAAATGGCCGGTCTCGATGTTGCATTGCATGGTGAAAAGGCATACGACGAAGGATCCCTCTGATCAGTCGCCGGAAACCCGGCAGTATTTCCCCTTCTGAACGGGGGTTGGAATAATCCGGGTCAGTAATAACAATATGATTTATATAAAAAACCGTCTATCCAACATTTAGACGGTTTTTTTTTGCACTTTTGTAAAAGCCAACCAAGCTTGATGGAAGAATTTTCTACCATAACCGAGACCAGGAATTACCTCAGTAAAATCCTGGCAAATGGAAAAAGTATCGGGTTTGTTCCTACCATGGGGGCATTACACGCAGGACACCTGTCGCTCATCTCCAGGTCTAAGCTGGAAAATGATGTGACCGTCTGCAGCATTTTCGTGAATCCGACCCAGTTTAACAACAAGGCGGATCTGCAAAACTACCCCCGGACCATGGCGCGTGATACGGCAGTTCTGCGTGAGGCCGGGTGCGATGTGCTTTTCGCCCCCTCAGCCATCGAGATGTACCCCGAAGGCGAATCTGCCGGGCTGGTTTTGGATTTTGGAAAACTCGACAAGGTCATGGAGGGAAAATTCAGACCGGGACACTTTTCAGGCGTTGCCACCATCGTTGAAAAGCTATTTGCCATCGTAAAGCCTGCACGGGCCTATTTTGGTAAAAAAGATTTTCAGCAGCTGGCCATCATACGGTATATGGTGAAAACACTGGAGATCCCGGTTGAAATAGTGGCCTGCGAAATTATCCGCGAGCCCGACGGTCTGGCCATGAGTTCACGCAACATGCGGTTAACCATTGCAGAGCGCAATATCGCCCCTAAGATTTACCAGGTGCTCACTAAACTAAAGGAAAAATCAGGAAAAATACCGGTGCCGGAAGCCAGGGAATGGGCGGCTAAAAAGATCAGGGAAATTCCTGAATTCCACCTTGATTATCTGGAAATTGGCGATATGGAAAGCCTGCAGCCTGTCACGAACTGGCGCCATAAGGCCCGGGCCATGGCTTTTATCGCGGTTTTCCTGGGAGATGTCAGGCTCATCGACAATATTGAACTTTTTTTGTAATTTTGCAGCATGATGCAGATTCAAGTATTAAAATCGAAGATCCATCGTGCCACCGTCACGGAGGCCAACATCAATTATGTTGGCAGTATTACCATTGACGAAGAACTGATGAATGAATCGAACCTGATTGAATTTGAGAAGGTGCAGGTTTTGAACATTAATAATGGCGAACGGATCGAAACTTATGTTATTAGAGGTGAGCGCGGAAGCGGGACCATTTGTCTGAACGGAGCCGCTGCACGGAAATTTTTACCCAACGACCTGGTGATCATTGTCTCCTATGCCACGATGGATTTTGAAGCTGCAAAAAGTTTCAAACCCTCCATCGCCTTCCCTGACGCCAAGAACAAACTTATTACGGGTAAAAAACCGCAGGAATGACCGAACTCCTTTCAGAAGAAATGCCCCCGAAAAACTGGGTAGCTACCTTTATCAAATTTGTCATTTTCCTAAGCCTTGGCCTTGTTATTATCTGGCTTTCCCTGCGCGGACTTACCCCGGAGGAACGGATACAGATTATTCATTCCTTCCGGACGGCCAATTACAACTGGGTTATCCTCACCATCAGCATGGGGATCATAAGCCATTTATTCCGCGCATTACGCTGGATGCTCTTTTTTGAGCCAATGGGTTATCATCCTTCCCTGAAAAACACCTTCTTCGCCGTCATGGTCGGGTATTTTGCAAATATGGCCTTCCCGCGCCTGGGGGAGGTTACCCGCTGCGGTCTCCTGGCACGCTACGAGAAAATCCCTTTCAACAAATCCTTTGGTACCGTAGTAACCGAGCGTACCATCGATATGATCATCTTTATCCTGCTGTTTTTCCTGATGGTTGGAACCCAGGCCGGCACCATCGGCCATTACCTGAATACCAACGTATACCCGAAATTTGCAGAAAAATTCCAGAACCCGATCTTCGACAAGGTCTTTTTCCTTTCAGCAGCCCTGCTGGTTCTCCTCTTTTTTTTAGCCTTGTACCTGATGCGGAAAAAAATTGCCAGGTCAAAATGGTTTCATAAAATAACGCGGCTGATCCTCGGGTTCTGGGAAGGGTTGAAATCGCTCAGCCAGATCCGCAAACCCGGTCTGTTTGTCTTTTATTCCCTGGCTATCTGGGGACTCTATTTCCTGATGATCTATGTCTGTTTTTTCTGTTTCCCCGAAACCAGCGGGCTCAATCCGGGGGCAGCCCTGTCATCCCTGGTATTAGGAAGCGTGGGGATTATGGTAACCCCTGGCGGAATCGGGCTCTATCCCGCTATCATTCAGGAAACCATGTTATTGTATGGCATTACCCGAACAACAGGCCTTGCACTCGGCTGGATCTCCTGGACGGCCCAATCGACCATGATCCTGGTAGTTGGCGGGATTTCATTAATTTTACTTTCATTCAACAAAGAATCCAATGGAAAGGCTTAACCATATAAAATCAAAAATCTATTCCTGGGAACACCTTCAACGGCAACTTGCCATCTGGCGTTTTAAAGATAAAAAAATTGTGTTCAGCAACGGCTGCTTTGATGTTCTTCACCTCGGACACATTGAATACCTTGCAAAAGCACGTGAATTAGGGGATCTTCTTATCGTTGGATTAAATTCCGATGATTCGGTGCGCCGCCTCAAAGGTGCCCACCGTCCTGTCAACAAAGAAGAGGCACGGGCCGTTTTGCTCGCAGCCCTGTCGTTTGTTGACGCAGTGGTTGTTTTTGACACCGATACCCCTTACGATCTGATTAAACTTGTACAACCCGATATCCTGGTAAAAGGCAAAGACTATGAAGGGAAGGAGATTGTCGGATCGGATATCGTTAAATCTCACGGCGGACACGTTGAAACCATCGAACTTACTAAGGGATATTCAACAAGCCATACGATAGAACTTGCACAGAAGGTGCATATCTAGCAAGCCCTGGTCATCTGCCCGGAATACAACCCCTTTTACCGTTTCAATATTTCTTTCTTATATGTCCAAACTGAAAACCGCTTTTTTTTGCCAAAGTTGTGGTGTACAGTCGCCGAAGTGGATGGGCAAGTGCAATGCATGTGGAGAATGGAACACCTTCGTGGAGGAGGTGATCCAGCGGGAAGACAAAACATCACCGGGTTCTGCAGTGCGCGATCCGAGAACGGTGGTGCCTGTAAAAATTTCAGAGGTCGTTTTCAGCCATGAAGCCAGGATCAACACCCATGACCAGGAACTCAACAGGGTGCTTGGCGGCGGCCTGGTTGCCGGGTCGCTCACCCTGATCGGCGGGGAACCCGGAATCGGCAAGTCAACCCTGATGCTGCAGGTGGCCATGAAATGCGCCGATCAGAAGGTGTTGTACATCAGTGGCGAGGAGAGCGACCAGCAAATCAGGATGCGGGCCGAACGGCTGGGATTTAAAAACGACAATTGCTATATCCTCACCGAAACCAATACGGAGGCGATCTACAGGCACCTGGACCCCCTCAAACCCGGCATCATCATTATTGATTCCATCCAGACCCTGCAAACCGATGCCATCGACTCCTCCGCGGGCAGTGTTTCCCAGATCAAGGAATGTGCCGCCGGCATGCAGAAATATTCAAAAATCACCAACACCCCTGTTTTCCTGATAGGCCACATCACCAAGGATGGCAGCCTGGCCGGCCCCAAGATCCTGGAACATATGGTCGATACGGTTTTACAGTTCGAAGGCGACCGGAACTATGGCTACCGTATCCTCCGTTCCCTGAAAAACCGGTTTGGGTCGACCTCTGAACTCGGCATCTACGAGATGAACGACACCGGGCTGAGGGAGGTTTCCAATCCTTCGGAGATATTGCTCAGCCAGCGCGACGAAGCGGTGAGCGGGATTGCCATTGCAGCCATGGTTGAGGGCCAGCGACCCATGCTGATCGAAACCCAGGCACTGGTAAGCAGCGCCGTGTATGGCACACCGCAGCGCTCAACAACCGGTTTTGACGTACGTCGCCTGAACATGCTGCTGGCAGTCCTTGAAAAACGAAGTGGTTTCAGGCTTGGTCATAAAGATGTTTTTCTCAATATTGCCGGGGGAATCAAGGTAGAAGACCCTGCCATCGACCTGGCCGTGGTAGCCGCGGTCCTGTCGTCGAACCAGGATCATCCGGTCAATTCCAAAACCTGCTTTGCCGCCGAAATCGGGCTGAGCGGCGAAATCCGCCCCATAAACCGCGTTGAACAAAGAATTTCTGAAGCCGACAAACTGGGGTTCGACCGGATTTTCATCTCCCGTTACAACACCAAAGGACTTGACTTTAAACGGTTTTCGATTAAAATAATTCCCGTTGCCCGGATTGAAGAGGTTTATGAAAGACTCTTCAGCTGAGGAAAACCGCCTTCCCCGGATATTCGTACCGGTTTAGGCGCGCCCTGCGTGCCATACACCCTGGTGCAGACGATTTAGTGAAGCCCAGCGACTGTTATTCCCCCTGACCATCGACCGCTTCCAGCTCCTTTAAAATTTTGTTCACATCCTCTTCTGTTGCCGAGAGTTTGTCTTTGCATATTTTAATCAGCATTGCCGCCCGTTTTACCTTTTCAGCCAAATCATCGACAGAGATATCTCCGGTTTCAATTTCAGAAACAATTTCCCTCAGTTCTTCAAATGCCTCGGTATAATTGGGCTTGTCTTTCATGGCTGGTCGGTTTTAATAATTGAACTTGTTATACTTGTTAACATTCCATCGGGAACCATAGTTTTCAGGATGGCGCCCTCTTCAACGTCACTCACACTTTTAATAACTTTCCCGTTAACCATCGTGATGCTGTATCCCCTTTTCAGTACATTGGCCGGGTCCAATAATTCAATTTGGCGGTTCAACGCCGTAAGAGACACGCCGGAACCGGAGATGAACCTGCCTGCCTGGCTGATAAGATTTGCTTTTCCTGTTGCAGTTTCCTGCCTGTGTGTCTGAAGGAGACGTTCTGCTGCCTTTTGTAAAAGTGAAATATCTCCCTGGATCATCCATTTTCTGTGATTGATAATCGCGGTGACATCCTTCCTGAAAAACGCCCCCATTCCTTCGATATGCCGGTTCCGGTCGCCAATCTGCTGTCTGGTGTTTTTTTGTAATGCTGAAATGACAGCATCATGGGCCAGCTTGTTACGGTTCATGAAATAGCCGGTTTGCATGCCGAGCGCCCTCAATTCATGCATCAGGTTGTTCCGGTTGGTTCCCAGGCCTGAAACCGTAACCGATTTAAAGTACCTGACCATATTCAGCACCCTGGATTTCTCATCCTTCAGCCGGGCCATTAGCCTTTGGGAGATGGACTCCTCCGCCTTTTGAAGAGGAACAGAAAAGTTATGAAATTTCTGGATCAGGAAATCGGCAAGCTCCGTAGGGGTGATTGCGTTCCTGAAGGCAACCATTTCAGCGACGGTTTCGTTTGTCGAATGGCCGATGCCTGTGATCACGGGAATGGGATACAACGCAATCTCCCTGGCAAGTTCATAGTTGTTGTAACAGGTCAGTCCAACGTCTCCCCCGCCCCCGCGGATGATGGCCACTGCGTCGAAATGGTGCAGTACCTTTCTGATACGGCCCAGCTGGGCAAGGATTGATTCAACCGCGTGCTCCCCCTGGAGCAGCGAGGGAAACAACAGGTAAACGAACCGGTAACCCCACCCGTTTTCATCGATTACCTTCCTGAAATCGGAAAACCCCTTGCTTGTTTGTACCGAAATAACAGCAATCCTCTTAGGCAGCAAAGGTAATGCCAACGATTTGTTGCTGTTGTATATACCCTCCTTCCTGATCCTGTCCAGCGTTTGCTGTTTCTCTTTTTCAAGTTCTCCAAGGGAGTATGATGGATCGATATCGAGGATCGACAAACTCAGCCCGTGTAGTGGGCTGAACGATACCTTTGCACAGAACAGGATGTTGATCCCGCTTTTCAGCGGTTCATGCAGGATATTCAGAAAATTTTCATTGATCCGATGGTAGTCGTCCTTCCATATGGTGGAACGTATCTCGGCAACAATTTTCCCATCGGTTTTTTCAACCAGGTCGGGATAGCAATGCCCCGACTGGGGATAAAGATTGAGCTTGTTCATCTCGGCTTTAACCCAGAATGTACTGGTATAGCGCTCAGCCAGCGTCTTCTGGATACTCCTTGTTACCTCGGCAAGAGAAAAAACGGTCCTGTCATTTACCAGTTCGGCCATGATATCATCAATCCCTAAATAATTCCAAGCCTTCTCAATTCCCAGAAACACCGTGCAGTCGCAGTAATGTCAACCGCGGCGTTGTGGGCCTCTTCGAAACCTGTCCTGAATAATTTCACATGCAGTTCCGACAGTTTGGGCCACTTGTTGCCGTAGGGCCCCCTGATCGCACAGAAATCTACGGTACGCAGCATGGTACAGATTTTCTTCTTGGAAGCGGTATGATCCGGCATGTGATTTCTCAGGAACTCGGCCCCCAGGATTTTCTCGTCAAAACTCATGTTATGGGCCACCAGGAAATCAGCCTCTTCAACCAGCGATTGAAATTCGGTTAAGACTGCCGATAATGGCTTGCCATCTTCAAGCGCCTTTTCGGTTGAAATACCGTGAATGCGGGAGGCTTCCGCAGGGATGGTGAATCCCTCGGGCCTGATGATGTAATCTCCTCCGGCAATCTTATTGCCCTGTTTATCATAATACAGATATGCCAGCTGTACCATGCGCGGCCAGTTATTCAGGTCGGTAACGGGAGCTTTCCAGTTTTTTGGCAGTCCTGTAGTTTCGGTGTCGAAAAATAGATACATCGTAAAATAGTTGTGTTGAATTATTTTTTGAGATTCTACAGGCTAAAATAGGAAATTCCGGCGGATGAAAAAAATGTTGCCGTTTTGTTACCCTGCAGATGTTTTTCAATTTCCGTACCTTTGTCATGGAAATACCGCAGGATGGAGGTCCGGCCAGCCGGAAGGGTCGTAACGCACCTCCGGCCGATCCCGGAATACCCCCGTCAACCCCTGAAAAACAACCATAACACCTGATAACATGCCCTTTTTCCCGAAATTAATCCTGACCTCGGTTGCCATCATGCTCGCCGGATACCTGCTGCCCGGGATCCACGTAAGTTCCTTCTGGACAGCGCTTCTTGTTGCACTGGTGCTGGGTTTCCTGAACCTTTTCCTGAAACCGCTGATGGTGATCCTGACCATTCCCTTTACCATCTTCACCTTTGGCCTGTTCCTGCTGGTAATCAATGCGCTGATCATCATGATTGCCGGTGCGTGGGTAAAGGGATTTGTCGTTGACGGGTTCTGGTGGGCGCTGATCTTCAGCATCCTGCTTTCAGTCATTTCATCCTTATTGGAAAAATTAGTCAGACACGATGAGACCACGCGCAATTACTGAAAAAAAAGAGATTATCGAGGTTATCCAGCAATGCAAATGGTGTCACCTTGCCATGACCGATCTCGAAGGGAAGCCCTATGTTCTCCCGCTGAACTTCGGATACAGGGATGATGTTATTTTCCTTCATGGTGCCCAGCACGGGAAGAAGATCGACATTCTCAGACAACATCCCGATGTGTGTATCAACTTTACGACTGATCACCTGTTACGTTATCAGAACGAACAGGTTGCCTGTTCCTGGAGCATGAAGTACAGGAGTGTGCTTTGCCATGGAAAAGCTGAATTTATTACGCTGGCTGAGGAAAAAATCGCTGCTTTTCATATTGTCATGGCGCAATATGCCAACCGTGAATTCACTTTCAACGCTCCCGCCATCCGCGAGGTGAACGTCTGGAAAATCAAGGTCGAGAAATACGAAGGCAGGGCTTACGGGTATTGATCGCCGTAACACACTCAACCCGGTTGCAGGAGCCGGTTAATTTAGTTTGATGATCACCCCCAGGTTTGCATGGGTTGAATTATAACCCACTTCGCCATTTACCCCGATTTTTTTCGTAAAAAACCAGGAAGCACCGAAAAACACCCCGAAATAGGGATAAACGGGCGTATATCCATGACTGCCCGGGTGATTATCGACTGAATGAACGGTGAACCCGATTCCCAGCGGGATGCCCCCGTAAGTATCCAACCCTTCAACATCCCAGCCATAATGATAAGCCGAGCGCGCGGCAAAGAAAAAATTGGCCCATGATTCATTCCAGCCATCCCCAAAATTATAGCGGAAGGCTGACGAGGTAACCTCGCCTCCCAGTGTCACGATACCGGGGCCGGCATCCCACATGCCCTTTTCCACCGAAACCTTTTCTGCAAATCCGAATCCCTGGCCATTTCCGAAAAATGCATTTCCGGGGCCAATACCAATGTTCATCGACCAGCTTCCCAGTTTAACCGGATCCAGTGGTCCAACGGAGTAACCGTTCTGCAGCGCAACAATCCACAAAACTAAAATCAATCCTGTGATTTTCAAAAACCTTCTCATGAATAAAAAATTTATTTTATCAATTAACGTAAAAATCGGCTGAATTGATATCCGGGTGAATTTTTTTACCTGAAGTTTGACGTTTATCCTTAAACATCCGGTTGTGTTATTGGCCGATTTATCCACCAGGTGCAGGCAAAGCCAAACAGCCACCCGATCAAAGCACCGGCAAACCACCCTGCAACCAGGTCACCAGGGTAGTGGACACCCAGGTAAATCCGCGTATAAGCCCTGAAAAATGCCCATAAAAGAATCAATGCCGGGAAGTAGCGGAACTGGTTCTTCATAACCATGATCAGGAAAATGGCGATGGCCAGGTTGGTCGAAGCGTGGGCCGAATAAAACCCGTACTGCCCACCTGTATAGCCATATACCGTATGGATTCCCGGCAGGCCGGGTTCATGGGTCGGACGCGGGCGTGCCACCCAGTCTTTTACAAGGTTCGAAAGCTGGTCGCTTACCAAAATCATCAGTGCCGCAAAAAGGATAACCCAGGCCGCCTGCCACCGGAAACGCCGGATGAGTGCATACAAAAGGAATACGTATAAGGGAACCCACGTCAAAGTAGCTGTTCCGTAATACATCAGCGGATCGGCCAAAGAGCAATGTAAGCCATTCAGGAAAAGAAACAGCGACCTGTCGGTTGAAATGAGGGTTTCAAGCATGAACTGCTATTTACATTACCCGGCCCTGCCGGGCGTTATGTGTCGTGCGCAACAGTTTAACCATCCTGCAAACGCATTACGCGTTACGGTTCAATTCGTCCCAAAGCACCTTCTTAAGCTTCTCCAATCCTGTTTGCTGATGAGATGAAATAAAAACATGCGGAATGTCGGGCAGATCTTTTTTCAGCTCCCCAAGGATCTCATCATCGGCCAGGTCAGATTTCGTAATGGCCAGAACCCTGTATTTGTCGAGTAACTCGGGATTGTATTGCTCCAGTTCGTTAAGTAAAATATGGTATTCCTTTTTGATATCCTTCGAATCGGCAGGAACCATGAACAAAAGGGCTGCATTGCGTTCGATATGCCGCAGAAAACGCAGGCCAAGCCCTTTGCCCTCATGGGCGCCCTCGATAATCCCGGGTATGTCGGCCATAACGAACGATTTTTGTTCCCTGTACCGAACGATCCCGAGGTTTGGAACCAGGGTGGTGAACGGGTAATCGGCAATCTGGGGTTTTGCAGCAGAGATTACCGAAAGCAGGGTGGATTTCCCGGCATTGGGAAAGCCAACCAATCCGACATCCGCCAGTAATTTCAGCTCCAGGACCTTCCACAGTTCGATACCCGGTTCCCCGGGTTGTGCAAATTTCGGCGCCTGGCGCGTGGGCGTTTTAAAGTGGTCGTTGCCCAGTCCACCCCGTCCCCCGGGTACAAGAACATAGGTCTGTCCGTCTTCGGTGATCTCACACTCGAATTCGCCGGTTTCAGCATCACGGGCAATCGTTCCCAGGGGGACATCAACAATCACATCCAGTCCGTTGGCACCGTGCATAAGCTGTTTTGAACCAGCCCCTCCGTGTTCCGCCTTCAGGTGCTTGGTAAACTTCAGATGCAGCAAGGTCCAGAACTGGCTGTTTCCCTTTAGTATGACATGTCCCCCGCGGCCGCCATCCCCTCCGTCGGGACCGCCGTGTGCATTGGTCCGGGTGCGCATAAAATGCCGCGACCCTGCCCCTCCGTTTCCGGAAGCACAGTGGATTTTAACATAGTCAACAAAGTTTGATTCAGACACGGTGGGTGGGGTTTTATTTATGTGTTAATGACAGTACAAAGCTGGGCAAAGATATCGTCGATCGATCCTACGCCGTGCACCTCTTTATACAATTTTTTCTCTATATAATAATCAATCAGCGGCTTGGTATGGTTATGATATTGAACCAGCCTGTTTTTGATGACCTCTTCGGTATCATCTTTGCGGCCCTGCTCCTGTGCACGCTTCAGCAACCGTGTTACCAGTTCCGCTTCATTGACCTCGAGGGCAAGGACAAGGGATACGCTTTCACGGTGTTTGGCCAGCATCTGATCGAGCTCCTGCGCCTGTTTCAGCGTACGCGGGAAACCGTCGAGGACAAATCCCCTGACAGTATTGTTGTTGACAAAAACCGATTCCATGATGGCGATCAGCAGGTCGTCGGAGACAAGCTGACCGGCCTCCATTACGGCCTTGACTTTTAGTCCAAGCGGTGTTCCCTGGCTTACCTCAGCCCTGAGGATATCCCCGGTAGATACATGTTTCCAGCCGAATTTCTCGGCAATTTTTATGGCCTGGGTTCCTTTTCCGGCACCCGGAGGTCCAAAGAGAATCAAGTTAAACATACGGTTTTTTATTTAGGGTGACCAGGCGTCTTTCTGTCTGAAGATCAGACACCGGACGACCTGCTAAGTCACAAAGTTTGCATGTTTACAAAGGGGACAGGCGATGTTCAGACAATTAATTCAAATTCTCCCATCTGGCAGCCTCACTCCTGCGGGTACATTATTTAATGATCTGATAAATATCAGGCAGATTTCTCCCGTAACCATTATAATCGAGGCCATAGCCGACGATAAACACGTTGGGGATCTCCATGCCCAGGTAATCGATACCGAACGATTTCTGGAATGCCTCACGCTTAAAGCAGAAGCAAGCCAGCGTTACGTCAACAGGTTCCTTTTTCGCGATATCCTCCAGCAGTTTATGCACCGTAATCCCGGTATCAACGATATCTTCAACCACAATGACATGGCGTCCTTTCAGCTCTTCACCCACCCCAATCAGCTCCTTGACTTTCGAGGTCGTGAGCGTTCCTTCATAGGAGGCAAATTTTACAAATGATATCTCACAGGGGATGGTCAGTTTGCGCATCAGGTCAGAGGCGAAAATAAAGGAACCATTCAGAACGGCCAGCAATAACGGGTTTTTTCCAGCATAATCCCGGTTGATTCCATCGGCAACCTTCTGCACAGCGGCTTCAATATCATCCCTGCCGATGAACTTTTCAAAAAACAACTCTTTGACCTGTACCTTTGTCATAATCAACCTAATATTACTTTCATGCAAAAGTAGTCAAAATATTCTAATTTTGCCCCGTAACAAGAAATCGACCAACCCATGGAACCCAAAGTCAGTATTATTATGGGCAGCACTTCCGACCTTCCGGTCATGGAGGCAGCTGCAAAGTTTCTAAACGAGATGCAGATTCCCTTTGAAATCAATGCTCTTTCGGCCCACCGAACACCTGAAAAAGTAGAGGAATTTGCGAAAAATGCCCATCGGCGTGGCATCCGGGTAATCATTGCCGCCGCCGGAATGGCCGCTCATCTTCCCGGGGTGATCGCTGCCATGACCACCTTGCCCGTTATCGGAGTTCCCATCAAGGCCTCACTTGACGGACTGGATGCATTGCTGGCGATCGTTCAGATGCCCCCGGGGATTCCCGTGGCAACGGTGGGAATCAACGGCGCCCAGAACGCTGCCATCCTGGCAACGGAAATCCTGGCGGTAGCCGATCCCGGACTGCACCTGAAAATGGTCGCTTTCAAGGAGGAGCTTAAAGTCAAGATTACCAAAGCCAATGAGGAGTTAAAGGCAGTAACGTTCGAGTACAGAGTTGTTTAAACGATGGGGAAAAACCTGTTTATTGCTTTTGAAGGGATCGACGGATGCGGGAAAAGTACGCAGGTAAAACTGCTGGCTGAAAAACTCATCCAGGCCGGGCACCGGGTTCATGTAACCTGTGAACCGACAGGCGGGTCCATTGGATCGATCATCCGCGATATTTTCAACCACAGGGCTGAAGCTGACCACCGGGTCATTGCCGGGCTCTTCGTTGCCGACCGGCTGGATCACCTGCTGAATAAAAATAATGGCGTACTGAAAATGTTGGAGGAGGGCTATACGGTCATTTCCGACCGGTATTATTTTTCCTCCTACGCCTACCATGGCACCCATATGCCGATGGATTGGGTCATTGAATCGAACTCCCTGAGTGCCGGATTACTTCGCCCCGATCTGAACATTTACATCGATATCTCTCCCGAAGTGAGCATGAAACGGCTCAATGCAGGCCGGACTTCCATGGAATTGTATGAAACCATGGAGAACCTGACTGCTGTTCGGTCAAAGTATTTAGAAGCTTTCGGGAAATTAAAGTTGCAGGAAAAAATCTTCATCACGGAAGGAGACCGTTCCCCGGAGGTCGTTGCCGCCGACATTTGGGCTGAAGTATCGCGGATTGAAGCTGTAACGTCAAATAAAGGCTAGCCCAGCTTCCTGATCATCATCAGGCCGTCGCGCAGGGGCAGCAGCATGTTTTCGACCCTGTCGTCATGCTGGACAAAATCATTAAACCGGCAAATTCCGCGGGTATCTTTATCCATTTTCCCGGGATCACCGGTTACTTTGCCATTCCACAGCACATTATCTGCCACAATGAACCCACCCTTCCGCAGCCTGGGAAGGACCAGGTTGTAATAGTCCATGTAGTTGGGTTTATCTGCATCGAGAAACACCATGTCCCAGGTCTCATCAATGCCCGGGATAATCTCAAGGGCATCGCCGATATGCAGGTGAATCCGCTCCTCCAAACCAGCCAGCCTGATGAACGACCGTATCATCTCCTCCTGTTCTGGGTTGATCTCGATGGTGTGCAGCACGGCTTCAGAGCCCCCGGGCAGATCCGCGGGTACTGATGCCATGGCAGTGGCCATGCTGATGGCGGAGTAGCCGGTAAAGGTGCCTATTTCAAGGATCCGTGCAGGGCGGATCATATGGGTTATCATACTCAGGAAAGTCCCCTGAAGGTGTCCCGACAGCATTTGGGGATAGACCTGCGAAAGATGGGTTTCGCGGTTTAGCTGCGCCAGGACAGGCAATTCAGGGGTTGTATGCTCAGCGGCATAGGTATAGAGATCTTCGTTGATCATGGTTGGTTGAGGATTTCCCTGAGGTTTGAACGGTGAGGTTTCAATGGTTGATGCAATTATTGAAAAAGGGCCATTCCGCGATGCGGAATGGCCCTTCAAATTTACCTGAAAACAGTGAACTATTAGTTGTTTACCATCACCTTTCTTACCAGGTGACTGTCGTTATTGCGTATCAGGACCATATACACGCCTGTCGGAGCAGGGCGGATATCGATCTCGGTCTTGTAGCTTCCTGAAATGGCGACGTTCTCAGCTTTCCAGATGGTCACACCCAGGTTATTCGTCACTTCAATGGCATAGGTGCCTTGTTCCACACCCTCCATGCTGACGGTAAATTTACCGCTGCTGGGGTTCGGATAAACCACAAACTGGCTGGCGAGTGCCGGGCTGCCGATACCGGTAACCACGACCCAAACCTTGTTGGATAACGGCGATGAACAGCCGTTGGTAGTTACCACGCACCAGTAATAACCGGTGTTGTGGGTTACGGTGTAGCTCTGACCCGTTGCGCCTACAATGGCGGTTCCCTGGTAATACCACTGGTTTCCCGAGGATGCACTGCTGGTAAGCACCGCGCCGGACACAGTCACAACCGGTGCCGACGGGATGGCATTCATCGTTACATTGAGGCTGGCAACAGCTCCGTTTCCGCAGGTGTTGGTTCCTTTCACCGTAACAGTGCCTGTTCCAGCTGCCGGGCCGTAGGTAACCACGATGTTCCTGGTGGTACCTCCTGCCGTAATGGTGGCTCCAGTCGGAACTGTCCATACATAGCCTGTGGCATTGGCAATGGCGGGCACGCTATAGGCAACGCCTGTCGAGCCGACGCATACAGAGGCAGGGCCCGTGATGGTTCCTGCGGCTGCCGGCAACGGGTTAACCGTTACTGCATAGGCGGGAGATGCTGTCCCGTTTCCGCAGCTGTTGGTTCCTGAAACCGTGATGTTCCCTGAAACTGCCGTAACTCCGAAATTAACCGTGATATTCCTGGTACCGGCACCGGTGGCAATGGTTGCGCCGGCAGGAAGTGTCCAGGTGTAGGAGGTTGCATTGAGAATATCTCCACAGGAATAAGCGACCCCGTTCGTTCCGGCACAAAGTGTCGCAGTTCCGGTAATGGCGCCTGCTGCATTTGGTAACGGATTCACGAAAAGAGTATAAACCGTGGGAGTGATTGATGTGCAAGATGTTGCGTTGGTGTAACTGACAGTTACTGTTTGAGCTCCAACGCCAGTCCAGGTCACATTGATCGCACTGGTACCCTGTCCCGAAACAATGGCGCCGCCGGCTGAAACCGTCCATACGTAGCCGGTCATCCCGCCTTCGGTATAGTACATGTTCCCGGTCGAGCCCACGCATGGGGCATTGTTGCTGCCAATGGTCGGTACCGGTGTCGGATTAACCGTTACACCGAAGGATGTGGCTGAAACAGCCGTACAACCGTTTGCATTGGCATAGTTTACGCTTACCGTCTGTGCACCTGAATTATTCCAGGTCACGGTTACCGTATTGCTGGTGGCAGTGCCGCCGGCCGTTACAATACCGCCTGCAGATACTATCCATACATATCCCGTCATCCCCGCCTGGGTCGTGTAAACAACCCCTGTGGTTCCCTGGCATACGGTGGCTGTGCCGGTGATGGTCGGCGTCGGCAGTGCATTAACCGTCACAGCATACGATGCCGGGGCAGCTGCAGTACAACCATTTGCATTGGTGTAACTGACGGTTACCGTCTTCGCCCCTGTTGTTCCCCAGGTCACGGTGATGGCGTTTGTGTTTGCTCCGGTAGTAATGGTACCACCGGCTGAAAGAGTCCAAGTATAACCGGTCATCCCGGCCTGGGTGGTGTAAACATTCGAGGTGGAGTTTACGCAAACGGAGGCGGGTCCGGTAATGGTCGGCACCGGCAGGGCGTTGACCGTTACTGCATAGGCAACCGGCGTTGTTGCGGAACAGCCGTTTGCATTGTTATAGTTGACATTCACCGTTTGGGCACCTGCAGTGGTCCAGGTAACCGTGGCAGAACTTGTTCCTGCTCCTGCAGTAACCGTGCCACCGGCAGAGGTCGTCCAGGAATAGCCTGTCATCCCCGTCTGCGTGGTATAAACATTGCCTGTTGAAAGCGCACACGCTGTTGCCGGACCAATTATGGTAGGGGTTGGCTGTGCATTAACGGTAACTGCAAGGTTTGGCGAACCAGTACCGGTTCCGCAAACACTCGATCCGATTACCGATACATTTCCCGATGTCGCAACGCCGGAGAAGCTGACGGTAATAGAATTGGTATTGGCTCCGGCAGTAATGGATGCACCGGTGGGTAGCGACCAGGTATAGGTAGTTGCATTGGCAATGACCGGAACGGTATAAACATAACCAGTCCCGTTTAAACAAACGCTGACAGGGCCGGTTACGGTTCCTGCTGCACCCGGTTGCGGGCAGCCTGTAAGGAAGGTAAGATCGAGCCCGTTGGTGGTCCCAGCAATATTCGTTCCCCTGACCCTGAAATGGTAGGTGGTGTTTGTTACAAGGCCTGTGATGGCAGCGCTGACATTGGTATTGGCACTTCCCGTTACGGGAGAAGGCACGCCGGAAACGGTGGTTCCGTAGGCGACGGTAAGGCCGTAATCAAAAAACACGGTTGTGGATGAATTGTTGGCATTCACAATACCATTTAAGGTCGCCGTTGTGGTTCCGATCGGGGTTGCAGCCGTTGTGGTAACGGTCGGAGGGGCTGTGGCCGTGGTAAAAGTGAGATCACCGCCATTAACAGTACCGCCAAGGTTCGTTCCGTTGATCCTGAAATGATAGGTCGTATTGGGCAACAAACCCGTCAGGTTAGCCAATGAAGCAGTGACCGTACTTCCTGTAATGGTAAGGGGAACGCCGGGGACATTGGTGCCATAGGCAACCGTAAGGCCGTAATCGAATGAAACGGTTGTTGAAAACCCGTTGGCATTGACGGTACCATTGACGGTAGCGGTGGTGGATGTTACCAGGGTTGCCGCCGTTGTAACCACAGTGGGAGGAATAGCCTGCGTGGTGAAGGTAAGATCACTGCCATAAACAGTAACGCCTCCGCTGACGCCCTTTGCCCTGTAATGATAGAGGGTTCCGGGTGCAAGTGCAGAAACGGCACCGGCAAACGGGGTAACGGTTGAACCCGTTACAGTGACAGGTAATCCAGCCACAGAGCTTCCATAGGCAACGGTAAGTCCGTAATCATACCCTGAGGTAACGGTGGCACTGCTTGCATTGATCGTTCCGTTGAGGGTTGCGGTGGTGGTGGTGATGGCAGTGGCAGCCACTGTCACGACAGCCTGGTTGGCCGAGAACTGGTAGGCGCCCATATCCGGTGGGTCGGTACGGAAGGTGCCGGCAAAATCGGCAGGGACCGTCGGGAGAAAAACACCGGTTTTAGCAAGGCCTGCTGCAGAGGCATGGAGATCGGTCCCGGAAACAAAAACAGGGTCGATGCTGATTGAATTCGCATCCTGGGTGGTGGCTGCCTGCCATGCGGCAAGGGTAGCCTGGTCAGCTGTCTGGTACCCGATGTTCGGGCCGATGCCGTTTACAAAATAGTCATTGTAATTGGTGGAACTAAAAGTGGTGGAAGTTCCGCCGTTGATCACGGCATAGGTCTTGGAAGCCGGAGTTCCTGAAGTAGGTTGCAGTGAGTTCTTCAGAATGTTATCCCTCATATCAACCAGGGTTGTTCCTGAAACCATCGAAATACAGGCCGACCAGTTGGCCGAAGTTGCGGAGGTGACATTTCCCTGGAGGTTGATCGAATTATGGTAGATTTTCAGGTTACCGCCTGAAGAAACCCAGATTCCGTAAAGGTTATAAGTGCTGACACTGAGCGAGTATCCGTCGGTTTTAATATTATAGATCAGGTTATTCGAGATCTCGGTAGGCGTTGAAGCATCACCCGTGCCAAAGTAGATGCCATAATTTCCCCATCCGCCGGTACCGTTGTACCACCAGTCGTGGATCTTGTTCTGTTTGATCCTGGAATTGGTGGCTCCTGCGGCCAAAACAATCCCGCATTGGGCATAGTTTGCATTTCCCAAAACGCCTGCGCCAAAGATATCGTTACCCTGGATCAGTGTATTGTCGGCCGCTCCCAGGAGGATTCCCCTGTACTGGAGCGCCGTGGCATCTGTTGCAGATCCGAATACATTGTTGGTAATCTGGCCATTTGTGGCCGGGGTGCCGGCAACACCGGCAAACTGCAGCCCGTAATAGGCGCTGTAAATATGGTTGTTGTTGATGACGATATTGTTGTAACCGCCACCGGCTGCATTGAGGATGATCGCCCAGTTGTTGACTGCCACCTGGCTTGTCTGAAGCACGTTGCAATTCTTGACTGTACAATTGCTTGCCCCGACAGTTCCATTGTTGAAGAAACCGAGGGTGTAGCAATTGGCCGCCGTATTTGTATTCTGAATTGTCAGGCTCTGATCGGTGCCTCCGCTGTTTGATCCGTCGATGATCACGTTCTGACATCCGAAAAACACGATGGCACCCGAAGCCGAAGATCCGGTAACGGATGCGGTTACTCCTGCTCCGGGCTTGATGGTCAGTGTATTGACCGAACTGGAGCCTGCAATGGGGGAAATGATAATCGGGAAAGTCTCGGCAGCGTAGGTAGCATCCTTAAGGGTAAGGGTAACCGCGCAGGTAATCTCCTTTGCCAGCACATCATTGATGGCGGCAGTAAGGGTTGTATAGGTTTGCCCGACGCCTACGTTATAATTGCCGCACAAACTCCCGACAATTGTATAGGAATATGGAGTGGTCGGAGGCGTTGCAACAGCGGGAGGACTGACCGTAAAACCGGCTGCTCCGCCACCGGGTGTGGCGCCAACATTGGGCGTTGGGGTGACAATATCCTGGGCTACAATATAATAAGATACGACATCGCCCAGCACTACGCCTGCGCCATAGGTGAAGGTGTAGGTTGAGCCGCTGACATAGGTCGCGATAGCTGTTTGCCAGCTGCCTGCGTTGATCTTCCAGTATAATCTGGGCAATCCGCTTCCTGACGTTGGAACGCCGGTACCATCGGTAATCGTAGTGGTTAAGGTACGGGCGGTTGTGGAAGATGTATTGGCAAACTGGGTAAACGATACGGAGGGAGGGGTAAGATCGAGGATCAAACCGCCAAATTCGTCGGCACCCATATCCGGGGCTGTTGCCGGGGTGGTGATATTATTCGGATAACCTGTGTTTGGAAACCTTGCCTGCGCATCATAGTCGCTGGTAATGGCAAACGGGGAAGAAACAACCACACCGCCGCTTTCGCATTGCGTCGCAATGGTGGTCTTCATATGCAGATCATAGGGTGTGGCGGCGACGTTGACAAAGGGTGGATTCTCCGTGATTGAAACCGCATCCCTGGGGCTTACAAGGGTTTTATAAGCAGCAAGCGTCTGGTATGATGTCGTCCCGTCGTACATGATCACGTTCGTTGCACTGGGTGTGCCCGCAAAGAAATCGTTGTTGTTCGATGTTGCGGCATAGCTTGTAAGGGTGGTGGAAGAACGCCTGTAGGCAACCGTCAAACCTGTGGTGTTTGCCGTTGAGGTGTTGACAACGATGTTGTTCCTCAGGTCAACCGTGTAACCGGTTGCCGCATAGATTCCCGTGGTTCCGAAGATTGCTCCCGTTGAAGTTGCATTCAGGTAAATGGTGTTGTAATAGATGTTTTCCGTCGTTCCTGAAGATACATAGATGCCATTAATCGGGTTGACAGCATTGGCAAAAGGCGCCCTGATGTCGCTGATAAAGTTGTTATAAATGTTGTTTGTGGTGCCGCCACCGGTATAGAAACCATAAATGGTTGGACCGGTGCTGTTTGAGGAGATATTGTAAATGCTGTTTTTATAAAAATAGTTTGTTGTCCCCGAGGATCCGTAAATGCAATACATGGTTCCTGCGGTTCCGCCTGTGGTACCTGTGCTGTTGATGTTATAAACGGAGTTGCCGCTGATGGTGTCGGTAGTTCCTGTCAGGAACGACAGTCCGTAAAAGGTAAATCCGCCCGCACCTCCTGCCGTAGTCAGAAAATTATAGACCTGGTTGTTGGTGATTTTTTTTACACCTGCCGACCCAAATTCCCGGATCCCGTACATTGTCCCGGTAGTGGGTGTCGTAAAATTCCTGACAATGTTATTATTGTAAGTGACATTCAAACCGGAACTGATATCATAGATACCATAGGTTGATCCTGTTGAAGTACTGAGCGTCCAGTTAAAACCGTCAAAGATGTTGTTGCTGAAATTGCCATTGGTGGGCGAGCCGACATACATCCCGTACATGGTTCCGGAGGCGCCTGCCTTATTGAAATTCGACAAGGTGTTCCCGGTAACATTGTAGTTGGTCATGGTACTGGCGTTATAAATGCCGTAAACTGTACCCGTGCTGGCAAATGCAGGGTTGGAGATGGTGTTGTTGGTGATGTTCAGGGTTACGATCCCGCTTAACCCGTTGTAAATAACATAGGTCGTTCCAGTACTTGGGGTTGACAGCCCGGTGATTGAATTCCCGGTAACATTGACAGTTGCTGCCGTGGTTCCTATATAAATGCCATAAAGGGTGCCTGACGTTGAGGTGGGAAAGGTACAGTTCAAAAGGTTATTGTTGTTGACCGAAACTGTGTTCCCGACCGAACCTGTAGAGGCGCATTCCACATCAACGACATAGTTGGCCGTTGTGGTTCCCCCGCCGGTGATGGTCACCGTATTGTTGTTGATGGTTGCGCTGGCACCTGCCGAGGAACTGTTCGCCCAGATTCCCCTGATGATATTCACATGGTTCACGCCTGAACCGTTGTTGTTGTTGACTGTATTGTACGACACATTGAAACTCCACTGGTCCTTTACGAACACACCGGCACAGGCATTTGTCGCAGCAGCGCCTCCACCGAAATTGACGAGGGTGTTGCCGGTACCGGCAGCCGATCCGCCAATATCGTTGTTCATGTCTGCCAGTGTATAGGGAGAGGCTGCGGCATAACCCGACAGGGCAATGCAGCAATTGACATTCTGGATGGTATTGTGGTAGAAAACATTATTCGAACTGGCCCCGCTGGTGGCCGTCACGGTTGTGTTGGCGGTTGCTGTTGTGGGGGAACAGTCCATTAAGGCAATACCGTTTGACCCCTGGAAAAAAGGGCCGGAAGCAGGAGCCGTATTATTATCACGGTTCAGTGTAATGGTACAGTTTTTAATGGTATTGTTGTTGGCACCATCGGTTCCGCTGGCTTTAAATAACCCGTACCCGTATTCCATGTCGAGGGCCGGTGTGTTATTTGTCGCGGCTTCCTGAAGGTCAATACCGTCGATGGTTACATAGTCCGACCCGGTAAGACTCCACATCCCGTCAGGAGTGGCTGAGGTGGCCAGGTTCGCACCAGCATAGGAGGTAAGCAGGGGATTTGCCCCTGCACCGCTCTTTTGAAATATGATCGGGTTGGTGGATGTTCCTGTTGCTGTCAGGTCGATCCGCGCGGTCAGTGTTTCAGTATACCCGGCAGCTACATTGAAGGTAACTCCGCCTGCACCGACTCCGCTCGTATTGAGCGCCGCGACAGCCGCTGTAATGGTTGCATAACTGCCCGGAATCGTCTTAATACCGGTTAGCTGACCAAAAGCAACCTGTGATAAGCCAATTGCCAAAAGCAAAAAGTATAAAGTTTTTCTCATGCTGGTTTGTTTTTCTGGTTTATAAATGGTTAATATCCTCAAAAGTACCTGTTTGATAATCTACTGTCTCTGCCCCGTTGTCTCTATCCCAATAAAAAAAAAATTTGGCGTTCAAAAATAAATGCCAAATGAAATTGATGAAAAAAGATAACCTGACAAGGTCTCAAAGATAGATTAATTATGAATAACAAAACTGTTTTTATGAAAATTAACGTTTTTTAACTAATTATGAAATTAACAGATATACAATGAGTTATTGTTATCTAATTCACAAATTCAAGCAAATGACAGGTGAAGATCAAGAAATTAAAACAGTTCGTTACACGTTAACCTTTCTCCTTTTTAGCCCTAATAATCCGGCAAAAATGTAAGGGAGGTTCCGGATGTAAAAAAAGAGGACGACCTTGCGGGCCGCCCTCTTTACTGGAAGAATAGCAGGAATCTATTGTTCCTGCCAATTTATTCATAATTACTTGTTTATCAATAACTTTTTCACCATTTTATGTTCGTTATTCAGGAATACGATTGAATAAACGCCATTGGCGATCGGGCGAAGGTCGATCAGTTTTTCGAATGTACCATTTACATTCACATCACCTGATTCATAAATCTTCGATCCCAACTGGTTATAGATAACAATGGAATAGGTTTCCTGTGCAGGGCTGGTTATGGAAACAGTGAACCTTCCGTCGTTAGGTACAGGATAAACGTTGAAATTGCTGCTTTGCAGTTCCTGCTGACCTGTGACCACGACCCAAACCTTGTTGGATATCGGGGATGAACAGCCGTTGGTAGTTACCACGCACCAGTAATAACCGGTGTTGTGGGTTACGGTGTAGCTCTGACCCGTTGCGCCTACAATGGCGGTTCCCTGGTAATACCACTGGTTTCCCGAGGATGCACTGCTGGTAAGCACCGCGCCGGACACAGTCACAACCGGTGCCGACGGGATGGCATTCATCGTTACATTGAGGCTGGCAACAGCTCCGTTTCCGCAGGTGTTGGTTCCTTTCACCGTAACAGTGCCTGTTCCAGCTGCCGGGCCGTAGGTAACCACGATGTTCCTGGTGGTACCTCCTGCCGTAATGGTGGCTCCAGTCGGAACTGTCCATACATAGCCTGTGGCATTGGCAATGGCGGGCACGCTATAGGCAACGCCTGTCGAGCCGACGCATACAGAGGCAGGGCCCGTGATGGTTCCTGCGGCTGCCGGCAACGGGTTAACCGTTACTGCATAGGCGGGAGATGCTGTCCCGTTTCCGCAGCTGTTGGTTCCTGAAACCGTGATGTTCCCTGAAACTGCCGTAACTCCGAAATTAACCGTGATATTCCTGGTACCGGCACCGGTGGCAATGGTTGCGCCGGCAGGAAGTGTCCAGGTGTAGGAGGTTGCATTGAGAATATCTCCACAGGAATAAGCGACCCCGTTCGTTCCGGCACAAAGTGTCGCAGTTCCGGTAATGGCGCCTGCTGCATTTGGTAACGGATTCACGAAAAGAGTATAAACCGTGGGAGTGATTGATGTGCAAGATGTTGCGTTGGTGTAACTGACAGTTACTGTTTGAGCTCCAACGCCAGTCCAGGTCACATTGATCGCACTGGTACCCTGTCCCGAAACAATGGCGCCGCCGGCTGAAACCGTCCATACGTAGCCGGTCATCCCGCCTTCGGTATAGTACATGTTCCCCGTCGAACCCACGCATGGGGCATTGTTGCTTCCGATGGTCGGTACCGGGGTAGGATTAACCGTTACCGCGTATGAAGTTGAAGCAGCGGCAACACAACCATTGGCATTTGCATAGTTTACCGTTACCGATTGTGCCCCTGAGTTATTCCAGGTCACGGTAACTGTGTTGCTTGTGGCAGTGCCACCGGCCGTTACAATACCGCCTGCAGAAACAGTCCATACATAGCCTGTCATCCCGGCCTGGGTCGTGTAAACAACCCCGGTCGTTCCCTGGCATACGGTGGCTGTGCCGGTGATGGTCGGCGTCGGCAGCGCATTAACCGTTACCGCATAGGATGAAGGTGTGGCAGCGACGCAACCGAATGCATTGGTGTAACTTACGGTTACCGTCTTTGCCCCGGTTGTTCCCCAGGTTACGGTAATGGCATTGGTGGTTGCACCGGCAGTAATGGTGCCACCGGCTGAAACGGTCCAGGTATAACCTGTCATCCCGGCCTGGGTGGTGTAAACACTCGTTGTGGAGTTTACGCATACGGAAGCCGGACCGGTAATGGTCGGCACCGGAAGTGCGTTGACTGTCACCGCGTAGGTTGATGATGCCCCGGTCATGCAAACGCCGACCCCGGCAACGGTGATATTACCCGAGGTTGCACCAAAGGTCACCGTGATGGTGTTTGTACCGGCACCTGCTGTAATGGTCGATCCTGCCGGCAGTGTCCATGAATAACTAGTAGCGTTGGTGATTGCGCCAACCGTGTAAACGTTACCGGCAGAGTTCGCGCAAACCGATGCGGGTCCCGTGATAGGGCCTGCAGCTGAAACAGCCGGGCATCCTGTAAGGAAGGTCATGTCATTGCCATTGGTGGTTCCTGCTGAATTGACGCCCCTGACCCTGTAATGGTAGGTAGTGGCGGTAGTCAGACCTGTCAGGACAGCGCTTACGTTCGTATTGGCAATGCCGGTTACCGGTGTAGGAACTCCGGCTACGGTAGTACCATAAGCTACGGTGAGTCCATAATCAAACCAGACGGTCGTGGAGGAATTGTTGGCATTGATGATCCCGTTCACTGTGGCGCCGGTTGTGGTGATTGCCGTCGCAGCGGTGGTGGTAACCGTTGGCGCAACGGCAGCAGTGGTGAAGGTAAGGTCACCTCCGTTGGTTGTTCCGCCGATGTTCGTGCCGTTGATCCTGAAATGATAGAGGGTGTTGGGTGTAAGACCGGTGATGTTTGCAAGGGAAACCTGCGCGGTATTCCCGGTAATGGTGACAGGAACGCCCGGGACGTTGGTGCCATAGGCTACTGTCAGACCATAATCAAAGGAAACAGTCGTGGAGGCATTGTTGGCATTCACGGTCCCGTTGAGGGTGGCTGTTGTTCCTGTAACAAGGGTTGCAGCGGTAGTGACAACAGTTGGCGGTGGAGCCGTAGTGGTGAAGGTCATATCATTACCATAAACAACCATGGCGCCGGTGGTGACACCGCGTGCCCTGAAATGGTAGGTGGTGGAGGCAGTCAGACCTGTTATCGCAAGGGTGGCCGGTGTAAGCGTGCTGCCGGTTACTGATACCGGGGTTCCGGCTACACTTGTACCATAGGCTGTTGTAAGACCATAGTCAAAGAAGGTGTTCAACGTCGTGGTATTGGCATTGAAGTTCCCGTTCAGGGTAGCAGTGGTAGCGCCAATGGGGGCAGCGGCGACAGTAATTGCCAGAGGATCCAGTGCATATTCATATGCTCCCATATCCGGGGGATTCGACCTTACCGTACCATTAATATCCGTTGGAACCGATGCAAAGTAAACTCCGGCATTGTTCATCAGGGCAGTGGTAGGAAGCAGGTTGGTGGTACTGGTAAATACCGGGTCGAGGTTCTTGGAATTCGCATCCTGGGTGGTTGCGGTTTGCCAGGCAGCAAGGGTGAGCACATCGGCACCCAGGTAACCCAGCACGCCAGGCGCACCTGAAACATAGTAGTCGTTATAGTTGATGCTGGTAAAGGCTGTGCTGGCAGCCGCGCTGTAAATCGCGTATGATTTATCGCCTGTTCCGGCTGTATTATCATAGGTATTCACAAACAGGTTGTCCCTTATATCGAGGGCTGTATTGGGAGTTCCTACGTATAATGCCGCAGATACCGTGGCAGAAGTATAACCTGCATAGGTTCCTGACAGGTATACAGAATTATGATATACGTTTACGCCGCTGGTAGAGGCATCAATCCCCATCCCAATACAATAATAGGTAAGGGAGGCATCGCTGGTGCACTTGATATCATAGACAACGTTGTTGATCAGGTTTAAATTGGTTGCTGCCATGCCCGTGGAGATGAACAATCCCCTTGCGCCGTACCCGCCTGTATTGCTGTTCAGGATGGTGCCGATCTTGTTGTTGCTGATAGTAGCTCCTGAAGTCGTGCTGAAAAAATAGAGGCCGTAGGGTGCAGAGGAATACGAAGTTGTAATATTGGTAATGACATTCCCGTTGATCGTCAGGTTTGCACCCGAAACGCCTGAAGAAATGGCTATACCCCTTGGCGCACCGGTCGTACTGACGATGTTATTGATCGTATTGTTCGAAATGCTGGTATTGATCGTTGCCGTGGCACACCAGATCCCCGTAATGTTGGCGGCATCGCTGGTGGTGAAGTTGCCGATGGTATTGTTCGTAATGGTGGCTCCGTCAACACCCTGGATGTAGATCGCGCAGAGGCGGATGGCATTCGTGCCGGTTGTACTCATGTCGTTTCCTGTGATCAGTGTTCCCGAACCGTTACCGGCTGCAGGATTAGCGATCACGTAAAGGCCGATATAGGCCAGCTGGATACTGTTGTTCTGGAAGGTAATATTGTTAAAATACCCTGCAGCACCCGGGGTTGCACCATCCGAGATCATCACGGCCGAACTGGAGTTGATACCGTTAATGAAAATGATGTTCTTCAGGGTACAGTTTAACAATGGGGTCGTTCCTGACGATCCCTCCACAAATACCTGGGGTGTTGTAACCGAAGTATTGGAAATGGTAAGGTTGCGGGTTGTTCCCCCGGCAGTATTCGAGCCATCAATGGTCGTATAGCTGTTCAGGTTCTTAAACAACGGTCCGGCGTTTACCGATCCGCTAAGGACGGGCGATGCACCCGTGTTGGGCTTAATGGTAAGGGTATTGGTCGAACTGGACCCGCCATTGGCAGCGATCACGATCGGGTATGTTTCCGAAGGATAAGTTGCATCATTTAACAGGAAAGTAACCGGACAGGTCATGACCTTGTTGTTAAAGTCAGCGATGGCGGCGGTAAGGGTGGTGTAGGTCTGGCCGACGCCAACATTGAAGGTACCGCAGATGGTCCCGACAATGGTATAGGCATTGGGGGTGGTAGGCGGTGTGGAGGCGGCGGGAGGGTTGGTTGTAAAGCCTGCGGCACCTGTCGAGGGACTTGCCCCAACATTCGGTGTCGTATAACCGTCCTGGGCAACGATGTAATAGGATACAACATCACCAAGCACCACGCCGGCGCCAAAGGTGAAGGTATAGGTGTTCCCGCTGACGAATGTTCCGGCAACACTGGAATAGGCTCCTGCATTGATTTTCCAGTATAACCTCGGCAATCCTGCACCGCTGGTTGGAACGCCGCTGGCATCCGTGATGGTGGTCGTTAGTGTTCGGGCAGCAGTAAGGTTGGTGTTCAGGAACGGTGTATAGGCGATTGTAGGAGGCGTCAAATCAAGGAGGATTCCATTGAATTCATCCGCACCGATATCGGGTGCTGAGCCGGTACCCACGTACCCTGGATTGCCCTGTCGGATATCGCCGTCGTAGTCGGTGGTATAGGTGGCAATATTGGCTCCGCCGCTTTCACACTGGGTTGCCACGGTCGTTTTCATATGAAGATCGTAGGGTGTTGTTGCAATATTGACAAAGGGAGACAGTTCGGAAATGGCTGCGCCGTCGCGCGGGGCAACTGCTGCCTTGTAAGTTGCAAGTGTCTGGTAGTTGTTTGTCCCGTCGGTCATGATCAGGTTGGTGGTACTCGGTGTCCCCGCATAGAAGTTGTTGTTGTTCGATGTGGAGGCATAGGAGGTCAGGGTTGTCGAACTCCTGCGGTAGGCCGCAGCCGAATAAGTCGTACTTCCGGCCGCTGCCGAGGTGTTTATGAAAATATTGTTACGCATGTCAAGCGTAGTGCTGGTTAACCCGTAGACGGCATCCGAACCGAATGTCGTGGTGGAACTGTTGGTACAATTCAGGTAAACCGTATTGTAATAAAAGTTTGCCGCGGTTGCAGAGCTGATATAGATGCCATGCAATGCACTTGTCGAGGTGGAGGCCGGCGTCCTGATATCGCTGATATAATTATTGTAAAGGTTCGCAACTGTCGGACCGGTAATGTACATGGTGTAAAAGTAACCGGAGGTTCCGGCCATACTGATGTTGTAGGCTTTGTTTTTATAAACGTTGAAGGTGCCTGCACCGCCAATATAAATTCCGTACCCGTAACCATATCCTGTAGCACTGTTGATGGTGACATTGTAGAGGTTATTGGAATAGTTATTTCCCATGTAGTAGCCATAAATGCCATAGACATAGCCATAACCGGAAGAAGAGTTGGTGATGGTTAGGTTATAAACATTGTTGTTGTAGAGGGCATTGGTAGCCACACCGCCACTTCCCGGGTAGGAATAGATGCCATAAATGGCACTTGCTGAGGTATAGGAAGATGTGACGCTCTGATCGTGTACGCTGTTGTTGTAAACCATCTGGCTGGTGGCCGAATTCGAGCAATAGAGGCTATAGACATAGGCCGACTGGGTGGCCTGTGCGCCACAGGAGTTTCCGAACACGTTGTTGTCATGAATGGAGGTAATCCCGCTTCCCGCAATGTAAAGACAGTATAAATAGGCTGAACCTGACTGGGTGCCCAATCCCGACCGGGAGTTGTTGCTGACGGTGTTGTTGTAAACATTTACGGTACAGCCGGCGCCGGAGGTGGTATAACAGAGATACATGTAATAGCTTCCCCCGAATACGTTGTTGTTTACCGTATTGCCGTAAAAATTGGTCGTAAAGGCGGTGGAGGCATTATAGATGCCGTAAAAATAGGAGGTGGTCGAATTTGGCTCCGTACAGTTCTGAACTGTGTTGTTGTACATGTTCAGGGTATTGGTGGTTCCGGTGGTACCCAGCCCGGAATTGTAAATGCCATAGATATAACCGGTGGTGGCAACCGTCTGGTTGATCGAAATGGTATTTCCATAAATATTGGCGTTGGCGTTGGTAGCCGTTCCGCCATAGATTCCATAGATGGATGCCGTTCCTGTTGCGCTTGTTCCGCTGATGTTGCAGTTCGCAATGGTAACACCATTCTGGTAATAGGCAGATACCAGGTATTCCGTGACAGTTCCCCCGCCGAAATTGTTGATCGTGTTCCCGGTCAGTGAGCCAATATCGTTGTTCTGGTCATAATAGGTATAGGGTGCCGTTGCATCGGCAAAGCCATAAAGGTAAATCCCGCTGTAACAATTGGTGATCGTGTTACCGTAGAACTTGTTGCCGGAGTTCTGTCCGGTAACTGCGGTTACGGTGAGTTGGGTCGTGGAGGCTGCCGTATGGTTGTTTGAATAGATACCGATGGATCCGGTATTGGTATTGTTCAGGGAGATGGTACAGTTCTTGATGGTGATGTTCTGGGATCCCTGGGTTGCCGAATTTTTCAGAACCGCGTATCCCCATTCCATCTGGGTGGTTGCAGTAACATTGGCTGCATTTTCATAAAGGTCAATCCCGTTAAAGGTGACATATTGAACGCCGGCAAAGATGATGATGGCATCCATCGTACCGGTTCCGGTTGCTGCCGTGATCTTGGGATCGGCTCCCGCACCCGATTTCTGGAAGATGATCTGGTTGGCTGCGGTACCTGTATTGGTGGTAATGGTCCCAGCCGTGGGAGAAGCAAAGGTCTCGGTATACCCGGCAGTAACATTGAAGGTAACGCCGCCGGCACCGACACCGGATGTGTTCAGTGCCGCGATGGCCGAGGCGATGGTCGCATAGGGAGCCCCGGGAATCGTATAGGTTCCTGTCAGCTGCCCGAAGGTAAACTGCGAAAGCCCTATTGCCAGAAGCAGAAAGTAAAAAGTTTTTCTCATAATGGTTGGGTTTGATTGATTTGGTTGGTTGGTTTGGTTGGTTTGTGAATTCAAGAGAGGATATATAGAGATTAGCTACTAACAATCAAATATTTACAAAAAAGAATCTATTTTACTATCCTGCCAAGGATAACAAACTACATGATTTTTTGTCCATTACATGAGTATCATCCATGATATGTCTTCAAAGGTACATTATTTTTCCAAAAAAAAAATATCAACTTTTACAAGTCGCCAAAACCTGCACAAAAGGGGGAGCTATATAAAAAACATGTTGTCAGGGATGAAATGTCAGCCTGCTTAGTTGGCCTTCATCCAGTATCTCATTTGCCGTTCCAAGGAGTTCCTCCGCAGTTGCGGCGTTGATCCGGTCGATGATCATTTCGATCGGGTCATACTTGTTTTGCAAAAGGTAACTCTTGCCAATGGCAAGCATTGCCGACAGGTTCGATTCCTGCGAAATGGCCAGCTGCCCGATAAGCTGTTTTTTCATCGTATGCAGTTGCACCGGGCTTAACTTCTCTTCGCGCAACCGTTTTAACTCCTTGAATACGATCGCCAGCGCCTTTTCATAATGAACGGGGTCGGTTCCGAAATAAATCTGCAGCAACCCTGCATCCGAAAAGGTGGTGTAATTTGATTCATTCTGGTAGGTAAGGCCGCTGCGTTCCCTTAAGGCCAGTGATAACCTTGAATTCATGACGGGCCCCCCGAGCATGTTGTTCAGCATAGCCAGCGGGATGCGCGAAGGATGGTGGAATGGATAGGCCGGGGCTCCTACCACGCAATGAACCTGGGCAATGTGTTTTTTCAGGCTCGTCTGAAATGGCTTATAGTCCTGAAAAGCAATACGTGGCTGCCGTGAGCCGCGTTCAGGATGGTCGCTGAAATATTTTCCTGCAAGCCTGGCCAGCTTTTTGAAGTCAATATTTCCGACAGAGGCAATGATTACCTCATCCAGCTGATAATTCCTGTAAATAAACCCGTTCACACTCCGGTTATTCAGTTTTTTCACGCTTCTCACGGTACCCAGGATGTTTTTCCCGAGCGGATGACCGGCAAACACCTGATCCTCGAAGTCATCAAAAACCTGTTCGGCGGGGGTATCCAGGTACGACCTGATCTCATCGATCACCACCTGTTTTTCCTTTTCAATCTCCTTCCCGGGGAACGTCGAGTTAAAGAAAATATCCTGGAAAAGCTCCAGAGTCCGTTCATAAAATTCACACAGGAAAGAGGCATAGATACAGGTATCCTCCTTGGTGGTATAGGCGTTAAGATCGGCGCCGATATTCTCAAGGCGGTTTAACACCTGGAACAGGTTTCGTTTACGGGTCCCTTTGAAGATCGTATGTTCGATAAAATGGGCGATCCCCTGTTCGGCATCGTTTTCGTCGCGCGTGCCTGCGTGGATAAAGAGTCCGCAATGGGCTACCGGGCTGGGAACAGATGAATGTACCAACCTGATCCCATTGGGTAGTCTGAAGGATTGAAGCTCCATCCGTTATTTTCTGCTTTCGATCAGGATCTCGAGCAATTTAATCCCGGCATCGGCAATAACAGTGCCTGGTCCGAAAACGGCAACTGCCCCGGCTTTATAAAGGAATTCATAATCCTGCGACGGGATTACCCCGCCCACCACCACCAGGATATCCTCGCGTCCGAGTTTCTTCAACTCTTCAATTACCTGAGGGACCAGTGTCTTATGGCCGGCAGCAAGGCTTGAAACGCCCAGGATATGGACGTCGTTTTCAACGGCCTGTTTGGCAGATTCGGCAGGGGTTTGAAACAAGGGTCCGATATCCACATCAAAGCCAAGATCGGCATACCCGGTAGCCACCACCTTGGCACCGCGGTCGTGACCGTCCTGGCCCATTTTCGCGATCATGATACGGGGCCTGCGCCCTTCAAGCGCTGCAAAATTATCAGCCATGTCGCGTGCCTTGGCGAACATCGCATTGTCTTTCGATTCCGAAGAATAGACTCCTGAAATACTACGTATCACGGCTTTGTACCTCCCATATATTTTTTCAAGCGCAAAGGAAATTTCGCCCAGTGAGGCTCTTTTCCTGGCTGCATCAATGGCCAGTTCGAGGAAATTGCCCTCGCCTGTTTCAGCAGCACGGGTCAAGGCATCCAATGCTGCCGTAACCTCCTGCTGATCCCGGTTTTCCCGTAACACCTTCAGCCTGGCGATCTGTGACTCCCTGACGGCTGCATTATCAACATTCAGGATATCGATCGGGTCCTCCTTCTCAAGCCGGTTAAGGTTTACGCCAACAATTTTATCCCTTCCCGAATCGATCCGTGCCTGTTTGCGGGCGGAAGCCTCTTCGATCCTCATTTTGGGAATACCTGTTTCGATGGCTTTTGCCATTCCTCCCAGCTGTTCCACCTCTTCGATGAGGGCCCAGGCTTTATGCGCTATTTCGTGCGTGAGCATCTCGACATAATAGGAACCAGCCCACGGGTCGACTGAACGGCAGATCTTCGTCTCCTCCTGGAGGTAGATCTGGGTGTTACGGGCAATGCGCGCCGAAAAATCGGTCGGCAGGGCGATGGCTTCATCCAGGGCATTGGTGTGCAGCGACTGGGTATGTCCCAGTGCTGCGGCAAGCGCTTCGATACAGGTCCGGGCAACATTGTTGAACGGATCCTGTTCGGTGAGGCTCCAACCCGAAGTTTGCGTATGGGTTCGCAGCGCCATTGATTTCGGGTTCTGGGGGTTAAACTGTTTTACAATTTTGGCCCACAACAACCTGGCTGCACGCATCTTGGCAATTTCCATAAAATGGTTCATGCCGGCTGCCCAGAAGAAGGACAACCGCGGGGCAAAAGTGTCGATATCCATCCCTGCGTTAATGCCTGCACGGAGGTATTCCAGTCCGTCGGCAAGGGTATAGGCCAGTTCAATATCGGCTGTAGCGCCGGCCTCCTGCATATGGTAACCGCTGATGGAGATCGAATTGAACTTGGGCATATTCTTTGAAGTGAATTCAAAGATATCGGCGATGATCTTCATCGATGGCAGGGGCGGGTAAATGTAGGTATTCCTTACCATGAACTCCTTCAGGATATCATTCTGGATGGTCCCGGTGAGTTTTACCATCGGTACGCCCTGTTCTTCGGCAGCAACGATATAGAAGGCAAGGATGGGCAAAACGGCGCCATTCATGGTCATCGATACCGACATGATGTCGAGGGGTATCTGGTCAAAGAGTACCTTCATGTCAAGGATGGAATCGATGGCCACCCCAGCTTTGCCCACATCTCCCTCAACCCGTTCATGGTCTGAATCGTAACCCCGGTGGGTCGCCAGGTCAAAGGCCACCGAAAGCCCCTTTTGCCCGGCTTTCAGGTTTCGGCGATAGAAGGCATTCGATTCCTCCGCCGTTGAAAATCCGGCATACTGGCGAATGGTCCATGGATTCGAAACAAACATGGTGGAATAGGGTCCGCGCAAAAATGGCGGTAATCCTGCAGCGTATTGCAAATGCTCCATGGCCTGCAGATCGCTTTCACCAAATACCGGTTTCACGGGAATCTGTTCGGGCGTTTTCCAACTTTTTTCAATCCCGGCCTCCTTCTCCCAATCGGAAAACGAATTTCCCGAAGGGGTTCCCGTCAGCTCAACATTTTTAAAATCTGGTCTCATCGTTCTTTATCTAGTTGTTGTAGTTTCAGCTTGACCTTCCACGACAGGGCTAAAGCACCCGAAGGCCGGTCAGCAATATAATAATCTTTGTAACTCGTCAACCTGCAGTGGTTTGCTCATGTAATAATTCATCCCGGCCGTAAAAAAGGATGCACGGTCTTCTTCAAAGGTATTCGCCGTGATGGCAATTATTTTCACAAAACGGTCGGGATCAGTTTTTCGTCCAACCTCTATTTTCCTGATCTCCATCGTGGCTGTTACCCCATCCATCACCGGCATCATCACATCCATCAGGATGACATCATAAACCTTTGCTATAAACGATTCCACTGCTGCCGAACCGTCCCTTGCTGTGTCAACTTTATGTCCCAGCCTTAACAACAGCGTTTTGATCAGGTACAGGTTAATGGAATCATCATCCACCACGAGGATATCCAGGGCTTCTCTGGACTTCCCGGCATTAACACTATTTTCAAGGGCTTCCGTCATTCTGGCTGAAAAAACTCCGCGTTTTAATAAATACCAAGCCGGGTCTGGAACTGGCTGAGTGTTTCAAGAAGGTTGCTGCGTACATGAATAAAATCAGATACACCTGCAGCCTTAAAACCCTCAACCTGGTCTTTCGGAAAACCTGCAACCACTAAGACCGGTTTATTATCAGCCTGAAGAAGCTGCCGGGCAATTTCGGGAACATTCAGGACATTCTCCTCATCCGAACTGCAGACCACTACGATTTCAGCCTGAGAAGCCTTTGCTGCTTCCACCCCTTCCTCAATGGTTCCAAAACCCAGGTTGTCAATTATGTCATAGCCCGCACAACCAAAAAAATTGGCCGTAAAGCCGGCACGGGCCCGAAGCATGGCCAGGTTTCCCATGGTAAACAAAAATACAACCGGACGCTTATGCCCGTTATTCACAAATTTTTCGGTCGCAAGCCGGATCTTCTCAAAGGGCTGCGCTCCCCTGAACGGCACCAGTTTTTTATAAGGCGTCGCGGCGGTTTTTGTTCCACCTTCACCATACCGGATCTTATCCGAAATGGTTTCCTGGATGTTAGGGTACTGGTTGGTGCCGAGAATGACTGTTTTCCTCAGGGCAATGTCGGCCTCTTTCAGATTCCGGCTGCGTTCCACCTCGTCCTGGATAAAACCCGACTTAATACATTCAATCATCCCGCCCCTGCTTTCAACCTCTTTAAATAATTCCCAGGCATGGTGGGCAATTGAGTGGGTAAGGTTTTCGATATAATAGGAGCCGCCCGCAGGATCAACGATTTTGTCGAGGTACGATTCTTCCTTCAGCACGAATTGCTGGTTACGGGAGATCCTCCTTGAGATTTCATCCGGTTCCCGGAAGGATGCGTCAAAAGGACGGATGGTGACTGAATCGGCATTCCCGATGGCAGCCGACATCCCCTCGGTGGTGGTCCGGAGCATGTTGACATAGGGATCATACATCGACTTGTTCCACAGGGCAGTCGTGCTATGAATGAATATTTTAAGCGACTCCTTACGGGCAGGCTTATACAGCTCAACCATTCTTGTCCATAAAAGCCTGGCAGCCCTGAGTTTGGCGATCTCCATAAAATAATCGGAACTGATGTCGAGCGAGAGCTGCAAGTACGGGGCAATGTCATCCACAGCAAGTCCCTTGTCGGTAAGCCCGGCCAGATATTCACTGGCAGAGGCAAAGCTGAAGGCAAGTTCCTGGACAAGGGAGGATCCGGCATTTTGAAAATAATGACCATTGATGGTAATCGCCTTGAAAAAGGGGAGTTTTTCCCTGGTTGTCTTCAGCAGGTATTCGGCTTCAAACAGGTTGTGCTGCCATGTATTATAGAAATCGCCGTGTTGCAGAAGGTACCCCAGCGGGTCAAAATTGAGCGAGCCGCGAACCTTTTCCCCCTCATCGCCGAAATGGCCCACTTCGTAAACAAACAGGTCAAGGGTCGCCGGGTAAGAATGGGAGGAGGTGAAGTTGATTCCGGTTTTGTAAAAGTCAATGCCTGCAAGCAATTGGCTCATCTGGCGCTGGGTTGTAACCTCCCTCACTTTGAATCCAACTGCATCCACCCCCTTGGCGATGGCATCCACGGCAAGCGCGTTGCTTTCGCCGGGGTCGGAGGTGGAAAAATCCTGCCTGACAATCCAGTCATTGTTGTTTTTCCTGACTCCCCTGACAAACGGAGATTCATCGGGCAGCGCATTCAGGTATTCCAGGCCCGCCAGATCTTCAGCGCGGTAATAGGGTTTTACGTCGAATCCCTCGCCGGTTTTCGATATCAGTTTCTTGCTGTAATCGGCGCCTTTCAGATCAACAAGGATCTTTTCTTCCCATGCGGAGGTGGGTACCGGGGGAAATTCTGAAAACAATTTTGTCTGCTCGTTGTTGTCCATGACTAGTTACTTGATTTAGCGGTTGATATGTGTAGTGTCCCTGCAACAGGTAAAGCGATGTAATACTACGCAAATATAAAGAATTCCATAACTTTACGAAAAAAAAGGTATGGTAGTCTCATTAAGCGGATCTTCCGGCTTCATCGGGCAGGCATTGATCAGAAAAATGCGGGATCGGGGATGGACATTCCGGATCATCGGCCGTGATTCCTTTAAAAAACCGGATGCCGAATTTTCGGAAGAGTTCATCGAGGGAAGCGATGTCGTGATCAACCTGGCTGGGGCCCCGGTTGCAACGAAATGGACAGCCGGATACAAGAAGGAAATTATGGACAGCCGGATCCTGACAACCCGGAAAATTGCGACGGCAATCAACCATGCTGAAAAAAAACCGGAAATATTTATTTCTGCTTCTGCCATAGGGATTTACGATTCGGTCAACACCCACGGTGAATCGAGCACGGGCTTTTCCGGCTCTTTCCTGGCACAGGTGTGCAGGGAATGGGAAAAGGAGGCCATGAATTCACAGCAGTCTACCCGCGTGGTGATTATGCGAACCGGGATGGTACTCGGAAGCGATGGCGGCGCCTTGAAAAAGATGCACCTCCCCTTCAGTATCGGTCTTGGCGCCAAGATTGGGAAAGGAAATCAACACATTTCGTTTATCCACCTGAATGACCTTACGGAGGCAATTGCCTTTATCACGGAGAACAAGGAGCTTTCGGGGGTTGTCAACGCTGTGACACCCTATCCAACCAGCAATGAGGAGTTTTCCGACCGGCTTGCCAAGGTACTCGGGCAATCCTGCATGCTCACAATCCCGCCTTTTGCCCTGAGGATAATGTATGGCGAGGGGGCGCAGGTACTCCTGGAGGGACAGCGGGTTCTTCCGGAAAAGCTTGAACAGGCCGGGTTCAGGTTTAAATATCCGACCCTGCTGAATGCCCTGGTACAGATTTATGGCTGAATGATCTTCATCTCCCTGATCAACCGGTTATCGCCTGCGACCTTATCGATCACGAAGAGGCAGTAACGGATGTCGAGTGAGATATTGCGGCATTGGGAGGGATCATACATCAGGTCGCTGAGGGTTCCTTCCCAGTTGCGGTCGAAGTTGATCCCGATCAGCTGGCCTTCCGCATTCAGTACCGGGCTCCCGGAATTGCCGCCGGTGGTATGGTTACTGGCGGTGAATGCCACATGGATGGTCCCGTCCTGGTCGGCATAGGGGCCGAAATCATGATCCCGGAATAGTTTTTTCAGCCGGGGATCCACCTGGTAATCATAAACCGCTGAATCCTCCTTCTGGATCACCCCGGCAAGGGTGGTGAAATAGTTGTAGGTTACCCCGTCGGCCGGCTGGTAACTATCCACCTTCCCGTAGGCCACCCGCAGGGTTGAATTGGCATCGGGGTAAAACCTCCTGTTTTGCTGCATCTCCATCAACCCGGCCATGTAAATGCGCTGCAGGCTGTCGATCCGGTCATTGCCGGCTTTTATCTTCGGCTGGATGTCCTTTTCATTGCGTTCATAAATACTTCCCATCAAGCGAAAAAGGGGATCCTTTTCCAGGACACTGACTTTAGCTGGCTTGAACCTGTCAAGGAAGGAAAAGAGGCGGACGGAATCGGTCAGGAGCGATTTGGAGAAAATGGTGAGGGAATAGGCTGAAAAATCATGCTTTCCCGATTTGTCAATTTCAGAAAAAATGGCAGGGAGATAAGATCTGTCCATCTTTGACGCCATTTCATGCAACATGGCACGCATGATCTCCCGGTCAACCTCCGGGCTGTAGTTCCTGTAGAATTCACGGGAATTTTTCCGCAGGTTTGCAATGATTTTTTCAATCTCACCGGATTTGCCGGTTTTGCTTTTGCTGATTTTTACCAGTTCCCGGAAGCCTGACGCAAATTTAACAATTTCAATACCCTGGCCTGCTTCACTGATATAGATCGCTGAAATATCCAGTGGAAGGTATTGTCCGTAAACGTTGCGGAACATGGGTAAAAGACCGGCGTAATGGTTCTTCAGGCCGGGGTTTGAGGCCGCCCATTCAGTGAATGCCTTTTCCTGCTGCTCCTTGACGGAAACCGCCCCGATACGTTTGATTCCGCGAGTTTCCCCGATCATTTTCTTCCAGTAATTGGCAATCCCGTTTGCTTTTGCGGTATATTGTATCCTGACCAGCCTGTCTTTCTCCATGGCGCCATTTATGATGTCGAGGCGCTGCTGACGCAACCCTACCCGTAAAGGGTTTTCCCTGTTTGCGATCAGATCCACGCCAAAGGAGGGGATATACTCCCGCGTACTGCCGGGGTAACCGAAGACAAAGGTAAAATCGTCGGGTTTGTATCCTTTGAGTGAAATAGGCAAATAGTTTTTAGGCTTGTAGGGCACATTATCTTTCGAATAATCGGCCGGTTCATTATTTTTATTGACATAAATCCTGAAGATTGAAAAATCCCCTGTGTGCCGCGGCCACATCCAGTTATCGGTATCTCCGCCGAATTTCCCGATGTTCGAAGGGGGCGCCCCGACAAGTCTCACGTCCCTGAACACCTCATTGACAAAGAGATAGTATTGGTTGCCATAGTAAAATGGCTTTATCCTGGCTTCATAGTGCGTACCCGCGACCGACTCCCGTTCAAGTTTTTCGATGTTCTGCCTGATAATCTCATTGCGTTGCAACAGGTTCATCTGGTCGTTCACCCCCTGGAGAACCTTACCCGTTACCTCCTCCATCCTTACCAGCAGCGTTGCGGTAATGCCCTGGTTGGGAAGTTCCTCTTCGTACGAACCGGCCCAGAAACCATTGGCAATATAATCGTGCTGCAGGGAACTGTGGTGTTGTATCGCGCCGAGTCCGCAATGATGATTGGTGAGAATAAGCCCTTCCGGGGAGACGATTTCTGCGGTACATCCCCCGCCGAACTGAACGATGGCATCTTTCAGGCTGGAATGATTCAGACTGTAAATATCTTCGGCCGAAAGTTTCATGCCCATACCCTGCATCTGCTTGAAATTCAACTGGTCAAGCAGCATGGGGATCCACATACCCTCTTCAGCCCTGGCAGCAATGTTGAACACAATAAGGAGGATCAGCAGGAAGTTTACTTTTTTCATAGGTTCCCGGGTTGAAATTTCACATAACAAATTTTTTTCCCCATTCCGAGCCACCTTGTTTCATAATAGGTCTGAATGGAACCTACATCATCATTGTTGCCGGAATGATACAGGTCGTCGGTAGATGAGAGGATCCGGTGCTGGTTTAACCGGGCTACCCCCAGGGTATAGTTGTAAAAAAAAGCATCATCCGTTTTCAGGTGGATGATCCCGCCGGGGGCGAGGATATTCCGGTATTTTTCAAGAAAAAGGGGGGCTGTAAGCCGCAAACGTTCTTTTCCCAACTGGGGATCCGGGAAGGTGATCCAGATTTCAGTGACCTCCCCGGGGGCAAAGATGCTGTCAACAAGGCCAACCTGGGTACGGACAAAGGCGACATTTTTCAGCTGCTGCTCAGATACAGTTTTACAACCTCTCCAGAGTCGTGCTCCCTTCCAGTCAATGCCAATGAAATTTCTTTCAGGATAACGGGCTGCCAGCCCCACCGTATACTCACCTTTCCCGCAGCCCAGTTCAACTGTAAGGGGATGATTATTTCCGAAGAACTTCTCATGCCATCTCCCCCGCAATGAAAATTCCGGGATAAGGTCATTGTAATCGGGCTGGAAAAGGTGCGGAAACAAAAGGTTTTCCTGAAAATGAACCAGTTTTTTTTTACCCACAGATCAACTATTTTGCGAGTAACCAGGCATCCCTGAAGTCGGAGGATTTTGTGCGGGCTAACAATTCGTCGGCTTTCTCGCGCTGAGAGCAGGTACCGATGGCTACCCGGTAAAGGCCGGTTCTTGACCGGTCGAATATGGAGGCATCCATTCCCTTCCGTTTCAAGTCTGCAACGCAGGTCTCTGCATTTTCCTTCAGTCTGAATGCCCCGACAATGACGGCAAAGGCATCGTCAGCCTTGACGGCAGCGGGAACTTCCTTAACAGCAGCCGCTTCCTGCGTGGCAGGGGCAGCTGCCTGTGCAACAGGGGCAGATGTAATGCGGGCGGCAAATGCTGGTTTGTGCGGGGCCTCCTTTTTTTCAACAAGGGAGGCGGTCGAGAACCGGGAAAAGAGTGAACTCAGGATATTGGCATTGCTTGCGGCATCGACTGTAATTTTATCATACCGGGTCAAACCGATGACGGCGGCACATCCGATCGGCAGAGCAAGGATGGCGGCCCATTTGAGAACCCGCGGAACGACGAGCCTTTTTCCGGCAGCAGGCATCCCGCCTCTGATGGTCATCTGATCCCGGCTTAAGAGGGAGCCGTTCCGGGTTACCGGCGGGGAGATAAAGGATCCCAGGCCAAAGGATTCAGCAAGCAAATTGAACGTTTTATCCTGTTCAAACTGGATATTTCCCTCCCTGCCCGAATGTAGCTGTCCGATGCCCGGAATAATCACCCTGCTCCCCGACAGCAGGGCCTGGCGGCATTCCTCCGTAAATTGTTCGATCAGATTACAGCCATCCTGGTAGGAGGTTCCCAGTGAGTCGGCGACAGCACTGGCCAGCAGTCCGTCATTTTGCTTCAGGTTGACATTGAAGAGAAGTTTTTTAAAAGGAGGCTGAAAGGCGTGATACACCGGATCGATGCGGGCAGGGGCATAGTTTCCTATGAAGCCTCCGAGCCCGGGAATGATGACGCAATCGTGTACCGTTAACAAATCTGCTATGCAACCCCTGATGTCCATTTTCTGCTTTTTAACAACATGCTAAGATACGTAATTATTACAAAAAGGTTCCGTTCCTGTTGGTAATTTTTTGCAAATCAGCTGGCGTATCTATTGCAACGCATTCAAATTCTGTTGTTTTTGTTTGAATCCTGTAACCGTGCCACAGCCAGCGTAATTGCTCCAGCGATTCGGCGACCTCCATCCGGCAGGGAGGCAGTTTCACTATTTCACCCAGTGTCAGAGAGTGATATCCGTAGATCCCGATATGTTTATAATAGGTATAAACCGACAGCCACTCCGCTGGTTCAATACCGCGTGAAAAGGGTATGGCTGAACGGCTGAAAAGCATGGCGGCACCCTGGTGATCGACAACAGTTTTCACCACATTGGGATTGGCAAGATCCTCCGGGAGGGTGATTTTTTTGATCAGGGTTGCCAGCCTGACACGCGCATCGTTGAAACAACCGGCCACCTGGCTGATCTGTTCCGGTTCAATAAAGGGTTCATCCCCCTGTATATTGATCACAAAATCATAATGCTCACCATCTCTTTCCAGGTTTTCAACCACCTCACGGCACCTTTCGGTTCCGCTGCGGTGATGATCGCCTGTCATCATGACATTCCCCCCGAACCTGGCAACATGCTGGCTGATCATCTCGTTTTCGGTGGCAACCACTACCTTTGCCAGGGATGAACATTTCATGGCTTGTTCATAAACCCTTTGGATCATGGTTTTGCCTTCGATGACCACAAGCGGTTTACCCGGGAACCTGGTGGAGGCATAGCGGGCGGGGATGATCCCGAGAATATTCATCAGGAAACCAGGTTAAAAGAGCCCGTGCAGCTGGGCGTTGATTTTCTCAATAACGGCGCCGAGATCCTCAGGATTCTCACTTACCTTGAGGTTGTCGGCATCGATGATAAGCAGTTTGCCGAATTTATACCCTTCGATCCAGTCTTCATACATTTCGTTCAGGTTCTTCAGGTAGTCGAGCCGGATCGCATTTTCATATTCCCTGCCCCGTTTCTGGATCTGGCTGACCAGGGTTGAAACGCTTGCCCGCAGGTAAATCAGCAAGTCGGGGGGCTGGATAAAGGTACTCATCAGGTCAAAAAGCGACCTGTAATTTTCAAAGTCGCGGGTGCTCATGAGGTTCATCGAATGCAGGTTTGGGGCAAAGATGAAGGCATCTTCATAGATGGTACGGTCCTGGACTACCGTTTTCCCGGAATTGCGGATGTCAACCACCTGCCGGAAACGACTGTTCAGGAAATATATCTGCAGGTTGAACGACCAGCGCTGCATGTCTTCGTAAAAGCTGTTCAGGTAAGGATTTGTATCTACATCCTCGTAATGGGGCTCCCATCCGAAATGTTTCGCCAGCAAGCTGGTCAGGGTTGTTTTCCCGGATCCGATGTTTCCGGCGATGGCAATATGCATAGATTTTATTTTTGATCAAAATTAAGAAAAGGATTCAATTTCCTGACAACATTTGCAGGATTTCATCTACATATTTACGGTCGTTTGCCAGACGCGGGACTTTATGCTGACCTCCCAGTTTACCTTTCTGTTTCAGCCACCGGTAGAAGGAATTTGCCGGCAATATCCTGATTTGAGGTTCAACCAGGAGCAGGTCGTGGTATCGCTTGGCTTCATAATCGGAATTAAGTGATTTAAGCGCCGTATCCAGTGCGCTGGTAAAGAAAGCAATATCATCCGGTTGTTTCTCGAATTCAATCAGCCATTCATGCGCGCCCTTTGATTGGCCGTTGAAATAAACAGGGGCTGCCGTGTATTCAGCAACAATGGCATGGCTGCGTTCGCAGGCGATTGCCATGGCTTTTTCTGCGTTGTCGATTATCAGTTCCTCGCCGAAGGCATTAATGAAGTTCCGGGTACGGCCCGAAATTTTAATCCTGTAAGGTCGGCATGAGGTAAATTGTATGGTATCTCCGATCAGGTAGCGCCATAAACCGGCATTGGTTGTTATGACCATTGCATAGTTGGTATGGAGCTCAACCTGTTCGAGACTGCAGGCATCCGGGTACTCCCTTCCAACCTGGTCGGGGGGTATGAATTCATAGTAGATCCCATAATCCAGCATCAACAGCATATCTTCTTCGCCGTCACGATCCTGGATGCCAAAAAATCCTTCTGAGGCATTGTATGTTTCGAGGTAGTTTACCGATTCCGACGGGAGGATGAGGCGGAATTGCTCCTTATAGGGAGAGAAATTGACCCCGCCATGAACGAAGAGTTCAAAATTGGGCCAAACCTCCAGGATGTTCTTTTTCCCGGTGATCTCCAGTATCCGTTTGAATAACAGCAGCGTCCATGACGGAACGCCGGAGATGTTCGTCACATCGTGCTGTATGGTTGCAGCGGCCATCATTTCAATCTTGCTTTCCCATTCATCCATCAGGGCAATCGACAGGTTCGGCGTCCGCATAAACTCCACCCAACCCGGCAGGTTCTGAATGAGGATGGCCGACAGGTCGCCCTGGTAATACAATTCATTGTTGATCTCCTTGATCTGGTGGGAGCCTCCCATCGCAATTGATTTCCCGTCAAAAAGCATGGTCTCGGGATGGTTGTTGCAGTATATGGACAGCAGATCCTTCCCCCCTTTAAAATGACATTCCTCCAGGGCCTCCTGGCTGACAGGAATGAACTTGCTTTTATCACACGTGGTTCCTGAAGATTTTGCAAACCATTTGATTTCAGAAGGCCAAAGAATGTTCTGTTCCCCGCTGCGCAACCGGTTGATCGACTGTTTAAAGGTTTCGTAATCGCGCACGGGCATGCGGTCCTTGAATTGCTCAGGGGTAAGTACCGATTTGAAATCGTACTGTCGGCCCCATTCCGTATTCCGCGCCGTAGACACCAGTTTGCGCAGCCATTCTGTCTGCACTTCATGAGGGTACTTCATAAAAAGTTCGATCTGATGAATTCTCTTCTTCATCAGCCACGAAATAACAGAATTGATTAATGCCATATTTTAAGCAGCAGTTAGGGTGACCAAAAATACAATTAAATCCATTCAATAAGGATTAACCCCTCTCTGCAAATTCGATTATAGGGTGAAAAAAAGTATTTGTTACGTTATTTTTTTTTCTTTTTTTTTGGTAAAACATAATAATGTTGTATGTTTGCATACCCTAACATTAGCTCTTTCATGCTTGGTTTGCAGAAGGAATGTCAAACCACACTAAATTACTCATTATTCTACTGGTTCTATGAAAATTCTAGTTTTAAATTGCGGTAGTTCATCGATCAAATATCAGTTAATTGAGCTTTCTGATACCGCCGATCTCAAGGCCAAAGGGCTGCTCGACAGGATCGGGTTACCAACCAGTGAGCTGGTTCACCAGGTTACCGGCAAAGACAAATACAAATTGGCACAGGAGGTTCCTGATCACCAGATCGGGATAAACCTGATATTAAAAACCCTGAAGGATCCTGTTTATGGCGTCATCAAGGACGAAACTGAAATTCTGGCCGTCGGTCACCGCGTGGCCCACGGAGGTGAGAATTTCAAGACCAGCGTGCTGATCACCCAGAATGTTAAAAATGACATTGAGAAATGTATTGAGCTGGCTCCACTGCACAACCCCGCAAACCTGAAGGGGATTCTCTCCATCGAGGCAATCCTTCCGGATGTCCCGCAGGTGGCGGTGTTTGACACCTCCTTCCACCAGACGATGCCACCTTACTCCTATCTCTATGCGATCCCCTATGAATATTATGAAAAATACAGGATCCGCCGGTACGGATTTCATGGAACATCGCATAAATATGTAGCCATGAAGGCATGCCGTTATCTCGGCAAAGATATTAACAACCTGAAAATCATTACTTGTCACTTAGGGAATGGTTCATCCATAGCTGCAATCCTCAATGGCAAATCGGTCGACACCTCGATGGGTTTCACACCGCTGGAGGGTTTGATGATGGGTACCCGAAGCGGCGACGTCGACCTGGGGGTGCTGCTTTTTATGGCAGAAAAGGAAAACCTCAGCATTGCCGATACCAATGCCATGTTCAATAAAAAGAGCGGTATCTGCGGGATTTCAGGAATCTCATTTGACATGCGCGACGTAGAGCAGGCTGCCGGTAACGGGAATAAAAGGGCCCAGCTCGCACTCGACATGTATGCCTATCGCGTGAAAAAATATATCGGCTCCTATGCGGCTGCCATGGGCGGGGTTGACCTGGTCATCCTTGCCGGGGGCATCGGTGAAAACGACCTTGATACCCGGGGCAGAATCCTCGAAGGGATGGAATTCCTCGGTATACAGTTTGATCCTGAACGCAACAAAACCAGAGGCAGGGAGGCCATCCTGACCAAGCCGGGATCTCCCGTTGTGGCAATGGTCATGCCAACGAATGAAGAATTAGTAATTGCAATCGATACCTTCAATATAGTTAATAATGATGATTTTAAATTCTAAACTCTAAAACATGGCCCCAATAAGTTTGTATATTGTTGAAGATGAGTTTATCATCGCCCACGACCTGAAAGCCAAACTTGTCAACCTCGGTTACGATGTGCTTGGCATCGATTCCAAGGGAGAAAGTGCAATAGAAAATATTGCAAATCTCCAGGAATCCAAAAAAGAACCGGATATCGTCATTATGGATGTCAGGCTTGCAGGAAAAATGGATGGTATTGAAGCAGCCCGTATCCTGACGGAAAATTACAATTGCGGAATCATCTTCCTTACCTCAATGAATAAAAACGAGGTGTTTGCAAAATCCTTCTCCCTGAAGCCTTATGCCTATTTATTCAAACCTGTCGATATTGACCAGATCCGTGCTGCCATTGAAGTTGCTAATTACCAGCGGAACCTGGAAATCACCAATGAACGGATGATTTCGGAACTGAAAAACGAGATAGAGCACCGTAAAAAGGTTGAAAAAGAGAGAAACCTGCGGCTCCAGGAACGGATCCGGGCCGAGCAGAAGGTAAATCAGCTGCTCAAACAGAAACATCATATGGAGCTCGACCTGATCAACAGGGAACTGGCAACCTCCTCCATCTTTATCTCACAAAAGAACAAGATCATCGGGCTGATCAAAAAGGATATCAACAGGCTGCTGAAGAATGAAAAGCATATCACCAAGGTTGAAATCGCAACCGTACTGAAAACCATCGATGAGAACATCAAATTTGACAACGACTGGTACCGTATCAAGGCCCATTTTGAAAAGATCCATCCCGGATTCTTCGACCGGCTGCGCAAGAAATATCCGCAGCTGACCCCCAATGACCATAAGTTATGCGCCCTGTTGCGGATGAACCTCAACACCAAGGAGATATCCCATATCCTTAAGATTACGGCGCCCAGTACTGAAATTTCCCGCATCCGGCTGCGTAAAAAACTGGATTTGCCCAAGGGAATCAACCTGACACAATTTATTTGTGAAGCATAAACAAAAAACGCGGCGACTGCCGCGTTTTTTGTTTAGAGGTTTTCAGCTATTTCATCACTGATTTCAAGGGTGTGGAACACGTTCTGAACGTCGTCGTCCTCCTCGATGATATCAACCAGTTTCAATACCTTCCGTGTAGCGTCGATGTCAAGCGAAACGGTCGTTTTCGGGATGCGCTGGAGGGAGGCGCTTTCGGGTTCGATTTTAAGCTGTTCCAGCTTCTTGATCATACTGCCGAAGTCCTCCATCGCCGTAGTGACGGTGATAATATCCTCCTCAAGTGATATATCCTCGGCGCCGGCGTCGATCAGTTCCATTTCAAGGTCATCCATGTTGATATCGCCTTTGGGAACTACGAATATTCCTTTGCGGTCGAACAGGTAATTCAACATCCCGTTCTGTCCAAGTTCACCGCCATGCTTGTTAAAATAGGCGCGGATATTTGCAACCGTGCGCTGCAGGTTGTCGGTGGTGCATTCAACAAAAATAGCCACTCCGTGTGGCCCCTTCCCTTCATAGGTGGTTTCATGCAGGATTGCAGCATCCTTATCGGACCCTTTGCTGATCGCGCGCTGGATATTATCCTTGGGCATCGAAGCACCTTTGGCATTGGCAATTGCCAGACGCAGCCGGGGGTTTCCATCAGGATCAGGACCACCCTCTTTTACAGCAATCGTAATATCCTTGATGATCTTCGAAAAGATTTTCGAACGTTTGGCATCGAGTGCGCCCTTTTTTCGCTTTATAGTGGACCATTTATTGTGACCTGACATATCTTTATTGTTTTTTGATTAACAATGTAAAATTAATAAAAAAAGGTTCAGTTATGAAAAACGATTGGTAAATTTGGGGTCGCAAACTTACGAAAATCCTCTGCTCCAGTGCAACGTATCCCCATTTTATTTTGCTTTTTTTTAGTAGCAACGACATTATTACTCCACGGTTGTGCAAACATTGTCTCCCCGACAGGCGGGCCTAAAGATGTAACACCTCCCAGGGTGTTGTCGTGTGAGCCCCCCTTCCTGTCCAAATATTTCAAAGGAAACTCATGCAGAATTGATTTCAACGAATTTATAACCCTGAAAAACCCGGCAACCGAGGTGTATATCTCCCCGCCGCTGAAGACCCCGCTAGACACGCGGTTACGGGGGAAGTCGATGATTGTAAAGTTTGAAAACCCCCTTGATTCCAATACGACCTACTCCATAACCTTCGGAAACGCGATCGCCGACCTCACCGAGGGAAATATCCTGAAAGGTTTCAATTACGTCTTCTCAACCGGCAGCTATGTCGATTCGCTGTCGCTGCAAGGCTCGCTGGTGAATGCCTTCGATCTTAAACCACAGAAGGATATCTTCGTTGAACTCTATATGAATAACAACGACACCCTCCCTTTTGATTCCCTGCCTTTGAAAGTGGCCCCCTATTACATCACAAAAACCGATGAGAATGGTCATTTCCAGTTCAAAAACCTTCAGGATAAAAAATTCAAGCTTTTTGCGCTGGCCGACCTTAACGGCGACCTCATCTTCAACCAGTTATCTGAAAAGATTGCGTTCAGCGACAGCCTTGTCAAACCCTATTATGTGATCCCCAAACATGTTGATACTACTGCAAAGGATACTTCAGTCCATAAAAAGATACCGCCACCGGAGGAAGACCCGCAGAAAATAGCACTTGCCCGTAAAAACGATTCCCTCCGTAAAGCCGACTCCCTCAAACATGAACAGTTGCTTTACCCCTCGGTTCACCTCTATATGTTCGAGGAAACAGATTCCATTCAAAAGCTGGTTAAATCGACCTTCCCAAAAGATGGAATGGCCATCTTTAAATTCCGTTTCCCGGTCAAACATGCACGGTTTGTCCCTTTGAACTTCGATTCAATTACGCCTTGGCACCTTGAAGAATTCTCGAAACAACGCGATTCTGTCACCCTGTGGATTACCCGTCCAAAAACAGATTCCCTGATCCTGAAGGTAATAGCCGACGGCAAAACCCTGGATACCGTGACCCTGTCATTTGAAAAAAAGGAGTTATCAAAGAGAGCGGCGAAAAAAGTCGTTGCGGAACAGCTTACCCTCTCCAATCCTGCTAAAACATATGGTCTTAACCAGTTTAAGGACAAGCTGATCCTTACATTCTCCTATCCGCTTGCCCGGTGGGATTTTTCAAGCATCCTCCTGGTAGAGGAAAAAGACACCCTCCACGCGGTGGTGAATTTCACCGACAGCCTGAAAAGGAATATCCTGGTGACACATAAATGGAAAGAGGAGAAAAACTATACCCTGATCTTTCCCGATTCCATATTCTTCGGGCTCACCAACCTCAGCCAGGACACGATCAGGTTAGCATTCAGATCAAGGGCTGAACGGGACTTTGGCAACCTGGTCCTCACCATGAAAATGGAAAACCGACCCGGACAATATATCCTCCAGCTTGTCAATGAAAAGGAGACTACCCTTTACGAGGAGCAAATTGTAAATAAATCAGGAAAGGTATCTTTCAACTACCTCGTTCCGGGCCAATACAAGATCAAGGCCATCCATGACAGGAATTTAAACGGCCACTGGGATACCGGGAATTACAGGATGAAAATACAACCTGAGGAGGTGTTGTATTTCCCCAAGATTATCGACATTAAAGCAAACTGGGATGTTGAGGAGGACTGGGATTAGTGTGTGGAACACTGATTGATACAATCAATCACGTTGGTCAGCTCGGAGGTCTTCAGGGAGTATAAAATCATCTTACCATCCCTTTTCGACTCCAGCAATCCTTTGTTTTTCAAAATATTCAGATGATGCGATGCTGATGCCTGCTCAATATTCAACCGCTCATAGATTTCTGTCACTGTAAGTTTTTTGTTTGCAGAAAGAAGGTCAATGATGGCAATACGCATTGGGTGAGCCATTGCACGGAGCTTGCTGGCAGCCATTTCAAGTTTTTGGAGGTCGAGTGCAGTTGTTTTCTTCATAAATAGTAAGATAAGGGTTTAAACGACAAAGTTATACAATATATCGTACCGATATATATAACTATGTATGTTTATTTTTGAATGAGCCCTGTGAATTCAAAACGGCTGCCATCAAACAAACCTTTGTCACTGAGTTTTAGCTCAGGGATGACCAGCAGGGCCATGAACGACAGGGTCATGAAAGGCGCTGACAGCGTACTTCCCATCAAGTGAGCCTGCTTATCCATTTTTTCATAGGTACGCGCAACGTCATAGCCATCATTTCCCGACATGATCCCTGCAAAAGGCAGCGGAAGCAATAATTTCACCTCCTCATCCACAAGCGATATGCCTCCCCCTGACGAAACGATCATATTCACGGCCTCAAGAATATCGGCATCGTCAACGCCCACTGCCACAATATTATGGCTGTCATGCGCCACACAGGAGGCCAAAGCGCCGCGCTTCAGTCCAAAGTTGTTAATAAACCCAACTGCTGCCGGTGCCTGTTGATACCTGTTTTTAACAACAAGCTTAAGCAGATCGCGGCCGGTATCACTGACAACATGGTTGTCCCGTATAGGCGGGCGGGTGATGAAAAGTTCCGTGATCAGCTGCCCCTCAAAAGCACGAATTACCCTGATGTCAGAGTCCGTTGCGGGGACCAGGATCTCATGCAGTTGCAGGCTGTTGGTTTTAAAATTATTGCAGGGAACCGACGTGACGGGTGAAATCAGGGTCCTGCCTGCTTCAGCCACCGGTTGCCCGTTGATATAGGTGGCAAGCACATTAAAATCGGTCAGGTTGTTGACAAGGATAAAATCAGCAGCATCTCCCTGGCGCAGCAATCCGACATCCAGTTTATAGTGGTTTACCGGGTTTACCGTACAACTCCGCAGCACATTGAACATCCCCAACCCTTTCGACAAGGCGCGCTTAACCAGTTGATTGATATGGCCTGCCGCCAGGTCATCCGGATGTTTGTCGTCGGAACACAGCATTACCTTGTCAGGGAATTCATCAATCAGCGGACAGAGAACATCGAAGTTTTTGGCAGCGCTGCCTTCCCTGATCAGGATATGCATACCGTAACCGATTTTTTCGCGCGCCTCTTCCAGCGTATAACACTCGTGGTCAGTGGAAATTCCGGCAGCGATATATTTCCCTGCATTTTCCCCGGTAAGCCCTGGCGCATGCCCGTCAACAGGTTTGCCGGCCTGCCTGGCCAGTGCCAATTTCTGCATTACGGCCGGGTCATTGAACAAGACCCCCGGGAAATTCATCATCTCCGACAGGTATTTGATTTCCGGCATGCGCAATAATTCCTCTGTTTCGGCAAGGCCAAGTTCAGCCCCTGCAGTCTCAAAAGGGGTGGCCGGAACGCAGGAAGGGGCGCCGAAGTAAAACCTGAAGGGCACCCTCTTCCCGTTTTCAATCATGAATTTCACCCCGGGTACCCCCAGAACATTGGCAATTTCATGCGGGTCGGAAACCGTGGCAACCGTACCATGAACCACGGCAAGGCGTGCAAATTCCGAAGGGATCAGCATGGAACTCTCAACGTGGATATGGGCATCGATCAGCCCGGGCAGGATATACCCGCTTCCCGCGACCTCCTCCTCCCTTACTGATTCAATCTTCCCGCCTGAAACAACAATTGTTCCGCGAAAAATCCGTTTACCGACAACATCGACAATATTGCCCTTAAATTCAACTGCAGGATGATCCATAACCGGTATAAATTAACTGAACGGGTTGTAACGATGAAAATTGCGTGGTTTATTGTTTTCCTGCAAGCTGGCCGCAGGCGGCGTCAATATCCTTCCCCTTGCTGAGCCTGACATTGACAATCATATTCCGCTTCTCCAGGAAGCCGACAAACGCCTTTGTCCTTGCAGGATTCGACCTGGTAAACCCCGAGTTCTGAACAGGATTGTATTCAATGATATTTACCTTCACGGGGAAACTCCTGCAAAACAGCGCCAGGTCCCGGGCATCCTCAACCGAATCATTGAAATTGCCAAACAGGATATATTCGATCGTAAAACGTTTGCCTGTTTTTTCCACATAATACTTCAAGGCATCCGATACCTCCCTGAGCGGATGTTTCAGATTAAAGGGGATAACCTGGTCACGCTTGGCATCGGTCGGGGCATGCAGCGAAAGGGCAAAATGATATTTCGGATCATCCTCCGCCATTTTCCTGATCATCTTCGGGATACCAACGCTCGAAACGGTAATCCGCTGGGGCGACATCCCCAGCCCCTCCGGGGAGGTGATTTTCTCAATGGCATTCAATACATTTTCGTAGTTCAGATAAGGTTCTCCCATCCCCATAAAGACGATATTGGAAACCGAATCCGTGATGGGAGCGTCCTCCTCCCCGCTCAGTGAACCCGGAATTTCCTTGCTAAAGGTTCCCGTGACCTGGTCGAGGATTTCGCCTGTTGTGAGATTCCGGGTAAACCCCAGTTGCCCGGTCGCACAGAATTTGCATCCGAGGGCACAGCCAACCTGTGATGAGATACAGACCGTGGATCGTTCACCCGAAGGGATCAGCACCCCCTCAACCAGCAATCCGTCGTGCAGCCGGAACCGGGTTTTCACTGTTCCGTCCGAACTTTTTTGCCGGATTTCAGGTTCCGCCCTGTTAAATGAAAAGTTGTCCAATAACAGTTTCCGTGTATCCTTCGACAGGTTTGTCATGTCGTTAAAAGAACGGCACGGTTTCTTCCACAACCAGTCATACACCTGCCGGGCCCTGAATTTCTTCCCACCGTTCAGAAGAAAAAACTGCTCGATTTCTGTTCTTGAAAGCTCCCTTATATCAGGGAGACGGTTACCACTCATCTTTTTTCACTACAGTGGGCTTCATTTTTTCCTTCAGTGTCGAAACCATGCGTTGCATGGTGGTATCAATCTGGTAGAGATATGAATCCCATTTGGAATTATAGGCAGGGTCCGATTTATTCAACCATTGTTCGATCGGGAAACGGGAGGCTGCCTTCAGGTTGAAATCCGTTACGGTATACCGGAATTTATTTTCCCTGATTTCAAGTTTTATCTGGTATAGGACAAGTCCTGCATCGCGTCTTACCCCGGTTTTATCCTCCGTGTAATAGATTCTCATGCGGCCGTTCCCTTCAATTCTGCCGTTTTCCTTGTCCTGGACAGAGTAAACCGATTGCGGGTTGACATAATAGTAGCCAAACCATTCGATGGCTTTATTATAAAGGTAGGCCAGGGAACCCTGCTGGTCAACCACCCCACGGTAAAGGATCTTCTTCGAATCCTTGTCAACGGGAAGGTTTGCCACGGGGGTTTGGTCCTGTGCATACCCCTTTAAACATCCTGAACTCATGATCATCAGGAAAATGAATATTTTCAAGTGGTTTATCATATCCGGAATTATTATTGCCTGCAATATTAGCACAATTATAATAAAAAAGCCCTGATCGCTCAGGGCTTTTTTAAACAGAATTGTTAACGGTTTAGTACATGTCGCCCATTCCGCCCATGCCAGGGTTCATGGGTGGCATAGAAGGTTTTTCTTCTTTATGGGTAGCCAGGACACATTCGGTGGTCAGCAGCATGCTGGCGATGGAGGCTGCATTTTCCAGTGCCACGCGGGCAACTTTGGTCGGGTCGATTACGCCGGCCTGGTAAAGGTTTTCATACTGGTCGGTGCGGGCGTTGAAACCAAAGTCATCAGTGCCGTCCTTTACTTTCTGAACGATGACGGAACCTTCAAGGCCTGCATTTTCAACGATCTGACGAAGGGGTTCTTCCAGGGCGCGTTTTACGATGGCAATCCCGGTGGTCTCATCATCGTTGCTGCCTTTCATATTCTCAATCGTCTTCTGGGCGCGGAGATAAGCTACACCGCCGCCAGGGATGATTCCTTCTTCAATGGCTGCGCGGGTTGCGTGCAGGGCATCGTCGAAACGGTCTTTCTTTTCTTTCATTTCCACTTCGGAAGCAGCTCCGACATAGATTACGGCAACACCACCGGCCAGTTTGGCGAGGCGTTCCTGTAATTTTTCCTTGTCATAATCAGAGGTTGTGGTTCCGATCTGGGTCTTGATCTGGTTGATACGGCCGGTAATATCGTCTTTTTTGCCGCTGCCGTTGATGATGGTGGTGTTTTCCTTGTCGATGGTCACCTTTTCAGCCTGTCCGAGATACTGTAACGTAGCATCTTCGAGTTTGAATCCTTTTTCTTCGCTGATAACGGTTCCGCCTGTCAGAACGGCGATATCCTCGAGCATCTCCTTGCGGCGGTCGCCAAAACCGGGGGCCTTTACAGCTGCCACCTTGAGTGTGCCACGGATCTTGTTTACCACGAGGGTTGCAAGGGCTTCGCCTTCAACATCCTCGCTGACGATGATGAGCGGGCGGCCGGTCTGAACGACCTTTTCCAGTACCGGAAGCAGATCCTTCATTACACTGACTTTCTTGTCGTAAATCAGGATGTAGGGCGTGTCGTACACCGCCTCCATCTTTTCGGTGTCGGTAACAAAATAGGGGCTGATATAACCACGATCGAATTGCATGCCTTCAACAACCTTCACGGTTGTTTCAATGCCTTTGGCCTCTTCAATGGTAATAACACCCTCTTTCTTGACTTTTGCCATCGCTTCTGCAATCATCTTGCCGATGAAACTATCATTGTTGGCAGAAATGGTGGCAACCTGCTCGATTTTATCCATGCTGTCGCCAACCATCTTGGTCTGCGCCTTGAGCGATTTGATAACTTCGGTGACAGCCTTGTCAATGCCGCGTTTCAGATCCATAGGGTTGGCGCCGGCGGTAACATTTTTCAAACCTGTTGTAAAAATTGACTGGGCGAGTACGGTAGCGGTGGTGGTTCCGTCGCCGGCCAGGTCGCTGGTTTTGGAAGCAACTTCCTTTACCATCTGGGCGCCCATGTTTTCTACGGGATCTTTCAGTTCAACCTCTTTTGCAACAGTAACGCCATCCTTGGTAACGATGGGTGATCCATATGATTTGTCGATGATGACATTGCGCCCCTTGGGGCCAAGGGTCACCTTGACAGCGTTTGAAAGTTCATCCACGCCTTTCTTTAACGCTTCTCTTGCCTTAATGCTAAAGATGATATCTTTTGCCATTGTTTTATGTTTTTATTGTGATTTTTCGGTGAATTTTTTCATGTTTAATGATGGTCAGATCACGGCTACGATATCTGATTCGCGCATGATCAGGTAATTGTCACCATCAACGGTGATTTCTGTTCCGGCATATTTGCCGTAGAGTACACTATCACCGACTTTAACGGTCATGGGTTCATCTTTTTTTCCCGGACCTACTGCAACCACAGTGCCTTTCTGGGGCTTTTCTTTTGCGGTATCAGGAATGATAATTCCTCCAGCAGTCTTGTCTTCAGCCGCTGCCGCTTCAACCAATACACGGTCGGCCAACGGTTTAATATTCACTTTTGCCATTTTACGTTATATTTTAAAGTTAAACATTACGAAATCTTACCTTTCAGGAAGGTACCCCAACTAAGTCACATTTTGTGCCAAAGAATTCGGCAGGTATAAATCTGGACATTTTTTCAGTTATCAGCCTGTTAAAAATAAAAATGTCAGACTGTGCTGACAATCTGACACAAAAACAGAAGATGATGAATCCCTGTAAACCCTATTTCTTTTGTGCAGGTGGCTGCTGAAAATCCTTGATCGGGGCTGTTTTGCTCTCATCGATCTGTTTCTGGATTTCACTTTGCTGGGTATCAGCTTTTCCACCGTTCTTCGGCGGGATGGCGAAGATGGAGAACAGGCTCAGTACCAGCAATGAGATCGCCAGCGTCCAGGTGGTCTTTTCAAGGAAATCGGCTGTTTTGCGGACACCCATAAACTGGTTGGACGAGGCAAAGTTGGAAGCAAGGCCCCCTCCTTTGGAATTCTGGACTAAAACAACCAGCACGATCAACACGCAAACGATGAGGATGAGGACGGAAATTAAAATGTAAAGACCCATGTGATACTACGATTTACAAATGATGAATGACGATTGAAGGGACCCAAAAGAACCTTCAGGACTTAAGATTTTCAATTTGGGCTGCAAAGTAACGACTTTTTTCTTGATTAAGCAAGGATAATTTCTCATAAATATGGACGGCCTTCTGGATATTGCCCTGTTTGGCATACAATTGGGCCAGTGTTTCGCTTACAATCTCCTCCTCGTCGAGGTTGCTCCTGACTGCGCTGTCGGTCGGGTTGAAAAAGGTCGCCTTCGGTTTTGATATGCGGGGTTCATCCAGGATGAACTTATCGATGAGTTTTTTCTTATCGGCCGATGGCATGGGTTCGGGAATTCGTGAACCCTCCGGGCTGTATTCCTCCATGTTAACATCATGGTTTTTTTCAGCATTGATCTCGGCCAGCCGTTTCTTGACGATGGCCAGCAGCTCCTCCTGGGTCATCCGTTCCTGCGTTTCCCCTGCGGGGAAGCGACCGGCTGCCTCCTCTTCCGATGGTTTCCTGGCCAGTTCCCAGGTTACCTCGTGGGTTGATTCAGCTTCTGCCGGGAATACAGGGGCTTCAACCGGCAAAGCGGGAATCGCCTCCGGTGGTATCCCGGGAACGGAAGCTTCGTGCAGGTCACCAGCCGGAACAGCAGGTGCAGTCTCTGTTTTACCGAGCAGGATGAGACTCCTGAGAATCCGGCGGTCGCCTGCATAGGCTGCAGCCCTCTTTAACTGCACCGGGTACTGGGGGTCATCCTCCCTGTACAGGTTGCAGGCATAGAGTACCTGACCCGACTGGCAGTAAGGATACCGCCTGACGAGATCTTCCAGGAGAGGCAGGCTCCTGGCGTCGGTCAGCTGCGGTTGATGTAACAGGTCTGAGAATTGCTGGCTGTTCATGATGTTTTACCGGTTCAATCTTACCAGTTGACCACGGCCTTGTTGAAAATGTCCTGGACAAGCTGGTCTGAAATATCCTTAATCAATCCTTCCTGCACCGACTGCAGGTTGACGCTGCTGGAATAATCCAGGTATTTTGAGAAGGCCGATTCCCAGTTTTGCTTGATATCGGTTTTATTGGTAAACTTAACATTTACCGTTATGGTAAGCCGGTTCATGGCGGCGGTTTCATTCCCCTGGATCGCGACAGGCGTTACGGTATATTGGGTCACGGTGCCTTCGAGCGTAAGGTCCCCACCCCTGTCGATCTGGATAAGGTTTGCCTGGCTGGTGAAGTAATCGCGCAATGCATCGGTTATGGTTCGTGACAAGGTAGGAACGACAAGCCCTGCATTGTTGGCAAAGTAGGGTATGGTCACGGTCTTTACACTTGGAGAAATGGATGCACCCGTGAAGGAATAACTCATCCTGCAGGAGGAGAGGCAGATCAACACCAGAAACGGCAACAACCATCGTGCCGTCACATGAATCAGGTTCCTGCTGCGTTGAGGTTTTAACATGTTATCGATTGACAGATAAAGGTACACTATATTATTCGATGTTATACTCCTTGATTTTACGATAAAGGGTTCTTTCGGAGATTCCCAGCTCCCTGGCTGCATCCTTGCGCTTCCCTTCATGCCGCATAAGGGCCCGCCGGATGAAATCGATCTCCTTTTTCTCCAGCGACAGGGATTCCTCCACCTCTTCATGCTCCTGGATTGGATCCTGGTCAGCGAAGCGATTATCGGGCTGGTGCACGATAATAGGCTGGACGGAATCCTTGCCGTCTTCAAAGTCCTTGTATAATCTTTTAATCAGATGGGTATTCTCTCCAAGGTTGCTGGAAATGGCATCCTCGTTCTGCATCAGATTCATAACCAGCTGTTTAAGGTCGTTCATGTCTTTTTTCATATCGAAAAGCACCTTGTACAGCAATTCCCGTTCATTGAATTTAGAGGCATCCTCCCCTTTATAAAGCACCGGCAGTTCGCTGGTTTGACCCTGGGGCAGGTATTTCAATAAAATGGCTACATCGATATCCCTGTTTTTTTCGATGATGGAAATCTGCTCCGTCAGGTTTTTGAGCTGGCGGATATTCCCGGGCCACCGGTACGAACGCAACACCTGCTGGGCATCCTCATCGAGCTGGATGGAAGGCATCCTGTATTTTTCGGCGGCATCCGAAGCAAATTTCCTGAAAAGCAGGTAGATATCCTCTTTTCTTTCCCTTAGCGCCGGCACCAGGATGGGTACGGTATTCAACCGGTAATAGAGATCCTGCCTGAACTTCCCGTTGGCAATGGCATCCGGGATAAATACATTGGTCGCGCCAACAACCCGAACGTTGGTTTTCAACACCTTGGAGGATCCCACACGCATGAACTCCCCCGATTCGAGCACACGCAGCAGCCGCACCTGGGTGCCCAGCGGGAGCTCCGCCACTTCATCCAGGAAGATGGTGCCCCCGTCGACCACCTCAAAATAGCCTTTGCGGGCTTCGTGCGCCCCTGTAAAGGAGCCTTTTTCGTGGCCGAAAAGTTCCGAATCGATCGTCCCCTCAGGAATGGCCCCACAGTTCACCGCGATATAGGGACCGTGTTTCCTTGAACTCAGCTGGTGGATGATCTTCGGGAAGAATTCCTTACCGGTTCCGCTTTCACCGCTTACCAGTACCGTGATATCGGTTGCGGCAACCTGACGGGCAATATCGATGGCACGGTCAAGGATCGGTGAGTTCCCTATGATGCTGAACCGCTGTTTGATGGCTTGGATGTCCATGGATTGTTATCTTAACTGTGCATCGAGATGGGTGGCCAGGGCCTTTGCAATGCGGTCCATTACTTTCTCAATCTCTTTATCGGTAAGGGTTTTCTCCTTATCCTGCAGCAGGAACTTGATCGCGTAGGACTTTTTCCCGGGTGCAATTTTTTCTCCTTCATACACATCAAACAACCCAACCTTTTGAAGCAGTTTCTTCTCGGTTTGACAGGCAACCTTCTCAATCTGTTCAAAGGTAACCTCCTGGTTCACCAGTAAGGCAAGGTCGCGCCGTACTTCGGGGAATCTGGGAATCTCAGTATAACTGGCGTTTTTAACCGGGATAAGGGAAAACAGGAGGTCCCAGTTGACTTCGCCAAATAATACAGGCTGCCTGATATCAAATATCTTCATTACAGGTGGTGAAAACCATCCAAGGACTAACAGGTTTTTCCCGGCGACCCTGTAAACAAGTCCGTCGGTGATCATCCCGGAGGCATAGGGTTCGACAATCCAGCCATCCTGTGAAATGGCAAGTTTTTTAAAGATCGCTCCCAGGTATCCCTTGAGTTCAAAAAGATCAACGGGATTGTCGGTGGTATTCCAGTTCTCCGGTTTCAACCTTCCGGTCATCAGCATCATCAAATGTTTCTCTTCATGATATCCCGGGACAGGATCATCACTGCCTTTTGCCAGGGAATAAACCCTGCCGAATTCGAACATCTTCAGATCGGAAGACCTGCGGTTCTGGTTGTGGACAACACTTTCAGCCGCGCCGAAAAGCAGTGTCTGCCTCATCACATCCAGGTCACGACTAATGGGATTAAGCATCGTTACGCAGTTTCCAATGGGATAATCCTTATTGTCGAGGTAATAGGTTGACTTTGTCAGTGAATTGTTCATCACCTCGTTGAACCCGTTGGCGGCTAGGAAATCTGCAACCAGGTTCTGTACCTTTTCCGGGTCGGTCCCGCTGGTAAATGAAAGCGCGGATCTGACTTCAGTGCCAATTTCTATATTGTTGTACCCGTAAACCCGGAGGATCTCTTCAATCACATCGGCTTCGCGTGTCACATCCACCTTAAAGGCAGGGATTTCGAGACGGAGACCTGCAACGGAAGCCTCGTTCTCCGGCGATGTGATGTCGCCTTTGACCACGATCTCCAAATCTTTTAATATGTTTTTCACAACCAGGCGGTTGAGCGATTTCCCGATCAAACGGTCGAGATGGTGATAATAAAGTTCCACAACCACAGGAGACAACAGGGCCGGGCAAACATCCACGATTTCCGACGATATCTCACCACCGGCGATCTCCTTGATCAACAGGGCTGCACGTTTCAGTGCATAGATGGTAATGTCAAAATTGGTACCCCGTTCAAACCGGAAGGAGGCATCGGTCTGAAGCCCGTGGTAGCGGGAGGTTTTCCTGACATGTTTCGGGTCGAAACAGGCGCTTTCAAGAAAAACGCTGGTTGTCGCAGCCGTTACACCCGACTTTAAACCGCCGAATACACCGGCGATGCACATGGGTTCGACGGTATTGCAAATCATCAGGTCGTTGCCCGACAATTCGCGCTCAATGTTATCGAGGGTTGTGAATTTCGTCCCTTTGGGATACTTTTTTACAATCACCATATCCCCGGCGATGCTGTCGGCATCGAAGGCATGAAGGGGCTGCCCAAGTTCCATCAGGATGAAATTGGTCGAGTCAACGATATTGTTGATCGGTCGCAGGCCAATTGCCATCAGCCTGTTTTTCAGCCAGTCGGGCGACTCTCCTACCTTAACGCCGGTAAGGGTAATGCCCGAATAGCGGGGGCAGGCTTCCCGATCCTCCACGACGACCCCGATATGCCGGTTATCGGAATCAACCCGGAATGCCGAAACATCGGGCATAATCAGGCTGCTGCCCGGCAAGGAGGGGCTTTCGTTCAATCCGAAGTTGTTGGCCACTGCCACCAGGTCGCGGGCAACACCAGCGTGGGATGCGGCATCGGCGCGGTTGGGCGTTAACCCGATGGTGAAGGTGACATCCTCTTCTATCCTGAAATATTCGCTGGCGGCCATTCCCACATTCGCTCCTGCATCGAGCACCATGATCCCGGCATGGGAAGTCCCCAGTCCAAGTTCATCCTCTGCGCAGATCATCCCCTCGGAGAGCTCGCCCCGGATCTTAGTTTTTTGCAGGGTTAACTCCTTGTCGCCAAAATAAAGGGTGGTCCCAAGGGTGGCAACGGCAACTTTTTGTCCTTTTGCCACGTTGGATGCCCCGCAAACGATATGCAACGGTTCGGCACCACCCGTGTCAACGGTAGTGATGCTGAGATGGTCGGAATTGGGGTGCTTTTCACAGGTGAGGACTTCACCGATGACAACCCCCTTCAAACCTCCCTTTACCGACTGGAAGGGCTCCTGGCTCTCCACCTCCAGACCGCATCCTGTTAGCATTTCCGCCACCTTGTCAGGCGAAAGGTCAAGGTTATGATACTGCTTAAGCCAATTATAGGATATTTTCATCTATCTTACAGATTAAGGGAACAAAGTTAGGAATAAAAAAGAGAACCGCTATGAGATCAATCCCCAATTTTGCTGATTGCGGTCCATCTGCTGAAGGTGGCGTGCCAGAATGTCATTTTCAGGCCTGGATAACAACGGATCGCCGGTGATAATATCCGAAGCGACATTCCGGGCATATTTCAGGATCTTTTCATCCTTTACCAGGTCGGCAATCCTCAGGTCAAGGATGCCGCTTTGCTGGGTTCCCTGCAGGTCGCCGGGACCGCGTATCTGGAGATCGGTTTCGGCGATCTCGAAACCGTCGGTGGTGCGTACCATCGTAGCAATCCGTTTCCGGGCTTCCGCCGACAATTCATAACTGCTGATCAGCAGGCAGTAGGACTGATCGCCGCCCCTGCCGACACGGCCGCGGAGCTGATGAAGCTGCGACAGACCGAACCTTTCCGCATTTTCAATAACCATGACCGTGGCATTCGGAATATCAACCCCGACTTCAATCACCGTCGTCGCCACCATGATCTGGGTTTCGCGGTTCAGAAACCGTTTCATCTCAGCATCCTTTTCCTGTTGTTTCATTTTGCCGTGTACCATGCTGACGGCATATTGCGGCGCCGGGAATTCCTGTATCACATGCTGATAACCATCAACCAGGTTTTTCAGGTCAAGTGTTTCCGACTCCTTTATCAACGGGTAGACTATGTACACCTGCCTGCCTTCCCTGATCTTGTCACGGATGAAATGAAACACCTTGCCATGGTCAGGTTCATAGAGGTGACGGGTTACAATCGATTTCCGGCCGGGGGGCATCTCGTCGATGACGGATGTATCCAGGTCGCCATACAGGGTCATGGCGAGTGTCCGGGGAATAGGCGTAGCCGTCATCACCAGGATGTGCGGTGTGATCACGTTTTTCTCCCAGAGTTTGGCCCGCTGGGCGACTCCGAACCGGTGCTGTTCATCGATCACAACCAGTCCGAGATGGCGGAATTGAACATTTTCCTCGAGCAGCGCATGGGTTCCAATCAGCAGTTGGACTTCACCCGACAGCAGGCCGGCGTGAATTTCCCGTCGCCCGGCAGTTTTTGAATTCCCTGTAAGCAACCTGATGGTAACATTAAGGCCTGTCAGCATATTCGAGATGGTGTTGTAATGCTGTTTGGCAAGAATTTCGGTAGGGGCCATGAGGCAGCTCTGGTAGTCATTATCCAGGGCGATCAGCATGGTCATCAGGGCAACAAGCGTTTTACCGCTGCCAACATCCCCCTGCAGCAACCGGTTCATCTGGTTACCGGAACCAAGATCGGCACGGATCTCCTTAATAACCCTTTTCTGGGCGTTGGTCAACTCGAAGGAAAGATGGTGATGGTAAAACTGGTTTACATAATTTCCGATCTTCAAAAACCTGTGCCCATTATGTTGTTCCAGCCGGCCTGACCGTTGCTTTGCCAGCCGGAGCTGGATAAAGAACAACTCTTCAAATTTCAGGCGGGTCCGGGCCTTCTTCAGCAATTCTGGACTTTGGGGAAAATGAATATTGACGAAGGCCTGCTGCCTGTCAAGCAGGCGAAGGTTGTCAAGAATCGCGGGAGTAAGGTTTTCAGGGACAACGAATTTCTCATTCAGCAACAGGTTTTTCACCAGTTTCCCGATTCCCTTGAAATCGAGCCCTTTGGATTTAAGTTTCTCTGTCGAATTATAGATTGGCCGAACCCTTTCACTTAACGGCAACGGTTTCAGGGAGGGTATTTCAAGTTCAGGGTGGGAGATATTCCATCGTCCGTTGAAAAGGGCGGGCTTTCCGAAAACAATATAATCCTGTTGCGGCGTCAGCATTTCGAGCACCCATTTAATGCCCTGGAACCAGATCAAATCCATCTCCCCGCTATCGTCGCGGATAGTCCCTACCAGCCGCTGATGGGGGGCTGTCCCGGCCATCTGGATGCGGATAAGCCTGGCCTTTAGCTGAACATAGGTGGCATCATCCTGTATGTCGGCAATCCTGTAAAATTTGCTGCGGTCACTGTACCGGAAGGGAAAAAAAAGGAGAAGATCTCCAAAAGTGGCAATCCTGAGCTCTTTTTTCAGCAACTCCGCCCTGGTTGAACCAACGCCTTTAAGGAATTCAATGGGAGTTTCCAGGAATGGTGATGCCATAATGCCGATTAGAACCAGTTGTCACAAAAATAATGAAATCGGATGAGAAACGGTAGCCCGGTGTCATTATTAACGACAAAGGCTGTCTCAATGGGAGGAGACAGCCTTTGAAAAAATTCAAAATGAGTGCATCAGGCCTAATATTCCCAGAGATTTTGTTCAAAATCAAACAAGGTGGTCTTGGCCTTTTCCGCCTCCAGAAGGGCATCGGTGCCTACTGCATAATCCTTTATACTGCGGTCGTAAACGTTTTCCTCCTTATAAATATAACTAGCGAACATGCGTTTCATGAAAACGTCGTCATATGACATTCGCCCGGCCGACCCGTTTTTCAGGTTGAAAAGTTCGTTCTTGGCAAAGAGATTGCGACATTCGGGGAAATAGATCCAGAAAAGGGGTTTTTCAAACCGTTTCTCCCCCGTATTTTTATCCATTACATCGACAACAGGGCAAATCCCCAGGATTCGTACCTCAAAAACAGAGCGCTGACGGTCGAAATAAAAATCCTCCTTGATATTCAATCTCTTGACATTGGAAGGATCGAACGATTGCTTGATAACCGTATCGAACATAATATCGGGGTTATCCGGGCGGGGTAATTTTACGGTATCGGCCCTGTCAAGTTTATCGGTCAGTTCCTTGTATGTAAGCGGCACCAGGAACTGATCTGATTCGCCCGCATAGGCGGTGATGGTTCCCTCCTTTAAGCCATCCATGATAATGGTTACGAGGCTGCGCCAGTTATTCTGTGGTTTTTCAGGGAAGTAAAAGGGCTGGTTCATCTTTTCACGCATATCCAGCACCCTCCAGATCCTTTTGGTCCAGATAATGTCGGCTTCGCGCAGGTAAGGATAAGGAATCGGCTGAACCTGCGTTATCGCTGTTTTATCGTACACGCCGTCCCTGGGCGGACCCTCCAGGACCTGCGAATAGGA
>SESB01000028.1_pt1 | contig 92763 bp, 74 predicted proteins | sample 3171441 | NCBI WGS metagenome assembly SESB01 (sample SAMN06051867, study PRJNA518727) | freshwater metagenome | biome: subpolar coniferous forest; feature: holomictic lake; material: water; isolation source: holomictic Lake 227, 6 m depth | place: Canada: near Kenora, Ontario | collected...
CTGCCAAATTTTCATGGAAAGCAATGGCTGAAAATGTACTTGAGATCTATAGAGAAATAAGTTCCAGCAAGAAATGAACGGGTAAAAAATTATCGCTATGATCAAAAACCGCGACATCATTGTAGTTGGCATTCAATCCTGGGACATTGAAATCGGGAGTAATTGCAAGAATATTGCCATTGAGTTTGCGAAACATAACCGTGTATTGTATGTGAATTCGCCTCTTGACCGGATGACGATATGGCGAAAAGGGAAGACACCCTATGTTAAGAAAAGACTGGAGATGATCAAAAGCGGTGCTGATGATCTCGTGAAACTCGATGAGAATCTTTGGAATCTTTATCCGGCAACGATCCTGGAATCGAATTCCCGTATACCCGGCAAGATATTGTTTGAGATTTTGAATCGAATCAACAACAAGCGTTTTGCAAAAGAAATTGCCAAGGCGGTGAAACGGCTTGATTTCAAAGATTTTATCATCTTCAACGACAGCGATATGTTTCGTAGTTATTCGCTTGCTGATCTCTTATCTCCCAAACTTTACACTTATTATACACGTGACAACCTAATGGCTGTTGATTATTATGCAAAGCACGGCTTTAGGTTAGAGCCGGCTTTGATGGCAAAATCAGACCTTGTCGTGGCGAATTCGACCTACCTGGCAGCATTGGCAGCAAAGTACAATCCTAAGAGTTTTTACGTCGGCCAGGGTTGCGACCTGAGTATCTACGACAAAACGAAATTAAGCAATGTCCCGGTTGATATGACCGCTATCCCCAAACCGATTATTGGGTATACCGGCGCTTTATACAACATCCGGCTCGACATTGACATCCTGGTCCATATTGCCCGAGAAAAGCCTGAATGGAGCCTCGTCTTGATCGGACCTGAGGATAATGACTTTAAAAACAGCGATTTACATAAGATGTCAAATGTGCATTTTCTTGGAAATAAAAAGCCTGAGGAATTGCCAGCTTATGTCAATTGCTTTGATGTAGCCTTAAACCCGCAAAAGCTGAATGAGGTGACGCGCGGCAATTATCCCCGTAAAATCGATGAGTATCTCGCAATGGGTAAACCAACCGTCGCAACAAAAACGGAAGCCATGTCGGTATTCGCGGATTACACTTATCTTGCGGCAAATAACCTCGAATATATTCGATTTATCGAAAAAGCACTTTTGGAAAATTCGCCTGAGCTTGAATCAGGGCGCGAGGCTTTTGCGCGAAGCCACTCGTGGGAGAACAGCGTAAAGGCTATCTATGAACAGATGGAGAAATTTTTATAAAAAGGAAGACAATGGGATCGCAAAGCATGATTTCAAGGGTTAAGTCAAATCCATCACTGAAGAAATTGGTACTTTGGTCGTTGATGCCTAAAAACCAGGCCAGGCCGAGGTTGTGGGTCAAGTGGTTTGTCAATCCATTTGTTCATCATCATGGAAAACGGAGCCTTGTTCGCCGCAGGACACGCATGGATGTGATGCCGTTCAATAGTTTTTATATTGGTGATGACTCTACCATTGAGGATTTTTGTACGGTAAATAACGGTGTGGGAACAGTGAAAATCGGTGACAGGACTCGGATTGGACTGGGTAGTGTTTTAATTGGTCCGGTGGAAATTGGCAATGACGTTCGCCTTGCCCAGAATGTCGTAATGAGTGGATTAAATCATAATTATGAGGATGTTTCAAAGTCAATCAGTCAGCAAGGCGTGAGTATGAAGCCAATCCTGATCAGCGATGAAACCTGGATCGGCGCCAATGTCTTCATTTCCGCCGGGGTCACAATCGGGAAGCATTGCGTGGTGGCAGGAGGAAGTGTTGTTACCAAGAATGTTCCTGATTATTCAATTGTTGTTGGGAATCCTGCCAAAGTGATCAAACAATACAATTCGAATTCAAAAAGCTGGGAACGTGTGAGTTAATTAAGAATTATTCAATAAATGAGAAAAATACTTACCTATCTGGCTTATCTGTATGATTACTTGAAACATGGAGACCTTACTTCTGTTTATGCCTCCATTAACTATATTTTTAACAAGAAATCACATCAGAAGGATAGGGTTATCATCACTTCAGCGGGAACATTCTTCTGCAGGAAAAACACCAATGACTTCCAGTTTGCCAATTACTATTATGAGTGGACCGTAAGAAAGTTCTTTGTAAATCACCACAAAGAATTTAGTGTATTTATCGATGGAGGTTCCTGTATTGGTAATTATAGTGTATTAATGTCAGGATTGGGTTTGCGTTGCATTGCCTTCGAGCCCATGAGCAGCAATTATGATGTACTTCGTAAAAATTTGGAATTAAACAATTTACAGCAGAAGGTAATGGCCTTGCCCTATGGATTGGGTTCTGAAAACACGACTTTGAGTTTTGCTTTTGATACAGTGAATACAGGAGCATCACATAGAATCAGGATCAGTTCCAACAATGTGCAGCAGGTTGAAATCAGAACTTTTGACTCTTTGTTGCCGGAACTTTCTCTTGCATTGACAGAGAAAATTTTGTTTAAATTGGATGTGGAAGGTATGGAGTCAGAAGCCATTCAAGGGGCTGCTCAATTCATTAAAACATACCCGAATCTTACTTTTGTTATTGAAGACAAGCACAGCGGAGAAATCCGTATTAAAGAAGAGCTTCTCAAAATCTGCAAATTTGAGTTTGGTGTTGTAGATGAATTCAATATTTATGCAAGAAAAGTGAATTAAAATCATTTTATTCTAAGCTTATGCTGGCACTTAAAATTATCTTCTGGACCCTCTTGTTTATAGTGTTCTATGCATATATTGGATATGGCATATTGTTATATATCCTGATTAAATTCAAGCGATTGTTATTTCCCGGGAAAGGAAATGCTCAATTCCCTGAAGTCGAGCCTGAAGTCACACTTTTTATCACAGCTTTTAATGAGAAAGCTATGGTTGCCGATAAAATCAGGAACTCACTTGAGTTGGATTATCCTGCGGAAAAGCTTCATATGGTTTGGGTTACTGATGGTTCCGATGATGGAACTCCGGAATTACTCAGGCAGTATGAAGGGATCTCAGTATATCATAAGCCTGAGCGTAAGGGAAAAATTGCTGCCATGAATCGTGGGATGGAATTTGTAAAAACCCCGATCGTAGTGTTTTGTGATGCAAACACTTTATTGGGGAAGGAGTCGATTCGCCGTATCGTCCATCTCTTCAATAATCCTAAAGTAGGTTGTGTATCAGGAGAGAAACGGATTTTCAGCAAAGATAAAGACAATGCTGCCGGTGCCGGCGAAGGTCTTTACTGGAAATATGAATCGACCTTAAAAAAATGGGATGCGGAGCTTTATTCTGTGGTGGGTGCTGCCGGTGAGTTGTTTGCCATTAGAACCCCTCTGTATCGTGAAGTGGAGGGTGACACCTTACTCGATGACTTCATCGTTTCATTAAGGGTAGCCATGGAAGGATATACCATTCAATATGACCCTGAGGCCTATGCCATTGAGACTGCTTCTGCCAATGTTAAAGAAGAGCTAAAACGTAAAATCAGGATATCTGCAGGTGGAATTCAATCAGTAATTCGGTTGAGTCCATTGCTCAATGTGTTCAAATACGGGACTTTGTCATTTCAGTATATTTCTCATCGTGTTTTAAGGTGGACTTTGGCACCCTTGTCCTTACTCTTTCTGCTTCTGATCGGTTTCTGGCTGGCCTTTAATGAAGGCATGCTTGCAGGCGGTTTTTATGGGATTATTTTTTGGCTTCAGGTTGTGTTTTACCTGGCCGCTTTGTTGGGTTGGTATCTTGAGAATAAATCCATACGTGTGAAACTACTTTTTGTGCCCTATTACTTTTTTATCATGAACTTATCAGTTTTCCTGGGGTTTAATCGTTATGTGAAACGGACTCAGTCGGTGAACTGGGAACGCGCCAAACGGGCGGGTTAGCTTCCTGTTGATTTAATTAACCTCTGGAATGATCATTTTTAAGCACAAATATTTATTACTCATTTTTGCCATCATTGTATGCCAGGCCAAGCAACTTGAAGCCGAAGTTAGCAGCCTGGTCGTTGACAATCTGACAACCTTCGTTGATGGGAATGCATCACCTTATAACCAGTTAGGCCCCGGAGATACTCTGTTTATACTATCCGGAACGAGAGATTTTCTGCAAATCAAGAACCTGACTGGGACTGCAGCAGGTCCCATTATCATCATCAATAAAGGAGGTGTTGTAAGCATTGATGCGTTCAACTATTATGGGATTTCAATCCAGAACTGCCGGTATTTTCGACTGACAGGAACCGGAAGCATTGGGAATTTCTATGGGATTAAAATTATTTATGTTTCCGGTGGTGCTGGTCTTGGAATCGGTGGTATGAGTTCTGATTATGAGGTTGACCATATTTCTATAGAAAATACATTCATAGGCGGATTTTATGGGAAAACGGACCCTGATTGTACATTTGCAGCGACCCGTGATAATTTTACTCAATTCAATACTCGTATTCATGACAACTACATTGCCAATGTTGCCAATGAGGGGATGTACATTGGAAGTACAAAATACCATGGACAAACAGTTAACTGTAATGGTCATGATACATTGCTGCTTCCGCATGTTTTAGAAGGTGTTTGGGTTTACAACAATATTATCAATCACGTCGGATGGGACGGGATTCAGGTAAGTTCTTCCGTTTCTGATTGTCATGTTTTCGGTAACCTGGTTTTGTATGATAGCCAGGAAGAATCCGTAGGACAAATGTCGGGCATTTCCCTTGGCGGGGGCTCGAAATGTGACTGTTACAACAATTATATCAGTCAGGGTAAGGGAAATGGCATTGAAAGCCACGGACTTGGGGGTTACAGAATCTTCAACAACATTATTGTGGATGCCGGGAGGACTTTTCAACCCGGCGACACCACCTTGATGAAGCATGGGATCTACGTTTCAGATGTTTCTGTTGAGGCGGATTCTTCGTTTTATATTCTATATAATGACATTATTAATCCAAAGTCTGACGGGATACGATTTAACAGTATGATCAGCAGGAATAACCTTATCGCCTCTAACCTGATTGTCAATCCTGGTAATTATGATTATTATGAAAACGGGAATACCAGTTTCACTGGAAATGATGCTTATATCATGATTCCGGACACAATTTCACAAGTTGATCTTCAACATAATTTTCTGACACGATATCTCGACAGTGCTTTAGTATCACCCGTTGATTATACCATTCTGCCTGGTTCTCCGCTTATTGATGCTGCATTTTCCAACAGCGTAGGAATCACTTTTGATTATTATCATCATCTGCGACCTTTTGGCATTACGAACGATATAGGTGCATTTGAATTTGATCCGGCAGTGGTGGGCATTAAGCCAGGATTGCTCTTACAGACCAGGCAGGCCGTTGTTTTCCCGAATCCTGTGAAGACTGTTCTGACTATAAAATATCAATCTGAATTTGCTGCTCCGGTGATTCTTTCTGTGTTTAATCTGCAAGGAAATCTTCTTTTGCAGAATCAGAGGAACAATATGCCTGGTGAGGTGCAACAAATTCAGATTGATGTAGGAACCCTTTCCCCCGGGCTATATCTTTACCAGCTTCGTAATAATGACCAGCTTTCATCTGGAAGGTTTATTAAAATTAGATAAGTTAAATGGGCAAATTTTGGATGTTTCTCAAAGCAGTTCAGCCCTTAACCCCTCCAGGCGTTTAGTTCTCTTTGCACCTCATCCCCCAACCCCTTCTACTGAAGGAGAAGGGGAGTAGGACACTGCTAATATTTACCATTATTACTACTATTATGAACAAATATTAAATATAATAGAGTGATGCATCAATGCTAAAATTTCCGGCAATCTGCCCCCCTTCTCCTTCAGGAGAAGGGGTTGGGGGATGAGGTGCCAAGAATAAATCTCCTTCAGGAGAAGGGGTTGGGGGATGAGGTGCCACAATTAATTCTCAATAAGTAGAAGGGGTTGTGGAATGAAGACCACAACCCCTTTTAGTACAATTTAAGATGTTTCGGTTGAATTATCTGTTTTGTCAGTGGGTGAAAATATTGCTCAAATTCCTGTATCCTGTCATTGGCTTATACCAGTCATAGTAGTCCATTCCTGAAGATTGACCCCAGGTAAAGAACTTTAAATGAGCCTGGGTAACGACTACTTTTTCTTTCGGATAGTCGAAAGGACCGGCAATGTCGATGGCATAGGGGAGATTGTTTTTTGTCACATAAAACCTACCCTGAGCTGGTTTACTGTCATCCTGGCCCGTACCTAAAAAGGAGGTGTTGGCGAGGTCGGTTGGTTTGTTGTCGATTAAGTGTACTTCCTTAGTACGGTCTTCATTGATAATCATAAAAGGATTATACGGCGGCGTACCGAGGGTGGAAAGATTTACGGGTGACGTAAGATTAATCGTGATTTTCAAGGTGTCTGGCGTTACATAGGGAGCGCCTACTGTTGTATTTACCCCAACCGCTCCACCTCCCGGGTATGGAAGTTCATTGAAGGCATTGTCGTAGCAGATAATTACAGCTTTAGATTGACTGGCTTCTGTACCATTTGCATTTCTTACAATATAAGATTCTTTAATAGAAGTTCCGGTGACACTCGAGATAAGACTTGGGCTGATTGGCAATTGAAATCCAAAGCCGTTTTGATAACTGGCTCCGATGGCTTTCAGGATAATCTTAGCCTTAATTTGAACGGCCTGATTTTGGCCATTGGTGATTTCATTGAAATTGTAATCCACAACCATATCATTAAAGTCATAGTCACCTTTAGAAGGCCAGAGGTCTTCAAATGCAATTGTTCCGACAGCATTTTCTGAAGGATAAAAGTTATCAAAAGCTTTGGTGGCATCAGTAGGATAGTCATCAAAATTGTCGGATACTCCGTCATGATCTGAATCTGTAGCTGTATAATTTGGTAGCGGAATATTCGTGGTCTGAATATTCTGAATAGGATCAGCCTTTACATAAAAGATAGCGTCATTAAAGTCATTGTCTGTAGTGCCGTCACGACGCTGGTCTTCGAAGCTTAACAAGAATTTTCCACGTCCAAGATCGTTCAGAAGGATTGAGTGTTTCTTTAAACTTGGATTTGTCTCAGGATTGAGGTTGGTATTTGAGTAGAGCATTCCCAGGCCATTTGTAATGGTAGTTCCGTTATAGCCATTGGCGATGAGTACCCATCCAATTGTGCTTCCAGGACCAAAGGTTCCGATGTGTACTTTGTTTCCAGAAGCCAATCCGCCACCACTCCCGCTAAACGAAACATTTGGGAAAATAATGTGAATAGTGTCAATAGCAGCAGCAGTAGCAGGCGGGTTGTTTGTATTGTACCTGTAATATCCCATTACATTGCGGTAACCTGCACCTTCGTGCACAAAGGATACCCATACATTACAAGCATCGGTAATGACAAGGTTTGGCTCATTAGATGCTATAAAATATTGGGGATGACTTGTTGTAAGTGCCTGGTATTCAGGAAGTGTAGCATTGATATCTGCCAGTGTCGCGGCATCAATCACATCATTCGGGAAGCTCAGGTAATTCGGGACACCGTTGCTGTTGTATGTCCCCAGTGGCTGGATAATAGAATTGGTTGTACTGAATAAGGACTCAGAACTTTTCAGTATCTTTACTTGTTTCCCTCCTAAGGTTAGGTTTACACTACCCGATACAATTTTTACTTTTTGCATATTGGGAAATCCCAGGGTTCTGGTTCCTATAGTTAATGAGTCTACGCCAGCCGGAATCCGGTAATTGGCTTTGTATTGACCGCTGGCGTCTGTAATGCCGCCTAAAATCCGGCTACCTCCATTGGCTGGTAGGTCTGAATAAATATCAATACGAACGTTGGGCACTGGTGCATCCATGTTATCCAGCGCAGTTACATTAATGTTAATATCCTGGGTTGTTCTGAATTTGAAATTTGGACTAACATTCATGTTTTCGATGTTTGTTTCATCAACAGACGGAACGTTATCAAATTTCTTGCAGGAATTTAATGAAAGCGCCAGAGAAATAAGAATGATCAATAATAAGTATGATTTTCTGCTCTTGATTTTCATTTTAATTGGTTTTGTATTTGTGAATAGTAGCTTTATCTGTATTTTTATAGAAAGGAGATTTGCGAAATCTATGCCATGGTCGTAATGTATTGAATAGCAGGAATATGCACTTGAAATGCTTTTACTAAAATGTATTAAAAAGATACAAATGTATTAAAATGAGACACTTTGGTTTTTAGCCTCATCCCCCAACCCATTTCTCCTGAAGAGAGAAGGGGAGTAGGACACAGCTAATATTTATCATTATTACTACTATTATGAACAAATAATTAATATAATAGAGTCATGCATTTATATCAAAGTTTGTGGGGGATGAGGTGCCACAATTATACCATCTTTAAAAGAACTGGTTAGAGAATGAGGCTTATGACAATTTTATTTCAAATATTTACTGATTTTATCATACAGATCTTCAGGATTAAATGGTTTTGAGATGTAATCATTCATGCCTGAGAGAAAAATTTTCTCAAATACATCAGCTTTTGAGGAAGCTGTCAGTGCAATAATCGGAATTGTAGTATAGGGTGCAATTTTCAGTTTACGAATCTCTGAAGTAGCCTGATAGCCGTCCATTTCCGGCATCTGAAGGTCCATCAGGATTAGATCAAACGAGTGTTTTGTTATTTTATCCACTGCAATTAATCCATTTTCAGCAGTGTCCACTTTTAGATTCCAATCAGAAAGGAATTTACTGGCAATGAGCTTATTTACTTTATTGTCTTCAACAAGCAATATTCGTTGTCCTGTAAATTGTTTGAATACATTACTGGTATTCTTAGGCTCAATTGTGGCATTTGTAACCGAACCTTCGTTGAAAAGAATCGAAAAGTAAAACCGGGATCCTTTTCCAAATTCACTTTCAACATATATTTTACTGCCGAAAAGCTCGAGAAGCTTACCGGTAATCGTTAAGCCCAGACCAGTTCCTCCATATTTTCTTGAGGTCTCTGAACTAGCCTGCGTGAAAGCATCAAAGATACTTTGAAGTGTTTCAGGCTGCATCCCTATCCCGGAGTCGGTCACTGAAAAATCAACTATAATTTGTTTTAGCTTGTTGGAATTTAGCTTCAAGGCAATAGTGACTTTCCCGGTTTCTGTAAATTTCAGTGCATTACTCAAAAGGTTATTAATGATTTGAGACAGGCGAAGTGGATCTCCGATTACATTTACGGGAATGCTGTCGTCAAAATCAAAATTAAGTTCAATATTTTTCTCCTGGGCTTTACTTGTCATGGATGAGACAATTTCCTCGACAATCGTCCTGAGGTTAAAATCAATATACTCAAGGGAGACTTTCCCAACTTCTATTTTATTGAAATCTAGGATATTGTTGATAAGAGACAATAGGTTTTCTGCTGAGAATCTGAGTATCCTTAAATCTTCACTTTGGTCAGGTCTTGGATTATTTTTGAACAGTAAATGTGAGGTTCCAATCACAGCATTTAGTGGTGTTCGTAGTTCATGACTCATCACTGACAGGAATTCACTTTTTGTTTTCAATGCTTTTTCAGCATTAATTTTTGCCTGTTCCAGTTCAATGTTTGTCTGTGCCAATACCGCATTTTTCATGATGATACTTTGGGATTGCCCTTCAATTTGTTCTTTTTGAATCAAGATTTCACGTGTGCGTTCGTTGATGGCTTGTTCAAGTTTGTCGTTGTTTCGTAAAAGATTTCGAGTGTATAATTTGAGGCCGACCCAATAAAATAGCAAAAGAAATATTCCCTCGAGCAGGATGACCCACCACAGAAAATACCATGATTTACTTACGTGGAATTCCCATTTCAGCGGACTGGAATAAAGATAATTTCCATATTTTTTTGCACGAATATACAGGGTGTATTTGCCTGATGCCAGGTTTACAAGGTCAATTTCCTGTGTTTTGTCTACAGGAATCCAGGAAGTATCCCGGCCCAGTAACAGCATTTCGATTTTTACAAATTTTGCAGGATAATCCGGGACACCCAGTTTAATCTTCAGAAAAGCCCGTTGGTTGAGGGTAATCCCATCTGTTTTGTAATTAAAGGGGTTGTTGTTGATCAGCATATCAACGATAACAGGCTTTACTGTTCTCACCGCAGGCAAAATGGGTAAGGAAACAGTTATTCCATTGACTGTTCCAGCCCAGATCCTGTTATATCTGTCAACATGGATGCTTCGATAATTTATTGATTTAGAAGGCATCCCTGTTCTTTCATCAAACGACAGCAATTCCCCTCTTACAAATTGATGCAGACCCAGGCTTGTTCCGAACCAAACATTGTCGTCTCGATCAAGAGTAACCGCTTTTACTGAAGCATCTGTCAACGACGAAATTTGCATGCGGTTAAAAATCCCATTTTCATATTTTATCAGGCCAAAAGAAGAGCCTAGCCAGATTATTCCCTTTTTACTGAAAGCAATATCATTGATATTGATGTCGATATTATGTTCAAAGGTTAATGGTTTGCTTAAGTTGGTAAACCTGTCAGTAGTGGGATTATAAGCAAACAAATATGCCTCATCTGACATCCCGCCTGCATAAATATTTCCGGCATGGTCAAGCCCAACGGTAAGGGGTCTGGAGGCAATCCCTTCATTAACACCATATGTTTTCACCGAAAAGTCAGGAGAAATACAAATCAGAGACTGGTTCAGATCCTGGCATGCCCAAAGTCTTCCCTTGTGGTCAAAGGTCAGATAAAAAACGGCATGCCCTGAAGAACGAAAATCAAACCGTTTTTCGATAAGGCCGGCGGTATTTTCAAACCATACGAATCCACTCACATCAGCGTACCAGGTCCCATTTTGAAGTGGAATGGCTTGAAGGATTAGTTCACGTGAGCTTTTTATTGTTAATGGGGATTCTGAAATATCCTTTTTAGTGGAAAACACTTTCTCCCCGTCGGTAAAGCAAATCCTGCCATCAGGATATTCTGCGATACTTTGAATATATTTTGAAGTTGAATTTATATAAGGCGAGCTAAAGAAGTAAGGTCGCATCAGGTACAGGCCATTGTCGGTTGCAACCCATAAATTACCGTCAGATTGCAGACAAAAGTGGTTGATCGTTTTTTCCGGGAATTCGGTCATCGGCTTCACTGAATACCCGGATTCAGTGAAGCTGATCTGATAAAGGCCATTTGTCCAGGTGCCTGCTAAAAACAGATTCTGTTTGACACGGATGAGCGTTGAAGCCTCAATTTGGGTGTCCAGCGCTATTAATTTCGTACAGGACCCCTCTTTATCCGTTTGGAATTCAAATAATCCTGTATGCGTTCCGATAAAAATTTTGCCGACATCAATATTTACAACACTTTGAATGCTAGATAATTTCAGGGGAAGATTGATCTCAATTAACGCATTTTTGTTTTTATCAAAGCGATAGATAAACCCAGGCTCAGAGAATATATATAAATTGCCAAAACCATCTTCCGAAAAGGAGAATGTTCTTTGGTAGTTGTTCGAAGAGGCTTTACTTCCGGGAAAAAATGACTTAATTACTTTGTCTTTCAGACAGTAAATATTTTGGTTATCACAAAACCACAAATACTTGTCTTTATCTTCATAAATAGTTTTGGGAAACCATACCAAACTATCTGCTTTTTTTATTGATCCCCGTTTGAGCAGATTAACTGTCAGAAAAGGAGGGTTATTGAGAATCTGTACCACACCAAGATCTGTGGATGAAATGATGTCTCCATTGGATCTGCAATAGACAGATTTTATAAATTGGCTTGGAAGATCGTTTTGAATCTGTGTAAAATAGCGCCCATCGAAACGGAAAAGACCGCCATCAGTTCCTACCCAGATGAACCCGTTTTTGTCAGCAGTAACAGATTTAACCAGCGAATTGCTAAGGCCTTCGTCCTCACCATAGCGGATAAATTGAAGCGATTGTCCATAGCACTCGTGAATTTCCGGGAAAATTAACAGGAAAGATCCCAGGAAAAGAAAAATATTCCGCTTGCAGAATTTTATAACAGCAATTAAATTCAAAACGAATAGATTTAATCAATTTAAATGTAAATATACTGTTTTCTTCTTTCTATTCTACAACTAAGGTTTGTATTGAATGGGGCAAGCTTGTCGTTGCTGCACCTTGTCCGCTAATCCAGATCCGGTAAGGGATTTTATCGTTGGTTTGGTTCATGACCACGATAACAATTTTTCCATCTGTATTCTCAAAAGCTGTGGTTAGTAATTGTCCCCGGCTTCCGGCACTGATGATACGTTTGGCTCCCGGCCTGATAAACTTCGAGAAATGCCCGATATAATAAAAAGAGCTGAGGTAATAGATTTCACCCGTTTTGGTATTGGCGTGAACCGGTGCAAAACACAGGTTTCCAACGTGGTTTGGGCCACCGGTTTCGTCGAGCAGAACATTCCAGTCTGTCCAGCCCACTGTGCCGTTGTTGAAGTCGTTGATCATGGATCTTCCATATTTTTCACCCCATTTCCAGTTATTCATCTGTTCAAAATTGAAACTTTCTGCACAGCCTTCAGTAAAGAGGAGATGCTTTTCCGGAAATGACTCATAAACACGTCTGACGTTGTCATAAATATTCCCGCCACCAGTCCAGTCTTCATACCAGTGAAATCCAATACCCCAAACAAATTTCGCAGCTTCCGGATCTCCCAGAATGGTGTTTGCCCTCTGATAAATCAAGTCACGGTTGTGATCCCAGGCAATGAGTTTCTTTTCTGCCAGTCCTGCCTGCAGCATGGTCGGGCCGAGTACTTTTTTAATAAAGTCTCTTTCTTCTTCAGCAGTGAAGATACAAGACTCCCATTTTTGTTTGGCCATGGGTTCGTTTTGAACACTATATCCCCATACCGGAATACCTTCTGCTTCGTAGGCTTTGATAAATTTCACAAAGTAGTTGGCCCAGCTCTGATAATATGCTGGCAGAAGTTTTCCTCCTTGTAACATGTTTTTATTGTCTTTCATCCAGGCGGGCGGGCTCCAGGGACTCGCATATAAAGTGAGCTTTCCCCCGGTGGCAGCGATTGCCTGTTTGATAAATGGAATACGGAATTGCTTGTCATGGGCGATACTGAAGGAATTTAGAAGCACATCATCGTCATTTACATATGTATAGCTTCCGCTTGAGAAGTCACAGCTATGGATGTTTGTCCGGGCCAGGGTATAACCAATTCCTTTGATGGGATCAAAATACTGTTGCAGGATCTCCTTTTGCTTGTCTTTTGGCATTTTGGCAAAAGTCTCTGCAGCAGCATCTGTGATCGCGCCCCCGATTCCGATAAAGGTCTGGAATGTCTTCGAAGGATCTACAAAAACACAGGGTTCTGTTTCCAAAGGCTGGGGAAAACTGCTGAAATACAGTGTGTCAGTGAGAGATAACCTGAATTTTGTACTGTCAGCGGTGGTATAAACGCTTACTTTCTTTCCTTTTGCTGAAAAGATGCGGGTTTCAGGATTCCCTGCAAGAAGGGACCCTTTCATCAAAAGAAGGATGATGCAATAAGATAAAATATGTTTCATAACAGAATCAATGGATTATTGGACAGTAAGTTTCGTTTTCCAGGTCGTGCCCGGCAACTCTAATTCTATCAGGTACATTCCTTTCGCCAGGTCCCCGATAAATACCTCTTCGGATTCTTTGCTGGCCGACAGTTTAATTTCTTTTGCGAGCATTCCGTTCAGGGTCCTGAAGTAAATTGTTTTTTTTGAACCGAGATAGCCGGTAGTTTCGACCGTGATGGCATCAGAGGCCGGGTTGGGAAAGACTTTGATTTGCTTGATTTTCTGAGGAATTGTATCAATAATTTTTTCGGTGAATTTATACCAATTCATGTTAAATTCAGGCTGAATGACTTTAACCCTTAAAACAGACGGGCCGACATTCAAGGGTATTTCAGTAAAAATGCTCTGCCAGCTTTGCCAGCCTCCGGTAACAGGAATTACAACATTGACTGAATGAAGGATGATGCCCGAGTCAGAGATTTGTTGAACCTGAATCATCCCTGACTGGCTCATACAGGCAATCCGGACCTCCATTTTATAGGTAGCCGTTTTCATCACCTTGACTTTATAATCAAGATAATCACCGGCGTTGGTGTACGCAATATTTTGCCCGCCACCAAGGTCGGTGGTGTTCTCAAGTTGCAAGCCCTGATTAAAGCTAAAGGCTTCAGCTTCAATCTTTCCGGGGATTGAAAGTAAAATCGGTAAATTGTTTTTCACGGGAAGATTGAGAAAATCCTGGAGCAAAGTGCCATCTGTGGCAGTCATAGCCCCATTGTTATAGTTTAACAGGATGACATCTCCTGAAGTCAATAACTGACTCAAGGTTATGATGACCCGGAACGGGTTTAACGGATCCGGGAGGAGGCTGGAGATGTTCACCGCATTGCCGTTTACAAAACAGCTAAACCCTTCTGGTTTTATGGTGGTGTCGACAAGTTTCTTGTTGAATGTGCAATAAATAAGCTGAGTCTCATTGTAGGTTTCGGCTGAAAGGGCTTTCAGTGCAACATCAGTGATTTTTTTACTCAATGTAAAATTCAGGAAGCCAAAATTCAGACCTCCGACTTCAAATTTCATTTTGAGGCTTTGAAGTCCTTTGTAAAGGATGACATCATTGATCATCAAATTGCTCCAGAGTTGATTTCCACCTGTTGCAGGAATGACAATTGGTCCGGTAATATCTGCATCGTCTGCATAGAGGATTATTTTTGAACCGGAAGCAGGGGCAGCGTATCTAAGCTGGATGTTATAGGCAGCAGCAGAATCGACCCTTGTTAAATATGTCATCCATTCATTGTTTGATGTCCAGCCGACATTATAACCGTTGGAAGCTGTATGTGTATCTAATGATTTCTCAATATCAACGCCATCATTCCGGTAAGTTCCGCCACTGTTCCAGGTGGTGTATACCCCGGTACTCACGTGGTAGTCAGCAAAATCTTTGTCCCACCAGGCTTTATTCATTCTTCCGAGGTCATAATCTGAGGCATGGATAACTCCCGGAATTATATTATTGGAGAAAGCCATGTTAGTAGAGTCATGGACCTGTCTGAACATCGCATCAATGAGATCTTTGCGGTAGGTGTTAGTGGAAATATTAGCGTTGGATGCCATCTGCATCAGTGTATAGGCAGCAAATCCTGCATTAGGAGCGGTTCCCCCGTTTTCCCAATAGTCAAGTAAGGACTGGTATTCCGGAGTTTTCCTGATGGTGAGCGGGCAAACCACGGAATTGATTTTTTTCAATGGCCACCAGGCCCAGCCAATTTTATTTTTCTCTGCCAAACTGATTGCGTCGGTAAACCATGCATTTGAATTTTCCCCGGATTCTCCCAGCCATATGGGTACATTATACTGGTTTCTCAGGTTGATAATTCCCTGGATAGAGCCCTGGTCATTGGTCGACCAATATTTATGAAAACTCAGAGCCATATTGGCATCCCATAAGGGAAACATACCGTTGTAGTTGTTTCCCCAGCAATTCCCCTCGATAATGATCATATGAGTTGAGTCCACCTGGCGGATTGCATTCGTAAGGTTAATATAGAGTTGACGCAGGGGGGCATTGGAGTTTTCAGAGCATCCGTTTGGATTGCCTCCGGATGTAAAGCTCCAGTTCGGTTCATTGATCAGGTCATAACCACCGACCCAGGGTTCGTTAGCATAACGCTGGGCAAGTTTTACCCATAGGGCAATTGTCTTTTGTTTGTTAACATCACTTTCCCAAAGCGAAGGTTTTGCAGGGTTTCCATCGCAGATGGCATAGTCTTTTCCCTGGCCTCCGGGGGCCGCATGTAAATCGAGGATGACATAGATGTGATTTGCGGAGCACCATTTCACAAGACTATCGGTAAGTGCAAATCCCTTGGTGAGCCAGGTCTGGGTTCCGGGAATAGCTTCGTCTTCAATAGGCAATGTGAATAAGTTATAATGCATGGGAAGCCTGACAGAGTTGAATCCCCAGGAAGCCAGGGAATCAATATCTCTTTTCGTCATATGGTTGGCAAGCCAGGCATCATAAAATGTATTGGTATTGGCCGGGCCAATGAGATCCTGAATCTTTTGCTTTATTTGCCATTGAGCACTGGCAAAACTGCTCATTTCCATCATATAAGGCTCCTGGAGCATCCATCCGCCAAGGCCCATACCTCTCAGGATGACCTCATTTCCGTTCTGGTCAACGATTTTCTTTCCGCTCTGTCTCAGACCCTGAGCATTAGAACTGATGGCTATCATGAGAATCGCTATCAGTAACAGGAATGTCTTTTGTAAAAAAGATTCACCGCGGAGGCGGGGAGAACGCAAAGTTTCGCAGAGGGTTTGATTGAACATTATGAATATTATAATAATAAATAAAATTAAAATAATATTCCGAATCAAATCAAAATAAATCGGTTCTCTAACATTCTCTCTGCGGAACTCCGCGTTCTCCGTTTCTCAGCGGTGAGTCTTAAAATCAATAATTCGGATTTTGTTTCAGTTTTGTATTGTTAAGCTCGGTTAATGGAATTGGAAGGATCTCATTTTTACCGGTAGTAAATCCATCGGCAGCCAGCACTGTAGCGGCTTTCCCGGTGCGAACGAGGTCAAACCAGCGATGTCCTTCTGTTGCCAGTTCCAGCCTGCGTTCCTTGTAAATATTGTCAAGGGTGGCCGGAATTGATGGAAGCCCAACACGGGCACGAACCTGATCGAGGTAGTACTGTGCTTTGGTAATATCTCCACCGGCACGAACCAAAGCCTCTGATTCCAGCAAGTAGGTGTCAGCAAGGCGGATTTCTATATCATTGTTGGGGTAGTTTAACATCGGGTCGCCTCCAATGGAAGAATAGAACTCCTGAAGCGGTGCAAACTTGGCGACGAAATAACCGGTATTCTGGAAGCCTTTTTCATAGTTGGCAACGCCTGCAGTTTTCAGACTATCCACATTAACGATAGTGTATTTGTATCTCGGGTCATTTTTCATCAAATTAACAAGATCCATTGTTACGGGTGTAAATCCCCAGCCTGCTACATAGGTAATGCCAGTATAAGCCCGTGGGCCACACATTTGGGTGTAAATATTACCTTCGACATTAGGCCATAGTTCCCATCCGTTCAATCCCTGGGCAGTATGTACGACCTCAAAAATTGATTCAGCATTGAATTTATTGTCGGCTCGGAAGACCATACCATAATCTGCAAGCAAATGATATTCCGTTGCTGTGTTTACTGATTCAAAAAGGTCGGCAGCTTCCTGCATACGGCTTTCGTTGTTTTGGGTTAAGATTACTTTTCCCAGTAGCGCTTTGGCAGCCATTTTTGTAGCACGTCCATTTTCGTCAACAATGACAGATTGCGGAAGATCAGTGATTGCCTCGTTCAGGTCTTTTTCTATCTGGGCCCATACATCTTCAGGTTTGGCCTGGGTTGCAGTAAAGAATTCACTGGGTTCAAGAGGTTTGGTAAACAGGGGAACATTTTTGAATAAGCGAACAAGGTCAAAATAGAAATATGCCCGCAAGAACTTACACTCTGCGGTATAGCGTGCTTTAAGTTCATCACTCAAGCCCGGAACTCCATTGATTTTTGTGAGGAGCAGGTTGGAACGGTAAATGCCAGTGTAGTTCCTCCCCCATAAATCGATCTGAGGGCCCGTGGCAGCATCGATGGTATAGTTATCCCAGGCCACCCATTCGATCCTGTCAGTGGAACTGCCTCCACCTGCAAAACAGTCATCAGAGGCAGCGTTGAGCAGTCCGACTCTGGGAGCATAGGATTTTCCTAACGCCAGACCCAGAGGATCATAGCAGGCAACCAGGCCATTTAATGCCTCCTGGGGGTTTTTATAATAATTTGTTTCCAGGGCAGTTCCAATCGGGTCAACTTCAAGGAAACTCTTTGAACATGAATTTAACAGCAGTACTGCTATCAGTGTCAATCCTAAATGTATGTTTATCTTTTTCATGGTTTTCATTTTTTAGGGCTTAAAAAGTAACGCTTAATCCGGCCATAAACGATTTGGCTTGTGGGTAAACGCCACGGTCGATACCAAAACTACTTCCGCCGATTTCCGGGTCATATCCCTTGTATTTTGTGAAAGTCAGTGGGTTATTGGTGCTTATATAAATACGGAGACTTTGCATGCCAAATTTCTTGATAAGGTCTTTTGGCAAGGTATATCCAAGCTGTATTGTTTTAACCCTTAAGTAAGAACCATCGGTTAAAAAGAAAGTGGATGGGTTACTGAAGTTTTTGTTGGGATCGCCGAGGACCAGTCGTGGGTAATCGGACGAAGTGTTAATTCCGTGCCAACGGCCCAGGGCATCCGTAGTCCAGTTTGCAGAAGGCATGTCAAGACGGCGTAATCCGTTAAAGACATCATTCCCTGCGACACCCTGGCAAAACAATACAAGGTCAAGTCCTTTCCAGGCGGCATTAATAGTAAACCCAAATGACCATGTCGGGGTAGGATCTCCAATAAAAGTACGGTCATTGGCATCGATTTTACCATCGCCGTTCAAATCAGCCCATTTAAAATCACCAGGTTTGGCATTGGGCTGAATCATGTTGCCATTTTTATCAACATAATGCTGTACCTGCGACATAGATTGGAAAATGTCCAGGACCTCAAAGCCATAAAAAGACCCGATGGGATGGCCAACTTGCAAACGGCTGATTTCATAACTGCTTGATTGGAAACTTGCTCCGGTGATATAGTCCACTGTACCCAGGTCAGTGATTTCATTTTTCAGGTAAGAGACATTACCGCTGACACCAAGATCGAAATCACCAAGTTTGGTTTTATACCCGAGTTCAATTTCAACACCTTTGTTTGACATGGAGCCAACATTCCCGGTTGGATACCCTGCAGTACCTACATAAGCAGGCAAAACGACATCCTGGAGCATTCCTGTGGTTTTTTTATTGTACCAATCGAATACAAGGGTGAGACTTTCGAAAAATGTTGCCTCAAACCCAAGATTTAACTGGCTGGTTTGTTCCCACTTCAGATCAGGATTGGATGGGGCATTGGGGCTATACCCAATGGTATAGATATCCTGGCCAAAAGTGTAGTTTCTGCCTCCGCCAACGGTAGCCAGGTAGCGGAAATCACCGATATTGTCATTGCCGTTTACGCCGTAAGAACCGCGAATCTTGGCAAATGTGACGACATTGTTTCTTGGCCAGAAGTCTTCCCTTGAAGTTACCCATCCCAAAGAAGCAGAAGGGAACATCCCGTATTGGTTGTTGCTGCCGAAGCGAGAGGATCCATCACGACGAACGATCCCTGTAAACAAATACTTTTCGTCATAGTTATAAATCACACGGGCAAAAGTTGAAGCCACCTTATGAGCTGCTGATTCCCAGCCACCACCAACACGATCTGTAGCAATAACGCTATAATTCATGGAAGCTTCATCAAATGTGGTCACAGGTAAATTTTTATAAACAGCATTTACTCCGGATGCATGTTCATAAAATGCACTCATCCCTAATAACACCGTTAAATTATGTTTTTCAACAATTTTATTGTAGGCGGCTGTATTTTCCCAGTTCCACATCAAGACCTGGTTGTTGGCCCGGTAATAGGAGTTTATGGCTGTATAAGTCGAAGCATTTAACCAGGAAACAGGAGTAAAACTTTCATCTCCGTAAAACGCCAGTTTTGAACCAATGTCAGACCGTAATTTCAAACCTTTGATAGGCTCAATTTCTGCGAAAATGTTCCCGATAAGAGCATCAGACCATCCATAGTTTCCTTGTCTGGTTTTAATGTAAGCCAATGGATTGGTCATTTCCTGTCCTACGTATTTTGATATGGCATAAGGGTTGCCATTTTCATCTCTGATTACAGGATGATCGATATAGGGTGACGTATCAGCCACTGCCGGATCTGTAATGATCACCGGAGTGATCGGGTCGAGGTTGATGGCAGAGGAGAGTGGTCCGCCAAATTCACTGTTGGTATTGAGTGAACCCTGGCTCTTGATGTGTGAATAACCGATATTGTTTCCAAATCGCAGCCAGTCCTTTAACTTATGTGTTGAGTTAAACCTCAGGTTAAGCCTTTTATAGTTTGAAATTGAAGACGCGACCACACCTTCCTGGTTATAATATCCCATAGAAGTATAATAGGTCGATTTTTCGTTTCCCCCACTTACACTCAGTTCATAATTTGCAATACCGGCATTGTTGTTAAAAATGGTGCTTTGCCAGTCAGTTCCGCTACCAAAAGATTCCGGGTTCTGGAAAATTATTGAACCTCCGCCATTAACTGCGGCTTCATTTCTTAACGTTGCATACTGTGTGGCATTCAGCAGATCCAGTTTTTTTGCTGGTTTCTGAGTTCCGATATAGCTATTAAATGACACCTGAAATCCGCCAGGTCCGGTTGATGTACCTGCTTTTTTCCCTTTTTTGGTGGTTACGATAATTACACCGCTGGCAGCACGTGTCCCGTAAATAGCGGCTGAAGCAGCATCTTTGAGAACTTCGATGGATTCAATATCATCAGAATTCAAATAGTCAATTCCTCCATTATCAACAGGAACACCGTCAACCACGTATAAAGGGTTGCTGTTGTTGATTGTTGTGGTGCCACGGACTCTTACTGTTGAGGAAGCGCCCGGCTGACCTGAACTATTCGCAATGGTCAGACCTGTTGTCCTCCCTTGTAATGCCTGCTCAATACGAAGTACGGGCATATGCTCCAGGTCGCCGGCCTTAACCTGCGAAATTGCACCTGTTACAACACTTTTTTTCTGGACGCCATAGCCAATGACAACAAATTCATTCAGTACAACGGAACTGGGCTCCAGGACAATTTTCAGGGGAACGCCTGCTTTTGCCGAAACCTCCTGTTTCACATAGCCTACAAATGAAAATATCAAGACGTCTTCAGATTTTGTGGATGTCAATTTGAATTTTCCCTGTATGTCAGTTGAAACTCCAATAGTAGTGCCTTTAAATACGACACTGACACCCGGTAAGGTTTCCCCTGTTTTGTCAGACACTGTCCCGCTATAATCATAAGTTTTTTGCGCAAACAGCGAGCTGGTTCCAAGTAAGGTAATCAGGGTCAAAAGCAAGAACATACTTCTGATGCTGTTACACTTGAAATTACTTGCGTAAGGTTTTTTCATGGTTGCTGAATTTTGATTTATATTAATATGAGGGTTATTGGGATTCATTTCTCTTTTTACCATACCATGGAAACTACAGAAAGTGCTGGAATTGTGTAGTCAAAATTGTGTTTCCCCTGGGATACGCTGAAACTTTTGGAATTGCTTCCATAATTACAAATCACCATGGTTTTGGTCCCGTCAGGATTGGTAAAGGCAACTGCCCCTACTTCCGTGAGCCCTGCAGGCAGGCTTAATCCTACTCTAATGGCCCCCGGTCTGACGAATTTTGAGAAATGAGCAATTGAATAATATTCTTCGTTAAAACTAACCTGGCTACTGGATGAGTTAATGGTAACCACCCCCCGGCAATTACTGCAGCCATTGTTGGTTGGCCCGTAATTCTGATCGAGTGCCAGGTTCCAAAGGAGGGCACATTTCGACCAGTTCTGCATCGTGCCGATAAAGATGTTCTTCATGTTCCACATCAGGTTGCCACTAAAGTCTGAAGCCCAGGCCCCACCTGAGATCTCTGTGAAATAGAGACCCTTGTCAGGATAAACATTGTGAACCGTACTCATTGCCAATACATCACCGGCATAGGCATGAAAGGCTGATCCAGAGACATATGTTTTTGCAGCAGCATCATTAAGAATTGAGATGGCATAAGCTGTATTGTCCCAGTTATGATCGTAAATGATTATTTTACTTTGAATGCCGGCCGCATTGAATATCGGACCCAGGCTGATCTTGATGAAATCAGCCTGCTCTGTTGCTCCCATACTCATGCATGGATAGTTTGCCGTGGAATACAAAGGTTCATTCTGAGGTGTGATAGCTGAAATAGTGATTCCCAGCGCCTTCATTTGCTCAATATATCTGACAAAATAATATGCATAAACTGCATAGCAGTTTGTTTTCAGTGCTCCGCCTTTCAGGCTGCCATTGGTTTTCATCCAGGCCGGCGGGCTCCAGGGAGAGCCAAGTAAAGCCACTGATGGGCTTATTTGAGCAATCTCTTTCAGAATCGGGATCACATCAAGGGTATCCTGTGCCAGGCTAAAGTGATCCAGTGGAAAATCAGTTTGCCCGGCGGGCATGTCGTCGTAAGTAAAATCAGAAAGTGAGAAATCGGAAGCCCCAATTGTTAACCTGAGAAAGGAAATCCCGGCGCCGTTCACCGTATCAAATAATTTTAACAGAAGTGTCTGTCTGGCACCTGTACTAAGCTTGCGATTTATTAGATAGGCAGAGGAACCTGTTAATGCAGCACCAAAACCCTCAATTGTTTGATAATGCATCACAGTATCGATAGTGATCACAGGAAGCCCGGATGTTGGCTGTGAGTGAATCAGGAGATCAGCCCCGCGACTCAATAAAACTGATTTATCACCTTTGGTGAGCCAGACCTTTGCCTTACCGCTGTCAGCAGGAGTTTGCGGCTGTGGGTCTGCTTTGTTTTTACTACAGTTGAGCAGACTTAATACAATTCCTATTAAAAAGATAGTCTGGAAGTTGAGTCTTTTTTGTTTCATGGGGAATCTCCGGATTAATAACCCGGATTTTGCACCAGTTTCGTATTCTTATCCAGCTCTGATTGCGGAATAGGCCATACCAGCCGGTTTGTGGTTACATTATAACCTTTGGGAAGTCCATCTGCCCCAACGGCATTCGTCATGACCGGAATCAACCTCCCGTTACGCTTGAGATCAAACCAGCGGTGAGCCTCAAAAGCAAGTTCAAGCCTTCTTTCTTTTTCGATGGCCAGGCGCATATTTTCAGTCGTTGTGGCAGTAGTATTTGGGAGAAAAACCCTGGTCCTTACCTGGTTGACAAGAGCAGCAGCTCCGGAAACATCACCCAGTTCGTTCAGTGCTTCTGCCTTCAACAGCAGGATGTCAGCCAAACGGAGGAAGATGTAGTTCTGGTCACTGCCTTCAGCAAAGTTCCTGTATTTGTTGATAAAGGGATAATGAGTCTGTGGCCAGTTGGGATCAGACCAATGTCCTGTGACATCCTCGAAAACAATGGAAGCGTTTTTTCTTAAAGTGTCATGCTCATCATCAAAAGCTTTAACCAGGTCGTTGGAAGGCAGGTTGAATTTTTTCCAGTCCATCCCCCTGAATATCTTTACACCCCAGTTGCCATCAGAGGATCCCCCTGAATAGTTGATTTCAAAAATGGCTTCTGTGGAATTCTCATGCAAATTGTCCCACAAATCATTATAATTCGGGACAAGATTATATCCCCCTGCGATAACGGCAGCACAATAATCTCTCACTTTTCCCCAATCATGTGGTTCCTGTGTGGCATAAACGTTAGCCATCATGGCATTGGCAGCCCCTTTCGTAACATAGCCTTTGTTTACGGCTGTAAGTGGGGAATTGGCAACAGCGGTGTCAAAATCACTTATAATCTGGCTGTATATCATAACCATCTGAGTTCTCGGCGGGAATAAAATCGGATAAATCTGTTCAAGGTTAGACGCGCTGATGGAGGTAACTTCCTTGAGCATCAATGGCGCATCTCCCCATAGCTGAACAATCTGGAAATACATGAAAGCCCTGATAAAACAGGCTTCGCCAACGATCTCCTTTTTACGCTGAGGGGTCAGAATCGGATCCGGACAATTATATACATTGTTGATGATGGAGTTTGTTTTGCCAATAGTCGAATATAGATAGCCCCAATCGCGGCTCACATTTTTATTGGTTGCATCAATTTTAAACTCATCAATCTGTATGTTAGCCGGGTTATCACCACCAGCATAAGCATCGTCGGATTGGCCATCTCCGTTTACAAAATAGTCAAGCTGGTAATATTCGTTTTTGAAATCGCCATAAGCCCCGCCCAATGCTGCTTCAACTTCATCTGCGGTCTTATACAATACGGAATCGGAACTGTTATTCTGAACGGCAATTCCCTGGGAAACCGGCTTCAGGTCCAGAAATTTCTCGCAGGACTGAAAAGATACCGCAAATACCAAAAGTGCTGAAATTATATATACTCTTTTCATAGTAAACATATTAAAATTCAATGTTTAAGCCACCGATAATATTAATCGACTGAGGATAAGTTCCATAATCGATCCCCATTTCAACAGCGTTGTTTCCATAGGCGCTCACTTCAGGGTCAAAGCCTTTGTATTTGGTAAAGGTCAGCAGGTTCTGGCCTGTGATGTAAACCTGGAGCTTTGAAATCCCTTTTATTTTCTTCTTGTTTTCGATGATTTTGTAGGAGAAGGTGATAGACTTCAGCCTCAGGTAAGAACCATCCTCAACGAAGCGGCTTGAGTTGTATACGTTATATACGTTGTTATTCCCAACAGCTTTTGGAATATCAGTATGTGTATTGGTTGGGGTCCATCGATCGAGCACCACTGTGCTTTGGTTTTTTGAATCGAACATCCCTTCAAGATCTACCCTTGTTGCGTTGTAGATGTCATTACCAAAGCTACCCTGGAAAAAGAATGAAAGGTCAAACTTCCCGTAGCTCATGTTGTTAGTGAAACCCAGGAAGCATTTGGGTTGGGCATGACCAATAACGGTTCGGTCGCCCGGATCAAAGATGCCATTGTGGTTCAGGTCGGCATATTTCATCATGCCGGTGGCAGGGTCAACGCCTTGTGACACATAGCCGTAAAAAGTCCCTAAAGGCAAACCGGCTTTCACGATAGAAACGTCCTGGTTGTTGCTGTAAATATTGCCAAAGTAATAAACATCAGAAATCTTTAACTCTTTCACCTTATTGCGGTTGAAAGAGATGTTGAAGTCAGTATCCCAGCGGAATTTCTTGGCGATGTTCACGGTATTCAGGTTCAGTTCCAGTCCTTTGTTCTCCATGGTACCGGCATTGGTTTGTATGCTGGAGATAGGCATGGAAGTTGGAAGCTGAACATTCAATATTTCATCTGTTGTATATTTGTAATAGGCATCAATGTTAAGGGTGATCCGGGAATTCAACATCGACAGGTCAATTCCAATATTGGTTTGTGCTGTGGTTTCCCATTTCAGGTCAGGATTTCCATAAGTCGTCTGAACGGAAGAGGGGCCCGACAAAGGATTGGTGGGTGTTCTCCGGTAATAATCGGTGAGCCCGTACCTGGCATAATTGGGAATGCCTTCCTGGTTACCGTTTTTACCCCAGCCACCGCGCAGTTTAAGGTCATTGATGATGGTGACGTCTTTCATGAAATCTTCACCCGAGATTCTCCATCCTGCGGAAAAAGCAGGCATGGTGCCCCAGGGGTTCGCCAGCTTGGAGGAGCCATCGCGACGAAGACTCAGACTCAAATAATATTTGCTTTCATAGTCATAGGTTGCCCGTCCAAAGAATGAAGCCAGCGCCCATTCCTGAATATTGGTTGACGCACTGATGATATTCGCTGCATTTAAGGTAGTTACAGAAACATCAGCAGGGAAGTCATTGCCACTGATATAGGAATCATTGCCTGAAAAATGCTGCATACTCGTCCCAACAAGGCCAGTAACTTTATGTTTGCCAAATGATTGCGAATAGTTAAGGGTGTTCTCCCAAAGCCAGGTCATGTTGTTGTATTTGTCGGCCCTGCCAACACCATTCATGTTACGGCCATAATTGGTCTTCCATGAGTCGAGGTAATAATCCCATTGGTGGGTGTTCATATCCAGACCAAAATTGGTCTTGAAGTTGAGTTCTTTCGTAATCTCAGCAGTAGCATTTAAAGTCCCGAAGAAGCGGAAGTCCATGGCTTTCTGGCTGGGTCCTTCCATATAAGCAATAGGGTTCTCCCAGGAATTCTGGAAGGGGTTAGGGTCATACTGCCCACTGCCGTCTTGCTTGTAGACATGAAGAAAAGGAGGTGTATTCAGTGTACTCATGATAACTCCGCCTCGTCCCGAACTGGCATTGTCCTGGGTGTCTTTGGTCTTGGAATAAAGGATATTGAAACTACTTCCAAGTTTCAACCAGGGTCTGAGTTCATTATCCAGGTTCACCCTGAATGAATAACGCTTGAATTCAGCGGGTTTCACCATACCAACGTCATTTAGGATACCCATTGAGGCGAAAAATCGGTTTTTCTCATTACCACCGGAGGCTGAGAGCTGGTAACTTTGGTTGTTACCTGTCCCGAAGACTTTGTTCCCCCAGTTGGTATAGTCTGTCCAGGATGGATCAAGCGTCCCTGGCGCAATTTCATTGATCAGTGCGCGGTATTGTTTGGTATTGAGCACATCTATCGGTTTACGAAGCCAGGAAAAACCGAAATAGGTATTAAATTTAATGACAGGTGTATTTTCTTTTCCACGATATGTGGTGATGGTCACGACGCCATTGGCAGCCCTGGCTCCATAGATCGCAGCGGAGGAAGCATCTTTAAGAACACTCATGGAGGCAATATCCGAAGGATTTAGTCCACGGATATCTGTTGTCGGGACGCCATCAACCACATAGAGTGGCTCATTGCCGGCAAGTACCGAGGTTGTTCCGCGGACATGGACTGAGATGTCACCACCAGGTTTCCCGGAAGGCTGAACTACTTGTACACCTGCTGCTTTCCCTTGCAGAGCCTGCGATGCCGTAGAAATAGGTCGTGACTGAATATCTTTTTCACTGACTGTTGAAACAGCAGTGGTCAGGTCTTTCTTGACTTGTGTTCCATAACCGATTACAACAACTTCATTGAGGAGGTTGACTTTCTCCTGAAGCACTACGTTGATTATGGTCTGGTTTTCTATCTTTATTTCCTGTGACATAAAACCGATAAAGCTGAATTTCAGAACACCTTTGTCGGCGCTAATTTTATACTGCCCGTCGATGTCGGTCGTCGTCCCTTTACTTGTCTCAAGTAACTGTACCGTAACTCCTGGAATAGTGATCCCGCTTGCATCCGTCACTTTACCTGTGATAGCACGGTTTTGGGCGAATCCGGATAATGACAAAACGAGTAGAAAAAGCAGGGTAAAGGTTCTAATCATATTTAAAGGGGTTAGATATTATTGAAGAATTAATTTATGGGTTTGGGTGCTTGAGCCTGCTGACAGTGTAATGAAGTACATTCCTTTGGGCAAGGAACTGACATCAAACGTATTTATGTCATTACTTGCTTGAAAATGAAACACATCAGCTCCAGTTAGGTTGTAAATTGTTCCTTGAATCTTTTTTCCAGCGGGGATCTTGATCTGTATTTTACCATTGCTGGGGTTAGGCATAAATGATAGGGTCTTCCCATCGTTCGAAGGAAATTCTTCGATGGCAGAAGAGGGTGCATAAACTCTTACATAGTCAATTTCCATACGAGCTACGCTGAGTGCAGGATCTATTCCATTTTTTAAACCATTGGTTTCATACTGTGGGTCGCTGCCCCAGTTGCCACCCATGGCGACATTCATGATGATAAAACAGGGATTGTAAAAAGGCCAGGTGGCGTTGTTTTTAACAGGAGGGTTATAGGTGTAAAAGATGTTCCCGTCGATGCTGAATTCAATTTTTTCAGCAGTCCAGTTGGCTGCATAAACGTGAAATTGAGTCGTTGCGTTATAGATAAAGGTATTGCTGGTGTTGATGGTATTCCCACTACTGGAGGTGGTATGGATAGAGCTGTGGATATATCCCTGGTGTTTTCCTACATGTTCCATCACATCGACTTCTCCGCATCCAGGCCATCCGGCACCGGTGAACAGGGATTCTCCGAGCATCCAAAGTGCAGGCCAGGTGCCGATTCCAGCCGGGATTTTAGCTCTGTATTCTATCTTTCCATAAGTAAAATTGAATTTGTTGTGGGAGATGAGCCTGGCAGAAGTCCAGGCATTCCCTACTTTATGCGCTTCAATGACAAGATTCCCACTCTCCTGGCGTACGTTATACGCAACGCTGGTATAGGTTTGAATTTCGTTGTTACCCCAGCCTCCGGCTCCAAGGTCAAAACCCCAGTTAAGGGAGTTAGGAGATCCGGTTCCATCGAATTCATCGGACCAGATAAGCTGCTCTTGTTGTTGAGCCTTGATGCTTGTAGACATCAGGATAAGGAATACAATAACAAATACTCTCATAATACCTGTGTTGCATCATGATAAAATCAAGAGTGAGACAGATTGCTCACTCTTGATTTTTACCAGACAAATTAAAAAAAAATTCTAACGTTCCAGAATCACTGACCAGGCAGCGCTTCCGTCATGCCCTGCAGAGATGTCAACAGAAACAAGAAGGTACTGATGTGTGCCTGAGTTGGCATACGCAATAACTTCATATTTGTTGGTTGGATTTCCTCCATTGGGTGGGTTTGCACCGGCAGTGTTTTCTCCACCATAATATCCTTTGTAGAATCCAAGGAAAGCAGCTTTACCAGCACCATTGGTCAGGGTGATGATTGGATTTGTGCCGCCTGCAGCAGGCGTGAACACATACGAATGGGTACCGCTTCCAAACATGGCACCATTGCCACTGGCTGCGATTGCGGCGTCGTCCCAGCATCCGTTAGGCGCACCCATATAACCATCGTTACGGGCAGTGCCCATAGTAGCATAGGTAAATACACCACCAGCTGCGAAGGTAAATTGGTCATCGGGCATACAGGTCCAGTCATCAGCACCGGTACCACTGATCAGGTTACTCTTAGGGAGACTCCACCAGTCACTCTTTCCGAGTCCTGAACCTACAAAGACACATTTCTCTTCAGCACGAACTTTCCAGGCAGCTCCTTGTAACATAGCTTCTGTTAAAACGGTATTGGAAAGGAAAATAACAGTCGAAGCGGTAGCGCTTCCGTTTGGATTCGTAGCAGTCATGCTAATGGTATAGATTCCTTCAGCAGCATAGGTATGAACCGGGTTTTGTGAAGTTGAAGTCTGGCCATCGCCAAAATCCCATGCATAAGTAACACCATTAACTGAGGTATTTGTGAAGGTAATTGCCATGCCGTTTTGTGCATAAGTGAAACTTGCTGTTGGTGATGGTCCGGGAATTGGTGGCTCATCTGCAGCATTGTCATAATGCATGAGGGTAAATCTCCAGTAACCACCGGCAAAAGTTGGGTCAGCTGAATGATAGTTGCCTTCGATAACCAGGGTGTCAACGGCACCGTCGGTAAGTTTTACGATATTATAAGTAACAGAAGCCAGCGGAACTTTAGTCTCAGCATCGTTGCCTAATTTGAAGAAGCCGATGAAAGAGCCCATACCAACAGATTTAAGGGTAGGAACTGCTCCAGCCGTATATACATAGGTAAAGTTTCCACCACCCCATGCGCTAAGGTCTTCGCCGTTTGGTCCAACCATGGTTGTGGTAGCAGCACAAATATTGTCAGGGGTGAATACACCACCTTCTGCCCAATAGTCACCTTTTGGGTCATATTTCAAAGAACCATCGCGACCAAATGTCCACTCATCGTTTAACATACAAGGACGATTGGCAATTTCATTGTTGCCCAATCCCATAGCCCACCAAATGGTTGAGTGGTCAATCGGACCCACTTCCAGTGGATAACGACCTGTTGAAGTAACACGTAAGAGTTTCCATGTTTTAGAAACAGAGCCAGCCAGCTTGGTGAGCTCCTGGTTTGGATCAGAAACGGTGATGCTAACTGAATATGAATCAGTTCCGCCACCACCGGTAGCAGTGAGAACGACAGTGTAAACTCCGGCAGCTGGATAAGCGTGAACAGGATTAACTTCAGTTGAAGCTGCGGAAGCATCGCCGAAATTCCATGAAAGACTTGAATAATTCTGTGACTCATTGGTAAAATGAATCTTCAGAAAGTCAGTCGCATCAGCAGTATAGGAAAAACTTGAAATGACAGCGTTGTTAGAGTCTTTCTTCTTACACGAGGTCATAAAGACTACAGCCGTAAGCGCAAGAATTGCCAGGCTGTACTTGGTAAATTGTTTCATTTTTGTGTGAATTTAAAAGATTAATAATCAGGGATTCTGGGGCCAAATTTATAGAATAATAAATTGGTTAAACAAATTTTAAAAGGATTTATTTTTGTTTTTTATGATATTCAGGTAGTCGCGTACCGTAATCGATTTGTTTTCAGCCTTTAAATATAAAAAATATTTTTATGCAACGCAATTTTTATTTTCAGTTTGAGTACAGAATCTATAAATTCAATTTTATAGTTATAAACGCATCTAGATAAATAGATATATGGCATTGTTTTTGTATTAAAGTCGCAATTACTTACCTAAATACATTATCCATGAAAATCTTAATCCTTCTTGTAGGTTTTATGTTGTTTGTTTCGATGCAGCAGAATGTTCCCTGGACCGCTCCTGCCAGTGCTGATGCGGTTTTGAATCCTTTGGCCGGCAATGCAGAAGCGGCCAAGGCGGGTGGTATGCTTTTCTCCAAGCAATGTGTTATTTGCCATGGGAATAAAGGAGTCGGTGATGGTGTTGTGGGAATCAACCTGAACCCCAGGCCAGGGAATCTGCTCCTGCCAAAAGCTCAAAAACTTACAGATGGTGCACTTTTTTGGAAAATCAGTAATGGCAAAGCGCCCATGCCCACATTTAAAGCCGCCCTTTCCGAGACCCAGCGGTGGCAGCTCGTAGATTATGTGAGAGAGTTAGATAAATTGTATAACAAACATTAATCCCAGCGTCATGAAAAAATCATTACTCCCAATTGTTTTTGTTTTACTTTCATGGGCAGCGACCCCATGTTTTGCACAGGATTCAACGTCGGCTCAAGCGAACAACCCCACTTGGGGAACAAAAAAAATGATCATTGTCGGAGGTGCTGAAGCGACCTTTATTTCAGACAGCAGCCAAAGTAACTTCCGGAATATGAAATTTCATCTCTCGCCTTTGATCCGTTTGAGTGAGAAATTATTTCTTGTTTCTGAAATAGAAATTGAGACACGTGATGGCATTGCTGATTTCGGCCTTGAACAAGTACATTTATTTTATGAACTGGCACCAAATCTTAACTTGTATGCCGGTCGGTTTCTTCCAAAATTCGGCCATTACAGAGGGATGATCGGTGAAGGTTATATCAACCGTTTTCCTACTGATCCGGTAGGATTCGGAGACGGCGGCATCGGACCCATGCTTGAAAATGGCTTAGGAATCGTCGGAGGCTTCCAGCTTGGCTGGTCGAAGATAAATTATGACTTTTATCTCTCAAACGGCCCGGCCCTGATCACCGGTGCCAACGGTTCAGACCCTGCCATGGCCGGGCAATTCGACTATGAAGCCTACCTCGACAACAACAAAGGCAAAGCCATCGGGGGGAGAGTTGGTTTTCTACCATTCTCAAACTCAAGTGTTGAAATTGGGGTTTCATTTATGAGAAATGCTAAAACTGGTGATCCTCATACTCAGTGGGAAAATGTAGGCGCTACCTGGTATGCCTTCGATGCCAATTATTTCTCAGTGATCAACCCGATCAGAAGTACATTACGACTCAATTTTGAATACAAAAATATGATGGTTGACAAAGCCTATTATCCACTTCCTGATGCCTCTCCCTATACCTTTGATAATAAGAGCTCTTGCTATTATTTCCAGGTGAGTGTCCGTCCCAATTCGCAAAATAAGTTTCTCAGTAGCCTGGAACCCGCTTTTCGTTATTCTGAATTCAGCGTCCCAAAAGATGCTCCCTGGGGAGGGAAAAATCTTACACAAACCGCTGTCGGCCTGAATTACTGGCTTGCCTGGGATTGTGTCCTGAAACTCACTTACCAGCAGCAAAGTAATATGACCAACACATTCCTCGCTCAGGTCATCTACAGATTTTAGTCTTACAATTAATCCAAAAGTCATGAAAAAATTTAAAATCATATTTTTCTTTGTCAGCATGGGAATCTTAACCATCACACTGGTAAATAGTTGTAAGACTCCGCAGGCAATCCTGGATAAGTCGGGTGCCCAGCTCTGGGGCGAGAATTGTGCCCGTTGTCATAATACCCCTTCACCCGCTGCCTACAGCGACGATCAATGGGATATCATCACGGCTCATATGAAGGTAAAGGCTGGTTTAACTGATGTGGAGGTAAAGAAAATTTCAACATTACTGAAATCAGGGAATTAGACTTATTTACATGCTTTAATAGGTTTTAAAGGGAAACCATAATTTTGGCTTATTATTTGTAAAGCAATAGGTTACATTTGCAAAAAAAAATACAATATGGTAACTGAAGCTTCTGCTGAGCCAAAATCAGCAAAAAAGATAATTCCCCGTATTATTATTGGTGTCGTTGTTGTCATTGGCTTGATAATAATTGGCAAGCAAGTATGGTATGCCATTCATCATGAGGAAACGGATAATGCACAGGTTGAGATGCGTCTTATCCCAATCCTGTCAAGAGTCCCGGGATTTGTGGATAAGATCTATGCCGACGACTATGCTATCGTAAAGCAAGGCCAACTGCTGATGGTGGTCGACTCCAGCGAACTCGTCCTTCAGCTCGAAGAGATGCGTGCCGATTTCAATCAGGCTGTTTCCGACATCGACAACGCCAAGGCTATGTTGGTGAACTCGGAAGCTTCCGTGGCTTTTGCAAAAGGCAACCTGGAAGTCAATAAGTTACGCCAACTCAAAGCTTCCAATGACCTGGAAAGAGATAAAAATCTTTTCAAAGGCAATGCCATCACCAAAAAACAACTGGACGACAGTCAGTCGAACCTGGATATCAATGCCAAGCAATTGGATGCCAGCCAGATGGATGTCAGGGTGGCCGAAACCCGCCTTGAAATACTTCGCGCCCAGATAAAAAAAGCAGAATCACAGGCCGACATAAAAAAAGCCCGTATCGATCAGCAATGTTTAAAGCTTTCTTACTGCAAAGTTTATGCGATGGCTGACGGGAAGCTTGGAAAGAGATATATCGATGAGGGACAGTTTATTCAGGCCGGATCTCCGCTTTTTACGATTGTGAATACGCACAGCCAGTGGGTAGTCGCGAACTTTAAAGAGAGTCAGCTGAAAAACATCCATGTCGGGCAAATCGTTCAACTTAAAATTGATGGCTACCCGAAACTTGATGTACAAGGCAAAATAGTTTCTCTATCGGATGCAACAGGGGCTAAGTTTTCGCTCCTTCCTCCTGATAATGCCACAGGGAATTTTGTGAAAGTCACCCAGCGTGTCCCGGTTCGGATCGAAATAATTGATGAACAGAAATTTAAGGATGTCCTTCGCGCAGGAATGAGTGTCGTTGTCTCTGTTCCGATGTAAAAAACAGAATGGGACAACTCAGTAAGACTGCAAAGGCAATCATCGCGATTACCACGATCTCAGCTGCTATCATGGAGCTGATTGATACGTCTATCGTAAATGTAGCCTTGAACCAGATGGCCGGTAACCTGGGTGCTTCTATCGAAGACATTGCCTGGGTGATCACTTCTTATGCCATCGCCAACGTGATCATCATCCCGATGACCGGTTTTCTGGCTGCCTATTTTGGCAGACGAAAATATTATTTGGCGTCGATTGTCATCTTTACTGTGGCATCGGTTCTTTGCGGTACCTCAACTTCTTTGTGGGAAATCGTTTTATGGCGGTTTGTTCAGGGATTGGGTGGTGGCGGTTTGTTGTCGACCTCCCAGGCGATACTTTTCGAGACATTTCCCGGGAAACAAAGGGGAATGGCCGCAGCCTTATTTGGAATGGGTGTCGTGCTGGGGCCAACACTCGGTCCTACCGTGGGCGGTATCATCATTGACAGTTATGCCTGGCCGCTGATTTTCTTCATCAATGTCCCTTTCGGAATCATTGCCAGTATCCTGGCTTTCCGCTTTATTCCCGAAGGATACATACCTCCGGCCAAACCTAAGATAGACTGGTCCGGAATTCTCTTGCTTACCATCGGCATCGCGGCCCTGCAATATGTTCTGGAAAGGGGTGAAGCCGAAGACTGGTACGACTCACGCCTGATTATCGGACTTACCATTGTTTCTGTTGTCGGGCTGATCACCTTCGTATGGTGGGAATTGCAGCAAAAAGAACCCGTGGTCAACCTCCGGATCCTAAAAGACTGGGACCTGACAATCACCACTTTGCTGACTTTTATCGTGGGCTTTATCCTCTTTACTTCAGTGTTTGTCTTCCCGCTGATGTTGCAAAGGGTCTTGGGCTATACCGCCTATGAAACAGGAATCACACTCTTGCCTGCATCAATTCTATCGCTGTTTATGATGCCTTTTATCGGGCGAATGTTATCCAATGGCGTTAAGCCCCAGGTGTTTGTCGTCCTTGGGTTTATTTTTCTCATGGGCTTTGGCCTCCTGATGTCACAGGCAGATCAGAATGTCACTTCCAGCTTTTTTGCATTACCCCTGATGATCAGGGGAGCAGGCCTGGCCTGTTTGTTTGTGCCCTTGAATGCGATGGCCGTTTCCGGATTGCAGCCACGAGACATCCCCCAGGGTGTCGCACTCAACAACATGATGAGACAGCTTGGCGGTTCATTCGGGATTGCGATCATCAACAACTATATCGCACACAGGGCAGCCATTCACCGTGTCGACATGATCAGCAACATTTACAGTGGCAGCGCACAGTTTGCTGAACGCTACAACCAGATTTACCAGGGCCTACAGTCCAAACTTCCGATCACAGCCAACCTTCAAAAACAAACATACCAGATTATAGAGCTTACGGTAATGAAACAGACTTATTTGTTGAGTTACCTTGACGCTTTTTTGTATTCCACATTATTCATTCTCGTCGCATTTCCACTAATTTTCCTGACACATAAGCGGAAAATGAAAAAAGAAATTGCGGAGTTTGCAGAGGAAGTCTGATAAGTGAAAAACGAAAAGTGATAAGTGAAAAACGAAATACTCCGAAAACTTCCTTTGATACTCCTTTAATTTCCGTATTATAGGGTTTTAATAAATATATGCATATGCTAAATAGTATAAAAAAAAGATTCCTGTCGATCCTGCCCATCCTGTTTATTAACATTGCGTCAGCCCAACAGTTTGAGACACCAAAAGTACTGAAGCTATTGGTAGACCAGTCTTTCCAGAAATATCCGAGAGTTGCCGAGCTTAATGAAATGATCAAGCTGAATGTGGTAAGGGTCAGCCTGGGAAAAACTGCGTATCTCCCTGTCCTTAATGGGGATCTGTCCTACCGCATGATGTATCCCACCCCTGCAATCACATTCCCGGATGGATCCGGCGGGACCAAAGAAATTCATTTTCAACCCATCGACAATTACAATGCAGGCATCAACCTGGCGCAGCCTATCGTCGACCTTCGCGTGCCCGCAATGCTCAATAAAGCAAAAAGCGAATTGGAGACGACTCAAGACAACCTGGAGGGTTATAAAATTAAATTGGCTTACCAGGTAGCGCAGCTCTATTATGCCATCATCTTTCTGAACAAAAGCATTTTTGTGCAGGAAGACCAGATCCGACTGTTAAGGACGACACTGGACCAAATCGGCGTTCGTGTTAAAAACGGAGATGCTTTGAATTACGACCTTGTTTCTACCCAGGTAAAATACACCAATGCAGAGAATTTCCATACTGAATTACAAGCCCAGCTCGACAAACAATACAATGTGCTGGGGATGCTTACCGGAGTTTCCGGAAATACCTATCTCAATGATACAACGTTCAACGCCTATGTCTTTAGCATCTCAACAGATTCTGTTGTTGCCCAGGCTTACCGAAACAATCCTGAGCTGATCATTGCCAACGACAGGATCAAGACAGCCGGCTGGGATATCCTCACGGCCGAACGAAGCCGAATGCCCGTGCTAAACCTTCAGGCCGGCCTCGGTTACAAGAATGGATATATGCCCGATATCAATACCATCGCATTCAATTATTATGTTGGACTGGGCCTCACAATTCCTATTCTTCCAGCCTCACGTCCGTATTACCAAAAGAAAATGGCTGTCATCAACCAGAATACCTTTAAGCTGGCTTTGGAGACGCAAAAAGTAAACCTCAACAAAGACCTGTTGAACGCCATAAATGATATCCATAAAAACCAGAAAAAGCTTGCCAGTGCTGATACCCTAATTAAACAGGCCCAACTGGCAATGGATCTGGCCACAGACCGCTACAAATACGGTGTCATGACCAATTTGGATCTTCTCACGGCCATGACCAACTACAAAGACGCTCAACTCAGCCAGCTTCAGTTTGAATACAATTTGCTGCTTTCCAGGATGGATCTCTGCCAATTGGCTGGACTTAGGTGGTGGTAATCTGCTTATTTTACACTTCGCTTTTTCGGTCCTTCCGGATTATACCTTATATTTACAACAACCAATCCGACCCTATGCTATGAGAAGATATCTTATACTCGCAGTTTTGGCATGTGTTCTGCTTGTTGCTGTCCTCATTAAAGTTGTTCGTGATTTTGGACACGAAAAACAAAGTACCGCACAAGCCCAGTCTCCTCCTATAGAAGCCGAATGTTATCGTGCCCGTGACACAGTAATCCTTTGTCCGGTCAAAGCCGTTGGGAACCTGCGTGCCAATGAGAGGGTAGAAGTCGTTAGTGAGATGGCACGCCGTATCACCAAAGTGCTTTTTAAAGAAGGTAGTGTGGTGAAAGCCGGCGATTTGCTTTTCCAGCTTGATGATGCCGAGTGGATTGCTGACCTTAAAAAATGCCAGGCCCAACTCGAGCTCGCCAGGGAAACAGAAAAACGAAACATTGCGGTTCTGAAATCAGGCGGGATCAGCCAGCAAGTGGCCGATGAATCTGTTAACAATCGCGTTGTCCTCGAAGCCGTTGAAGAAAACCTGAAAGTCCAGATCGAAAAGGCAAAGATACGGGCTCCGTTTTCAGGGAAAGTGGGAATCAGGAATGTAAGCCTGGGCGCTTATGTAATTCCTGGAGCGGTGCTCACTATCGTGGAAGATCTGAGTTGTCTGAAGCTTATTTTTACCGTGCCCGAAAATCAGGCCAATGCCATAAAAAAAGGAGATCATCTCGAGTTTCGCCGCGAAGGCATCGCCCGCAATCAGACTGCCATCATCGAGGCGGTCGATCCTTCTGTCACTACAAATACTGGTGATCTACGCGTCCTTGCCCTCGTTCAGCATCCTGACCCGGGCCTGATGGCTGGCACCGCAGTGACTGTCTTCATTGAGACACATTCTGCTGTCCCGGGCATTTATATCCCCACACAAGCGCTGATCCCTACTCCGGCAGGCTATAAAGTTTATGTGATCGACCAGGGTAAAGCCAGGCTGAAACCGATCACCGCAGGATTCCGCTCTGATAAGATGGTCGCGGTCATCAATGGGATCAAGATCGGGGATCAGATCATGCTGACAGGTTTAATGAAAGTCAGGCCCGACGCCAACATTCATATCTCAAAAAGCTGGTAAGATGAGCCTCTCCTCCGTCTGTATCGAAAGACCCGTATTACCTATAGTGTTTTCGATTTTGCTGATCATCGCCGGCATCGTAGGCTTTTCTGTGCTGCCCGACAGGGAATATCCCGAGATGGATCCGCCTGTCGTCAACATCACCACCACCTATATCGGGGCAAATGCAGAAGTCATCAAAGCCCAGATCACGGAACCCCTGGAGCAGGAACTTAGCGGGATCGAAGGGATTCGGGTGATTTCCTCGACCTCTGCAGAACAAACCAGTATGATTTCCGTGGAATTTAAGCTCGGGGAAGACCTTGAACGCGCCGCCAATGACGTCCGCGACCGGGTCTCCCGCGCCGCAAGGTATCTTCCCAAAGATGTCGACCCGCCCATCGTCGAAAAACTCGATGCCAACGTAAACCCGATCATCTTCCTCATCATACAAAGCCAGGAACACAGTATCCTCGAAGTGAGCGATGTGGTGGATCGTTATGTCAAAGACCGCCTCCAGACAATTCCTGGTATCGCAGGGATTAAATTGTTTGGGGAGAAGAAATATGCCATGCGTCTCTGGGCTGATCCCGACAAGCTTCATACCAGGGGCATTACGCCGGCTGAGCTGAAACAGGCTGTCGACCTGCAAAACCAGGAACTGCCTTCCGGGAGAATCGAAGGCGCCAATACCGAGTTGAGCATCCGTACTCTCGGGCTCCTTTCAAGTCAGGAGTCTTTTAATGACCTGATTGTCAAATCGACGGATGGGCAGATCGTTCGTTTTCGCGACATCGGCAATGCCGAATTGGGCGCCCAGAATGAACGCACGATCTTTAAAGAGCAGTTGCACCCTGCCATCGCCATTGGAGTCGTTCCGCAACCGGGTGCCAACAATATCGCCATCACCGATGAATTCTACAAAAGGATGGCCCTGATCAAACAAGAAGTGCCCAAAGGATATGACATCAAGCTGGGATTCGACTTCACTGTTTTTGAGCGGAACTCCATCAAAGAAGTTAAGGAGACTTTGTTGCTGGCATTCATCCTCGTGGTTCTCATCATCTTTTTGTTTCTTCGCGACTGGCGTTCGACGATTATCCCGGTTATCGCCATCCCGATCTCGATCATCGCCACATTTTTTATCATGTGGATCTTCAACCTTTCCATCAACGTGCTGACCCTCATGGGGCTTGTGCTTTCTATCGGTTTGGTCTGCGACGACGCCATCGTCGTGCTGGAAGTTGTCTACTCAAAGGTCGACTCCGGCTTCCGCCCCAGGCGCGCTGCCCTCGAAGGCAGCAGTGAGATCTATACTGCCATCATCTCTACGACGATCACGCTGGCCGTGGTTTTCCTGCCGGTTATGTTTCTGCAGGGCCTGACAGGCAGACTGTTTAGAGAGTTCGTCATCGTGGTGGCAGGATCCGTGATGGTGTCGGCTTTCGTCGCCTTAAGCCTTTCGCCCATGATGGGTTCCCGTTTGCTGGTTAACCAGCATCACCTGAACTTCAACTGGTTGTACCGGAAAACCCAGCCTTTTTTCCTCGATCTCAACCGGAATTACCGTTATTCGCTTACCGCTCTGATGAAACAACGATGGCTGATATGGCCGTCATTGGTGTTTTTGCTCTTGTGTATCATCGTTTTATACAAAGGCCTTCATTCTGAGTTATCACCGCTGGAAGACCGCTCCAACATCAGGATCAATGCGCTGGCCCCGGAAGGTTCTACTTATGAGTTCATGGAGCAATATATGGATGCGCTAAGTAAGTATGTGGAGGATTCAATCCCTGAAGCGACACGGAATCTGTCGTTGATTGCCCCGAGTATCGGCAGCATTGATCCGCCAAACAAAGGGATGCACTTAATCTACCTCAGTGAGCCGACCAAACGCAGGCGAAGCCAGGATCAGATCTATCAGAAGCTCACCAGGGACATCACAGGCATTAGTGGCATCGGAATTTATCCCTTTCAACCACCTACTATTGGCAGTCGCTTTGCCGGACAGCCTTTACAGTTCGTCATCCAATCCCAGAGCTTTGACTCCCTGAAACGTATCCTCCCGCTTTATCTCACTGAGGCCCGCAAAAGCAAGATCTTGCGTTTTGTAGATGCCAACCTGAAAGTCAACAAGCCAGAGCTTCGTATTATCATCGACAGGGAAAGAGCCGCCCAGTTTGGGATTTCTGTGCAGGACATCGGGAAAGCCTTGCAGTTTGCGCTAAGTGGGCAACGTTATGCGTATTTCATTATGAATGGCAAACAATACGAGATCATTGGGCAGGTCGACAGGCAACACCGCAGTAGCCCGGAGGCTATCAGCAGCATTTATGTGAAGAATGCTGAAGGAAAGTCTGTCGCCTTGTCGAACCTCGTTCGCTGGGAGGAGAATGTAAGCCCGGCTACCATCTTCTCTTTCGATCGTTATTTCTCCGCGACGATCTCAGGAGGCGTTGCCCCGGGATATACCCTGGGAGATGGCATTGCCGAGATGAAGAAAGTTGCTGATAAAGTGCTGACACCAGTATTCAGAACTGCGCTCGCAGGGCAATCACGCGACTATGCTGAGAGTTCTTCCAGCCTGATGATCGTCTTTTTCCTCGCGATCGTGATCATTTACCTGGTGCTTTCAGCCCAGTTTGATAGTTTCATTGACCCGCTCGTCATCCTGGTTACCGTGCCCCTGGCTTTGTTTGGCGCTATGCTCTCCCTTTGGTATTTCAACCAGACCCTGAACATCTTTAGTGAGATCGGGATGATCATGTTGATTGGACTGGTTACCAAAAACGGTATCCTTATCGTGGAATTTGCCAACCAGCGCAAAAAGCAAGGCGAGAGCAAAAGTGAAGCCATTGCCAAAGCCGCGGTTACTCGTTTAAGACCGATCCTGATGACAGCTTTTGCCACAGTCTTTGGAATCCTTCCGATTGCGCTCTCACTGGGATCTTCCTCCGGAAGTCGCAGGTCACTCGGGGTGGCTGTGGTCGGCGGGATGATCTTTGCAACCTTCTTTTCACTCTATGTGGTCCCGGTCATATATTCTTATCTCTCAAAAGATACCCGGCCCAAAACCGATGAACCAGAGGAGGACTATGAGCCGATATTTAAATAGAATATTAACCACAATAACCACAATAACCACAATAGGCACATAGAACACAATAGGAATAAAAACACATATAAATAATATAATACTATGTGTCCTATGTGCCTATTGTGGTAAAAAACATTGAAGCATATTTAATACTAAATTGAAAGAAGAATGAAAACAAAAACATTAGGCTTACGGATCGCCGGATTGATGAAGAAAGTAGCCACCTTAAGTAGCCTGTTTATTGTCCTTATTGTCATTTGTCTTTTTGCTTCATGCCAGCCGAAAAGAAATAGTATAGTGATTGGTTATATTCAGATTAGCCCTGATCCTGTTTTAGACACTGCAAAAGCATCCTTGTTCAGGGTACTCCGGGACTCTGGCTTTGTTGACGGAAAGAACATCACCATTCTCGATCGCAATGCCCAGGGCGACTTGTCCATGATTCCAACGATTCTGCAGTCATTTATTAGTCAGCAGGTTGATTTAATCGTGACCAACAGCACACCATGCATGGTGTCTGCGGCTCAGATGGTAAAAAACATTCCTGTAGTGTTTACCGTGGCTACTGGCCCTGAACAACTTGAGTTTAAGAGAATCCCTTTAAACCTTTATGGCGTTTATGACCCCTACAAAACGAAAGAAATCGCCGACATTTTTCAGTTGGCTTTACCGGGCTTAAAGAAAATGGGGCTTCCTTTCAATAATTCTGAACCCAATGCTGTCTATTCTGCCCGAGTGCTTACAGAAGAGCTGACATCCAGGGGAATTGAGGTCATCAGAACAACAGTAAACACATCCAACGACATTATTATGGCTGGGGAGTATCTTAACACCAGGAATGTCGATGCTTTTGTTGTTACTGCCGATAACACTGTTTACCTCGGATTGAATGCCCTGGCCAGGATTGCAGAAAAAGCGCAAAAACCGCTTTTTGTTACGGATCCTATGCAAACAAGTAAAGGTGCGGCGATGGGGTTTGGCGTTGATTATAGGAAATGGGGTGAAATGAGCGGTCTTCTCGTTGTGGAGATCCTGAAAAAGCGCCCACCAGAGAAAAACAAGATCATCCCGATTGAAGCATATAATTTGATTGTCAATAAAAAAGCCTCTGAAGCACAGCATTGGCTAATTCCGCAGGAATTACTGGATCGTGCGGATCATGTGATTGAATAACTGAACTTAAGAAAGTTTGTGCCTGTTATAAGAGGTTGATCAGGTAAAAAATTCCGGCACCGATGATTGCAGAAACCGGAATCGTGAACACCCAGGCCACGACCATATTGGCTGCGACATCCCATTTTACAGCGGAGAATCTTTTCGAAGCCCCAACGCCAAGGATTGAAGTGGAAATCACCTGGGTAGTGCTGATTGGTGCTCCAAACATGGAAGCCGTCGAGATCACAAAAGTGGCCGAAGTTTGAGCAGAGAACCCATGAACCGGTTCCATTTTGAATATTTTATTGCCCATCGTTTTAATGATCTTCCATCCCCCGCTCATGGTGCCTACCATCATGGCCAGGGCACAGCAAAGCTTTACCCATATTGGCACATCTACAGTGGGTATCTGATGAAAGATAAACAAGGCCAATGTGATAATACCCATGGTTTTCTGGGCATCATTACTCCCATGGCTCAGGGCCATAAATCCGCCTGAAATAATGGTAAGCTTTTTAAAAGCTTTATTGGTACGGGCGGGCTTGTGCTTGTATGTCAGCCAGGCCACACAAAGCATCAGTATATATCCGCCAATGAAGCCTGCCACCGGCGAAAGAAACAAAGGCATGATTACTTTCCACAAGATAGATGTGTAATTCAAGGTGTCCCATCCCTTATACATGATAGCAGCACCCATAAGGCCGCCGATCAGGGCATGGGAGGAGGAAGAGGGTAAGCCCCAGTACCAGGTGAGGAGGTTCCAGCTAATAGCGGCTAACAGGGCTGCTAATATCAGGGTTTGGCAACCGGAAATCATCTCTGTATTAACGATCCCCTTGCCAACGGTAGCAGCGACATGGGTGCCGATAAAAGCGCCTGCCAGGTTTAAGGCAGCGGCCATTAATACAGCCTGTTTCGGAGATAATACCTTGGTAGAGACTACAGTAGCAATAGCATTAGCACTGTCATGCACCCCATTGGTATAATCGAATACCAGCGCGATAATAAGGATCGCAATGAGTAAAAGCGGGATCTCAAGCATTTTTCAGGGATATTCCTTCAATCAGGTTCGCCAAAAATTCAGTATTGGAAACAGCCACATCTATTTTGTCATAAAGGTGTGACCATTTTAAGGTATCCATCATGCTGAAGCCAGGTTCATTCTCTCCTTCGAAAATCTCACCCAGGGAAACCAGGAAAAAGACATCAGATTCCTTTTTTATATCCTGGATGATACGGGCATGCTCCTTTACCTCCTTCCGATTGCTTAGGAGTTCCATCATGATGGCGGTTTGCTCGATCATCGATTTAAGTTTTAATATCAGCTCTTTAGCCCCGGGCTTGATGCAACCCAGATTATATAAGCCAATGCGACTGGAGATCTCTTTAATGGCATTCAGAACGTTTTCCTGGGCAATATTGATCCCATAAATGTCTTCACGGTCAAGTGGCGTAATGAAAGTGAGGGCTAACTCCCGTGAGATCTCCCTGGAAATCTCATTCCCTGTTATTTCGGTGAGGATGATTTTTCTGCCTTTTTCCCCCGCATCCGAGTAATCCTGAATAATCTCATTCAATAGGGTGATACTGCTGACCAGCATCTCGTTTTGCCGTTTAAACAGGTCAAAGAATTTGATGGCTCTGGGGAAGAAACTTAATGACATATCAGTTCAGATTAAAAGAAGTGAGCTCAGTAACGGTTTGTAAAAAAGAACGGGTTGATAGGTGCCACCAGAATCCAGGGAGGCAATCCAAAATCCCTATAGGGCTTGACCTGACAAACATATTGCTTATTCCGTCATAAGTCATCACCGACCAGGTTTGATTCCACATAGTGGTGTCCTTCAGAATTTTATTGTAATGGGTGCCCTGCAGGGTGTCATTATGAGTCTCTTAATAATTCCTTTGATTGCCTGTTTTCAATGGAAAAAGATCCGTACTGGGATCAGTTTTGTCTTTTTTGCAGGAGAAAAGGCTAAGAACCATTAACGCACAAAATAACATACTTAGATTTCTCATAATGAACTCCTTATTTAAATAATTACATACAAATCTATGAAAAATTGGCTTTGTTCAGACCCTGATATAAAATAAATAATGTTTTAAATGATTATAAATAAAAGTTGCAATCTTTGTTGAGTCGCCTATCATTGTTTGTGTTCATAAGAAGATGAAATTTGTTTTCCACAATATGATCCTCACTCAAGCCAGCTTCCTTTTTAATTTAATTGCTGACTCAGACATAACTGCTATATAATTATACAATTAAGAACATTCTGTTGTATATTTGTAGCCCAATATTATAATTATGAAAACAAAACCATCAACCTCAGGTATCGATATTGAACTACTGGAGCAGGTTACAGACCGCCTGGTTTCTATGACGCATCCCATGCGTATTGCCATTCTTGATCTTCTTCAGGAAGGAACTTTTAATGTTACAGAGATTTACAAACACCTCAAGATTGAGCAGGCTGTTTGTTCGCAACACCTTAGAATTCTTAAGAAACATGGATTATTGACTTCAAAAAGAGAAGGCAAGAAAATCTTTTATACCACAAATTCCAAGTTTCTGAAAAAGGTAGTTGACAACGTAGGTCGCTGTAATGGATAATTAATCCTTGAAGAGGTAGTTTCTGATCATCTTCAATTGTGGAAGGAAGATCATGAGCATGGCTGCCAAAATGCCAATCCCGCTAAAGCCGATAATACCTATGTATGGCTTGACGTGTAACATGATATCCTGAAAGCTGAGCTGATCCTCAAGGGTCAGCTTGCTTTTTGTTATACCGGCCACGATGAGTGCCAACCAGAAAAACAGCAAGAGGATATTCATGGTCCAAAAACCCACTGACACAAAGAGTCCCTGGATCCGGTTAAACTGAACTCTGGCGATATCAGGAATCAAAAACAAACAGGAAGCAATTAAGATCATCGTATTGATGCCGATCGTGCTACCCATGGCATGCGCTACGGTAAGGTGGGTTCCATGCGTGTAGATGTTAATTGCCGGAATCGACAAAGCAATTGCCAGGATGAGGTTAAGCAGGATCCAGATGTCGGACGCCACAATGAATCGCACTGCCAGGATATGAAAGTCCTGCATGGCTTTTGAAAGTGTCCTTTTCCAGGTCCAGATTATCTTTCCCAGTATAATGAGCTCAGTCATGCTGATGGCATAACCGATATGCCTGACCCACATCGCATTGGGTACAATATATATATGGTGTGCCCAGTTAAAGATGAGGTTCGTGAGGCCCAGGAAATACATAACAAAAGCCAGTCGTGAGCGGGAGATGTTGTCGTCGTTTTTGATACGATCCATCAGGAAGAGCGCGGTGCCATAGATCAGCATATTCCAGGAGCCGACCAGGGAGCCATTAGACTTCCATTGTACAGTGATGTCGCGAATGAGATGATCCCTGAAATAGGGGAAAACCCAGAGCAGGGATTCCATATAGGTAAACAGGAAAAAGAAGATGCCGGTACCCCACATCCAGATATAGACAGGCCAGGCTTCTGTTTTTTTGAAAACGGTTTTGAAATAGTTAAAGCCAAACAGCAGCCAGGAGATAATGATCGGGATCGCCAGTGCGGGCGGAAACTCCCAATATTCTCTGCCACCGAAGATCCCGAGCATATAACAGCTTATTACCACCAGTCCGGTTAGCACAAAGATCCATAGGTGGACCACCGGAAGTTTATTGGAAAATAAAGGCGTTTTGCAGTATTTTGGAACATAATAATAGATCCCGCCAATAGCACACAGAAAGATCCAGGCGATGGCCAGTGAGACATGCAGGGGGCGGCTTTTAATGAAAGGGATGCTGTCGAAAAACCCGGGTATGATAAATTGGAAAGATGCGACAATCCCTAAAAGCACGCCACCGAACAAAGAAAGAATGGCAAATAAGACAAAATAGATACTAATTTCCTTTTTCATCGTCGTGTTTCCAGTTTACCGTGCCATTGTAATTAATTTTAAAGTCTTTCACCGGGGAGATCCCTGTTTTGTCAGTATAGGTGAGGTATGCGACGAGATCATTAACTTCCTCTTCCGACAAATGATAGTTGGGCATGCGCGTGGTGCCATTTTGAAGGAATTGCCTGACATAAACAGGCCCTTTCCCATTGGCCGAAATTACATTGGTAAGGTCGGGACCCATATAGCCACCAAGTCCAAAGAGCTGGTGGCAGGCGATACAGTTTCGTTTTTGGAAGACGAGTTTGCCTTGGCCCGACTGCTGGGTGATCCATTTTTCACCTTTATCAACACGGGTGCCGACGGTATAAATTACCAGCGAGTAGATGAAGAAGAAGGCAATTAAAATCCCTGAAATGAATCGTTTGGTATTCAGCCTCATTTTATGGTTTGCTTCTGTTAGTAAATCAGGCTCAAATATAGTGGTTTCCTATACATAAGCAGACCGGAAAGTATTAAAAATTTAATAATCAGGACTTAATTTTTACATACATGTGGTTTGATTACTGCTCATTGCTGAATCCGGATTTATCAGGGTTTTGTATCGTTATTGATTTTGTTTCTGGCAGAAATACTCGCCCGCTTGAAATCCTTAGAACGAAGTGAATAAAAATTTGTTCGTCGAACAGTCCCGTCAAAGGAGGAAGGTTAATACCTGTGATTTGAACATGCCGACTCCGATTTTTCGCGATGCTGTTTAGTGTCGGGATCTTCAAATCCCGTCTGTGAAGTATATTATATTGTTATTATTGTTTTTTGAAAGGAAATATTCATAATCTTTGAACTTATTAAAGGTCATATGTTTCTGTTTAAATTTTATGCCTGAGAATAACGTATCATTTCTCATCAGGAAAGGCTTGAATAACGGCCTGGCTTATCTTTCATTCACTTTTGTGTCCGGGCGCTGGAATGTGAAAATAATTGTGTTAAGCCTGTTTGTTCTGTTATTGGAAACGATGAGTCTACATGGCCAAATCAATAGCATCGGCATTCCATTTATTAGAAATATTGAGCGGTTTCAGTACCAGGCCGGTTTACAATCCTGGATGATCAGCCAGTCACCCAATGGCTTGTTGTATTTTGCCAATAATGACGGACTTTTAGAATTTGACGGAATGAACTGGCAGACCTATCCGGTTCCGAACCATACCATCGTTCACAGTGTTATGGCTGCGCATGACGGGAAAGTATTTGCAGGATGCTATAATGACTTTGGCTATTTTGAAGCGAGCGCTTCAGGGAAATTGCAATTTCATTCAATGACGTATTTATTGCCAGCGAATTGTCGGAACTTCGAGGATATCTGGCGGATCTATCAAACAACTGAAGGAGTTGTTTTTCAGTCATATAAGCAGCTATTTATTTTTAAAGACAATATAATAAAGGTGGTGGCTGCCCCTACTTCATTTCATTTCTCTTATTATGTCAACGAACGGCTTTTGGTCGACGACAAGAAAATGGGATTGATGCAATATGCCAATGGGAATCTCATTCCTTTAAGGGGTCTGGAACCCCTTGCGGGCAAAGAAATCTGGTCAGTGCTTTCGCATGGGAAAGACCTCTTGCTTGGGACTTCAGATGAAGGATTATTTACCTACAACGGGACGAGCCTCACGGCCTGGGTAAATCTGACTTCAGAATTCATTAAAAAGAAACAGGAGTATTGTGCCTTGAGAATCGATCAGAACCATATCGCCTTTGGGAGTATACAGGACGGCCTTCTGATTTGCGACAATAATGGACTTCCGCTTCAGCATATCAACAGGGATAATGGACTCCAAAACAATACGATCCTTTGTATGACCCTGGATAATTTCGGGAATCTTTGGCTCGGAACCGATAATGGGATCGATTACATTGAGATAAACTCCCCGCTGAGCAAGTTGTCCTATGAATATGACTTAAGCGCTGGTTATGCCGCTGCTTATCACGACGGAATCCTTTACCTTGGAACGAATCAAGGTGTATTTTATAAGAACTGGGGTAAGCTTAACGCCAGTGGCATGGAGAAAGAGAAGTTCAGCCTGATAGAATCAACACGTGGGCAAGTGTGGAAATTACAAGTGATTGATGACCAGCTGTTCTGTGGTCATAACAATGGGACTTTCATCATTAAGGGCGACAAAGCTGAAAAAATTTGTGATGTCCCCGGCTGCTGGACCTATGTTAACTTTAAAGACACACCCGATAAAATCATAGGTGGTACCTATGCAGGTTTGATTCTTTTTCAGAAGAAGGGGGGCAAGTGGTCGTATTCAGGTAAAATAAGTGGGTTTGATGAATCCTCAAGGATCATGGAAGATGCAGGCGATCACCGGATATGGATGAGTCATGGGTTTAAAGGAGTGTTTAACATTCAACTTAACAATAGCCTCGATAGCATTACTCATGTTAGTTTTTTCAATTCCAGAAAAGGATTTAAAACAGATTATGGCATCAATGTCACCCGATTGAAAGGGAAAATTGTTTTTGCAAGTCCGTATGGAGTGTATCAATATGATGACAATCAGGACAGTATGGTTTCCTCAAAATACTTCAATGAGCTGTTCTCGAATCAGGGGATCAGTTACGCAAAAGAAGACACTAAGGGGAATATCTGGTATTTTCCAGGCAATAAAGTCGCTGTTAAAAAGAAACAGGAGGATGGGAGCTACCGGGATTTCAATTTTGTGTGTAAAAAATTAGATGGTATCCTCATCGGCGGATTTCAATATTTCTTCCCTGTGAATGATGATCATGTGCTTTTAGGTTATGAAAAGGGTTTTATCCAATATGATCAGAAATTTACGAAAAATTACAAAACCCCTTTTCATGCTTATATCCGGAAAGCAAGTATTTCTCCCAATGATTCAACGCTGATTCTGGGGCCTTCATCTCACGATTCCATTGAGAAGCCTGTCCTTTCATTTATCAATAACAGTTTGCATTTTTACTTTTCAGCAAGCGACTTTGAAAATCCCGCGAAAGTTGAGTTTTCTTCCTTCCTGGAAGGATTTGAGAAAAAATGGACGGTTTGGAATGTGGTGTATGATCGCGAGTTTACAAACCTTAGTGAAGGAGACTATACTTTTTATGTAAAAGCCAGGAATATCTACGGGTTTGAGTCTGAATCAGCGGCCTTTCATTTTACTATAAAGCCACATTGGTCCAGGACGATTACTGCCTATGTTCTGTATACAATATTTTCACTATGCCTGTTAGGAGTCTTTGTTTTTTGGATGCTCAGAAGGATAAATTATATTAAAAAGCGCGAACAGGAAAGAGAAAAGAAAAAATTTATTGAACTTGAACGAGAACTGCATCAGGAAGCACTTGAATCGGAAAGGGAGATTATCCGCCTCAGAAATGAGAAACTACTTGAGGAAATGGTAATGAAAGATAAGGAACTGGCAAACTCAACCATGCATATCATTCAGATTAACAAACTCTTTTTAAGTCTTAAAAAGGAATTGTTAAGAATTTCTTCAGAAAGCAAGGCGCTTATCCAGGACAATCTCATCAGGCAGTTGATCCGGAAAATCGACAAAGACATGAATAATGAGAAAAACTGGGAGGTCTTTGAGATTCATTTTGAAAGCGTTCATGAAGCGTTTCTGAAAAGGTTGAAACTTCAATTTCCGAACCTGACTCCCAGGGAGATGAAACTATGTGCTTACTTACGGATGAATATTTCCAACAAAGAAATCGCCACTTTGATGCACATCTCGACGCGGGGTGTAGAGATTAGCCGATACAGGTTAAGGAAGTCTCTGCAATTACCTCATGAGCAAAACCTCACTGACTTTATCCTGTCTTTCTAAGAAGAAATGAAGGTTTACGAAAACGGTGGCTTAACAAATTTTAAGCAGCTATGCTTTCGCATAACTGCTTAAAAAGTGTATGTCTTTATCTCGCGATGACGAGCTTTTGGAAATAATCGCTGTTGCCGTTTTGAATCCGTATCACATACAATCCTTCTTTAAAGTCACTGGTATTTACGGTTGAAACATTCTTCTGAATGCGTTCCTGACGAAGCATTTTTCCTGTGATGTCAGAAATGTTGATTTGTGCATTATTACAAATGGGCTCAGAAATATTGATTGTAAAGTCAACTGAAGCTGGATTCGGATATAGAAGCCATTTGGCACTTGTTTCAATGGTTCCTATTCCAACAGTTCCGCCGAACTTAACGTCATCCCAATAATAAGTCTGTGCACCGGCACTGGCACCAGTCGTTCCGAAGTTAAAGAAGATAGATGCCTTATTATAAGCGTTTGCGAAATTAATGGCAGCCGTGCCTGATGCCTGGTTGCTGAAGTCAAAGATAAGAGTCTCCCAGGTCGAAGCTACGGTAGTGAGGGCTTCAGTTTCAACGCTGATGGTTGGGTTGTTAGCGGCTTCTACCTTCAGGCGGATCGGAGTTCCTGCGGCGGGTGAATATACCCTGACATTCATCTTTGTCGCTCCCGGAGCAAAAGGAACTGCAGTAGCAAACCCGTTGGTACCACCAATGGTTGTACCTGCCCAGCTTACTGCAGTGGCCGTCTTAATGGTCTTTGCCACCATATTACTGGCGTTGGTTGGGTCAGGTTCGATTACTGAATTGTTGCCGCCAAAATCGGTCAGGCCGTAGTTGAGCAGGCTGTTGTCGAAAGTAACCGGTAAATTGAGGGCCGGAGGAGGGATAGAACCGCCAAATTGCATGTCATCCCAATAATAAGTCTGTGCACCGGCACTGGCACCAGTCGTTCCGAAGTTAAAGAAGATAGAAGCCTTATTATATGTGTTTGCGAAGTTAATGGCAGCCGTGCCAGAGGCCTGGTTGCTGAAATTAAAGATCAGGGTTTCCCATGTGGAAGCCACGGTAGTGAGGGCTTCAGTTTCCACGCTGATGGTTGGGTTGCTGGAATCTTCCACCTTTAAACGGATCGGAGTTCCTACGGCAGGGGAATATACCCTGACGCTCATCGTTGTAGATCCTGCGGCAAAAGGAATCGCTGTAGCAAAGCCCGTAGTTCCACCAACGGTAGTTCCAGCCCAGGTTTCTGCTGTGGCAGTTTTGATAGTCATTGCCACCGTATTACTGGCATTTGTCGGATCCGCCACGATCACGGAACTGTTGCCTCCGAAGTCGGTGAGACTGTAAGTGACCGGAGTCAATTCGAAATTAACGGGAAGATTCAATTGAGCATATCCACTTAAAGTGAATAGCAGGCAAAATAGAAAAGTAAATGATCTCATGTTTGATTATTTATGATTATTAAGTACTCAAATTAGTTCCTTCACTTCAAGGTAATTGCGAATTCTAAAATTGAAGCTTGAAAGCCACAATCGATTGCATTTACGCATTTACGAAGGCAAATATAGGGTGGCATGAGGCCTTATGTTTTTGCAAAGTCACAACAAAAACACATCATTTTGCAGATTTGCTTACATCAAAAATACATCAACAGAAGATTAAAAGTCTGAAAATCAACTTAATATGCTTATCGATATATTAAAATATCATACATCAATTGATCCCAGGGAGAGCCGGAGGTGCGGAGGGAAAAAACAGCCAGAACTTTAATTTACCAGGTATTCATTGAGGACATCGCTTACATGGCAGGCATGTGATATTTTTTGGCTGAAGGTTTTTTTGAACAGGACCGTGAGGTAAGGCTTTGAATAGAGGACGCTCTGGTCCCGCAGCATTTACAAAAGACAGTAGCCATGGTATTTTATTTTTTATTTTTGAGAATTGCCAAAATTAAAAATTCATTTCAAAAGTAACATGAGATTAGATCTGCTTATTTAAAGCATCTAATAAAACGCCATAATCGTATTGAAGATCTTCGTGTAAGCTTGTTAATTTCTTGCGGATTAAGTCAATTTGTCCTTCATATAGATTGACAAGTCGTGTATTTTTATGGATAGAAGGTTTAAAATGCTTCAGTTTGTCGCAAAAATAGAGCAGCAGCTCAACTTCAGTTTCTTTGTTTTTCGAAAACCGGATGTACTTTTTAATGTTGAGTAAGATCTTCCGGGTGCTTTTCTTGATGAGATAATAACTTGATTTATTGATCAGGGAAAATTGTTCATCGATCTCGGTTTTGATGTTTTTGATATAGGACAATTCATCTGATGATTCAAACAGGAGATAGGTTAAAAGTTCTTTATTCTCTTTTTTTGATTTAGCCAGCCGCAAACAGATCTCAAGCATTTCTGCGGGAGAGCAGTTGATGAGTTCTTCTTTGAGTTCTTTTGTAGTGAAAGTCTTCATCGATCGGCCTTCCTTACGATCTTTCTTGCCATGTGGAAAATGATTTTTCCAGTGTTTGTGTAAATAGGTCGATGGGTTGAGCGCCCGATACTGCGTATTTCCCATTGAAAAGGAAGAAGGGAACCCCTTGAACCCCAACCTGGTGCGCTTCATAAATGTCACTGCGAACATCATCGGCATAAATTTCGTCATTGAGCGCAGCTTTCAATAATCCTTTGTCTAAGCCAATTTCGGTGCCCAATTGAACCAGGGTATCCGTATCGTCGATATTTTTCCCATCACAGAAGTAAGCCTGGAACAACTTCTCCTCAGCTTCACCTTGTTTGCCATGATGTTTTGCAAAATGAGTCATGCGATGCGCTTTGAAAGAATTGGCTACAACTGCCTTATCCAAATGATAGACCAGGTCCGACTTTGCAGCCATATCTGAAACATAATCATTCATCCTTTTGGCTTCTTCAGGGCTTATTCCTTTGTGTGCAGCCAGGTAGTCATGGATACTGATCGTAGGGTCCGTTTTCATATCGGGTGAAAGCTGAAAGCTTTTCCATACCACCTCAATCTTGTCTTTCTCCGCAAACTGATCCAATGCCGATTCAAACCTTCTTTTCCCTATATAGCAAAAGGGGCACATCACATCACTCCATATCTCGATCGTCATTTTCATTTGAATAAATTTGTGAATCTGTCTAGTTTCAGTATTAAAATAATGGCTTTAAAAGTATAGAATATTTTATTAAACATCTTATACGAAGCTAAATCAGGATTGCTGAATCTCGTAATCCTGCAAAGCCTGGGGTAAAAAGGAAGCTGGATTTTACATTTTAATCATCCTTTTCGCAAATAACCGCTTCCCGTCATTCATTCTGAGGATATAGGCTCCTGCTGGTAAAATGCGGGTGTCAATAGTACTGTGGTTGTTTCCTTTCCGGGCCTGGAAGATCAAGTCTTTGATGGGATGGCCTGAAATGTCAAATAATGATATGACTACAGGACCGGATTCTTCGCTTTCGAATTCGATCGAGGTTTCTGTTGAGCATGGATTTGGATTAATAGAAAACGTAGGATTGATATTGTTTGTTACGGCCAATCCTGTTGTATTGGCCTTTCCGGTTCTGAAGATTTGAAATTGTATCATCCCGCCATTGCTGCCTATTGGAAAATTTAAGGTATCACTTAGGGTGTCAGTGGGGGTATAGAATATTCTGAATTTATAGTCGAAGGGGCCTGTCAGCACGACATTGGTATCGAAGTCACAGCTGAATTCGCTTCCTGCCAGCGATGGGATTTGACTGAATTTAAGCGTGTCGTTTGCGCGGTTCGTGACACTAAGTTCGAGGGTGTCAGTGTTGCCAATAAATACCATTTTGTTTATTGCGACCGTATCCGATACCGCCATCAGCAAAGGGGCATAGGTTGAGGTTATCGGAAGTCCTGAGCTTATCCAGTTACCGAGGCCACCGATCATGTTAACGGTAGCCGGAAAGCCGAGGCTGTACATCAGGTTGTATGTCTGGTAACTGCGGCTTCCTCCTGAACAGTGAATGAGGTATATTTTGTTTTTGGGAAGCTGGTTGATCAGCACGCTAAAGTTTGGGTCACTATAGTCGCGGTTGATGGCCCCCAGGATGTGTGAAGGATCGTATTCTGCTGGAGTTCGTACGTCAAGGATGACAAAATCCGGGTTTTGTGCGTTGGCCTGGACCAGGCTGTCGCATTGTGTAACACTGAATTGAGCATGGATGGAATCCAGGCTCCAGCTGCTAGCCAGCGTGATGCCATAAAAGCAGCACATCAGGCTGCACAGGCAGCATGTCAGGATCGTTGATTTGGCAGGATTCATAGCGGTGTCTTAAGATGGGGTCTCACATCCAAAGATAAGAATTTTATTAAAGCTTTGTTAACAATATGCTCCTTAAATCAGAACTATCTTTGTTGCGAATATTAGAAATAAAATAATGAAATCAACAATTATAATCGCATTGTTCTTTCTTTCTGTATTTTCAGGCTTTTCACAAAATACCAGGTTTACATATAACGGAAGAACCAGTCCTGCTCTTAGTAAATCAGGGCTCAATGAAGCCAGGTTTCTGGGTGAAGTTACGCCTGATTTAATCCATAAAATCGAAATGCCGAGTGAAGATTTTCTCTTGTTTAAAAAATTTCTGGAGCTGCAGCACGAAATCTCTCCTTTTCCCCCCGGAAACTATAGTAACCTTATTGATTTTATTTCTGTTGAAATCACCGCAACCTGCGAGGCTAAAGTCCGGAATGCCAAAAGCCCTGGAGATCAGTTTAATAAGAACCAAATAAGCATTTTAAAAGCGGTCGATTTGGGTACTGAAATCCGCATTAATATTAAATTCAAATGTAAAAACCAGGATCTCGGACGCCCTGAATATGAGCATAAAGTTTTCGAAGGGGGATTCGGAGTAGAAGTTATTCCTGATGTAGAAGCTAAATACCCGGGCGGAAACAAACAACTGTCAGAATATTTTCAGACGAAGCTGTTCGATAAAGCCATAGATCCAAAATCCTATGCGAAAATTCAAAATGGCGGTGTGAAATTCACGGTTGACGAGAAAGGCCAGGTAGTGAATGCTAAAATGGCATGGTCAACATCGGATCCGAAGATTGACAAATTAATCATTGAGGTAGCGAAAAAAATGCCAGGATGGAAGCCCGCTGAAAGTCCGAAAGGCGTGAAGGTCAAACAAGAATTTGAGATTCCCTTATCGTTTGGCGGTGGGTGTTAAGGTTGTTGGCTGATGTCTTTTGTAAACTTGATTTTACCTCATTAATGAAAATACGGTCTTGTTATTGACGATCTCAGACATAATTACCAGAATGGCTATTCCTCTGGCAAGTCAGCGGTTTTGTCTCTTTTATAGGTAGTCTTGTCAGTATGTTTTTAATTGGGTGGCAGCACATTGAACCGCCTGTAGGCAGAATTAACCAGTTTTTATCTGATCATTGTTAAGAACATAGCAATAAAATGTAATTTAGTTGGATGATTGCCATGTATTTTTTTAATTGAAAATTCAGAAATTTGCAATAACAGATCACATCAGTATAAATATAACAGTAGCCGATACCACGAAGATCAGGTTTGTGACATTTCACAAACCGATCCCGCTCAGTACTAACCAAAGGAGGTTCACCATGAAAAACAAAGCCGGAATTGCATTTATAGTCACATTAATTTGTTTGACGGGATTCTTTTTTCAAAAAGTTCATGCCCAGGAAAAATGGAACCCGGCACAAACTGAAATCCTGAAAATTGTCAATGATTATTATGCCGCTTTTGCAAAGGGCGACATTAAGGCTTATCTGGCTTATATCCATCCCGATTTTGAGGGCTGGAACAACAAAGCTCCCTTGCCACGTAAAAAGGAACAAATAGAAAAGATGGCCAATGCTTTTTTCCAGGGAAATAAAGTGATCTCATTCAGTTTGACACCGCTTTCAATAAAGACCTATGGAACCATGGCCTTTATGCATTATACCTTCAGCATCGACATCGAAGGAAAAGATGGAAAAAGGAGCATAATGGCGGGTCGTTCCACTGACATCCTGGTTAAACAAGATTCGCACTGGCTGATTGTTGGTGACCATAACGAAGAAAAATAATGCGGTTTCCATAGTGATTTCCAGTGCCCTGGTTAAGGAGGAAAAAATAAGAGCGAATATGTTCGTGGTCACTTTCGCCCCCACACTCACACTCGCTCTGATTTTTGTACCCGGAGCCGGAATCGAACCGGCACGAGATTACTCTCATTGGTTTTTGAGACCAACGCGTCTACCAATTCCGCCATCCGGGCGTGGTGACCGCAGCAAAGGTAGTAATATTTTTTTGGTAATTAAACCTTAAAGGGATTTTTGATAAACTGGAGCCCTTTGCGAATTAGCGACCGATGTATTTGTCGATAAGCTCAAATAAATCCTGCTTTCTAACGGGTTTTGAGATCAGATCGGTAAAGCCGCTTTCAAACATAAAGGTCTTCTCCTCGGGATTTACATAGGCGGTCTGAGCAATGATGATAAGTTCTGATTGTTCTTGCCTCAGTTGTTTTGTTGCCTTTATTCCATCAAGCTTTGGCATCTTGATGTCCATCAAAACCATATCATAATGATTGGCTGAGGCAAGGTCGATTGCTTCTTGCCCATTCCAGGCATGATCGAGGCGTTTTACCTTATTTTTTAAAATGATCTCGAGATACAGGTAGTTGTTAGGCTCGTCTTCTGCAATCAAAATCATAGCGTCCTTCCAAAACATCTCATCTACTGGCTCATGGTGATGATCCGCTTCAATACGTGGGGGCTTTTCCTGAGGAAAGGAGAAATGAAAAGCTGAGCCTTCGCCTGGTGTAGAAACGAGACGGATGTTTCCTCCCATCAGATCAATCATGGCCTTGGCAATATTAAGCCCCAGGCCGGTACCCCCGATGGCATTGTGGATGGCAAGTTCACCGCGATAAAAGGTGTCGAAGATTTTCTCCTGTTCATGCTCTGGGATTCCAATGCCGGTATCTTTTACGAAAAATTCAATGTCATGGTCGACGAGGCTAAATCCAAGTGTTATTGATCCTTGTAAAGTATATTTAGCAGCATTCGACATCAGGATGGTCATGATCTGTTTGACTTTCTCCAAATCCGAATAAATGCTCAACTCCTTATATTTCTCAGGGATGTCTAAATAGATCTCAAGGTTCTTTTTTAATTTGGGTAAGTCGAAAATATGATAGACATCCGTTAATATAGCTGAAGGCTTGAACCAGGAATTTAGTAAAGGCAACTGCTCATTTTGAACCCGTGAAACAAACATGACATCATCGAGTAGTGTCAGTAACTGATTTGCACTTTTTTGAATGATCCCGGCAAATTTGTATTTTGTCTCTCCTTCTGCTTCCCGCATCAGGTCGGTGAAACCCATAATGGCATTCATCGGGGTCCTGATCTCATGGCTCATATTCTGAAGGAATGAAGACTTGAGGAGGTTGCTTTCTATTGCAATTTCCTTGGCAGCCACAAGCTCTGCTTCAGCTTGTTTCTGACGGGTAATATTTCTGTCAGCACCCCGATACCCTAACAATTTGCCTTCGCTGTCCAAAATTGGAACGCCACTGGTTTCTAAAATGATAATTCTTCCATCCTTATGGATATTAGAATTCTCAAATTCGAAGAAGGATTCTTTTCTGCTAAAAACTTCAAAAGCGGCCGTTTTTAACGTCTCTTTTTGATGGGATTCGAAAAAATCATAGAAATACTTTTTCCCGACCAATTCCTCAGGGGAATATCCCAGAACTGATTCCTCGGAAGGACTGACAAAAGTGTATTGTCCTTCAGTATTCACCTCCCAAATCCATACACCCGAGCATTCTGCAACCTGCATGAACCGGATCTCGCTGTTTTTTAGCTCAACTTCAATTCGCTTCCTTTCTGTAATTTCACTATAATATATGGCGATGCCTTCCTCCGTCGGATAAATACGGTTTTCAAACCAACGATCCCAGGGTTCATAATAATCCTCAAATATCACCGGTGCCCTGGTCTCCAGTGTTTTAACGTAAGCATTTGCAAATGGTGTCCCTTTGGATTCCGGGAATTCTTTCCAGTAGTTTTTTCCAATCAGGTCAGATGGCTGCAAGCCAAATAGTTCTGCCCCCCTTTTGTTGATATACGTATAGTTGAGTTCAGCATCAAAAGCCACAAATCCATCGGTGATGCTCTCCAAAATAGCTCCGAGTCGTTTTTGAGAATCAATAAGGATATTTTCTGCCTTTCTCCGTTCAGTGATATCACGTGCTGATCCAAGTAAATGGGTACATATCCCGGCATCATTAAATACCGGAGTCATCGTCGTTTCTACAACAAGATGCCCGATGGTCAGGTCTACAGATTCCTCATATTGGATGGGATGTCCTTGTTTTATTGCATCGTCATGACCTTTTAAAGCGACACAAAGCGCTTCTCCTGATAATATCTCATCGATAGGTTTTCCGATCAGTTGTTCCCTGCTTTGTCCTGTTTTGTTCAGGTAACTTTGGTTCACTGACAAACAGCGGAAAACCTTGTTTGGCTCCACTGACATAAGAAACATGAGATCTGAAGAACTGTTGTAAATCAAATCAGCATAAGCTTCGCTTTCTTTTAAATCCCGGGCAATCTTTTTCTGACTTGTCAGGTTACGGGTAAAACAAAAATTTCTGCCCCCGTCAACAGGCAAATACTGTAAGCTGACCTCAACATCAAGGATATCCCCGTTTTTGCAGCGGTGATGCGAGTGAAAACGATCATGGATATGCTCAGCATTTTTGTGTATATGTTTATCAATGTCTTCTGAGGTTTCATCTGTCTCAATGACAGATATATGCATGCCTATCATTTCTTCCGCTGTATACCCCAGCATCTCGCATGCTGCCCGATTTGCGGAACAGATCTGTCCTTCCATGTTTGTTTCCCAAAACCCGTCGATAGAAGACTCTAGAAGTCTTTGAAATTGAAACTCTTGTTCCTGATTTTTCATAAGAATATTTAAACCAATCGGATTGATTCCTTTGTTCATTAATAAATGATCAAAAAGGGCAAGTGATTGATCTAAAAAATGAAAATCATTTTCTTTTCAAAGTTAAGGATTGTCTTTAAAATAGCAATTATATGCTTGTTCTTGACAATCAATGCCTAAGCTTGATTGCTAAGGTCCTCATTGTTCTTTTTTAACCGGGTTTGAAAGGCTAATGCTGATCCAGCTGCGTATTGGCTGATGTAAAGTTGCATTGCCTTGAGTATTCGTGCCATTTGCTCCGGCTCCCCGGAAACCGCCGCCGCCTTCCTGATGGCCACCACCCAGGCTTTCTCCATTTGCCTGACTTTCACCCGGTCCCTGAGCCTGTGGACGACCCTGAGACTGATGCTCAGAGATAAGCCCGATGCTTAAAGCTTTAATTCTTGTAAAGGATACTCCCAGTAATGAGAAAGGTATATTGATCAGATAATTGATGTCATTGTTTTTGTCGATGAAGACCAGGGCGACCTGTTTTCCCGCCGGCTTCAGAACTCCATTTTCCATGACATTCATCCCCAGCATATTAATGGCATTCACCAGGATGGAGGGGTCAAGGGGTTTTCCGGATTCAGGCCTGGTCCCTTTCATGGCCGTCCTGGCTGATGGGAAAATAATCCCAAGCTGCTGTTTTTGTTTTCCTGTTGTATCGAGCCATAGCTGAAATCCATTCATCATCACTTTTTGTACGGTCGACGGATCATTCATTTTTATCTGAAACTGTACAAATTTATCGTTGTTGGATACATGTAAAAGCATGTTGGTCTGAGGAACAATGACAAATTCACTGCTGTAAAGAGTCATTTTGTTCACGTTTATCTCGTCATGCCATTGGCTATCGGTTACGTATCTATTAGAAACACAAGACGAAACAAGCGCAATCAACAGTAAGGCCGGGAAAAATGTTATTTTCATGAGTATATAGACTCTAAATGATGAGAAGGTTTAATTTTGTTAAAGATAATAATCCTGTTCATGACGGCTTGCTGTTTGAGATAATTTGTATATCTCAAAGAAAACTGTACCTTTGTGCCCCTTTAATTAAGCCCATAAAAGCCCCAAAAAACCATGGAATCAGATGTAAAGATTTTTTCCGGTCGTCAGTCTAAATACCTGGCGGAACGCATTGCTGAGAGTTTCGGCATTCCGCTTGGAAATGTCATTTTCACTGACTTTGCAGATGGTGAGTTTCAGCCTTCTTTTGAAGAAAATGTTAGGGGAGCCGATGTTTTTATTGTGCAGTCGACTTTTGCGCCGGCTGATAATCTGATGGAACTGCTGATGATGATCGATGCCGCCAAGCGTGCCTCTGCCCGCAGGATTATTGCAGTCATCCCATATTTCGGACTGGCACGTCAGGATAGAAAAGATAAACCACGTGTCCCGATCTCTTCCAAGCTGGTGGCTAACTTACTTGCTGCAGCAGGGGTTCAGCGGATAATCACCATAGACCTTCACGCCGACCAGATCCAGGGATTTTTTGAAGTACCGGTCGACCATCTCTTCGCCTCTTCAATTTTTATACCTTATATCCATAAATTAAACCTGCAGAACCTGATTTTTGCTTCTCCTGATACCGGAGGAACCCGCCGTGCGGCAGCCTATGCTAAAATCGTCGGGACTACTTTCGTAATTTGTTATAAGCAAAGGACAAAACCCAATGAGGTTGCCAAGATGACTATTATCGGAGATGTTAAAGGGAAAGATGTCGTACTGATTGATGACATCATCGATACGGGTGGAACGATTACATTGGCTGCAAACCTGATCATGCAAAATGGCGCGAACAGTGTCAGGGCTTTCTGTACACATCCTATTCTCTCGAAAAATGCGATCGAAAGGATTGAGGCTTCCGAGTTCACTGAAGTCATCGTGACAGATACCATTCCGCTGAAACGTCACAGTCCAAAGATCACGGTACTTACAACAGCGCATCTGCTGGCCGACGTAATCAAAAGGGTTGAAAACTATGCTTCAATCAGCTCTTTGTTTAAATTCAACAGCGCTGAGGAAAAATGAAATGAAAATATTGGGGATTCCCAATTCTTTAATAATCAATTAACAAATACACAATTATGAAATCAGTATCTATGAGCGGTTCTCTTCGCGAGAACGTAGGGAAAAAAGATGCTAAGCATTTACGGGTGAACAACCAGGTGCCCTGTGTGCTTTATGGCGGAAAAGATCAAATCCATTTTGCTATTGAAGAAACACAGTTCAAACACCTGATCTACACCCCTGAAGTTCACCTTGTTGAACTTACCGTCGATGGTAAGAAATACACAGCTTCATTACAGGATGTTCAGTTTCACCCCACCACCGACAAACTTCTGCATGTCGACTTCCTATTAGTTATCGAGGAGAAACCTCTGATCATCGGTGTTCCAATCGCGATTGTTGGAAACTCACCCGGAGTCATCCGCGGCGGTAAGCTATTCACCAAGCTTCGTAAGCTAAAAGTGAGAGCATTGCCTAAACATCTTCCTGATACCATCAAGGTTGATATCTCAAATCTCGATATTGATGAGACCATCAAAGTGAATGAGATTACAGTTGACAATGTTGTTTTTCTGGATGTTCCAAGTGCTATTGTTGTTGGCGTTCGTTCAACACGTGCCGTTGAAGAACCTGTTCCAGGCGCAAAATAATTGATCTTCTCAAAGGCGGATTACAGCTTATTCATGGCCTGTAATCCGCTTTTTTTTGCCCTGATGTCAATAAATTGCTGAATTTTATCAAGCATTTCTGTTAAAAATGAAATATCTCATTATCGGTTTGGGTAATATTGGTGAAGAGTATGAAAATACACGTCACAATATTGGTTTTACAGTGCTTGATGCCTTGGCACAGGATCGAAGCGTGACGTTCAGCAGTGACCGTTATGGCGCTGTTGCCAATTTCCATTTCAAAGGCCGTCAGTTTGTCATGGTGAAGCCTTCTACCTATATGAACCTCAGTGGAAAAGCTGTGAGATACTGGATGCAGAAGGAAAATGTTGAAGCTGCAAATATCCTTGTTGTTACTGACGATATCGACCTGGATCTGGGGACTATTCGTTTGCGTGCCTCCGGAAGCGGGGGAAGCCATAATGGGCTGAATCATATCATAGAAACTCTTGGCAACAATGAGTTTCCTCGGCTTCGGTTTGGAATTGGAAAAGATTATCCCCGTGGCATGCAGGTAGATTATGTGCTGGGAAAATGGAGCCGGTCTGAGGAAGCCATTATCCTGAAACGGATTCCTATTGCTGTGGAGGCGGTTATTAGCTTTGCAGCACAAGGGGTGGCGCGGACAATGAATGACTTTAATAAAAGGTAGTTATTTGTATCGCGGAGGGACGCTGGGGGGTGTATCGCAGAGGGACGCGGTTTTTTATCCATTGAAGTTGAGGACTATGCGGCGAATTCCATCTTTTAAGTGCCTGACATTGAAATTAATGAGTAAGCCAACTTGGCAACCAGAAAATTTAAGATAGGTCATTAGCTGGGCGAACTGAACAACGGTAAAAGATTCAATTGATTTCAACTCAACAATTACCATATTATTTATCAGTAAATCAAGTCTGTACCCATATTCTAGCGTTATTGTTTCGTAAACAAGTGGTAAGGGTTTCTCCTTTTCAACATACAGACCTGATTTGTTTAATTCGTAAGCAAGACATTCTTTATAAGCTGACTCAAGCAAACCAGGTCCAAGGACACTGTGAATCTTGTAAGAACAACTGATAATTTCTTTTGTAATTTAATTTGTATCCATAAGGGTTCTTAATTCCTATATACGGAAAATAACCCCTTCAGTGGAAAGAAAAACCTAAATATTTTAAAAATCAGCGTCCCTCTGCGCAAGCAAAACCCAAAGTCAGAGAGAGAGAAATATAAACCTGCGCCCAACTGCGATACAAAAACCCTCTATTCCGGCTGTGGCGTAGGAATATAGTGTGTCTTCAGCCTTTCCCCGATGATCCTGGAGATTTCCGCAATGCCAATCCGATCCTGTTTCATGCTGTCACGCTCACGGATGGTCACCGTATTGTCCTCCAAGGTCTGATGGTCAACTGTGATGCAATAAGGAGTCCCAATCGCATCCTGGCGGCGGTATCTGCGCCCGATAGCATCTTTCTCGTCATATTGACACATATAATCGAACTTCAGCATGTCCATGATTTCGCGGGCTTTTTCGGGTAAGCCGTCTTTCTTGATAAGAGGGAGCACTGTTGCTTTGACAGGAGCCAGCACAGGAGGAAACTTCAAAACGGTACGTATGGTTCCATCTTCCAGGGTTTCTTCTGTATAGGCATGACTGAGCATCGCCAGGAAAGTACGGTCGAGGCCTATTGACGTCTCAAGTACATATGGCACATAATTTTCATTGAGCTCCGGGTCGAAATATTGTAATTTCTTACCGGAGAATTTCTGGTGGCTGCCCAGGTCGAAATCGGTACGGGAATGGATGCCTTCCATCTCCTTAAAGCCGAAAGCAAAATCAAATTCAATATCAGCAGCGGCATTGGCATAATGTGCGAGCTTGTCGTGGTCATGAAAACGATATTTCTCCGCGGGCATTCCAAGAGAGAGATGCCAGCGCATCCGTTCATTTTTCCAGTATTCAAACCATTTCATCTCTTCTCCCGGACGGATAAAGAACTGCATCTCCATCTGTTCGAACTCGCGCATGCGGAAGATAAACTGCCTGGCAACGATCTCGTTACGGAAGGCTTTTCCGATCTGAGCGATACCAAACGGGATTTTCATCCTGCCCGATTTCATCACATTCAGGAAGTTCACAAAGATGCCCTGGGCGGTTTCGGGTCGGAGATAAATCTGGTTGGTGTCCTCACTCACTGAGCCCATCTGGGTTGAAAACATCAGGTTGAACTGACGAACCTCTGTCCAGTTGCGAGAGCCTGAAACCGGGCAAACGATCTCCAGATCTTCGATAAGGGCTTTCACGTCGACAAGGTCGTTGGCATCCATCGCTGTAACAAAACGAGTTTTAATGCCATCGATCTTTTGCTGGTATTCCACAACACGGGTATTGGTCTTACGATACATATTCTCGTCAAAAGTCTCCCCAAACCTCGATTTAGCCTTGCTTACCTCTTTCTCAATTTTGTCTTCGATCTTTGCTACATGATCTTCTATGAGGACATCAGCCCGATAGCGTTTCTTTGAGTCTTTGTTGTCGATGAGCGGGTCGTTAAAGGCATCGACATGGCCAGAAGCCTTCCAGACCGTGGGATGCATAAAAATAGCGGAATCGATGCCGACAATATTCTCATTGTATTGGACCATCGCTTTCCACCAGTATTGCTTGATGTTGTTTTTCAGCTCAGAGCCATACTGGCCATAATCGTAGACAGCGCTCATACCGTCATAGATCTCGCTGGAAGGGAATACAAAACCGTATTCTTTTGCGTGGGCAATTATCTTTTTAAAAAGTTCTTCGTTGTTAGCCATTTCCTGATTTATTGTACAAATGTAATTTATTCTTAATCTCCCAGTCCCCCAGTCCCCCATTCCCCCATTCCCCTACTAACGCTCATACTCACTAACCCCAAGCCCCTGCTGCAATTTCTTATAGATCCTGTTCGACTTATTACGGCTTATTCTTGTTTTCATCGTAAAAGCGATCAGCACCATTGCAGGAACAAAAAGCAGGGTGAGGAACGTAGCGAAGCTGAGTCCAAAGATGATAGTCCAGGATAAAGGACCCCAGAATGCCACATTGTCGCCACCAAAATGAAGATGCGGGTTGAGTTCCGTGAACATGGTGACAAAGTCAAGGTTCATTCCTATTGCCAGTGGAACCAGTCCAAGAATCGTAGCGGTAGCGGTGAGGATAACAGGGGTGACCCTAGTCAATCCAGCCTGGATCAAGGCTTCACGTGTTCTCATTCCAGTGGCTTTAAGCACATCGGAGAACTCAACGATCAGAATTCCGTTTCTCACGACGATACCGCCGAGGGCAACAATGCCAAGTCCCGACATCATAATGGAAAAGTCCATTTTAAAGATGACGATACCCAGGAAAACCCCGATGACGCTAAAGATGACTTCGCTGAGGATGATCAGTGTCTTGCTGATGGAATTGAACTGCGTGATGAGGATAAAGAAGATCAGGCTGAGTGAGATCATCAAAGCCACCATGAGGAAGTTACTGGTCTCTGCCTGTTGTTCCTGTTCCCCGGTAAGTTTGATCTCGATCCCTTCACTTTTAGGGTATGATTCGGCCAGTTTTTTGATTTTGCCTACGATTTCATTGGCAGTAAATCCGGAGAGAACCTCGGAGGAAATGGTAATCACCCGTTTAAGGTTTTTCCTTTTGATACTGCCGTAGCTGTCATTGTAATTCACCCGTGCCACTGACGAAAGCGGGATTTGCCGCAAGAGCCCCGTAGTCATGTCACGGTAGGTGATCTTGAGGTTCAGGAGGGCGTCAATGTTGGAACGGGTAATCTCGTCATAACGAAGTTGAATAGGGTATTCATCTTCCAGTTCTTTGAATTTGGAGACTTCTTTGCCGTAGATGGCCGTCCGGATTTCCATAGCGATCTGGGCTGTGGAAAGGCCTTCTCGGTTTGCTCTCTCACGGTCGATGTCGATGATAAGCTCTGGTTTGTATTTGTCGAAATCCTGCTTCAGTTCCTGGATTCCCGGGACACGTATGGAGTCAATATAGGATTGGAAGCCTTCGGCATTAGCAATAAGCACGGGCAGGTCTTCCCCGCTGATTTCAATATTGATGGGCTTCCCTGTGGGCGGACCCATTTTGTTTTTCTCCACCACGATATTGGCACCGGCAATGCCTTTCACCGCTTTATCGATTTTGTCGATATATGAATTGGTACTCGGGCCTTTTCTGAATTTATATTCAACGAAATTGATCGTAATCTTCCCTTTTTCCGAAGAGACAGAGCGGTCGAAACTCATGCCGCTGCTGGCACCCAGGGCGATGTTGGCGACAACGCTTTCCACATCAGGGTTGTTTTTACCCAATACCCCATTTACTCTTTTTTCCACGATCCTTGTGATCGAATCGGTGACCACCTGATCAGTACCAACTGGCATAGTAACCAATACCAGGATGTTGTTAGGGGCATTGTCGGGGAAGAACCTGACTTTAGGCTTTGCGATAGCTACCAGGAAAATTGAAAAGAAGAAAAGAACAATTACTCCGACAAGCATCCAATAAGGCTTACTGCCATAAAGAAAATAGCGAAGTTGTTTTTCATAAAAAATGATGAATTTCGGCCAGGCCTTTTCCTGCCACCAATTGACCCAATTCTTGAATAAAAAGTGATAAGCCAGGTTTAGAAGGAAGATGAAAATCATAAAATTTCCCATGCCTGTCCACTTCAAAAGGTGGAATATTGCTGCAACAACCAGGAAAATGATCGAAGAGTTTCTCAGTCGCTGGCGCTTTACTTTTTGGCTTAGGTGTTCGTATTCGTGTTTCATGAATGAGACAGCGAAGACCGGGTTGATGATATAGGCAACAAAAAGTGACGCGAAGAGCGAGATAATCAGGGTTATAGGCATATATTTAAAGAAATTCCCAACCATTCCCGGCCAGAAGATAAGCGGAAAAAATGGAGCCAGGGTAGTCAGTGTTCCTGAGAGGATGGGCATGAACACTTCCCCGGCCGCATGTTTGGCTGCCAGTACGATGTTCGGCTCCGTTTTGTGAACCCTGTGTGTATTCTCGATCACGACAATGGCGTCATCTACAATGATCCCAAGCGCAAAGATAAAGCTGAACATGACGATCATATTCATCGTAAAACCCAGCTGCTGGATGATCATGAAAGCGACGAACATCGACAAGGGAACGGCAAGCGCCACAAAGAAGGCATTGGTAAAACCCATGAAAAACATCAATACGATAATCACCAGGATAAATCCAATGATCATGGTGTTATTCAATTCATCAAGGGTATTCCGCGTGTATCGGGCCATCTCCCCACTGATGTTAATTTTAAGATCAGGCGGAAAAGTGTTTTTCTTCAGATCAGTATTTAAAATTTCTTTGATTTTGTCTGTAGCATCCAGAAGATTCTGACCGCTTTTTTTGATGACGTTAAGTGTGATGACATTCTTCCCGTCGAGGCGTGAAAAGCTTTCCTGTTCCTTGAAGGTGTCCTTCACTTCCGCTACGTCTTTGATATAAATCATGGCACCGCTGGAGGTACTCAGTGCAATGTCTTTGATCTGCATCGGATCCTTGAATTGTCCAACAACACGAATAGAACGCTTCATCCCGAAGGTGTTGATATTTCCACCGGATACAGTAACGTTTTCGCTCGCAATGGCACGTTCGATCTCGCTCATGGTGACGCTGGCCGCCTGCATCTTGTACATGTCAACATTGACCTGGATCTCGCGTTCGAGCGCCCCAACAATGTCGACACGGGTGATTTCTTTCAGAGATTCTATCTTATCCTGTGTGATGTCAGCAAATTTCTTCAGCTTGTCAAGATCGTAATCACCTGAGATCTGGATATTCATGATTGGGATCTCAGAAAAGTCAATTTCCAGGACCATTGGGTCGTTAGGAAGGTTGTTCGGGAGGTCCGAGCGCGCTTTATCAACGGCATCTTTCACCCTTTGTTTGGCTTCGGCGACATCCACATCAGTGAGGAATTCCACAACCACAGTGGAGTAATCCTGTAATGAAGTGCTGGTGATATTCTTCACATCAGCCACTGATTTCAATTGTTTTTCAAGGGGTCGTGTCACCAGGTTCTCCATGTCGGTAGGAGAGGTGCCAGGGTAAACCGTACTTACCATTACCGTTGGGATGACGATTTCAGGGAATTGCTCCTTGGGGATGGTCATATAACTGTAAAGTCCGATAGCAGTGATAATAACCGTTAGCACATAAATGCTGGTTTTATTATCGATTGCCCAGCTCGTGGCAAAGAATTCTTTGATCTTATCTTTCACATTTTTCATTTGGGTCTATTTAGAGAGGGGAGTCGTCCTAGAACTGTATTGCTTGTCCGTCAAAGAGATCCTGGAATCCAATGGTGATGACTTTATCTCCTGTCGTCAAACCGGATTTTATCTCTGCCAGGCCGTTATAGATCATTCCAACCGTAACTGGCTGTTTGCGTGCTACTTTCTGTCCTTTTTCTTCTTTAGCCAGGAAGATGAACTGCCCGGTTTGTGATTTCTGGATAGAATTTACCGGAATCGAGATGGCTTGAGCCACATTGTAGTCATTGATTTTTAACACGGCAATCATATTGGCTTTGAAGTTATCGGCAGGTGCTGCCATACGGGCTTCTACCTGGAAGGTACGGTTTGTGGGATTAATAAATTTACTGGCAAAGCTCAGTTTGGCATCCACATCTTTGTTGTAGTCAGGGAAAAATATTTTAACCATATCTCCTGATTTCACGCGGTTTGCGTAAGCTTCTGCGATGTCGGCAACAACTTTGACATTACTGAAGTTGATCACACGCACTGCGGGGCCGGCCATAGGAACGCTTTGTCCAAGCCTGAGAGGCACGTCTTCGATAGTCCCGTTTATGGGTGAAGTGATGATAGATAATGCAAGTGTTTCCTTTAAAGTCTGAACGCTTCTTTCAAGGTTTTCTTTGTTGTTTTTTGCCGTCAGGTATTGAATCTCTGAGCCGATCTTCTGATCCCAAAGGTTTTTTTGTTTGTTGTATAAGGTTGTGACAAAAGCCAGTTGGTCTTTCATTTGATCCAGCTGTTTTTTTGTGGTCTCGGCTTCCAGTTCTGCAAGGATTTGACCTTTTGAAACATGGTCACCCACTTTTACATAAACCCGGGAAACGACACCGGGCATTTTAGCGTTAACCCCGATGTTTTCATCTCCGTCAACTCGACCCTGAATTTCGATAAAATGGTTGAAGGGTTTGAGAATGACAGCTGACACAGCTACATTTTTTATCTTTCCTGCAGCCGCTTTTCCCGGATTTGCAGCTTCAATCTCTGCCTGGAGTTTGGTGATTTGTTCCGTCAGCTGATCCTTTTGTTTTTGGAGTTTCGCCAGTTCGGCTGCTTTATCTGTCCCTTTTTGGCATGCTGTGGCCAGGATGATAAGACTTAAAAAAATTACTATTTTCTTCATGATATGCTGATTTTACGCTTTTGATTGTTCTTAATACTGGTTGAGTGCTTTGTCGAGTTTTATCTTGGCATTCAAGAGGTTGAAGATGCTTTGATAATAGGCTGTCTGGGTATTGAGTAACTGGTTGTATGCGGTGGTGATGTCTGTACTGCCGGAAACCCCTTCTTTGAATTTCTGATCGGTTTTTTTGTATATATTGACAGCCAGTTTTAAGTTGTCATTTTCTTTAAAATAATTATCCAGGCTTGTATTAAATGTCGTCCTGGCAACTTCGGCGTCAAGTGTAAGTGCTTGTCCTGCCGCTTCTTTGATGTTTCTTGCTTTTTCAAGGGCAAGCTGTGCCTGTTGAACTTTAAAGTGCTTCATTCCACTGCTGAAAATTGGGACATCAATCGTTATTCCAACCATGGAAGTAGGATACGGTGAATCCGAAAAAAGATTGCTGAAGGTGTTACTCATCGCACTGCGTGAATAGCTGTAAAAACCTGCAATACTTGGCAAATAGTTGGCCTGCGCAAGCCTTTTGTTAAGGAAGCTCAATTTCTCATTGGTTTCGGTAAGCCTGTAATCAATATGATCTTCCAACTTGAAGTTGGTTTTCACGACCGGTTCCAGTTGAATGGTTTTCAAGAGGCTGCCAATGCTGTCTGTTAGGATAATACTGTCGGAGATGTCGAGCCCAATCTGAAATTTTAACAATTTGTCGGCTACTTCAATCTGGCGACTAACTGCATTGATCGTGCTCTCCAGGTTGGTGAGGTTGAGTTGGAGTTGGTCTACCACGATGTCTTCAACAAAGCCGTTTTTATATTGCTCTTTTGTCTCATATAAGGTCTTGCTAACCAGGTCTTTTCCTTTAATAAGAAGCCTTTTGTTTTCTTTCTGAATGGCCAGTCCCATGTAGGAGAGTGAGACATTCTGGCGAACGTCGATTACGCTCTTTTCAAGGTTTTGTTCGTTATAAAGGAGGTAAGCCTTTGAGCCCTGGACACCAATAATATACTGACCGTTAAAGATAAGTTGCGTGAGAGTGGCTCCATAGGAGAGATTGTGCTGAATCCCGAATTGTACCGGGAAATATTGTGCTTCCCCTTGTGGAACTGTTGGGGTGAGTCCGAAATTATGCTCATTCACCGAATATACGGCCGGTGAGATGAAATCGGGCATTAAAGTTGTCGGGATGTCCAGGTAGTCCTGGTACTTTACCGAACCATTCGCCTGGGGCAAACCAATGGCGATGGTTTCCCAGATTTTCTTCTTGGCTATATCAACATCGAGTTTAGAATTACGAACCACGTAGTGATTTTTAACAGCATATTCCTGGGCTTCTTTCAGGGTGAACTCCTTCACCTTACCGTTTTGAGCCAGTAAAGATGTGCCAAACCCACTACTGACCAGGAGGAAGAATAGCAAGTGACGAGCAATTTTAGTTGTTTTCATGTATGCAGTCATTTTATTTAGGGGTCAGAATTTAAATAGGAAAATTTGGATTATTGAGAATTGGTTCAATCTTTCTCTTCTCAAAGTACTCAAGTCCATGTGTAGTGACAATGCTCCGGATCAGGCTCTCATAGCGGGCCTCGAACAGGCGGGCAAAGGGGAAGTCAACGGACGACAAGAAGTCATGATCAAAGAGATCTTCCAGGTTTTGTATATGAATAGCCGTGGTCAGATCAATGTCGATGTCAGAACGATAGAGACCTTCACCAATTCCTTTTTCCAGGTTCAGCCGGATCCAGTGTGAGGTGTCTTTGCGTTTCCGGTCAATGAATTTTTTATAAGCTTCCGGATAATATTTCTGCAGCTCGAAGGTATGTGAAGCCGATAAGTCTTTCATGTTGGAACAAGCCCAACGGCTTAAATCCAGCATAAAATCTATGGCATTCTTTTCCGATTCCATCTCTTTGTAAATGAGTTCCAGGCTCATATCCTGGTGGAATTGCAGGATTTTATCGATCAGGTCAGCTTTGTTTTCACAAATCAGGTAAAGCGTTTTTTTCGACATACACAACTCCCTGCTGATATCATCCATGCTGAGATTGCGTATGCCATACTTAATAAAAAGCTTTCCCGAATCAATAAATATTTGTTTGGTTTTGTCGTCCATGGTACAATTTACTTTGCAAGCTGAAAACCTTTTCTTCTTTGTTCATAATATGCCAGGCCTTCTAAGGTGGCTATACTACGAATATAACTGTCGATAGTATGATCAAAAAGTATGGTAAAAGAAAATTTCTCCGGAGGAAAGAAATCGGGATTGTGAATGTCCATCAGCCTAGCCAGGTATAAACGGGCAACCAGCTCAACCGTTAGATCGTCACGATAGACACCCTGCTGTATTCCTTTTTCAATATTGATCTTTATTTTATTGAAAATGAAGTCGTATTTGTCTTCAAGGTGGTTTTTATAAATCAAGGGATAATACTTTCGCAACTGGAACGTCAAACCAGGATTGATGTCTTTGAAGCGGTCACTCAACTCCTTGGACACAATAAACATAATGTCAATAGCATTGACACCATCAAAGTCATTGTCGACGAAGATGAATTTAAAGCTGTTACGCTCAAACTCAAGTATCTGAAATACAAGTTCTTTCGTGCTTTTGAAATGTTTATGCATGAGTTTCTTGTCGACCAGTATCGCCTCACTGATTTTGTCAAGGGACATCCTGCGGATCGGATGTGTAAATGAATATTCCCGCGCAGTCTCCAAGATTTTTTTTAAAGCGTCTTCCATAATTGTCCGTTGTTCACTATGTGGTTTCTCTTTCAGACTGCAAAATACGGAATAAAAAACGACGGAAACAAATTTATCACAAAATGTTTCCAGTGTTTGTTTTGTGTTGGTGCGTAAGAGGGTCGTTGCATGTGATTAAGAAGTTGGTTCTGACCGGTTTTTTCTCTAATTTTGCACTCAAATTGCTATAACCACCATACTCAAATCTAAGCTGCTAATGAAGAAAATTGCCCTTTCTGTCCTTGTTCTGATGCTTGTCATCACATTAGGATTTACAAACCAAGCACAAGCTTGTACCAATCTTTTGGTTTCCAAAGGAGCATCCAAAGATGGATCCGTTTTTATCTCCTATCTTGCTGATTCACACACGCTGTTTGGTGAATTGTATCATTTCCCTGCTGCCAACTATCCTGCAGGAAGTATGCTTGACATTACGGAATGGGATACTGGAAAACACCTTGGTCAGATCAAACAGGTGAGCCATACTTATAATGTAGTGGGTAATATGAATGAACACCAGGTTTCTATCGGCGAGACTACTTATGGCGGGCGGGAAGAGATTCAGCAACAGCCTGTTGCCGTTGTTGACTATGGCAGTCTTATCTATATTGCCTTGCAGCGCTCTAAAACAGCCAGGGAAGCCATTAAAGTCATGACAGATCTCGTAGCCGAATATGGTTATGCCAGTGAAGGTGAATCCTTTTCGATCTCCGATGCCAACGAGGTGTGGATCATGGAGATGATCGGCAAAGGCAAAGAAGAAAAAGGTGCAGTATGGGTAGCGATGCGGGTTCCGGAGGGTTATATCTGTGCTCATGCCAACCAGGCCCGGATCCAGACTTTCCCTTTGAATGATCCCCAGAATTGTGTCTATTCCTCCGACGTGATCACTTTCGCCCGTAAGATGAAATGGTTCAACGGCAACGACAAAGATTTTAGCTTTTCTGATACCTATAACCCCGTGGAATTTGGCGGCGCCCGTTTCTGCGATGCCCGTGTTTGGAGCATGTTCCGCAGGGTCAACAAAGAAATGGATCAATATGCCGACTATGCCCAGGGAATCAACCTCAGCCACCGTATGCCCCTGTTTGTGAAACCTGATCATAAGCTCGACCTTCAGGAGGTGATGAACCTCATGCGTGATCATTATGAAGGTACTCCGCTCGACATGATGAAAGACATGGGTGGCGGACCATATATGTGTGGCGTTCGTTGGAGGCCCATGACCTGGAAAGTGGATTCAGTGAATTATATCAATGAAAGAGCCATCTCTACCCAACAAACAGGTTTCTTTTTCGTGTCACAGTCACGCTCCTGGCTTCCCGATCCTATCGGTGGTATTCATTGGTTTGGCGTCGATGATACCTATAGTAGTGTTTACACACCCATGTATAGCTCAATCACTGAAATCCCTCATAACTACGCAGTTGGCAACGGAAGTATCATGGAATTTTCAGATGATGCCGCTTTCTGGGTCTTTAACCAGGTGGCGAATTTTGCCTACACACGGTATAATGCGATGATCCCTGAAATTCAGTCACTACAGAAAGAACTGGAACAAAAATATATCATGACTTCGGGCGTTACTGATATTGCCGCTGCCGAGCTGTATAAAAAAGATCCTGCACTGGCCGTGCAGTATCTTAGCGATTATTCTGCAAACCAGGCAAGTAACACAGTTGCCAAATGGAAAGGACTCTATCGTTACCTGTTTACTAAGTATCTAGACGGAAACATTAAAACCAAAGATGGGGACAAACTTTTTCCCAAAGTAAACCAACCGGGTTACAGTCCTGATTGGTACAAAGAAATTGTGAAGATGACCGGAGACCGCTTTAAAGTCCCCAATCAAAAAAAATAAAGACAGCCATGGAAGAGTTAAATTATCAGGAGGATTTTAGGAAAAGGGAGAAGAAATATCGCATGCTGATTGCACTCCTTTGTGGAGTCATATTAATTCTGGCCGTCCTATTAGTGGTCACGAGGGTGCAGACTCGTACCCTTGTAGTTCAGACTGCACAGGTAAATTATGAAAAAGTCGCCCTGAAAACAGAACTGGATTCTTTAATTAAAGACCACGAAAGAATCAAAACTGAATATAAAAGCGTCAGTAAGAACCTGCAGGGCAAAGACAGCCTGATCCTCGCCAATGCAAAAGAAATTGAGGAATTGCTGGCTTACAAATATGATTATAACAAAATAAAAAAGAAACTGGATCGCTTGCGTTTGATCACCCAGGGTTATGTGCACCAGATCGACTCTCTCTTCACTGTTAATGCAGCGCTGAAGACCGAGAACAAGGAAATCAAAGGCAACCTCAGCAAAGAAAGGGAGAAAAATGTTGACCTTTCAAAAGAAAAGGAAACCCTTACCGAAAAGGTAAACCAGGCTGCATTGCTGAAAGCCTATAACGTGACTGCAACAACGCTCCGTAGTAAGTCAGACACCCGTGAGAGTGCAACAGAAAAAGCCCGCAGAGCTGACAAAGTAAAAGTTTGCTTTACACTCAGCGAGAATCCTGTGGCCGAGAAAGGCAAGAAAACCGTTTACATCAGGATTGCCCGACCCGATAATGTCATCATAACGGAAGGCCTTGATGAGACGTCTTTCATGTTCAACGGACAGAAGATACAGTACTCGATGAAGCAGGAAGTAGATTATACAGGTTCTGCACAAAATATCTGCGTGGCCTGGTCCAAAAAGGACAAGAAAACTGATGCCATGAAAGGGATCTATCATGTCGCTTGTTTTATCGATGGCTACGAGATAGGGCAGGGACAGTTTGAACTAAAATAGGAAAAGGTGCGGTCGATCCCGGGGTACCTTGCTTTTTTGTTTTTTATTTTTCTTAGCGGAATCCTCCTTTTCGGCCTGATACGTATTGCATTGCTGCTGATGTGCATGGATCATCTGTCGCCTGCCACCAGTCAATATATCTGGTATGCTGTCCTGAACCGCGGATTACTCTTTGACATAGTGACTACATCGTATCTGATCGCGCTTCCTTTCGTCCTGTTCTCGGTTACCCGACTTTTCAATTACAAAAAAAAATGGCTGGATACCATGATGCTGTTGATCATCCAGCTGAGCTTGGGCCTGGCACTTATGCTAGCCATGGCTGATATCCCATACTTCTTATATTACAATGCCCGGATTAACCAGGGAATCTTCACTTGGACTGACAATCCCTCAGGAATGGCAATGGCAGTGATAAAGGATTATCACTATTATCCTTTTCTATTGGCATTTCCTGTATTCATGAGTTTGATCGTATGGCTTTTTGTTTCTTTGTCGAAAAAGTGGTTAACCCGCTATGAAAAGCCAATGAGTTTCTCGCGAAGACTCATGTTTTTCTTTGGTTCACTGCTGGTATTGATGTTGGGACTTCGTGGTGAACTGAACCCGGCAAACCGTCCTTTAAGGATAGAATATGCCTTTAAAACCCCAGATCCATTTGCAAACCAGTTGGGACTAAATCCGGTCTTTCATTTTATCCAATCGCAAGAGAAATTCAACTTCCGGGAAATGCCTGAGCCTGAAGCCATCCGTAACGTTCAGAATTACCTTGGCGTCACGAAAAAATTTGATAGTCCGCTTGCACGTGAAATCACATCAAATTCAGGGGAAGCAACACATAATATTGTCCTGATTTTTGTAGAAAGCCTGAGTGCCTCAAAGATTGGACGGTTTAACCCTGGCTTTACCGGGAATACCCCTTTTCTCGATAGCCTGGCCCTGCATTGCCGGATGTTTGACTCAGTATATTCAGCTGGCGAACATACTTATAACGGGGTGTTTTCCTCGCTTTACGGGCTTCCAACCTTAATCGACAATAAGGTCACTTCAGGTTCTCTTACATCGAGCCTTTCCTATGCCGGTTTGCCTCAGATTTTGAAATCCAGGGGCTATCAGAATGTGTTCTTCTGCCCGAACGACAGAGAATTCGATAATTTTGAAGGCTTCCTGATCCCGAATGGGTTTTCAAAAATCTATGATGATAAGAGCTTTCCGAAAAGTACCATCGTGAATGGCTGGGGCGTTTCTGATCATTACCTTTTTAATTATGCCCTGGGGCAGATCGACAGTCTATGTTCAAAGAAAAAACCTTTTTTTGCCGCTCTGCTCACTATTTCTACACACAGTCCATACATCATCCCATCTAACATCCCAATGAGATTTAAGAGTGAGCAGGCTGTCGACAGAAGTTATGAATATACCGACTGGGCTTTAAAAGGCTTTTTCAAAGCAGCGGCCTCAAAACCATGGTTTCAAAACACCATCTTTGTCATCATCGGAGATCATGGTCAGAATTTCGACAAAACATACGAGATGCCTTTGTCCTATCACCATACCCCATTATATATTTATTGTCCCTGGGATAGCGTTCCAAAAGTTTATGGCAAGCTTGGAATGCAAATCGACATCACACCTACCATTCTTGATATACTGGGTTTTTCATACATTAACAACACATTGGGGATTGACCTGTTCAGGGAAAGCAGGCCCTTTGCCTACTTCAACGGAGATACACGCCTCGGTTGCATTGATCATGAGTATTTCTACATCCGTAGTAAGGATGGCAGGGAATCGCTGTTTCAATATAAAACCGGGAATCAGCAAAATTATGCCACCAGCAATAAAGAAAAAGCAGCTGCCATGAAAAAGTATATGTTCTCTAATATGCAGGTGACACAGTACATGATCAAACACAGCCTCACCGGAATCCCCCATTAGCCCCTCTCCCCCCAATCTCCCCTTCTCCCAATCCCCCTCTCCCCAATCACCCCCCAACCTTCTCCACCCTCAACCCCAGCTCCATCACCCCTGGCGTATCATATTTCGACATGCGGTTTTCAATCTCGACTTTATAATGGCCTTTTTCATTGAAATGATATCCTGAATACACCACCTGGTCCATATCCCAGAGATCGCCCATGCCGGATGCCCGGAAAGTCCCGTCAGCATTGCGGATTACCATCGTGATGTCTTTCAGTCTTCTTTCGCCTGAAGGTGTGTATATTGCCAGGGTCATCTGTAGATCCGGTTCCGGAAAGACTGTATGATGCCGCAGACTCATCGTCATGTCATAGAGAGATTCTGTGTCGCTGATGTCGAATTCAAAGGTGACATTCTTAAAGCGGTTCCACTTCATGTCTTCAAAATTATGCCGCTCATCAAAGACTTTCTTGCTATTACAGGATTGAAGAATAAGAAACAGCAGCATCATGGAGATCATACCTTTCATCAGTGCAGATTTTAGTTGTTGGCAAATTTACAAAAGATATTACTTTTGCCCACCAATGGAATTGCATAACTCTATCGCTAACTTTCCTGCTTCAGGAGAAACCGTAGCCACCATGGGCACTTTTGACGGTGTTCATCTGGGTCATCAGAAGTTGCTTGAACGTGTCCGCCAGCAGGCTGCTGACTTGGGTGTCCCCAGCATCGTCGTTACTTTCGATCCCCCGCCACGCCTGGTTCTCAGGCCAGAGGATACGGAAGCTCGTTTTCTGAACACCACTAAAGAAAAGATCGCCCTGATCAATGACTGCGGGATCGACCATCTTTTAATGCTGAATTTTGACGCAAGCCTTGCTGCGATGGCCCCTGAGGATTTTGCCAGGAAGATCTTTGTGAAAACTTTAAATGTCAATACGATCATCATGGGATATGATCATCATTTTGGGAGACACGGCAAAGGCAATATCTTCACGCTCAAGTCACTGGGACATGAAACAGGCTTCCAGGTGGAGAAACTTGATGCTGTCGACTGCAATGGCGAGGTGATCTCTTCCACGCGGATACGGGAAGCCCTGGCTGCCGGTCAGCTTGAGCTGGCCAATAGCCTCCTGGGCTATTCTTATTCTTTAAAAGGTATTGTGGTCGAAGGGCAAAAGCTAGGCCGCACCATCGGCTATCCCACAGCCAACCTCAAAGTAAATTATCCCTGGAAGCTGATCCCGGCAAATGGTGTCTATGCAGTAGCGGTTTCTTGCCAATCCGAGCATTTTTGTGGTATGGGAAATATCGGGTTTCGTCCTACTGTCAGTGGCATTGGGCAAACGGTAGAAGTAAATATCTTCGACTTCGACAGGGATATTTATGGAGAAACGATTACGCTCAGCTTCAAAAAAAAGACCCGGGATGAACAGAAGTTCCCGGGTCTCGATGCTTTAAAATCCGCTATTGCTGAGGATGAGCGGCTCATCCGAACCTATTTTAGCGACCAGCACGCTTAGCTTCCTGCGCTTTCTTTACGATTTCTTCCTGGATCGGTTTGGTCACCGGCAGGTATTTGTGGAAATCCATAGAGTAGTTGGCACGGCCTGAGCTGAGGTTCCTCAATGCCGTAGCATAACCAAACATCTCGCTCAGTGGTACAAAAGCAACCACTTTCTGTGAACCTTTACGGTGACGGCGCATCGACTCAACACGACCACGTCTGCGGTTCAGGTTGCCTACAATATCTCCGATATAGTCGTCTGGAGTATTTACTTCCACTTTCATCACTGGCTCCAGCAGGATCGGGGTGGCTTTGTTGAATGCCGTCTTGAAACAGATAGATCCGCAAGTCTGGAATGCCATGTCGGATGAGTCAACCGGGTGATGTTTTCCATCGAGCAATACTGCCTTCACGTCGATGACAGGATAACCTGCGATAACGCCATCAGCCAGGGTTTTCTGGATACCCTTATCCACAGAAGGAATATATTCCAGTGGAATGGCTCCCCCTTTGATACGCTCGACGAACTCATAACCGAGTCCTTCGTTGGGCTCGAGGCGCAGGTAAACCTGGGCAAACTGGCCCTTACCACCCGTTTGTTTGATATGCCTGTAGTCATGTTCAGCTTCCATGGTAATCGTTTCGCGATAAGCAACGGAAGGCTCGCCGACCTCAACCTCTACGCCGAATTCATGTTTCAGACGGTCAAGGATAATTTCGAGGTGAAGCTCGCCCATACCGGCCACGATTGTCTCTTCGGTTTCTTCGTCAAAATGTACGTTGAAAGAAGGATCTTCGTTGGCAAGCTTGTGAAGGGCTTCTCCCATTTTTTGTGTGTCCTTGCGGGTCACAGGGTTGATCCTCATTTCGATGACACTGGGGGGCACCTGGATCGACTCTAACAGTAAAGGATGTTCCACGTCGCAAAGGGTATCTCCGGTCTTGGTAAGTTTCATCCCGATCAAGGCAACAATGTCACCCGGGCCGGCTACTGCTACTTCTTCCCTGTCTTTGGCATGGATTTTTAAGATACGACCCGTACGTTCGTTTTTGCCACGGGTTGAATTCAGAATCTGGATCCCGCTTCTCAGCTCACCCGAATAGATGCGGATGAAAGTCTGCTGTCCTACAAATGGGTCATGGATCAGCTTAAAGGCAAGGGCTGAAAACGGTGACTTTGCGGTGGGTTGGCGGGTATGAGTCTTTTCTTTGTCGTCGAGGTCGATGCCAACAACGGCTCCAACATCGATAGGTGAGGGGAGGTATTCCACGACAGCGTCGAGTAACATCTGAACACCTTTATTTTTATAAGCTGCACCACAGAATACAGGGGTGATCATCATCTTGAGGGTAGCAGCACGGGCAACTTTACGCATTTGTTCAGCGCTGATAGGCTTGTCTTCCAGGAAAAGCTCCATGATTTCATCGTCGAATTCAGCGATCTTCTCGAGGATGGCAGTACGGGCTGTTTCCATTTTTTCGATATAATCGGCAGGAATTGGCATCTCGATTTTCTCGAGTTCTTCGAAGCGGTAAGCTTTCTTTTCAACCACGTCGATGATCCCTCTGAAGTCTTCTTCAGCCCCGATTGGGATCTGGAAAGGAAGGGCATTGGCGTCGAGGTGGGTATCCATTTGGGTTAGCACTTCGGAAAAGTCAGCTCCTGTGCGGTCCATTTTATTAACGAAGGCAATCCTGGGAACTTTATGGCGATCGGCCTGGTTCCAGACAGTCTCACTTTGAGGCTCAACACCGCCAACAGCGCAGAAAAGGGCTACCATGCCATCGATAACACGAAGAGAACGTTCTACTTCGATGGTGAAGTCGACGTGACCAGGAGTGTCGATGATGTTGATCTGGCTGTCGTTCCAGGCACAAGAGATGGCTGCGGAGGCGATCGTGATCCCTCTTTCCTGCTCCTGTTTCATGAAGTCCATGGTGGCGCCGCCATCGTGGACTTCGCCCATTTTACGGGTGGTTCCTGTGAAGAATAAGATACGCTCTGTCATCGTGGTTTTGCCGGCATCGATATGAGCGGCTATCCCGATATTTCTGAGTTTATTTAATGGCATGTGTGTTTTTTGTTGATTGATAAGGGTTTATAAAGGCTCCCGTTTTGGGGGTGCAAAGGTCCGAAAAAAATCGAGACAAAACGTATTTTAGGAATTATTAACGATTACTTTATATTGGATAATGGTGTAACTTATTGTCAAACAGAGAAAAACGCCAATAAGTCTCCCCAAAATACATCATCTGATTTTTCAGATGTGTTCGTACCTTTGCTGCTTAAACTATACCTATGAAACTTGATCTTCCTCCAAAAACGATCTTACTTCCTTGCCCGGTGCTGATTATCGGTACCTATGGCCCCGACGGCAAACCAAATATCATGAATGCGGCCTGGGGTGGCATCGTATGCAGTGTACCTCCATGTATCAGTGTTTCTGTCAGGGAGTCGAGGCTTACTTACCATAACATCAGGCACAGTGGGGCTTTCACGGTTAACTTTCCCTCTGAGAAATTTTTAAAAGAAGCAGACTATGTTGGGATCGTGTCGGGCAGAGATCACGATAAATTCAAAGAAACCGGACTCAAAGCTGTCAAAAGCAAACTGATCAATGCCCCGCTTGTGGATGAATTTCCGTATGCCCTGGAATGTAAGCTGATCAGGGAAGTGAATCTGGGTACCCATACGATGTTCATTGGTGAGATTGTTGGCATGGTCGCCGATAGCGAAATGCTAACGCCCGGGAAGCTGCCCGACATCGAACTTGTTCGGCCCATGCTTTACGGTTCTGCCGGCAATATGGCTTATTATGGAATCGGTGAAAAACTGGGTGCTGCCTATACTGTAGGAAAAGAAATTGGGGCAGTGGGTTAGTCATTCAGGAATCCCTTACTAAAGAATTACAGCCCCGATGACCTTGGCGTAATTATCTCCTATAATACACAAGCACCCAGTGTTGTTGCCCCTCACAATCCGGTTGTGTCAGATATTGTAGGTCTTGTCATCAATCCGATTACATGGATAAGAACCGAAACAGTAGCAACAGTTGCTGAAGGATTGGGTTCCTTCATGCCTGATCCGGTGACAGCGAAATTTATAATGGGACCTCAATATGCTGATGCCAAAGTTAACACTAACAAAGGTGTGCTGATTTGCAACACTGCCGACTCAAACTTACTTTATCAATTCACCACAAGTGACACAAAGGGAAATGCACAAAGGGCACAAGGGGGTATTTGCTTGATCAGTATTAATTTGTTTTGGAAAGGGAGGTAGGTAATACCTGTCGTTTTAATTCTCAAATTTGCATGACCAGGTAACAAAATTCCCTCCATGAGAAAAATATGCATAGCCCTTGTTTTCCTGTTGCTTTCATTCTCTATAATCGTTAAAAGCCAGACAATTCAACAAGTAGGTTATTATTCCATTAATGGTGTTTTTGCCTTGTCTGCCAAGCCCAATCTCATGTACCTGGGCAATGATAAGTAGTGTCGGTTGTAATATTTGATAGAACACGGATGATGCGGGTTTACGCGGATTATATAATTTTTTAAATACAGTATTTGCATTAATGTAATGAAAAAAAAATCAGTAATAATCAGCCCGATTCGTCAAATCCATGCTCTATTGCCATGGGTTCCGGGAAAGATAAGTATCTGGCTGATTTTTATAATGACAGCTTGTTTGTTTCTATCATCATGCTGCAACAAGGATTCCGTTGAGACTGCCCGCCTGGCATTGGATTCAGCTGAACTGAAACTAATTCCATATAAGTTGGGCGAACAATATAAATTCGTTCATTCCAACGGATTTGGTTTTTATTTTACTGTGACTGAAGATAAGCTACAGTGGTATGAACAGCGCGACTTATGTGAGTGGAATTGCTGCGGAAAGGATTACTATTCTTACCAGGTGAGAACGGCAAAACTCGTGTCGGAATATCCCAAACTTACCATTGAACTATTTGAAGGAGAACGTGCTTATGATTACTATCCCAGGATGCTGAGTCTGAGCATCAACAACAGGCATTATTGTTATTTTCCTTACGACAGCCTGGCTCATTTTATGTGCGATACGATTCAAAAGACATATTGCCACGATTCTATTATGATCAATAATAAAATATATACGCATGTTGTCGAAGCGTATGTTAATAATTATTCGTTTACTGCGGATTCCACGATATTGTTGCCTGAATGGGTTTATTACAACAAGCTGGGCTTGTTGCAAATTAAAATGTCGAATCATGAGACCTATAGCCTTGATCAGTAGGGTCATCTTCTTTTTTTTCTTGCTGGTCTTGTTCAACAGCTGCGGCGAGGACATTACCGGTACTTTTTATTTCTCCGACGAAGCCAGGAAATATCAGATCGACACAACGATTACCTCCTTTAAAATGATTGACAATCATGGGATCACTGATGAATTCGTCATGGATAAATATAATTGGTACCAGACGCATCATTATTTCAGTCAATGGGGTACTCACGGTGATGCCAGTGGGGAGACTTATGGGATCGCTTATAATTCTGTTCTTAACAGCTATATGTTTATGTATGTGCTGAGAGCTGATGTTGATTACACCAGCCTTGAAATAGAATGGAATCAGAAGGACCACTTTGTTTATGACTTTAGCAGCAGGAAGGTAATCAGTGGTATTGTACCTCTTGTCTCATTTTATGATTCACTGCTTGTCAGGGGTGTATGGTTCAGAAATATAATTGACATTGATTATTCAGGTAAAGTTAATGAAATCGACAAAGATACCCCTGTGAGGACGTACATTTCAGGGGATAAGGGCTTAATTAAATTTGTCAGGAAAGACAGTGTTATCATCGAGAGAATTTAAAATGCCTGGACATATTTTTATTGTTAATGATGCAGTTACAAGCAGAGATAAAGAGAATAGAAGATAAAAAATTGATTGGGAAGCGTATTCGTATGAATCTCGCCAATGACAAGACTTTTGAGCTATGGCGCAGTTTCATGCCTCGCCGTAAAGAGATTTCTAACAATCTGAATACCGAGCTTATTTCGATGAAAGTATTTCCACCTTCTTATGATCTGCAAAATCCCGAATCTAATTTTGAAAAGTGGGCTGCCGTAGAAGTCTCCGACTTTGATATCATCCCTGAGGGGATGGAAAGCTATACGCTTGTTGGCGGGCTTTACGCGGTATTTCATTTCAAAGGCAATCCAAATAATGCCTCGGGATTTTTCTTAAATATCTTTAAAGCCTGGATGCCTGCGTCTGGCTTTGTCCTGGATAATCGGCCTCATTTCGAGATTTTAGGAGACAAATTCAATAAAGATGCTGCCGATTCTGAAGAAGATATTTATATTCCGATTCGCTGAGGTCCAGCGTCCTGGCTTCTGACGCTGCGGTTTTCGTTTATCCCAATTCGAAACTGCTAACGCCAAACACCCTGTTAATATCAAGATCGGGTTGGGCTTGCGTGTACATCCTGGCTGTGCCAAAGACTTTCTTCATCCCATAGGATTCAGCCAGGGCTAGGGCTTCTTTGTTAGGCTCAGGGGTATCCAGAAATATCGGAGCCCCTACTTCAATAAAATTGTTGACTGACTGAAACAGTTCCCGCGCCAATTCAGGACTATCGGCAAACAGAGGTCCAGTCTTATATCCAATTCCGCATTTACGGATGACACTATATCCGGCGAGCTTTCCATCATGTTTTGCCCCAATGGCAAGGCTTTCGTTTTCTCTAAGCCAGCTCCTCAGGAAATTCCGTCTTGGCACAGGGAAGTGGATACTATCATAGCTCAGGATTTCATCGATAGTGAATTCTGAAAGGGGCAGGATCTCAGGAAATGATTCGGCTGAATGACGGGAAATCCCTTCATATCGGAGGTTGTTATAGGCCAGCTTAAATCCTGATTTCTCATAATTGGCTATCTGGTCTATGACACCGTCAAGACTGATGTTGCGGTCACCCAAGTATTTCATGGCTTCATTCCAGATCTTCATACCGTAGCCTTTGCCCCGATATTCCTGCTTCACGATATAAAAACCCAGAAACCCGAAACTGCTGTCATAAGCCACAGCTGACAGGCAGGCGATGGGCTCATCATCAAGCAGGCCGATGAGGAATCCTGTCGGATCAGTGTTGTAAAAGCTGATGGCATCATGAAGCCCTGGATTCCATCCTTCCTTGGCGGCCCATGTGAGGGCGATGTCATTGACTTCTGACATGGTCATCGGGCGGATGTGGTAGTTGTCGCTAGTGCTCATAGTTAGTTTTTTTCTTATAAAAGTATCATTATTATTTCAAACCACAAGGCACACCAGCTTCTTATTTCTTTGCAATCCTTGTGAAAAAACCTTGTGAGCCTTGTGGTTAATAAGCTCAATGCTTTTGTACCTTTGCTCAAAATTATTTTGATGGCTGCAAAAAAGTTCTATGTCGTTTGGAAAGGCCGCACCACCGGGGTTTTCGACATCTGGGATGATTGTTTTGAGAGCATCCAGGGATTTCCGGGTGCTCAGTACAAGTCGTTCGAAAGCAAGGAAATTGCAGAGGCAGCAGCTGAAAAATCACCCTGGATCTACATCGGGAAGAACAAAGCAGCCAAGGAACGGATTACTTCGATCGATCCCAATGATTTCCCAATCTTTGACAGCATGTCGGTCGATGCCGCCTGTAGCGGGAACCCGGGAGCACTTGAATACAGGGGTGTAGATACCCGTAGCGGGAAACAGCTGTTTCACCAGGGACCTTTTCCTGAAGGTACTGTCAATATCGGAGAATTTCTGGCGATTGTACACGGACTGGCTTACCTAAAAAAGCACAAAAGCAGTGTTGCGATCTACTCAGATTCACTCACAGCCCGAAAGTGGGTAAAGGACAAGGCCATCAGGACAAATCTGGTACGTACTGTGAAAAATGATGCGCTGTTTCAGCTGGTCGACCGGGGAATCATCTGGTTAAAGACCCATTCGTATACAAATCCGATCCTTACCTGGAAGACCAAGGTTTGGGGAGAGATTCCAGCGGACTTCGGAAGGAAGTAAGCGATTGTTTGGGGCGTGCTGCGTGAAATAAATCCTCTTTTTTTTTAACAGACAGTAGTTGACAAATAATCTACAATAGCAGGAAAACTGTAATTGGGTATTTTAATTTTGCAATCAACCTTATCATTGCAAGATCCTGAACAGTCCGGCCTAAGGACTATACCCAAACAACTCACTCTTATGAAATCCTACCGCATTCTAATCCTCGCCCTATCCATTTTTGCTATAGGCTTTTCAAGCTGTAAAAAGGACGCTGACACTTCCTTTGCCAATTCCGTAAGTGCCACAATAGATGGCATCGGTTATTATTCTGATTCAATCGTAAGCATTGGTAGTGCCGAAATTATGAACTTTACTTCTGCAGTGGGCAAAGAAAAGATAATCCTGTACATCTCTTCGGCTGCCACAACAGGGAGTCATGCGTTGAATAACAATACGTATAATATTTTATATTTTAATAAGAACGGAATCATTTATATGCCCAAGAGCGGGAATATCAATATCAGCAGTTATGATGTTGCATCTAAAGTCATTAAAGGATCTTTCTCTGCGACCCTTAATAATGGATCTGCAAATGCTGCCATTACGAATGGGGCTTTTCAGATTAAGTACTAAGATTGTTAGCTTTAGAAGTTAGTTCGTAGTTCGTTGTTAGTGGAGGGATCCCCCCATCCCCCAGTCCCCCTCGCCCCCACGATCGTTCTAAAACTGAAATTTTTCTAATTCAAAATTCTTCATTACCTTTGCCGCCTTATTTTTGCATGCTATGAGTCAAAAAGTTGTTGGTAGAATTTCTCAGATCATCGGCCCTGTAGTCGATGTCACCTTTGATCAGAATGTATTACTTCCTGATATTTACGAAGCACTTGAAGTGAAGCGCCTTGATGGCACAACCCTTGTGCTTGAGTCGCAGCAGGACATTGGAGAAAGTACAGTGCGTACGGTTGCTATGGATTCCACTGACGGTTTACGCCGCGGGATGGAAGTACATTCAACCGGAAGTCCTATTTCAATGCCTGTCGGTCCGGAAATCAACGGCCGTTTGTTTAATGTAATTGGTGATGCTATCGACGGTTTGGGTGATGTTTCCCGGGCCAAAACATATCCGATCCACAGAGATCCGCCACGTTTCGACTCGCTGAGTACGACGAAAGAAGTTCTTTACACAGGAATCAAGGTCATTGACCTTATCGAGCCTTACGCAAAAGGAGGGAAGATTGGTCTATTCGGGGGAGCTGGTGTAGGCAAGACTGTAATCATCATGGAGTTGATCAACAATATCGCCAAGAGTTATGCTGGTCTTTCAGTATTTGGTGGTGTTGGAGAGCGTACCCGTGAGGGGAATGATCTTTTGAGGGAGATGATTGAGTCGGGCGTTATTCGTTATGGCAAAGAATTCCTGGAAGGAATGGAAAAAGGCGATTGGGACCTGAGTAAAGTCGACCGTGAAGAGTTGGCACAGTCGCAGGCTACGCTGGTGTTCGGACAGATGAACGAACCACCCGGAGCCCGTGCCAGGGTTGCCTTGAGTGGTCTTACCATGGCTGAGTATTTCCGTGATGGTGATGAGAAATCAGGTGGACGCGATATCCTTTTCTTCATTGACAATATTTTCCGTTTTACCCAGGCTGGTTCAGAAGTCTCTGCGCTTTTAGGCCGTATGCCTTCAGCCGTAGGTTACCAGCCAACGCTGGCAACAGAGATGGGTATCATGCAAGAGCGTATCACCTCAACCAAGAGGGGTTCTATCACCTCAGTGCAGGCTGTTTATGTGCCTGCTGATGACTTGACAGACCCGGCTCCTGCTACGACCTTTGCTCACCTTGACGCAACAACCGTATTAAATCGTAAGATCTCTGAGCAGGGAATTTATCCTGCTGTTGATCCATTGGATTCGACCTCACGTATTCTCACCCCTGACGTTGTGGGTGACGAACATTACAATACTGCACAGGCAGTGAAAGAGATCCTGCAACGATATAAAGAACTACAGGATATTATCGCCATCCTTGGAATGGATGAGCTTTCGGAAGAGGATAAGCTTGTTGTGCACCGTGCTCGTCGTGTTGCCCGCTTCCTGTCGCAGCCATTCTTTGTGGCAACCCAGTTTACGGGTATTCCGGGTGCTTTTGTGCCGATTGAAGACACGATCAAAGGATTCAAGATGATTCTCAACGGAGAAGTCGATGAGTATCCTGAAACCGCCTTCAGCATGGTAGGTACCATTGAGGAAGCTATTGAGAAAGGTAAGAAACTCATGGCAGAAAGCCAGTCATAATACAGGCGATGCAACTCGATATTATTACACCCGACCGTACGATCTTTTCAGGGGAAGTGAACCTGGTTCAGCTTCCGGGCAAAGACGGATCTTTTGAGATTCTGAATATGCATGCCCCATTGATTGCAGTGCTGAAGTCGGGGCAGATCAAAATCCAGGATCTGGAAAAGAAAACCCAGTTATTTGACATTAAAGGCGGCGTGGTAGAGGTACAGAAGAACAAAGTTCTGGTGCTTTCCGAGTAATATTTTTGAAAAAGCCTTTGTAGTTTCAAAAAGTTTTCTACTTTTGCAGCTGCAAAAAGCATTCCTCCTTAGCTCAGTTGGTTAGAGCATCTGACTGTTAATCAGAGGGTCGCTGGTTCAAGTCCAGCAGGGGGAGCAAAAACAGAGCGAGAGCTGGTTTGAGTACTGAAGAGTACTGAGGCTGACTCTCGCTCTTGTTTTTTCCTATATACTCAAACTAGGACTGGTACTCACACATTTACCCAAGCTTTAGTACTCGAAATCAGTTATTTTGAGTCTCCTTTTAACCGTTTTACTTCTTTATCAAAATCAGACTCATACTTTTCATCTTGATTCACCCTGAACTTTTCGAATTCTCCTTCTGCCAATTTTATCGCTATCTCTGCAGTGATACTGCCAGCACTCTTAAGTACAGAATAGTCATTGAATTGCAAAAAGGCATCAAGCCTGTCAATCCAATCCTTCATTCGCATAGCCACTTTCCTTTCTGCTTGATTTTCAGCATAATCAAGATACATTGTGACAATACGGTTCAAGCTTGACAATTCTTTTTCGTTGAGATAGTTTTTCGCAACAGACACATCGGATTTTAAAATCTTCCCTTTGGGTGAATTCTTCCAGGTTGTTAAACCCATGCTTGGTAATTCTGCTTTAGCTCTTGAAGATACTATCTCTGCAGCGGTTTGACCGGTAATGGCCCAATGTAATTTATTTTGTACCGTTTTGTAAAATAGTTGGGTGATTTCTGCTTTTGGGTCATAATCAATGCTACAATCCGCATAAATATCAGTTATTTTTTGATAAAAGCGACGTTCGCTAGCCCGGATTTCCCGGATGCGTTCAAGTAGTTCATCGAAATAATCCTTACCAAATAGTTTTGTCCCTTGTTTCAAGCGTTCATCATCTAAGACGAAGCCTTTAATAATAAATTCTTTCAGGGTTTTTGTAGCCCAGATTCGAAATTGAGTTGCTTCATATGAATTCACCCTGTAACCAACGGAAATAATCGCATCAAGGTTATAAAATTCTAAATTACGATTTACACTTCTCCCATTTTCATTTTGAACTGTTCGGAATTTCCGAACAGTTGCTTCCTTTTGCAATTCATTACTCTGGTAAATATTAGATAAGTGTTCACTGATTGTAGACTTTACAACCCCAAACAAATCTCCCATTGCTTTTTGGGTAAGCCAAACTGTTTCCTCCTGAAGGATTACTTCGATTTTAACTGTTCCTTCTGGAGTAGTATATAATATGATTTCCGATTTGGACATTAAGTTATTTGGATGTGTGAAACATTAACAAAGATATTCAAATGACGGAAACTTTTTAAAGGAGGTTTTCAGGAAGGAAGGGTGTTTCCCAAACTGGTTTAAAGTTAGCAAACTGAATCACATTATTTAACATTCTATTTATTTGTACTTTGAGAACAGACTTTCCATTAAACACTGTAGTCAGACAGGGTGTAATAGTTGCATCTTTCGGCCGCAGGGGGAGCCCCAATTCATAAGTCCTTAAGTGCCAAAGCATTTAAGGGCTTTTTTTATTACCCCTATTGGATGCTGTTGCCACCTTTATGGCCTATTTTAGCTTTTTAAGGACTTCTTTCACCAATGAATCCATTCGGGAGAAAGCAAACCATTTCTTTCCTAAGTCTTTAAGTGAAGCTCCTATATGATAAAGAGTTTCTTCATCTATGATTAAAAACCGGTCATGAATATTTGTTATTGGCTTTACCTCAATGTAAGGGTATTGAGCGTTGTGTTTTTGTATATCAAGTTTGAATGGCTTGCTTATTGGATGTGTATATATAGTAGCGGTTACATTACTTTTTCGCTTTGTCAGGTTCATTAGAATTGATTCATCAACAAAATTGTCAATCAAAATAATGGAGCTGTTGGCACTTTTAACCAAATCGGACAAAAAAACGTAAGCATCAAAAATTTGTCCATCAAAAAAAATGCCGAATTCTGGTTGTGGGTTTCTGGTTTCGAGCGCTTTGAAAATCTGTTCAAACTTATGTTCTGTTTCGATTTGCTTTCGCTCGATGGTGTCTATACGGTTGAATAAGATGGCATTACCGATTATCAGTCGTCTCATTTCAACGAAAGCCTCCATTATTTGAATGCTTACGTAAATTGCGGTTTCACTTTTTAATACCGAAGAAATCATGGCAACACCTTGCTCAGTAAATGCGAAGGGTAATGTTACAGAGTGTTTTAGGCTTGCGAAGCGGTCACAATTTGTGACCAGTTCAGTTCTTTCATTTTCAGTAAGTTGAAACCTAAAGGATGCTGGGAACCGTGCAATATTTCGCTTAACTGCCTGATTCAACACTTTCGTATCAACCCCATATGTCTCGGCAAGGTCACGGTCAATCATCACCTGTATTCCCCTAAAGGCAAAAATCCGGTTCTGGATTTCCTGCTTTGTAATTAAATTACTCATTCCCAACAATGACTTGGTTCAACATTAGCAGCATCAAAGTAACAAATTATTTCTTTAGTATCGTACTATATACATTATCAGCTAATTGTCCTATAAGTGTATGCAATATTCCATATTCAAACAGATTATTATGGTAGCATTTTTCGGCAATAAGGGGAGCAAAAAACAGAGCGGGAGTGAGAGTGAGAGTGAAGGCTCCGCAATCATTCCCGCTCTGTTTTTTTCCCTCACTCTGGCTCTCACTCTCACTCTATCAATTAATATTTGATTGTGTTTCTATTTAACGAAACAATTTTATATCTTTGTGTTCAAAATTGCTGGGAGAATGGTCAAGCTGTTTGAGGTTGTGTTTCTGGATGAGGCATTTGAGTTTCTTCAAAGCCTTGACAGAAAGCACTATGAGAAGATAATCTTTAACATCCGTAAAGTTCAGATTGACCGCGACCCTGAGTTGTTTAAGAAGCTGAAAGATGATATTTGGGAACTCAGGACACTTTATCAGGGCTTTCAGTATCGGTTACTTGCTTTCTGGGATAAGTCGGACTCAACTGAAACATTGATTATCTCAACGCATGGATTCATTAAAAAAACCAGCAAAGTGCCTGAAAATGAAATAGCCAAAGCAAAACAATTCAGAACCAACTATTTTGCTGACAAAGAAAAAGAAGGGAAGCTATGAAAACATACACATTAGAGGAAGTTCAAGATAAACTTATTGGCAAAATCGGTACACCTGAGCGGGATAAATTTGAATATGAACTCCAGATGAATCTGATTGGTCAGGCTATTAAACAAACCCGGATAGAACGCCATTTAACGCAGGAAGAACTCGGTAGGCTCATTGGTGTCCAGCGGGCTCAAATCTCCCGTATTGAAAACAACGCCAGCAATGTAACCATGGATACCCTCATGAGAGTATTTACTGCACTACAGGCTAAGGTGAAGCTGCAGATTGAGCTTCCTCACTTTCAGATTCAACTTGGACAGTAGTCTTCTTTTTGATATTCAGTGGTATAATAAGTGATGCCAACCCATCTTGGTAGCATTTTTTGGCAAAAAGGGGAGCAAAAAACAGAGCGGGAGTGAGAGTGAGAGCGAAAGCTCCGCCGTCATTTTCGCTCTTTTTTTTCCTCACTCTCACTCTCACTCTGGCGCTCACTCTATCAAACATGGGTTTGGTTTTTATACCTTTCCCAATATTAGGGTTGCTGTTCTGAAACTTTACGGAGTGAGTTATCTGAAAAGTTTTTCTATTGCTTTCATGGGAAGAAACATTTTCCCACTGTCAGGTAAAAGTTCAAAGCCGTATTTGCCGTAAAAATTAACAGCCTTGTCATTTATCGGGTCAACAACAACAGCCATCGATGCTATACTGTGCTGAGATATGTTATAACTTCTTTGCAATGCGTCAATCAGGAGCTGTTCGCCAATTCCAAGACCTTTAGTAGTAATATCTCTGGCTAACCTCCCCAGAAGAGTCACTGGTACATTGTAATTTCTTGGTATTTTATTTTGATACTCTTCTGGAAAATCTTTTCGAGATATGCTGTCGTTGGATAGAGTATAATAACCAACTACTTGATTGTCTATATTCAATGTTACAAAACAGGCAGCCAGGTTTTTCTTCATATCCTGACTTGCCTGTTTTTGTATGTAATGAGTCAATGATTCTTCTTCACAAGTGAAACGGCTTCGGTCATGTTGTTTTGAATCAAGAAGCTGGACTCTCACTTTGTTGCTTATTCTTGATGTGATTTGAATCTTTTCACGGCCTCTTTAAGAAATTCATTCGGCTCTTGCTCAGAGAAAATCGAATTGAAGAATATCTCCCGGTCTCTTTGACTCGCCAGAATTCTGGTGTTTTCCTCCACTATTTCAGTTGATTTGGCTTTTATTATTCGGGTTACAAACCCGCTAAATGTTCTGTCTCCACTTAATCTCTGAGCTTTTAGAAATAGCTCCTTTTCCTCTGGTGAAACTCTGATGTCAATCCGTTCTTCTTTTCTGACAATTGTTTTCATGGTATTTATACTTTGATGCAAATGTACGTCATAAATACGTACAAAGCAAGTTTCTCATAAATAAACCTAAGAACGTCAATCAAAATCGGCCGACAGATTCAATTGAAACGGCTTGTCCATGGCCGGTAAAAAACTTATCTTTGAGGGACCGAATCAATATATGGTTGCTTAATTACTGCGAATATCTTTGATCAATATTTGATTAAACAAACAGGAAATTTATGTTTACCGATGATATTTTAAAAACAAGAAAAGAAATAAAGAAATTTTTCATTGTAGGTTTCTGGACTTTATTGTTGGAAACTCTTTTATGTCTTTATATCTCGTATGTTTCACATTCTGTTACAATTTTCACCTTCATGCTTCAAAACTCCTTGTCGCTGCTGGTTTATTTTTTCGCGATAATCGCACTGGATCTTTCCATTAAAGACAATTCTTATAAATTTCCATATGGAACCGGAAGAATGGAAAATTTTATCAGTTTTTTTCAGGCCGGCCTGAGTTTGCCCGGTGCGGGCATTGTCATTTATTCTATCTGGAAATCTACGGTTAGTGCCCCGCCGGAAATCAGTTTTGGATACACACAAATTGCTTTTCTATACATCAATCTCCGCCTTATCATGCTAAAATGGTGGGCTAATTCGATCATGAAGCGGTCTGACGCTTATTCACCGATCCTGAAAGCTTATAATGTATACTATACGATCTGTCTTATTGAAACGGTAATATCTTCAGTTTCCCTCCTGGTCGCACTGTATCTCCAGCATTCTGACATGGTCCTCCAGGCGAGAGTCATCGATATTTTACTTTCGGTTTTCTTCGCAGGCTATTGGATTATTAATTCGCTGAAAGAAATGAAAGAAAACTTTGAAGCGCTGATTGATCTGCCTCTGAAGGAGGCTGATCAGATGCTGATTTTAAAAATTCTTGCCGAGCAATTCAATCAGTATGAGGGGATTGGATACATCTATTCCAGAGTAAGCGGCAGGCAAAAGATTATCGAAATAGAACTGAATTTTTCGAAAAGCAGGACCTTATCCGAGATAGCCGATCTGCAGGAAGCGATGAAAAACGGTCTCTCACAGCATTTCTCCGATGTTAAATTCAATTTAATTCCTGTAATCATATAGACTTGCCATATTAATGTTTGAGAAAGGGACAGCAGATTATCCCCGTTTGTAAGGATACCACCAGGGTTTTTCCTGCTGCACAAAATCCCAGTGCACGTGTTTTGTCTCC